>Ga0315298_1000014_pt1 | contig 395784 bp, 315 predicted proteins | sample WHS_1_MG_FD_203077 | JGI IMG/M metagenome (GOLD analysis project Ga0315298, IMG submission 203077) | Extremophilic microbial mat communities from Washburn Hot Springs, YNP, Wyoming, USA - WHS_1_MG | ecosystem: Environmental > Aquatic > Thermal springs > Hot (42-90C) | place: USA: Wyoming... | reverse complement strand
ATCAGGCCTGGACCTACCAGCTCTGGTTCAACTACCAGCGGGAAAACTCAGCCAAGGGCCATCGCACTCCCGACCAGCTGCGGGCCGAGCGCGCACCTTGGGTCCATCCCAAGGTCTATGCCCTGCCGCCTGTGTTATTGTCATCTCTCTCAGCCCAAGATCTGCCCTCCCCCAGGCAGATCCTGGGTCAGGATCTACCTGGGCATGTCACGTCTGCCGGCCCCTGCTGACCACGCGCCGCTCGACTCGGTCCAACCTACCCTGGTAGGGCAGCACCGGGAGGTTCAGAATGCCAAGCGCCCCGTCGATCATGTCGGTCTCGCGCTCCCGAGCGGTGAGGTCCGGCACACCACAGTAATATCCCACGCCCAGCAGATCGACGATTTCTTTGAGCGAGAGACCGCGTAGCCTGGCGGGAAGGCTGTTAGTGCGAACCCTCCCGCGATACCAGAATTTCAGCCGCGGTACCCACGGCAGGCAGTCGGCCTGTTCTCCTCGAATAACTCTCAGGATTCGCTCGGGGTCTGTCATAGTACTTGGTTCGGTCCTTCAGGGTTCGGCTGCCTTCTTCCTAGCGAGCATCCCGCCACCTCAACCCGATTTCCGGATCGTGGCTGGGCAACACGGTGGCACGCGAAGCTGCGAGTTGGTGCCAGGCGGCGTACCATTCGAAGACATTGAGCAGGGTCCCTACCGGAATCATATCTTTGAAGTTCCGATATGTGAAGATTACATCGCCCGCGATGAGCACCCGCCCCAGCCCCGCTGCGGAAGCGACCTCCACGGCCAGCGATCCCGGCGTGTGCGCACCGAGCACGGAAATGCGGATTCCAGGGACCACGGTGTGGCCGCTTCGGACCAGACAGAGCCGCTTGCTCTTCAGCGATCCAAGGTAGTCGATCACCTGTTTCGGAAACAGTGGGTGGGGCGCCAGGGCCGGATGCGGCGGGTTCAATACGAACTCCCACTCGCGCTGAGCCAAGATGACGGTGGCCTCCCGGAACAGGCCTACATTTCCGGCGTGGTCATGATGAAGGTGCGATAGCACCACCGTGTCGATCTCTTCGGGCCGCACTCCGGCCCGTTCGAGTACGGCGAGGATCGGCTCAGCATGCCAGCGGCGGTGCGGCTCTCGCGGGGCGTTGATCTCCGCCAGGTCGCCCGGGCCCGTATCGACCAGGACGCGCCGCCCACCGCCCTCGATCAGCCATATGTAGACGCTGAGCGGATACCATTGCTCGTAATCGCGCAGCAGATACACCGCCGGCCCGGGGGCGAGCACCTCTCCGCACTTCAGCGGCCGCACGCGGTAGGTCATTGGGCCGTATATCCTCCATCCACTATCAGCGTGGTCCCGGTGATGAAGGAACTTTCGCTGGATGCCAGGAACAGGATGGCGTAAGCGACCTCCCGCGGCTCGCCCAGCCGGTTCAGCAGACACTTGGAGCCGCGTGTTCTGACGAACTCCTCGAGGGAGATTCCGGTGCGCTCCATGAACTCGTAAGACACCCTGGTCAGGATGGTCCCCGCGGCCACGCAGTTGACGCGAATCCCGAGGGGCGCCAGATCCATAGCCAGGTTGCGGGTCATTTGCACGATGGCGGCTTTAGTCGCGCTATAGGTCAGGAAGCCCGGCTGGGCGACGAAACCCGAGATCGAGCTGACGTTTACAATCACCCCGCCTCCGGTCTTCTGCATCTCCCGGACGGCGTACTTGGTGCACAGCGCCGTCCCGATCACGTTCACATCGAGCGAGCTCCGCCAGTCCTCAACGCTGGCCTCCAGACCCTTCAGCACAAACACCGCGGCGCAGTTCACGAGGATGTCGATGCGCCCGAAGCGCGCCACGCACTCTTCCGCGATGCGGCGGGCATCCTCCTCACGCGAGATGTCGGCGCGGCAGTAATCTTTGCCGCCGTTCACTCTGCGGCCCACCGAGAGCACCCGCGCGCCTTCTTCCCGAAACAGCTCGACGGTAGCCGCTCCGATACCCGAGGTTCCGCCCGTGACGATGGCCACCTTGTCCTTCAGCCTCACGGGTCCACCTCCACGGCGAAGCGCTGCACTTGGCCGCGGTACGGGTAATGTTCCTCGATGCCCGCTGGCAGATGGACACCGAGCCCGGGCACGTCGGCTCGTGGTGCCTGAATGCACCCATCACGAACGACGACCGGGTTGAGCAGCAGCTCGTCCCGCAGTGGGTTCGGCATCCGGGAGTGTTCGAAGATCAGGCCGTTGGGGATCGCGCACATCAGGTGCAGGTGCGCCATCAGGCCCACGCCGGAACGGAAAATGTGGGGCGCGATCTTCCTCCCGTGCAGTTCGGCCAGTTGCGCAATGCGTCTGACCTCGCCGATGCCGCCCGAGTGCGTGATGTCCGGCTGAAGTACGTCGAGCGCCTCGGCCTCCAACAGATTTCGGAACTCCCGCAAAGTAGCACCGTTCTCTCCAGCCGCGATGGGTACCGCCGTCTTCGCGCGCAGGGCGGCGTACTCGCGTGGCTGCTCGATGTGCAGCGGCTCCTCCAGCCAGAAGGGCCGGTACGGCTCGATGGCGCGTGCAACCTCAATCGCCTCCGCCAGGCTCCACGGACGCGGCACATAATGCTGCCCGGCGTCGATCATGATCTCCACCGAGTCGCCCACCGCGCGCCGCGCCAGCTCCATCAGCGCCGCGTCCCGCCTGGGAGAGTAACCGCCGCGAATCTTCACCGCGCGGTAGCCGGCCGCAACGTGCTCGCGCAACTCATCCATGAACTCGTCATCCGGCTTCTCCATGCCGGCGCTGGCGTACACCGGGATCTCGCTCCGCCGCAGCCCACCCAGGAGCACGTATACCGGCTGGCTCAGCGCCTTGCCCAGAATGTCCCAGCAGGCGGTCTCGATGCCGGAGATCACGCCGACCGCCACGCCCCGGCGGCCCCAGTAGGTGGATGCCATCATCATCCGCTGGTGCAACGCGTCCACCTCCAGCGGATTGCGGCCAATGAGCATCGGGCGGAAGTGCGCTACCAGCGCCGCAGCGGCTTCCGGAACGAAGTGCCCGTCGCCGGCCTCACCGAGCCCCGTGATGCCTTCGTCGGTTCGCACCTCCACCAGGCACGTGTTCCACACGTCCACTTTTCCACCGGACCACTTCCAGGCCTCGCTCGGTTTGTAAACGTAAGACAAGAGCACCGCACGGACGTCAGTGATCTGCATTTCTCGCTACTCCTCCTCCACGAGGGCGATCTCGCGCGGCTCCAGGGTTGCCTCGATGTTCCCGTCGCGCACGGTCAGTCTCTGCCGGCCCGCCTCCGAGATCTTCACCCAGCCCCCGGCGCGGTTTACCCGCAGCAGCGGCCGCGCCTGCCGCTGCAAGACGTTCGCCAGCACGTAGCCAGTCTTCCCGGCTGGTGACTTCCAGGCGGACGCTATGACCGCCGCCACCTGGGTCGGCCCAAGCGTCGTCGGCACCTCCCGCGTTCCGCCCACCAATGCCGCATCGAGCATCGGAACGTTCTCTAACTGCGGCGCGCGCAGCATCGTGCCGAGAATTACGTACTCGTGCGCGAAAGTCCGCTGGGCATGCACGATCGCGGCCAAAAAATCCAGCTCCTCCTTCGGCCACTCCCGGCTTGGCCCGAAAGACGGTCCCATCACCAACTCGCCAGCGATGAAGCTTCTGGCTACACGGAGAAGGTCGGCTTCAGGACAGTGAACCCCCAAAGGAGAGTCGCCGCCATAGCTGAGCTGGTAGCCGTGGTAGAGATAACTGAACACAGGAACCGACTCCGCAGGCTCCCCGATCACGTAAGGCCTGTCGTAAAACCCGGCCACGTCCTGGATATGGTACTCGGACGGCGCCTCCTTCGTCAGCACGAAATCGGGATTAAGCGGTTTGCCCAACTTCTGCGCCGCCCTTGGAAACTGCTGGGTCGCCTCACTCATCCACACTCCATATCCGCCTGGGTGCGAGTGATTGCAGTTCCAGCAAGGCCAGACACCGGGCTGATCATATTGAACGAAAGTAGCGCCGCGTTCCACCAGGCCTCGGACCAGCCCCAGCAGGATCTTCTGCGTCAGGGGGTGGCCAGGGCATAGCGCCACATTGCTGGCCCACACGTAATGGTTGACGACCGGTTGCTGGTCCTCGCCCGTAACCGCGGCAGCTAGGCCATCGCGGCGGAACGCGGGCCAGCCGTCGTAGTCGCTTCTTCCGGGTTTAGCAACGCTCCACTGAAAGCCAGAGATGAAGTAGCCAGACATATGGCCGTTCCGGCGCAAGGCGGCAATCTGCTCCCGGAAGGAATCCTCCCCGCCATAGGGTGGAAACACGTCCGGAGTTACCCAGGCACCATGCTTCGCCCAGCCGTACTCGGTCATCAGGAGGGGAGAGTGCAGCGCCCGGCTCACTTCCGCAAACAGGGCGGAAGCGCGAGTACGCAGACCGGGGGGCGGCAGAGGAGGACGCGTCAGATAGCGGTCGGGAGTCCGCGGCGGGCCCGCCGCCGGGTAATACTCGCCGGCCCGAGGAATGAACATCACGACGGGCCACCCCTCCAGATACCAGCGGGGAATGTCGTCTCTCTCAGTGAGCTTGCGCGCGGACCATGGCTGGTGATGCGCCCACTGCTTGTAGATGTCGGCCGCCGCGTACCAATCGCCATGGAACGTGCCGAGCACCACCTCGTAAGGCATCTGCCAGCTCGCTCCAGGCTGCTCCGGTACGTTGTGCTCGACCAACAGCTCCACAGCTTCCGGCATGCTGCGATATCCCAAGTGCTTGCGATGGCCGGCGCCGTCGTAGGCGGCCATATACAAGCCCGCGCCGGTATCATAGTAAGCGAGGAACTGCGCCGCTGCCGCCGGCGGGTAGTCGGCCCGGATTGTTCCTCCGAAAGGGGTCGGAGGACCGAGCGATCGCCGGAGCCAACCGCTACCGGCGGGTACGAGCAGGCGGTCATCCGCCCACTGCGCCCCAAGCTGCTGCCGCGCCAGCAGCACTGGATATACCACGGTCCGAACACTCCAGGGCGAGCGGTTCTCCACGGCGATCCGCCAGTAGCTGAGCGCTTCCTTCCCACGCAACCGGACCCGGCACTCCACGTGGAGGTCTTGCCCGCCCAGGTTGCGATAACCCAGCACCAACTCCTCGCCCGATGGAGCAACCGTGTGCTCCCAAGCTGCCGCGTCAGCGGCGGTGAGCTCGCGGGCTCTCCTATCGCTGCCGACCACCGTGAGCCGGAACAGAGTGGAAGGCTTGGTGGCGGACATAAAAGCACGCCCGCTCTTCCGGTCTATGACTGACTCCAGCGCTCCACGCGCCTGGGGGTTAAGCCGGATTTCCAGTGATGAACTGGCGATCCTCAGGGCCGCCGGGCCCTGGGCGGCCGCAAGCTGTACGATTGGAACAGCTAAAACGAACAGCAGCCGCTTCATTGGGTCTTGCTCCTACCAACTAGGACTCGCACCGGCCCGATCAGCCCGGCCGGCAGGGGTCCGGACATCATATTGGCCATCGAATTGGTGATGCGGATCTCCAGGCGATTGGCGCCCGGCCGCAGCTTCCCGGTGAGGTCGAACTGGTACGGCTCCCAGAGGCGAGTGCCGGCCGGCTGCCCGTTGATGTGTACTTCCACCGCATCCATGGCCACGTCGGCCAATTCCAGCACGGCGCGGCCGTCCACGCCGTCGATCGTCTTGCTGTAAATTCCAGTGCCTGCGTACTCCGGGTACCCCGCCGCAGTCCACGCGCCGGAGATCTCGTGCACCGGCGCCACGACCCGGCCCCCGCGCACGCTGAAGTCGCCGATCAGGTAACCGTAATACAGGTATGGAAACTCACGCCCATAAACGGGTTCAACGGCGATCGTGTTGCGCCCGCGCCGCATCAGCCTGCTGATGTCAACTTCGCGGTTGTGGTCATCGAAGTAGCGGCTGCCCGCTTTTTCCCAAGTGACGGGCTGGCCATTGACCCACACCCGCTGGACCAAGTCTTGGCTAAGTGACAACTCCAGCCGCGAGGGAAGATGCTCGATCTCGACGTCTGTCTCCCACCTGGCCGCGCTCGCCCGCTTCCAACCCTTCAGCCGTAGCGAGTTCTCGCGCTCCGCCCGGAACTCCCACGGTCCCTTGATTTCAACGACGGAGGTCTCAGCTTCCCCGCCCACGGCCGGCGCGCCAGCGGTTCCGGCGGCCTGCGGCGCCTCCGGCCGAACCACCAGGAACACCCCTTCGCCAGGCTCGAAGACGCGGTGCACGAGGTTGCCGGCCAGGCTGATACCCCCGGTGGTGGCGTCCCAGAACTCGGCGCGGCCCACAGCCGGAAGGGCGATGGTGGCTTCAGTCCGCTCCGTGGAAACGTTCACGAGAAACACGATCCTGGCGTCGCCCGCTTTGCGCTGCTGCACCAGAATGCGCTCGGCGTGCCGCGAGGTTACTCGTACGTCATCTCGCGCGGACGGTAAGGGAAAGCACTCGCGGCTGATCACTTCGCCGCCGGCGAAGCCCTCGGGCCGCTGCCCGTAAAAGAACACCTGCCCGCGGAACTCTTTGATGTACCGTGCCAGGGCGGGCTCCAGCGTACGGAGCGGAGGCACATAGAGCGTGGCCAGCTTGCGCTTCCGCGCCTGCTCAAGGCCGCTCTCGAAAACGAATGTGAAATCCCGGTGGGACTGTAGCAGGAGCCGGGTGAGTTCTCGCAAGGGCGCATCGAGTTCGGCGCAGAAATTTGGGTCGCCCCAGCAGGAGGCCGACGGATAGACTACGCCAGTTGACGAGATGCGCTCGCCGCGCGTGAGCAGGTAAGCGGTGCGCGCCACGTAGTCCGAGTAGTGCCCATAGTAGCGGTACCAGGGCTGCTGATAAAACAGGACCGGCAGGTACCCGGTGCTGATGGTAGCGCCTCGCAGCGAGGACGGAAACACCGCGAGCAGAAATGAGTTCACGCCCAGGACGGCTTCCCAATTGACGAGACGCCGCATCTCGTTCAACGTGACGCTGGGCGGGGCGTAGGCATAAGCCTCCACCAGTGTCCGACGCGCCCCGGTCGCCTCAGCCGTGGATTGCGCCATCTTGGGCGCCACCCATTCCCCCGGCGCCGCATTGTCCGTGGAACCCCACACAGGGATCTTCGGCTTCGGATAATCACTGCCGAATCCGGGCCTGTTGTAGACCTCGTCAATGCCCGGCACGCCCATCCACTTCGCATTGGCGAAGTAGTCGCCCTCCGCCCTGAGCAACGCCGAATGAGGCTCCTCGGCTAACAGGTGGCCGGTGTATGCGAGGCGGTTGCGGCGGCACCACTCGCCAATCTGACGGTGAAACGCCTGGGAGTATAGCCGTGTGGCGGTCGCCCAAAGGTCCCGGCGCACAGCGCCGCCGGAGAGCAGTTCCGGCAGACGCTCCATTAGGTCGTATCCGTGCTGGGCGCGGAACTCCGCGGGCATTCGATTCGTCCACGGGAAAGCCGTCACGTCGTACTCGCCAAACTTGGCAGGCGGGCGATGGAGCATCACCGGTTCATCAGTGAAGATTCCCTGGATCACCGTGCCGAACCACTGTCCGACAGCTTGCCGGTAACCCTCGTAGGTGATGTCGAGGAAGCGCCGCACGGCCTCCGCATTGAGAGTGTCCACGTAATCGTCCGCGCGATGGACCCAGAACACCTGCACGCGCCAGGCGCCTGGCGGCGCGCCCCAACGCAGGTATCCGTCCCGCGCTGGCTCCAGGGCCAGCTTCCTCCCATCTGCCGACACCGCGAAGATTCTCAGCGTCTCCGCGGGCAGCAGCAGTTCCACTCGCCTGCGCGCGTCCAGCGGCGCGACGTAATGCTGGAAGACGCACAGCGAGGCGGACCGGAATTGCGGGTACTCCCGCGGAATCCGCTTGCCGGCGGTTCCGCTCGGCCACGTGTATTCGTCGTACAGCCAGATCTTCAGCCCAAGCTCGTGGGCCTGCTCCACCGCGTATCGGACCAGCTCCAGAAACTCCTTCGAGAAATAGGGGACTTCGAGGCCGAAACGCGCATAAATCATGACGTTGGTGAGCCGCTGGTCGCGCATCAGCTCCAACTGCCGCCGGATCTGCTGGCGGTGGATGTCCCCGGTCCAGGCCCAGAAGGCGATGGGGCGGAAAGAATTGGGCGGCGAGCGGAATGCTTCCACCGACAGCGTGTCATAGCCAGAATCGTTTGCCCATTGGGCGTCCAATGCAGTGTGGCTCAGCAGCAGCCATAAGAGTGCTCCCGCAGCGAGTTTCCACCCCTTAGCGAATGTCGCTCTGTACATCTCATCCTCCTCACCGGCTTCTGACACGCAAATTCAAATCACCCGTCGGATCTTGCCCACCAGCTTGAGAGAAAGCAGGGCCATCGACGGGTAGAACAATCCGGCGATCAGAAAAGCCGGCGCGTAACTGCGCGTGGCGTCCACGCTGACGCCGATGAAACGAGTAAAGACCATGCTGCCCACCCCTGAGCTGGCGCCGGCCAAGCCCGCTATCGTTCCCACGGCCGCGGCAGGAAATAGGTGAGTGGGCAGGGTGTGGTTGTTGGCGCCGAACATCTGCATGCCAATAATGGCCACGCTCATGGCAGCCAGAACCTGCCACGGCGTGCGCAGGAAGGGTACGAAGCAACTGACAGTCATGAGGAGCGCGCTGAGCCACATAACCCGTTTGTGAGATCGGTCCAGGGGCCAGCCTCTCTGTTGCAACCAGCTTGCCAGGCTTCCTCCCCCAAAGGTGCCGATAGCTGCTGCAAGGAAGGGAATCCACCCCAGTAGCCCGACCATCTCGAGGCTAAAGGCCTTATCACGGACCAGGAACTCCGGCATCCAGAAAACGTAGAAGTACCACACCGGATCCACGAAGAAGCGTAGCGCAAGGACGCCCCAGGTGGCGCGAAGTGCCAGGAGTCGCCTGAACGTGAACTTAACTGGCGTCGGCCCCGCCCCGCTCGGCGGGCATTCGGGCGCCCGCGGCCCGGCCACCCGGCTCCAGGGAAAGACCCAAAGCAAACCCACCAAGCCCGCCGCCAGGAACGTGTACTGCCAGCCGAAACTGCGGTAAAGCCACACGATCAGCGGCGGAGTGATCATGGCGCCGATCGGTGCTCCCAGCAGGAACACGGAAGTCGCCAGCCCGCGCTCCTTCGGCGGGAACCATTCCGCGACGCACTTGGAGGAAGCAGGGGGTTGCGTGGCTTCGCCAGCGCCCAGCAAGAAGCGGAACAGAGCCAGTCCCCTGACCGAGCCCGCCAGCGCGTGCAGAGATTCCGCGGCGCCCCACACGGCCACCGATAGCACCAGCCCGCGGTGGCTGCCCAGCAGGTCCACCAGCCGGCCCCCGATGACGTAAAAGACGGTGAAGGCAAACAGAAAAGAGTTCAGCACGTTGGAGTAATCGGTGTTGCTCATGCTGAACTCTTCCCGCAGCACCGGCGCCAGCACAGAGAGCGCCTGCCGGTCCAGATAATTGACGGCCATGGCGGCGAACAGCATTGCCAGCACCGCCCATCGCCGCCGGCTGATGCCGACAGTGGGAGGCCTGCCTGCGACCGCCGCCGACTGCGTCGGCCGGCCTCCCGCGGGGTCTTGCTGGATCATCTCCGAAATCCCGGCGACCGGCTAAAAAAGAACTTTGAGCGCCAGTTGTATGACGCGGCCCTGGTCGGCGCTTGTGATCTTGCCAAACAGGGGAGTATCGGCAATGTGGCCTGGAACCCCGAAGTTGGCATGGTTGAACAGATTAAAGAACTCGCTCCGAAACTGGACCCTTGTGTCTTCCCTGATCTTGAAGTTTTTGAACACGGAAAAGTCAAAATTGATCAGGCCGGGCGAAACCACAATATTCCGGCCCGCGTTGCCCAGGGTGTAGAGGGGCGGGATTGCGAATGCCTCCGTGTCAAACCAACGTTCGATGTTGCGTTGAGAGCGTGGCAAGCTGGGATTTCCCACGAGATTGGGGCGCTGCGAACTGGTGCCGATGCTCGCCCGGTCTCCAGATACGAACACCGTGAAGGGGTGTCCTGAGCGCACAGCGGTGATTCCGTTAATCTGCCAGCCGCCCAACACAACCGCGATAAGGCCGGGGCGATCCAGGAATCGCCGGCCAGGCCCGAAAGGCAGCTCGTAGCCGTAACTCAGCGTCCAGAGGTGCCGGAAATCGGCGGCCGAGCGTCCTTTCTCGGCTCGCAAATTCAGGCTGTTTGCAGGATACGACGAGTCGCCAGTCACGGAGTTGGGTCCCGGGCTGTCGTCGAGCAATTTCGACCAGGTATAAGAGCTGAGGAAGGTCAGCCCTGCCGAGTACCGCTTTTCGGCCCGGAAAGTAAATGCGTGATAGGTCGAGCTCCCGCGATGCCCCGACAACAGGATCAGGGGCGAGAAGTTGTAGAAGGGGATTCGATCCGCCAACGGGACCGGTTTAAGGGGATCGGTCAGCGGGGCCTGGTTGGCGTTCGTCCGCAGCCTCAGCTTTGTGCCTTTTGAGCCGATGTAGCCCGCTTCGAAAGCCAGGTCCCGGCCCACCTGCCGCTGGAGGTTGAAGCTCCACTGTTGCATGTAGGGAGTCATCTGGTGGCCGGTTAGAGACAGCGGGGTGATCGAGCCTGAGGGGGTTGTCGGATCCGGGAACAGGGCCTGGATGTTGATCCGAGGGAAGAGGGGGTCTGACTGGAAATTCTGCGTGTAGAAGTACGGCGGGTTGTTAGTGTTCAGCGTGAGCTCGTTCGAGTCCACCAGGTCGTAAAAGATGCCATAGCCTGCCCGTATCACGGTCGCCCCCGTGCCGAACGGGCGGAAGGCCAGCCCTATCCTCGGGGCAATGTTGTTGTGGTCCGGATCATAGATCTCCCTTTTGACCAGCACGGGCCCGCTGCCGCCTTTAACACCCCGGGCGAAATACTGGTTGGTTCCGGCAATCAGCAGCCGGCCTCCCGGGAAGTTCGGGTCAAAGACCGTCTGGTGGCCGATCGTGTTGTTGATGACCTCGGGAAGTTCGTAGCGTATTCCCAGGTTGAGCGTCAGCCGGGGCGTGAGGCTCCAGTCGTCCAGGGCGTAAAAGTTCCACACCGTGTGACGGAAGTCACCCGTGTTCGAGCCTACGCCCATGTCCGCGCTGGCCGGGAACCCCAACAGGAAATCCGCCGCCGAACTGCCCGTTCCGGCAACCCCGGGAAGCGACGTGAACTGGCCAGTGAATTCAAGGTTTCCCCGCTGGAAATTCCCGATTGTCTTGTAGAACCGGTAGCGCCGGATGTCGGCCCCCACTTTCAAGGAGTGCGTCCCCCTCGTCCAGGTGAGGGACTCGGTTAGCTGGTACATGTCCGAGATCCCAAAGGTCGGATCATTTCGGTTGTTGCCGACAAAACTGAAGCCAGTCAGGCTGATCCCGGGCACGCCGTACATGGCCGGTTCGTTGGGAAGATTTGTAAAACCTACCACCTCGCCCGAAATGTTCTTACCGAAGGCCCCCTCCTGCCCGATGAATATCTTGCTGCGGTTGAATCCCACCCGGAGCTCGTTCACCAGGGTCGGCGAGAACACGTGCGTCTCGTTCAGGGACGCATTTTGGGCCCGGAAATCGAAGGCTCGTCCCTGCATGGGCGCCATGCCGGGCAAAAACCTTTTCGGCTGCGAGAAGGAATAACGGCCGTTGAGTACGTCCCGCTCAGAGAAATGCTGATCGATCCGGGCGTGAAACTGGTCGCCGTTGGCCTCGTTAGTAAGCGTTCGGACAAAGTTGATGCCCGGCCGCACGCCGATGGCGTTGGGGACCGCGAAGAACTGCCTCAGGATCTTCGATCGCTCCGCGATCCGGTTGGGCGGGATCCTGTTGCCCGGGAACTGATCCCGGATGTATCGTCCAGGCGAACCCGGGTCTACCCGGCCGGTGAGCGGGTCGTAGATTGCCGGCCCTGCCTCGAAGTTGCCTGAGAGCTGGTCGGCGGTCGGGAAGTTGCCCTGCGCGGTGTAGGAACTCCGGACCCGCAATCCCTCGTAATTTCCGAAGAAGAAAGTGCGATTCCGGACTACCGGCCCGCCCACGGCGAAGCCGAACTGATTGTAGCGCAACGGCGGCTTTGGGCCCGTGTCAAAGAAACTGCGGGCGTCGAATTTGTCGTTGCGCAGGAAATCGAACAGCGAACCGTGAAGCTCGTTGGTGCCTGACTTGAGCGCAATATTCATCTGTGCGCTACCCTGCCCAAATTCGGCGCTGTAGGAGTTCATCTGTAACTTGAATTCCTGAAGCGCGTCGATGGACGGCGTCATAGACGGCGTGTTATGGAAGAAGTCCCTCATCTCGATGCCGTCCAGCAGAAAGTTCATCGACCACTGCCGCGCCCCTCCGACGAGGGGGACCGGCGTCAAGCCGCGCCCTCCCGTTATGTCTCCAACGGGGGGCGGCGCCACCCCTGGCGCCAGCAGGGCGAGTTGCATGAAATTGCGCCCGTTCAGCGGCAGGTCAACGATTCGCTTGTTGTCGATCACCGTGCCAACGGTTACGTTCTCCGATTGCAGCAGCGGAGCGGCCCCAGTCACCTGCACGGTCTGGCTCACGGCCCCCACGACCAACTCCAGGTTCACGCGGGCCGTCTGTTCCACTTGCAGAACCAGTTCCGGAACGACCGCGCGCTGGAAACCGGGGGCTTCAGCCGCAATGGAGTACTTTCCGGGCACGAGACCCGGGCAGCGGTAGTCCCCCTGGACGCCAATGACGCACGTGTGGACCTCTCCGGTGCCCAGGTTGGTAACAGTGACAGTGACTTGCGGCACCACAGCCCCAGAGCTGTCGTAAACCGTACCCACTATGGTTCCCCTTGTGCTCTGCGCCCAGCAGATGCTGGACGCGCAGCACCACAGAAGAACCACGAACAATGCCACTCGACGACTTCTAAACATTCGGAACCTCCTTACCCTAACCCTAATTGCTTCACCAGCGCGGCAATCTGGCGCGCGGCGATTTCGTCCACGACATACGAGGCCGGCGGGCGCACCGTCGGCGACGCAATGATTCCTCGCACATAGAGAACCTGCTTAGTGATGGCGACGAACGCCTCTGCACTCTGGCACTCGAGTGCTAGCAGCGGCAGGATTTCCCGGTGCTCCTTCCAGGCTTCCGCCACCTTCCCCTCGCGGTACAAGTCCCAGATCCGCACAAAGCGGTCGACCAGTTCGGCGCCCGGCATCATCCCGCTCACCCCACGGTCCAGAGCGTCGGGCATGTTCAGCCCGCCGTTGCCGCCGAACAGCACCAGGCTGGTGAGCTGTTTGAGCGCCGTGATCTTGGGCCCGGCCGGCAGGATTTCAATCTTGGCATACGCCACCCGCTCGACTGTCTCGGCCAGGCGGGCTAGCAGCGGCACGCTCATCTGGTTGACTCCCACGCTGGAGGTGTCCTGCACCATGATCGGTAGTCCGCAGGCGTCTGAGACGGAGCGATAGTAATCCAGAATCGCCTGCTCGCTCAGACGGAAGCTCCAGGGGGGCGTCAGCACAAGGATGGAAGCGCCAGCGCGCTCGGCCTGGCGGGCGTATTGGACGGCGGCTTGGGCGCTATCGGCCCCGGCGCCCACGACAACCGGGACGGCTCCCGCAACGCGTTGCACCACCGCTTCCACCAGGCGCGCACGCTCGCTTTCGGTAAACTTCCAAGACTCGCTGCCCAGGCCGAGGATGCCGATGCCGGCAGCGCCGGAACGGAGGGCGAAGTCGGTGACCCGGCCGAGGCTTTCGAAATCGATTTCGCAATCAGGCAAAAAAGGCACCGGCAGGACCGGGCAGATCCCGCTCAACTCTGACATAGCCGTCCTCCACTAGACTCCCGCACTATCAGCCGGGGGGTTAGCACAATCTGCTGTGGTTCGGCGGTCTTTCCCTCCACGCGATCAATCAGCGCCTTGGCGGCCAAGCGCCCGGTTTCCCGCAAGCCGTACTCCACCGTGGTCAACGTGGGCGTCACGATGGTGGCCAAATTCAGGTTGGCAAAACCGACCAGGGCCATGTCCGAGGGGACCCCCAAGCCCACCGATCTGAGCCACCCTAACACAATGACGGCCGTACGGTCGTTGTGGGCAAAGATCGCCGTCGGTCGTCGGGCATCGATCATGTTCCGTAACTGCACCTGGTTTTGGGGATGGTTGTGCAGGTCCACAGCGACACATAAAGCCGGGTCGCAATCAATCCCCGCCGCTGCCAAGGCCCGCTGGTAGCCTTGCCGCCGCTCGATGACGTTTGTGCAGGCGCTTTGCCTCGAATCGAACACGTAGGCAATGCGCCGGTGCCCCAGTGAAATCAGGTGCTCGGTAGCCAAACGCCCCCCTTCGAGATTGTCGCAGATGACGTAGTCGGAAGGCAGACCAGGGAAACGGCGCGAGACGAGCACGTACGGCCAGTGGGCCGCGTGCAGGTCGCGAAACGGTGACTTGCCTTCTTCGATCGGTGCGGGGATGGCGATGATGCCGTCGACGTGCACCGCCTCGGTGAAGCGCTTCACCACCGACGCCTCACGTTGGGGGTCGTCTTCCGTCACGCTCAGGAGCAGGCTGTAACCGCGCTCGCTCGCGTAACTCTGGGCGCCCTCGTACACCTGTGCGCAGAAGTCGTTGGTGATGGAGGGGACCACTAGCCCAATCAGGTGCGTTCGCCGGAGCACCAAGCCCCGGGCCAGCTGGTTGGGTTGCCAGTTGAGTTGCTTCGCAACAGCCCGGACTCTCTCGCGCGTGTCCGCACCCACGCGGTCGGTACCGTTGAGAGCTTTGGAAACCGTGCCGGGCGAGACGCCAGCAAGCCGCGCCACATCGCGGATCGTATGGCCGCGTTTGCAATAACGTTTTCGCAACAGCCCTATACTAGCATGCCCCCCGCCCCGTGTCAAGGCACCCGAGATGCGGCTGTTCCGCGGCAAATCACCGGTTTGCAAGTTGGTCACCTCGACGCCGTCTGCGGGCGTGACGGTTATACCCCGGTGACCGCCCCCACCTCCAAGCGGAAATCCACGGTCAGCCAGCGGCCCAATTGCAAGCTGATGCCCGCTTGCTTCACTTGGCGAACTCCGCTGGCAGTAACCGTCAGCGTGTATTCACCGGGAGGCAAGGCGGGAAACAAGTGCGTGCCCGTAGTATCGGTCGTCGCCCCCAGCGGCCCTAATGGCTACCTCATAGGTTCCAATACCTCAGTGCGGGAAATCCAGACCAACAAGCTCGAGAGTTTACCATTCTTAAAGGAGTGGACTCAGTCTCGGGCAGATTAACCTTTTTCAAACTGCTCGCCCCGCTCCTTGCCCTATCATGGCGGTGTGAGCCCTTGCCTCATAGGCATCGCCGGGCCTTCGGGCGCGGGCAAGAGCGAGCTGGCCCGTCGTCTGGCGGAGCGATTGCACGCACCTGTATTGAGCCTGGATTCCTACTATCGGGATTTGTCTCACCTGGAATTCTCCCAGCGAGCCCACTACAACTTCGACCAGCCGGAGGCTCTGGAGGAGGCCTTGCTTGCCCAGCACGTGCGCATGCTGGTTGCAGGTCTGCCCGTCGAGAAACCCGTCTACGACTTCACCTTGCATGTCCGTGCGCCTCACCGGGAAACCATAGCACCCGCGGATTTCGTCATCGTCGAGGGCTTGTTCGCTCTTTATTGGGACAGCGTGCGCCGCTGGCTCAAACTCAAGATATTTGTCGAAGCGCCCGACCATGTCTGTCTTGAGCGCCGGCTCGAGCGCGATGTTCGCGAGCGCGGCCGCACGCCGGAATCGGTAAGGCAGCAGTATGAGTCTCTGGTCCGCCCCATGGCCCAGCGCTATGTGCTCCCAACGCGCTGCTGGGCCGACCTGATCATCAGCGGTACTGATCCGCTTCCTCACTCGGTGGCCAAAGTGCTCGCCTGGCTGGCAAAGTCACATGCTTACAGGCCGGCACCGGAGCGCGGCTAATCGCCAAACAGCTCGTCTATTGCACGCTCCAACTCGGCCAGTGAGGCGCAGGGGATTATGCGGGAGCTGCCGCGCTGATCCAGCGGGGTGGCGCCCAAGCGGTCGGCCCAGCCGCCCGTCCCTTGCAAGGTTAGAATAGGGCGTCCGTGGATCCAAGCCAGGCAAATCTCCGACAGGGTGCCGGCGCCGCCCCCGATGGCGATCACGAAATCCCCCGCCAGCGCTGTCAGCACGTTGCGAGCGTGTCCCATGCCGGTGGGCACGACCACGTTGCACCACGGATTGGCTTCCTCAAGCCGGTTCGAGGGCACGATTCCCACCACGCAGCCCCCGGCCTCGCGTGCACCCCGGCTGACGCCTTCCATCACACCCCCCAAGCCTCCGCTGACGACAGTTATTCCCCGGCGCGTCAACAGCCGCCCGACTTGCTCTGCCAGCTTCACAATTGCGAGCGGGGGGTTGGCGTCCCCGATGACCGCCGCCTGGATTGGCCGGTGCGCGGGCCTTTGCATAGCCTCCTCTCGCCTACCATTATGCGCAAGGCGCTACCGAGTTTGACTTCGCTCGCGATTTGCGTCATATTGTCCAGTTGGGGAATTCGATGCAGAGCCCGCCACCTGCCCGAGGGTCTTTGCCTGCCGATCTTGCCAGCTTGCGCGCGCGTCGCGGCCTCACCCTGTTGGACATCGCGGAGGCCACCAAGATCAGCGTGGCTTATCTGCGCGCCATTGAAGAGGGCCGCTTCGATCGTTTGCCCGGAGGGATTTACGATATCAGTTACCTCCGGCAGTACGCGCGGGCCATCGGCTTTGACGAAGAAGAGCTGATTCAGCATTACCGCAGGCAAACTGGTCTGGCTCAGGTCCGTCGCGAGCTCAAAGGCCCCGCCACCCAGCCACGCGGCTGGCTGCGAACGCGACTGGCGCTACTGCGACATCTTTTGTGAGGGCGCCCGGCGGGCTGCGGCCGGCGTCTTCGAGCCGTCATAATGGGATTGAAATGGCTCGGCCGCTGCCCCGCCTGCGCACCAACCTGGATTTTATGCCTTCCCCCGCACCGGACCGGCCGGGGCTCATGATACGCGACCCCTTCCGTTACACCGATACCACGCTCATTATCCCCGCCCCGCTGGTCCAGTGTCTGGAACTTTTTGATGGCCAGCGTACGGAACTGGACTTGCGAGCGGCCCTGGTGGCGCTGACCGGTGATCTGCGAGTGGGGGATCTGGTCGAGCACTTGGTGCGCACCTTGAGCGAGGCGGGATTCTTGGAAAACGAGACCTTTACCGTCCTGAGAGAAAGCCGGGAGCGCGCTTTCCAGCAAGCGCCGGTACGCGAGGCTGCACAGGCAGGCGGCGCTTACCCGGCCGATGCCGCCACCCTGCGCGGGCTGCTCAGCCGGTGCCTGGACGGGGCTGATGCGCTCAGCGAGCCCCTTGTGGGCGTGGCCGCACCCCACGTGAACCCGGAAGGCGGCTGGCAGTGCTACCGGCGGGCATACGGGGCCTTGCGCGCCGGTGAGCCAACCCGCACCTTCATCGTTCTGGGAACCTCGCACTTCGGTCCCAGCGACCGCTTTGGGCTGACTAGCAAACCCTTTCGCACGCCGCTCGGGCAGACTGAAAACCGGCCGGATTTGGTCGAATGGCTGGCTGCTCGCGCTCCTGAAGCCGTCGTGCTCGAAGACTACTGCCACGCCGTAGAACATTCCATTGAGTTCCAAGTCATCTTCCTGCAACACATCTACGGGCCCCGCATAGCCGTAGTGCCCATTCTGTGCGGCTCTTACTCGCGGGGCCTCGAAGAGGGTGGGCACCCGGAAGATGACCCCGGGGTGGCACGGTTCCTGGCTGCCTTGCGCGAGCTGGCTGAAACGCAAGGCGAGGGTTTGCTGTGGGTCCTCGGCGTAGATTTGGCCCACATGGGCCGCCGTTACGGCGATCGCTTTGCGGCGCGCGCCCAGCAAGGGCGCATGAAAGCGGTGGCTGAAGCTGACCGGCGCCGCCTTGAGCGCATAGAAGCCGGGGATGCCGAGGGTTTCTGGAAGCTGGTCAGGGGTGAGCAGGACCCCTTGAAGTGGTGCGGCGCTTCCGTCTTTTACACTTTTCTCAGGGCGGTGCCGGCGGTCCGCGGGCGCCTGCTCGAGTACCAGCAGTGGAACATTGACGAGCAGAGCGTGGTCAGCTTCGCCGCCATGGTTTTCCAGCAGGATTCAGTTGCCTGAGGGCTGGGCAGCCATCCAATAACCAGGTCGTGTAATAACCTTCAAGTCGTTCCGGCCCCTGATCATGACCTGAATTTCGTGGAATCCTCCCTCCTCTTTGTTGTTCGGCGTATAGCTGATGATGTACTGCGAGTGCAGCTCCTCGCCGATGCGGCGCACGGCGCGCTCCAGATCGTTCTGCGTGATGAAGGGATGTTCGGTGCCGCCCGTCCACTTGGTGAATACTTCCACCGGGTTATCTATGAAAATATCCCTCACGGCGCGGAATATTTCTACAAATACAGGGATAAAATTAGCTGAGTTAGTCGGGTTTCCACTGACTTGCGCGGCTGTGTGTGGGGCGGCGGGCACCCCAGCCGGCAAAGGACGGGCCCCAGGGGGATAGGGATCGGGGCGCGGCGGCTCCGGTTTGGCGGTCAGCGTAGTAACCAGCCGGTTTATGTTGAGCGAATAAACCGAGACATTGGCGAATTGCGCCGCTTCCAACACGTCCCGCTTGCGCGCCTGGCTGCCCCGGTCCCGTGTCTCGCTTATGAGCAGCAATATGCGTCGCCGGTTCTCCGGACGCCGCCGGAGCATGCGGATGCCGTACAGTACCGCGTCCACCATGGCGCTGCTCTGGCTGCCCGGCCGTATCTTGCGCAGCGCCTGCTGAATCTTGTCAGTGTCCGTGGTGAAATCTTGCACCAGACGCACTTCGTGATCGAAGGCCACCACGGCCACTTCGCCCTGTTCTCCAGCCACCAGATAATGCAGCATGGTGCCCAGCTTCTGCACCTTGGGCAGTACCACCTCGACGGCGGCGTTAGCCTGCACGGCTACCACTAGAGAAATAGGAATAAAAGTGACGTCCACACGAATGTCCTGCGGCTTGCCGTTGTCCAGCAGGATGAAGTCCTGGCGCTCCAGGCCGTGGACGAAGTTCCCCTGGCGATCCAAGACCGCCGTCGGGGCCACTACTACCTGTACGCCGGTGCGGAAAGTCGGCTCGGGTTGCTGCTGCGCCCAGCTTGACGCAGCCAGCAGGCACAGAGCCCCCCAGGCGCACAACTGCTTCATTGGCTTTGAGACGCGCACTGCACGACTTCCGTTTCTGCCCCTAAGCCCGTGCAGCAGCAGACCACTCGCACCGCGCTCATCGTTGCAATACCCGTATCCAATCGCCAGGCTCCCAGCTCTCGCGGTCCGCTTCCGCCATAATGAAGGCATTGCTGCGCGTCAAGGCGACTATATCGGAGGACCCGCGCCAGCGCACCGGCACGACCGAGGTCCCGTCCAAGCTCAACCGCGCGGGAGCAAACCGCGTCAGGCCGGGTTTGTGGCGAAAGGGCGCTGCCAGCCGAGTCCAGAGCAAGGGTAACCCCACTTCCTTTCGGCCTTCCAACAGTTCCATTGCCGCCCGTGCAAACAGCTCAAAGCTGAGCATGGTACAAACCGGGTTGCCGGGTAGCCCGAAGAACAGCAGCTTGTCCAGCCGCCCGAACACCAAGGGGTAGCCGGGTTGCATCAAAACGCCACGGAAGTAAAATTGGGCTCCCAAAGCAGCCAGCACTCGCTCCACCAAGTCGTACTTGCCGGCCGAAACGCCGCCTGAGATCAACAGCAAGTCCGCTTCCCGGGCCCTGCTGATGAGCGCGCGCATGGGCTCAATCTCGTCCGGCGCCACTGGCAGCAGCTCAGCCAGACCACCCGCCCGCCGGATCTGCGCCCCCAGTGAGTAAGCGTTGGAATTGCGGATTTGATGATCCAAGGGCTGCTGGTCCAGCTCGACAATTTCGTCCCCGGTGGGCAGCACCGCCACTCGTGGACGCCGGTAGACCAGCACTCGCGCGCGTCCCAGAGTGGCCAGCATGGCAACCTCGGCATAACCGATGCGCCGGCCGGCTTCTAGTAGCAACTCGCCCCGCGCCGCTTCCGAGGCGCGTGCATTGATCCACTGACCGGGCGGTACCGGCTCTTCCACGGCTACTATTTGCCCTTCCCGCCGGACCCGTTCGATCATGATGACAGCGTCGGCCCCGGCTGGAACCGGCGCACCGGTCATTATTTCAACCGCTTCGCCCGGCCTGACTACGCCCTGAAAGACCTCGCCCGCCCGAACTTCGCCGACTACGCGCAGCTTGCCCGGCGTATCAATCGAACGCAGGGCAAATCCATCCCGTAACGATCGGGCTACCGGAGGGTAATCACGATCGGCGTAAGCCGGCTCGGCCAGCACCCGCCCGCAGGCCGCTTCCAGCGGTACCTCTTCGCTGGGAACCTCCCCACGCCCCGCCAAAACCTGCTCAACCACACAGCCACGGGCTTGCTCGAAGGGTAGCGCCGACACCACCACTCATTCTAATTCTAGCCGAGGCCACGCCGGCGCCGACAACAAGCTCATATTTCTAACTTGCCATCGAAGATCATGTCCTTGAGGCGGAACTTGCGGCGGATGTCCAAGGGTCCTGCCTTCAGAAAAACTTCGACCTCCTTGTCCTCCAGGGCAATGACGGGGCTGCCCTGCTGGCCCTTGGGAAAGATCAAAAAGAGGTTCACCCGGTTCTGCTCCCGCCCGGCTTTCACATCCACCGCCTGGATAGGCGGCTTGCCCTTGAGACGAAGCTGAGCGCCGGCCTTCAACTGATCGGGCTTGGCGCGCACCAAGGGGGCGGGCAAGCCGGCGATCTCCACGATGTAAGCGTTCTCCTGCGCCGCCAGCAGTTTGGCCGCCTCGGGGGACGTCCCGGCTTCATCGCCAAAACGGGCCCGAACCAAAGCCTGCTTGACGGGCAAAGCGGTGCGCCAGCGCACGTGGACGGTGACGGTGGGCACAGACTCCGGTCCGGCAATGCCGCCGGCCCGGCCCATGCCTCCGCCCATACCACTTTCTTCACCACCTCCGCCTCCCATGCCGGCGCCGACGGAGGCGTCCGAGAAACCACCGCCGCCTCCCCCGCGACGGCGTCCACCCCCACCACCGCTCATTCCACCGCCTACATCCAGGCGCACTTCCACCGGGCGCGCCCAGGGCGAATCGCTCAGCATCTTGCGGACCTCTTTCTCGGTCCATTCGGAAAACTTCTTCTGTTCCCAGAACTCCGCGGCCAGCGCTGCCGCCGCCGTGAAGCCCAGCATAACCAAGACGGAAAGAATCAGCTTTCTCATGGCGGAACCTCCGCGTGCCTGTCTTTCGAGCATACGACCTTTGGCCGAGCAACGCAACTTTGCGCCGGCTCCCTGCAACCTCTCAACTCCCTACAATGGAAGCGGGGACAGTGCTGGAAACCGTCGCCCGCACCATCGCGCGTTACCGGATGTTCAAGCCCGGCGATCGTGTGGCGGTAGCCGTTTCGGGAGGGCCGGATTCCGTCTGCTTGTTGCACGTGCTCATCGAGCTGGCGCCGCGCTGGGCCCTGCGCTTGAGCGTGGTTCATTTCGATCACCGCCTCCGTGGTGAAAGCTCGCGCGCCGATGCGGACTTCGTGGCCGGCCTGGCCGAAGGGCTGGGACTGCCTTTTCGCCTGGGCTCTGCTGACGTGGCTGCCCTGGCCCGGGCCAACCGCGAGAACTTGGAGCAGGCAGCTCGCAAGGCACGGCGGGAGTTTTTTCTCCAGCTCTTGCGCGCCGGCGAAGCAGACCGCGTGGCGCTGGGGCACACCCGCTCGGATCAGGCTGAAACCGTTTTGTTCCGGTTGCTACGGGGAGCCGGCGCCACGGGGCTGGCGGCGATCTGGCCAGTCACGGCCGAAGGATTCGTGCGGCCCTTGATAGAGGTCAGCCACTCTCAAGTGGAGCAATACCTGCGCGAGCGCCGGCTGCCCTGGCGCTTGGATGACTCCAATTTAGATTTGCGCTGGGCTCGCAATCGAATACGTCACGAGCTACTTCCCCTGCTGCGCAGTGGGTGGAATCCGGCCATCGAAGAGCTGCTGGCGCAAACCGCGGTGCTGGCGCGAGAAGAGGAGCAGTACTGGGCTGAGGAGTGCAACCGGCTGGCCGCCGGGTTACTCCAGCGAGACTCGGAGGGAGCCTGGCTGGCCCCGGTAGCCCGCCTGCGAGCTTTGCCCCTTGCGGCTGCGCGGCGCTTGATCCGCAAGGCCATCGAGCAAGTAAAGGGTGACCTGCGCGGGGTGGACTTTGAGCACATTGATGCCGTCCTGCGCTTGGTGCTTGAGTGCCAGGGCAGTGGGCGCGTCCTGGCCCCGGGCGTCGACGTCTGCCGCTCGTTTGAGTGGATCCGCTTCGGGGCGCCGGGAGGGACAGAAGCTTCGGCGCAGTTCTCGATCCCAGTGCACGTGCCCGGTTGCTATCAAATCCCGAGCTCGGGCTGGCAGATCGAGGTCCGCAAGCGGTGGGCCTCTAATGGCGGGTTGGAGCCGAGCGGCGCCTGCGCGCTGCTTGATTGGGAGCGTCTGCCCGGGCCCCTGACGTTGAGAAACTGGAGGCCAGGGGACCGCTACCAGCCCGCCGGGCGCCATAGTCCGCTAAAGCTGAAGGAGTTGTTCCAGCGGGCCCGTATCCCCTTGTGGGAACGCGCAAAATGGCCGATGATGGTTAGTGGGAGTGAAATTGTGTGGGCGGGGCGCTTCGGTCCGGCCGCGCCTTATGCTGCGCAGCCCGGTTCCAGGGCGGTGCTGGAGATAAGAGCAATCGAGGGCGCGGCTAAAACCGAGCAAATGCCCCCGCGGGCGGCGTCTAATTAAGTGGCGGGGCAGCCGGAAGCCGGCGCGGGCCGGCAGGAGAGCATATGAATTCCAACGTAAAAACCGCCATCTTCTGGGTGGTGCTGATCTGCGTGGTGGTCCTGTTATGGACGGTGGTCCGTCAGGGCACGGTCAGACCCGAGCAGCACCTGACCTTCTCAGAATTCATACGAGCCGTCGAGCAGGACCGGGTCAAAGAGGTCACCATCAGCGGCAGTGAGGTACGCGGCAAGTTCAGGGAACACAATCTCGGCTTGCGTACGCTGATCCCCACCAACTACCCGGATATTTACAACCTGCTGCGCAGCAAGAACGTTAACGTGGAAATACGCGAATCCAGCTCTGGCAACTGGGTAGCGCTGCTGGTCAACGGACTTCCCTTCCTGCTGCTTTTGGGCTTTTGGTTTTTCATGGTCCGGCAGATGCAAAGCGGCGGCAACAAAGCGCTCAGCTTTGGCAAGAGCCGCGCGCGCCTGCACTCATCCCAGCAAAAGAAGGTCACCTTCAAGGACGTGGCAGGGGTAGACGAGGCCAAGGAGGAACTGCAAGAGATCATAGACTTTTTGCGCGAACCGCAGAAATTCCAGAAGCTGGGCGGGCGCATTCCCAAAGGCGTGCTGCTGATCGGCCCGCCGGGCACCGGCAAGACGCTGCTGGCGCGCGCCATCGCCGGCGAGGCCAACGTGCCCTTTTTCTCGATTTCGGGCTCGGATTTTGTGGAGATGTTCGTAGGGGTGGGCGCTAGCCGCGTGCGCGATCTGTTTGAACAAGGCAAGAAGAACGCGCCCTGCATCATTTTTATAGACGAAATTGACGCCGTGGGCCGGCATCGCGGTGCGGGGCTGGGGGGCGGCCACGATGAGCGCGAGCAGACTCTGAACCAATTGTTGGTGGAAATGGACGGCTTCGAATCCAATGAGGGCGTCATCCTGATGGCCGCTACCAATCGTCCCGACGTGCTCGACCCGGCTCTGCTGCGCCCCGGACGCTTCGACCGGCGCGTGGTGGTGGGACGGCCGGACGTCAAAGGGCGCGAGATGATTTTGAAGGTGCACACCCGCAAGATTCCGCTGGCCGACGACGTAGATCTGTCCCAAATCGCCCGGGGCACCCCAGGCTTCGCCGGCGCCGATTTGGCCAACCTGGTCAACGAAGCCGCCCTCATCGCGGCTCGGCATAACCGCAAGGTAGTAACTCAGTATGATTTCGAGCTGGCCAAGGACAAGGTGCTGATGGGAGTCGAGCGCAAATCACTGATCATCAGCGAGCAAGAGAAGCGCTCGACCGCCTATCATGAGGCGGGCCACGCCTTGGTGGCGGCCGTGTTGCCCGAGGCGGATCCGGTTCACAAGGTGACCATCATCCCGCGCGGCATGGCCTTGGGCGTCACCATGCAGTTGCCCATTGATGACAAGCACTCCTACAGCAAACCCTACCTGGAGGCGCAACTCACCATCTTGATGGCAGGGCGGATTGCCGAAGACAAGTTCATGCACCAGGTGACCACGGGCGCCGGCAATGACATCGAGCGCGCTACCGAGCTGGCGCGCAAGATGGTCTGCGAGTGGGGCATGAGCGATCTGGGGCCGCTCAGCTTCGGCAAGAAAGAGGAGCAGATCTTCCTGGGCCGCGAGATTGCGCAGCACCGCGACTACAGCGAAGCGACGGCCATCAAGATTGACGAGGAAGTGCGCAAGCTTGTGGAGCAGGCCTACCAGCGGGCAGCCCGGATCATCGAAGAACGTGCCGATGCCCTGGTGCGCGTGGCCGAAACGCTGCTGGAGCGGGAAGTGCTCGATGGGGAGGAAATCAAAGCCTTGATCGAGGGCCGTGAGCTGCCCGCGGCCCGTCCCGCTTCTCCCCCCGATGCCGGCCAGACCCAACCAGTGATAAAGCCCGAAGGGCGTCGTCTTCCCTCCTTGCAGGAAGGGCAGCGACCCCAGCCGGCCTGAGCAGCAGCGCGCCGCGCTGCCTCAAAGACCTTCCAACAGGTGGCCCAGCTTTTCTTTCTTGGTGCGCAAATAACCAGCCATGGAGCCGATGGGTTGCGCCTGGCAAGCCACACGCTCGGCCACCTCGAGCCCAGCGGCTTCCAAGGCGCGAATCTTTTCGGGGTTGTTTGAAAGCAACCGCACCCGTCTGACGCCGAAAAAGGCCAAGATCTTGGCCGCCAGCTCGTAGCTGCGCTGGTCCGCCTGAAAGCCTAGCTTCTCGTTGGCCTCCACCGTGTCGGCGCCGTGATCTTGCAGCTCATAGGCGCGCAGCTTGTTCAGCAAGCCGATGCCCCGCCCCTCCTGGTGCTGGTAAATAAGTAAACCGCGGCCTTCCTCGGCGATGCGGTCCAGCGCCATCTCCAATTGCGCGCGGCAGTCGCAGCGCAAACTGTGGAAGACATCGCCCGTTAGGCATTGCGAATGGATGCGCACCAGCGGGGGCGGCTCGCCGCCAAGATCACCCATCTTCAAGACCACCGCCTCCTCCACCTCACTGCCACGACGGTCTTCGAAGCCGTAAATGCGGAAGCGCCCGAAGCGGCTGGGCAGGTCGGCTTCGGCTACCTTGCGAAACCCCTGTCGTGAGCCATCCTGCGACATCGGCGGTCTTTCTCGAAGCGCTAAGTTTCATTATAATGAACAGCGGTCCAAGCCCGCCCGCTGACAACCATGGCGCTCGAACAATACCTCATCGTTTTGCTAGTCAAGCTGGGCGTGATGACTGTGCTGGCCAGTTTCCTGGCTCGCTCAGCCGCCTTCCAACGCATGTTAATGAGCGAGCGACGCACACTGAATCAAAGGCTGCTGCTAGCCTTGAGCTTTGCCAGCATCTTCGGCACGGGGGCGGCAATTCGCATCGTTACGCGCGGCGTCTATCAGGCTGTGGACCTGGGCCCGGAGGCCAGCCTGTTGGCAGGCATACTGGGCGGCTACGTTACCGGCCTGCTGGCCGGCTCGCTCATCTCGGTGCCGGCCATGCTCAAGCACGAGTACCTCACTTTGCCTTTGCTGGCGGGCGTAGGCGCCCTGGGCGGCCTGCTCCGCAACCTTGCTCCGGATACCGAGCAAGTCTGGCGCTTTTCTCCTTTCCCCGATCTCCGCGTTTACCGTTTCCTGCGCCGGGATCACGAGCACGCCAAGGCTGCCTTCCAGATGTTTTTCCTGCTGGCCATTCTCGGCTGCGAATTCTTGCGCCTGACCCTGGATCATTTCTTCCCGCGTTGGCTATTTGCCATTCGTCCCAGTTGGCCTAACCCGCACCCGCTGGCCGAGGCCGCGGTCTACGTCACCACGGTTTTCGCCATAACCCTGCCGCTGAAGATTTGGAACAACACCCGCAACGAGCGCAAGCTAGAAGAACAACATCGTCTGCTGATCCAAGCCCGCCTGGACGCACTCAGCCGGCAGATAAACCCCCATTTTCTTTTCAACACGCTCAACACGGTTTCTTCGCTTATCCGCACCGATCCCGATCAGGCCCGCGCCGTGCTTTACAAGCTCTCCAGCATCCTGCGGCGGCTGCTGCGGAGGCAGGATAATTTCAGCGCCCTGGCCGAAGAGTTGGACTTCATCGAAGACTACCTTTCCATCGAGCAGGTCCGCTTCGGCGACAAGCTGCGGTTTGAAAAGCAGGTGGATCCGGCGGCGCTGGCCCGCCTGGTGCCCAGCATGCTCTTGCAGCCTTTGGTGGAGAATTGCGTCCGGCACGGCCTCTCCAGAAAAATCGAGGGGGGAACCATTCGCTTGCGCGCGAGCTTGAAGGACGGGCGACTGCACTTGGTAATCGAGGACGACGGTGTGGGTATTCCGGAGGCTCGCCTGGCCACCTTGCTCCAAGAAGGTATAGGAGTCAGCAACGTCAACGAGAGGCTAAAGATGCTTTTCGGCTCCGATTACCGCATGAGTATTGACAGCCAGCCGGGCCAGGGTACCCGCGTCGATATAGAGATGCCCGAACTGCAAGGCGGCGGTTCGCTGGCCTGAGGCCGGCTCTTGCCTGCCGAGTGGCCGGCGGCGCCGGCGGCCTGCGATAATAGAAAAACCCGATGATGCCGGTGGCGCCGCTGTCCTCTTCGTTGCCCAAACTCACTGTCACCGCGCTCATTGACATCCTGGTCGTAGCCTTCTTGATTTATCAACTTATCCTAGTGGTGCGGGGTACGCGGGCGGCGCAGGTTCTGGCCGGCATCGGCGTGCTGCTGCTGCTGTACTTGAGCTCGATCTGGCTGGGCCTGGAGCTGGTGCGCTCGATTCTGGCCAATCTGGTCGGTTACACGGCCATCGCGCTGCTCATCTTGTTCCAGTCCGAGATTCGCCGGACGCTGGCTCGCATCGGACGCAGGCGCTGGCTGGGCTTGGGGCGTCGCCTGCAAAGACGCGAGTCAACCCATGAGCTGGTCTGGGCGCTTGGCCGCTTGAGCCAGCGCAAGCACGGCGCTTTAATTGTACTGGAGCGCGACATGGGCTTGCGCACCTTTATCGAGAGCGGGCAGGTGCTGGACGCCGCCCTCACGCGTGACTTGCTTCTGAGCATCTTCCAGCCCGGTGGGCCCCTGCATGACGGCGCTGTCATCGTACAAGGCGACCGCATCGCCGCCGCCGCTTGTTTTCTCCCCTTAAGCACCAACCCCGCCATCGCTTCGCAGTTGGGCACCAGGCACCGCGCCGCCATCGGCATCACAGAAGAAAGCGATGCTCTGGCCCTGGTCGTCTCCGAAGAAACCGGGCGGATCTCTGTAGCCGCCTTTGGCAGGATCGAGCTCGACCTGAGCGTAGAGCAGATTGAGCGCCGGATCGCTGAACACTTTGGATACAGATTGCAAGACGAGCCGCCTGCCGCCGGCAAAACCGGGCCCGTTCTCGACGGGCAACGGGCAGAACTGCTCAGTCGGCCCTCGGATCGCGTATGAAGCGCTGGTTGCTGGAAAACTTGGGCTTGAAAGTCTTCTCGCTGGCGGCAGCCACCCTGTTGTGGCTAACCTTTGTTGCCAGCCCCGAGCTGGTAACTTATGTTTCAACGCCCATCGAATATCTCAACGTTCCAGCCGGCATGGAAATCATGCCCGAATCACCCGAACGGGTACGCCTCGAGGTCCGCGGCACCTCGAACCGTATCCGCTATTTTGTGAATTCCTCTCCCACCGTGGTGCTGAATTTATCCGGTATTGAGCGTCCCGGCACTTACAGTTTCACTGTCACCGCCGAGCATGTGAACAGCCCCCCTGGGCTGACAATCGTTCGAGCAGTACCCGCGCAGGTCCGCCTGCGCTTGGAAAGGCGGCTGCGGCGGACAGTTCCGATTCGGGCCAAGCTGGCTAACCTGCCCCGGGGATACCGCATCGCCGAGCTGGTTGTGGAGCCCGCTAGCGCCATCGTCGTGGGGCCGGAAAGTCACGTCTTGACGGCGGAGTTCGTAGAGACGGAGGCCGTCGAAGGCTTGCAGCCCACCGAGGAGTGGCAACATTCGGAAACCCAAGTTGTGATGAACGATCCTGAACTGCGCTTGGAAAAGGACGGGCGCGTGAAAGTCTTGGTGAAGTTAAGCGCTCAGGTCGCCGGGGAGAAGACGGATGCGGCCACCGCCGTACGCCCCTGAAGCCGGGGGAGGCAGCGAGCCGCATTGCGGCAAGCGCCTCTTCGGGACCGACGGCGTTCGCGGAGTGGCGGGCGAGTTTCCGCTGGATGCGCGCACGGTTTACGCGCTAGGCGTAGCGCTGGGCGAGGAGATTCGCGCGGAGAGGGCCCGGCCAAAGGTTCTGCTGGGCATGGATACCCGCGAATCCAGCCTCTGGATTGCGGGGCAAATGGCCGGAGGCCTGGCCCGGGCCGGCGTGGTCTGCCGAAACGCAGGCATCATCACTACGCCAGGCTTGGCCTATCTAACCCGCCAAGGCCCCTTCGCAGCCGGAGTAGTGATTTCCGCCTCGCACAATCCCTACCGCGACAACGGAATCAAAGTTTTCGGCCACAGCGGTTACAAACTGCCTGACGAGCAGGAGCAGCGCATCGAGCAGCGCGTCTTCGAGCTGCTGGCGGGCGGCTTCCGGACAGCGCCACGGGCGGTGCCGCCCGCGCCCGAACTCGTGCAACGCTACGAGGATTTCCTGGCCGCCTCCTTCCCCTTCTCTCTGCGCGGCCTGAAGGTCGCGCTCGATTGCGCCCACGGGGCTGCCTATGCACTGGCGCCTCGCTTGTTCCAGCGCCTGGGGGCCGGCGTGATCGCGCGCGGCTGTGAGCCCGATGGGCGGAATATCAATTTGGACTGCGGCGCCCTGCACCCGGAAGGCTTGCGTCACCTGGTGGTGAGCGAAAAGGCCGATCTGGGCATCGCCTTTGACGGCGATGCCGACCGCGCCATTTTCGTCGCACGCGACGGCAGTGTGCTCGATGGCGATGCCATCCTCCTGATGACCGCACTCTGGCTGAACGAGCGCGGGCGCCTGAGGGGGGCCGACGGCCGACCCACGGTGGTAGCAACCGTCATGTCAAACCTCGGCCTCGAGCGTGCTCTCGCCTCGCACGGCATCCGGATGCTGCGCACCGCGGTGGGCGACAAGTACGTGCTGGAAGAAATGCTGCGTTCGGGTGCGGTGCTGGGCGGCGAACAATCCGGGCATATCATTTTTCTCGATTACGCGACCACCGGGGACGGGCTTCTGACTGCCCTGCGGGTGCTGGAGATCGTGTTGGAGTCGGGTCGCGATCTCAAGGATTATGCGGCTCAAATCGCCCTCTACCCGCAGTGCATGCTGAACGTGCGCATCCGGCAGCGCCGCCCGTTGGAGGAACTAAGCGCCGTGCAGCAAGCCATCAGCGAGGCCGAGCGAGCTTTCGGGCCCGAAGGCCGCGTCCTGGTACGTTTTTCCGGCACCGAGCCTGTGGTGCGCGTGATGGTGGAAGGCCCCAACCGGGAACTCGTGGAGGCCATGGCCCGGCGCATTGCCTCCGCCGTAGAGGCCGAGCTGGCGAGCTGAAAACGCTCCCCTTCACTCTCTCAAGCCTGCGGCGCGCCTTAGTCGGTCCAATACCGGCTCCCAATCGTCGGTGTGGGGCGGCTCCTCCACGGCAATATAATCCCAGCCCTCGCTGTCCACCATGTGGAGCGTGCTGTAAAGGGTGGCGGCATAGGTAGCGGCCTGGGCAGGCATTCGTATCAAACGTGCCGCCGGGGCTGGGCGGCGGATCCACATGTAGCAGACGCGCCCAGCCGGCAGCCGCCCGTCGCGGACCAGCAGCAAAGGCGTCGTGGGACTGTAATGCCTGGCGTGCATGCCCGGCGATGGATGCGGATCCTCTGCTCCCACCTCCGCCGCCGCTTCGATGGGGCCGATCACCTGCTCGATTTGCTCCCGCAAGATCATGCCCGGCCTTAACAAGCGCGGCTTGCCGGCCAGGGAAATCACTGTGGACTCCACGCCGACCGTGGTAGGACCGGCATCCAAGATGAGGTCTACGGCGTCGCCTAGAGACTGCCGCACATGTTGCGCGGTGGTGGGCGACAGGCATCCGAAACGGTTAGCGCTGGGCGCTGCAACAGGCACGCCCGCAGCGCGAATCAAGGCCAGAGCCACCGGGTGCGCGGGCACGCGCAACCCCACCGTTTGAAGCCCCGCGGTCACAATGGCGGGCAGCGAAGGATGGCGCGGCAGAACCAGCGTCAGCGGACCGGGCCAGAATCTTGTTCCCAGCGCCTGCGCCTGCTCAGGCCACTGGCTGGCCAGCCCGCGCGCCATCTCAATGGAATCCACGTGCACAATCAAAGGGCTGGTGGGGGGCCTCCCCTTGACTTCAAAGACCCGCCTCACAGCGGCTTCATCCAGCGCATTGGCGCCCAGGCCGTAAACGGTTTCAGTCGGGAAGGCGACCAGCCGTCCGCTACGGATCAGCGCTGCCGCCTGCTCGATTTCTGCACCGCTGACCATGATGGTTCACTCCGGCAGCTCCTGCCCGTCCCCGGCCAGCTTCCCCGTCTTGCGCCATACCAGGTAGGCCCGGATGAAGGGATCCAGATCACCGTCCAGCACCCGATCCACGTCCCCGATGGCCAGGCGGGTGCGCAGGTCCTTGACCAGCCGGTAAGGAGCCAGCACATAGCTGCGAATCTGGCTGCCGAAGTCAATGTCAGCCTTGCTCGCCTCCAAAAGCTGCTCCTCCCGGCGGCGCTTCTCCAGCTCCAGTTCGTAAAGGCGCGCGCGCAGTTGCTTCATCGCCATGTCGCGGTTCTTGTGCTGAGAACGCTCGTTCTGGCACTGCACGACGATGCCGGTCGGCAAGTGTACGATGCGCACAGCCGAGTCGGTGCGATTGACGTGCTGGCCCCCGTGGCCGCTGGCCCGGAAGGTGTCAATGCGCAGATCCTCGGGGCGAATTTCAATCTTGATTTCGTCGTCCACCTGCGGGTACACGAAAACCGAGGCGAAGGAAGTATGCCGGCGCGCGTTGGCGTCAAAGGGCGAGATGCGCACCAGCCGGTGCACGCCTACCTCCGATTGCAGCAGGCCATAAGCGTACTCGCCGTTGATTTCGAAAGTGACCGATTTGATGCCGGCCACTTCCCCTTCCAACCGATCCGTAATTACGGTTTGAAAGCGCTTGCGCTCAGCCCATCGCAGGTACATGCGCAGCAACATCTCGGCCCAATCCTGGCTCTCGGTGCCGCCTGCGCCGGGGTGAATGGTGACAATAGCGCTGCGGAAATCGTTCTCGCCCGAGAGCAGCATTCGGGTTTCCAGCTCTTGCAAGCGGGCTGAAAGCCGGTCCATTTCCTGGCGGATGTCTTCGCTGACCTGTTCGCCCTCGCGGCCCAGCTCCAACAACACTTCCAAATCAGAAATAGCCTGCCTGATTTCTGCCTCTTCTGCGATGGCCTCTTCCACTCGCTTGCGTTCCCGCAACAGGCGCTGGGTGCGTTCGGGCTGGCTCCAGAATTCCGGGGAGGCAATCTCTTGTTCCAGCCTGGCAAGCTGGGCTTTCTTGGCGGGGATGTCAAAGATAGCCCCGCACAGCTTCAGCCTGCTGGCGGAGCGCTCCGTATTCCCTTTCCAATTCTTCGATCGTCATAGGCGACGCTCTACACTAAACATTGTAACCTGACATTGAAGCCAAGCGGCTTCAACGCGGCGGCAGTTCCAGCAAGTGCCCGCGCTTGCCTACGTTGACCGCCTGCGTGCGGCCCAGGCGCACGCACACGCCCTCGGCTTCGTGAATGTGGCCGCAAAACAGGTACTCCGGCTGGTGGCGGTCCACGAACTCGCGCAGGGAATGGCTGCCCGCGTAGACGCCCTCACGGATGCGATCCAGCGGGGTGCCGTAAGGCGGGCAGTGGCAGATGAGCACCAAAGGTTCCACGCGGGCGAATTTTTTGAGCCGCCGCGCAATTTCCGCCTCGCTGTACTCGCCGGGGGTGTTGAAAGGCGTCGGGTTCGAGTAACCCAAACCTGCTACGTGGTAGCCGCCGAGCTGAAGGGTTCGCTCATGGAAGGCATTAAGGCCGAAGCGAGCGGCGAAAGCAGCGATGGTTTGCTCAGACTCGTGGTTGCCGGGTAGCACCCAGACTCGCTCGCCCCGCCGCTTCAAATGCACCCCGAGCCGATCCAAGCCGCGGCTCCAGCTCGTCAGATCGCCGGCCGCGAAATAGTAATCAGCCTCGATCTCCATGAGCCGCTGCAAGGCGGCCTCGTCACCGTGGATGTCGGAAAAGACCAGCAGCCTAATTTGCGAACACATCCGACGACGCCGGCCTCAGGGACAGTGTAGCGAATCTTGCCCCTCGGGTTCCTACAACTGCTTTGTTGGGCCAGCAATTCAGACACTGGGGAGGGGTGAGAAGCGCCAGCTCGGGCCGGGACAGGCAGGGACGCGAGAAAAACGGCGAGGTCAACAGGTGGGATGGGGTCGGCGGGGTGGGAGAGGCGAGCAGGCGCTGGCGAAGCGGAGAAGGGAGCCGAACAAGGAGCCTCCACAGAGACATCTGTCCCACGCAGGAAGGCGCAGGCCAGGCGGGTAGCAAGGCGATGCCAGCACAGCGTCTCGGGGACGATTACGGGGCGCGGGCGTTCTCCAGCAGCCGGTAGAGGTCCCGTCGGAGCTGGCGGATTTTCGGCAAGAGTTTGCGCCGCGCCGGCGCGGGCAGGCTCAGCAGAATCTCGGCGAACTCCGGCAGCGAGAACAGACAGAACCGTTGCTGACAGTAGACGGCCACCCGGTCCACGGTGGGTCCGAGCGTCTCCAGCAGCCGGCCGCGCGTGCGGCGGTTCAGTTCCTGGCGGCGGCGCCGGACCAGGTGCGCCTCGAGCAGCGTGTAGGCCAGCAGGAGGAACAGCACTTGGCTGACCACCAGCGAGAACCGGCAGGCACTCATCTTGGCCAAGTCCCAAAAACACTTGTACTGCCGGTGCCGCTCCTCGATCGCCGTCCGTAGTTGGTAGGTGGCGTGCACCTCGGCGGCACTCATCGAGGCCGAGGTCGTTACCAGGATCCAGTCCTCGACCTGGCCCTGGGCATCGATCTCCCGATGGATGACCGCGGTCAGAGGCACGGGACACTCGCTCCAACTGCTCACGCCGCGGGCCAGGCCCAACAGAGTCCGCGGGGATGAAGCGGGCGCGGGCTGGCGCGCGGCCCGCGTGGCCTGCCGCTTCCGTTCCCGCTGGGCCAGCACCGGGTCGAGCGGGCGCGCCGGCCTCTGGACGGCAGCCTCCGGCTCCACCAACACTTCCCAGCGAAAGTGCTTGCCCCGCGTCAGGCCCACCACGTCCTGGTAGGCGTCCATGTTCTTCTTCAGCGGCACGACCGTGTCGATCTGGTAGTCCTGCTTCAGCCGTCCCATGCGGGCGCCGTCGAGCAAGCCGCGATCGACGATGAGCACGCCCATCACCCCGCGCCCGACCGCTCGCAGGAACTCCTCCACCAACGCGTAGAGCAGCGGGCACTCATGCTGATGGCCCGGCGCCAGCCGCGCCCCCACCACCAAAAAGAAATCCAGGCTGCGGTTGACGTGGATCAGGGAAACCAGCTTGTAACAGCGGCGCCACTGATAGCGCCGGTCCCTGGGATCCGCCTGGTTGGGATCCACCGGGCGGTTGTGCTCGTCAAACAGCAGCTTGGCCGAGTGCTCGTAGTGCTCGTTGTCGGGCACGAAGACGTAGGAGGCATCGCCCACAAACAGTCCTTCGGCGTCGAACAGCTTCAGCGAGCGCAGCAGGCGGGGCACCTGGGCATTGAACCAGGCCTGGAGCCGGTCGCTGTCTGTGTCGCGGGCGAACTTGCGTAGGAAATCCTGGTCGCAGGGGGTCTGGCGATCGTAGCGGTTCTTGTGGTTGAAGCCGGGACAACAGGTGCTGGCGACCCCGCTGTCGGGATGCACCGCCTGGCGACCCACCGCCGGGCCGAGGGCGGCCAGCAGCCCGCCGGTGCGGATCACGTAGGGGAAGGCGTGATAGCCGGCGGCGCGGTGCAGCCGGAGGCTGATCTGGCTGGCCAGGTACAGCCAGACGGGGACCTCCTCTTTCTGGCGGGGGCTGGGAAAGCTCTCGGCCAGCCGCTGGAGGATCTGGCGGCCCAACAGCTCGCGGAACAGGCCGGCCTCGAGCGCCTCGGTGACCGGCTCCAGGTAGTCAATCTGGCCGTGGCGGAGGGACTGGATGATGAAGTCCCGGTCCTGTTCGAAGAGGACCAGGTTCATGCCCGTCTCCGTTTCTCGGTGGCGGGGCCGGGCGGGGGCAGCCGCAGGGCTTTCTCCAGCCGGTTGACGGCGGCCAGGATCTGCCGGCAGAGTTTGACCAGCCGGGCGCGGGTTTGCCGGAACTCGCGGTAGGCACCGGTCAGCCGGCGCAGGCGGGCTTGCTCGCGGCGCGGGATGGAGCGCAGCCGGGTGCGGCCCTGCTGGCTCCAGGAGAGCACGACGGCCGAGTGCAGGGGACCCTGGGGAGAGGCACAGTGGCAGGAGGGTTTGCCGCAGCGGGTCTTCAGTTCGTAGACGGAGCCTTTGAGCAGGGCGCGGTAGGCGAGCAGGGAGTGGACCTGGCGGCGGAAGCTCTCCACCAGCTCGCGCAGGATCTGGCGCTGGCGGCTGGCCTGGCTGGGTTGGGGGGCCAAGGGATGGTTCCCTTTATGTTGTATATCACAAGAACATAAAGAAAGCAAGTTGTTTTTTCAAAAAAACGACCCGGCGCGGAAAATTTTCCGGGCCACCCGCCGGATGGGGCTTGCCCACAGCCGGCCTTGCCAGAAAGCAGGCTTGCCGAGCCCCCGCCAGACGGCCCCGCCGCCCCAGCCGACTTCCCTCAACCCCTCAGCCCGGCCGAAGGGCGATTCCTACTGTCTGAATTGCAGTTTGTTGGGCCGAGCAGCCCCAGCCACTGGCGAGCAAACAGCCATAGAAAGCGAGGATTGTAAGGCAGGTAACGGCGCCACAGCCGTCCCGGCTCGCAGGCCAGACGGAACAGCCACTCCAACCCGCAAGCCCGCATCCAAACCGGCGCCCGGCGCTGCCTGCCCGCCAGCAGATCGAATACCTGTCCCACGCCCAGCATAACCGCTGGAATTACGCCGCGATGGGCCGCCATCCACAGGTCTTGCTTGGGGGTACCCAGGCCCACAAACAGAATGCGCGCGCCGGAGCTTCGTATCTGCTCCACCACCCGGCGGTCTTCTTCCGGATCAAGGGGCCGAAACGGTGGCGAGAAGGCGTAGACTAGCGCTAAGCTGGGGTAACGTTGCCGCACGTTCTCCACCAGGGCCTTGACCACTTCCGGGCGCGAACCATAAAAGCCCACCGGAATCCTTTGCCGTTCGGCTGCCGCCAACAGTTGCGGCACCAGGTCGGGCCCTGCTACCCGCGACGCCCCTGAAATGCCTAAACAGCGCAGGCACCACACCAGCGGCATCCCGTCCGGCGCTACCAGGTCGGCCCCGTTGAGAGCCGCCGCGTAGCCGGCATTTTCACGAGCCAGCATCAGGCTGTAAACGGTCGCCAGGCAGACGTAGCGTGAGGCTGCCCGCTGCGCCCATCCAATCACACGAGTCACTACATCTGCCGGCGTTACCGACTCCACCCGGCTACCCAGGATCCACCCGGCGATCCCCACGCGCTCGCAAACCGAATCCCTCAGGGGCGGCCAGAGCGCCCGGTGGGCTTCAGCCATTCGTTCCAGGCTGTACCGGCGGGCAACTTCGAAGCAAGCTTCGGGGGCGGCCGGCAAATCGAGCGCAGCGCGCATCGCCCGCGCGAATGTGCCCGCATCGCGATTCTGCACCAAGAAGCCGTTCCGCCCCGGCTGGATCATTTCGCAAGCACCGCTGACCGCGGTAGACACCAAGGGCTTGCCCGAGGCGAGCGCCTCCAGCATCGCGTTGGACCAGCCCTCGCTGCGCGAAGCGAAAACCGCGACGTCGGCCGCTTGCAGCCACCTGGCTACCTGTTGGGGATCCTGTAGTCCGGTCACCTTCACCGCGCCGTTCAACTTCATGGAGCGAGCCTGCGCCTCTAGCTGGCCACGGTCCTCACCGTCGCCGACAAACACCAACACACCCTTGCCGAACTCGCGGCGGAAACTGGCCAGCGCCTCCAGCAGCAAATCCCAGCCCTTAGTGCGGCTGATCCGACCCACGGCCACGAACACAGGCTCGGCCGCGGGCAGGCCTAGCTCGGCGCGGGCGGCTGCCTGGACCTGAGCTCGGAAGCCGTTCAGGTCTACGCAAGTGGGAAACCAGACGACGCGTTCGCGCGCCAACCTTCCGCCGCTGCGCTTGACGAGTTCGTCAATGGCCTCGGGAGCAGCATGCGCCAGCAACAGCGACGCCCGGCGCGCGCTTTCCAGGTGAGCGGCGTCGAACCAACCTGCTAGCAGGCGCGCCCAGCGGTAACGAGAACTGACTAAAGGATTCTCGACCCCGGAGAAGTGGTAGCACACATCCAGCCCCCAGTTCCGCACCGCCATGATCGTCTCCGGGGCGAGCACGATGGCATGACGTGCCCCCAGGGCCAGGATGCGGCGCCGGTAGCGCTGCAACCGGAGCCAGAACCTCAAGCGGGCCGGGATCAACGGTCGCGCGCCCTGCGGTCGCGTCCTTCCCACCGCCAACAGCGGCACCCGGCGCCCTTCCAGGTTCACTTCCCGCCAGCAGCCGACCGGTTCGCCATTGGTGGCGATACCGACCAGCGCCAGTCGGTCGCCAAAAGCTCGGATTAGGTGGCGTGCGAAGGTAAGCTGGCCGCCCGGCGGGAAGCTGCGAAAGTCGCAGTTCTCAATCAGCAGAATCCGCTCGCCAGTTCCTGTCACGACTCCACCGCTCGCCGGTAAATATCCATCAGCATCCTATAGTTGGCCTCTGCTGTGTAATGCTGCTCGTATTGGCGCCTGGCCATCTTGCGCATGGCGCGCAAACGCACTGTATTCCCCAGAGCCTGCTCGAGCACCGTGGCAAGAGCCTCCGGGTCCCCGGCCGGCACCAGCCATCCTGTCTGGGCCGGCGTGACCAGTTCGGCCAGCCCGCCCAGATTGCTCGCCACCACGGGAGTGCCAGACGCGAAGGCTTCCACTACCACCAGCGGGCAGCCCTCGTAACACAGCGACGGGACAACCAGCAGGGCCGCCTCGCGCAACAATTGAAGCGCTTGCTGCCGGGACACCGGCCCGCAGTACTGCACGTTGCGGCCGTGAATCTCCCGCGCCACCCAACCAGCCAGCGGCCCAGTCCCCGCGATTCTCAAGATGCGGCCCGACCCCAACAGGTTCCAGGCTTCCAACAATACGTGCAGCCCTTTTTCTTCCGACAGACGGCCCAGGTAAAGCACGTATCCTCCGCCTCCCTCGCCCGGACCCGCGTCCAGTTCAGCAAAGTTCGGCTTTACGGTTAACCGCTCCGCCCGCAGCCCACCCCTAAGAAAGAGCTTGCGAGCAAACTCGGAAACGGCAATGTAGGCGTCAACACCGTCAAAGCAGGCGGCCTGCTTTCCTACCAGCACGGCGGCCGCCGCCAGCAAGGTTGCCGCGCGACTGTGCCGGTAGCAACCGTAGCGCACTCCGGGCCAGGGCAGAGCGCGGCCCACGCACAGCTCGCATGGCCCGCCCGCACGCAGCATGAGACCGCTCGGGCAGATCAGTCGGAAATTGTGCAGCGTTTGGATCACCCGTCCGCCCGCCATCTTGGCCGCCCGTAGCACGGATGCCGAAAGCAGCGGGAATGTGTTGTGAAAATGCACCACCTCTGCCCGCTCGCGCTGCACCAAGAGCCGCAATTCGCGGTAAGCCGCAGCGTTCCACAGTGTGGCCTTAAGCAAACGCAGGCGGCTCATCCGAGCAATACTAGCGTTGTCGGCAGTGTAGCGGACCACGCGGTGCCCATGCGCTTCGAGCAGAGCGCACTCAGCTTCAAAGACCCGATCCTCACCGCCACGGGTCTGGTACCAGTTGTGCACCGCTACAATCGTCAAGCCTCCGCCTCCTTGTATCGCGCTAAGACCAGAGCGAGCAGCACAAGCAGGCCGGCCGTGACGGCATTGCCGGCGCCGTCCAGAATGTTCTCAGTGCCCAGCCCCAGCCCCAGGGCAGGCAGGTAACTCAGCAAGGCTGCGCCCGCTTCGTTTCGGCGTGCTTTCCAAGCCAAAGCAGCCAGACTCACAAGAACTGCCAGCCAAAGGGCCAGGCCCACTAAACCCCATTCGTACAGCACCCGGAGCCACTCGTTGTGTATTGCGCGTGCGGCGTCCAGAGTTTCTGTGCGAAAGGCCCAGGGAAATAACTCCAAGGCCAACTTGCCTCCGGAAGCCGAGCCGTGGCCGAAGACCAGCGGTCGTACTCCGCCCTCCTGCACCGCCCGCCAAACCCCTTGATAGATCCGCAGCCGGAAGCGAGCTGTGCCGAGGCCCATGCCGTCCGGCCTGTCCTCCCCTCTGATCAGTGCCGAAGCTGTCGCCGTGAGGCGATTGGCAGGCTCCGCCGGTGAAGGAGCTTGGAGCCCCCGACGGACGGCGGGTACGCTGGCCAATATGGCTATCGCCGCGGCGATGCGCAGCAGGTCCGTCCTGTGCCGATAAAGCAAAGCTCGTACAGCCAAAACTAGCAAGGCTCCTGCCGACCAAGTGCGGCTCCCGTTGACCGCCAGGGCTGCCAGTAAAGCCAGCACCGACGCGTTGAGCCGCACCGCGCTCATGTGCGGTACCCAAAGCACCCAAGCCAGTAGAGCCGTCAACAAAGCCGCGTACTGCTGCGCAGCCACGAAGCTGGTGAACCGCTCGGGCATACCTCGCCCCGCATAGCCAAACGATCCGCCGCCGAGCAACGCCGTTTGCAACACGCCGAGGACTAGCGTCGCCAGCATGAAGCTCAAGATCGTGCGTGAGTCCAGCAGGCCCGCCCGCGCGGCGCGCTCCAGCGCCATGGCCGCCAGCAAGATGCCGCCCATGGCCAGGGCGAGCTTGGCGCCGGCCAACGGGAACACGCTCCAAGTGGCCGCCAGGCCTGCATACAGGGCAAGCGCTGCCCAGCAGCGCCCACCAATGCTTGCATGAACATCCCCCCCTGCCTGGCGCAGGCGCCACACCAGCCAGGCCGGCAGGACCAAACCCTTGAATGCGTTCAGCCAGCCCACTTCCAGATTGGTGGGCTGCCCCGAGCCGGTGGCATCCAGGTTTGTCATCACCAGCCAGGCCAGCACGGCCCAGCGCGGAGGCGCGGCCAGCACCACAGGCGCCAGCGCAACCAGTAGGACCCCTGCAACCACCACATCCGGCTCAGCGGCTCCCACGGCCCACCTCGCATTCGCTTGACCGCGCCAGCCGTACAAAACAAACCGCCAGCACTGCCGCCTGGATCGCGTTGCTCAGCAGCATCGTCCACGCCGCTCCGGCTATGGCCCAATGCTCAACCAACCACGTACCGCCCGTGGCCACGAAAGCTGTCGAGACCAGCGAGGCAACAAAGTGCGCTTCAGGCCGCGCCGCGCCTTTCAAGGCCAGCGAGAAGCTTAGATCAGAGACCCCGCGGATCAAGACCGCAGCCGCCATCACCGGCGCCAGCGAAGCCAGCGCCTGGTAAGGGGCGGAGCCGTAAAGCCATCCCAGCAACAGGCGCCGGAAAACCAACACGCACGCCAGATAACTGCCGACTATCACAGCCGCTCCCGTCATTGCCCAGCGCTGGTAGCGGCGCAGGAATCCTATTCCGTGCGCATAGGCCTGGCCTGACACCCACGGCAACAGCAACAGGCTCATGGCCCCCGTGACCTGTAACACGGGTGCAACCAGGTTTTCCAGCGCGCGCAGACCGGCGGAAGCAGCCAGCCCCGCTTTCCACCCCAGCAGCACGGGAAATGCCGAATTGGCCAGCCAGTAAGTGACGGAGACGCCCGCCATCCACCGCCCGTAGCTCCAGTGGGCCGCGATTACGCTTGCCCCAAGCGCCCCATTGCATCTCAGGCGCGCACGGGCGGAGCCAAACAGAACCAGCGAAGCTAGAAAAGCCGCAAACCCGGTGAGCAAGAAGAGCGCGGCCGCGTTGCTTGAGCCGGCGCCTCGCGTCAGAAAGCTTGCTCCAACGGCCGCCAGCATGAAGGCCACACCCCCGCGGAGCGCGATTGCAGGCTTCATCAATACGTAACAGATCCGGCGCAGCAGCCAGTAGGTCAACACGAACGGAATGCTTGCAGCCAGCCCTGCCAGCGCATGCGCGAGCGCCGCCGACACTTGTGCAGCCAAGCCGGCTGCGCCCAGCACGAGCGCGGACAGCATCAGCACCGCGACCCCGTGGATTTTCGCCACGGCGACAAAATAGCTGCCCAGCCAGCCCGAGAAATGGCGCGGCCCCAGCACGCTCATGGGCTCCAACAGCAAGGCGTGGTAGAAATTTGCCGCCAGCAGAAACACCGCGAGGCCCACCGATACCGCCCCGTAATCCTCCGGGCGCAGCCAGCGGCCGAACAGGACCACCAGCAGGAAATTGGCGCCCGATACTAACGCCTGGTCGGCCAGGCTGGCTCCAGCCCTCAGCGCCCAGCGGCTAGCCTGCCCGCTTGCGATGCCCAGCCTTTTTTCCAGCGCGGCGACCGTCACAGTGGCCCCTGCTTGCTAGCCACCAGGTTGAAGGTGGGCACATCGGGCGGGATCGGTTCGGGAAACGGCTGAGCCCGCCCATCGCCGTCCAGCGCGAAGCACTGGTAACCGAATGCGCGCAACCTGGCCGGCAGTAGCTCGGCTTGCTGCCCCAGGCGCGCGCAGGCCGTGGGTGAGTACTCCAGAAGCCACACTGGCGCCTCGTGAGGTGGGAGCGAACACAAACCGCTCGCCCCGTTCACTACCAGCAGCTCTGCGCCCTCAGCATCCACCTTGACCAGATTGGGCCTGAACTGGTGAGACTGGCAGTAATCATCGAGCGTGGTCGAGCCGACCACATAGCTTTGCCGGACGTCGGAGCCGGGCAACCACTTTGCCCCGATCGAGGAGGAGGCAAGCTCGAATCGTTCCCAGAACACCATTTCACCGCTGCGATCCGCCACCGCGAGGCGGTTCAGGACGCTGTTACGGATCCCGTTGAGCGCCACGTTTTGTTTGAGTAACGCGAAAAGCTCCGGCTGGGGTTCGAAGGCGTGAACCCAGCCGTGGGGAGCGATGCAACGCGCCGCTAGCACGGTATACTCGCCGAAGTGGGCGCCCACATCCACGACGTGCATGCCGGCGGCCAGGAATCGCAGCAAAAAGCGCGTGGTCTCGGGCTCTGAAGCTCCTTGGTAGTAAATCAATGCCGCGGAGCCGGTCCGGCAAACCAACAGCGGGAAGCCCGTCGCCGTTCTAATGGACCACGGCCTGCGTCTGAGCGCCCACCTCAGATGCCAGCAAGCGCGTCTGCCCAGCGCACGGAACTCGCCTTTTCGAAGCAGCCTTCCGAATTTGCTTAGCCATGCCGGCACCGGGGCGGTTGCGGTCGCTTAACACCATCATAATTAAGCGCGCGTGACCGGCGCCAGCTTCGCTTGCCGTTGGCCCGGAGCGGCCTCTCGGCTTTGCCTTGCGCGCCTATTTACTAGTAACCTAAGGGTTTGCCGGCGCGCCATTCAGGATGAGGCCAGCGGTGGCCATCAGGCGATGCCGGTGCCGGGCTTCGAATGCTCGTGGATTTCGAGCTGGTCAAACGGGCGCGCGAGGGCGATCACGCGGCTTTCACGGAGCTCGTACACGCCTATCGCAAGCGCATTCTGGGCACCATTGCACGGCTCATCGGACGGCCCGAGGATGTGGAAGACGTGGCCCAGGAAGTGCTTCTGCGGCTCTATTTTTCCTTGGATCAGCTTCGAACCGAGGAAGTTTTCGAACCGTGGCTGTACCGACTGACGGTCAACGCCGCCTATGATTACTTGCGGCGGCAGCGCCGCCGGGGGGAGGCGCGGATGGCGGACTTGTCCGAACAACAAGTAGTGCTGGCAGACGCCGCCGCAGGCAGCCGCGTGGACCAAGAGGAACAGCGGCGCCGGCAGTTACGTGAGACCGTGCAGGCCCTGCTGGCTAATGTTTCCGAGCAGGACCGTATTTTGCTGGTCCTGAAAGAGATTGAGGGACTTTCCCTTAAGGAACTTGAAAAAATTTACCGGGTGAACGAGAATGCTTTGAAGGTGAGATTGTTTCGCGCCCGGCAGCGAGTGCTGAAGGCTCTGGCGGCCGCGCAAGCGGCGACGGCCCGCTCCCGGGCCGGCTGAGGGGGTCATATGGAAGGCACGGAAAAATCGCAACCGGCGGGTCAAATAGAGGAGGAGCTCTCACGGCTGTTTGCCGCTTACCGGGAGGCCTGCCCAGACCCGGAACCGGATCCCAGCTTCATGCCTCGCCTGTGGCAACGCATCGAGGCTGAACGGTCCTGGGGGCGGGAACTGCGGCGATTGACGGAAGTGTTGGTGGCGGCCGCGGCTGCGCTCTCGTTATTTATGGGCATATCTCTGAGTCGCCGAGAAGCGCCCGTCTCTTTTTATACGAATACTTACATCGAGGTTCTGGCGGCTAATTACGCGCCGGATGCGCCGCTGGATGCGGAGGCACTGGCCGCTGAGCAGGAATACAACCGATGAGGCGCTCCAGGCTCGCCGTAGCTTTCTACCTACTGTTGGTATTTCTCAGCGGGGCGGTAGTGGGCGCGCTGGGTTACCGCTATTATGCGCGCACTCGGGGGCCTGCTGCCCGGCCCCGGCCCAATCCCGAGGAGTACCGGCGGCGCTATATGGAGGAGATGCGTTCGCGGCTGAAGCTCAATGATGAGCAAGCCCGGCAGATTGACGCCATTCTGGACGAAATGCGCGAGCGCTACAAGGCGCAGATGCACTCGATGCAGCAGGAGCAGTCGGCGCGCATTCGCGCCGTGCTCGACCCAGCGCAGCAGCGCGAGTACGAGAAAATGCGCCGCGAACGTGAGGAACGCCGCAAGTGGGCTCACACGGGAGCGCCCCCACGATGACCATGGGAGGAGGCACTCAGGCAGGGGTTTCGGGCGCCGGCTCGGCCTTAGCAGGCGTTTTGGCACGCTGGTACTTGCGCTGGAAGCGATCAATGCGACCTTCGGTGTCAACAAGTTTCTGCCGGCCGGTGAAGAAGGGGTGGCACTGGGAACAGATTTCAATACGTATGTCTCCCTTGTGCGTCGAGCGCGTCCGGAAGCTGTAACCGCAGGCGCAAATGACGTTTACTTCTTGATAAGGGGGATGAATGCCGGCTTTCATCTCGATCCTTTCCAGCTGCTGTTCCAGCAGCCTATACCTAGTCTACCAACAGCCGGAGGTTCATCGCTGGCCAACCGGAGCCAACCCTCATGAAGCGGCGGGCAAGGGCACCTGTTTGGCTTTCCTCCACAATCGCTCCAAGTCGTAGTAAGCCCGGGCGGCCTCGGAGAAAATGTGCACCAGAAAGTCCCCGTAATCCACCAAGATCCATTCGGCGTGCTGATAGCCTTCCACCCCCAACGGCTTGTGACCCTGCTCAGCCAGGCGTCGCTCGACCTCATCGGCGATAGCCTGGATTTGGCGCGGGTTGGAACCCGAGCAGATCACGAAATAGTCGGTGAAAGAGGCCAGCCCTTGCAAGTCCAGAACGCGAAGATCCAAAGCCTTCTTGGCCTGCGCGGCCTCGACGGCAATCATCCACGGTGGGGGCCCCGTCCGGGAACGGGCGCTGGCCTTCGCTTGCGGTTCGCTGTTACGCTTGCGTCGGATAGGCGCCGGCAACCAACTCCTCGGCTCTATCGTACTACAATCGGGTTGATGGCTCGCGCGCCGGCGGTGATGCTGCTGCTGGGATGGCTGAGCTTCGCCCAGGCGCCCTCGCCGCGCGAGCTGGTCCGGGGTCAGCCCGAGCCAGAGCGAATCGGCGCGTTGGTGGAAGCAGGCGCTCTGCCCGCCAGCGAGTTAGACAGGGCGCGCGCGGCAGAAGCCGACCGGGAAGACGAGGCTATTCTGCGGCAGATCCTCTACGGTTCCCTGGCTATTGAGGACCTTACCGAAGAGCAAGGCCGGCAGATGGTGGCTGCCGCGCAGCGCCGCCTGGAACGCCGGCGCGTCCGGCTGGAACAGGCCAAGAAGCTGGTTGAGGAAGGAGCTCTACCTCGGCTGGCTCTGACTCCCCTGCTGGAGGAACTCGACCGTGCTCGCCGCACGCTGGATTTGGCTGCCTCGCGGGCCCGCCTGCTGAACGAGCTGGCCGAGATGGCGCGCGCGGAAGCAGCGGTGCTCGCCGTCCCCGCCGCTCGAGCTGAGACGCCATCGCTGGTCGAACGCTTCGAGGGGGAGACCGGCTTCCACAGCGGCTTGCTGACCCTCATTGCGACCGCCTTTGAAATGGAATTCAAACGTCCTCTGCCGATCAGCGCCAATGGCTCCACCGCCTTGCACCGCGCTTGGGGGTTGGATCACAGGGGTCGGGTGGATGTGGCGCTTGATCCGGATAGCCCTGAAGGCAAGTGGCTCCGCCGCTATCTCGAGCAGCTACGGATCCCCTATTACGCTTTTCGCGCTGCCGTGCGGGGTCGCTCAACCGGGCCGCACATCCACATCGGCCCGCCCAGTGAACCCCTGCGCGCCGGCGGCGGCTGAAAGGGCACCGATCGAGATGAGTAGCAGCGGCCTTCGCCTTCTGATTCCCGAAGAAAAAATACAGAGCCGCATCCGCGAACTGGGCGAGCAAATCACGCGCGATTATCCGCAGGGTCCCATCTACCTCATCGCCATCCTCAAAGGCGCCTGCTTTTTCTTGGCCGATCTGGCGCGCGCCATCCGCCGGCCGGTCCGGATTGATTTCATCGGGATCTCCAGCTACGGGCGCAGCAAGACCACCTCAGGAGAGGTCAAGCTGACCAAGGACCTTGATGCTTCCATCGAGGGCGCGGATGTGCTCATCGTCGAGGACATCATCGACACCGGCGTGACCCTTCATTACTTGGCGCAGGTGCTGGCGCAGCGCCAGCCGCGCTCGCTGCGCATCGCGGCCTTGCTAGACAAACCCAGCCGCCGGATCCGGCCCGTGGACGTGGCCTACGTGGGATTTGAGATCCCGGACGAGTTCGTGGTGGGCTATGGTCTGGATTACGCGGAGGAATACCGCAACCTGCGCGATATCTGCGTGCTGGAGGATCGCCAGTGAGGCTTAACCGGCGGAGGGCAAGTCGCGGGCCTGAGCCGCATCCTGAAAGCCGGCTTGGCGGTGCGCGCCGTCGCAAAACGGCTTGTTCTGCGATTGCCCGCAGCGGCAAAGGCTAATGGCGGTGCGGCCACCCAATCCGAACGCATTACCCTCGCCATCCAGCAGCGCGAAGTCGCCCTCCACGCGCAAAGGCCCATTGGCTATTACAGTGATCTTGGTAGCAGGCATCAATCGAATCCTACCACGCAGGGCGATGACTATAATGGGTCCGATGTGCCGGGCTTGGCTGCTGGCCCTGCTGGCTGGCCTGCCGCGCTGGGCTCCGGCAGCGCCCGGCGGGGACGAGGTTTTGCTATCGCGCATCCGGCAGAAAATGGCGGAGACGCTCACGCGGATGCCGGATTATACTTGCGTGCAGACCATTGAACGCTGGCGGGAAGGCGACCCGTGCGCGGAGTGCGGCTCCTGGGAGAGGCTGCGGCTGGAAGTGGCCGTGATCGGCGGCCGGGAACGCTTCGCCTGGCCGGGCGCTAGCCAGTTCGAAGACCGAGACATTGAAGAGATCGTGCCCGGAGGCGCCATTGGCACGGGGGATTTTTCCGGCTTCGCTACCGCGGTCTTCCGCTCAGGCGCGGCTTCCTTTGCCGGGCCCAAGGCCGAGCAGATGGAGGGGCGGGAAGTCTGGCGCTACGATTACCGGGTGCCTCAGGAACGCTCAGGCTACACCTTGCGCGACGGGCACACCAGCCAGCGCGTGGCTTATCACGGGTCCTTCTGGGTGGACCGGCACACACTGGAGCTGCTGCGCTTGGACGTGGAGGCCGAGGGCCTGCCGGCTCCGCCGCTAGAAATAACGGCGGCGCGGACGGCCATTCGCTACGCCAAAACGCCCATCGGCAACTCTGTTTTCCTTCTGCCACTGCTTTCCGAATTGAGCCTGAGCACCCCTAATCGCCGCTCGCGCAACCGCACCAGTTTTGCGCAGTGCCGGCAGTACGTGGGCCAAAGTAGCTTGCGCTTCGATGAGGCCGCGCCAGCGGCCGACTCCGCGCAAGCCGCGATCCGGCGGCTGCGCCTGCCGGAGGGTCTGACCCTGCATTTGAGCCTGTCCGAGTCCGTGGATCCGGCGCGGGCGGCGGCGGGCGACGCCCTGCAAGCGAACCTGGCGCGGGAGCTCCGCCAGCAGGGCAGGGTGCTGGCGCCCAAGGGTGCGCGCGTGCGGGGAAGACTGCGGGGCGTGCGCCAGCATCTGAGGCCGCGGCAGGTAGGAGTGCTGGTGCTGGAATTCAACCGGCTGGAAGCGCCTGGGCTGGAGGCGGAGTTCAACGCCCGGCTGGAGCTTTTGGGAGGCATAATCCCAGGGGCCCGACGAGCAGGAGATGTGGTGGTTGCGGCATCGGAGCAAGAGAGCGCCATATTGTTTAACGGCCCCCTGCTCCGGCTGCCTCGCGGCCTCCCTATGCAATGGCGAACTTTGCACTGAGGTGAGCAAGTGATCCTGGAATCTTCTCCCGAACAACGCAGGCTGTTCGAAGAAGCCCTGGCTTTCGCCGCCCGGCAGGTCCGGCGCCTGATCGAAACTTACCCCGATTTCTATCCCATGTACACGCACCGCGGTCGCTGGAAACACGACTTGCCTGCCTGGACGCACTGGTGCGACGGCTTTCTGCCGGGGATAATGTGGATACTGCATCGCCGCTCAACGCCCGGCAGCGCGCAAGCCGAGTACTGGCGCGAGCAGGCTGTGCGCTACACCTTGCCGCTCGAACCCCGCCAGCACGACCGCGCGGTGCACGATCTGGGCTTTATCTTCATGTCCAGCTATTACCGCTGGCACCAGCTCGAGCCCGATCCCGCCCGCGAGGCGGTTCTTGTACAAGCCGGCCGCACCATGGCCCTGCGGTTTAAAGACAAGGGCCAATACCTGCACTCGTTCGTGGCCGAGGATTCGCTTTTCATAGACATCATGATGAACGTGGGTATCATATTTTACGCTGCCGAGCGCACCGGCGACACCCGCCTGCGCAACATAGCTTTGCAGCACTGCTTGACCACCCGCCGGTATCTGGTGCGGGGCGATGGCTCCACCGCGCACGAGGGCATCTTCGACTTGCAAACGGGCGAGTTCCTGCGCCAGAGCACGCACCAAGGCTGGCGGGGAGATTCTTGCTGGTCGCGCGGACTGGCTTGGGCCCTGTACGGCTTCGGCACCGTGTACCAGTACACCCGTGATCCGCGTTTCCTAACCACTGCGCAGGCCTGCGCGGACTTTTACCTGGCACACACGCCCGCCGATGGCGTGCCACCTTGGGACTACGACGCACCGGCAGAAAGCCGCACGCTAGTTGACACCTCGGCCGCCGCCATAGCCGCTTCCGGTTTACTTCAGCTTGCTAGCCTTACCGGCGACGCACTCAAGGGTGTCTTTTACGAAGCCTCGGCGCGCCACATCCTGGTTAGCCTCTGCACGCGTTACCTGGCGCGCGATGACCCGGACTGGGAAGGCATATTAAAAGGCGGCGTCTATCACATTCACAAGCAGCTCGGCGTCAATGAATCGGTAATGTGGGGAGAGCATTTCTTTGTCGAGGCGCTGGACCGGGCTCTCGGCGCCTGAATTAGAACGGAGGAGGCGATCATGGCTTTGAAACTGATGATCAGCGCCTTCGCTGAAGGCGGCTTGATTCCCAAACTGCACACTTGCGACGGCGCGGACCTTTCGCCTAGCCTGGAATGGAGCGGTGAACCGGCGGGCACGCGCAGCTTCGCTTTGATCGTGGATGATCCCGACGCCCCGGCCGGCACTTGGAACCACTGGTTGCTGTGGGACATCCCGGCCGGCGTGCATGCGCTCGCCCAGGGCTTCAAACCCGGCCAGATCGGCGTCAGCGGCACCAACGATTTCGGCAAGCGCGGCTACGGCGGGCCTTGCCCGCCCCGTGGTCATGGCCCTCACCGCTATTTCTTCCGGCTCTACGCGCTGGACGTGGACTCGCTAAAGCTGCCCGAGGGCGCGCGGCGCGCAGAGCTGGAGCGGGCTATCAAAGGCCACGTGCTTGCGCAGGGCCACTACATGGGCCGCTACGAGCGGCGTTAGAATAGCGGGCGAGGATCCGCCATGACTACGCGTCGCCGGTTTCTGGGAGCTTCTGCCGTTTTGGCCGCGCGCAGCTCGGCTGCGCCGCCCGCTTTGCTGCCCACTATCCGCTTGGGCAAATACGAGGTCACCCGCTTGATTCTGGGGGCCAATCCTTTTTATGGCTTCTCGCACTTCAATCGGCTGCTAGATCAGCACATGCTAGAGTGGTCCACGCCGGAGAACGTGCTCAAGACGGTGCGCGCTTGCGAGGAAAACGGGATCAACACCTGGCAGCTCTCCGACGCCAAGCGCGGCTTGGAAGATGTCCAGCGCTACCGCCAGGAAGGGGGCAAGATACAGTGGATTCTGCTCAGTTCCCGGCGCATGGAAGAAGACCTGAGCTTGATACCCAAAATCGCCAAACTGGGTCCCATAGGCATTGTTCACCACGGCGGCACCACAGATCGCCGCTGGCGCAATGGCGAGCAGGCCAAGATCAAGGAGTTTCTCAAGGCGGTGCGAGACGCCGGCGTACTGGTGGGGCTCTCCACGCACAATCCCATTGTGGTCGAGGAGGTGGAAAGCCAGGGCTGGGACATTGACTTCTTCATGACCTGCGTTTACCGGGTAACGCGTACTGACGCTGAGCTGGAAAATCTGCTGGGGCAGCGCCCTTTAGGCGAAGTTTACCTGCCCCAAGATCCGCCGCGCATGTACCGTGCGGTGCGCCAGAGTCGCAAGCCGTGCCTGGCTTTCAAGATTCTGGCCGCAGGGCGGCTGACCGACAGCCCCCAGTCCATTGACCGCGCGTTCCAGTTCGCCTTCGACAACATCAAACCCACCGACGCCATCATCGTGGGCATGTACCCGCGTTTCAGCGATCAGGTGCGCGACAACGTGGAGCGCGTGCGCCGCATACTGGCGAAAACTTGAAAAGCCGGGCGGTGGGGGGTTGGGCACCGCCCGGCTTGCGGGCTGACTCGTGCTTGACAGAGGTGGGCGCCCCGTGGGACGCCCCGGAGGACATTGGGTTTCACTTATTTAGTGGCTGTCGCGGCGATCTCTCTCAGGGAATCTGCAAGTAAAGGCTTCCGCCATGCCTGTACCTTGGACTCCAACTCGCGCTGGATATCACTGAGCGCTGCCTCCCCGGCCCGATTGTGCAGCTCATGCGGATCGCTCTCCAGATCGTAAAGCTCCTTGTTGCCCCGATCGTACCAGTTCAGCTTCCAGCGCCGCGTGCGTATGGTGCGGATGGGATTGATCCACTTTTGCTTGGCGTAGTACTCCAAGAGAACCTCGTTCCGCGGCCGATGGCTTATGGTCAAATCCAAGCCGGCAGTGGGCGCCGGCCACTTGAAGCCCGCCAGACCGGCAAGCGTGGGAGCCAGATCGGCCTGTGTGAGCAATTCGTCCCGCTCGCCGCGCCCCAGCGCATTGTCCGGCGCAGCAATCACCAAAGGAATGCGGATCAACTCTTCGTACATGAAGGGGCCCTTGAAGGGCAGCCCGTGCTCGCCCAGCGCGTCGCCGTGATCGCTGGTGTAAACCACCACCGTGCGCGGCAACTCGACCGCCTCCAGCAGAATTCCCAGGCACGCGTCCACCTTCTCGACGAGTTCCAGGTAATAGCTGCGATAGCGCACCCAGTCCGCAGGGGTGTATTCGCGTGTGGCACGACCCTGATCGCGATCCACGTACTCACGCTGCTCGGAAGGCTTGCCCTGCAAAGCTTCAAGCCCGCTGGCCGGCGGCCTCACGCCTGGGCGCGGCTTCACTTGCGCAACAACGCGGGGCAACTGGTAAATGTCGTGGGGGTTGAGGAAAGACACCCACGCCAGCCAGGGCTGGGATTGCTCTCGGATCCAGGCGGCGGCTTGGCGCGCCGTGGCCTCATCGCCTTTCCAAGGCACGTAGGTCTGAAAACCGAATTGCTCCAGCCCGCGGTCCTCATTCCCTAAATGCCATTTGCCGAAATAGCCTGTACGATAGCCCGCCTGGCGGAAGACACTTCCCACGGTGGGTAAGGAGGGGGATAGCGGCTTGCCCAGCGAGCTCCCATCAACGTTGGTGATCACGCCGGTACGGTGAGGCTCCAAGCCTGTCAGCAGGGCCGAGCGGGCGGCCGAACACTGCGGCGTGTTGGCGAAGGCCATGCTGAAGCGCACTCCGCGCTCGAGTAGTCGCTCCCGGTTTGGCAGCCGCACCGGGCCGGGCAGAAGGGCCGATTCTTGGTCCGACATTACAACCAGAACGTTGGCATGCCGGCTCGGGACCAGTGACAGGGCGGGCGCAGCCAGCAGGGCACGCCGCGATAATTTCGCACTCCAGGCCATACCCCTTAGAATAGCCCTGCTATCCGCAGCCGCTGGTGCCGCCGCAGTTCTCGCACCTGTAGCAGCCGCCGCTACGCACCATCAATGAACCACACTCCGAGCATAGCGGGGCATCGCCGGGCGCCACGTCGAAGGGCAGCTTGGGTTGCAGCTCCGGTTCGGTGGGGCGCAGCTTCGGGGTTTCGCCCGCTTCGCTGACCGCGTACTCCGGCCCCAGGAACTTGGCCCCCAGCCAGCGAAAGATATAATCCAGGATGGATTTTGCGTAAGGGATCTGAGGGTTGTTGGTCCAGCCGCTGGGTTCAAACCGCACGTGGCTGAATTTGTCCACCAGGAACTTCAGCGGGACCCCGTATTGCAAGGCGAAGCTGATGGCGGTGGCAAAGCCATCCATGAGGCCCGAGATGGTTGAGCCTTCCTTGGCCATGGTGATGAAGATTTCTCCCGGCGAGCCGTCTTCGTACAAGCCCACCGTGATGTAGCCTTCGTGGCCGGCGATAGAGAACTTGTGGGTTATGGATTGGCGTTCGTCAGGGAGCTTTCGTCTGACCGGGCGGTATACGACTTTTTCGGCAGCGCTGGTGGCCGCGGCAGGCTGCTGGGCGGCAGTGCTTAGAGGCTGCACGCGCTTGGAGCCATCGCGGTAAATAGCCACCGCCTTCAGACCCAAACGCCAACTCTCAATGTAAGCGTTGACAATGTCTTCCACCGTGGATTGCTCGGGCATGTTGATGGTCTTGGAAATGGCCCCCGAAATGAAAGGCTGGACCGCGGCCATCATGCGAATGTGGCCCATGTGATGGATGAAGCGGGTGCCGTTGAGGGGCCGCAGGCTGCAATCGAAGACCGGCAGATGCTCGGGCTTGAGCCCGGGTGCGCCCTCGATGGTGCCGGTGGCGTCAATGTGACTGACAATGCCTTCCACCTGTTCCGGGCTGTAGCCGAGTCGGATCAAGGCCTGGCCGACCGTGTTGTTAACGATGCGGATGACGCCTCCCCCCACCAGCTTTTTGTACTTGACCAAAGCCAGGTCAGGCTCAATGCCCGTGGTATCGCAGTCCATCATGAAGCCGATGGTGCCGGTGGGCGCAATGACGCTGACCTGGGCGTTGCGGTAGCCCACGCGCCGCCCCAGCTCATAAGCCATCTCCCAACACTGGCGCGCGCCCTCCAGCAGGGCCTGGGGCACGTGGCGTGGGTTGATGCGGCCCAGCGCAGCGCGATGCATGCGGATCACCTCCAGGAAACATTCCTCGTTGGGAGCGTAGGCGGGGAAGGGACCGAGCGCTTGCGCCAGCCGCGCGCTGGTAAGGTAGGCCTGGCCGGTCATGACGGCCGTGACGGCCGCCGCGTAATCACGGCCCTCGTCGCTGTCATAAGGCAGGCCCAGCGACATCAGCAGGGCGCCGAGATTGGCGTAGCCCAGCCCCACGGGCCGGAAATTGTGCGAGTTTTCGGCGATTTTTTCGGTGGGATAGCTCGCGTTGTCCACGATGATTTCCTGGGCGATGATCATGGTGTCCACCGCGTGGCGGAAGGCCTCCACGTCGAAGTGACCATCGGGTCCCAGGAACTTCATCAGATTCAGCGAAGCCAGGTTGCAAGCCGAATCGTCCAGGAACATGTACTCGGAGCAAGGGTTAGAGGCGTTGATGCGACCGGAGGCCTTTACCGTGTGCCAGCGGTTGATGGTGGTGTCGAACTGCATGCCAGGATCGCCGCACTGATGCGTGGCCTCAGCGATCTGCCGCAGCAGGTCGCGTGCCTGGTAACGCCGCACCGGCTGGCCGGTCAAGCGGGAGCGCGTCCACCACTCCCCGTTTCGCAGCGCCGCCTCCATAAATTCGTCGGTGACACGCACGGAGTTATTGGCGTTCTGGAAGAAGATCGAACTGTAGGCTTCCCCGTCCAGCGAAGGGTCGTATCCGGCCTCAATTAAAGCGTGCGCCTTTTTCTCCTCCCGCGCCTTGCACCAGATGAAGTCCACTATGTCGGGGTGGTCAATGTTGAGGATCACCATTTTGGCCGCCCGGCGCGTCTTGCCGCCGCTCTTAATGACGCCGGCGAAGGCGTCGAAGCCCTTCATGAAGCTCAACGGGCCGGAGGCGCGCCCGCCGCCGGAAAGCGGGGCGTTCTGTTCGCGCAAAGGGGACAGATTGGTGCCGGTGCCCGAGCCCCACTTGAAAAGCATCCCTTCTACTTTGGCCAAGTCGAGTATGGATTCCAGCGAATCGCGCACCGAAACGATAAAGCAAGCCGAGCACTGGGGACGGATCTCAGCGCCGGGCTCCAGTTTGCGGATGCTGTCGGTAGCGCCGTCGTAGTAATAGCCGTAGCCGCGCGCTTCCTTGACGCCCACGTTGAACCAGACCGGCGAGTTGAAGGAGGCCTTTTGGTTCAGGAGCAAATGGGCCAGTTCGAAACGGAAATTCTCAGCATCCTGCTCGCTACGGAAGTAACGGCCCTGCTGGCCCCAGGCGGTGATGGTGTCCACCACGCGCCGGATTAGTTGGGCCACGCTGCGCTCGCGTTCCTCGGAGCCCGGACGGCCGTGGAAATACTTGCTGGCGACTATGTTGACGGCGGTTTGCGACCAGTCAGCGGGCGCCTCGACGTCACGCTGTTCAAAGATCAGCTCACCTTTTTCGTTGGTGATGCTGGCGTGGCGCAGCTCCCAGCGGACTTCCTCGTAAGGGGTGCGCCCCGGCTCCAGGCGGGCCGTAAAATAGCGATCGAAAGTGACGCCCGAGCGCGCATGCGTTGGCAGGCTGCGCTTGGCTTGCTCGGGAGCGAGGGAGATCTCGACGCTTAGCTGACCCATGGTGGCCGACTCCTCCTTAGGCATAACCCAAAGCTCCGCCCGCCGGCGAGCCGCCCTCGCCGGCTCCCTCGTCGCTGAACGTGTGAGGGCCGCTAGTAAGCCGTGGCGGAGGCCGCCATTGCGGTCGGCGCCGCGGTGTGGCAGCCCTGGGGCAATTCCCATCTTGGGGCCATATATTGGGCCTTGTCAAGCAAAATATCTATATGCAGTAGGCACCACTTGCGGGCCCCCGCCCGCTCTGTGGCATCATGGCTCAGGTGAGACCACATCTGTCAAGCCTCCTGCCCGCCATTTGGATGCTGGCTCATGCGCTTGCCGCCCAGCCTCAGCTTCCCCCGCAACGCACCCAACTGCTTGAACAGGTGCTTAACCAACAGCTCCTCCAGCATCGGATCCCCGCCCTATCGCTTGCGGTGGCCGACCGCCATGCGCTGTGCTGGTCCGCCGCCCTTGGGCTGGCCGATATTGAGAACAATGTGCGCGCCGGCATCGGCACCGTGTTCCGTCTGGGCTCGATTTCGAAGCCGATCACCGCGGTGGCCGCCATGCAACTGGTCGAGCAGGGCAAGCTCGACTTGGACGCACCAGTCCAGAAATACGTCCCCTCGTTTCCGCCGAAGCCCTGGCCTATTACGGCCCGCATGCTGCTCGCTCACTTGAGCGGCATCCGCCATTATCGCGGGCCCGAGGAGCTGCTCAGCACCCATCACTACTCGGACCTGCTGGAGCCGCTGAAGCTGTTTGCCGGAGATCCACTGGAGTTCGAACCGGGGACCAAGTTCCGCTACACCACCTACGGCTACAACCTGCTGGGAGCCGTGGTCGAGAGCGCCGCGGGGATCAGATTCACCGAGTACTTGCGGCGATACGTGTTCTTGCCCGCAGGGGCGGAACGCATCCAGCCCGACGACGTCTTCCGGATCATCCCCAACCGCGCTCGCGGCTATCGGCTCACAGCAGCCGGGACGATCCAGAACTGCGGACTGGCCGACACCAGCAATAAGATTCCGGGGGGTGGACTGGTGGCCACCGCCGAGGACCTAGTGCGTTTCGCCCTGGCATTGCTCGACGGACGCCTACTCAAACCCGCTACCGTTCAGCAGATGTTTACGCCGCAAAAGACCCGCGACGGCAAGCCCACCGGCTATGGCCTGGGCTGGTACATCAGTGAGCGGGGCGGCAAGAAGTGGGTCGAACACAGCGGCTCACAGCCAGGAACTTCCACCGATCTGCTCTTGCTGCCCGAGCGTGGCCTGGTGGTGGCGGTGTTGACCAACCTGGAACGCGCTCCGGCTCGCGCCATCGCCATGCGCGTGGCCGAGCTGATTATGCAGTGAGTCCCGCAGCAGGAACCGCCTGTGCTAGATTATCGCCCGTTGTAGCCCAGGAGTAGCTCATGCGAATCAGCCGACGTAATTTGCTTCTAAGCACCCCCGCGACGGCGGCGGCGGTTCAATCAGTCAGACCGAGCGGCCGTTCACAAGCCGCTTTGCCAGGACGCCGCTTTCAGGGTGACGCCTTGCGCGAAATAGCCTTTCCGCTGGGCGGCATCGGCACCGGTACGATTTCCCTCGGGGGCTACGGTAACCTGCGCGACTGGGAGATCTTCAACCGCCCGAACAAAGGCGGCGTGCTCCCGCTGACTTTTGTGGCGCTCCGCCTGGAAGGAGGCGGCTTGAAAGCGCCCGTTATTCGTGTGCTCGAACGGCGCCCCCATCCGCCCTTTACGGGCGCCAGCGGGTTGCCGCGCGAGACCGCGCTGGGCCTGCCGCGCTTTCAAGAGGCTGTGTTCACCGGGGCTTATCCATTTGCCCACGTGCAGCTGGTTGACCCGGGCTTGCCCGTGGAAGTCGAGCTGGAAGCTTTCAATCCTATGATCCCGCTCGATACCGAAGATTCGGGCTTGCCGGTGGCCATCCTGAGCTACCACTTCCGCTCGCGAGCCTCAGCGCAGATTCGCGCCGCGGTGGCTTTTTCCATCATGAATCCCGTGGGCTACGATGGCATGACGCGGCTGCGTGGCCGCCGAGCCGCTTTCTTCGGCCGGAACCTCAACCAACTGCGCCGTGAACAGGGGCTGAGCGGCATTTTTATGAGCTCCGGCAAGTACCCGCCAGAGTCCACGCGTTACGGCTCCATAGCCGTGGTGACCGATCAAACCGAGCTTTCCTGGCGGATGCGTTGGGAGCACGGGCGATGGTGGGACGAGTTTCATCACTGGTGGGACGAGTTTCTGCTGAGGGGGCGCTTCCCCAACCTGGAGGCGCCGCCCTCGGCTGACGGCGAAACCGAGTATGCCAGCCTGGCAGTGCACTTAGAGCTTCCGCCGCAAGCGGCCAGACAAGTGACTTTTGTTCTGAGCTGGCACTTCCCCAACACGGAGCTGTACTGGAGCAACGAACCCGAGCATCGCGGCATGGCTCTCCGCAACTATTACGGCACCCGCTGGCCTTCGGCCTGGGAGCCCGCCGCTTATGTTTTCGCCAACTTGAAATCCCTACGCCAGCGCAGCTTGCGCTACCGCGACCTGCTCTGGAGTTCCACCTTGCCAGAAGCTGTGCGGGATGCCGTCTCCAGCCAGGCCTCCATTATGCGCACCAACACCGTCATGCTGATGGAGAACAAGCTCACGCTGGCTTTCGAAGGGTGCAACGACAACGCGGGCTGCTGCCCCATGAACTGCACCCACGTTTACAACTACGAACAAACCATGGCGCATCTTTACCCCGAGCTGGAGCGCAGCATGCGCGAGACCGACTTCCTCGTCAACATGCGCCCGGACGGCTCCATGAGCTTCCGCACCCCGGTGCCGCTACGGCCCGGCGGCAACAAGATGTTCCCCGCCGCCGATGGCCAGATGGGCTGCGTGATGAAGGTTTATCGCGAGTGGCGCCTCTCGGGCGACGACGCCTGGCTGCGCAAGCTCTGGCCGGAGGTCAAGCGCGCCCTCGAATACGCCTGGGAGAGCTGGGACGCCGATCGCGACGGCGTAATGGAAGGCGAGCAGCACAACACTTACGACATAGAGTTCTACGGACCGAACTCCATGGTGGGGACGCTTTATCTAGGCGCGCTGGAGGCGGCGGCGCGCATGGCCCGCCACCTGGGCGATCAGGAGGCGGCCCAGCGTTATGCGGAATTGCGGCAGAAGGGCTCAGGCCGGCTGGATGAGCAGTTATGGAACGGTGAATACTACATTCAGAAGGTAGACGAAAAGCAGGAGAAGGCCTCGCGCTATCAATACGGGGAGGGCTGCCTGTCAGACCAACTGCTGGGGCAGTGGTTGGCTGAAGTGCTCGATTTAGGCAAGTTGCTTCCGGCAGATCACATTCGCTCAGCGCTGGCCGCCATCTTCCGTTACAACTTCCGTCGGGATTTCAGCGACTTTGCTAACGTGCAGCGCATTTACGCCATCAACGACGAGCAGGGCCTGCTGGTATGCACCTGGCCGCGGGGCAAGCGGCCGGCCCTGCCGCTGGTGTACGCGGACGAGGTTTGGACGGGCATCGAGTACCAAGTGGCCGCGCACCTGATTTACGAAGGCATGGTTAAGGAAGGGCTGGCGATCGTCGAGGCCGTGCGGCGCCGCTATGACGGGGTGCGGCGCAATCCCTGGAATGAGGTCGAATGCGGGCATCACTACGCGCGGGCCATTTCGAGCTGGTCTCTGCTGACCGCGCTTTCAGGCTTCAGTTTCTCGGCGCCCGACAAGGAAATGCGCTTCCGCCCGCGCCTGCCCCGGGCTGAATTCCGCACCCTGTACTCAGCCGGCGTGGCTTGGGGCCAGTACCGGCAGCGCCTTGTCAAAGGGAGCTTGCAAGCCGAGCTGAGCGTGGAGGGCGGGCGGCTGGAGCTAAGGCGGTTGCGCCTGTCCTTCGCCGGACGGCGGGCGAAGCTTGAGACGCGGGGCCAAGCGCGGGTCACGGTGAAAGGGGGCGAAGCTGTGATTGAATGGGCGGAGCCGGTGCGGCTGGGTGCGGGCGAAAGTTTGCGGGTTGTGCTGATGCCGGTCTAAGGCGGGCCGCTTTCTGACATCTCTGTGATATCATAGAGATACTAAAGAAAGGAGCTCTTCATGCCCCATGAAAAAGCCATCCGCGGCCTGCCCGGCTGGCCCGTCCTGGCCGTCTTGCTGCTAATCCCCTTCTACGCTATGCTCGCCTTGATTCGCGCCGCCCAGGCCAGCGCGGTGGTGGCGGCCCGGCAGAAGATCGTCGAGGGCGCCGTAGGTATGGTGGAGATGGCTCTGGAGGAGCTGGGACGCAGGCGCGTGGTGGAGCTGGACGAGGAACGCAAAGCGGCGATGGTGAGCAACCTGCTCGTGGTGCTTTGTAGCGAGCGAGGCGTCGAGCCGGTGGTGAACACCGGCACCCTGTATCAGTGAGGGACGGCGCCGGTTCTGGGCCACCATGGGCGAAAGGAAGACGTTCCCGCTGCGTTTGGATCCTGCCCTCTATGAAGCCTTGCAGCGCTGGGCGGATGATGAGCTGCGCAGCGTCAACGCGCAGATCGAATTCTTGCTGCGCAAGGCGCTGAGGGAAGCGGGACGCCTCCCGACGGCTTTACGCAAGGCGAAGGAGGAACAAGGTGCCGCCAGCCACAAGAAGCTTTACTGAAAACGAAATGGCTGCGTTGCCGCCGGATCTGCGCCGTTGCCCGCCCAGGCCGGTGCGGTTGACGGCGGCGGGCAAGCTGGCAGCCGGATTGGCGGTGGCGCTGGCAGGAGCGGCGGTGGCCGCGGGCATCAGCTTGCACGCAGCCGCCGTGAAGAGCCGCTCACGCCTGGAGGGCATGCGCCGCGAGGCCCTCGTCACGCAAGCCAGAGTAGTGCAGGCGCGTGTGAGCAGAGGGCGCAACCGGCGTCTCATCGTGCGTTACGAGTACGAGGCCGGGGGCAAGCTCCTGCAAGGCGTCTTCCGCACGGATCCCCGGCGAGCGAGGCAGTTCCGGCCGGGCTCGCAGTTGAGCATAAGCTTCTTGCCCTCCGAGCCTGCCCGCAGTTGGCCAGTGGGAGGCGAGCCGCAGGGGGTCCCGTTCTGGGCTGGACCGGTGGTTGCTGCGGAGCTGGCTGGTTTGGCGGTTGCAATAGGCATCGTGATTCGCCGGCAGCGTCGGCTGCTGGAGGAAGGGCGCGGAGCGCTGGCCACGGTCATTTCGATTGAGCCCCGTCGTGCTCGGAGCGGATACCACAGGGTGAGCTACGAGTTTTCGCTTCTCAATGGGGCGCGAGCGCGGGGCTGGTTCCAGCAACGCAAAGCGCCGCCGCTCGGCTCGCAGCTGAGCGTAGTCTACGACCCTGAGAATCCGCGATGGCAGCGCCGCTACCCGTTTCCGCTGGTGCGTGTGGGCTGGGACTGATCAGCGGGCAGCCAGCCGTACGGCGCGGCCGCTCCTTATGGATTCTTTGGCGGCATCCATGATTTCGACTACCTGCACGTTAAGAGGCAGCCCCACCATGCCCTCCACGGGTTGGCTATTGCGCACGCAATTCACCATGTAAGCGATCGGCTCGGCGCGCTCGGGCGGCAGCGGCTTCACGGGTGCCTGCTCAGCGTCCTTGCCCTTGCGCAACTCGACCCTATCCCGGGTTACATACAGGCTGCCTTGCCGGCCGAAGACTTCCAAGTCCTGGAAGCTGCGGGGTAGGTCCCAGCTTCCCTCAAGCAGAGCCACGCCATCGGGGTAGGTGAGTACGATGGTGGCGTTGTCCTCCACTTTGGGAAAACGGTCCGGCTGCAAATGGTTCACCTGTGCGAAGACGCTGCGCGGCCGCCCCAGATACCATAATGCCCACAGCGCGTTGTAGCAGCCGAAATCCACCAGCGCACCGGCGCCGTTTTTCACCGGATCTGTGAGCCACTGGAAAAAGTACTTGTTGCGCACGCCGGAGGAACCAGGGCCGCCGTGGCCTACAATGCCATGAAGCCGCCACACTTTGCCCAAGGCGCCCGAACTGGCCAGATCGTGAGCCGCATATTGTGTAGGCCACCAGGCCATCTGGTAATTGGTCATCACCTGGATTCCGTGCTGGCGGGCCAGGCGTTCGATGGCCAGAGCATCCTTGTAGGAAGCGGCCAGCGGCTTTTCGAACATCACATGGATCTTGCGGGGGGCGCAGGCCTGTACTATCTCTAGGTGCCGGTTGTTCTCCACGAACGCCCAAACGATGTCGGGCTTGGCCTGCTCCAGCATCTGCCGGTAATCCGAATAGAAGGTCGCCTGGGGGGCGAGCTTCTTGGCCTCGGCTACCAGTTCCGGATTGGGCTCGGCAATGCCTACCAGTTGAGCAGGCTGGTTGGAAGCCATGCGCGGCAGGTGACCCCAAACGTGGGAGTGAACCAAACCAATCACGGCGATTTTGTACTGCTGGGCCGCCAGCGGCAGGGTCAGCGTAACGAGGGCTAAGGCTAGTCGGGACATGATCGGCTCCTGCGATGTGTCTTACATGATGAGTGTAGCAGTGCTCCCCGGGCGCCTTGTGGGCGGCTGAAGGCCCAGGCCAGCCCCCATGCCAGTTAGCGGGGCCGTGTGGTTGACATTTGCGCTTGCGCCCAGCACCTTGATGCTGGCCTCTATGGTTGAGCGGCCGTGGCTTTAAGTACGGAGCTTGATAAAATGCCAGCAGGTCAGTCATGAACCGAAGAGATTTTTTCAGGAGTTCTGTGGTGGGTGGGGCGGCAGCTTTGGCCTCAGCCGGGGCCGAGCAAGCTACCGGCGAAGCTGCGCGTCCTAACGTGATCTGGTTGTTCGGTGACCAGCACCGCGGGCAGGCGCTGGGCATCAACGGCGATCCCAACGCGCGCACGCCTAACATTGATGCGCTGGCTTCCTTCGGCGTGAACTTCACCGGGGCCGTTTCCGGTTTCCCGCTTTGCTGCCCGTTCCGCGGCTCGCTGCTCACCGGCCGCTACCCGCACCATGTGGTCCCTGGCCACGAGTACCCGCTGCCGGAGGGTCAGCCTACCATCGCGCACGTATTTCGCGAAGCCGGCTACCGCACGGCGTGGTTCGGCAAGTGGCATCTGGCCGGCTTCAAGGAAGCCGAGGGACGCTCTGCCCTGCGCGTCACCACCGAGGCCCAGCGCGGGGGCTTTGAAACCTGGGTGGGCTATGACAACAACAACAGCCAGTGGGATAGTTGGGTTCACGGCGGCACAGGCAAAGAGGCTTTCCATTACCGCTTGCCCGGTTACGAAACCGACGAGCTGACCAACCTGCTCATACGGTATATCCGCGAGCGGGGGGCCGAGGCGCGCGCCGGCAAGGCGAGGCCGTTCTTCGCCGCGCTGTCGGTGCAGCCGCCGCACGATCCATATGTTGCGCCGGCCGAATTCATGGCGCGTTACAACGGTGAGCGCTTGGAGCTGCGGCCGAACGTCCCGCCGGTGCGGCGCATCGTGGAAACCGCGCGCCGTGATCTGGCCGGCTACTACGCCATGATCGAGAACTGGGACTGGAACATCGGCCGCATCGTTCAGGTGCTGCGCGAAGAGAAACTCGATTTGAACACCCACCTGATCATTTTCAGCGACCATGGCGACATGCACGGCTCGCACGGGCTGTTTCGCAAGACCAACCCCTACGAAGAATCCATCTCGATTCCGTTTCTGATCGCGGGCGAGAAAATGCGCTATTCGGGGCGGCGCACGGGTCGCTTCCCGGTGCGCCTCAATCACGTAGATATCGCGCCGACCACGCTGGGTCTATGCGGCATCAGCAAGCCGGCTTGGATGCAGGGGCAGGATTTGAGTTGGCTTCGCCTGGCCGAGCGGCAGCCTGGCTCCGAGCCGGATTCGGCTTACCTTCAGTGCGTAGTTCCCACCGGGCACCCTGACAGCATCAATAAGGCCTGGCGTGGCGTGATTACTCGCGACGGTTGGAAGTACGTGTGTTTTGAAAACGTATCCTGGCTGATGTTCAACTTGAATGAGGATCCATACGAATTGGTGAACCTGGCGCACAACCCTCGGTACCGGGCGGAGCGCCGCAAGCTGATTGAGCGGCTCAAACAGTGGGTGGCCGATACGGGAGATCGCTTCGCCGTTCCCTCGGACTGAGAGGCAAACAAGGAGAGGACACCATGAGGCTGCTTGCAGTCAGTTTGCTGGCTTCGCTCGTCGCGGTGGGGCAGGATCCCCGCGGCAGCATAGTGGGGCAGGTCACCGATCCCACCGGAGCTGTGGTTCCCGGCGTGACGGTGAGGCTGACACACACGGAGACCAACGTGACCTTTACCGCCCTCAGCAATGAGCAGGGCAACTACGAGGCGCATTACCTGCCCACCGGCGTCTACCGTGTGAGTGCGGAAAAGGCGGGATTCAAGACCTGGACGCGTCCCCCCGTGGAGCTGCGCATTGGCGATCGTCTGCGGGTGGACATCCAGCTTGAAGTGGGCAACGTGGCCGAGAGCGTCGAGGTAGTGGCGCAGGCGCCCGTGCTAGAAGCCTCCACGGGGCACATCGGGCAGGTGCTCGACAGCAAGACGTTCGCCAACCTCCCTATGCGTTCGGGCAGCATAGCCTGGCTCTACTCGATGTCGCCGGCCACGGTCTGGACGGCACTGCCCTATGACGGTCCCTGGAATATTGACCAGTCCTCCAATATTGCCATCGCGGGCACGCCACGCGGCCAAGGCATGGAGTTCACCGTGGACGGAGTCAGTAACAACTCTTACAGCGGCGGCACCGCATTCGTACCCCCGCCGGACATGGTAGCCGAAGTACGCGTAGACACCGCCACTTATGACGCAGCCATCGGGCACTCGGCGGGCGCTTCCGTCAACGTCAGCCTGAAATCGGGCACCAACACTTTCCGCGGGACCCTGGGCACATTCGTTTCCTCCGGTCCCATGATGACGCGCAACTTTTTCACTAACCGATTTATATTCGACCCCACCACAGGCCCCGTCACACCGGAGAAGATAAAAGCCAACACACCCTCCACGCGCTGGCTGCGTTACAGCGCCTCGGTGGGAGGACCCGTCTACATCCCCAAACTTTACGATGGGCGCAACAGGACCTTCTGGCAGTTCGGCTATCAGACGCATAACCGGCGAAGACCTAACGCGACCGTGCACACCGTGCCCACCCCCGAGCAGGCGCGAGGCGATTTCTCGGCTTTGCTGGCCCTCGGCGCCCAGTACCAAATCTACGATCCCTTCACCACACAGCCGCAGACCGGAGGCCGTTTCCGCCGTGCTCCTTTGCCCGGCAACATCATCCCGGCGAGCAGGATTGATCCCTCGGCCAAGAACATTCTCAAGTATTATCCGGCCCCCAATCAGGCGGGCACAGCGGACTTCCTCAATAACTATGCCCGCACCCGCCAGGACAGCCAGGACCTTTACCAGCCCGTGGCGCGCGTGGACCACAATTTCAGCGAAAAGTACCGGCTGTTCGGGCGCTACTCCCATTCGAACTTTTACGGGCACTTCGACAAGCTCATAGCGGACAGCAATGTGCGCGGGCGGCGGCGCCGGCGACCGCACCGCGGCGTGGCGCTAGATAACGTGGTCGTGCTGAACCCGCAGATGGTTTTGGACTTGCGTTACGGCTTTACCTGGTTTCAGGAGTACCAAAGCTTCGACAACATGGGCTGGAACCTGAAGGAATTCGGTTTGCCGGACTGGCTGATCAACCAGCTCGATCCGCGCGGCATTAGCTTCCCCGTCATTGACGTCAGCGGTATGCTCCAGTTGGGCAACGATGGAGGCTTTGCGCAGAAGTATTACACCCACTCCCTGTTGGCCGTAACCAACTGGACCAAGAGCGTCCACGGGATCAAGTGGGGCTTCGACGGCCGCTTGATGATGGAGAATTCGAAAAACTACGGCAATGTCTCGCCGTCGTACAGCTTTGCTAACACCTACACGCGCGGCCCGCTGGATAATTCCCCGGGTGCTCCTGGGGCCGGCCAGAGTCTGGCTAGCCTTTTGTTCGGCATCCCCACGGGCGGAGGCGTAGACATCAACGATTCGCGCGCCGAATCCTCCCGCCTCATCGCGCTGTTTGTCCAGGACGACTGGCGGGTCGCCCGCAAGCTGACCCTCAATTTGGGCTTGCGCTGGGAGTTTGAAAGCCCGCCCACGGAACGTTACAACCGCGCCTCGCGCGACTTCGACTTCAACACCGTCAATCCCATCCAGGGCGAAGCACAAGCCAACTATGCGCGGTCGCCCATCCCCGAAGTGCCGCCGGCTCAGTTTCGCACTATCGGAGGGTTGACCTTCGTGGGCGTGGGCGGCAATCCACGCGGCTTCCGGGACCCTTACTACCGCACCTTCATGCCGCGCTTCGGCTTCGCATACCAGATAAGCGACCGCGTGGTGCTGCGGGGCGGCTATGGGATTTTCTTCGGCTTGCTGGGAGCCGATTATACTGACGCCTCGCAACCCGGCTTCAACCTGCGGACGAACTTGGTAGCCAGTCTGGACAACGGTCAGACCTACATCGCCTCCATTTCCAACCCCTTTCCGAACGGGCTTGAGAAACCGCGCGGCGCAGCGGGCGGCCTGAGGACCCATCTGGGCCGCGCGCCAGGCTTCTTCGCTTCTGACGGTCGCCGACCTTACACCCAGCGTTGGAGCTACACCGTCCAGTTCGAGCCGATGGTGCGGTCTGTGTTCGAATTGGGCTACATAGGCTCGCGGGGGACGCGTCTGCGCGCTTCGACTGCCATGAATCCGGTGCCCCGGCGCTACTTGAGCACGCTGCCCGTACGCGATCAGCCCACGATTGATTTCCTTTCGGCCAACGTAGCCAATCCCTTCCGTGGAATAGCCGGTTTTGAGGGAACTGGCTTCTTTGCCGGGGCCAACACGACGCGCGCACAGCTCTTGTTGCCGTACCCGCACTTTACCAGCGGCCTGGGAACCAGCCTGCCGGCGGGCAGCAGTTGGTATCACGCCTTGACGGCGCGCTTCGAGCGACGATTCGCGGCCGGCTTGCAGTTACAATCCAACTACACCTGGTCAAAGACCATGGAAGCAGTGAGCTATCTCAACGATACCGACCCGATTCCCGAACACGTGGTCAGTAACCTCGATCGGCCGCACCGGCTCACCGTCTCGGCGCTTTACGAGCTACCTTTTGGCAAGGGTAAGCGCTTCGGCGGCAATGCCTCCGGCCTGCTGAATCATCTCATCGGCGGCTGGCAGGTGAATGCCATTTACCAGGCCCAGAGCGGTCCCGGGCTGGCTTTTGGCAACGTGATATATACCGGCCGCTACCGCGACTTGAAGCTACCCTCCGACGTGCGCAACATTGATCGCTGGTTCAATACCGATGGTTTCGAGCGGAGCGCCCAGCGCCAGTTGGCCTATAACATCCGTTCCCTGCCCAGCCGGTTTGCCTGCGTGCGCGCCGACGGGATGAATATCTGGGACCTTTCGGCCCACAAGAACTTCAGACTGTGGGAACGCCTGACGCTTCAGTTGCGGGGCGAAGCCGAAGGGGCCATGAACACGCCGAACTTCGCCGGTCCCAATACCAGCCCGACGAGCACGCTTTTCGGGCGCGTGACGGCGACGCAGACCGGCCAGGAAGAGCGCCGGATCTTTGTGGGCCTGAAACTGCTCTGGTGACGGCTCTGCGGGAACCGGGAACGAAAAAAATTGCCCACCCCGTAACCTAGGTAGGAGTCTGCTTCGCCTAATAGGCAACCCCTGTTAAAGAGCGGGCGCACTCACCCTTTCACCCACGAAAACCCAACCCCGGCGCCCGCTCCTTTTTTCGCTTAAGCGGCTTCAGAGGCGCCGGCTTCGGCAGCCGCCCCCATCCTCTGCTCTCCCTGCTCGCTGAACAGTAGCCGCCGGAGGGTCCGCAGGTCGTTGAGAATGCGGTGGCTAGTCATCATGTGCGCGGAGAGCTTGCCCAGGTTGTAGGCTGCAAGTTGCAGCGCTTGCTTGCGGCGCTCGTTGCCGCCCTGCTCGGTGGCCGCGATCTCGGCTTCGATTTCCTGCCGGGCCTCTTGGATCGCCTCGCACAGCAAGCCGATATACTCCTGGGCGCTCTCGATGCTCTCAAATGGCGTCTGACCGTGCTCGTCCACTGGGATTGCCTGATTATAACGCGATCGGCGGCGGATGGCAACTGGTTGGGGAATTGGACCGGGCGCAGGCCCGGCGGGCGGACCGAGAAGGTTCCCCGCAACAAGCAAGCCTTAGGGAGCCGTTGCGCGAGGCGGGAGCGCAACGGTTGGGTCGGCTGGCAGGGGCCTTGACCGCGACCAGCCCCCCGTTGTAACCTCGCCATTTCACAGAGGAGGAACCGTGGTATTGCCGGAAACTTATGCGAGCGCACTGCTGCTAACCATCCTCACCATGCTGTGCTGGGGATCGTGGGCCAACACTTACAAGCTGACGGGCGATTGGCGCTTCGAACTGTACTATTACGATTATGCTTTGGGCGTGCTGCTGGCGGCCGTAGCGGCCGCCTTCACTTTCGGCAGCCTGGGCTACGACGGATTCGTCTTCATGGACGACCTGATGCATGCCAGCAGGCGCAGCATAGCTCTGGGCTTTGCTGGGGGCGTAGTTTTCAACCTGGCCAATATGCTGCTGGTAGCCGCGATTTCGGTGGCCGGACTGGCGGTAGCCTTTCCGGTGGGCATCGGATTGGCCCTGGTAATCGGCGTGGTTTGGAACTATGCCATAAATCCTCAAGCCAACCCTGTGTTGCTCTTTGCGGGTGTGGGGATCGTTGTAGCGGCTATTATTGTGGATGCCTTGGCCTACCGGGTCCATGCCGCTGCCCGGCTCAAGCGCGGCCCGCAAACTCGCCCGGGACGCAGCCGCGCGCGAGCGCCGTGGAAAGGCATCGTTCTCAGCCTCGCCAGCGGCCTGCTGATGGGTGCTTTTTACCCGCTGGTAGAACTGGCCAAGCGGGGTGAGTGGGGCTTGGGGCCTTACGCGGTGGCTTTTGTGTTTGCCCTGGGGGTGTTTGTCTCGACCTTTGTTTTCAATCTCTTTTTCATGAATCTGCCGGTTGAGGGAGAGCCGGTAGAAATTTTGGAGTACTTTCGGGGCAAGTGGCGGCAGCATTTGCTGGGCTGGCTGGGCGGCGTCATTTGGGCGACAGGCACCATTGCGAATTTCGTCGCCGCCAGCGCGCCTCGTCAGGTGCAGGTAGGGCCGGCCGTCAGTTACGCGATGGGCCAGGGGGCCACACTGGTCAGCGCGCTCTGGGGCCTGCTGGTGTGGAAGGAGTTCTGCGGCGCCTCCGGCGTGGTGAAACTGCTGCTGGCACTGATGCTAGTGCTGTTTGCGGCGGGCCTTGGACTGGTCTCGGTGGCCCCCCTTTACGCACGTTGAGCCCGGCCGCGCGCTTCAGGGTGACTCCGGAGGCCAGACGGCGGGAACCGGCTCGGCAACCTTGCGGCGCCGCCGGGCTTGGAGGGATTCCGCCAGCACGGGTATCAGCGACACGATGATGATCGCGAAAATCACTTTTTCGAAATGCTGCCGCACCCACGGGACCCGACCCAACTTATAGCCGAGCGTGGTTACGGCAGCCACCCATAACAAGACGCCGCAAACGCTGAAGGTGAGAAAGCGGGCGTAGCGCATCTGAGAAACTCCGGCCAGGAAAGGCACGAAAGTGCGCAAAATGGGCAGGAATTTGGCGTAGACGATGGTGCGTCCGCCGTACTTCTCGTAAAAGTGCTTCGACCGTTCCAGGTGCTCGCGCTTGAATAACCTTGAATCAGGGCGGCGAAAAATCACCGGCCCCGTGCGCCGCCCTAGCCAGTAACCGGTGGAATCTCCCAGGATCGCCGCTGTCATCAGCACCAGCCAGACCGTCGGCAGGCGCAGCTCGCCGGCGCCGGCCACCACCCCCACGGTAAACAGGAACGAGTCGCCCGGCAAGAAGAAGCCTGTTAGCAAGCCGGTTTCCGCAAAGACTACGCCGAACAGCAGCGCGTAGCCCAACCAGCCGGTCAGCACCGTGGTCAGCAAGTGGATCAGGCGCTCGGGCGTAGTGAGCGTGCGAATGAACTCGATCAGGGCATCAATCATGCTTGCCGCCTGGCTCGTCCTCAGGTGGTATAGGCGGAGGCAATGCGCCGGATGACGTCCTCGTAGATCTTGACCTTGCCCTCGCGCACCAGCCGGGTACGGATGGAATCCACGAACAACTCGGTGCGCTGGCGAGCCTTCTTGCCTTTCAGCTCGGCCAGAATCGAGCTGCGTTGCTCAGCCAGCTTGCTCATATCAGGGGTTACCCGAGCAGCTACTTTGCAGATGAAACGCTGGTCTCCCAGCGCTATCGGACCGAAAAGCTCGCCCACCGGCTTGGCAAACCCCTCGATGACGTTGCCCGCCGGGCCGATGCCGTCGGCGGCGCCATCCGGCCCGAATTCTTGAGTAGTTCTGAATTCGAAGCCGGTGGCCTGCGCTACCTTCTTAAGATCGCCGCCGGCGGCGCGGGCCTTTTCCATAATCTCGCGCGCCCGTTGTTCGACCAGTTGCGCCACCTTGCCGTTGATAACGTGCTGGCGCACCTGATCAGCCACCTCGGAAAGCTCGGCCTGCCGCGCCGGGAACACCTCTCTGACTACGGCGATGGCCAGCTTGTTGTTCTCGATCTGAATGGGCGGGGTGGCGCGGCCCTTTTCAAGACCGGTCAGCGCTTGCTGGATCTGCTCGGAGCCCACGGCCAGCCCCGGGATGGGATCCGTCCTCTTGGCTTTTTCCACCCGAATCAAAACCAAATTCAGGCGATTGGCAATGTCGGCCGCCTCCAAAGGCCGTTTATTCAGCTCGGCGCTGGCCTGATCGGCCAGATTCTGCATCAGCTCGAAAACCCTCTGCCGCTTCAGCTCACGAGCCAGCTCCTCCTTGACTTCTTCGAAGGGTTTCACGCGGGCTGTCTCTTTCTCCAACACCTGCAATATGTGAAAGCCGTACTCGGTAGTAATTACGCCCGAAAGCTCTTTGGGCTTGAGCGAAAAGGCGGTGTCCTCGAAAGCCTTCACCGTCTGACCGCGCACGATCCAGCCCAGATCGCCGCCGTTGGAAGCCGAGGCCGTATCCTCAGAGTTCTTGCGAGCCAGCTCGGCGAAGTCGCTGCCCGAGCGAAGCTGCTTGAGCAACTCCTCGGCGCGGGCGCGTATCTTGGGCAGCTCTTCTTTGGGTTTCTCGGTCGTCTTGAGCAGGATGTGGCGCACCTTGACGCGTTCGGGCATGCGGTAACGGTCCAGGCGCTCCTGATAAGCGCGACGCAACTCGCTCTCGGGAACCTGTATGCGTTCGCCGACCTTGATCTCGTCAATCAGCAACACGTCAAAGCTGCGTGTCTCAGGCACCTGGTAAAGGGCGCGGTTCTGCTCGTAGTGCTTGCGAATCTCTTCCGGGGTCGGCTTGATTTCCGCGCGCAGCTTGCTCAAGGGGATGGCGATGTATTCCAGCTTGATCTTTTCGTTGCGCCGCCGGTACTCTCTCTCGATTTCCGCCGGAGTGACGATGGCGCCTTCTCCGGCCAGGTTTTGCAGCCGCGTCAGCAGCATCTGCTTGCGGACGTTGGCTTCAAACTGCGGGATGGTAAGGTTCTGCTGCGCCAGGTAAGCGGCATAGGCCTCGCGGCCCGCGAACTTGCCGTCCTGATAAAGTTGGGGAAGCAGCGAGCGGATGGTCTGGGCCACGTCGGCCTCAGTCACGCGAAAACCTAGCCGTTCAGCCTCATAGGCCAACACGCGATCCGTGATCATCTGATCCACCAACTGCGGTATATAGATGTAGGCCAGCTCGCGGGGGAAAGCATTGTTGCGCAAGGCAGCCTGAATTTGAAGCTGAACCTCACGCTGGGTCAGGATTTCATCACCGATCTGCGCCACCGGGCGTTCGCGCTCGGTGGGAATGCTGCCCCAGCCCGGTATGAGCGTGACCACCATGGAAATGGCCACTAGCAGCAACAGGGCGCCCAGGCCGAGGCGCACAATGCGCGCGCGGCTGCGAAAAAGATCAAACATGGGTCAGCCAGACTCCTTGTAGTTCCCAGTATAGCCAAGGGGCGGCCCCGGCCGCCTTCTACTGCGCGATGACTACGCGTACGGGCAGAGTTACGGCAAGATTTCGCCCGGGTCCCGTGTGACAATTGGTTGCTTCCAGGCCCAGCTCCACCTGGTGGTTACCCGGGGGCGCCTCCTTGGTAACGGTGAGCGCCAGCACGGCCGCGCTCTGTCCGCGTAGTTCCACCGGCCGCACCGCGCGCAACCAAGTGGGCGCCTGCGAAACGCGCAGGTGGAACGGCAAAGCCGAATCATTGCGCAGTTGGATACCCAGCGTGCCGCCCGGCCGCGCACGAAGCTCGCCACCTTCTCTCTTGACCGCACCCTGGAACAGCCCGCTCAAGTAATCTTGCGAGCCCCAGAGATTCTCACCCTGCCAACCTATAGTGCGGCGCGCCAGCAAGGCCTGGTGCAAGCCGTCCAGATCCCGGCTGCTGACAAACGCCAGGGTGATAGTCCGCGTGCGGTTGGGATACTCCCACGCGGTAAACCCGTGAACATCGGTGTTGGCCAGGATGGTCAGCCCCTTTTCTTCGACCCAGGGAAAAGCGTGCGGATAAAAGGTGGTGCCGTTAATGAGTTCCATGCCCTGAAACAGCTTCTCCTCGTAGTAACCGTTTACCAGGGGGAGCCACTCGGCCTTGGGACGGCGCCAGCCGGGGTGGTTCCAAAACACGAAGGCATTTTGTTGTTTGGCCACGCGCAGGGCCGCCGCCTGATCCAACCCCCGGTAAGCAGTGAAGTCCGTCACAAAAAGCACGTTGAAGTGAATGTCGCCTTGGGCCACTTCGAAACCCGGCACCAGCAGAATGCCGAGCTGCTCGGCCATAGCCTGCGCTAAGGCATGAGGACGGGCCGGGTCGCTGCGCACGTCCTGCTTGTGCGGTTGGTAGTCAATGTGATCGGTGAGCGCGATGGCGTCCAAGCCGTCACGCCAGGCTTCCTGCACGCGGACGGTGGGCCAGACCTGGCCGTCGGAAAACACCGTGTGGATATGAAAGTCGCACTTGAGCGTTTGATAGCCGGGCAGATCGGGAACCGGCAGCGGGTCGCGAACCTGGGCCAGCGCCAGGGCCGCCACCAACAACAGCACTGTGCGATGCAGATACTTTAGCTGCGATCTCATAAAGCATTCTCCAGGTGGACGAAGCTTACATACTAGCATTGCGTCCGCCGGGCGAGCGAGGCCGGGGGATGCTAGGATAGTACTTTAGGAAGGTGTCAGATGAGCACTCTCGAATCTCCCCCTGAATCAGGGGGCACAGGCGGTTCCAGAATCGCCATACCGCTGCTGTTCGGCGCCGTCATCGCTTTGATCGCCGCTACCGTGATCCTGTTCGTGCAGTTGGATCACGTGCGGACCGAGATAGCCGGCCTGCGCAGCTCGCTGCAATTGGAGATCGCAAACCTGAAGCAAGCTTCTTCGCTGACGCGCGCGGCCAGCCAGCGCCACCTGGATGCCTTGCGTGAGGAGCTGGAAGCGGCCCGCCGGCAAGCTGCTATGGCCGTCGGCCAGGCCAAAACCGAAGCCCTGGCCCGGGCTGAGCAACTGGCGCGCGAATTGGCCGAAGAGCAGCGCCGCCAGGCCCAAGCGGTGGCCAGCGAGCTTTCCGAGGTCAAGCAGACAGCCAATGCCACTACGGCCAAGCTGGGCGAAGTTACCGGGGAGGTTTCCACCGTCAAACGCGACGTGGCTTCAACCAAATCAGAGCTGGAGAAGACCATCGCCGAGCTCAAGCGCGTCACTGGCGACATGGGCGTCATGAGCGGCTTGATCGCCACTAACGCCAAGGAGCTGGCGGCATTGAAAGCGCTGGGCGATCGTAATTATTTCGAATTCGATCTCAAGAAGACCAAGGCACCCCAGCGCATCGGCGACGTATCCATCCTGCTCAAGCGCACTGACCCCAAGCAAAACAGGTATACCATTGACGTGATCGCCGACGACAAGCGGGTGGAAAAGAAAGACCGCCACGTCAACGAGCCGGTGCAGTTTTACGTCGCCAAGGCACGGCAGCCTTACGAGCTGGTGGTCAACGAAGTTCGCAAGGACGAAATCATCGGCTATCTGGCTACCCCCAAGGTGCAGACCCCCCGGTGATCTTGCCGGGTCATAATCGCATTGCTCCGCAACCAGGGGGCTGGACGACCAGGCAGCGAGTTGACGGCTGTCTCCGCGGGTGATGAGCAGCACGGGATCCGAGCAATCCCCCGCATAGCGCGGGTCTACGCCCATGGCCTGCGTCTGCTCAGGGCTCGGGACGCGCCGGCCCGGCGTGAAGCGCTGCCGCCAGGCCACGCACCATGCTGATCATGGCTTCGAGTCTGTCGCAGAGGTTCGTTATTCGAGCGGCAGCGCGCTGACCTGTAGACGCAGCGGGCGGCTGACTTCGACCCTGACTTTCTCGCCTAGCGAAAGGTTCCCGCTCAGGCTGAGCACGTAAGGCGAACGGATTACCTCAAAAATACGCGCGCCCGGGCTGGACCCGGGACGCCTGAGGTCGCGTAGCGCGAACCACGCCCCGCCGGTTTGCCGGGCCAGATTCTCGAACAAGCTGCGTCCGGAGCCGAGCACGTAGACCGGGTAAATGGAGACGTTGCGGCGCCGCGCCAGCCGCAGCACGTCCTGCTCGCTCAACCGGCTGGAACCTTCCATCCCCGCCGTCAGCAAGACCAGAACCCGCCGGAAGGCCGATTCCTGAAAGCCGTCCTCGATCGCCGCATACAAGGCGTCCAGGACGTTAGGCACGTTGCCATACTTGATCCGCAACAAAGCGCGCCGCAGCAGGTCCTTGCTGGAGGTAAAGTCCTGGATCAGCTCGGCCGAAGAATGAAAGCTCACAATTGCCATTTGATCCTTGGCTTGAAGCTGTTCGATGAGGTTTTCGGCCACCGGCCGCACGATCGCCCCGACCAGGCTGGTGTCGAGCAACATCATCACGTCCAGCAGAGCTGAGACAGGCTCGACCGCTTCCACCGCGCGAGCTTCGCCCCCGTCATAGACGCGAAACTCACTCGCCTTCAGGTCCGTCACCGGACGAGCAGTACGCGGGTCGAGCACGGTGACCAGCACGCGGGTAGCTGCCCACCCCGCGCTCGCCAGGCACAACAGCGCTGCCAACCCTCGCATAACGCCCTCTATTCGCTCCGGCCCGCTTCACCGATAACCCGCACCGGAACCCCACTTTCCAGACGCGCCAGTTGGGTGACTGCCACCTTCTCGCCCGCGCGAACGCCCTCGACAATCTCGACTTCTTCCTCGTATCGGTCGCCCAACTTCACCTCTCTGGGCTCGACGGCATCGCCGCGCACGGCGTAAACCTTGTTGGTGCCCAGCACGTAATTTACCGCGCGGGCCGGCACCAGCAGAATCTGTTCCACCTTGTTCGTGCGGATGCGCGCCTTGGCGTAAGAGCCCGGCTTGAGCTCGCCCGCAGGGTTTTCAATGAGCGCTTCCACGATAAACGTCCGCTTGCTCTGGTCCACGGTGGGTGAGATGCGCCACACCCGGCCCTGAAAGCGCCGCTCGGGATAGGCTTCTACCCACACTTCGGCAAGCTGGCCGGTCTGGATCCAGGGCGCCATACGTTCGGGTACTTCGGCGCGCAATCGTATAGGATGCGTTTTCACCAGCGTGAACAAGGGAGTGTTGACGCGCACGTATTGGCCCGCGGTGGCCTGCCGGTCCTTCACGTAGGCGGCGAAAGGCGCCCGCACCGTGGTATCGCGCAGTCGCTTGCGTTGCAATTGCAGGCTGGCCTTGTACTGCTCGACCTGCTGGATGAGGTTGCGCGTCTGGTTCAGCGTGGCGTCGTAGGCTGCACGCATGGCTTCAAAACGGGCCTGAGCCTGGTCCAAATCTTGACGCGAGCCGATGCCTTGCTGGACCAGTTCCCGCACTCGCTTGTACCGCTGCTCAGCATCGAACAGATCGGCCTGCGCGCGGCGCACGTCGGGCGTTTCGCGGATGTCCTGGACCCGCTCATCCTCGCTCTTCAGGCCCAGGCGCTCCAAAGCCTGTCGCAGTTGGGCCTCGGTCTGGGCCACTAAGTAACGCTGTTCTTCCTCAGAAATCCTGACCAGCACGTCGCCCTGACGGACCGCATCACCCAGATCGAACCGCACTTCTTCGATACGGCCGTCCACCTCTGCGCTGACCACCACTTCGTCGTAGGGATACAGCGTGCCCACCGCCTCCACCACGCGCTGCACTTGCCGACTCACCACTGGCGCCACTCGCACCGAGACGGGCCCCGAGTCGCGCTTGGTAGGCGCCGCCCGCTGGCCCTTGCAACCAGGCAAGCAGCCCAACAAACCCACCGCACAAGCCACCACAAGCCAACGCTTGATCATCAGCGCCCGCTCTGCACTCCTATGCCGGCTCTCAAGCCTTATCCTATTATGAACTTCGCCCATTAGCAGTGGGGGCGGATCGAGCGCTCTGAAAGTTACACTCCCTGTCCCGAGCTCACCTCGACCTGCCCATGCCGCCACGCGACGGGGCAGGCTCCAAATCGGTAGGCTCGATCAGACGCTCCAGAGCCATGCGGTACAAGGCCGACTTGCCCTCGCGGTCGCTCTGGAAATAGAGCCTGCGGCTGTCGGGGCTGAAGATGGGGCAGACGCTAGAGGCGTCAGTGGCCCGGTGCTCACAAAGAGTCAACTCGCGACGCGTGACCCGCAGCAACAACAACACGTGTGGGGAAGCTACGTTGGCGCTGGCGCCCACAAACACCGAACCGTCGCTGTTTACGGCGAAACAAGCGAACTGGCTGGTCTCGGCTACCAGGCGATCGGTGTGCCGCTGCCAGTCGTATTCGCGAATCGCTACGAGCTTGTTCTTTTCGGCTGGCCGGTGCAGGTAGAGGATGGCTCGCCCGTCGGCAGACCACATAGCCTGCGTAACAGCACCCGGGGGCGCCGGCACGCGCTGATTGGCCTCCCCGTTGCGCCCACACAAGAAAGCTCCCTCCTGGTGAAGGTACAGAACCTGCCGGCGTCGCGGATCGAGCAGCGGCGCGCGCAAGGGCGCCGCGCGCTCCAGCACGGTGTTGACCCGGCCCCTCTTGCTGGCGATCAAGCGCATCACCCAGCGGCGCCCGTCGGTCTCGACCAAGGCGATCTCCTTACCGTCCGCCGAAGGGCTGAGGCCTCCTTCCAACCGCCAGCCAGGCGGAAGCCGGTAAAGCACGCGCTCCTTAAGACCTTCAAGATCCACCCGGCGTACCAGCCCTTCGTCCAGATAACAAAAGCTATCGTCGTTGCCCACCAAGGTGAAGGCGTGCGGGTCAACGGCCGCAGCCTGCGTCAACTGCTGAGCCTGCCCGCTGCGCTCGTCCAAGCGGTAAAGCTGCCAGGATCCGCTCCGCTCAGAGCTGAAAAGCAGGAAACCGCCCCGGCGCGCGATCGCCCGGGCGGGCGGCGAGGGCAGCCGGCTGCTGTAAGCGGGATTGGTAAGTCGCTCAATGGTGAACTCGGTAGCCGGATCCAAGTACCGGCGCTGCTCGGAGGGCCACAGCTTGCGTTTTTGGACTGCATGCAGGGCGCCACCGAGCAGCCCCCACATCAGGGCCCGCCGCGTGCAGCCCGCGATGCTGGGCCCCGGCGCAGTCATCCAACCTGATATTAGCATGCGCCGGCGCGTGGATCCGCCGCTGCTACGCAACCCTTATGGCGGCCCGCCCTACTTCAGAGAAATGCTCAGGGCAGCCGAGGTACCGAACCGATTAGCCAGCGTGACCGTGATCGCCTGGATGGCGTCGCTCAGGGAAGATACATTCTTCACATCGCCTTGCAAGGTGAAGGGCACCGTGGCTGTGAACAAGCTGCCGTACTGCTGCGACTGGTTGCTCTGATACCAAGCCAGGAAACTGGGCTCCGCATTGAGGGTCAGCTTCGCCGTGCCCAACGTCTCGCCTTCCACCGGTGTGAACTGGAACTCCATCTGCGTGACCGAACGGCTGGTGGCGTAGCCGCTGACCAGCAGCGTGAGCGTGTTGCTGCCCTTGGAGGAGAGGGCCACGCTGAGCAAGTGCGGCGCCCCTTGGGGCACGGTGAGGCTCAACGAAGGCGGATTGGTTGGCGTCAGGTTGATGCCGCCTTCGGTGGCGAACGACGGCGTCAGGGTAATGGTGCCCGCTACCGTGCCCGTCTGCAAGCGAACCTCGGTGCTGTTATTGGGAAACACGGCGCGCGTGGTGTTGGCGGGGATGGTAAAATTCACCGTCCGCCCCCCGGCCGCGAACTGCACGGCGGGATCGTTGCTGAAAACGTCGGAATTGAAGGCCAGCGTGAGCGTTCCTGTAAGCGCGAGCGGATAGGGCGCTTCCAAAGCCAGGCCCACCGAGATTTGCTGCATCGGTTGTTGCGGGCCGCTGGGCGCGATGAAGCGGTAGCCCGGAAGCGGATCGGGAGGGCCACCGGAGCCGGACAAGGTGAAGCTCTGGGTGTCAATCTTCAAGGTGGCGGTGGCCACGCCCACGCTGGTGGGCGCAAACTCGATCTTGAATTTGATGCTCCCTCCCGCGGGTATGCTAGCGGGCAAGGCGGGCAGCTCGACCAGGGAAAAGGGTATATTGGCCGCGCCCAGGCTTATGCTGTAAACGACCGTGCCTGCCGTGCCTGTGTTGCTGATCACAAATTCAAGGCTGCTGGTCCGGCCCACCGGCGCAGGAGTGAAGACAATCGTCCCATTGGGCTGCACGTTGGTGACGGCGGAGCCGATGGCGTAAGCATAAGCCAGCGTGGCTCCCAACCCATTGCCCGCTACATCGAAGCTATCCGCGCCGATGCGGAGTCGGCCGGAGAAGCGCCCGGGCTGCGTAGGGCTGAACGTAACCGTGAAGGTAACGGAGCTGCCCGGCGCAAGCGTCAGCGGCAGGAAAGGCAGGTCGGTGAGAGCGAAACCGGCGCCTTGCACGCTGATGGTGGTGATGGTTCCATCCGCATTGCCGGTGTTACGCACGCGCACGGTGAGACTGCTCTTTTCTCCCACCAGTGCATCGGGCAGCGAAATAAGCTGTCCGGCACTCACAGCGGTGACCCCGGCAGGCTGTATTACCTCGTAAGCGTAGATCGGCCCCGAACCGGAACCTTCCAAACGGAAACTGACGCTACGGTCCACCAGCTCTATCACCAGCCCACCCTGGCTAGGAGGAAGTTGCTTGGGGGTAAACTGAACGCTGAAGCGCAGCTCCTTGCCCGCCTCAACCACTACCGGCGGCAGGGGTACACCGGCGAGCTGGAATCCCTCGCCGCTGGCCGTAATATTGTTGACGGTGCCGGCGCCGCTGCCCCGATTGGTAAGGATGAAAACCGCCGTGGCCGTTGCGTTCAAGCTGGTGGCGGGAAACAACACGGTGCCTCCCGGCGCCAGCGGCGTGGCGTTGCCGCCCGGCGGCACGTAGCTGAAGCCGAATTCAGGCGCGGTACCCACCATATTGAGAGTTACGTAGGCCGTAGTCCGTCCTTCGGTGTAGTTGATCGCCACGCGGCCTTGCACCCGTGCACTGGTGCTGGGCAAGAAGCGGATGTAAAAGGTCACGCTCTGGTTGCGGCTCAGCGCCACCGGCAGATCGGGCATCCCTGCCAGGCTGAAATCAGCGTGCCCGGTTATTTCGAAGTTGTTCACCGTTACCGAAGAGGTGCCCACATATGTCAGCGTCACCGACGCTGCGGTCAGCATCCCGATAGCATCGGCGGGCATACTGATGGTGCCGCCTTCGGCCAAAGCAAAGCGGTCCGCGCCTCGCTGCACCTGCAAAGTAAACGGCGGCGCGGTGGCCTGCGCGAAAACGACCGGCGCCAGCAAAAACGCGCCCGAGAAAATCCGAGCAATGCTTGCTGCCATTAGCTACTCTCCCTTACCTACCGGCACAAACCACACGCCAGGCTGCTCGCTGGTCTTGAGCACGTAGAGGGGCTCCGACGGCCTGGCCGGAGATGTAATCAGCCAAATGCCGCCGCTGGTGAGTTGCTCCAGCCCGGCGGGCTCAGCCTCCACAGGCAAACGCAAACTGCTGGTGCGGCTAGCCAAATCGTAAACCTCGATTACGCGCTCCTCGGGGCGCGCCAAGAAAAGGCTGCGCCCGTCACTCGCCACAGCCAGGCCGGCTACATCCCCCACTGTTCCCCACGACAGCGCCTTAGGTTGCCCGGCATAGTCCTGAATTTCGACCAGCTCACCATCAGCCCCCGCCGCGAAAACACGCCCACGCCAGATTGCCAGCGCCGTCGCGCGGGGCAGCCGCGCCAGCACGACAGGCGCCTGCCCGGGGGCAAACAGGTAAAGGCCTTCCGCCAGCCCAGCGATAACTCCTCCTTGCGGATCCACCGCCAACGCGCCTAGCTCCGTGCCCAGCGGCAGCAGCTCCCCCGCAGCCCAATCGCCTTGCGAAGTCCGAATTAGCTGGGCCGCCCCCGCGCCGGAGCTGTAAATGAGGGCGAACGAGCCATCTTCGGACCAAACCGCCCGATCCGGCTTGATCGCTACGTTTTCGACCGCTCGCCAGGCGGGCTGGAAACTAACCAGATCCGTCACGGCGGCCAGCACGCCCTCGCGGGATACCAAGGCTGCCCGACCGTCCGGCGCCACGCTCGCCCATGTCACACCTTCCAGCAAAGCTTCACCTACGTAAGCCGCTCCCGGCACGCCGTAAATCGGCCGCAAAGCGCCGGCGCGCGCGTCAAATACGAAACCCGAGATCACCCCAGCCACTCTCACCGGCTGCGCCCACAGCGCCGATGACAGCAGGCCGACAATCGCAACCTGGAACAACCTCATGGATCTTCCCTCCGCCTTGCTAACGCGGGCTGCCAACCGTAATTGGTCCCGGCGTGATGGTAATCGGCTTCAAAGCCGTGGTGCTGGTTTGGCCGCCGTTGCGCGTGGCTGCCACCGCCCCGATCACAGCGCCCGCCGCACCTACTCCCACCACGATCTTCCACCAGCCCGAGCGCCCTCCGGACATGCCCGGCGCCGAGCCGCCTCGATAAACATTACTCTGCGCGATTACGGCGCTACCCGTCTTGTTGCCCAAGGTAGCCGTAACCTTGATGTTAAAGCGCCCAGCTTGATCGTTGGGCGCATAACCGCTGGCCGCCGCCCGGCCTTGGGCGTCACTGCGCACAGTCTGGGTGCGCATCCAACCGTGAAAAACGCCGCCCGGTCCGGCCGGCGGCAATTGAAAGACAACCTCGGCCCCAGCAACCGGCTTGCCGCTTTCGTCACGTACCTCAACCACAGGCGCCGTGGCCGAACGAGTACGGATGTTGTTAACCGCCCCCTCTCCCTCAATCACAATCACTTTCAGGACGCCCGGGGCCTCAGCCGGGGTCGCAGGCTGCTGTGCGGGGGTTCCCGGCTGTGGTTTCTCAGGCGCAGCCTTAGGCGCTTGCGTAGGCTGGGGCATCAATGGCGAGGCCTGCCCAGCCGGTGGCTGGGCAACCTGGGGGCGAGGTCCGGTGGGCTGCTGGCCGGGCAAGGGCCAAGCCAGTAAGCCTGCAAGTAAAATGCTCAGCATGCTTCGCGGGTACAAAACCGCCTCCTCGAGCGTGTTGGCATCGCGGAGTTCAAACTCCTGGCCAGTCTGACAGGATAACCGATCTCGCGCCTGCCATGGCGGCGCCGTGGCAGGCTAAAGCTTTAAGCAGTTAAGACGTCTCCGGGCGGCCCACGTGTTACCCGGAGGTAAATCTAACCTCTGGCGGGGCATACCCTATGCTCACCTGTCGCCCGCCGTTCAGTAGCGACAATCGCCCCGCTTCCAGCACGAGTTCGTTGAAGCGGCTGTTGGCGGGAGTTGCCATGATGCCCGCTTCGTCCATCTGGCCCAACAGTTCCCGGCGCTTACGCAATGCCTCCTGTTCGGACAAACCCTCTGTCTGTTGCTCCAGCCGGATGATGCTGCGCAAGATGTACTCCACCGAGCGGTAACCATACCCCACGGGAACCAGGCCCGGTCCGCCCAAATCCACGTACTGGAAGTAATCCGGGCTGGGCTCGGCATAAATAGTTGCGCCGGGACCGCTGGGCCTCCGGGTGTAGCAGTAGCGCAGGCCGCGGTACTGATCATCGTGCGCCAGCCAGGCGCCAGTATCCGCTCCCGCGCAGTACAGGGTCAGCCCTTGCGTGTTGGTGCCCGGCCCTTCGTCAGGAAACCCTAAGGCATTTTGCACGTTCAAGCAAGCTCCGTTGGACCAGATCACGCGGGCGTCGGTCCACAGGAACCCCTCATTGCCGTTGGGATAACGGTCGCGGATCCCATAAACGCTCACCGCCACCGGCAAAAGCCCCGTTATGAAGTGCACCAGATCCACATAGTGGCAACCGACGTAACTGAAGGCGTCTGAATTCTCCACCGTGCACCAGTTCTGGAAATTGGAGTGACGGTAATACCATTTCTCCAACAGCCAGGCTGTGCCCAGACGAAACTCGCCAAACAGGCCTTCGCGGTAGCGCCGGCGTGCAAGCAGAGCGCGGTCGTCGAAACGCTTGTGATACTCAATGCCCACCAGCAGGCCGCGCTCGCGCGCTTCGCGTTCGATCTGCTCGGCCTCCCGCACCGAAAGGACCAGGGGTTTTACGGTGAGCACATGCTGGTCGGCCCGCAGGGCTTCCATAATCACCCGATAGTGAAGCTGGTCGGGCACCGCCACTACGACAATGTTCCGCGGCGGCATGCGAGCGATCAGTTCGCGATACAGCTCGGGCTGGGGTGTATCCAAGTCACCCGTCAGCGGATCCGGATAAGCGCGAAAGCTCCGGTCCGGGAAAGCCCGGCGCAGGGTCTCGGATTCCGCCAGCTCCTTTAGCGGGCGGGCCGTTAAGGCACAGACGGAAATCTCGCCCAGCCATCCCTGTCGCTGCATGTGCCAGATGGAAGGCAGCAACTGATCATGCGTGATCATGCCGCCGCCGACAATGAGGACTTGTGGGGGTTTCATCTTACCGCTGCCTCCCTGTCCGCCAGAGCTTCGGCAAAGGCCTCCGCGAAGCCTGCCACGCTATCCTCCAGTGCAGCTTCGCTGAGGACCAACGGCGGAGCAATCTTGATAGTGGACCCCAAATACCCAACCGGACTGAACATCAACACCCCCTTTTCCATTGACCGGCGCACCACCTCCCAAGCTAGATCGCCGTCCGGCCGGCCGTTCTCCGGCCGAACGCATATAACCCCCGCCACCATCCCTTTGCCCAGCACAGCCCCGATCTGCCGGTGCCGCGAGGCCAGCTCGCCGAGCTTTTCATGCAGCAACGCACCCACACGCCGGGCGTGCTCGATCAGATTGTCGCGCAGCAAGGTTTCAATGGAAGCCAGCGCCGCGGCGCAACAGATCGGATTGCCCGTGTGGGTGGAAGTCATGGTGCCGGGTGCGAATTGATCCATTACCTCAGCCCGCCCGGCCACGGCCGAAATGGGCAACGAGCTGGAAATGCCCTTGCCGAAGCAAGCCAGATCAGGTACGATCCCATAGTGTTCGAAGCCCCACAGCGTGCCCGTCCGGCCGAAGCCGGCTTGCACCTCGTCGCAGATCAGCAACGCCTTGTGCCCGGTGCACCACTGTCGCAAGGCTTGCATATACTCGGCAGGCGCGAAGGCCGCCGTACCGCCCTGGTAGGTCTCCAATAGCACCGCGGCCACGTTCTGCGGCTCCACCTCCTGCTCGAACAAGGAGCGCTCGAAGTTCTCAAAAGAGGTGTCTTCGGTCCAGAAGCCGTCCGGGAAAGGTACTTGCACGAAACCGGGATCCAGATTAACAATCCACTGCTTAAGTTCGGGGATACCACCGGCCTGCTGCGCCCCCAAAGTGCGACCGTGGAAGGCCTTCTCAAAGGAGACAATCACGTGCTTGTTGCGCCCGCCTTGCTTGACGCCCCAAGCGCGCGCCAGCTTGATGGCGCACTCGATCGTCTCCGAGCCCGTGGTAAGCAAGAACACCTTCTTCAGCGGCTCCGGGAGCAAGCCCGCCAGGCGCTCCACCAACCTCGCCCGGATCTCGCTCGGAAAGCAATAATTGGTGAGCAAACGCGCGCGCGCCTGCTCGATGACGGCGTCAATGATTTCCGCTCGCCCGTGCCCGGCGTTGGTGATGAGCACCCCGCTCGACCAGTCAACCCAGCAGTTGCCCCAGGCGTCGTAAACCTGAAAACCCTCCGCTCTGTGCCAGACCACAGGTGGCTGGCCGCGCATGGCCAGTGGCTCGTAGCGCGCCAGTCGTTCCAGGATCGGTATGGATTCCGGGACCGGCAGGTCGGTTACGATGCGGCGGAAAGGCGTTTCAACGCGCGCCACGCGCCGCGGGACCAGCGGATATTCTCGCGCCATATCCGGTTATTCTATCGTGGGCCGTTGCCCGCTCCGCACTCCCAGAACGGCGAGATAGGGCTGGCGGCCGGGCCGACAGCGGCCCTCCCGAGCTTCAGCCCTCTGCTTTGGCAAGCAAGCGCCGCGCGCGCAAGAATACCTGCCGCAGCATCGGCTCCGTCAGCCGCCCCGTCAAGGTATTCTGCTGGCTCGGATGATAAGAACTGATCAGCACGGGCAGCCGCGGGCCGAGTCTGTGCTGTTTGTTGTGAGCGAAAACTAGCGACGCAGGCGAGCCAGCCCAGCCGCGTTCGCGCAGCACAGCCAGGCAGGCCTGAAAAGCCAGTCGGCCCAGCGCTACCACCACGCGCAGGTTTTCGAGCAGCTCCATTTCGCGCGCCAGGAAGGGCCGGCAGTTGCGAAACTCCTCCGGGGTAGGCTTGTTCTGAGGCGGCGCACAGCGCACGGCGGCGGTAATCCAGACATCGCGCAGGCGCAAGCCGTCATCGGGCGCCACACTGATAGGTTGAGATGCAAAACCGGTCTGGTAAAGCACACGAAACAGCAGGTCGCCCGAGCGATCGCCGGTGAATATGCGACCCGTGCGGTTGGCCCCGTGGGCAGCAGGCGCCAGCCCTACGATGAGCAGGCGCGCCGCGGGATCGCCAAAGGAGGGGATGGGCTTAGCCCAGTAATCCCAGGCCCGGAACGCAGGCCGCTTCCGGGCTGCCACCTGCATGCACCAAGCGCGCAAGCGCGGGCAACGCTGGCAGGCAATCACCTCCTGTTGCAAAGCCAGGAAAGCCGCACCGCCCTTCGCCATCCCGCCGCAACTTCGCCAGGAGTATATTCTAATTGTCTGCCGGAATGTGCCTGGGCAGGCAACCCGGCAGACCAGGCGCACAAAGGGAGGGTAGCCATGGCCAGCCACCTGAGTCGGAGAAAGTTCCTGGGTGCCGCTTCCACCGCGGCGACAACAGCCATAGGGGCGGTCAGAGTAGCGGAAAAGCCCGCGCTTTTGGGCGGCAAGCCCGTGCGGAGTGAGCCTTTTCCCGCTTGGCCCAAGTTCAACTCGGTCGAAGAAAAGGCGCTGCTTGAGGTGCTGCGCAGCGGTAAGTGGTTCCGCGGCTACGGCCAGCAGGTCAACCGCTTCGAGCAAGCCTATGCGCGTCTGACGGGCGCCCGACACTGTCTGGCGACCGCCAACGGCACCAGCGCACTGTTTATTTGTTTGAACGCGCTCGGTGTAGCGCCGGGTGACGAGGTGATCGTCCCGCCGTACACTTTCGTGGCCACGATCAACGTGGTACTGCTAATGCACGCCATCCCGGTGTTCGTGGACACGGACCCGGAAACCTTCCAGATTGACGCGCGCAAGATAGAGGCAGCCATCACCCCGCGAACCACAGCCATCATTCCGGTGCACATCGGAGGCTCGGCGGCGGATCTGGATACTGTGCTGGCTGTGGCTCGCAAGCACAAGCTGCCCGTGATCGAGGATGCCTGCCAGGCGCATTTGGGCGAATGGCGCGGCAGGAAGCTGGGCACTCTGGGCGATACCGGTTGCTTCAGTTTTCAGGCTTCCAAGAACCTCAATTCGGGCGAAGGCGGCGCCATCCTAACCGACAGCGATGAGCTGATCGAGCGCTGCTACGCTTTTCATAACAACGGCCGTGGCCGACGCGCGACTAGCTACGATTTCAGCTATCACTCGAGCGGCCACAACCTCCGCATGACCGAGTTCCAGGCCTCCTTGCTCATGGCGCAGATGACGCGGCTGGAAGAGCAAGCGCGAACCCGGGACCAGAACGGGGCCTACCTCACAAGCCTCTTGCGAGAAATCCCCGGCATCCGTCCCGCCCGTGTTTACGAAGGCTGCACGCGCAACGCCTATCACCTGTACATGTTTCGCTACCTGAAGGAGCATTTTGCCGGCCTGCCGCGCGCTAAATTTCTGAAGGCGCTCCGGGCAGAGGGCATCCCTGCTTCCGACGGCTACCGCCCGCTCAACCGGGAACCTTTCCTCAAGCAGACCCTGAGCTCGCGCGCCTTCCGCGCCGTCATGCCGCCCGAGCGGCTCAGTCAGTGGCAAGAGCGCAATCAGTGCCCGGAGAACGACCGCCTATGCGAAGAGGCGGTTTGGTTCACGCAGAACATGTTGCTGGGCACCCGGCGCGACATGGAGCAAATCGCCGAAGCCATTCGCAAGATCCAGTCTTACGCCGCTGAGCTGGCGAAAGCTTGAGCAGCAAGCAAGCGGGCCTTCGCCTTTAGCACGTTCAAAACACTCAGCGCAGCAGCGCAGCGCGCAGGCTTTCAAGCGAGGAGCGGACAGCTTCGGGCTCGGCGTCCGAGCACGGCAAAAGGCAGGCAGCCGGCCCTGCTTCGCAAAGCTGCCGGAACAGTTTTACCAGCAGCGGATCACGCCAGCCGCGCCGAGCCTCATCATCCAGAATTCGGAGTGCCTCGGCGGGCGGTACTGCCGGCTTGTAGCAGCGCACGGAGGTGAGTGCGTCGAAAATATCGGCGATCTGAAGAATGCGCGCCAGCAGCGGGATGCGCTCACCGGACAAACCATCCGGATAGCCGGAGCCATCCCAGCGTTCGTGATGGTGCCTGATGATGGGCAGCACCGGCGCAAGGGTCTTGAGCGGCCGGCAGATGGCTTCGCCGTGGATGGTGTGAGCGCGCATGATTTCCCACTCTTGCTCGTTAAGTGGTTCGGGCTTCTTCAGGATGGCGTCGGGGACGCTGATCTTGCCGATGTCATGCAGGAAGCCGCCACGATAAAGAGCTAACAGGTCGGCCTGCTCCAGGCCCAGTGCGCGCCCCATGGCCACGCTGAGCAAAGCCAGACGCTCACAGTGCGCCCCAGTCGCACTGTCACGTTGCTCGACCGCCTGCGCCAGTGTGAACAGGATGGTCTCGGCTTCCTCCAGCGAGTCAATGGCCGCTTTCTGCCGCAACATGGCGGCAATGCGGGTCCGCACCACGGCTGGGTGCAAGGGTTTGGTAAGGAACTCGTCTGCGCCGGATTCTATGCCGACGATTTCGTTCTCTACCCCCTGCACGCTGGTGATGAGCAGTATGGGTATCAGCCGCGTGTGTCGCTGTGACTTGACCCGCCGGCAGAATTCCGGGCCGCCGATGTCGGGAATCATAAGGTCCACCACCAGCAAGTCAACGGGCTCGCAATCCAGCAATGCCAGAGCTTCTTGGTGGTTAGCGGCTTCCAATATGCGATAGGCGCCCGAGCGCAGCATCGAGCGCAGTATCCGGCGATTTATTTCGTGGCCGTCGGCGATGAGGATGGTAGGCGGCTGCTGGGGGTGAGCCAGCCGCCAGTAATGAGTCCAATCGGGGGAGCTGACCGGGACTTCGAGAAGGTTGAACTGATTACCGGCCTGCATAAGCCTTCTCCCCGCATGGCTAAGGCGGTGGGCAGCTCGTCCACCGCCCCCCACACGGGCTGAAGCAGAGGCCCCGCCTGGGGACCCTCAAGGCCCAAAACGGCGCCTTTTGCTTTATCGGTCAACTTCAGCGAGAATTTTAGATGGTATGAAAAGATTTCTCACCGCATTGTGGCTTTGCCTGTTGCCTGCCTGCTCGCAAACACTTACGCGGGGCGAGCGCGACTACCTTATGAGTCAGTTGCACGCTACCCGCAAAATGTTCCTCGACGCCCTCTCCGGGCTCAGCGACGCGCAGTGGCGCTTCAAGCCCTCCCCAGACCGCTGGTCCATCGCAGAGTGCGCCGAGCACGTGGCCTTGACCGAGGATTTCATCTTCCAGCGCGTGCAGCAACTGCTGAAAAGCCCCGCCCAGCCGGATCGCAAAGCGGCCCGCGAGGACCAGGCCATCTACCAAGAGGGCGTGGACCGCACCCGCAAGCGGCAAGTTAGCGAGCCGGCCCTTCTGCCCAAGGGCCGCTGGGCTTCGCCCGAACAAGTCGCGGCCTACTTCCGCCAGCGCCGAGATCGCGCCATAAGCTATGTGGAGACCACCCAGGACCCCTTACGCATCCACTTCGACCGTCCCGGCCCCGAAGCGCTCGACGCCTACCAGTGGCTGGTGAGACTGGCGGCCCACACCGAGCGACACGTGGCTCAGATCGAGGAAATCAAATCGGACGCCAGATTTCCCAAGCGCTAGCGGCGCGCTTGCACCAGTCACCGCAGGAGCGCGCCGCTGAGCGGCTGTGTTAGACTGTTTTGAAATGAGCGGGTAACTCGTAGTTTCCAACCACACTGGGGCCTGCCAGCGGCCCGCTTTCTGATTCCCGCGTCGGCTGAGGTGGTTCAAAGTGAAAAAAGCGATCGCAGCGGCAGTGTTTTTCTCTCTCACCAGCGGCACACTCGGGCCCCGCTCGCAACCGCGGCTGCATCCGACTGCCTACTCATCCGATCCGCGTCTGAGCCGCCTGAAGGCCTTCCTGCAAGCTCACCGTTCGCCCTTGTACGCGCAAGCCCACCACTTCCTGGGCGCCGCTGACCTCTACGGGCTGGACTGGCGCTTGCTCCCTGCTATTGCGGTGCTCGAAACGGGTGCAGGCCGGACTGCGCGCAACAATAACTTTTTCGGTTGGGCATCCGGCGAGCGCTTGTTTCCTTCCGCCCCCTATGCCATCCACTGGGTCGCCTGGCGGCTTGCCCGCTCACCGCTATACCGAGGCCGCACGCTCGATGCCGTGCTGCGCACCTACAATCCGCACCCCAACTACGCGCGGCGCGTAGCCGCCCTTATGCGGCGCCTCGGCAACGTCGAACAGCTAAGATCCTACCCCTCCAGGAAATGAACAGCGGCGATCAAACCGCCGATGATCAACAGAGTCACCACCAATGCCAAACCCCACTTCAGCAACCTGTCGGTGAGGGTGGCGCCTGCTGCCTCGTCCTGCTTGATATGCTCGTCCAGACTTTCAAACATCGCCCCACCTCCTGAGGCTTGATTCGGTCTATGACAGCGCTATGACAGGCGCCTATTATTTTAGTACGGCTGAGGCCCCGCTGCACCCCCCGGCGAGGCGGCCGGCCGCCCAGGGGGCCCCTTCACATGCCCATCCGCTCCAGCTTGCGGTAAAGGGTTTTGCGCTCGATGCCCAGTATCTTGGCGGCCCGGCTCTTGTTGCCCCCGGTGGCTTCCAACACGCGCCGGATTTGCTCCTCCTCCAGCGCAGCTAGGGTTTCCTCGGCGCGTTCGCGAGGAGCCGTTGCCGCGATGGCCTCTCGCACCGCCTGCTCATCAATGCGCCCGTTGGGCGCCAGGATCACCAGCCGTTCAATCATGTGCTGGAGCTGGCGGACGTTGCCCGGCCAAGTGTAGTCTTGCAAGGCGCGCAAGCCGTCGGCTGAGAGCCGCGCCTGCTGCCGGTACCGCTCGTTGTACTTCCTGAGGAAGTGCTGGGCCAGCAAAGGCACATCGCCGCGGCGCTGCCTAAGCGGCGGCAGCAGGATGCGGACCACGTTGATGCGAAACCAAAGATCCTGCCGAAACTTCCCTTCGTCCACCAGCTTTTGCAAATCACGGTTGCTGGCCAGGATTACGCGCACATCCACGGTTTTAGCCCGCGCCGCGCCCACCGGCCTGATCTCGCGCTCTTGCAAGAAGCGCAGCAGCTTCAGTTGGAAGCCGGTGTCAATATCGCCAATCTCATCCAAGAACACCGTGCCGCGGTGGGCGGCTTCGAACACACCCACCCGATCTCGATCCGCGCCGGTAAAGGCACCCCGCACGGCTCCGAACAATTCGCTTTCGAGCAAGCTGGAAGGGATGGAGGCGCAATCCACCGCCAAGAATGGGTGGGCAGCGCGAGGGCTCTGTGCGTGGATCATGCGGGCCACCAGCTCCTTGCCCGTGCCGGTCTCCCCCTCTATCAGAACGGTGGCATCGGTCGGGGCCACGCGGGAAATCATCTTGTAAATTTCGACCATGGGCGGAGAGCTACCCACCATTTCGGTTTCGGGCCAGTCCTCCTCCTCGGCCGGCTCGGGCGCTTCCGCCGCCGCGCGGGCCTGTTCAGCCCGCTTGATGGTCTCTAGCATCTTTTCCAGCTCGAAAGGCTTGGCGATGTAATCGAAAGCGCCGCCGCGGGTGGCAGCCATGACCGTCTCCATGGTGCCGCGCGCGGTCATCAGGATCACGGCGCAAGAGGGATCGCGCCGGCGCGCCTCTTGCAACACGTCCAGACCCGTGCGATCGTCCAGGTAGATGTCGGATATGACGATGGGATAAGCGCGCTGCTCCAGCAATTGCAAAGCTTCGTGGGAGGAGGAAACGGCATCCACCTGGTAGCCTTCCAGTTCCAGAAAGGTCACCAGGGTAGTGCGCACCGCGTTGTCGTCTTCCACCACCAGCAGTCGCTGCACCCTCGCGCACCTCCAGAACCTGGTCGCTCGCCGGCTATGATTGGGGTAGAGCGGCTCGTGCTTCCGATGCGGCCGGCAACAGCACGGTAAAACAGGATCCCTTGCCCGGCTCGCTCTCCACCTCTATGCTACCGCCGTGCTGCTTGACAATTTCTTGCACGATGGCCAGACCAATGCCGGTACCCTTTTCGCCCGAGGCTTCCGCCCGCTTGGTGCGGTAGAACTTGCGGAATATCTGGCGCAACTCATCCCGGTCCATCCCAAAGCCCTGATCGCGCACCGCAATAGCCACTTGCTCGCCCCGCCGCGCCCCCGTTACCGTCACCTCCGTATCCGGCGGGGAATACTTGATGGCGTTGCTAAGCAAGTTGTAAATGGCGTACTCCATAAGCTCGCGATCGCCCAGCAAGGCGCCGTTGGTGACCGGCTCCACTCGCAGGCGGATCCGCTTGCGCTCAGCCAAAGGCCGTGCCCGCTCCGCGCAAGCCGCCACCACCTCGTCGGCTTGGAAAAGCTCGCGCTTCAAGTCCACCTGACCCGCCGACAAGCGCTCGACGCTAAGAAAGGTTTCGATCATGCGCGCCAGGCGCCTCGATTCGGAATGGATTAGCTCGGCGATCTGGCGCCTTTTCTCCTCGCTCAATTTGTAGCGCGCGATCAGCTCGCTCGAGCCTTGAATGGCGGTCAGGGGCGTGCGCATTTCGTGCGTGACGAAATGCATAGCCTGCTGGTAGCGGCTCTTGTCGGCCTCCGCCTGGCGCCAGCGGCGACGTACCGCGAGGTATTGATAGGCGCCGGCGCCCGCTGTGGAAAGCCAGGCCGCGAGCACCGGAGCCAGATAAGGAAACACAATGTTGCGCCCGAACAACCAGTAGGGGGTCCAGTGCGTCAGTATTAGCAGCGCGGCCGCCAGCCCGTAGGCCTGCCAGCCGGAACGGAACCAGAAGGCCAGCCCCGCCGCGGCCACCAAAGCCAGCGAAAAGCCCACCCCCGCAGCTTCAGGTGCATCACGCAGGAACTCACCGCGCGCCAAGGTTTCGAAAGCGTTGGCGTGAACCTCTATGCCCTGCATGGTGCGACCGTAGGAAAACGGGGTCATCAAGCGATCGCGCGCCGCCGATTGCGCGATTACGCCTACCAGCACGGGCTTATCCCGAAACGCGGCCGCCAGCTCGGGACGGCGCACCAGCTCCAAAACCGAGATGCGGGGAATCGAGGAGACGCCCTCAGCCCCGGGCGGCAAGTAGCGCACGCGCATCGGGCGGGCCGGATTGCGCCCGGTGGGAATCCTCAGCTCGCCCAGCTCAAGGTCCTCCGGAGATTCCAATACCTGAGGCAGGCCGCGCACCAGCCGGTAAAGCTCCAGCGACAGCGCCCAGCGCCTCTGCCGCCCGCTGGCCTTGGCCAGCGGTATCTGGCGAGTCACGTTGTCGAGAGGATCTGGATCGGCGTGCACGTGGCCAAGCGCGGCTGCGTGCCGCCGGAAGCGGGGGTGGGGATCTTCCCAGCGCCGGCCGCCCTCAGCCAGCTCACAAGCCAGCACCAGCCGCGGAATCTTGCGAAGCGCCTCTTCCAGGCGAGCGTCGCTGGCGGCATCGGTTTCGTCAGCCAGCGTGATGTCTATAGCCACCGCGCGGGGCTGGGCCACAACAAGGCGCTCCAGGCCCTCGGCCAGGATTTGGCGCAGTCGGTGCATGCCACCCATTGCGCCCAGGGTGGCCTCATCAATCACCAGCATCACCGACTCGGGCGCCCGCGGCGGCAGGGGACGCCGCCGGAACATCCAATCGTAGGCGTAGTTGTCTATTTGCACACCCAGCCAGCCCCCGGCCTGGGCCAGCAGGAAAGCACACCCCAACACCGCGCCGTAGCCTGCCGCGTATTTGCGGACCCTCCACATCAGGCCCCTCACCGCAAAGTGCTTGAGCCGCCCCCGCTGATCTCCTTTTCGATCTCCTCGATCTCACGGGGCAGGGCTGCGCTGAGCAATCGCGCCCCGTTTTCGGTTACCAGCACCATATCCTCGATCCGGATCCCCAGGTTCTCTTCTTGAATATAAACGCCGGGCTCGATCGCCAGCACGTCGCCGGGCTCCAGCGGCAGATTCAGCGTCTCATTGTAAACGTCGTGCACCTCAAGGCCCACGCGGTGGCCGATACCGTGCACGAAGCGCTCTCCCAGGGGGCGCCCCGCGGGGTCTTTGCCGTGCGCATCCAGATAATCGCGAGCGATTTTGTAAAGCCCGGTTACGTTGTCGCGGCTGCCCACGAGCATGCCCGGGCGCACGGCGGCGATAACGGCCTTCAGAGCGCCCAGCACGGCGGCATAGAGCTCCCTCTGCCGCGGGCTAAAGCGGCCGCTCACCGGCACCGTGCGCGTCAAATCGGCCGCATAGCCGCCGCAAGCCGCGCCCGCATCCACCAGCAACAACTCGCCGGGCTCCAGGCGTCGCGCGTTCTTCTCATAGTGCAGGATCAGCCCATTGGGCCCGGAAGCCACGATCGGCGCGTAAGCTGGACCTTCGCAGCCGCCTTCCAAGAACCCGCCCACCAGGGTGGCCGCGATCTGGTACTCGTAAAGGCCCGGGGCCAGGCGCTTCCAGGCGGCGCGGTGGGCCTGGATGGTTACGTCAATGCTGCGCTGTATGCGGTCCAGCTCCTGAGCCGACTTGCGAGCGCGCAGGCGGGCCAGGGCGGGGCGCACATCGTTGAGAGGCCGCAAGGGCGCCAGCGCGCGCAGCTTTTCGGCCTCCGGCCGGGAGGTGATGGTGGCCAGCTTGGCGTTGTGGGCTAAAGCGCGCCCCAGTTCTTCTTCCAGCCGAGTAAGCGGCAGCACGGTTTCAAAGCCGGTCAGCTCGGGCGCCCGGGGATCGTCGGGTGATAGCCGCGGGCCTTCAAAAAGCAGGGTGCGGGCGTCGGGCTTGGGCAACAACAGCACTTGCGCGCGCCCGCTCAACAGGAGCGCGGCCCCAGGCTCATTCCAGCCGGTCAGGTAATAGAAATTAGGTTCCTGCCAGAACGCGGCGCGCCCGCCCGCCTCGGCAGCGGAACGGCCGAACAGCACCACCACGGTGTCGGGAAGAGCCTTCACCAGCTCATCCCGGCGGCGGCGATATTCTTGCTGCGCCGGATCGGCCCCCGCGCACCAAGCCCACAAGCACAAGCCCACCAGCAAGCTGCGCATACCTCATGAGTATATCGCCGCAGGCCCGAGGGCCGCGCTCAGACGTTGTAGACTCGAATTAGCAGGGCCTTGCGCCCGCCGCGGGCGGCTGCACCGAAGCGGCAGCGCAAAGGTTCTATCCGGAGACGGGAGTCAGCCTATGCGAGCAGAGTGGGTGGCCAGGCGCCGCAACGATCCCGTGCGCACGCAGATGCACTATGCGCGTCGCGGCATCATCACCGAGGAAATGGATTTCGTGGCTCGCCGCGAGAATCTTCCCCCCGAGCTGATCCGGGAGGAAGTGGCGCGGGGCCGCATGATCATTCCCGCCAACATCAACCACACCAATCTCGAGCCAATCGGCATCGGCATCGCCGCCCGCTGTAAGATCAACGCCAACATAGGCAACTCTTCGCTCGCCTCCAACATCGAAGAAGAGCTGGCCAAACTCCGCGCAGCGATACACTATGGCGCCGACACGGTGATGGATCTTTCCACCGGCGGTGACATCCCGCGCATTCGCGAGGCCATCATTCGCAACTCGCCGGTGCCCGTGGGCACCGTGCCCATTTACGAGGCCGTAACTCGCGTCCGTCGCGTCGAGGAGCTGACGCCGGAATTGGTGCTTGAGGTGATAGAGGAACAAGCCGAACAGGGGGTGGACTACATGACCATCCATGCGGGCGTGCTGGTGGAGTACATTCCCCTGATCACGCGGCGCCTGACTGGCATCGTCAGCCGGGGCGGCGCCATCATGGCCCAGTGGATGGTGCGTAACCACCGCCAGAATTTCCTTTACGAGCGTTTCGAGGACATTTGCAAGATCTTCCAGAAGTACGACGTGTGTTTTTCGCTGGGCGACGGCTTGCGCCCGGGGTGCCTGGCTGACGCCAGCGACGAAGCCCAGTTCGCAGAACTGAAAACGCTGGGCGAGCTGACGCGTAAGGCCTGGGAATACGAGGTGCAGGTGATGGTGGAAGGCCCGGGCCACATACCTATGGATCAGATCAAGCTGCAAGTAGACAAAGAAATCGAGCTGTGCGGCGAGGCGCCCTTTTACACCCTGGGGCCGGTGGTCACCGACATCGCGCCCGGCTACGACCACATCAGCTCGGCCATCGGGGCGGCCATGATCGCCTGGTACGGCGCCTCCATGCTTTGCTACGTCACGCCCAAGGAGCACCTCGGGCTGCCCACGGTGGAGGACGTCAAGCAGGGCATCATTGCTTACAAGATTGCTGCCCACGCCGCCGACATCGCACGACACCGTCCAGGCGCGCGCGATCGCGACGACGAAATCTCACGGGCTCGCTACCGCTTTGATTGGAACCGGCAGTTCGAGCTGGCGCTGGATCCGGAGACCGCCCGGGCCATGCACGATGAAAGCCTGGCCGAAAGCGGCTTCCGCGAAGCGCACTTCTGCTCGATGTGCGGTCCGAAGTTCTGCTCGATGAACCTGTCGGCACAATTGCAACCCGCAACCGCCACCGGCCAGCCTGGCATTCCGGGGTAGAATCACGGGAGGAGCCAACGCGCAACCTTGGGAGGCGAAAGATGCCAACAATGGCAATAGTCATTTTGTTGGGCTTGGCGTTGCTTGGCTGGGCCCAGCTCGAGCAGGCGACGCTCACCGGCCGGGTCACCGATCCCTCCGGAGCTGTAGTCCCGAACGTCCGCATTGTGGCCCGGAACATCGAAACCGGCGTGGAGACTGCCACACTAACTAACCAGGAAGGCTTGTACCGTATCCCCTATCTTCATCCCGGGCGCTATGACGTAACGGCGGAGGCGGACGGATTCAAGAAGAGCCGCATCTCCGCAGTGATCTTAAGGGTGGGGCTGACGGCCACCGTGGACTTCCAGCTCGAAGTGGGCGCCGTGCAGGCCGAGGTCACTGTCTCGGCGACCGCGGTCATGCTTCAGCAGGAGACAGCGTCTGTGGGAGCCGAAATAGGCAGCGAACAGATGCTTCAACTGCCCTTGCTAGGCCGCAACCCGTATTCACTCCTGTTGCTGTCTCCCGGGGTGCTGCCCAAGGGCTCGGCGGGCGCTGGTCCCATTGTTAGCGGCGGCCGGTCTAACACCAGCGAGATCCTCTTGGACGGCGCCGAGACCCGCAATAGCACCACCAATGACATCACCTTCACCCCGCCGCTGGAAGCCGTTCAGGAGTTCAAGGTGATTACCAACAGCTTCTCAAGCGAGTATGGGCGCTCAGGTGGCGGCGTCCTCACCGCGGCCACTCGCTCGGGAACCAACGAGCTTCACGGCAGCTTGTACGAGTTCTTCCGCAACGACAAGTTGAACGCCAACAGTTGGACCAGCAACCGCCAGGGGCTTGCCAGGGGCCGGCTGCGTCGCAATGAGTTCGGCTTCACGGTGGGCGGCCCAATTATGATCCCCTCGGTTTACAGCGGGCGCGACCGGACGTTCTTCTTCTTCAATTGGGAAGCCGTGCCGCAGCGCACGCCCGATAACATCAACGACACTGTGCCCACCGCCGCCGAGCGCAGCGGTGACTTCTCGCGCACGCTGGACGCGAGCGGCAACGTGATCCGCGTCTACGATCCGCTCACCACCCGAGCGGATCCGGCTCGTGCCGGCAGTTACATTCGCGACCAGTTCCCCGGCAACCGTATCCCCGCCGCCCGCTTTGACCCTATTGCCCTGAAAATCCTCGAATACTACCCACTGCCCAATCGCGCCACGCGAACCCAAAACTTTGCGCTTAACAACACGCGCAAAGATGATCTCTGGCAGATGTTTCTCCGCATAGATCACGTGCTGGGCAGCAAGCACCGCTTCTTTTTCAGCCACGGGCAAACCAACCGCGATCGCAACACCCCGGGAGTCAACATCGCCTACCCCGGCGAAGGCACTAACGGGGAGCGGGGCAAGATCACCAACCACCCGAAGACCGCTGTGTTGAGCGACACCGTGACCTTCCGCCCCAACCTGCTCGGTGAGTTCCGCTTCAGCGGCGCGCGCGGCCTCACGCAAACGCAACCCCGCAGCGCCGGCTTTGATTTCACCCAGCTAGGCTTGCCACGCTACCTCAAGGAGCAGGCCCGCCAGCTTATGTTCCCGCGCATCGAGCCAAGCGACGTAGTAGCTTTGGGGCCGAATCGCGCCTCCTACTTTACGGACTCCGAGTACGCCATCGAAGGGCAGGGCCATCTGACTTGGGTGCGCGGCGTTCACTCCCTCAAGACGGGATTCGTGCGGACCTTCCATACCTTCAACGTGACCCGAGCTGAGCGGCCCAGCGGCTTGTATTCTTTCGGGCGGGCATATACGCAGGGCCCCAATCCCGCCTCAGCCAGCGCCACCGCCGGCTTCGGCGTGGCCACGCTGCTGCTGGGAGCGCCCACCGGCGGCCAGTTCTCACTCGATCCCTCGCTGGCCACTTCGCAGAAATACTACGCCTGGTACTTGCAGGACGATTGGAAAGTACGCCCCTCGCTGACGCTCAACCTTGGCCTGCGCTGGGAGTATCAGACGCCCTGGACCGATCGCTTTAACCAGCTCGCCTGGTTCGATCCCGACTATCCGGATCCATTGACCAAAGCCAAGGGGGTTTTGCGCTTCGCAGGTCGCGACGGCAATCCGCGCGAGCAAACCGACCCTGACCGGAATAACTTCGCGCCGCGCGTCGGCCTGGCCTGGCAGTTTTACAAGAAGACCGTGCTGCGCACAGGCTGGGGCGTGTTTTATACACCGGGTTCCGGGGGCATCGGCGCGGGCGTCAGCGACCTGGGGGCAGGCTTCATGGTGCAAACCCCCGTTTATCTAGGTCCGCCGCCGGCAGCCCCCAACACCCCGCCCGAAGGCGCCTCACTGGCCGATCCCTTTAAGACGGGTATCGTGCAACCGCCTTCCACCGGGGTGGGCACCAGCATCGGCACTGCCTTCCGCAAGTGGGTGACGCCCTTCATGCACCAGTGGAACGTGAACATTCAGCGCATGCTTTCCTCGGACACGCTGGTGGAGGCGGCCTGGATTGCCAGCCGCGGCCAGCGCCTGTGGGTCAACCGCTCGCGCACGGCAGTTTCCACCGAGTACCTCTCGCTCGGGCCCAAGCTCGATGAACTGGTGGACAATCCTTGGTACGGGATCATCACCACGGGAACGCTCAGCGCGCGGCAGGTCCGGCGATCCCAACTGCTCCAACCCTTCAACCATTACACCGGTGTCAGCCGCTTCCGTGATGCGGTGGGCGATTCGGTTTATCACGCTTTTGCACTGCGGGTCGAGAAGCGGACCTTGCGCCACCTGACCTTGCATGCTTCCTACACCATTGGCAAGCTCATTGACAACGTGCAGGAGCGGTTTTCAGGCCGTACCTCCCTGGTGGATCCCAACAACCTGCGCGCTTCGCGCTCAATCGCCGACTATGACCGCTCCCAGTACTTCGTAGTGAGCTACATTTATGAACTGCCTTGGGGGCACGGCAAGCGCTGGCTGCAACAGGGCCCGCTGGCGGCCATCGTGGGCAACTGGCAGTTGAGTGGGATCACCATCTTCGGTTCGGGCATGCCCGTTGTGATCACGGCGCCCAGCAACACCCGCTTGCCGGGGGTGGGAGGTTACGCCGATCGCCTGCGGCCCGCCTACCTGCCGCCCGAGCAACGCACTCTCAACCGCTGGTTCGATACCGGCGCCTTTCTAGCGCCGGCTCTCTACACTTTCCCCAACGGCTCGCGCACCGAGCCCAACATCCGCACTCCGGGCATCAAGACCTTCGATATGTCGCTGAGCCGGATTCAGAAGATCGGCGAGCGCGTGAGCTTGCAGTTCCGCGCCGAATTCTTCAACGCCTTCAACACGCCGCAGTTTGGCGCCCCCAACGGCTCCGTCACCAGCGTGGATTTCGGACGGATCACCTCCGCCAGCGGCGAGCGAAACATCCAGCTCGGCCTGCGGCTGGCTTATTGAACCGGAACGGGCTGGGCGCTATGCTTGATTGATGTGTGATCCGCCTCGTTGGCGAGGCAAGGGGAGAGTGACGATGCGCTTCCGATTGATCGCTGTTGCTTTGAGCACGGTGGTCGTGGCCTGCGGCGCCGCCACGACTGCGATCCCCAAGCAAGTGCTGGCCTTTTACTACGGCTGGTACGGCAACCCCACTGTCAGCGGCAAATGGGTCCACTGGAAGGACGTGGACGAGGGCAACAAGACCATTGCCAGCTCGACGCACTGGCCCAAACTGGGCCCCTACGACAGCCACGACCCCAAGGTCGTGGACCAGCACTTTCGCTGGGCGAAGAAGGCCGGCCTCACCGGCTTTATCGTTTCCTGGTGGCGGCAGGGCGATTTCCATGACGAAGGGATGCCGCTGATGTTGGAGACCGCGGGAAAGCACGGCATGAAGATCACGATTTACTACGAGACGGTGCCGCCGCGCGGGGATCCCAAGCCGGAGGGGGCGGTCAACGACCTGCTGTACCTTTTGAACAAATACGGCAAGCACAAGGCCTGGCTGACGTTCCAGGGCAAGCCGGTTTTTTTCATTTACGGGCGGACGCTCAACGAAATCAAACTGGAGGGCTGGAAGCAAGTCATCGCCGAGGTCAATAGCAAGTATCCCGGCGGCGCCGTTTTCATCGGCGATCGCATTTCCGAAGAGGCGGCGCGGATATTTGACGGCATTCACACCTATAACGTCACGGGGCGCACCAAGGGTATGACGCCGGAGCAATTGCGCACCTGGGCCAGGGATTACTACGCGATGACGGTCAAGACCGCGGGCGACAAGATTGCCGCGGTTACCGTGATTCCCGGGTACGACGATCACAAACTGGGCCGGCCGGAACCGCGCCCCATCACCTCGCGGCACGACGGCGAGACCTACCGCATACTCTGGGAAGAGGCGATCGCGGCTAAGCCCGATTGGGTGCTCATTACGAGCTGGAACGAGTGGCACGAAGGCAGTGAGATCGAGCCTTCGCTCGAGGACGGCGATCGCGCCCTCCAGCAGACTGAGCAGTTTGCCCGACGATTTTTGAAGCTGCCGCCCAGGAAGGTCGGCCAACCCTAGCCTGGCGGTTGCGGCAGCCCGGCCCGGCGGTAGCCCTGCTCACTTCATCTGGGCCAGTGCCTGCCCGCTTTTGGCTTCCAGCTCGGCATGGAGACTGTTGCCGTGTGCGTCCATGGTGACGATGGTGAGGAAATCTTTCACCCGCAAGTGCCACATCGCTTCGGGAATGCCGAACTCCATCAGGTGCACGCCGGGCACTTGCTCGACCGCGCGGGCGTAGAACTGCGCAGCCCCACCGATGGCGTGCAGGTAAACAGCGCCGCATTCCTTCATGGCGGCCGCAGTGCGCGCACCCATGCCGCCCTTGCCGATTACCCCGCGCAGCCCGTAGCGGCGGATGATCTCCCCCTGGTAGGGCTCTTCGCGGCTCGAGGTCGTGGGACCGGCGGCCTTGGCGACCCAGCGCTCGCCCTCCTTCAGCATCACCGGACCGCAATGGTAGATGACGGCGCCGTTCAAATCCACTGGGGGCGCGTTTTTCATCAAATAAGCGTGCACTGCATCGCGACCCGTGAAGACATCCCCGTTGATCAGCACCACATCCCCTACCTTCAGGGCGCGCACATCGGACTCGCTCAGCGGTGTACGCAAGATCACTTCCCGGCCCGTGAGCGGGAAGCCGGTTTCCTTAGCCATGCGCTCTACAGGGCGAGAAGGATCCCGATACAACCAGCCTAGGATGGCGCCGGAGGCCGGGTCGAGCCGCACGCCCAGCCTTCGGAAGGCCCAGCACTCATAGGCCACCGAAACGAAGAAACTGGCCGGTATGCGATTGGCCGCGGTAATCTTGCAGCCGATCAGGGTAGTCCGGCCGCCGAAGCCCATAGGACCGATCCCGAGCCGGTTGGCTTCCTCCATGATGCGGGTTTCCAGCGCCGCCAGTTGCGGCTCGGGGTTCACGTCATCCAGCGGGCGAAAAAGCTGGTACTTGGCTAAGGTGTAGCCGTGAGCGCGATCGCTGCCGATGCAGACGCCCACCACGCCGGGCGCGCAGCCGTAGCCTTGCGCCTTCCAGATGGCGTGCAAGATGCACTTGCGGACGCCCTCCAGGTTGCGATCGGCCCGGCCTAAGTGGTCTAGCTCGCAGGGCAGCGAGTATTGCGCGTTCATATTCTCGCAGCCCCCGCCCTTCAGAATGAGTCGCACCTCGATTTCCTCTTTGTCCCATTGCTCAAAGTGCAACACAGGCGTTTCCACACCCAGGTTGTTGCCGCTGTTCTTGCCGGTGATGGAATCAACCGAGTTGGGGCGCAATTTGCCCAGCCGCGTGGCTTCGGCCACCGCTTCGCGCACCGCCGCCGCGATGGGAAGCTGATTGACGCCCACGGGCGTGTGGATCAGAAAAGTGGGCATGCCGGTGTCCTGGCAGATGGGGGCCTGTTCCTGGTATGCCGCGTCAATGTTGCCCGCGATGATGGCCAGCGCCTGAAACGCCTGAGAGGCGGGATCCTCGTGGCTCAAGGCCGGGCCCATAACAGCGCGCACATCGGGCGGCAGATTGCTTGAGGTTTGCGTGATCAGTTCCAGCAGGCTATTGAACAGGAATTGCATGGTCGTCTCCGCAGACTCTTTCATGTTAGCCCCCAACCGCGGGCAGCCGGCAAGCGCCAATTCTGCGGGTCATTGAACGCAGCCAGCCACCGGCGGGGGAAGGCTTATAACTGTGGGAGCACGGCCGCCTAGCCTGAGGCCGGCGGGCGCCGAGGTAGCAAATGCGAGGTCTGATTTTGGCAGCGGTGCTAGCCGCACCGGCGCTACGGTCGAGATGGTCGTTAAGAGCGGCACCCCCGAGTTCCACGGGCTGGGCTCATTCTTAAGCGTCACGAACAGCTTAGTGCCAACAACTTCTCCAACGCAGCCTACTCGGAGAAGGCCGAGGGCTTCACGCGGATGTCGGGATAAAGGGGTCCCGGTCCCAGTACTTTCACGTCTTCAAAGCCGGAGATAAAGGCCTGGGCGTGCACCGGGTAACTGGCCAGACCTATTCTCGATCCAGCGAAACGTGGGTTTTCGGCACCGTGGTAGACGTGGGCTGCGCCGGCCACGTGGGTAGCCATCCGTGGTGGAGCCGCGCCCTTAACGCCGTCCCTTACGGCACCCACTTCCGTCCGGAGGCGATAGATCCCACCACCAATTCTGATTATCCGCGGCGCGCGCCGCTTTCTTGTGTCCAAGCTGCTCATGTATAATCGCCCTGCGAGGGAGGCAACTGCCATCCTTCCATCGAGCTTAGAGCGGGAGGTCTTCATGCGCACGATAATCGTAATGGCAGTCATTGGCAGTCTAGCCCTGGCCCAGAATCCTTACGGGCGCATCACCGGACGGGTGGTTGACTCAGCCGGCGCTGTGGTGCCGAACGTAACCATCCGCGCCGTCCAAAGCGGCACCAATCTCACTGTTTCTACCGTGAGCAACGAGGAGGGCAATTACGAGCTGGCCAACCTGCCGCCCGGCTTTTACCAGCTCTCAGCCGAGCTGGCGGGCTTCAAGCGCTATGAACGCGGTCCCATCGAGGTTCGCGTGGGCGACGTACTTAGCGTGCAAGTAACCATGGAAGTGGGTGCGCTCAGCGAAAGCGTCACGGTGACGGCGGAGGCGCCGCTGCTGGAATCGGCCACCGCCGCCATGGGTCAGGTCATAGACAACCGCCGCATCCTTGACCTGCCCCTGCCCGGAGCCAGCCCCATGTACCTGACCCAGTTGACGCCCGGAGTCATCAGCACCAATCCGCCTACCCACGGCTGGCTGCCCCAGGCGGTAGATGCCGTCTCCAACATCGCCGTGGCGGGCACGCGCACGCGGTCGAGCGAGTTCACGCTCGATGGCGCACCCAACATGCAAGACGCTGGCCAACTGTCCTTCTCGCCGCCTCCGGAAATGATCCAGGAATTCCGCGTGCAGACGTTCGCCTTGGACGCTAGCGTAGGGCGCTTCACCGGAGCCTACGTGAACATGGTGCTGAAATCGGGCAGCAACGATTTGCACGGCAACCTGGTCTTCTCGCACGTCAGCCGTCCTCTCATGACCAAGGATTTCTTCACCAACCGCTCGATCTACGACCTCAGCAGCGGCCCGGTGACCAAGGAGAAACTGGATCAGTTCTGGCCCCCTGTGCTCACCAACCGCTACCGCGCCACCGCGGGCGGGCCTTTGTGGTTTCCCAAAGTTTACAACGGGCGCGATCGCACCTTTTGGACTTACGGCTTTGATCTGCTGGACCGCGTGCGCCCCGAGCAAGCTTACTACACTGTCCCTACCCCGGCCGAGCGCAACGGCGACTTTTCGCAATTGTTAACCCTGGGATCGCAATATCAAATCTATGATCCCGCCACCATCGCACCCGCTCCCGCCGGGCGCTTCAGTCGGCAGCCGTTGCCGGGCAACCGGATTCCCGCCAGCCGGCTGGATCCGATGGCGCAGAAGCTGATCGCTTACTACCCGGCCCCCAACGTAGCCGGCACCGCCGACGGCCGCAATAACTACTCGGACCCCAAACCCCGCCGCATTGACTTCCACAGCCACACTTTTCGCCTCGATCAGGTGGTCAGCGAAAGGCAACGCATTTATATCACGCTGACTCGCTCGGCGCTCGATTCGCGTTGGAACAAGGCCTTCCACAACGAGGCTCTCGGCGACCGGCGCGATCGCCTGCATCGCGGCTACACTTTCGATGACGTGCTCACCCTGGGGCCTGCCACGGTGCTGAATTTCCGCTACGGCATCACGCGCTTCATCCAGCATGATCGCCCACAGGCTTTGCCTTTCAATCTGGCTTCGCTGGGTTTTCCCGCCTCGCTGCTTAACCTGCTGGATCCGTCCTTGACTTCCTTCCCGGCCATCATCCCCGACGGCTACGCCAATCTGGGCGGCACCAGCGGTACCAAAACCGCCAACACGCACCACGCCGGCTCGGCCACCCTGTCCAGAGTGCGCGGCGCACATACCCTGCGCACGGGTGGGGAAATCCGCATGGTCCAGCAAGGCAATTACAACTACGGGCAGATCTCACCTCGCATCGAGTTCGGGACGCTGTGGACGCGCGGCCCCCTGGATAACTCCCCGGCGGCGCCCATCGGCCAGGGGCTGGCGGCGTTGCTGTTCGGATTGCCCACCGGGGGTTACATTGACCGCAATCCCTCTTCTTTCGAGCAGTCCAATTATTACGCGCTGTTTGTGCATGATGACTGGAAAATCACGCGCACGCTGACGCTAAACCTGGGCCTGCGCTGGGAACTGGAGGCCCCGCTCGTCGAACGCTACAATCGCACCAACCGGGGCTTTGATTTCACCGCCGTCAATCCGGTGGACGCGCCGGCCCGCGCCAATTACGCACGCAGCCCGATTCCCGAAGTGCCGGTGGATCGCTTTCGTGCCCTGGGCGGGCTGCTGTTTGCGGGCGTGGGAGGTGTGCCGCGGGGTTTGTGGGACAATGACTGGAACAACTTCTCGCCTCGCATCGGTTTGGCTTGGGCAGCCCGGCCGAAGCTGGCGATCAAAGCCGGCTACGGGGTGTTTTTCGAAACGCTGGGCGCTGATCGCAATGACGTGCACCAGCAGGGCTACAGTCAGCGAACCTCGCTGACCCCGAGCCTCGACAACGGCCTCACATTCCGCGCCACCTTGGCGAACCCATTTCCCGACGGGCTGCTCGAACCCAAAGGCGCAGCTGGCGGGCTGGCCACTTACGTGGGCCGTTCACCTGGCTTTTTCACGCCTACTCGGCGCCCCGGTTATATGCAGCGCTGGAACTTCGCCATTCAGCGCGAGTTTCCACACCGCGTCCTGCTGGAGATCGCCTATGTGGGCAATCGCGGAACAGGGCTGGGCGTGGGCGAGGATTACGACCCGGTGCCGGCGCAGTATTTGAGCCGCTCGCCGGTGCGCGATCAGCCCGTCATAGACTTCCTCTCGCAGGCAGTGACCAATCCTTTCTTCGGGCTGCCGGAATTTGCCGGCAGCAACCTGACGGGCAGAACCGTCACGCGCGCGCAGCTGCTGCGTCCCTACCCGCATTTCACAGGCATCAGCTCCACTAGCAGCTACGGCTACTCCTGGTACCACTCGCTTCAAGTCCGGGCCGAAAAGCGCTTTTCGCACGGCTACACGCTCCAGGCCAGCTACACCTGGTCGAAATTCATGGAGGCTATAGACAAGCTGAATTCCACCGATCTGTATCCGCACCGCGTCATCTCGCCACAGGACCGCCCGCACCACGTCGTGGTCAGCGCCGTTTATGAGCTTCCCTTTGGCCGCGGCAAGCGTTTCCTTTCGCGCGGCGGATGGGTGAACGCGCTGTTGGGCGGCTGGTCTGTACAGGGCATCTACAACGGGCAAAGCGGGCCGCCTTTGGGTTGGGGGAATATCCTGTTTTACGGCAACATCAAGGATATCACCCTACCCAAGTCCCAGCGCAGGGTGGAACGCTGGTTTAACACGGAAGCCGGCTTCGAGCGCGATACCCGCAAGCAACTTGCCTCTAATATCCGCACCTTCCCCTTGCGCTTTAACGACATTCGCCAGGACGGCTACAACAATTGGGACCTTTCGCTGTTCAAAACCATCCGGATCAGAGAGAGAATAAACTTTCAATTGCGGGCCGAAGCCCAGGACGCCTTCAACCACGCTATGTTCGCCGCGCCCAATACCACGCCTACCAGCACCTTGTTCGGCCAGGTGAACTCCATCGTGGGCACCGAGCAGCGTCGCATCGCAGTGGGCGGCAAACTGAGCTGGTAAGTCTTCAGCGCGGAAGCTTCACCGCTGGGCACGGGCGGAGGTAAATTTTCCGCCGCGCGCGGGGCTATTTTCGTGGTACCTTTAGACAAACGGTGTGAAGCTCGCTCAGGCGAAGCCGGAATTACAGATCCGAAACGCCGTTGGGTTGGGTAGTTCCTCATGGACAAGCTGTGGATCATACGAACGGTTTTCATCCTCTCAGTGACGCTGGCAGCCGGTCTCCTGCGACCCTTTGGGTGGCAGGCGCCGGGCGCCGCCGCCTTCGGCCTGGCGCTGGGGCTGGCCGTGGTGCTATTCGAGATTCGCCTCAAGGGCGTCAGCTTGAAGCGGCTGATGGGGGCGGCGCTCGGTCTGCTACTGGGCATCTTGGGGGCCTACTTGATTTCGCTGGTGCTGGGCGCCGGACTTCAGGGTCACGCGAGTCTGCCTTTCTTGCAAGTGGGTGCGCTGTTGGCGATGAGCTATCTGGGCCTGGCGCTCGGCCTGAGTAAGGGCGAGATGCTCAATCTGACTCTGATGGGCGGCATCCTGGGCAGCGAGAAGGGCGGCAAGCAATTCTTCAAGATTCTGGATACCAGCGTTATTATTGACGGCCGCATTGCCGACGTGGCCGCCACCGGTTTCTTGGACGGCACGCTTGTAATCCCGCAATTTGTGCTGCGCGAGCTACAGTTGGTGGCCGATTCTCCCGATGCGCTCAAACGCAACCGGGGGCGGCGGGGCCTGGACATCTTGCAACGTTTGCAAAAGATGTCGCATTTGACGGTGCAGATACTGGAAGACGACTATCCGCACGTGCGTGACGTGGACATGAAGCTGATCGAGCTGGCCCGCGATTACAACTGCAAGATCGTCACCAATGACTTCAATCTGAACAAGATGGCTCAACTGCATGGGGTGGAGGTGCTCAACATCAACGAGCTGGCCAACGCCCTCAAGCCGGTGGTGCTGCCCGGCGAATCCATGCGCGTGTTCATCCTCAAGGAGGGTAAAGAGTACAACCAGGGGGTGGCTTATCTGGATGACGGCACCATGGTGGTGGTGGACAACGCCAAACGGATGATTTCCAAAACCATTGACATCACCGTGACCAGCGTTCTACAAACCACCGCGGGCAAAATGATATTCGGCAAATTTGACGAGCGCGTGCACGCGGTTTACGATAAGGGGGGACCGGCCGAGAGGCTTGAGCGACGAGCCCAACGCGAGTCAAACGGCCCCGCTTCCAGCCCAGCTTGAGAGCTCGGCCGGCCGCCGCGCTACAATCGTAACTTCAGCGCAGCGGCGCCTGGAAAGCGGCCAGTAAACTCATGAAGGTAACCGCTATCATACCCGCAGCCGGACTAGGGACCCGCATGGGGCGCAGCTCGGCGGAGACCTTTGGGGTGAGCCGCAAGCAGTTCATGCTGCTGGAGGGCTCGCCTATCCTGGTTCACACCTTGCGCAAGTTCCTGGCCTGTCCCCTCGTCAACGAGATAATAGTGGCCCTGCGCCGCGAGGACATGGGCTGGTTCGCCGAACTGCTGGAGCGCGAAAAGCCGGGCAAACCGGTGCGGCTGGTAGTGGGCGGCAACAGCCGCCAGCAGTCGGTGGAGAACGCGCTGGAGGCGGTGTCGCCAGACACTGACCTGGTGGCGGTGCACGATGCCGTGAGGCCTTTCATTGAGCCGGTAATTCTGGAAAGAGTGATCCAGGAGGCGGCCCTGGCCGGTGCTGCCATTGTGGGCATAGTGCCGGTTGACACGGTCAAGCAGGTGCGCGGCAACAAGATCCACGCCACCTTGCCCCGGGAGCGCCTGGTGCTGGCGCAGACCCCGCAGGTGTTTCGCTACTCGCTGCTGCGGGAGGCATTCGCGCGGGCGCGGGAAGATGGTTTCGTTGGCACCGATGAGTCCAGCCTGGTTGAAAGGCTGGAGAAGGTGGAGGTCAGCGTAGTCCCGGGCAGCGATCGCAACATCAAGATTACAAAGCCCTCCGACATGGAACTGGCCCGCCTGTTCTTCAGCGAGGAAACATCCCGGGCTAAGGCTGTTTGAGATGTCCAGGGCCTACCGCAGCGGCATTGGCTGGGACATCCACCCGCTCGCGCCTGGGCGCCCTTTGATTCTGGGCGGCATCGAGATCCCCTCGGAGCTGGGCCTGGTCGGTCACTCCGATGCCGACGTTCTGGCTCACGCCATCACCGACGCCATATTAGGCGCCGCTGCGCTGGGTGACATCGGGCAGCACTTTCCCGACACGGACCCGCGCTGGGCCGGCGCCGACAGCATGGAGTTGCTGCGCCACGCGCGGCGCCTGGCCGAAGGGCGCCACTTGCGAGTGGTGCATGTGGATGCCACCGTGATCCTGGAAAAACCCAAGCTGGGCCCGCACCGCGAGGCCATTCGCGCCCGGCTGGCCGCAGCGCTGGAGCTCGGCCTGGAAAATGTCTCGGTCAAGTTCAAGACCTCGGAGAAAATGGGTCCGGCCGGCGAAGGCCGAGCGGCTGAGGCTCTGGCCATAGTCACCTTGGAAACCGTAAGCTGAACTGCGACCACCTGTCTGAGCCTTGCGCAGCGCCGCTCACTGTCGCTCAAGCACCACGGGCAGTTGCGAGGGTGGGCGGGAAACGCGGCCTTCCAATGCCTCCTCGATCGAAATGTTATAGGCCTCCAGTGTGCGCCCGGTGGCTGCTTCCAGTTGCACTTTGGCCTTGGCGTACTGACTGGCTGCCGCCACTTCCACCGAGCGGGCTTGCGCCAGGTCGCGCTGCGCTTGAATGACGAAGAAAATCGTCGAGGCGCCCAGGGCGTATTTCTTCTGCTCGGCTTCCAGTGTCTGCTCCTGGAGCTCGCGGGCCTTGACAGCCGCCTCGTAGGCGGCGCGCGCCTGCTGCACGGCAATCAGAGCGTTGCGCACGTCCACCCGGACCTGATTGAGCAGCGCCTGCCGGCGCAGCTCCTGCTGCCGCAAGGTCAACTGGTCCAGGATCATGTCGGCCTGGGCCGAGCGATTGCGCAAGGGAATGTTGAGCTGGAAGCCGATGGCGTAGTCGGGGAAGTTGCGCGCAAACAATTGCGATAGCGCCTTGCCGTAGCCGCCAATAAAGAACGGGTCCACGGCTGCCGGATTGCGGGGCTGCGGGCCAATGCCGGTGCCCGGAATGGCCGGAATGGGCAGCTTGTTTATCTCGCCCACCAGAGCGTTATTGCGGAAATCGGCCACCACGTCAAGTTGCGGCAACAAGCTATTGCGGCTGCCCTTCAAGCCAATCTTGGTGTTTTCGATTTGCAATTCGATCTGGGCCACGTCGGGCCGGTTCTTCATGGCCATCTCGATGAGGTCTTGCACCGGGGTGACCGGTTCACTGGGCGGGACCGAGATGCGGTCGGTGGGCACAATGCGCGCGTCCGCCACCAGCGGGCTGGCCACGCCTGTGCGACTGAGGGCATTCTTCAGCAGCGTCTCTTGCTGGAGCAACTGCGTCTCGGCCTGCACCAGCGCCTGCCGGCTCGAAGCCACCTCGGCCTCCGCCCGCACCACCTCGATAGGCGCCAGCGTTCCGATCTCCACCTGCTTCTTGTTGTCTTCGTAAAGCTTCTGGGCCAGCGCCAGCGCCTGCTGTCTGACGCGCACGTTCTCGTTGTAGCTGACCAGATCCCAGTAAGCGCTGACTATGGCCGAAACCGTGCTGATGACTTGCTGGCGGAAAGCCAGATCGCTGACCCGACGATTGTTCTTGGCGATGCGGATGTTGCGATTGTTCACCGCCAAGCCGAAGCCGCGCAGCAACGGCTGCTGGATGCTGAGCGAAAAGCTCGCCGTCATCGAGGGATTAAAATCGCTGCGACCGGCGTTGGTCTCCAGGCGCGAGTTGTTCCAGCCGAAGCTAACGGAGCCGCCGGTCAGAAAGCCTTTCTGGATGCCAAAGTTGGCTACGTCGTTGCGCAAAATGAGGGCGTTGGTGCCGGTGGTAAAGGAATTCGTTTGCGGGCTGGTCCGGTGGCTGAAGTTCACCTGCGTGAAAAGCACCGGATCAAGGTTGGGCACCGCGGTACCCGTCTGGATGATGATGGCCCCACCGGCTTCCCCGCCGCCGGTGGTAACCGCCGCCCCGGTACTGACTGCGCCGCCCACGCCTCCCGCGGCGCCGGTCGCCTGAGCCAGCGCGCTGGTGGTGGCGCGCTGCACCGCAGTGGGCACGCCCCGCAACAGCCCGCCCGCTTCCGCTCTCAGCAGGCTGGCGTCCGCCATCAGCGGCCCGTAACGTTGCACGGCGATATCCAGGTTGTTCTCCAGAGCCAGCGCCACTGCGTCCTGCAAAGAAAGATAAATCCGCCCGGCGCGCAACAACGATTCAAGCCGGGGTGAATTGGCCAGATTCACCGGGGGCACTTCCTGCGCCCGGTAGGGTCGCGTGAATCCGGCGAACAGACCACCCGAATCACGCTTGCCAGCAGGCTCGGCCAACGCTTGCCCGCCCGCCAGCAGAACGACCGCAACTGTGCACAAAAATTGCATGCTTCGCATAACTATCCCCTTTTAAACAAGCTGGTGGTCCTCAAAGAAGTTATGACGACTCACCGCCGCCCGATGTTCCCGAACCTCCATGCTAGCGCAGCCTCGGGTCGTCTTCTGCGGATGCGCTATAGTAATGCCGTGATGTCGGAGCGGACCAACTCGATTTTGGAGCTCTTCGAGTGCACCGGCGGCTACTTGCGGGGCCACTTTTTGCTGACCAGCGGGCTGCATAGCCCCGAGTATTTGCAGTGTGCTGTGGTGCTTCAGTACCCGGAGCAAGCCGCGCGCCTGGGGGCAAATCTGGCCGAGGCTCTGGCTCTGGCCGTAGGCCCCCGCAAGGTCAGCCTGGTGGCCTCACCCGCCTTGGGTGGGATCGTCATCGGACACGAGGTGGCGCGCGCCCTGGGAGCGCGGGCGGTTTTCACCGAACGCGACGCCGCCGGCGCCATGACCCTGCGGCGAGGCTTCCGCGTCGAGCCGGGCGAAGCGGCCGTGGTGATCGAGGACGTCGTCACCACCGGAGGCAGCACCCGCGAAGTCATCCAGGTGTTGCGGGCGGCGGGCGCCGAAGTTCTCGCGGCAGGCTCGATTATTGACCGAAGTGCGGGCAAGGCCGACGTCAGCGTCCCGCGGGTCGCGCTGGCTACCCTCGACGTTGTGACCTATCGGCCCGAGGAGTGCCCGCTATGCCGGGCAGGCATCCCCCTCCTCAAACCGGGATCCCGGCGCTGAGCCGGCATGCGGCGCATCAAGATCACACTCGCTTACGACGGCACGGATTTCTACGGCTGGCAGGTGCAGCCTGGCCTGCCCACTATCCAGGGAACTCTCCAGGAAGTTCTGGCTGAAATCGAAGGCCGCCCGGTGCACGTAATCGGCTCCGGACGCACCGATGCAGGCGTGCACGCACTGGCGCAAGTGGCGGCGTTTGACTTGGAAAATCGCATCCCGGTGGAAAACCTGCGCCGGGCCATGAATCGCCTGCTGCCGGACGCCATTCGCGTGCTGGAGGCTTGCGAGGTTGAAGCGCATTTCCATCCCCGCCGTGACGCCCTCTGGAAGACCTACGAGTATCGGGTATGGCGAGGTGAAATTTGCCCTCCTTTCCAGCGTCGCTACGTGCATCATTTCCCCTACCCGCTCGACGAGCAGCGCCTGCAAAAAGCTGCGCCGCTAATTGAAGGCGAGCACGATTTCACCGCCTTTGCCGCGGCCGACGAAAAGGACCGTTTGGGCGGCTCCAAGGTCCGCCGGATTTTTTGCTCGCGCGCCTTCCGCGAAGGCGATCTGCTGACTTACCGCGTAACGGGCAGCGGGTTTTTGAAGCACATGGTGAGGAACATCGTCGGCTCATTAATCGAAGTAGGCAAGGGCAAGCTGGACGAAGCGGGCCTGGCCGCTTTGCTTGACTGCCGCGTGCCAGGCCGCGCCGGTCCCACGGCGCCGGCATGCGGGCTGTTCTTGATTGAGGTGCGCTACCCCTGAGCGGGCAAGCGCGGCCCCTCGGCGGCCTCGCGCCGCGGGACCTTCTTAGGGTTGCTGGCCGCCGACAAACCCGAAAGCACCAATCGCCAGCCCGAGAGGCTGCACAGGATCGGCTACAAAGGGAGGTTCGACGCGAAACTCGACCCACGCTGCTCCCGGTGGGCCTGCCTTTACGGGCCAGCGCAGCGTGTGCCATCCCGAGCCGCGCGCCAGCCGCTTTGCACCCACTATTTCCCCGTTTACGAACACCCTGGCCTCGATGGGCTCGCGCACCGGTGGCGGGCCCATGTTCACTTCCAGCTCAAAAGCCTCCGTCCCGGGTGGCCGGCGCAACCGCGCCGTAGCGTAAGGACGGCACCAGCGAAAATGGCCGCTCAGGGAATACCAGCCCTCGCCGAGTTGCCAGACCGGCGCCAAGCGGCCCATCCTGATGTAGCTAGCCTCGGGCTGGCTCGGAGCCCGGGCCAATGCCTGGAGCTCGCGATGCACCGGGTCCCAGCTAAGCAGAACTACGCCCGAGCCCTGCCGCAACATTCTTGCCAGATCGCGTTGTTCCGCCGAGTGGAACTCAAGGTCTCCCCGACCCGCAAAGTACCGCACCGCAGCCGCAATCCCCCAACTGTGCAAAGCCGCAGGAACACCGTCATAGATGAAAACAGTGGCCTCGGGGTTAGCTCGTACGATCTCACGGACTTTGCTCACGTAGCGACGGTTTTCGTCCGCCAGCGACAGCGCCTCACGGCGCTGCGCACGCAAGGAAGCATGCTGAAACGGCAGCCATAAGACGAAGAAAGCCGCCACCGCGATGCGAGGCACGCGCGCCGCTGCCACGCCGCCCACCATAGCCAGCCCTGCCAGCGGCAGGTAAAGATAAGCCGGGAACAGGCGCCGGCTTAACAACAGCATCGGAAACAACAGGAGCAGGAAAAAGCTGATTCCGAAATAAGCCCGGCGGTCCCGAAGCAGCCAGGGGGCCGCCAGCACGGCCAGGCCCGCGTAGGGAACCAACAAGATCCTGCCTGCGTAAAAACTCAGGGATTTCCAGATCGCGGCAGGAGCGAATTCGAGCGTGTACTCGGAATTTCGGGTGACGTTGACCAACAATGCCTGCGCGCCCAGCGCCAACGAAAGCGCGAAAAAGGGAAGCAGCGGTTTCCATTTTTTCCGCCCAAGCCAGAATTCCCAGGCCGCCAGCACGGCCGGCAGCATGACAGCCATTTCCTTCGACTTAAAAGCCAGCCAGAAAGGTACGAAGCTGGCGAGGCGACCTGCAAGATCGCCGCGCGCGTACCACAGCAGGCACCACAGCGAGCACGCCGCTGCCAGCAAATCGAAAATGTACATCGGCTTCCACAAAGCATCAAAAACGCCCATGTGAAAGCCGAACAGCAGGCAGCCGGCGGCAGCCGCCGGCGCCGGCAGGCTGAACCTGGTGCGGAGCAGGCGCCAGAGCAAAACCACGTTGAGCAAATGGATGAGATGTACGCTGAGCACGTACCAGCGAAAATCCAAAGCCGCCCAGCGTCCCATCAGGTTGAAGTAGAAGTGACCGACGGGGCGGAAATTTTGCGGGTAATACTTTAGCGAGAGCAATCCGCGCAGCCAGTCGGCGGGGGAAAGATAGCGTGTCCACTGGATGTTGTCCAGCTCGTCGCCGTGGAAAAAGCCTTGGTATGCCCCGCGGTTGACGATTACGAACAGGACCGCGAACACAATCAGCAGCAGGGCTGGCCACGCTCGGCGCATCCGTGCCATTGTAACCGCCGCGGCCCGCCGGCAGGGATTTGACATTCACCGCCCGGAAGATTCAAAGTGGTTTTTTCGCGTGAGTGAACTGCTGGAGCCGTGCGACGCCCGGGAGCTGGCGGAAGCCTTGCGGGAGGCCGCCGCCCGCGGGCGCAGTATCAGCTTGGGTGGCAACTTCAGCAAGCAGGCCATGGGCGGGCCGACGGCCCCCGCTGAGGTGATTATTTCGACGCGCCGGCTCCGCCGCGTGCTCAGCTACGATCCGCGGGACTTGACTGTCAGCGTGGAGGCCGGCCTGCGCTTTGCCGAACTCAGCCGCCTGCTGGCTGGCTACGGCCAGATGGTCCCGCTTGATCCATGCTTCGGGGAACACACCACCGTAGGCGGCGCGCTAGCAGCCAACTTGAGCGGGCCACGGCGCAGGCTCTATGGCGCGCCGCGCGACATGCTCATCGGCATGAAGCTGGCCACCGTGGAGGGCAAGATAATCGAGTCCGGCGGCATGGTGGTCAAAAACGTGGCTGGGTTGGATGTGGGGCGCTTGCTGATCGGCTCCTTCGGTACGCTGGCGGCCATCGTTTCGGCCAACTTCAGGTCGTTCCCCATACCGCCCGCCTGGCGCACCTACTGGCGCAGCTTCCCGGAGCTGTCGGCGGCGCTGGAGGCGCGCGATCGCATTCTGAAGAGTCCCCTGCAACCCGCGGCGTTAGATTTGCTGAACCCGGCTGGGGCAGCCCGCCTGGGGCACCAGGGGTACTTGCTCGCTCTGGAGGCCGGCGGAAGCCTAACGGTGCTGGAGCGCTACAGCCGCGAGTTGCCCGGTTGGGAGGTGATGCCGCCGGAGCAAGCTGAACAATTTTGGTCGCGGGTGCGCGAGTTCGCTCCCGAGCATCTGGCCGCCTTCCCCGAAGGATGCGTCGTGCGCGTGAGTTCGACCCTGGCGGGCTTGGCCAGCGTTTTGGCAGCGGCAGAGGGGCCGGCCCTGGCGAGGGCAGGCTCAGGTACGGTGTGGGTGTGTTTCCCCGATTGCGAAAGCGCACAGAAGTGGACCCGCTTTGCTAGCAGTCGGGCCTGGCAGGCAGTGATCGAGTTCGCGCCACCCGAACGCAAGCTACAGATGGATCTGTGGCCGGCGCCCGGCGACGATTTCGGCCTGATGCAGAAACTGAAGCAGATGTTTGATCCTCATCATCTGCTCAATCGAGGCAGGCTTTATGGCCGTATCTGATCTGGCCGGCGCCCAACCAGCGCCGGGGCTCCGTCTGGTTGACCTTGATCGCTGCGTGCACTGCGGCCTTTGCCTGAACGCCTGCCCCAGCTACCGCGTGCTGGGACTGGAAGCGGATTCGCCACGCGGCCGCATCTATCAGATGCTGCGCGTGGCCGAGCAGAAAGCGCCTTTGGCGGCCTCCTACATCGCTCATTTAGAACTCTGCCTGGCTTGTCGGGGCTGCGAAAGCGCTTGTCCCTCGGCAGTGCCCTATGGGCGCTTGATCGAGGCAGCCCGCGCCCAAATCCAACAGCAGAGAGCCCAACCGTTGCGCACACGCTTGCTGCGCCGGCTACTGCTGGACGGGTTGTTGCTGTCGCCGCGTTGGATGCGGGCGGCAGCTACCCTGCTTTGGCTTTATCAGGCCAGCGGGGTGCGACGGTTGGTCGAGGGCTCGGGCTTGTTAGGGGAACTGGGATCGTTCGGCCGAGTGCTGCGCCTGGCGCCGGAGGCCGAGCCGCCCTTCTTTTACCGCCACATCGGCTCGGTGTTTCCCGCCCAGGGCACCCGGCGGTACAAAGTGGCGATGCTGGCCGGTTGCGTGGCCAACGTCGCTTTTGCGCGTTTGAACGAAGCAACCGTGCGGGTGCTACAGGCCAACGGCTGCGAAGTAGTAATACCGCGCGGCCAAACTTGTTGCGGCGCCCTGCACGCCCACACGGGCCGGCTGGAAAAGGCGCGCGAGCTGGCCCGGCGCAATGTTGAGGCTTTTCTGAACGCCGAGTATGACGCCATCATCACCAACGCTGCGGGTTGCGGCTCCACCATGAAGGAGTACGGGGAGCTGCTGGCAGGGGATCCCGTCTACGGCGAGCGTGCCGCCCGTTTCGCAGCGCTGGTTAAAGACGTCCTGGAGTGGCTGGCGTCCATCGAGCTGAACTCGCGCTTGCGTCCCCTCCCGCTGTCAGTGACCTACCAGGACTCCTGCCACCTGGCCCACGCCCAGAAAATCCGCTCAGCCCCGCGCAAGCTTCTGGCCGCTATCCCGGCGCTGGAGTTTCGTGAATTACCGATGGCCGAGCTGTGCTGCGGCAGCGGCGGCATTTACAACATTACCCAGCCCGCTATGGCCGACGCCATCCTACGCACGAAAATGGAGCAGATCAACGCTACTGGCGCTGAGGTAATCGCCACGGCTAACCCGGGCTGCATGCTCCAGCTCCGCTATGGCGTGGCGCTTTACGGACGAGGCCAGCGCGTGGCGCACGTGATCGAACTCCTGGATCAGGCTTACCAGGCGGTATCCGCGTAGCAGGATCCCTCACTGGTGGGCGCGCGCAAAGTCAAGTTGCGCCTCACGCAGTGCCAGGCGGGCCACGCGCGGCTCCTGCTCGAGCGCGCGCGCCAGCTCAGCCTGTGCTTTCTCGCGCTCCCCTTTTTCTTCCAGCACTAGGGCGAGCAGATATCGTCCGATGCGCTCGGCGCTGCCGCGGTACTCAAACTGGCCGGAAACGCGGCGCAACGCCTCCGCTTCCAGGGCGCCAAGCAACTTGCGGTACTCGGCTTCGCGCCCCAAGGCTTTTAGGGCCAGGGCCTGATAGTAGGCGCCCAGGTGAACTCGTCGGTACTTCTCCCCCAGCACGCTCTCCAAGTAAGCTCTGGCCGCCGCCTGGTTGCCCTGGGCAAGATAGGCACTGGCCAATTTCCAGTTGACATGGGCGCGAAAGTCAGGGGTGCGCGGTGCAACTTCCAAGTTGGCGGGGTACTCGCCCGACTGTTTGTAGTAAGCCAAGGCGCCTGCGAAATCTCCACCGGCCAGAGCCAGATCGCCCAGCTTTTGGTTTACTTCCACCCAGGCATAGTGTATCCCGTACCTGCCTTCCCAGCTATGAAAGTGCCTCGTTTTCAAGGTCTGGTAAGCCTTGGCGAGGTTCTCGCGTCCGCCCGCTTCAAGCCACAAGTCAACGAGTCGCGCCACCAGATCATCGCGCACCTCGACCGCTTTCAGGCGCTGCTCAAGAAAAGCCAGACGATCGCGGGCCGCCATGCGCAGCGCTTCGGCCACTTGGTCCAACTCAAGCAGCACGCGGGCATCACCGGGATCCAAGTCCGCAGCCTTTCGATAGGCTTGATAGGCACCCTTCAGGTCGTGTTCCAGATATCGCAAAGCGTAGGCAACGTTTCGCCAGGCGGGTGGCAGGTGCTCGTCCAGTTGGCTGGCGCGCTGCCAGTGCTGGAAGCCCTCCTTGCGTCGTCCCAAGGCGTAGAGCAGGTTACCCAGAAACAAGTGGGCGTGAGCATCGGCCGGGTAGCTGGTAAGGGCGGCGCGCAGGGCAGCCTCTTCCTCGAGCCGGTGCGGGTTGGTGTAGGCTGTAGGGCCGCGGGCGGCGCGGGCGTAAAGATGGCGTGCGGCTTGTGGATCGCCCGCCAGCTCCTTATAGTAGCCAGCCAGGTAGCTCACCATCGGGTGGAGCTCAGTCTCGCGTCGTCCTGCCGCAAGCGCATCCAGCACGTCGCATGCTTCCCGGTACAAGCCTGCGGCCCCGTAAGCAGTGGCCAGCTCGAGATAGTTCTGCGGATCCTCCCGCATCCACTTTTGCCAGGTTTCGCGCCAGGATGGGTCATCGCTTAGCAGCGTCTTTTCGTAACCCGCCATGTAATGCAAGGGATCCAGACTCAGAGCCAGCTCGGCAGCTTCCAGGGCGCGGGTGCGCTCCCCCACGTGTCGCCAGGCAGCAGCTTCGAGGGCCCTGATGTCGGCCAAGGCGGCGTTCTGGCGAGCTGCCTGCGCTAGCTTGTCGAGTGCAGCGCGGAAATCGCCCCGGGCCATATCCATGCGGGCCAGATTGAGGTTGGCCGCCGAGAAAAGCTCCGCCCCGTAACTGGCGCGGTAAAAGTCGTCGTAAGCTTGCTCGTTCTTGCCCAAACCCTGATAGGCCAGCGCGCGACCGAAGTACAGGCGCGCGTTGTCAGAATCGCGCTTTAGGGCGCGTTCCAGATAGCTCAGCGCCTCTTCCCACGCGCCGCGTTTCAAAGCCAGAAAGCCCATCTCCGCGTTGACGCGAGCATCGCCTGGATCGCGCCGCAATGCCTCTTGGTAATACTGCAGGGCTTCCGGTGCGCGGCGGAAGCGATCCAACCACTCGCCGGCGTGATAAAGCTCATCTTGGGTCATCTTGGTCGGATCACCCGGCTCCTTGAGGCCTTCCGGCAGGGGGACCTGCTTGGGCGGCTGTTGTTGAAGTTCGAGCGCCAGCTTGCCGTCGGGCCCGTATACGGCGAGATGGAGATCATATACGGTGGTTTCGGGCGGGACCTTCACTTGAACCGTGAAAGGTCGGGCGGGCGAGATGGCTGGGGTGGCCGTGTGCAGAATTTGCCCTGTCTTGGCGTTCTTTAGCACTATGCGGTAAGCGCTGACGGCGGAGGTGGCATAAACGCCAGCGAAGGCCTGACCATCTCGGAGGTCGGTGTTAATGGCAAAGTCCTTGCTCGCGTTATGGAATCCGCGGATGTCGCGCACCGGGTACCAGTAATCATGGGCCAGCTTGACCTCGCCGGGCGCCATCCAGTGATAATCCGGCTGGTTGTCGCTGAAAGCGCCTGCCTGGGGTTCAAAGTAAGGCCCAGCGCCGTCGGACAATATGTCGTCCCAGATGCGGCCGGAAGGCCCGGAGCCCCAGGTCCAGAGCTTCTTGCCCGGCATAATCCAGTGATTGGCGACGTGCACCATTCCGGCTTGCGCCTTGTGGTCGTAAGTTCCGAACCACTCCGAAGGGTTGTTGAAGGCGAAATAGCTGGAGGCATTGAAAGAGTTCTTCCACCAGGTCAGATCCACGCCGTTATGAATGGGCCAGTTCCAGAATTCGCGCTTGCCGTGCCCGGTCACCATATCGCCCGGATACATGGCTTGCACCAGCTCGTGGGCATAAGTGGCGGAAGTGGCCCAAAACATGAATGAGTGCCGGTGATTGGTTGGGTTAACCAGCACGTAGTCGCAGCGCAGATAGCTGCGGCCCGGGAAAACCGTCATGCCCACCAGCCAGCGCAGCCTGAAAATCGGCTCGGTCTCCCCCACCCAAACCGTAGCGCTGCCGTCCTGGTTGCGAACGATGCGATAATCCACGGGCAGGAAGCAGGAAGGCCGGTGACCGTGGGGAAAGTTCCATTCGATGCCTCCGGAGATCCAGGCCCCGGTCATGCTGATAAGCCCGGGTTTGATGCTCTTGTGCCAGTAGAACCACTCAAATCCGTTGGTCTTGTCCAGGGCGCCGTGCAAGCGCCCGCCGATTTCAGGCAAGACCAGGAGCTTGATGTACTCGTTTTCCAGGAAAACGCCGCGGTAGCTCTTGGATACTCTGCGGTCGGTGAGGGTCTCGCGCAGCGTATAAGGATAGACCTGGTTGCCGGCGTCCGCGAAGACTGAATGCACCTGCGCCGGCCCGATCTCCCAAGTCGGCATAGTGATGGTTTCTTCGTAAACCCGCACTTGCGCAAGCGCCCGCCAGCCAACCGCCATCCCCAAAACCAGCAAAACAATTCGCTTCATGTCAACTTCCCAGCTTCAGCATACATCGTGGCCACCCCGCTGCAAGCGCATGGTTCTCAGTTCTCCAGGTGCACGCCGCCCTGGATGAGCGCATTTCTCAACCGGGCGTTAGCAAGCTCGCGCGTTGCCTGGTTGCTCAGGGCGCAGAGCGCCGCGGCCGTGCCCGCCGCCTGCCACGACCACATCGAACTGCCGCGCGGGCAGCTTGCGGGCCGCCTCCTCATAATAGTCCGCTGCCGCCTCTTAGCGGAGAGGTTCGAGCCTCACCCATGCCAGCCAGATGGAGCCGGCGATGCGAGTGGTGCCCAGCTCGCGCTGATAGGTGAACGCCAGGCGTCCCAAGCGGCAGTCCGGCCCGGTGGCAAATTCCAGCTCGCCTTCCCTCCATTCTTCGGCCGCCAGGGGCTCGGTCTGCCCGAGCAGCTTCTCCTGCTTGCTGCAATCCAGCAGTTGCCAACGTGGCCCGGCCCCGGGACTGATGCCTTCGGTCCGGTATAAGAATCGCAGGCGATACTTGCAGGCGGCCGCCAAGGGTAGCCATTGCCAAAGGATCAGACAGCGTTCGGGCTGTCTCCCCGAAAAGAAGATTCTCAAGGATGGCGGCTTGCGATCGCGTGTCACTGTCACGCCTTCAATTTCATACAAGCGCCAATCGAACCCGTGCAAGCTGGGCGCGGAGGCGAAATCGCCGTTAGTGAGTAACTCGCCCCGCTCGGGCGCCAGCGGCCGATGAGGTATCGCTCCTTTTGCAGCCAGGCCATTCCAAATGCCCAGCGCCGTCTCGACCTGGCGAGCCTCAAGCAGGCTATCGCAATACCCGAGCAAGGCTGGGACATCTTCGGCGCCCGGCGCCCGCGCCAACTGCTCGCCGATGGCCCGGGCTGCCTGCCAGCGCCGAGTGGAAAGCAGAAAGTCCAAGTATTGGCGCAGTATTTCGGGGCGGTCAGGAATCGCTCGCCGTCGTATCAGCTCGGCGTCGTCCGACATCTCCCAGCACAACCGGAACAGAGGGCGCACGTCGCCCTGGGCGATTTGGAGCGCCTGGCTAACCCAGGGCCAGAAATTGTGCTGATCGTTGCGCCGGCAATAATAGTGCGCCAGTGTCGCGCGGGGCTGATACGTGCGGTCGCGCCGCGCGGCCTCGAGGAGGCACTTTTCGGCGGTTGCCAGGTCGCCTGCGATCTCGGCGCTCAGTCCCAGCTCCATCCAAAGCTCGGAATCGTGGGGGCTAAGTTCCACCGCGCGCCGCAACGCCGCTAACGATTCCTGAGGCGGCTTGCCTGCTTCAAAGGCCAGCTCGGCGAGCCGGGCATAATAATCCGCGTTAGTGGGCACCAGTCGGATGGCGCCCATCAAGCTTTGCAAGTCACCGCGGCGAAACAGCACGTCGGCGTACGTCAGCCGGACCACCCAGTTAAGCAGCACAAGCGAAAGTGCGGCTACCAGGAACGCTGTCGCTGTAGCCAGCCAGCCGGAGCCCTTCCGCCCTTGATTTGAAGCCATAAAAGCTGTGGCCTGAGGCTTACGCAGATAAAGCTAATCATTGTAGCGCACGGGATGAAAATTGGCTTGCGCACCGGACTTGTTGCATTTCCTGCTCAGGCGCATCCCCGCCTGCCCGCGGCCGCGGGCTCGTCACACGGCACAAGCTCTGCTTGCGACGGCTGGCGCAGAGCTCCAGATACCGCTTACCAGCTCACCCGCAGCGTGAGCTGGAGCTCGCGCGCCGCCTGGCCCGAAGTCCGCGTCGAGAGCAACCCGTTAGCGCCGATCGCATTCGGGTTGCCCGGCATGTTCAGCACGTTGAAGAAGTCCGCATTGAAGCGCATCCGGACCCGCTCGCTTACAGGGATGGTCTTGAACAAAGAAGCATCCAGGTTCCACTGGCGGACGCCGGGCAGATATTGCTGGCGCCAGGGGTGCAGGCCGTCGTTGTAAGTTGTCCGCTGCAAGGTGCCGTCTTTCAGACGCACCCAAACGGTGTTGGAGCCGTAGTAAGGATACATGGGGTCGTTGCGGTCGGGATACTTGGGCCAGGGATTGAGCGGCTGGCCCGCCGGCTTGTAATTCTCGGGAACGCCCATGATCCCGTTGGGCTTGCCGGTCACCGGATCGTAGCTGTTGATCCGATTGGCCGGGATATAACCGTTCCACCACAGATAGCCGGGCCAGCAGACGCCGCTGGTGCAGTCCTGGATACGATACTTGTACCCGTAAATCTCAATTTTCTCGCCCGTGGGATAAATGCCCGTTGGCAGGGCGAAGTAATTCGAGCGCAGCCATCCCATGCCGGCGATCTGCCAGCCGCCGATGAGCCGATCCAGCCAGCCGCGCGCATTGCGTCCGAGCCATTTTCCGCGGCCGAAAGGCAAGTCGGCGACCCAGTTCCAGCGCACACGGTGCTTGGGGATGGAGGTGTCCCGCTGGTAGTTCAGGAAGCGGTTGCGCGCATCAATGTCGGTGGGAACCAGACCGGGCAGGAACTGGTTCAGCTCGGGAATCACCGAGGTACCGCTCCATTCCTGACCGCCCGCAGCCAGGGCGTTGCCTACCACATAGAAGACCTGAAATGCCAGGCCGTTCGAGTAACGCCGCTCCAGCTCGAGCTGGGCCCCGTGATAGTTCGACCAGCCGGTCTTGCGGTATTCCTCGATGGTTCCGTAGACGACCTTGTCGAAGTAGCGCCGGGCGACGCCGGAGTATTCTCCGGTGGGCAGGCGCTCGCCTGTGGTGACGAACCAGATGTAGTCCGGCGTGGACTCGTTGTAGCGATAGAACTGCTCGAGGTGGTCGCCGTGATTGCCTACGTAGCCGGCCCGGAAAACCGTGTTGGGCATGATTTCCTTTTCGAGGGTCAGGTTCCAGTCCTGAACGCGGGGGTCAGGCTGGTACCGGGCGAAGTAACTCGCGTTGACCGAACCCCGGGTTAACCCGGCGGGGTTGTCCAGCTGCACGACGTCCCGGCTGTTCTGGCCTGCCACCACCGTCGGTACGGAACGCATGCCGTAGTTCGGAATGCCGTCCGGGGTGAGCGCAGCGTCCGTAAGGCTGGTGCGGAAACGAGCGGTGAGCGGAGCATTGCTGCGCATGCGCGCCGTCCAGGGACGCAGCGGGATGGGGAAGTAGCAGATCCGGTAGCCGCCGCGCAGCACAAAGGATCGACTGCCGTCCAAGGCCCGGTAGGCGAAGCCCAGCCGCGGCCCGTAATCGCGCGCCGTCGAGTCCATGAGGGTCTGGGGCAGGCCAGCCTCCTTCCACGTAATGAACTTGGCGCCCAGAGAGGTGAGCCGGTTCACGATGGAAGGCAGGGTGGCTCCCAAGCGGTACATGGTCTCCAGATCCGTGCCCAGCACGATAGCCTTCTGGTTGGGGTCGAAGGTGGTCAGAACTTTGTTCTTTTCGCGGAAAGCAGGCCAGAATTCCCACCGCAGGCCCATGTTGAGGGTAAGTCGGGGAGTTACCTTGTAGTTATCCTGGAAGTACAAGGCGTACTCGCGAGCGCGCATGTAAAAGTAACCGCGAACGAACTGGTTGGAGTAATTCATCACGCCAAAGAACATGTTGGCGAGGTTGTGACCGGTGAAGGGCGTGGCCAGGGGATTGGTGCGCGAGCTAGTGGGATCATAGAGGGCAGTGGCGCCGGTAGCCCAGCTATGGTTGCCCTGGTTCTGCTGCTGGTCGGGCAGCACGTTCAACTGGTCGTAGCGATAGTGGAAGCCGAACTGAAGCTCGTGTTTTCCCACAATTTTGGTCGAATTGTTGTCGAGGATGGCGTAAGTGAAGGGAGAGGACTGGGTGTTGTCGGTTTCGAAGACGTAACCGCTCAGTCCGGTATCGTAAAGCCCCGGCCAGCCGGCAACGTTCATGGGGTTGGGCAGGCCGAGCTGGTCGGCGTACTTGACGCCGGGCTCGCCGGTTCCTTTCCACCAAACTTCCCGGAAGCCGCTGACGAGCAGCTCATTGAAGAAGGTTGGTGAGAAGGTGCGGACCCAGGAAAGGGCAAGACTCTTGTTGGGGGTCAGGCGGCGAACGCTGCCTGGAACCTGGTTGAGCATGGGTAGGTTCCAATCTTGGGAGAACGTGTACAGATCGCCCTGGGTATAACGGGCATAAAACTGATCATGGTCCGAGAAGCGATGATCAATGCGGAGAGTTGTAGTCCACTGGCGCGTAAAGCCGGGCGCGGTGCCCCACCAGTTGCTGTCGACCACGGGATTGATTTGCGGGTGCGTGGGCAGCGGGGTGATGCTGAACAGGTACTTGGCCAGCGGGCTGATGCGGTTGGGGTCCACGACGTTGAGCTGGCCCTGGTGGGAGACCTGCTGTCGCTCCCAGGTGACCGGATTCGTGGTGTAGGGGTCGTAGATTCTGTACTGCCGTCCCTGAGCATCCACCAGGCCGCGGAAGTCGCCGCGACGCATGGCCTCGGTGGGCACGGAAGCGTTCCAGGTCGAGGGGCTGATGTTGCGGTAACCCTCATACGCAAAGAACCAGAAAGTGCGGTTCTTGCCGTTGTAAATCCTTGGTAGCCACAGCGGGCCGCCCGCCGAGGCGCCGAATTCGTTGCGTATCAACTGGGGCGGCTTGCTGTAAAAATCCTGACGCCGCCGCGCCTTGCCGATGGCGTTGTTGCGGTGCGTTTCGAACAAGGAGCCGTGGAATTGGTTGCTGCCGCTGCGCGTCGAGAGAACAATCGTCGTCGGACGCGTGAACTTGGCCGAGGATGCGTTGTTTTCCACCTTGAATTCCTGGATCGTGTCCAGCCCGGGCGGGCGACGGATGGTTCCTCCCCACAGCCGGTCACTCATCGGGGAACCGTCCAGGACCATTTCGTGAGAGCCCTCGCGCAGGCCCCAGGCCCGCGTGCCCTCCATGCCAGGCACGGTTTGTAGCAAGGTGGTCACGAAGCGCCCGTTGATGGGCAACTGTTCGATGCGCAGCCGCTCCAGGACCCGTCCTAAAGTCGGACTGTCTACGGTCACCAAAGGAGTTACATCCTGAACCACGATTTCGGCCGCGGTGGCGCCCACCCGGAGCGTCACGTCCACCACCGCGCTTTGTTGCACCTGGACGGTGAGGCTAGCCTCGAACTTTTGCATTCCGGGAGCCTCCACCGTCAAACGGTATGGCCCTGGAACCACGCCCGGGAACCGATACAGGCCAGCTTCATTGGTGGCGGTTTTCGAAGTCACATTTGTGGCGGTATTGGTCAGCGCGACGGAAGCGCTAGGGATGACGGCGCCGGTCTGATCGCGAACAGTGCCGCTGACCGAACCGGTGGAAGCCTGGGGCGAGCACGGCAGTGCGCCCAGGAGCATGATGGCGATGAAGCCGAGTCTGCGAGATGGCTGCACGGCGATTCACCCTCCGGCAACTAGATTACTTCCGCGCCCAGCCCCAGTCAAGCCGCCGGACACCGGCGAGCCATCAAGACCAAAGTGGCGAGCCAGCATGTCCCGCGGCCAAGGCTGGCTCAGAGATCTATTCCAAACTCGCGCCACTCAGTTACGCGCCTGGCATAAATGGCTTCGCGTCCCATGATCGCGGTGAGGGCCGCGGTGGCTCCCACCCGGATATCGGCCGGCGGCGCAACGCCGGTGCGGATGGCTTCAAGAAACGCGGCGATGTGAGTATCCACCTTGCGCTCCGGCGTTGTTTCGACCAGGCGTTGCGGCGGCGCCTTGCGTGCCCGCGGGTAGTACATGGAGGCCGACAAATCAACCGCGCCTTCGGTGCCGTAAACATAAAAGTACTGGCCGCCGCCGGGCATGCCGGAGGGGTGGAAGAACACCTGAGTAAAGGACAGCTTCACGCCGTTGGGGTACTCGTAACTCAGCGTGTAACCGTCCATGTTGGTGCGTCCGGGCGGCTCGTTCTTCCACAGCAGTGTGCCGCCGAAGCCCGCCGCGCGCTCCGGCCGAGCGCCGATCACCCAATTGCAAATGTCCAGGTTGTGCACGGCCATCTCGACGATGACGTCGCCGGAGCGTTGTGCATTGAAGAACCAGTCCGCTGAAGGGCCGTTGTGATCCAGGTCCTCGCTGGCGTGCCTTTGCGCCTTGACCATTATGATGTTGCCCGCCACTCCTTCCTGCACGCGGGCGATGGTGGCGCGCAGGCGCTCATCAGAGCGAAGCTGCTGGCCCACCTGAAGAACCGTTTTGGCCCGGCTGGCAGCCTGCAAGAGACTGCGCACCTGCTGGGCATTGATGCCCACAGGCTTTTCCAAATACACATGCTTGCCGGCCTCCAAGGCTGCGATCGCCATTTCGGCGTGCAAATCGCACGGCGTAGCGATGAAGACCGCCTCGACGTCCTTGCTCTCGAGCAAGCGGCGGTAGTCAGTATAGGTGGCGGGCCGATCGCCGCCCGCCAGCGTCGCGGCCTTGTCCAGCCGGTCGGTCTTGATATCGCAGAGTGCCGCTACCTTCACCCCGGGCAAAGCCATCGCCGCGCGCAGCAGATACGTGCCGCGGTTGCCAGTGCCCACAAAACCAACCCTGATGGTGGGCGGCTGGGAGCGCACCGTCTGCGGTAAAGCCGCCAGAGATCCAAGCAGGAAATGTCTGCGCTGCATACCAACTAGGACAATAGCAGGAATCAAGGCGCTTTGCTAGCGGCTTCCTCGAGGGCGGCCAGAGTCAGCTCGGCCGTACGGCGCCAACTGTAGCGGGCTGCCTGTCGCGGACCCCGCTGGGCAAGCTGGGCTCGCAATGGCGCGTCTTCGATTAAAGCCGTCATAGCGGCCTCAATCGCTTCCTCGCTGTGGGGGTCGAAAAGCAACGCCGCCTCGCCCGCCAGACTGCGCAAGGGTTCAATGTCGGAGCAAGCCGTGGGGATACCTGCTGCCAGCGCCTCCAAAACCGGCATGCCGAATCCCTCGAAGAGGGAAGGGTAGATGAAGCCGTAAGCCCCCTGGAAAAGTTCATAGAGCCGCAGGCGGGGGACCCAACCCGTAAGGATCACGCGATCGCCTAACGCCAGATCGGCGATCAGCCTCTCAATGGCGCGCGTATGAAAACCCTTCAGGCCGGCCAGCACCAGGCGGAATTCCGCGTGCCGGGCGGTCACTCGCGCCCAAGCTCGAACCAACCGCGCCAGATTCTTGTGCGGGTGCAAAGTAGAGGCACAAAGCAGGTACTGCTGCGGTTGGGTTTGGGCACGCCCCGGCGCGAGCTGGAAAAAAGCGGGGTCCACGCCCAGCGGGGTAAGCCGCACCCGATCCGCGCCGAGCCCGTAATAACGCAGCAAATCATCCCGCGTGGCTTCCGAGTTCACCAAAATCAGGCGCGAGCGCCGCGCCGCCATCCCCAGGAAAAAGCGCCAGAAAGGCAGATCGAACCAGCGGAAAAATTCCGGGTGCCGCCGGTGCTGCAAATCGTGAAACATGGTCACGCACGGGCAGGTAGCCAAGGCCGGAGCGGTGAAACCCGGATTGAACAGCACCTCCACCCGATGCGCGAGGGCGCGCCACGGCAAGACCAGTTGTTCCCACAGCAGGCGCGCCGGGCGAATGCGTCCAGGCACCGGCTCGCGGGCCAGCCGGAATCCGGGCTGGCAAGGAACCAGCTCCGCGTCCGTCTCGCGGTTAACGAACACCACGTACTGGTTTGAGGAATCTATCTCGGCCAAGGCCTTCAATAGCAGGCGCAGATAAATTTCGGTGCCGCCCACGTCCCCGGGGACCAGATACAACGCGTTGACGCCGATCCGCAGCGCCATCCTAGCGGGCCCTGTTCAGCGCCGCTTCCGCCCGCGCAAGAGCCTCGCGCACGGCCGCATTGTTTGGGTTCAACGCCAGCGCGCGGCGGTACTCGGCCGCCGCCTCCGCATATTCGCCGGCGCTGAAATGAACGTTGCCGCGGTACAAGTAAGTCATTTCGAAATTCGGATCGAGGCGAGCAGCCGCATCCAATTCCGCCAAGGCCTCCTGGCGACGTTGCTGCTTGCCGTAGATCATGCCCATCAGCGCATGCACATGCGCCGTGTTCTCCAAACGAGCCGCCTGGCGGAGCTTCTCCAGTGCCGGTTCGGGTTGCCCGGCGCAGTCATAAGCCATCGCCCAGTCCACCAGCAGACGGTAATCGGCGGGCCCGAGCTCGGCCGCACGGGCGTATTCCTTGACCGCTTCCTGGCAGCGGCCCTCCTGATAATACGCGTAAGCAAGCTGGAAATGCGGCCGCTGCTTACGCGGCGCTTTGGCCACCGTGTCCTCCCATAAAGCAATGGCGCTTGACCAGACCTGATTGCGCCGCCAGCTTAACGTGGCCGCCGCCAGAAGGCAAATAACCGTCACGGCACCCAAGCGCAGCGTGGATGCCCGCCAGCGGCGCAGCGGCTCGACGCAAGCCAGCGCCAGCCAGGGTACGGCCAGATACGTGCGCCGCTCAGCCACCGGGTCCAGTATGGGAACCAGCGAAGAAGTAGGCGCCAGCGTGATCAAAGCGCCTAAAATCCCGCAGGCGGCCAGCGGCCAGCGCTTGCGGGCGTAAACGGCGCCGCCAACCAGCACTAGCAACCCTAGCAAGCCCCAAATGGCCCCGTGGTCGGTCACCTGGCGCGAAACGGCGAAGTCGTAATCGAGATTCTGCCCGTAGGGCAACAAGAACAAACGAAAGTACAGCCACAGCGCCCGGCACTGCGTGAAAAAGTATTGGTACCAGGTAAAGTCGCGGATGCCAAAGCCGGCTGAGTCGCTGGCAGCCAGTACGTTCCAAACCAGCTTCAAGGCAGCCAGGCCTCCCAATGCAAGCGGAACATACAATCGCCAGTTGCGCCGGATGCCGGCCAAAGAAAAACCCGGATTGAAGAAATAATCCGCCAGCAGCAAGAGGCCCGCCAGCGAAACGGCATGCTCTTTGGAAAGCACCGCCGCCCCGTACAGCAGTATCACCGAGCCAGCCCGCAGCCAGCCGATCTCGACCTGCCGGCGCAGCAAAAACACCGCCAGGGCCGCATAATAAAAGAACCCGCTAAGCACCTCGGAGCGACTGGCCACATAAGCCACGCTCTCGGTCTGCAAGGGGTGCAGCAGGAACAAGCCGGCCACAAAGGCCGCTAACAACGCGCCGCGATCGGCCGGCACGCTTGCCTGCGCCAGCAGCTTTCGAGCAGAGAAGAACACCAGAAGGCCGGTCAAGAAATGCACCACTACGTTGAAAAGGTGGTAAGGGAAAGGATCCAGGCCCGAGAGCCGGTAACTCACCCAGTAGCTAAGCATAAGCATGGGGCGGACCGAGCCCAGCCAGCTACGCAAGGGCGCATCCGCCAGCCCAGGGCGTGTGAAGGGCAAGTAAAGGTCGTCAAACAGAAACGGCCCTCGCAACGCCGGCCCGTAAGCCTCCACAAGCAGCCAGAACGCGGCAGCCGCGGCCAGCAGCAGGAGCCATCGCCGGCGGCCAGTCGCCGGCTCCCGCAGCGCTAATCCTCGCCGCGGGGCGCCCCTTTCGCCCGGTGCTTCAGCCCTGCGTGCCTTGCGGCCCATGGGCGGACTCCAAACGGTACTCCAGAATTGCCACCCGCTGCGTCAGGGCGATGTTGGCGTCCTTGAGGTCGGAGATTATCACGGACAGACGGAATAACACCACCAGAAAAAGGCAACCCACGATCATCACCAGCGCCAGCGGTGGATCCCCGATGCCCAGCCAGCTTGATAGAGCCTGGAGGCCCGCCGGCCAGCGCGAAAGCAACAGCAGCGCCGCGGCGGCGCCAAACCAGCTTACCGAGTACTCCACGCGTATGTGCTGGCGCCGAATCGAAAACAACACCGCCAGCATGACCGCCACGCTTATGCCCGTGGTGAAATCGAGTAACTCTTGCATATAAACCTCCCGCGGTTGCTTGCTGCCTCGGTCTATCTCTTGCGGCGCTCATACTTGAGCACGTTGACGAAAACCCCCAGCAGCACGTGGAAGATGTAGTAAAGCGACTTGGAAACCGTGATGCTGCTGCGACCGCCCAGGCGCGGGCGCATCCGGCAGGGCACTTCCAGGAAACGAAACCGCTTGCGTTGCAAAACCACTAGCGCCTCGATCTCGGGATACTCCAGGGGAAAGCTCTTGCTGAAAACTTGCAAGGCTTCGCGATTGACGCCCACAAAACCGGAGGTGGGGTCGCGCACCGGCCGGCCCAGAATCGGCCGCAGCACCACGCGGAAAAAGCGGATGCCCAGGCCGCGCAGCAAACTGGTGTGGTTGGCTTCGCCCTGCATGAAGCGCGAGCCGATAACCATCTGGCAGCCGCTGTTCCTCAGCGCCGCATAAATCCTGGGAATATCGCGCGGGTCGTGCTGGCCGTCACCGTCGGTCCGGATCACGTACTGATAGCCGAGTTCATAGGCCAGCTTATAGCCGGCCTGCACGGCGCCGCCCAGCCCGAGGTGATAGGGTAGCGAAAGTACCCGCGCCCCGGCTCGCCTTGCCACGGCCGCCGTCTGGTCGAGCGAACAATCGTCTATCACCAGCACAGGGACGCCGGGAAGGACCTCCCGAATCTCCTCGACCACCTGCCCCACCGAGGCTTCTTCGTTGTAAGCGGGGACGATGATCAGCAAGCTCGCGGCGTCGGCTGCGTTCATCGCCAGGCCACCTGCCGGGGCGTTATCCAGTGCGCCCGAATCAGCTCCAGAAACTCGCGCGAGCTGATCCGCGCCTTCGCTCGCACCGCTCGTCGCTTTCTCCACAGCCGGGGCAGGTGATACAAGAAGGCGCAGTGTGCTCGCGATATCAGAAAGGCCAGCTCGGGCAGGCTGTAGCCGCGGGCCCGCAACTGCGCCGCCAGCCCTTCGCCGCTGAGCAGTCCCAGCAAATGCCATGCGTAGCGCAGCAGCGTAAAGCCAGGCGCTTTCCACAACAGCCGCGCCGGAAAGTTCTTGAGCAGCACGAAGAGCCGGTTGCGTTCCACGTAATAAGCCTTCAGAGGCGAAGCTTCCCCGGCGGTGCGGGAATAGGCATGTTCGACCACGGCCTCCGGCACGTACAAGCACTTCCACCCCGCCCAGCGGGCCCTCAAGCCCAGGTCAGTGTCCTCGCAATAGAGGAAAAAGTCTTCGTCGAACAGGCCGATTTCCTCGAGCATGTGCCGCCGGTAAAGGGCCGCGCAAGCGCTGGGAAGCAGCACTTCCTCTCTCCGGCTGTACTGTTGGGCGGGCTGAAACTGGCCGCGCTGCTTGCTGCTACCGTCACCCGAGATCAGCATGCCCGCCGAATCCAGTAAATCCCCCGGCGGCAGGCGCACCTGCGAAGCGCACATGCCGATCTGCTGATCCGATTCCATGGCACTAACCAGTTGCTCCAACCAGTCCGGCTGGGGCACGGCGTCGTCGTTAAGCGTGGCCAGGTACGGGGCCCGCGATGCCCGGAAGCCCGCGTTGATGGCAGCGGCAAATCCGAGGTTGGTCGGGTTTTCTATGATCCTGGCTCCGAAGCGCGCCGCCACACCTTGCCGTACCAGGTTCCGGCCGCTGTTATCCACTATGATGACCTCGAAGCGGCGCAGCGTCTGGCGGTCAAGCGCATAGACACAGTCCAGCAGGGGCGCACCGGCCGCCAGAGTCGGCACTACCACGGTGACTATGGGCTCCGGCAACTACTTGATTGTACACGAAGCCGGGGGCTAAGCCAGAGTTGACGGCCGCCGCGCGCATCCAGGATGCTGTAAAGAAACGGACGCGCGAGCGGCGCGCAGTGGGGAGTAGAAAGCATGGCTCGTGTTCACATCCAAGTGGGAGAAAGCTTGATCGAAGCCGAGTGGAACCAGACGCCGGCGGCCAGGGCCATCCTGGAGGCAATGCCCCTGGAAAGCAAGGGCAATTACTGGGGCAGCGAGTTTTACTTTCCCATCCCTGTGAAGCTGGGGCCGAGCCCGGACGATGTGGAGGTGGTGGAGCCGGGCACGGTGGCGTACTGGCCTGCGGGCTCATGCCTGTGCTTGTTCTGGGGTCCGACCCCAGCCAGCCAGGCTGATGAGTGCCGGGCGGCCAGCCCGGTGACGGTAGTAGGCAGGGTGGTGGAGTGGCATAAGCTGCGCGATTTAAAAGGGCGCAAAGTGCGGGTTAGCCTGGCCGAGGGTGGGGCCTAAACCGCTGCCCGGGTACAGCCGATAAGAAGCTTGGTGGCAGGCGGGCGGTGGCCTGCTTGGCCGACCAAGGAGTGTCAGCTTGAAGATACAGGATGCGTATTTCTCCGGCGCCGCCCCTTCCCAGTTGAATAAAACCCAGCAGAGCTCCCACCTACCTGCTGCCCGCACCGAAGCCGACAAGCAAGCGGCTGCCACGGCGAGCGACACGGTTGGGCTTTCCGAACTTTCCCAGCGCCTGTGGGAGCTGGCGCGCAAAGAGCCCAGCCAGCGGGTGGCTCACATCGAGCGCCTGGCCGAACTGGTGCGCAGCGGCCGCTATCAGGTAGATGCGCTGGCCCTCAGCCAGCGGCTGGTGGAGGAAGCTCTTCAGAGGCCTATATGAGGCCAGCCGGACCGAGCAGCGCAGACCTTCTCGATGAATGGGAGAGGAGCTTGCGCGCTGCGCGCGCGAGGCTGCTGAGGCCCACGCCGGAGGCTCTCCGGCTCTGCACACAAGATTTGCAAGCCGCGCACGCTGCCTTAGCCCGCCTGATAGCCCACTTGCAAACCGAAGGGCGTCAGCCACCCAAATCGCTCCAGCAAAAAATACAGAGCTGGCGCGATTCAACCCGCCTGCTTTCCATATTGCTCGAGCAGGCGGCCGCATTACGCTTGGGCTGGGCCCGGCTGCTGGGTTCGATAACGCAGGGATACACGCCCCAAGGAGAGCCCGCCCCGCTCAGCGTGGCGCCTGGCATGTCGGTCGAGGGATGAACAGGCCATGTCTGGCTTGCTCGCAGCTTTGGACGTTGCAGCCGGCGCCTTGCGCGCCTTCGAAAAAGGCTTCTCCGTAATCCAAAACAACGTTACTAATGCCTCCACGCCCGGCTACGCCAAACAGCGCCTGTACCTGGAAGCCTTGCCCTTCGATCCCGATATGGGACTGTTGGGCGGGGTCAGCGCGGAAAGGATCGAAAGCGCTCGCCAGGAGTATGCCGAGCAGGCCGTGCGCGAGAGGCAGTCTTGCTGGGCACGGGCCGACGAACTGGCGCAGAGGGTGGCGGCCCTGGAGGGCCTTTTTGAGGCCTCTGCCGAAACCGGCCTCGGCGGCGCAATCACTGCCTTGTTCGCGGCCTTTTCGGCCTGGAGCGTGGCCCCGAACGACACCGTAGCCAGGCAAGCAGTAATCGAACGGGCGCGCGCGCTGGCCGGTCAATTCCAGCAAACCGCACGCGCGTTAAGCACGGCCAGCTTCCAGGCGTCCAACCGGATAAGAGCCACCGTGGCCCGAATCAACGAACTGGCGGGGCGGATCAAGGAACTGAACGGCCAGTACCGGCGGGGTTTGGCGAGCAGCGGTGACGCCGGCATGGATGCTCAGTTGCACTCGACGTTGGAAGAGCTGGCTGAGCTGGTAGACTTCACTGCCCTGCGCAATGAGGATGGGTCGGTGAGTATTTTGCTGGGCGGGCAAGTGCCTCTGGTGGTTGGAGAGCATCAATTCCAGATTTCAGCCAGCGAGTCGGCTTCGGGGATGGCAATTCTGGACAGCGAGGGTCGCGATGTAACCCAGATGATCTCGCAGGGCCGGCTCAGCGCCCAACTCGAGGTCCGCAACGTCACTCTGGGCGAGCTGATGACGGGGCTGAACCGCCTGGCGGCAGCCATCGCCGATAGTATTAACGCGGTTCTGGCAGCGGGTCTGGACCGCAACAACCAGCCGGGCGCCCCGCTGTTTGCTTACGCTGCGGCGGACACAGCCGCGATCAGCCTCCATGTGACCTCCATCCAGCCGGATCAACTGGCGGCTGCCAGCGCCGCAGCGCCGGGGGGCAACGCCAATGCGCTCGATCTGGCGTCGCTGGCCGATTCTCCGGTGTTGGATGGCCTCACCTTCGTTGGCTATTACGGCCTATTGGCCCGCCAGGTGGGCAACGCGGTGGAAGAGGCGCGCCAACTCGCCTCCCTTAACCAGCAGTTGTTGTTGCAGGCTCGCCAGATTCGCGAGGAGGCTTCGGCCGTCTCGCTCGAGGAGGAAGCCGTGCAACTGATCCAGTTCCAGCGATCCTATCAGGCGGCGGCCAAGACCGTACAAACCATTGACGAACTTCTGGATAGCTTGCTGGCTATGCTGCGTTGAGGGACCGGTCATGATCAACCCGTTGGATAGTTCGGCTCAGCGCTTCCTCATTGACTTGGAAAACATCCAAGCCCGCCTTCAGACCGCCCAGCGCCAGATCAGCTCCGGCTTGCGCGTCTCAAGCCCCTCGGACGCACCCGAACAGATCGGAGAGATCCTCTTAAGCCAGGCGCGTCTGGGCATGACCGCTCAGATAGAGCAAGACCTCGGTCGCGTGCAGGCGGAAGTGGATACCGCAGAACAGGCGCTGGAGCTGGCGGTGAAGGCCGTCGAGAGAGCTTTGACGCTCGGCGAACAAGGCGCCAACGCTACGCAGACTCCTGAGAGCCGTCGCGCTATCGCGGCTGAGGTTGAATCCTTGCTGGCGCAGATGGTGACGCTGGCCAACACGCGTGTCGCAGGCCGCTACATTTTCAGTGGAGATGCCGACCAGGTACCGGCTTACGCCCTCGATTTGAATCAGCCCAACGGTGTAACTGCTTATGGCGGCACTGAGGCCACCCGGCAGGTGCTGCATCCCGCCGGCACGCGCTTTGCCGTGGCGCGCTCGGCTCAGCAGATCTACGATGACCCCGACGCCAGCGTTTTCGGTGCATTGAATGCCCTACGCAAAGCTCTGTTGCAAGGACCGGCGGTGCCCCCGGACGACCCCGACTATCAGAACCAGCTTGCCGCACAGACCGCCGCCATAGACAAAGCGCTGGTAGCGCTGCGAAAGGCCCACGATCATCTCAACGTGCAGCTTGGCTTCTATGGAGCCGTGCAAAACCAGGTCTCAGAGGCGCTCAATTTCGCGCGTCGCCTTCAGGTGCGCGAGCAAAACTTGCTCAGCACGCTTCGCGACGCCGATGTGGCCGCTGCTGCTACGGCCTTGGTGCAAGCTGTTACGCACCTTCAAGCCGCTCTGGGGGCACGCGCACAAATGCCCAGAGGCAGTCTGTTCGATTACCTGGCTTGAACGGGCCCCGTGAGGGTGTCAGATCTCCAGGCCTAAGAGCACCCGGCGGAGCATGTCCATGGCGGCCTGCGCGGCGAAAGCGCGCACACGCTCACGATCACCGAGGAAACGAAACCGCCGGGCGAAGCTACCTCCCGGGCAAGCCACAGCGATATATACGGTGCCGACGGGAAGCTCCTCACTGCCGCCTCCCGGACCGGCAATCCCCGTGACCGCCAGGGCGTAATCCGTGCTCAAGCGCTGCCGCGCCCCTTCGGCCAGCGCCAATGCCACTGGCTCGCTCACGGGGCCGTGCTGCCCCAGCAGCCCGGGGTCAACACCTGCCAGGTCCACCTTGGCCTGGTTGCTGTAGACTAGCAGCCCGCCCGCAAAATAGTCAGAGCTGCCCGCGACTGACGTGATGCGCTCGGCCAGCAAGCCTCCCGTACAACTCTCAGCCACCGCAACCCTCGCACCACGCTCCCGCAGCAACCGGCCGATAACCACCTCCATAGCGTCGCCGCGCGAATAAATGCGATCGGCCAGCGCCTCTTCGATTTGGCCGCCCAACTCTGCCAGCAATGCTTCGGCCTCCTGGGGCTGGGCCGCGCGGGCGCGCAGGATCACCTGGATGTCGCCGGGAGCGGCCAGCACCGTGGTGACCGGATTGGCGTAGCGCTTGTAAATGGGTGCGATGCGCTGATCCAAATCAGATTCGGCCATACCGGCCACGCGGTAGACGCGCGTAACGATCGCCAGTGGAGGGGCCATCTGCTTCAAGCGGGGAAGCACCTCGCGGGCAAACATAGGCTTCAGCTCACCGGGCGGGCCGGGCAACAGCGCCAGCGCGCGCGCACCCTCGCGTAACCACTGTCCCGGAGCCGTGCCGTTGTCGTTGGGCAGGGCTTCGGCGCCCTCCACCAAGTACGCCTGCCGCCGGTTGATTTCGGCCATCACGCGCCCAGCCCGGCGGAACCGTTGCTCTATAGCTTCAAGTATGGGCGGGCAAAAGACGAGCGATCGTCCCAGTGCCTGTGCGACGGCTTCGCGCGTGACGTCGTCCTCGGTCGGGCCCAAGCCGCCGGTTACAAGCAGGATAGGCGTCCGCTCCCACACCGCGCGCACAGCCGCTGCCAGCCGCTGGCGATCATCGCCCACCACCATCTTGCCCACCACCTCGATGCCCAGCCCGTTGAGCTGCGCGGTAAGCCACAGCGAGTTGGTGTCAATCCGTTCGGCCGTGAGCAGTTCGGAGCCAACTGCGATGATCTCGGCGTTCATTGCCAGGGAAGGCGCCTGCCTTCAATGCCCACGTCCACCCGGAACAGGGCAGTGTTGGTGGCCAGAATCATCGAATGCGAAGGCGTGAAAGCCAGCCCCACTATGTTGGGGCCCGACAGGAAAAGCTCGGCTTTGCGCTCCGGGTCAATGCGAACTACGCCCTTGCGCCCGCCCAAAGAGGCAGCCACATATAGCCGGCCCTGGGCGTCGAAGGCGAGACCCTGGGGCCGGCCCAGCCCGCGATAGAACACCTCCACGTCGCCGGCGGGCGAGATGCGGTATACGCAATCGAAGCTGGAAGTTGTGGGGCCGGTCACATAGAGGTAACCGTCGGGGCCGAAAGCCAGGTGGTAAGCGGAAATGGAAGGCTCCAGGGTGGCAAAAACATAAATCTGCCGCGTTGTACTGATCTTGAAAATAGTGCCTTGGCGGTCGCCTACGTACAAGCTGCCCTCATCATCGAAAGCCAGACCGGTGGCGACGCCCATGCCCTCTACGTAGACCGATACGCTGCCGGATTCGGTGGCTTGATAGACGATGCCGTCGTAGCGGCTGGAGATATAAATCAGCCCCTCGCGATCAATGGCCAGCCCGGTGGCGTTCATCAAGTCCGAAAGGAAAGGCTTCAAATTGTAGTTCAAATCCAGCCTGTAGACCGAGACCGGCGTTTTCTGCCCGCGCGAGCCGCTGAAGGTGGTGTAAATATTGCCCGCTTTATCCACCACGGGATTGCCGACCGGATGCACGTTGTCGGCTATTTGAATGCCGATCTCGCACATCCAGGGGGCGCTGGCCTGCTCGCCGTTCTCCACTACTAGCTCGCCTACCGAGGCGCCTTCGGGAACGCGGGCAATAATGAAAGACTCCGAACCGATAATGACCGGAGCAGGCACATCGCCCAGACGCACGCTCGGCCGCCGTTCGGCGCGCGCCAAATGCCTGCCGCGAATGTGCAGCTCGCCGCCGGCGATAGCCGCGGCGGGAATTACTTCGGTAATTTGGGGGCGTCCCTCGGGATTCTTTTTCGCAGCCATTGCTAATAAAAATTGAAACATCCTGCCAGCCACAACACAAATGCCGCATAGAGGCCCGCGGCTAGATCGTCCGCTACAATACCCGCGCCGCCCGGCAGCGATTCGGCTTGGCGGACGGGCACAGGTTTGACGATATCAAAAACCCGGAACAGCAGGAAAGCAGCCGCCACGCTGCGCCAGTTCACCCGCGCAGCGCCCGCCATGGCGATCCATTGCCCCAGCACTTCATCCACCACCACCAGGCCCGGATCTCGCTTCGCTTGAGCCTGCGCGACCTTCCCCGCGGCCCAGACCGCCAGCGGTGTCATAGCCGCCGCAAGCACCGCCAGCCGCCAGGGCGGTCCTCCCGCCCAACTCACCAGCAAAATCCCCACTGCCAGCCCCGCAGCCGAACCGACCGTGCCCGGCGCCAGCGGGGCCAGGCCGCAGCCAAACCAGCTTGCCAGCAGCAGGGCAGGCAAGCCGGCCTCGATTCGACTAGGAACGCGCGTCGCTATCTTCATCCTCAGCTTGATCCTCGCCGGTCGAATTCAGCGGCGTCGAGATCACGTATCTCTCGTCCAGCCAGTTGCCCAGATCAATTAACTTGCATCTTTCGCTGCAAAAGGGCATGTAAGGGTCACCGAAAGCCACTTCCTTCTTGCAAATCGGGCACCTCATAATTGGATTGACTCGCGCTGCACGCGGCAGGAGGAGGCGCCGGCCGGCAACACACGATCACACTCTGCCGACTCCTCGCCGCCTGTCAGCGTACCCACCACATCGTACTCGTGGGCTTCTGTGACGCGTAACCTCCGAATCTGTCCCGCCGCGGGCGGCCGGCCTTCCGCAGCGTTGATCAGACAGACCCCGTCAATCTCCGGCGCCTGCGTTGGAAGGCGCCCTTGCCACGCTACTGGCGTCTGCGAAATATAACCCTCGACCAGAACCGGGAGCTCGCGCCCGATCAAGGAGCGATTTAAGGCTCGTGAGATCCTTCGCTGGAGCGCCATCAAGCGCCGGCGCCGGCTGTAAATCGTCCGTCGGTCCACCTTGCCCGAGAGCCTGGAGCTGGGCGCCTCGTCCTCATCCGAGTATTCGAACACGCCGACGTGCTCGAGCTTGGCCGCCTCCAAGAACTGGCAGAGCTCTTCAAAATCGCGCTCGGTTTCGCCGGGGAAACCGACGATGAAGGTGCTGCGCAGGGCGATGCCAGGCACCGCGCGCCGGATGCGCTCGATTAGTCGGAGAAATTTCTCACCTGAACCTCCCCGTCTCATGCGCCTCAATACAGCCTGGCTGGCGTGTTGCAGGGGCAAATCCAGATAGGGCACCACCCGCGGCTGAGCGGCCATGACTTCCAGCAAGCGGCTCGTGATGCGGTTTGGGTAAGCGTAAAGCACCCGTACCCAGCGCTCGCCGGGCGCCTCAATGGCCCCCAGACGCTCAAGTAACTGGGCCAGCCCATCTCGCAAGCCCAGGTCCTCGCCAAAACAGGTGGTATCCTGCGCCACCAGGATGATCTCGCGCACACCGCGTGCGAACAGCGCCGTGGCTTCCGCCACCACCGATTCCAACCGCCGGCTGCGATAACGCCCGCGCAGTTGGGGGATGATGCAGAACGAGCAGGAGTGGTCGCAACCCTCGGCAATCTTGATGTAGGCGTAATGCGGCGGGGTGGCCAAAACGCGCGGCTTGCGCTCATCGTAAAGGTAAGGCGCCGTAGCCGGAAAGGTCGGCCGACCTTCGCAGGCAGCCGCAATTTGTTCAAGTTGGCTGGTGTCGAGAACTTCGTCCACCTCGGGAATTTGCTCTCGAATTTGCTCGCGGTAGCGCTCAACCAGGCAACCGGTTACGATAAGCCTTCTCAAGCGTCCGGCCTGCTTGAGCGCGGCCATCTCCAGGATAGCGTCGGTTGATTCCTGCGCCGCCTCTTCAATAAAGGCACAGGTGTTTACCACCACGACTTCAGCGCGGTTAAGATCCCGGGTGATCTGGTGCCCTCTCAGGCACAAATAGCCCAGCATGACCTCGCTATCCACGAGGTTCTTGGGGCAGCCCAGACTGACGAAGCCGATCCTCAAGGCTTTAGCTCGCGGCGAACGTGGTGCGGCACTTCCAGCTTAGCACGGTCGCGCTCGCACCCTGCCGCGGCCGGCAGCCTCAGACTTTCTCCGGGACCACGAACGGCTTGCGATAGTCCCGCCTCAGCATGCGATTGGCTTCTTCATCGCCCACGAATTTTTCTTGCGCGGGATCAAACTCCAGGCGCCGACCCAGCCGGTAGGCTATGTTGCCCAGATGGGCCAGGGCGGAACTCAGATGCCCGGTCTCAATCGGGGCGTTCAAGTCTTTGGGGTTACGGCTGCGCACTGCTTGTATGAAGTTGGCGTAGTGGTCGCCATCCTCGCTGCGGCTGGGTCCCGGCTGGCGCTTGGCGCCGAAATAGACTTCGTAGCGGTTGTAACCTTTGATCACCAGGTACCCTTCCGAACCATAGAAGATGTTGCCCACGCTGACCCCGTTTTCCTCGTTGGTGCACCAGTGGCGGACTTCGACCTCGATGTATTTATTTTGCTCGGGGTACAGGAAGCTGGCGGTGAGAATCTCGGGTGTCTCCTTGTCGTCGTCAAAGAGAAACTTGCCGCCGGAAGCCGTGATGAACCGGGGCAGGCCCACGCCCAGGCCCCACAGACACATGTCGGTTTCGTGCACGCCCTGGTTCCCGATTTCGCCGTTGCCGAAATCCCAGTGCCAGTGCCAGTTGTAGTGAACCCAGCGGCGCGAGAAAGGTCGTTCGGCGGCAGGTCCCAGCCAAAGATTGTAGTCAAGATAAGGCGGGACAGGCTCGAATCCCTTCTTGCCAATCGAGGGACGCCAGCGGTAAATGATGGCGCGAGCCATGTAAACCTTGCCGATGACCCCCTCGCGCAACTTCGCCACAGCCTCCTGGACCGCGGGTGAGCTGCGAAGCTGCACGCCGTGCTGTACGATACGGTTGTACTTGGCGGCGGCTTCCACCATCTTGCGACCTTCGAAGACGTTGTGGGAGCCGGGCTTTTCGACGTAAACGTCCTTGCCCGCCTGGCAAGCCCAGATGGTAGCCAGGGCATGCCAGTGATTGGGCGTGGCGATGGAGACGGCGTCAATGCTGCGATCGTCAAAGACACGCCGCAGATCGCTCTCGGTGCGCACCGGACGCCCGTAAGTTTTCTCGAACTGAGCAGCCCGGGAGGCAGCTACGTTGCGATCGGGATCGCACAACACGGCCACCTCGACATTCTTGAGCTTCTGGAACCCGGCGATATGATCGCGTCCCCGGCCGTTTACGCCGAGGACGGCCACGCGGACGGTATCGTTGGGTGAGTTCATGGCCGGCAGCCTGTGCGCGGCGGCCACGGCCGAGGCCATCAAGAAGTAGCGACGCTGCATGCTAATGACTCCTAGCGAGATTCCGGGCTCTAAGGTTAGCAGATCCTGAGCGGCCTCAGGGAGCGGCTTTCGAGCTGCTACCGTCGCTGTCGCACGGCGTCGCGCAATGAAAGAATCTCCCCGGTCAGATTCACCGGCTTGGCCTGTGCTCGCACCCGGGCAAGCAGGGATCGGGCGTCCCAGAGATGCTCCATCATCTTCTCGCGCGCTTCGGCGGGGCGTCGCCGCTCATAAGCGCTTCCGCCCAGACCACGGCGGGCCAGTTCACCGGCAGAATCACCGACCCCAGCGGCGCCGTGATCGCGGGCGCCACCGTGCTTGCAACCAATGCGGCCACGGGCGCCACTCGGGAGACCGTCTCCAATGAGCTTGGCATATACACCGTGCCGTTGCTCGAGCCGGGGCAATACACCCTCACCATCAAGAAACCTGGCTTCCGCACCATTGAGCGGGGCGGTCTGGTCCTGCACGTCAACCAGATAGCGCGCATGGATTTCGTCATGGAGCTGGGGCCGGTCACCGAAAGTATCTCGGTAACCGCCGATCTGCCCTTGCTGCAAGCCGCGGAGGCCTCACTCAAAGCCACCGTAGACAATCGAAAGATCATTGAGCTTGACCAACGAAGTGCTCTTGGACGGGATCCCAAACACCACGCCACAATATAACGCCTATGCGATTATTCGGTGCCGAGGCTCGAGCAGCGCCGCGGGACTACAACAACCCTTTTGACACGAACTTCGATATGACTCGGCTGGGATTTCCTGCCTACTACCGGGGTGTCCACCCGCGGCGCGTCTTCCCTTCGATCACTGTAAATGGTTACGCGGTGAGCAAGATCGGTTTTGGCACCAGCAGCATAGGCCCCGTTAACGACACCGTCATCAACAACATTTCAAATGCCTACACTGCCCAGAGCGACGTCACTCATGCGCGTGCCAAGCACGTGCTTAAGACCGGCTTCGAATACCGCACGGCATCACGCCAACTACATATTACTCGGATCCGTACCCGAACGGTTTTGTACAACCCACTGGGGCGAGCCTCGGCTTGCTGACCAACGTCGGGGGAGCGATTTCGGCCCCGGATTATGATCAGCAAGGTCTGTACATGCAGCATTGGAATCTGAGCGTTCAGCGGCAGATCGGTGCTGAGGTCGTCCTGGAGGTTGCCTATGCAGGAAGCAAAGGCACTCACCTATGGCAGAATCTGCAATGGAACCAACTGCCTGACGAGTATCTCGGGCTGAAGGAAGGCTTGCGCCGGGTCATCCCCAATCCCTTTTACCGAATTATTCCTGCGGCCCAGGCGCTGGGGGGTGCCACCACTACTTATGGGCAACTGCTTCGTCCTTTCCCGCACTTTACCGGCGTCACCTCGATCGGATCCACTTCAGGCAGCTCCACTTACCACGCCCTGGAGATTCGCGCCGAAAAGCGTTTCTCACGCGGGCTGCATTTGCTGGCCAGCTACACGGCGCCCAAGCAGATTGATGACGGCGCCCCGGGAGCCCGCATCGCGTGGATGGGAGAAGAACCAAACTTTCAAAACAACAACAATCGGCGAGCGGAAAGGAGCCTCAACTCACACCTGGCATCCCAGCGCTTCACTGTCGCCGCTGGGTGGGAGTTGCCGATCGGGCGCGGCAAGGCCCTCGCCTCTGGCCTTTCGCCCCTGGCAGACAAATTCCTTGGCGGCTGGCAGATCAACTGGATTAGCGCGATCCAGACCGGCATCCCCCTGGCCCTCACCACGCAGGTCAACAATACCAACTCCTACGGAGGCGGTTCGCGCCCCAATTCGGTCGGCAGGAGCGCCAAGCTTTCCGGCCCCATACGCGCTCGGTTAGACCGCTACTTCGATACCAGTGCGTTCACCCAACCCGAGCCGTTCAGCTTTGGCAACGTCTCGCGAACCCTTCCCGACGTGCGTGGCCCGGGCCAGGTGAACGTGGACCTCTCGCTCGTCAAGAACCTGGTGCTGGCCGAGCGAGTGCGGCTGCAACTGCGCGGCGAAGCGGTCAATGCCTTCAATCACGTGAATTTCTGGAACCCGGGCACCAGCCTCGGCGGGCCCCTCTATGGCGTCATCAGCGGCGCCGGCGGCGCGCGAGTGATCCAGTTGGCGTTGAAGCTATATTACTAAGACGTTGAGGAAACTCTTATGAGGAAAATCTGCTGGTTGCTGTTGCCCTCGGCGGTGCTACTCGGGCTCGGGCAGGAACACGGCCTCGTGGACACCTCGCAGAGCCCGCACGTGAAGCAACGATCGGTCGGCCTTGATGCGGTTCGCTGGACCCGGGGTTTCTGGGCGGATCGGTGTGCACTGGTTGCCAAAGTGAGCTTGCCCGCCATGTGGGAAGTGATGCAGGACGCGGGCAATTCGGCGAACTTCGTCAATTTCAAGATCGCTGCCGGCCTCCAAGCCGGCAAGTTCCACGGCAACGACTGGAGCGACGGCGACGTGTACAAGGCGCTGGAAACCATGGCGCTCGTCTACTCCTACACCGAGGACCGCAGGCTTGAGGACACCATGGAGCAGGCCATCGCCGTCATAGCCAAGGCGCAGACGCCCGAGGGTTACATAGGCACCCACACCCAACTGACGACCAAAAAACGATGGGGCGATCTGCGCTACCACGAGCTTTACAACTTCGGGCATCTGTTCGCAGCGGCTTGCGTCCACGCTCGGGTCACCGGGAAAGACAGTTTTCTCAGCGTGGCTCGAAAGGCGGCTGATTACGTTTACACCGTTTTCAAGCCCAGGCCGCGCGAGCTGGCCCACTTCTGCTTCAATCCCTCGCAGATCATGGGCCTGGTGGAGCTTTACCGGACGACGCGCAACCCCAAGTACCTTGACTTGGCCGGAATCTTCGTGGACATGCGCGGCTCACAGCCCGGGGGCACGGACCAGAACCAAACCCGGGTCCCGCTACGCAAGGAGACCGAAGCCGTGGGACACGCCGTCACCGGGCCCTACTTGTGGGCGGGAGCCACCGACGTGTACGCGGAGACGGGCGAAGAAGCGCTGGGCCAGGCGCTCGAACGTCTTTGGCGGGACGTTGTCGAGCGCAAGATGTACATTACAGGCGGCATCGCCGCCCTCCACCAAGGCGCGTCCATACGCCGGGACCCTGTGCACGAAGCGTTCGGCTATCCTTACCAGCTTCCCCAGCGGACCGCTTACAACGAGACCTGTGCAGGCATAGCCATGGCCATGTGGAGCTGGCGCATGCTGGGCGTGACCGGCGATCCGAAATACGCCGATGTGGTGGAGTTGATCTTTTATAACACGCTGCTTTCGGCATGGGGTCTGGACGGGAAAACATACTTCTACACGAACCCGCTTCGCCGCTACGGGAAAGAAGACCCACTAATGTCCAACGACAGTTGGCAGCGGTGGCCGTCCACCACGACTCCGGGGGCGCCGTACTGCTACTGCTGTCCGCCCAACGTGCTGCGCACTGTAGCAGGTTCGGCGGCGTGGGCCTACGCTGTATCGGAAAAGAACGTTTGGGTCAATTTGTATGGATCGAACACATTCGCGGCCAACGTGCCCGGGGTGGGCCCCGTCAGGCTGACCCAAGATACGAACTACCCCTGGGAGGGACACGTTCAGCTTCGCGTGGAGTCGGCGGGCGCGTTCACGCTCAACCTGCGCGTGCCCGGCTGGGCCGAGGGAGCTACGGTGCGGGTGAACGGACAGCCGGGACCCGCCGCCAGGGCCGGCTCCTATGTGAGCCTTTCGCGCACCTGGAAGCCGGGTGATAGTGTGGAGCTGACCCTTCCCCTGCACCCCCGTTTGGTGGAGGCCCATCCTAAGGCGGAGGAACTCCGAAACCAGGTAGCGGTGATGCGGGGGCCGCTGGTCTATGCCCTGGAATCGCCCGACCTGCCGCCCGGGGTGCGCATCTCTGAGGTGTTCTTGCCGGCTCAAATCAAACTCACGCCCCATCATGAGGGCGAGCTTTTGGGAGGCGTAACTGTGCTTGAGGGCGAGGCGGTACGGATCCCGGAGGGCGATTGGACGGGCCTGCTCTACAGGACCCTTCTCCGCCCGACTCCGGAGAAGATTCGCCTCCGGCTGATTCCCTACTACGCCTGGGCCAACCGAGGTGTCTCCTACATGACGGTTTGGCTGCCGGTGCTGAGGTAGCACCAGGAGCCGGTCCCATGGCATTGTTGAGGAACGCATTGATTGAGCGACGCAAGTTACTCTGTGGCTTCGGAACCCTGCCCGTGCTTAAGCGCGAGCAACGCAACGCAGTTCTGGTGATCTGCGAGCAGTTCCAGCACAACGTGGGCTCGTTCGCGGGAGGACCCGCACGCACGCCCAGCCTGGAAAGGTTCGCGGCCACTGCGGTGATGTTCCGCACCGCCTGTACAACTACCGGGCTCTGCTCTCCGGCCCGAGCCGCACTGTGGACTGGCCGGTTAGGCCATCGCACGGGCTTGGACGACAACTGCAACGTGTGGCATTCGCGTCTGACGCGGCTTGAGTTGAGCCAACCTACCTTGATCGAATGGGCGCGGCGAAAGGGCTATTTTATCGGCTACTTTGGTAAGTGGCACTTGGGCCGTGACGGCCCTATTTTGCGGGGCGCAGACCGCTATCCTCCGCAGGGATTCGATCGGGTCCAAAGCCCTCCAGGGAAAGTTGATCGAAAGCCGGACTTCACTTCGACCCGCAAGTATTACCAGCCCGGCGCCCGTTTCATCGAAAAGCCGGGCTTTTACGCCCGAGCTGCGGGTGGCTACGAGAACAGTGAGCCCGCTCGGCTCGCAGCGCAGGCGCGTGAGTTCCTGCACGAAGCCCGGCAGCTTGGAAAGCCGTTCTTTTTGACGGTCAGCTTCAACGCGGTGCATCCTCCTTACCACGTGCCCGAGCCGTATTGCAAGCTGTACGACCCGGCGCTCGTCAAGCTGCCCGCAAGCTTGGGCGACAGCTTCGCCGGAAAACCGGCCTACCAGAATGAGGTCATGTGGCCGTTTCACGACACCGGTCACCTTTCGGAAGATGACTGGCGCCGCCTCATCGCTCATTACTACGGTTTCGTGACCTTGCTGGATCGGGCTTTGGGCGAGATCGAGTCCGCGCTGGCCGAAAGCGGGTTGGCCCAGAGCACAATGGTGGTGATCACCGCCGATCACGGTGACATGGTCGGCGCCCACAACCGTTTCGACAAAGGACCTTATTGCTACGACGAGATCATGCGCATTCCGCTGCTCATTCGGGCACCCGGCGTCCGCCCGCGCGAGGTGCGCCGGCATGTTTCCCTGATTGACGTGAATCGCACGCTAGTGGATTGGATGGGTCTCCAGCCCGACGTTCCTCCTGAAGACAGCCGCTCGCTGCTGCCGCTCATGGAGCGTGGCGATGCGGGCTGGAGCCAGCCTGACCAGGCCTTTTACCGCTACGAGTGGTACAACGGGCGCTGGTTCGGCATTCGCGCGGTGCGGACGCCCACGCATAAGTACTGCTTCAATCCGGCTGGGGTGGACGAATTCTACGATCTGAAGGCCGATCCCGCCGAAATGAAAAACCTGGCGGCCGCGGCCGGGGCGCCTGCCGCCATGAGAATCCTACAAGAGCGCCTTCTGTCGCATTTGGCAGATACTAATGACGCCATGCTGTACGCCAAGTTCAAGGAGTATCTGTCAGCCTCGGGGGCCAAATCGAACTCGATCGCTCGTCCAAGCCAGGGAGGCCGGCATGAAGCCTGAGAGCATCGCACACGCCCTGGAGGCACAAGGCGCCTGGCGGCCTCGTCTTCGTATCACGGCCGTGCGGGTACACCAGTTAGCCGCGCGCCTCCGCGAGCCCTTCGGTTGGTCGCTTAATTGGACCCAGACGCGAACGGCCACATTGGTTGAGGTGGTGACTGACGCCGGCCTCACCGGCTGGGGCGAGGGGTATTGTGATGCCAGCTTGCTAAGGCAAAGGGCGGATCGCCTCCTCGGCCGCTCACCCTTTGAGCTGGAAGCCATTTACGAGGAAATGCGTGCGCCGGGCGGCCCGCAGCAACGGCCGGGGCCCTGCGCAACGCCGGGTTTGGACATCGCCCTTTGGGATTTGGTTGGCAAAGCGCTGGAGATGCCCGTTTCGGCATTGCTTGGCCGACAGTATCGTACGCACGTCATGCCATACGTGACCGCTCTGTATCGAAAGCAGAGGCCCGATTTCTGCGAGGCCCTGGTAGAGGAAGCGCGCTGCTGGGCGAACCTGGGCTATCGCGCGCTCAAGATGAAAACGGGCTACTCCCCGGAGCTTGATTTGCAAGCGGTGGCTGCTGTGCGGGAAGCAATCGGCCCGGAGATCGCCTTGGCCATTGACTCTAACTGCGCTTACGACGCTGGCACGGCTCTGAGGATTGGAGTGCGCTTGGAGCAGCTTAACCTTATGTGGTGGGAAGAGCCGCTTGTAGCCGACGATTTGGCGGGTTATCGCCATCTGCGCCAGGCGCTGCGCATTCCGCTAGCGGCCGGAGAGACCGGTTCGCTCGATTGGCTCGTACTTCACTACGTTCAACCTAGGTTGATAGACATTCTCCAGCCCGACCTCGGAAATATCGGGCTGACCGGCGCGCGCTTGCTCACGCAGCTTTGCCATCTCAACCATATCCGCCTCATCCCACACAACTGGGGCACTGCGCTGAATACCGCCGCCACCTTGCAGTGGGTAAGCACTTCTCCGCCCCTAACCCCAGCGTTGAATCCACCCGAGCCGATGCTCGAGTTCGACCAAACCGAGCATCCCTTTCGAGACGCCCTCGTTGCGCAGCGGATCGCGCCGGATACGCCTGGCGGCGCGCTGGCAGTCCCCAACGGTCCAGGCCTGGGCGTATCGGTGATACCGGAGGCCGTGGCCGAGTTTCGCACGGGCCTGCTCACAATTCCGGCCTGAGCGCCCGGCTGTGTTCCAAGTCACGATTGCTCAAGGGCTGGGCAACTTGAGCGGGAACGGCCGGTGAATCTTGCCTTCAGGGGAAGAGTGCCTCAAACGAGGTGGTGCGATCGCCTTTCAGCCATTTGTTGAACCACTCCAGGCTGCGGCGCAGACAGCGGCGTCGGAGCAGAGGGCTCAAGATGGCGTGGCCTTCCTTGGGATATATTTCCAGTACCGCGGGGACACCGTAATACTTCAGCGCCTTGTAGAACAGGATGGCGCCGGCCACCGGGCAGCGCGGGTCGTCCTCGCCATGCTGGATGAGGGTGGGCGTGCGCACCTTCATAGCGGACTATTTGCTCCAGGAAACCTGGCCCGGCAACTTGAAGCCTCCTGTCCAGCACCACTAGCGAGGGATTGAACAGGTTGATGGCGTTGGCCAGCCCGAGGGCGAGGTAGCGCTCGACTTCCTCGACCACTGTCGCGCACATCTTGTCGCCCAGGCAGGCAGCTTCAAAGACCATGAAGCCGTTGATCCGCGCCGGATCGCCTCCAGCCAGCTCCAGCACCTTTGAGCGGCCGCCCTCCAGCACCGCGGTGCGCACGCGCGCAGCGATTGCCGGTGCGCCTGCAATGGCCTCCAGGCAGCCGAAGCTAGAGTGGTTTGAGCTTGGGCGGCGGGGCCGGCCAGGAGCAGGGCCAAGACAAGGGCGAAACGGTGAGGTTTCGATATTATCATCATGGCTAGATCTCCAGGCCCTGTGGTACGCCGGGCGAGGCAAAATGTCAAGCGAAAATCTCGCAAGTGATAATATCTAGCGCCAGCGGCGGCAAGCCGCCTGCGCAGCTCAACGCAACCTGGGGTAGGCCGTCTGCCAGCCCTTGGCGTCCCACCACAGGATACGGTTGAGCACGTCCTGCGGGATGTCGTCGGGCTCGTGCCAGTTCATGGCCAGCGACTGCCGTGCGGCCCAGAGGCGTCTTCCCTTCAGCGCCTTCAGCGGCGGGTTCATTTCGTCGAGAGGGATCCGATTGGGCAGGCATTGGTAGGCGGAGAGATCCGGCTCCGTGGTGAAGATGCTGGTCATGGGCCGGGCGGCCTTCAAGAACCGCGTGCGCGGCTCAATGCCGAAAATCTCCTGGATGGTGCGCACCATGCTCCCGTGATTGTAATGGTTCGAGTCCACGACGTTCCGCCGCACGTAAGGCCCGGCGGCCAGCGCCACCGTGCGGTGCCCGTCAACGTGATCAATGCCGTCCTGCGCATCGTCCTCCACGGTGAGAATGAGCATCTTCGGCCAGAACCGGCTCCGGGAGAGCGCTTCCACCACGCGCCCCAGAGCCAGGTCGTTGTCGGCCACCATGGCGCGCGGCGTGGGGAAGCCAGGCCTCGTCCCCGCGGTGTGGTTGTTGTTCAGGTGCAGGATGACCAGGTTGGGCATGCGACCGTTCTTCTCCCAGCCGGCCAGCTCCTCCAGAAAAACTTCCGCGCGAATCTGGTCCGGGATGCTGGTGGTCGAGTTGGGATAGCGCACGCAGATGTAAGGCGCCAGCGCAGGTACGCCGGGACGCGAACCCACGGCGTTGCGCCACTTTCCCTCGCGATAGAGCCGCCAATACTCGGACCACGGAAGCAGCTCGCTCTCGGTGATGTCCACCACGCTTTGCGTTTCTGGATTCCAGCGCGCGGGCAAACAGAATTCGCCGAAGATGCGTACTTCGAGCGGACGCCGCGCGCCTTGCCAGAAGAAGCCGGCGGGCGAGATGGTGAGGGCATCGGCCATGTTCCAGGCGTAACCGCGCGGCGAAGCCCCGAAGGCGCGCTCCACGTAATCGCTCACGAAGCCTTGCATCAACCAGTGGTGGCCGTCGAAGCTGATCGCGCCCCCGGTGTAGAAGTTATCCAACAGGACGTAGCGGTCCGCGAGGGCGTGGTGATTGGGTGTGACTTCCCGCCCGTACATCACCAGCTTGGGATCGCCGTTGCCCTTGCCCATGTCGCCAAAGATCTGGTCGTAGGTACGGTTCTCTTTGATGATGAAAACCACGTGCTGGATGCCGAGCGATGGCAGGTTGGCCACGCCGCCCGCCGGCGTCCACCGAGGACTGTTGGCGGCGCGAACCTCCCGCGTGCCGGCGGCCAACTGCCCGGGCAGTGGCGCGGGCAGGCGCACGAGCGAACCCTCGTACTGCCGGGAGTTGAAGGCGCCTGTCTGGTTGGCGGTGTTCCCCACCCCCTTCACGTTCACCACCCAAAGGTCACCCTTGCCGTCGACCGCAAGCCCCGAGGGAAACCACCCGGTCGGCAGAGCGCCGGCAACCTGCCAGCCGTTGCCCGTCTTTTGGAGCACCGCGATGGCGTTATTGCCGCCGCAAGCCACGTAAAGGGTCTTGCCATCCGGCGCGAACCGAACGGCGATCGGCTGACTGCCGGCGAAGCTCTCCGGGTATGTCGGTATCTTCACGTCGGTGCGCGCCAGCGTGCGCGTATCGAGCAGCGAGACGGTGTCCGAGTGGCCATTGGCTACGGCCAGCGTGCCCTCGTCCGGGCTCAGAGCCATCCCGGAAGGCGCCAGTCCTACCTGGGCCTCGCGCACGTTAAAGTCGGGCAGCTCGATCACGCTGAGCGTGCCGGTGGCGGCAAAGCCCGCCTTCGGGTCGCTCAGCACTTGCGTGCCGCTGGATGGCGCCGTCGTCTCGGCTGCCAGGGGCCGCCGCCCGCCGCGGTTAGAAACGAAGATGCGCTTGTAACGCGGCGAGTAAACCACCGCGAACGGCGCCACCCCCACCTCGATTTCCCGCAGCACGCGCCGCGTGCCCGCATCCAACACCGCCAGCGAATTGTTGCGACTGAATGCGACGTAAGCCTGCTGCCCGTCGGGCGAGAAGGCGATTCCCGCAGGCACAGGATGGCCCGGCAACTCGACATACTCGACCTTGGCCGGGCGGCCGATTTCGCTCAGCGCAGCTACCATCAGCGCGTCGGGACCGTTGCGCGTGGCCAGGCTAGCCCACAGCTCGCGATCCCCCGGGCGAAACGCGAGCCCGGTGTAGGAAGTGCTGCGCGGCTTGATCTCATCCAGCGGCGCCCCGCTCGACGCATCTGCCAGCATCACGCTGCGCCAGTTCAGTACGGCCAGCAAGCGCTTCTGTGAATCGAGGGCCAACTCGACCGGACGCCCGGGAATCATGGTCTGCTGCCCCCAGGGCCGGATCAACTGATTGGTGGGCAACAAGTGGAACCCACCCGGCTGTCGCCCAGGTAGCACGGTGCTAAGAAGTGCGGGAAACAGAGACGACTGCTGCGCGACGAGCGCCACTCCGCCCGCCAGCGCCGCAACGATCCAGCTCTTGCGAAGCCTCATTCCCTGAGCGTAGGCAAGCGGCGCCGCAAGTGTCAAGGCCGCCCGGGCACGGCACCACACACCACAAACTTGCTTTGGCGCTCGATGTAATCCGTTCAAATGCGAGGGCCTTTTTGGCGCGCCCGGAGGGACTCGAACCCCCGGCCTGCTGGTTCGAAGCCAGCCGCTCTATCCACCTGAGCTACGGGCGCGGCTTGACCCATTATAGCTTGGGCGCAAGCGCTGGCCGGCCGGGAGCGGCCGGGTCCGAGATCGAAAGCCTGGCTGTACTAAAATTACTCGGAAGTCCAAAATCGAAAACTTGGGCGGCAACTGCCATGCGACATACCCGGCGCCAGTTTCTGAATAGCTCTATCGCCGCTTGCATAGCTGCGGCCAAGGCTCGACCCGTAGCCCCCAGCGATCAGGTCCGGATCGGCCTGATCGGGTGCGGAGGCATTTCGGTCGGCGACACCAACGCCTTCCTGGCGCACCCGGAGTGCGAAGTGGTCGCCATCTGCGACGTAGACGACGCCCGAATTCAGAAGACCTTGGAGCGGCTAGCCGCGCTCGGCCGCCGGCGCCCGGACGCGGTCAAAGATTTCCGGCGGATCATCGAGCGCAAAGACGTGGACGTCTGCCTGATCTGCACCCCGGATCACTGGCACGCCCTGCCCGCCATCGCCGCCTGCCGGGCGGGCAAGGACGTCTATTGCGAAAAACCGCTCGCCACAACGATCGGCGAGGGCCGCCTGATGAGGGACGTGGCCCGTGAGCACGGCCGCGTCTGCCAAATGGGGACCCAATGGCGCAGCGGCGAACATTACCGCGAGGCGGTCGAGCTGGTGCGATCCGGCAAGATCGGCAAGGTGCGCCAAGTGCGCTGCTGGGCATACCTGGATTGGATCACCGACATCGGCAACCCGCCGGATGAACCGGTTCCACCCGGCGTGGACTATGACATGTGGCTCGGCCCGGCGCCTAAGCGTCCCTTCAACCGCAATCGCTTCCATTTCAACTTCCGCTGGTTTTGGGACTACGCCGGCGGTCTGATGACCGACTGGGGCGTGCACCTGATAAACATCGCGCTCTGGGCCATGGGGCCCGAGTGGCCGAAAAGCGTGGTAGCCTCGGGCGGCAAGTATCTGCTCAAAGACAACTCCGAGACCCCCGACACTCAAATCGCCGTCTACGACTTCCCTACTTACACGCTGATCTGGGAGCATCAGGTCCAATGCGGGCTGGGCCCGGACCGCCGCGAGCACGGCGTCATGTTTACGGGCTCGGAGGCCACACTCATCGTAGACACCTCCGGCTGGGAGGTGATCGCCGAGCCGAAGAAGCGCGGAATGGTCGAGATGAAACGGCGCGCCCGCACCGATGAAAACGTTCGCATCGCGCACGTGCGCAGCTTCTTGGATGCCATCAAATCCCGCGCTCAGCCCAACGAGAACTTCGACGTCGGCCACCACGTCTCGGCGGTGGCGCATTTGGGCAACATCGCCCTGCGCTCGCGTAATCGCATTGAATGGGACCCCGCCGCCGAGCGCATCACGAACCACGAGCCCGCAAACGCTTTTCTGACCCGCTCATACCGGCCACCCTGGAAACTGGCATAAGCCAGAATCGCGGACGATATACCCGATTGCCGTCTTGCGCTGTGAACTGGCTCAACTGAGGAAGAACTCTGCGGTGGCCGTGCAGGGCTGCTGGGGCAGCAGGCGCACCCAGTGCGCCGCGAAGCCCTCCGGGAACACATGGTACTTGTAGCCCGCCACGCGCAGCGTCTCGTAAGGCTCCCAGGAACCGTTGCCCAGGAAATCAACTTGGATACGGACCTCCGCCGGGCGATCGGTCTTCAGTTGGAGCACCTTCTTGTCGAAGCCCGTGAATAAGAAGGGATCCGAAGCCTCTCCGGCACGCACTTGCCTGCGGCGCCAAGGACCTCCCCAACCCTGCGGTTTGCCGAAACTCCACAAATCATCGGTCTTGCCGAACCAGATGCCGGACTGCGGCTGGCCGCCCAAGGGATTGTTGTCGGCGTTGGGGGTATTTTGGTTGCCGGCCATCACAAACAGTCCGCGAAATGAACAGAAATCCGGGACGACGCGCAGATGCCGGCAGATGGGACTTACGCCCCAAATGGCGTCCTCAAAAGCGATCGGTTGCAACTCGTAAAACATGCCGTGCGCGTCCATTAAGAAGCGCTCGGTTTCAACTTCCCGGATACGTGTCCACTCGGTCTGCCAGGCGTGATCGAAGGTGTGGCTGGCCTTGGGAAGGAGGTAGCGGCGCCATTGACCTTTAATCAGGGCCCAGAACAGCACCGAAGCCTCGTCCCAGCCGGTGCAGAACATGACCTGTCCGAGATTGTTTCGTGCCGCACACTCCATGTGAGGCTTGCGGCTCAGAGCGCGCCATTGCTTGCCATCGTATTCGAACAGGCCAGCCTGATCGTCGCCAAATTCGTAAAAGCCATTGTTCGCCACCACTACCCGGCCCTGGGCCGTCGAGCCGCCCTTGAAGTGAGGACGCTTGATGCCGAACTCTTTGTTCAAGTCAAACAGCAGCGTGGCCTTCAGCGTGCCGACGTCCATTTCGAAAAGAAGCCCTTCCATGGTCAGCATGTAGACACGGTTGGCCGGATCGCTGAGATGCGCCATAGTGGCCGTCAGCCGGTGATCCAGCAGGGACTCGATGACCCGGAAGTTGCCGCGCAAGTCAATGATGTAAGGGCCGATTATGGCCTGCTGCGATTGGGTGTGAACGTAGCGGTTGGCGTGCGTGCCGTCGCTGCGGTGGACTAAACGAATATTGAGACGGTCGTCAATCACGTGCAAGCCTAGACCGGAACCGGTGGGCGCTTTGTGCGAGTTGTACGTGACAGCCCACAGCACGTCGGCCCAGGGCAGCAAAGCGCCCACGCCGCATTCCGAGCGCGCCGGGCCGGTGTCAGCTTTCACGCCCACATTGGGAAGGCCGGGCAGGAAGCTTTGTGCGCGCCCGGCCAACGCGCCCATCGCCGTTGCCACTACCATGCGTCGAGTCATCTCTCTTCCCAGTAGATATGGCGGCCTGAAGCCGACCCACGCTCGCTGTCAAGTTGCGCTGCGCAGAATCTCGCGGATGCGCCTGGCTACGATGCGTTCCTCGCCGGGCTCCATCATCCAAACCCCCACCACCAGCGCATCCCGGCTCCCGGGCACCACCTCGATCGAGGGCTCGCCCTCGCGCAAACGCTTGACGACCTCAGCAACGCCGATCTTGACCCGCTGCGTGTCCCAGCGAACGCGCAAATGGGGCACGTGATTGGCGATTTCAGGCACCCAGACTTCCGTAGTCACCCCCGGCACCGAGGCGGCGTAGTCGGCGATGTACTTTACGCGACGTTCCCACTCGCGCCATTCCGAGGCGTGATCGCGCTTCAGGTAGAGCTCGACGGCAACCATCATTGCCAGCATCTCCTCCTTGTTCACCTTCATGCCGCGCCCGATGGTGTCCGCGTAAGGAGAAGCATTCAAGCGAGCCGCCTCTATGAGATCCTTGCGTCCCAGCAGCAGCCCTGCGCTCTGCGGCCCGCGCAGTCCCTTGCCCCCGGAAAAAGTCACCAGGTCGAATCCCATTTTCAGGTACTTTGAGAGATTTTCGGCCGGTGGCACGTCGGCCGCGCAGTCGTTGAAGGTGGGCACGTTGTGCTTGCGGCCAAGCTGTGCGAATTCAGCCGCCTTGATCTTGCCCACCAGCTCGTTGGCGTTGAGGAACAGCATCATGGCCGTTCGCTCGTTGATCGCTCGCTCCAATTCCTCCGCGGTTTCGACCTCGACCAGGCGCACGCCGCAGTTGCGCACCGCGTGGTCGTAGCCGAAGCGGTGGGATTTCTGAATGATGACCTCGCTCTTCATGCCCGTGGTGTCGGGCAAGCGGCGAATGAATTCCGGGTTCTTGCCGGTCAGGCAGGCGGCCGTGCCCAGCGTCAAGGCCGAGGCTGCCCCGGCGGTGACCATAGCAGCTTCGCAACCGATCAGCTCGGCAATCCGCCGGCCCACGGCGTCGTGAAGCTCGTTGAGCGAACAGTACTTGCGCGAAGCGTATTCCCAGGCTTGCTTGACCTCGGGTGGCATCAGCGAAGCGGTCAAAGCGGTATACGTGCCGGCGGCGTTGATAAAGGTGCGCACGCCCAGCTCCTTGAAATAATCGCGCTTGGAGGTGCGCGCCAGCGCCGCAGACGGGAACAGACTGCCGATCAGGGGTAACCCCGCTGCGGCCTCTAAGAATCTTCTCCGGTTCGGCATGGCGAAACCAGTCTAACGCAGTTGAGCGGCCGCAGCCAGCACGGCGCTACCGCCAGCGCCAGGCCGAATCAGGCTCGGGCTGCCGCGAGCCAGCGGCTCGTAGCGTCTCGATTACGCCAGGCCACTTGCGCCACACCAGCTCGCTCAGATTTAGCACCACGGCAAGGACGAGCAACAGCGGCCACAAGCGCCACCGCGTGCGCACGCCACGGCCTCCGGCGTCGAAGACCTGTTCCGGAGCAGGCTGGAATTTGCCACCACTGAAGCGCGCCATTTCCTCAAGCAAAGCGGGGTTGCTGCCGTATTCGCTCAGCTCAGGCTCCTGCAAGTAGAGGCCGGTTTCGGGAAAGGCGCGCGATTCCTCCAGAGGACGCACGCGCAGCAGTCCCGGTGGCGGCGTAGCGTAGATGCTGCCCCGGTATGATCCGGGTGCAACCCTGGCCAGCTTGATCACCCGACGGAACCCAGGCTCGGCGACTAGAAAGATATCCGGGGGCGCTGGCGGCTCGGGCAACCCGGCGCCGAGCCGGTACTCCACGGTAACTTCGCCGGTCGCGGCACTGTAGCTGACCCGGGCATCACTGGCCGGAGCCTTGGGCAGAAGGTCTCGTAACAGGTTAATCCAGAATTTATCGAACCCTGCCCAGCGGATCCACTGAGCCGCCCAGCGGCTCTTGGCATCCGAGCTAAACACAGCGGCTCTGCCTAGCCCGTACTGCCATCTCACCAGCAACGGATCGCGCTCGTCGGCCTTCAGCAACACCTCGGCGGTGGGCTTGGCGATGAACTTTACGTAGCCCGCCAGCGGCGGCGCTGCATCCCAAGCAATACCTTCCAGGATTTCTGCCTTCCTGGCCAGCAAAGGCCGGAAGGCCTTCTCCACCAAGCTGGTGCCCGTGTGCTCCATCACATCCCGGATCAAGATTTGCTCCAAACCAGAAGGATCCGACATGAAGTAAGCCTTGCCGCCAGCAGTCAGGGCCACCCTTTCCAGAAAGGCGCGATTGACGTCCTGACCCAAGCCGACGGTGGAGATGGTCACCCGATTCGCCACGGCATCGCGAGCCAGCATCATGCTGTCGCCCTCTTCGGAAATGCCGTCGGTCAGCAGCACGATGTGCTTGTAAACCGCGCGCACCGGCAATATGCGGCGGTAAGCCTCCTGCAAGGCAGGCGCGATCTGCGTGCCTCCGTCGGCCATGATGCCCGCGATAAGCCGTTTCAGCGCGTTCGGGTCGTCGGCTTTGCGTATGGGCACCACCCAGTGAAACGAGTTGTCGAAGATCAGGATGCCTATCAAATCAATGGGACGCAGGTGCTCTACCACACCCACCGCCGCCAGCCGCGCCAGCTCGATTTTCTTGCCCTCCATCGAAGAGGACTTGTCCAGAATGAGCACCACCGCTGTTCCCTCAGGGGCGCGGGGCGGCGCCACTTTGGCGGGCAGAAGGCGGTCCAGCGCATCTTCGACTCCCTTCTTGTCCACATAGACGTTGTTCTCCCCTGCTATAACAAGCAACCCGCCGCCACTCTTGACAAATTCTTCCAGGGCCGCTTTGCGTCCCGCAGGCAGAGACTCCAAGTCCCAGTTATTCAAGACCACAATTTGATAGCGACCAGGATCTTCCAGCGCCTCTGCGCCCCGCCGCTCGAGCTGGAATCCGGCTGCCTTCAGGGCTTCAGTTAAATGCTTCTCTTGCCCGAGCGGATCTCCAGAAACCAGCAGGATCGCCGGCAGGCGGATGGTAACTGCCTGGGCAAAGCTAGCCTCCCCCAGCTCCCCAGCGCGGATGACGCCGGTCAAGTCCACCGCGCCGGCGGTACTGAGCCGTGCATGTACGCGGACCATATTCGGCCCCGCTTCCAACTTCACGCGGCTTATACCAAGGCTCTTGCCAGCCGCCAGTATTTGCACATCGGCTTCCGCCGACCGCGGTGCGTATACGGTCAAGTCAATCGGAAATTTCTCGCCCGTGAATGCCTGCGCCGGAATGGCTACCGAGTCAAGGCGCAACTGGCTTCGGCTACGTCCCGCGAGGGGAAAGCTATCAATGGGTACGCCCGCTTGCCGGGCCTGCCAGGCCGCACGCGCGGCGCTGCCCTCATTTTCCATACCATCGGATATCAGTACCAGCTTCGGCACCAAGCCCGGAGGCAACTGCGCCAGCGCTTCTCCCACCGCTGCTTCCAGGTTGGTCGCCCGGCCTGCTTCGCCCTCGCTATAACGCAAATTCCAGGTTTGCCCCAGCTCCCCGGGATACAGCTCCCGCGTTGTTCGTGCGAACGGGATTACGCGCAGCCAGTGCCGTCCCCGCGCGGCGACAATCCGCGCCACCAACGACCCGGCCTGCTTGAGGTCCTGCTCGCTGAGGCTCAATGAGGTATCCACCAAAACGCCCACCGCCAGCTTGCTCGAAGTTATGCTCAAGGCGGGGCCGGAGAGGGCGACTGCAATAGCACATAAGGAGAAGGCCTTCAGCCAAAGCAACCCGCGCCGCCTCTGGCTGCGTGCCTGCCACCCCGCCCAAATTAGCGGCAGCCAAGCCAGCCACAAAACCCACGCCCGCTCGAACGTCATGACAGACGTTCCTTGACGAACGCCGCCGCCCGTCGCGCCGCCAGTCTCCAGGACGAGCCTGCCCAGCGCCCATCCACCCTCGCACGCTGAAACGGACCGTAGGCGAGCCATTCCGCCAGAATGCAAGCGCCGCCGGCAAGCGCTAGCCAGGGCCAGAGGGCCATCGTCGGCCTCGTCGGGAAGGCCCTCGCCGGCACGCCTCGCCGCACCCCAGGTGGCGGCTCCCACTGCGCCTCCGCGATCTGAGGCAAACTCAACGAGAAAACCAGCTCGCTACCCGGCGCCAGCACCCTTATCAAGTGAGCATTCGCGCTGAACAGACGCAACTGCCCGCGGCTGCGCGTGAAGGGTACCAGGCGCCCGTCCTCGGTAATAACCCGCAGCTCCGCCGGCTCGTCGCCCAAGTCTGCGCTGAACGTTCCTGCGCTCTGCGCATGCGCCTCCCACCGACGAAACGGCTCGGGTGCCATCCAGCGCAGCATGTTCGCGAACAATAGGGGAGCAGTCACCTCATAGCGCATCGAAGAACGCTGCGGATGGAAGCCCAGCACTACCAGCTTGCGCGGACCGTCGCGAGCCAGGATTACCGGCTGGGCTGAAGCCTCTGCAATGACTACGTCGCCCGGGCTCGGGACCAGAATGTTGGCCTGCTCCAACTCCAGGTCGTGCGCGCGTATGCCCGCCCCCAGCGCATGGTCCGTGCGCCAGCGAGTCAACTTGGCGCGCGTGAGCCGGCCGCGAATCTCCACCGGCGCGCCTTTCACCGGAGGATCAATCCAGACCGTGTGAGCCGCCGGGGGCTCAGGCGGCCGGAACCCGTCAAGAATCACCACGTCGGCCGGAGCCCGCGGATCAAATGCGCCGGGTGGACGATATTCGGCGCGGACCCAGGGATTGGAGGAAAACAGCGGCCGCCACAATTCCGGTTCCGCCGTATAAGCTAGCACGTGGATCAAATGCAGCTCCGGGACTTCCAGCACGGCATGATCGTCAGCCTGCAAAGCATCATTGCCCCAAAGCCTGGCCTCCAGCCAACCTGCCGCCCGGCTTCTAAAGGAAAACCGATACTGTTGTTCCTGAGCCGGGGCTAGCCACACTTCCGTTTCGCCCACCGGCGCACCGCCGAAAGTCAGCCGCAGCAGGCGCCGCTGCTGCCTGAGGCCGTAATTGCGCACGGACACCACAACCTCCCAGCGCGCCGGCTCGGTGGTGGAGCGCACCAGCCCGATGCGTCGCAAGCCGCAATTTTCAAGCGGCTGGTTGAGCAATACCGTACGCAGGCCGGCAGGAAGCGGCCAGGCTCCGCTGGCTTCTTCTTCAGAGACACGACCCGCACCCACGAAAATCAGCTCGCCGGGACTCCCACCACTCAGGCTGCGGCTGCGAGCAGCAAACTCCAAGGCATGCCGCAAGCGCAAAGCCGTGGCGCTTGGCTGGGATTGGGAGATGGCGCGCGCAATAACGCTGCGATCGGCTTCAAAAACGGTGGCCGGTGTAGCCAGGGCGTCGGCGCGCAACACCATCACCCGGTCACGTGAGGGCAGGCCCCGCACCCAGGCGCGGGCCAGCTCGCGCGCCTGCTCCATCAGGTTTCCCCGAGCTGAGCGAGCCGCCATCCAGGCACTGGTATCGAGAATGAGCACGTGATCCCTTGCGGCCGGCCCGGCAGGCCCGCAGCTAAGCTCCGCTATGGCCAGCGCCAGCAAAACTAGCGCTAGTAACTGCAACAGAAGGGATCGCCATTGCTGAATCCGCCGGCGGTGCCGGGTTTCGGGCGGCCGCTGGGCCGCCACCCAAAAACGCAGGGTCGCCACCACTCGGCGCTGGCGCGCCCGGTCCAGCAGATACAGGGCCACCAGCAGAGCGGACCCGCCGCCCACCAGCGCCAGCAACTGAGCCAGGCTAAGATTGGCCAGCGACACTACTCCAGGTTGCCCCCTTGCCTTAACGATCCAAAAATGGCTTCTTCGATCTCCAGCGCGGTCGAAAGCCCGACGTAGCGGCCCCGATTGGCGAAGGCCAGGCGCCGCAAGGCTTCGGCATGCTCGTCAAAGGCGGCTGTGTAACGGCGGCGGGCCTCGGCGTCAACGTCCAGCTCCAAGCTCGATCCGGTTTCGGCATCAACCAACTCCAGACGCCCGACCCACGGAGGCTGCCGGTCTTCTTCGGCCCATATGTGAAGCAGCAGCAACTCGTGGCCGAAGTCGGCCAGGTATTGAAGCGCCCTCTGGCAGTCGCCGTCATCCAGAAAATCCGAAAGGATGATGACCAGGCCGCGGTCGGGATAGCGGGAGACGAACTGGCGCACGGTTTCCAGGTAGTTTGTGCGTCCGCCGGATTTGAGCTCGCTCAAAAATTCCACCACGGGAGCGAACCGGTAGCGTCCCCCCGCGCAGCGAAAGGCGGGCTCCAAGCCCTCGCGGAAGGGCACCAGTACGATGGTGTCCAGCCGCACCAGGCCTATGTAAGCCAGCGCGGCCGCCAGCTTGCGCGCGTAATCAAACTTGACGCGGCTCCCCGTGGCCATGGACGCGCTGGCATCCAGCAACAGGCGCACGGGCGCGTGTGGTTCGATGCGGAAAATCTTCAAGAACAACTTCTCGAATCTCAGATAAGCTCGCCAGTTAACCGCGCGCAGATCGTCGCCGTAGTGAAAGTGGCGATGGTCGAGAAACTCCATGCCAGGACCGGAAAACCGGGAGGGGTTGCGCCCGCCCACCAGGCCCGGGAATGACTTTTGCCAGCGAATAGCGAGCCGCTCGAGTTTTTCCAGGAACTTCTGGTCAACTAAGGGCTGCTGCGACATCTGGCGCCCCGGTTGTTCAGCGCAGCGACCGCCGCTCAACCTGGCTGCGTATGATCTCCTCCAGGATGCTATCGGCCGTCTGCCCGTCGGCGTGTGCGTCGAAGTTCAGTATTATGCGATGGCGCAGTACCGCCGGGGCCACCGCCAGCACGTCGTCAACGCTCAAGTGGAAGCGCCCGCGCATCAAGGCCAGGGCCCGGCCGCATTCCACCAAGGCCTGAGCGCCCCGCGGCGAGCTGCCGTAACGGATATAGCGCCGCGCCAATTCGTGCGCCTGCGGATGAGCCGGCTGGGTAGCCAGCACCATATCCACAGCGAACTCGCGCACGTGGGGCGCCACCAGGACCTCGCGACAAGCCGCCCGCACCTCGAGAATCTCCTCGCGGTCCATGGCCTGCTCCACCACCGGTTCCTGCTTGCCGATAGTGCGCTCCACGATGGCAGCCAGTTCGCTCCGCGAAGGATAATGCACCACTATCTTCATCAGGAACCGATCAAGCTGGGCTTCCGGCAGCGGGTAGGTGCCCTCCATTTCGATCGGGTTCTGGGTGGCCATGACCAGGAAAGGCGCCTCCAACTGATGCGTGGTGTTGCCGCTGGTGACGGTCCGCTCCTGCATGGCTTCCAACAAGGCCGACTGCGTTTTCGGGGTGGCGCGGTTAATCTCGTCGGCCAGCACCAGGTGCGCAAAGATGGGCCCGGGCTGGAAGCGCAGAGCCTTGGCCCCGTGATCGCTTGTCTCCAAGATCATGCTGCCCACTATGTCGGCCGGCATGAGGTCCGGGGTGAACTGTATGCGCGAATACTTCAGATTGAGCGCGCGCGCCAGAGTGCGCAACAGCGTTGTTTTCCCCAGCCCCGGCACGCCTTCCAACAGCACGTGGCCCCCCGCCAGCAGGCACACCAGCACGCCCTGCACCACGTCCTGTTGCCCCACAATTATCTTGCCAATCTCCTGCCGGACGCGTTCCAGGCGCGCTACCGCTTCCTCCAGCCTGCTTTCGGCCTGCACATTTTCATTGTAAGCGATGCCTTCAAGGACACAGGATCTGCCCCGAGGCAGTACAATTGGGACATGAAAAAGAAGGTCGGGCTGACGTTGGTATGGGCTCTCAGCGGGTTGTTGCCGGCTGAGGCAGCGCAAAAAGACGAGGATGCCGAGCGGCTGGAGCGCGCGGCCACGGTCTTTCAGGAAATCATGGATACCCCTGACAAGGGCATTCCGCAATCATTGCTGGACAAGGCGCATTGTGCGGTGATCGTGCCCGGGCTGAAAAAGGGCGCGTTCATCTTCGGTGCCAAGTACGGGCGCGGTTTCTTTTCTTGCCGGAGCAAGAAAGGCGTGGGCTGGACCGGGCCCGCCGCCGTGCGCGTCGAAGGCGGCAGCTTTGGATTGCAAATCGGGGGTTCCGAGACGGACGTGATCCTCCTGGTTATGAACGAAAACGGCGTGCGCCGCCTGCTTTCGAGCAAGTTCACCCTGGGGGCGGACGCCTCGGTAGCTGGGGGTCCTGTGGGCCGCACCAGTTCGGCCGAAGTGGACGCCCTGCTGTCGGCTGAGATCCTGTCGTGGTCGCGCTCGCGCGGCATTTTCGCGGGGGTTTCCCTGCAAGGGGCCACCCTCCGACAGGACCTGGACGTGAATCGCCGCCTTTACGGCAGGCCGTTGACGAATCGCGAGATCATCGAGGGCGAACTCGCTCCGCCTGCTGTGGCCGAGCGATTGGTGCAGGCTCTGAACAAGTACTCAAGCCGCAAGAGCTGAATGGGCTGGCCATCAGCGGAGACTTCCAGGCGCCACTGCGAGTATCACGCTCTCGTGCTGACGCGGCTACTTGTTAGACTGGCTTTTAGGCGAGGAATACGACTCAGACCATGCCCAAAGGTTACGTAGCCATCAATGTCGAACGGTGCAAGGGCTGCGGCTTTTGCGTCGAGTTCTGTCCCACTCATGTTCTGGCGATGTCCTCGGCCTTCAACTCGCGCGGCTATCACCCACCGCATGTGGTGAACCCTGAGAAATGCAGCGGGTGCGACCTGTGCGGGATGTTCTGCCCGGATTTCGCCATATACGGTTGGAAAGTCTCACAACCCAGCAACGGAGCCAAGAAGGATGCTGCACGCTGACCCTAAAGGCGTTCTCACCGGAGTGCATTTTCTGGATGGCGATCACGCGGCTTGCGAGGGAGCACTGGCGGCGGGGGCACGCTTTGCTGCCGGCTACCCCATCACGCCGTCGACCGAGGTGGTGGAGCGGTTTGCCGCTCGCATTCCGATGGTGGGCGGCATCTTCATCCAGATGGAAGACGAGCTGGCCGCTTCCATTGCCATCGCCGGGGCGGTTTGGGCCGGGGCTAAGGCGTTCACGGTAACTTCCGGCCCTGGCTTCTCGCTCATGATGGAGCACATCGGCTTCGCGGCCATGACGGAGACCCCTTGCGTGTTCATCAACGTGCAACGGGGTGGGCCTTCCACAGGTTTGCCCACGTTGCCCGCTCAGGCCGATATGATGCAAGCACGCTGGGGCTCGCATGGCGATTATGAGATCATTGCCCTGTGCCCCAACTCGCCGCAGGAATGTTTCGACCTGACTATCCGCGCTTTTAACCTGGCTGAGGAGTTCCGCGTGCCGGTCATGCTGATGATGGACGAGTGTGTGGGCCACATGACCGAAAAGGTGGTCATCCCACCCGCCGAGCAGATCGAGATCTACCCCCGCCGCCACACTCGGAGGCCGCCCGGCGACTACCAGCCCTTCGCCGCAGGTCCGGACTTGGTCCCTGAGATGGCTCATGCGGGCGAGGGTTACCGCTTCCATATCACCGGCCTCACGCACGATGAGCGCGGCTATCCCTCAATGACCGTGGCTGCCCAGGACCGGCTGGTTAAGCGCCTCAAGGCCAAGATCACCCGCGCTGCCGAGCGTTTGGCTTGCTATGAGCAGCAGGGGGTGGAAGACGCCGATGTCGTCGTCCTCAGCTACGGCATTACATCGCGCGTCGCCCAGCGGGCGGTCGAGCTGGCCAGAGCTCGCGGGGCCAAAGTGGGAAGGCTGCGATTGATCACAGTCTGGCCCTTTCCCACCGCACAGGTTCGCGCCCTGGCCCGCCACGTGAAGGCCTTCGTAGTGCCCGAGCTCAACCTGGGCCAGATCGCGCTGGAGGTGGAACGCGCGGCGGCCGGGCAGGCTGCTGTAGTGCAAGTCCCGCATGCCGGCGGCGGCGTGCACGATCCAGAACAAATTTTGGATGCCATTATGGAGGTACTCAAATGAGCGCGCAAGCCCCTGAGGCTGCCGGAAAGATCGCTGGCGGGCAAGTCGAAGATGCGCCGGAGAGTTGCGCACCGGAGAACCCCGTCGAGCAGTTTCTGCGCATGGACCGCATGCCGCATATTTGGTGTCCCGGCTGCGGCATCGGCACCACGGTGAACTCCTTCGCGCGTGCCCTGCTGGAAGCCGGCCTCGACCTGGATCGCGTGGCGGTGGTCTCCGGCATAGGTTGCTCCGGCCGTGTGGCCGGCTACCTGCGCCTGGATTCGTTCCACACCACCCACGGCCGGGCCATACCATTTGCCACCGGCTTGAAGCTGGCTAACCCTGGCTTGACCGTGGTGGTTTACTCGGGCGACGGTGATTTGTTTGCGATCGGGGGTAACCACATCATACACGCTGCCCGGCGCAACGTGGATTTGAAAGTCATTTGCATTAATAATCTGGTCTATGGCATGACGGGCGGCCAAGTGGCACCCACCACACCCGGAGGTGCGGTGACCACTACCACTCCCTACGGCTGCTATGAGCCGGCCTTCAACCTGCCTGCTTTGATGGATGCGGCGGGCGCGGTTTACGTAGCCCGCTGGACCACTTACCACGTGCGCCAGCTCACGCGCTCCATGATTGATGTGTTCAAGAAAAAAGGGTTTTGCTTTATCGAAATCTTGAGCCCCTGCCCCACGCTTTACCAGCGCAAGAACCGCATGGGCGACGGCCTGGACGCCATGAAGTATTACAAGGAAAAAAGCAAAATCCGGCACGGCGCTCCCACCGCCGAGGTGGCCCTCAGCAAGGAGGGCGAGATTATCGTGGGCAAGTTTGTGGACCGCGAGCGCCCCGAATACCTGGAGCTGATGCGGGCGCAGCTTTCGGCTCAGCTCGGCGAGCGCTACGTGGAAACGGAGCATTTGGTATGCAGCTAACTGAGATCCGCATCGCAGGCTTTGGCGGCCAGGGCGTCATGCTTTCGGCGCACATCATCGGCAAGGCGGCTGCTGTTTACCAGGGGGCTTACGCCACCATGACCCAGAGTTTCGGCCCGGAAGCGCGCGGCGGCGCGGCCAGCGCTCAGGTCATTCTTTCCGAGACGCCCATACTTTACCCTTATGTGACGCGGCCCGATGTGCTCATTGCAATGTCGCAGGAAGCCTATACGCGATTCGCGCCGGAACTCAAGCCCAACGGCTTGCTGTTGCTGGAAAGCGACCTGGTGAGGGTTTCCGATTTGCCGGCGGGCGTCCGGGTGCACTCCATACCGGCTACGCGCCTGGCCGAGGAGTTGGGCCGGCGAATGGTGCTCAACGTGGTCATGGTAGGCTTTTTCGGCGCCATAACGGCCTTGCTCGAGCCGGATGCCTTGCGCAAGGCGGTGATTGATTCGGTCCCCCCCGCCATGCGCGATCTGAACGTGCGCGCCTTCGAGAAGGGCTTCGAGTACGGCCTGACAGTCCTGCACGGGGACCGCCCTCGCCAGGAGGAACATTTGCCGGCGCCCTCGGAAGCCGAGGCTTAGTTCAGCCGGCCGCGGTCACTTTGCGCGCGAAAGAGAGTATCTGTGGCTTGACCAGCCTTTCGAAATCGCGGAACTGGATGCGCACCACGTCGCGGTGCGTGCCGGCATTGAAGGCGATGGAGGGCTGGGCCGCAAGCTGGGCGTCCACATAAACAGGCAGCCCGAACAGGTTGCCGGTGGGCGGCATCGCTCCCAGTTCGCAGTCCGGGAATAACTCCCCCAGCTCGGCTTCCGTAGCCAGCCGCACCCGGCTCAGTCCCAAATCCCGGCGCAACTGCTCCAAGTCCACCACACAATCCCCGCAAAGCACGGACATCCCGTAGCCGTTTTCGCTCAAAAAAACCACCGTCTTGGCCACTTCACGGGGCGGGATATGTTCGGCTACCGCCACTTCACGCGCGGTGTAAGCGGTGGGGTGCACGCTGTGCTGGTACTGCACCCCGTTTTCTTCCAGCAGTTGCTGCAACTTCTTGAGCACGGCCATGGCGCACCTCCCTGGCGGGCGCGAAAGCAGCACGCCATAGCCGAATGTAACCCAATCCGAGGCAGGATTCAACTGCCGCTCAGCGGTGCGCGCCCAGGCTGATAAGAGTAATGCCGAGCAGGATTAGCAGCAAGCCCCACAGCTTGCCGCGCGTGATGGGTTCAGCGAAGAAAAGCCGGGACCATATCATGGTCCACACGTAGCTCAGCGAAACCAGCGGGTACAATACGCTCAGCTCGCCCCGCCGCACCCCCAGCACGAAAAAGTAAGAGGAGAGCAGAAACAGGGCCACCCCCAGGCCGAGCCGATAGTTGCACACAAGCTGGCGCAGACCCAAGCCGAGCCGCGACGCCCCCGCCTTCAGCAAAACTGCCCCAAACGAGCCGATGAAGGAAGCCGTTAGCACTAGCAGCATCGAGGCCACCGGCGTGCTGCTCATTGCCGGCCATCCCAGCCCAAGAAGCTAACGCCAAGCACGATTGTGGCTACCCCCAGGGTTTTCAACAGGTTGAAGCTCTCCTGGAAAAACCACACAGAAAGCCCGCTCACCCAAACGTAAGTCAGCGCAATGATCGGGTAAAGCAGCGAAAGTTCCTCTTCGCGCAAGGCCACCACGAACAATGCTGTCATCAAGCCGTAAAGAGCATAGCCGCCAAGCAACAGGGGATTGCTCAACATCGCAACCGGACTGGTGCTTTGGCCGAGCTGGATGGCGCCCAATTTGATCAGGACTTGGCCCGCCGCCCCCAGCAGCGTGCAGAACACCGTAATCATCACCGCTTGCCGGCGGGTCAACTTGGGTGGAAACTGCAACTGGCCTCCAAAAACTGCCATCATAGCCGATCAGGCAGATCTCTCGCCTTCGCTCATTGCGGCTTGCGTTTCAGGGAAGGGGGCTTGCGAGGCGCCGGCGGCGTTTCTGGTGCAAGCGACTCGGCCGGACGTTCGGTTGCGGGCGGCTCGGCCGGGCCCGGGATTGCCAACTCTGGCTCGCGGCATTCACCCACCGGGATCAAGAAGCTCGCCACCACTTCCCATTTGCCGGCGTAACGCTCCAGCAGGTAAGAGTGCGAGGGAGCGTCGGGACGGAGCCGCCACTGCGACTTGGGCGCCCGCTCCGCCTTTCTGGAGATCGGGCGATCGGAGATTTGCCGGAGCATCCAGCTCTCACCGCCCGTCATCGTTTCGTACAGCTCATAGCGGCCAGCTTCGCCGGGGGAGGCGCGGTCCACCCACAACCAGCCATGCTGGCGGCTGTCGAAGTGAAAATCCTCGATCAAGCCAATCTTGCTCTCGGCCCACAAAGGGCGCCGCCGCCAGGTGCGCCCCCCGTCGCCGGTGATGAGCAAGAAGGGATCCCGCGGCAGCGCGTGAAGAAAGTAACCGGCCACCCAACCCGTTTCCAGATCGAAAAACTCGATCTGGTCCAATGCTGCCGAGCGGATCCGCTCCACCGGCTCGTACCAGCTTGCCCCTTCGTCTTCACTAGCCAACAGAATTGCGGCCAGCGTGGCCGACTCAGTGTGCAGGTTGCCGGTCAAGAACAAACGCCGGCCGACATGTTCGAAACCGGCCAGCTCCAAGAACACAGCACAGGGATGCTCCGGGGGACAGGTGAGCGAGAGGGCCCGAATGTCTTCTTCGCTGCAAGGCGAAGGGATGCGCAGGGGCGCACCGCTGTTTTCGAGTCGCGCGGGAGCCGGCTGCGCCCTCGAGTCAGTCCCGGCCCAGAGCACTGACGCCAAAGCGATTGCTGCGGCCCGGTTCACCAGGCACTCCGTTGCGCGCCTGACTCGGCGGCGATTTACTCTTCCTCTTCTTCCTCTACCCCGGCCTTGGCGGCCTTGGCGGCCGCGATGATTTTCTCAGCCTGCTGCTGAGGCACGAAATCGTAGTGGCTCAGTTCCATGCTGAAGGAGGCCCGTCCCTGGGTCATAGAGATCAAATCGGTCTGGTAGGTGAGCATTTCAGCCATGGGTACCTGAGCGCGAATGATTTGTGTGCCTCCCCGAATTTCCATGCCTGTGATCCTGCCCCGGCGACCGTTAAGATCGCCCATCAAGTCGCCCGCGTACTCGACGGGAGCCTGGATTTCGACATTCATGATGGGCTCGAGCAAAGCCGGCTTGGCCTGCTGCATGGCGGCCCGGAAGGCTTTGCGGGCGGCCAGCTTGAAGGAGAGCTCGGACGAGTCCACCTCATGGTAGGAGCCGTCGTAAAGCACTACGCGGAAGTCCACCACCGGGTAGCCGGCCAGATACCCCTCCTCGGCCGCCTCCAAAATGCCCTTCTCGACCGCCGGTATGTACTGCTTGGGTATGGCGCCCCCGAAGATCTGGTTGACGAACTCGAACTTGGCCCCGCGCGGCAGCGGCTCCATGCGAATGCGGCAATCGCCGAACTGCCCGTGGCCGCCAGTCTGTTTCTTATGCCTGCCCTGTACGTCGGCGGTGCCGCGGATGGTCTCGCGATAGGGAATCTTGGGAGCTTTCAGGGTGACATCCACGTTGTAGCGCTTCTTAAGGCGGCTGACGGCCACCTCTACATGCTGCTGTCCGCTGCCGGCCAGCAGGAACTCCTTGGTCTGCGGGTCACGGTAGAAGCGCAGCGAAGGATCCTCCTCCAGAATGCGCTGGATCGCGTTGCCCAGCCGATCCTCGTCCTGGCGCGAGCGGGCTTCAATGGCGTACGCAATGGAGGGTTCCGGCAAGCTGACCGGCGGGTACTGAATCTGAGCGCTCTTATCGCACAGGGTATCCCCAGTGAGCGTCTCTTTGAGCTTGGCCACAGCGCCTATGTCGCCAGCGTGGAGTTCGGTGACCGGCGTGATGGTCTTGCCCATCAGGCAGCCGATATGGGAAAGCCGTTCGGTAGCCCCGCTGCGGGGGTTGTAAAGGCTCGCATCGTTCTTGATGACGCCCGAATAGACCTTGAAGTAGCTCACGCGCCCGGCGAAGGGGTCGGCGATGGTCTTGAAGACGAAAGCCGAGGCAGGCTCGTCGTCGCTGAGGCGCCGCTCCACCTGTTGCTCGCCCGCCTGGCCCTTGACGGCGCCGCGTTCCAGGGGCGAGGGCATGAAATCCACCAGAAAATCCAAGATGCGGTCAGTGCCGATGTTACGCAGGGCGGAAGCGCACAGGATGGGGAACAAGCGCCGCTCTTTGATAGCTTCGCGCAGGCCTTCGAGCAAGCGTTCCGGCGATAGGGTGCCCTGCTCGAAATACTCTTCCATTAGCGCGTCATTGCCCTCGGCTACCATTTCGATGAGGGCCTCGCGGGCCTTCGCGGCTGCCTCGGCCAGCTCGGAAGGTATCTCGCCGGCTACGCCCTTGCCGGGGCCGTCGGGCTGGTAAGTGCAGGCTTCCATGCTGATCAGGTCAACCAAGCCCCGGAATTCGCGCTCCTGCCCGAGAGGCAGATGCAAGGGCACGGCGGCGCGGCCGAAGTTGGCGTGAATGCTTTCCAGGGCGCGCTCGAAACTAGCGTTCTCGCGGTCCAGCTTGTTGATGATCAAGGCCACCGGCAACTTGTAATGGGCGGCAAACTCCCAAACCTTTTCCGTCACGACCTCCACGCCGGCGATGCCGTCCACCAGCAGCAAGGCGCCATCGGCCGCCACCAGAGCGGCGCGCGTGTCGTTGATGAACGTGTTGAAGCCCGGCGTGTCTAGCAGGTTGATCTTGCACTTACGCCATTCCAGGAAGGCCAGCGCGGTGGCGATGGTGACCTTGCGCTGAATCTCTTCTTCATCGAAGTCAGTGATGGTGTTGCCCTCGTCCACGCGGGTGAGCCGACTGGTGGCGCCCGCTGCAAAGAGCATTCCCGCGGCCAAGGTGGTCTTGCCGCTATGTCCGTGCCCGATCAAAGCAACGTTACGAATATCCTTGCCTTCGTATACCTTCACGCCTAACTCCTCGCCGTATGGATCTCAGGCCGCCTGCCCCCGGCCCGGCGGCGCGCCGCGAGGCGCAACCTAGGACTCCGCCTCTACCGGGCTGGTCGCTGGCGGCCCTTCCGCGCTCAAATCCTCGCAGCTCTCTGGCGGATTGTAATACAGAATGCGCCCGCAACTCTCGCAGAACATCACCTGATCGCCGCGGCGCAAATCCTGATAAAACTGCAAGCGCAAGACCAAGTGGCAGGCGGTGCACCGCCCGTCCACCACTTCGGCTACCGCCACACCTTTCCTCAGCTTGCGAATTCGCTCGTAGGCCTTGAATAGCTGCACGGGCAAGGCCGCGGCCGTCTGCTGGCGCTCCTTGCGCAACTGCTCTAGCAATTGCTGGTCAGCCTGGGCGCGCTCGCGCGCCCTTTGCTTTTCCTGCTCCACCTGCCGGCGTTCCTGAGCGAGCTCCGCTTCCGCTTTCTTGAGGCTCTGCTCCAGCCCTTCCGACTCAGCCATCAGATCCAGAATGCGGTCTTCGAGCTTGCGGATCTGCTCTTCCAGGTATTGAATCTCGTGCTGGAAGGCCCAGAACTGCTCGTTAGTCTTGGCCTCCCGACTTTGGTCCTTCAGGCGTTCCAACTTCTGCTGCTGGCTTTGCACCTCGAGTTCGAGCTGTCGCCGGTCGCGCTGATTGGCGGCCAGCGCTGCCCGTTCCGCCTCCACCTTGCGCACGTGCGATTCGAGCGTCTTTTCCAGCGCAGCGATATGTTTAGGCAGCGCGACAATCTCCCGCCGCAGCTCCTCGATCCGGTCGTCCAATTCTTGCAGCCGGATCGCCAGCTTCACCTCGGGAGCCATTAATTTCTGATTTTATCATGCGGGGCGGGCGCGGCCGCCTTTGCGCCGCAGGGCCCCAAGTCTTAACTGGCTCCCATCCCCGCAGGAGCCTTCAAGAAGGCCGCCCGGCAGAGGATCTTCAGCGACCCAGCCAGCCCCCGTCCACCACCAGCACCGCTCCATTTACATAGTCGGAAGCGGCCGAGGCCAGAAATACCACTGCCCCTTTCAAATCCTCGGGTCGCCCCCAGCGGCCGGCGGGTATACGCGCCACAATGGCCGCGTTGCGTTCCGGGTCCGCCTGCAAGGCCGCAGTGTTATCGGTCATCATGTAACCCGGCGCAATGGCATTTACCTGCACGCCGCGTCCCGCCCACTCGTTAGCCAAAGCTTTGGTGAGCTGGGCGATGGCGCCTTTGCTGGCCGCATAACCGGGCACCAGGATACCGCCCTGGAAGGAAAGCAGCGAAGCCACAAAAATGATCTTGCCGCGTCCCCTCTCCAGCATTCGCTTGCCGAGCTCGCGCGCCAGCAGCCACGGCGCGTGCAAATTGGTTGCGATCACCCGATCCCAGTACTCATCAGGATGCTCAGCCGCCGGCGCCCGCAGGATGATGCCTGCGTTATTCACCAAGATGTCTATCGCCGGAAAATCTGCCAGCACCTGGCTGATGAGCTCGTAGGTCGCCCGGCGGTCTCCCAGATCGCAGCAATAGCCGCGGAAGCGCCGTCCCAGCGCCTGCACCTCACGCTCGATCTGGCTTCCCCTTGGCTCGAGCGAGCGGCTCACTCCCACGATGTCGGCCCCCGCTTCAGCCAGCGCCAGCGCCATGGCTCTTCCTAGACCGCGCCGGCAGCCGGTCACCATGGCGACCTTGCCGTCCAGACGGAAAAGCTCCAAAACCGACATGTTTGCCGCCTCCTGTTCGGGCTTAGCCCGGCTTCAACCACCGCCTGCCACCCTTTCAAAGAACTCCAGGCTTTCCCGCGCGCACCGCTGCCAGCTAAACCTGCGGGCGCGCTCGGTGCCCTGAGCGCTTAGCTTCGCCCGGAGAGCCTCCGAGCTGAGCAGGCGCTTCAGCCCTTCTCGCAGCTCAAAAACGCTTCGCGGGTCCACCAGCACCGCAGCATCGCCGGCGACTTCCGGCAGCGAAGAGACGGCCGAAGTCAGCACGGGCACGCCCGCCGCCATGGCCTGGGCTACGGGCAAGCCGAAGCCTTCGTAAAGCGAAGGGTAAGCCAGGAGCGTCGCCCCGGCAGTTAAACCCGGCAAATCGCTTTCCGGCACGTAGCCCAAATAGCGCACTCCTGCAATCCCTGCTCGCAAACGCTCCAGAAGCTGGTGCTCACCCCAGCCCGCAGGCCCGGCCACGATCAGCTCGTATTCCGATCGCAACTCCCCGGGCAGCGCCAGCCAGGCTTCTATCAAGCTGGCCAGATTCTTGCGCGGCTCGATGGTGCCTACGAACAGAGCGTATGGCCGCCGCAACTTGTAGCGTCGGCAGGCGGTCTGGATTGACTCAGGCGTGACGTGGAAGAACTGCTCAGCCACGCCCTGATATATAACTTGAATGTTTTCTTCGGGTATCCTGAGCAAGCGAACAGCGTCGGCACGCGTGGAGTGCGAGATGGCGATCAAGCCCGCAGCCGCCGGCACTATGCATTCAGCAAAACGTCGCGCCGAGCGTACGTTGGCCGGCGTATGCGTTTCGGGCAGCAACCAGCAGCTCAGATCGTGCAAGGTGGCCGTCAGCTTGCTGCGCCGAGGCCGTCTGGCAAGCAACTGCGAGGCGTGGAAGACATCCGGGCGGGGCCATAGCCAGTCCGGGGGTGGCAGCCCCAGCAGGTTGGTGGCTTGCAGCCGCGCCAAGCCTGCAAGGGTAGCCACGGCTCCGGCCATGGAACGCTCATGATCCAGCGCTCCCAGGCGCATATTCAGCGGGAAAGTGCGCACAGCGGCTTCGCCTGCCAGCTCGCGCAGGCTGCGGACCAGATAGTAGGTATAGTTCTTGATGCCTGCGCTGCGCAGTAGCAAGGCTGTGGCATCAATCGTTATGCGCATCGTTGCTGAAAAGAAACTTGCCGCCCGCCGCGGCCACCAGCTTAAGGTGCTCCCGCCCTGCCACCCGCTCCAAGCGCGGTAACCACGAGCCGGCGACCACCACGTAGCAGCGCTGGGGACCGCGCCAGAGGCGGGCCAGGCCGGCGTCATCAATGAAAACCGCAGGCGCGTCCGGAGCCAGCGAGCCGTACTCCAGGTTGTTGACGCGGCCGTCCCACAACAAGCCGCGCCGATTGGCATAAAAAAACACCGACGAAAACGCGTAATACTGATCGCTCACCACTAACGTGCCCGGCGGCGCCTGGCGCAGGGCTTCGGCCAGCGGGCGGGAAGACAGGTAAGGGTCAAAGACAACCATAGCCAGGCGCGCGGCATGGAAGAACAAGACCATCATCGCGACCAAGGCTAGCGGCGCCCGCCGGGGCGCCAATCGCCAGGCGCCCACTGCTCCCACCAAGAAAGCCGCCGCTGCCAGCGCCAGCGGAACGCGCAAATAGGCGAACGCGGGCAGGGTCAGGTCTGCCATATGGCCCAGCGACAGCGTATAAAGCTCCGGATTCTGCTTGAGCGCCGAGGAGATATCCCCCGGCGCGGGCATATGCCAAACCAGCACCAGGATGAGCGCCGCCACTGCCGCACCCGTTGCCGCTACGATCGCCGCCAGGCGCGTTCCCCACCTCACCAACCGCCCGTTGACGGCCAGCGCCGCCCCCACCAACAGCGCCAAAGCCGGATAAAGAGGCATCGAGTAATACTCTTGTGTGGTCGAAAAGCTGAAAAAAGCCAGCACAAATGCTGTCCATAACAGGCACAGCAGACGCAGCCGGCCGCCGCGATCCAACGGGCGGTAGCCAAGACGCGCGGCTGCGGGCAAGTACACGCTCCAGGGGAACAACCACACCAGATGCAGCAACCAAAACGCCAGTCGGGGCACGGTGTTATAGTCGCGCGGGTGGCGCAGGTTTAGGAAGCGCAGAATGTGCTCGTTGATGAAGTAGAACCAGAAAAACCCGCGGTAGCGAAACGGCTGGGCGCTGAGGGTGAAATCGAAATAGGGCGGGTTGCGCAGGATGGCCAGCACGTGCCACGGGGCTGCGATCAGCAAGAAGATCAGCGTCCCGGAAAAAGGGCGTAGCCTGCGCCAGGTGCGCCGCTTCAGCAGTTGTCCGGTGCAAGCCAAATATAGCAACGCTACGCCGGCCGGAATCACCACTCCGATCAGACCCTTCAGCAGCACCGCAACTGCCATCGCCGCCGCAAAGAGCCGGGCCCAGAATCCGGGACGGGGCTCGTCTTCCTCCAACGCCCGGAGCATAGCCCACAGAGCTGCGGTGACGGCCAACGTCAGCAGCACGTCCGGAATCAGCACCCGGGTGAACAAAAACAGCCCCACGCAAGTACCCAGCGCCAGCCCCGCCCACCAGCCAGCCAGCTCCGAGAAGGCCCACCGCCCGATGCGCCATACCAGCCAGCACAGCAGGACGGCCCCCAGGGCGAGCGGAATCCGCGCCGACCAGTCGTGCACGCCGAAAATCAAATAGGAAACCGCGATCAGCCAGTATTTCAGCGGGGCTTTTTCCAGATAAACCACCCCGTTCAGCCGCGCCGTCACCCAGTCGCCCGATTCCAGCATGTTCCGCGCGATCTGAGCCTGCACGGCATCCACGTCGTCCATCAAGGAGGGCGGGCTCAGGATGGTTCCGAAAAATATTAGGGCCGCGACCAGAATTACACTCAGGCCGTGACGAGCGCCGGGACCCTGCGCGGCGGCTCGACGGTCTCGACTTTCCACCGCCGCATCCAGAGGTGCAGGATCAGCAGTCCCCATAGCTGAAATCCGAGGTTAGCACGTCGCTCCAGATGACGGCGGACAAGATCTTCCACAGCCCTCGCGTCGAACACCCCGCTGCGGCGTACCGCCTCGCGCGAGAGCGTATCCAGCAACAAGGGGCGCAGCACCGTGCGCAGCCACTGGTGCGCAGGGATGTCCAGGCCCTCTTTGGCGCGCTCGATGACTACCGGCGGCAAACGATCCTTCATAAGATGCCGCAAGATGAACTTGAGGGTGCGCCGGCGGATCTTGAAATCTTCCGGCAGCGAGGCGGCGAACTCCACGATGCGATGATCCAAGAAAGCAGGGCGGACCTCGAGCGAGTGGGCCATGCTCATGCGGTCCACCTTGTAGAGGATGTCATCGGGCAGGTAATAAAGCTGATCGAAGAGCAGAAACTGGTTGAGGTAGCCGATTCGGCGCGCCGTCCCGGCGGTGTCCAGGGAGAGCTTGTGGCCGGAGCTGGCCGGGTAAAAGGCCTTTTTCTCGGCGAAACAAAAGCCTCCGTTCCAATAACAGTGGGCCTCGCCCGGCTCCAGCAGCGAGCCGGCCAGGAAACGTTTGAGCTTGTACTCGAAGCTGATCTTCTCATCGGAAACCGGCCAGCAGCTTAGCGCTCGCAGCGCCAGACGCCGCCAGCCCGCCGGGGCCCAGCGTAGCCGGCGCAGCATCCGGTCCGCCAGGTAAGTGATATAGCCTCCGAACAGCTCGTCGGCACCCTCGCCGCTCAAAGCCACCACCACCGAGTTGCGGCTCAGCTTGGACAGATACCAGACCGGCAAGGCGCCCGCATCCGCGCTCGGCTCGTCTGAGTACCACACCATCTGCTCGACGGCGCCGGCCAGATCCAAGCTCTCATTCAAATCCAGCTCCGCGTGCTCGGTTCCGTAACGGGCCGCCACCGTGCGGAAATAAGGGGTTTCGTCGAAGCTTCGGCCGCGGAAGGAAATGGAGAACGTCTTCAGGCGGCCAGGGTAGCGGCGCACTGCATAATGCACGATGGTAGAGGAGTCCAGGCCCCCGGAAGCCCAAACTCCCAAGGGCACCTCCGACATCAAGTGCTCGCCTACCGCTTGATCGAGCAGCCAATCCAGCTCCTCACAGGCCTCAGCGAGCTTCCGGCGCACGGGCCTGAATTCCAGCTTCCAGTACGGTTCCACGCGCAGCTTGCCTTCGCGCCACTCCAGCCAATGGCCCGGCGGCAGCTTCCGGATCCCCGCGATCAACGTGTAGGGGCAGGGCACATAATTCAGGCTCAGATAATGATCCAGCCCTTCCGGGTCCAGTCGTCGGTGCACTTCCGGGTGAACCAGAATCGCTTTCAGTTCTGAGCCAAAGTACAAGTCACGGCCGCGCTCAAGGTAGTACAAGGGCTTGATGCCCAGCCGGTCGCGCACTAACACCAGTCGCCGCTGCGAGGGACGCCAGAGCGCAGCCGCGAACATTCCGCGCACGCGCGCAAAGCAACCCGTGTCCCATTCCAGGAAGGCTCGCAACAGAACCTCGGTATCCGAGCGCGTGCGAAAGCGATGACCGCGGGCTTCCAGCTCGCGCCGCAGCTCCGCGTGGTTGTAAATCTCGCCGTTATAGACGATGACCCCGTCGCCGTCCTGGCTGAGGATGGGCTGATCGCCCCCCTCCAGATCGATGATTTTCAGCCTGGCCGCGCCGAGAGAAACTTGGCTGTCCTGGAAATAACCCTGCTGGTCCGGGCCGCGGTGCCGAAGAGTGAGCGTAGCCTGACTGATCCGCGTGGGCTCAAATGACCGCTGCCAATGGGTATAACCCGCAATGCCGCACACATCTAATCCCCGTCCCGCCATCCTGGTCCGAAACAGCGGGCACTCACCCCAAACGGCGTTCACCCTCACCGTGTGGCGTGCAGAGTTACTATATCACAGCCATCAACCACAGGAAGCAGGCTCCTGGCTATGTTCCGGGCCGGCGGCCGTTGTCATCCAAGCCCGCTTCCGGCAGCAGTGTCCGGAGAAAGGTTCACCTTACCGCGATGGTGCCGCGTCGCTGCGGCGTCATGCTGGGGATGTCTTTGTACTGCACGTAGACCAGCACGGCGTTGCCCGGCGGCACCCGGTCGGGGATGCGGAAGTTGATCTGCCAGACCCCGATCAAGCCCGGCGCCAGACCCGAATACAGCACGTCGGAGTCAGGCACGAAATCGGTGCCGATGAACACCCGCGGCTTCTCCGGCGTCAGGATCTGCCTGCCCCCGGGAGTCTCACCATCAGGCGGCGCCCCTGGAATGAAGCCAGCCCCGGTAGCGAACAACTGCACTACCGATCCCCGCGGGGCAGCGTTGCCGGGACCGTTCACAGTGTTGTCCTGGTTCAAGGCCGCAAGCTGGCCGGAACCCGAAGCGTTGGCCGTGAACAGGCCCGGGGAAGCCACATCCATTCGCAGCACGCCATAGCCCAGAATCTGTCCGCTTGAGGGGCGCTGGACCAGCACGCTGACCGTGCCGCTGGTGGGCGCGTTCATCGGCATCAGGAAGTTGATTTGACCAGGAGAGACAAAATGCAGGGGCACGGCCTCTTCATTCACCAGCACTTCGATGTCCGCCAGGCGCTTGGGCATGGGGATGGGGTTGGGTTCCTGGTCGAAAACGCGCGTTTCGGTGAAGGCGAATTGGCCGCCGGCCGGGTAAAGGGCCACGTAGGTCCCGGGCGCCACCGGCCGGTCCAGGAAATTGGCGGCATTGACGCCCACTACTCCCGGATAATACATTGCCACCCGGTTGAGCGCCTCAGCCACTACTGGGTTGCCGAACTGGTCAAGCGCGATAGCCAGGGGCCCGTACACCGCAAAAGCCAAGTTGGCGGCGAAGTTGGCTGCCGGCAAGAAAGCGTATTCGGGATACCGCAGCAGCCGGTTGGCGCCCTGCTCAGCCGCCCAGATCTCGCCGGTAACAGGGCTAACCGCCACTCCGTAAGGCGAACGCAGTCGGCTGGTGCCGGTCGAATAGGTTAGAACCATGGAGGGCCGAGGGTCTTCGTCCGGACTTACCGCCGCCACGTTGCTGTAAATAACTATGCGGTTATTGCCCGTGTCGGCCACATAAAGCCGGCCGGAAGTATCCACGGCGATGCCCCGCGGGCTGTTAAAACGATTCTCGGCGCTGCCGGAGGCGGCAGACACAAAATCCGGCTGGCCGAATTTTGCACTGGCATCCATACCGTTGGTGAAATCCCCGGTGGCGGGCTTGCGGAACAGGAGGACCCGATGGTGAACGGCATCGGAGACTAGAAGATGGCCTTCGGGAGTGAAGGCCAACCCGTAGGGAAGAGCCATGCTACGCCGGCTCGGATCGGTAGTGCGCGGGCTGGTGGAGAAATCCGGCTGCCCCAGGACAAGGTTAGCTTCGGGGAGGCTCTGCGGCTGGTCAAAATTCGGCCTTGGGAAGCGCAGAACCCGATTGTTGCCGCTGTCAGCGACCCAAAGATTGCCGGCGGCGTCCACGGCCAGGCCGGTGGGCCAGAACAAGCTCGAGCGCGTGGTCTGGCGCGGATCTCCGCTAGGGAAGTTGACCACTGCCCGGAGGCGATCTGGCTGGCCAATCACGATGTCCGCGAAATCGCCGGGCTTGACACGAAAGGCGTCACGGAAGCCCAGGATACGATTATTGAAAGTATCGGCGACGTAAAGGCGGGGAGGCTTGGAGCTGGTATCGAGCGCCACCGTACCTGAAACGACGCCGATCGCGCGTGGCGGGGTAAGGAACAGCTCACGGCCCTCGATAAGGTTGGCAGTGTTGAGGTCCAGCGAGAGTTGCCCGAGCACCCGGGAAGCGCCATTGAATGGCTGCGGCCAGACCACCACGCGGTGATTACCGGAATCAACGATGAACAGCTCCGATCCCGAAAAGGCAGCGCTGACGGGGGTGTTCAAACCCGTTCCCCCTGCTTGCGCCCGAGCGCTGAACAGATCACTCTGGCCGATTACGCTGCGGGCTGCCGGTGAGATGCGGGTAGCACTCTCAGGAGGCCAGTCCTCGAAGCGATCGAAAACCAGGATGCGGTGGTGGCCAGTGTCCACCACTGCCGGATTGGGCCCGATCATGAACACTCCCTCGGGCTGGCTGAAACCTGTATCGGTGACCGCCGGCGGGGCGGGTTGCCCCTGCTGTTGCACCACCAAGCCCATCAGGCGAGCCGCCGCTGCGCCCGAAGCTAGTGGCGGCACAAACACCAGCACGCGATCCAGCGCGTCAGCCACATAAAGGCGCCCGGCGCCATCCAGCGCCAGCCCTGAAGGATAGCGCAGGCCGGACTTGACCAGGCGATTAGCGGCCGCCTCCGCCAGCGCGGTGTTGCTTGTGAAGTCGGCCTGGCCCAGCACGAGATCGGCCGGGGGCCCGTTAACCCCTTGTCGCAGGGTATCGGCGGGATAGCGCAGAACACGGTTGTTGCCGGCGTCAGAAAACCAGAGATTACCCGCCCCGTCGAAAGCAAGCCCGGTCCGAAAAGGTCCGGCGGCAGCGCTCAGCACTAGCGTATTCGCAGCCGGCGAGCCGCCACGGTTGGCGCGGTTCGAAGTGAAGTCCGCTTGCCCAATGACCAAGTCCGCCTCGATCGGCGAGCGGCCCTGATCGAGCTGCTGGAAGGGCTTGGGAAAGCGCAGAATGCGGTTGTTGCCGGCGTCCGCCACATAAAGGTTGCCCTGAGCATCCACGGCCACTGCGGTCGGTTGGTTCAAGCTACTACGCGATGGGCTCGCCGGCAGGGTAGTGAAGCGATCGGGCTGGCCTGCAACGATGTCAGCATACGCGCCGTTGCCGAAGTTGGCCGCGTTGCGCCAGCCAAGAACGCGGTTGTTGCCTGTGTCCGCCACGTACAGCGCAGGCGGTGTCAAGGACAGGTCCAGGGCCAACCCCTGGGGCAAGTACAGCTCCCGACCTTCAACCAGATTGGGAGAGTCACTCTTGGCTGCCAGCGCAGGGTGTCCCAGCACTCGCGCCGGGCTGGGGAAAAATACCGTCTGGGACCACAGAGCGGAAAACACCGCGCTGGTCAAGGTGGCCAGAGCTAGCTTGGTCTTCATGATAATTGTCCCGCGGATTGATTCTAGTGTAGCAGCCCGACCCGTTACGCAGGCGCGATGTTAGACTGAAAGGTTTGCAAGAGCTTTATTCGGCCAAGCCGCAGTTACGCGTTTGCGCGGTTAACTTCTTGAACACGCTGCCGCTGGTCTGGGGCATGGTCCAGGGGCCGCAACGAGGCTTGTTTGAGCTGAGTTTCACTACTCCTGCTGAGTGCGCAGATCGCTTGGCTATGGGCCAGGCTGAAATAGGAATAGTTCCTTCTGTCGAGCTCGAGCGGCTCAAGCTGGACATCTTGCCCGGGGCGGGCATCGCTTGTCGCGGACCAATCCGGAGCATCTTGCTCATTTCGAAAGTTGCGCCGGAGAACATACGGGTTTTGGCCGCCGACGCCGGCTCGCGCACTTCCGTAGTGCTGGCCCAGCTCATTCTGGCCAACCGTTACGCGGTTCGCCCGCGCCTGCTCAGCCGGCCGCCCGAACTAACCGCGATGCTTGAGGAAGCGGACGCAGCGGTGATCATCGGCGATCCGGCCCTGCGCCTGGAGCCGGCCTCGCTGGCTTACTTCACGCTGGATTTGGGCCAAGAGTGGCTTGAACTTACGGGCTTGCCCATGGTGTTTGCGGTCTGGGCCGCACGCCGCGAGTACGTAACCGCCGAATTGATCGCTGCCTTCCAGGATTCCTGCCGGTTCGGCCGCCAGCACCTGGAGGACATTGTGCGCGCCGAGGCGTCGCGGCGAGGCATCCCGGAAGCGCTGGCCCGGCACTATCTCCACAACCTGCTGATCAACGAACTCGGCGAGCAGGAATATCGCGGCTTGAAGGTCTTTCTCGAGCGCGCAAGACAGCTCGGCAGGAGAGGCTGAAATGCTGTCGGATCAGGAGGCCCTGGATCTACTGGCCAGCCCGGACCTAATCCCAGTGGGCATGGCCGCTGATGCCGTGCGCCGCGCCCTGCATCCGGAAGGCACGGTTACCTACGTCGTTGACCGCAACATCAACTTCACTAACATATGCACTAATCAGTGCAGCTTTTGCGCTTTTTACCGGCCGCCGGATCACCCGGAAGCCTACTTGCTTCCCAAGGAAGTTATTTTTGAAAAAATCCGGCAGACCATCGCTCAGGGCGGCACGGGCATCCTGATGCAAGGAGGGGCGCATCCCGGCTTGGGCATCGAATACTATGAGGATCTGCTGCGCTCGATAAAGGAGCGCTTTGCCATTCACCTGCATTGTTTCTCGGCGCCCGAGATCGTCAATATCGCGCGGGTGAGCGGCTTGACGCTGGAAGAGACGCTGGCCCGCCTGCGCGATGCCGGACTGGACTCGTTACCCGGTGGGGGTGCCGAGATACTCGACGATGAAGTGCGAGCACGCATCAGCCCGCGCAAATGCTCTACGCAACAGTGGCTCGACGTGCACCGCCTGGCGCACCGCCTCGGCCTGCGCAGCACCGCCACTATGATGTTCGGCTGCGGCGAACACCTCCGCCACCGGGTTAACCACCTGCGCGTCATCCGCCAGTTGCAAGAGGAGACCGGCGGATTCACCGCCTTTATTCCATGGACTTTCCAGCCCGGCAATACCGCCCTGGGACGCTTGGTGCCGGCCGCGGCGGGCGCCGTGGATTATCTGAAGACGTTGGCCGTGTCGCGCCTCTATCTGGACAACATCGCTAACATTCAAGCCTCCTGGGTCACCCAGGGCCTGAAAGTGTGCCAGATCGCCTTGCGCTTCGGCGCCAACGACGTGGGCAGCCTCATGCTAGAGGAGAACGTGGTGGCGGCCACGGGTGTGCGTAACCAGGCCACGGTGGAGGACTTGCGGCGCATTATTCGACTGGCGGGCTTCACCCCCCTTCAGCGCGATACGCTCTATCGTACCTTTTACCCCGGTTGATCAGAAGGTCTCAAAGCAAGCGCCGCAGCTCGTACTCCAAGCGTTCCAGGTCTTGTTCGTTGTTGTAGAAGTGGGGTGAAATGCGCAGAAAGCCGTGACGTGCAGAAACCAGGATGCGCCTCTGCGCGAGACTTTGGGCCAGCGCCGGCGCCGGCCGTTGCGGCAGTCGCGCCGCCACCAGAGCAGAATGGTAGTGGGCGTCCTCGTCCCAAAGCACTTGGCCCCCCAGCTCCCGCAGCAGCATGCGCACGCGCCCGGCCAGCTCGAGCGCGCGTCGCTCGATGTTATCCAGGCCCAAATCCAAAACCAGGCGCAGCGCAGCCTCCATGGCGTAAAGCAGCGGAAAGGCCAGCATGCCGCCCTCGTACTTTTCGGCTTCCGAGGAAAACACGGGTGCGCCGTGGTGCAGCTCATCCACCCGGCGCCAGTCCCGGTGGCTCCGCCAGCCTACGATGTGGGGCAACAAGCGTTGGCGCAGCTCCGGGTGCACGTACATGAAGCCGGCGCCGGTCGGCCAGAGCAGCCATTTGTAGCCATGGGCGGCATACACGTCCGGTTGAGTGCGTGCGGCGTCAAAGCGAAGCACGCCCGCGCTCTGCGTAGCGTCCACAAACAGCAGGATGCCGCGCCGGCGCAATTCGGGCGCCAGCTCGGGCAAGGGCGCCCGAAAGCCCGTTATGTAATTCACCTCGCTTAATATCACCAGCCGGGTGCCTGGCTTGAGCGCTTCCCAAAACCTGTCCCAGGAAGTCTCAATCAGCTCCACCCCCCGGGACGCCAGCAGGGCCGGATGGTAAATCGAGTTAGGGAATTCCTGCTCGAGGATGACGATGCGATCCCCGGCGCGCCACTCCAAGCCGTTCAGCAGGCAGGCCAGAGCGCTGGCGGCGTTGGGCACAAAAGCAATGTCGGATGCTTCGGCATGAATCAGCTCGGCCACCAGGGCGCGGATCCGATCGGCGTCTTCGAACCAGGTCAGAAAATCGCTGCATGCCATTTGGTCGCGACGCGCGAAGTGCCGCAGGGTGGCATCCACGGCGCAGCGCGGCAATTGCCCGAAGGTGGCCGTATTCAGGTAGGTCCAATTTTGCAAAGCGGGGAACTCGGCCCGCACGCGCGACCAATCGGGTGAAGCTTGCATGCGGTTAGGTCTCCGGCTGGAGGGAACGGTAAGCCTCGCGTATAGCCTCTTGAAGGACCTCGATTGCCCGAGCCGTTTCCACTTCCCGGCTCTGCCGGCTGCGGCGCTCAAGTATCTCAACTTTGTCTTCGGCCAGCTTCTTGCCCACCGTGATGCGGTAGGGAACGCCGATCAGGTCCGCGTCCTTGAACTTGACTCCCGGGCGCTCGTCGCGCTCGTCCAAAAGGGCATCCAAGCCCGCCTGCAAACAACCCTGGTAAAGACGCCACGCGGCCTGCATTTGCGCGGCGTCAGAGTTATTGACAGGCGTGATAACCACCTCGAAGGGTGCAATCGAGACCGGCAAGGCCATGCCGTCTTGATCGGCGTACAGCTCCACCGCCGAGCACAAGATGCGCTCAATGCCGATGCCGTAGGATCCCATAATGGGCGTAATCTCCTCGCCCTTGGGCCCGGCCACGCGCAGGCCCATGGATTCGGAGTACTTGTAACCCAGCTTGAAAATATGGCCGATTTCGATGGCGCGGCTCAGCTCCAGCGGCGAGCCGCATTGCGCGCAACGATCACCCGGCGCCACCTGGCGCAGATCATAATACTCGGCAGCGAAATCCTCTCCCGGGGTCACGTAGCGGAGGTGGTAGCCGTCGCGGTTGGCCCCGCAGATCATGTTGCGCCGGCCTTGCAGCGCGAAATCGGCCAGGATGCGCATATGGCGCACGCCGATAGGGCCAAGCGAGCCGGCGTCCGCGCCCAGCCAGGCCCGCATCTCTTCCGGATGCGCGGGTCGCAGCGCGGCTGTACCTAGCGCTTCGCTGAGCTTGGTTTCGCTGAGCTGATGATCGCCCCGCAGCAGTACCAGCAAAGGCGAGCCCTCGGCCACCATGACCAGCGTCTTGATTTGGGAGGTTTCGGGCAGCCCCGTGAACTCAGACACCTCGGCGATAGTTTTGACGCCCGGCGTGGCAAAGGGTTCGGGATCGAAATCGTTCGGCGGGTCTTCAGCCAGCGGCTCGGCGGCGGTGGAAACCGCTTTTTCCAAGTTGGCCGCATAGCCGCAGTGCGGGCACAGCACCACCCAGTCTTCGCCCGCCTCCGAGCGCACCATGAACTCATGGGACTGGCTGCCGCCCATGGCGCCCGAATGGGCTTCCACAGCCACGAACTTCAATCCGCAACGCCGGAAAATGCGGCAATAAGCGCGGTAATGCTTCTGGTAGGCGGCTTCCAACCCGGCCGCGTCCAGGTCGAAACTGTAGGAGTCCTTCATGATGAACTGGCGCACGCGGATTAGACCGGAACGGGGCCGCGGTTCGTCGCGGAACTTGGTCTGGATCTGGTACCAGATCTGCGGGAGTTGCTTGTAGCTGCGCAGCTCGCCTCGGGCGATGGCCGTCATCACCTCCTCATGCGTCATACCCAGGCAGAGCTGGCGATCGCTGCGGTCTTTGAGCCGGAACATATCCGGCCCCATCACCTCCCAGCGCCCTGATTCCTGCCAGAGCTCGGCCGGGTGCAGCGCGGGCAAAAACATCTCTTGGGCGCCGATGGCGTCCATTTCCTCGCGCACAATGCGGATGATCTTGTTGAAGGCGCGCTGGGCCAGAAACAAGTAACTGTAGATGCCGGCGGCAAGCTGGCGAATATAGCCGGCCCGCACCAGCAGCTTGTGCGAGACTACTTCGGCTTCGGCGGGATCCTCCCGCAGCGTAGGGATGAAAAGCTGGCTCCACTGCATTTGGCTAGTCCGTAGAAAGCGCCGCCTGAGGCGGCGCGCGACGCCTCGCAAGCGCGAATACGCGAGGCAGAAGCAAACCTTACAATCTTAGCATGGTAAAATGAACAACACCGCATGAAAATTTCAGTCGGTGCTGACCACGCGGGTTTCCTGCTTAAGGAATCGCTGCGGGAGTGGCTTAAAAGCCAAGGCCATCAGGTGACCGACCGGGGCACGCACTCGCAGGAATCCTGCGATTACCCGGATTACGCGGCCGCGGTCGCACGTGATGTAGCCTCGGGACAGGCGGAGCGGGGCGTGCTGGTTTGCTGGACCGGCGCAGGCATGGCGATCGCCGCCAACAAGATACATGGGGTGAGGGCAGTGGCGGCAGCCTGGCCCGAACAAGTGCGCCTCAGTCGCGCCCACAACGACGCCAACGTGATCACCTTCGGGGCTCGTTTCATTGACGCGCAGACTGCGGAAGCCATGCTGGAAGTGTTCCTGAGCACGCCTTTTGACGGCGGGCGCCACGCACGGCGCGTGGGCAAGATAACCGCACTCGAGGAGGCTCTTTGCTGAGCAGCGAGCAAGAACGCCTGGCCCGCCCGCTGGCCGAGGTCGACCGGGAGGTTTACGAGGCCATCCTTGGTGAGCTGCGCCGGCAGCACTGCCGGCTGGAGCTGATCGCCAGCGAGAATTTCACCTCCGAGGCCGTTCTGGAAGCCACCGGGAGCGTGTTTACCAACAAGTACGCAGAGGGTTACCCGGGACGCCGCTATTACGGGGGCTGCGAATACGTGGATGTGGTGGAAAACCTGGCCCGCGAGCGCGCCAAGCAGCTCTTCGGCGCCGAGCACGCCAACGTGCAGCCCCATTCCGGTTCCCAGGCCAATATGGCCGCTTACGCTGCCGTACTTTCACCCGGCGACACTATTCTAGGCATGAACCTGTCTCACGGCGGTCACCTCACCCACGGGCACCACCTGAATTTCTCCGGCAAGACCTACCGCGTGATTGCTTATGGGGTGCGCCGCGAAGACGAGCAGATAGATTACGACGAGCTGGCGCGCCTGGCGGAGCAGCACCGGCCCAAAATGATAATCGCCGGTGGCAGCGCTTACCCGCGCGTGCTCGACTTCGCGCGCTTCCGCCAGATCGCCGACTCGGTGGGTGCGCTTTTGTTGGTGGATATGGCGCATTTTGCAGGGCTGGTGGCGGCTGGCTTGCATCCCAACCCTTGTCCCTGGGCGGATATCGTCACCACCACCACGCACAAGACGCTGCGCGGGCCGCGCTCGGGCATGATCCTCTGCAAGCAGCAATACGCGGCAGCCGTAGACAAGAGCGTCTTTCCCGGTGTGCAGGGCGGACCGCTGGTCCATGTGATCGCGGCCAAGGCAGTGTGCTTGAAGGAAGCCATGACGGCGGAGTTTGCCGCTTACCAGAGGCAGGTGGTGGCCAACGCTCGGGCGCTGGCAGCCGGCCTCAGCGAGGCGGGCTTCCGCGTGGTTTCGGGCGGTACCGACACTCACCTGCTGCTGGTGGACGTATTTTCGCGAGGCATCCGGGGTAAAGAGGCTGAGCAGGCCTTGGACGCGGCCGACATCACGGTAAACAAGAATACCATTCCTTTCGACGTCAATCCGCCCCTGAACCCGAGCGGCATTCGTTTGGGCTCCCCGGCCGTGACCACGCGCGGTTTTCGCGAACCGCAAATGCGCCAGGTGGCGGGGCTCATCGCGGAGGTACTGACGCACCTGGGCGATGAGGGGGTGCGGGAGCAGGTACGGCGCCAGGTGCGCGCGCTGGCCGAACAGTTTCCGCTGTACGCCTGGAAGCTGGCAGCCGCCTGCTGAGTGGCGCGCAGATTCAGGGCAAGGCCATGCCTTTGAAAATCGTAATTGACGCGCGACGCTTGCGAGACTTCGGCATCGGCAGCTATATACGCAACCTGACTTACGCCCTGGCCAGGCTGGAGCAGCAACACCAGTACGTGGTGGTGGTGAGGCCTAAAGAGGCTGAAGAGCTGGCAGGGTTGCCGGAGAATTTTCGGCGGGTGGTCTTCCGGCGGCCGGACACCGGCTTGCTCAATCAAATGAGGTTTTCTCTGTTCATTAGACAATTCGAGGCGGATTTGTACCATCTACCCCTGAACCTGGTGCCCTGCTTCATGCCTCGCCCCTACGTGGTCACCATTCACGACCTCAGTAGTCTGCTGTTTCCCAGCTCGCCCGAGCGCTGGCGCACCCTCCGCTGGCACCGCTTCCGCCGCGGCCTGCTGCGCGCAGCGCGCGTTATTGCGGTCTCCGGCGCCACCCGCCGCGACGTCGAGAACGTCCTCGGTGTCCCGGCCGATCGCATCCGGCAGATCTACGACGCACCCGACCCGCGCTTTTTCGACGAGGGCGCCGCAGGCTGCCAGGCCACACCGGCCGAACGACGCCGGGTGCTTGAGCGGTACCAGGTCAACTATCCTTACGTGCTTTACGCAGGAGCCATTCGGCCTCAGAAAAATCTACCCCGGCTGGTGGAAGCCTTCGCGGTGCTGCGCGGCGAGCTGGAGAACCACCCCATGTATAAAGACCTCCGCCTGATTATTATTGGCGATGAAATTTCCCGCCATTCCGCCCTGCGCCACGCGGTAATCAAGACGCGCCTGGAGTACGTAGTAAGATTTTTGGGATTTTTGCCCTTCGAGACGCTGCGGGTTTTTTACCGCTCGGCAGCCGTTTTTGCGTTCCCCTCGCTGTACGAGGGCTTCGGCCTGCCGCCGCTGGAAGCCATGGCTTGCGGCACGCCAGTGGTGACCTCGCAGGTCAGCTCGCTGCCCGAAGTGGTGGGCGAAGCGGCGGTGTTGGTCAATCCGGAAAACGTCTTTGACATCGCTCGCGGCCTGCGGGAAGCGCTTTTGAACGAGCCGCTGCGTGCGGAGCTGGTCCGGCGGGGACTGGAACGGGTGCGCCGTTTTAGCTGGGACAGTACAGCGCGCGCGGTGCTAGAAGTTTACGGGGAAGCGGCGCGAGCGGGCGGCGGCTGAGGCTGCCCCACGGCGGGCAAGAGACGCCGCGCCGGCGGTTTCAATCCCCTCCTCGCTGGCCAGCAAATCGGCCACCCCAATGCGGAGGCAATGCAGCAGGGCGTCGGCCGACTGTACGGAGAGATTGCGCGCCCCTTTGAGGGCGTTGTGCAGGTGCGGTTGGGAGAGGCCCGCCCGGCGGGCGAGGCTGCGCTCTGTGAATTCGCCTCGCTGGATGCGCAGGCGCACGAACTCGATTAGGCGCCGGTGTAGATCAGCGAAGCCGAGTGTGGGGCGTCGCATATATTTCCCTGAGAAATAGACGCGCGGTGAAACTGTTTTTCTCCCGCAATGAACCGGATTTAATTGCAATGCAAATCAGCCTCGCGAGAATTTTCGCGGCGCTTGTTCAGTTATTTGCGGAAAATTCTTTCTGAAGCCTCCTTCACCGCTGCCGGGCGTGGGGCTCAGCACTTGACGTTTTTCGGCCGCGCAGTAAGCTGAAGACAGGTTTCGATGCCCCTCCCCCGAGGGCTACCGAAAGCTAGCTTCTGCGGCGCTGATCCGCGGGGGGCGAGGCCGCACGGCCTCACCCGGGAGGGACCCCTGGAGGACAATTGGACGCCATGGAATGGACGCGATCTGACACTATCGCCCTGGCTAGGAATAACTGCACGCAATGCCACGGACTGGGATTGCGTACCAGCCGCGGGGGGAAGTCCACTCCCTGCAATTGCGTCCTGCGGCGAATTTTCCGCGCCTGCTACGCGCGGTTCCGCTATTGCGCCACCAAGGAAAAATACATGAGCCGGGTATCGCTGGAATACGTGCCCGGCCGGCAAAGCCGCATGACTTGGAGCTTCAAGGATGAAGAATACTGCGCAGACTTCATCCTGGTGAGCCGCCGGACGCTGGATGAATTTGAGTATAAAGTCTTCAAGTACCACTTCTTGCTGGGTGCGGACTGGAAGTTGTGCTGCCGCAAGCTTGGCCTCGACCGCGGCAACTTCTTCCACTGCGTCTACCGCATCGAGCAGAAGCTAGGCCGGGTCTTTCGCGAGCTTGAACCTTACGGGCTGTGGCCGCTGGACGAATACTTCTACGGGAAGGTGCGCAGCCGCCCGCGGGCCGCGGCTTCCTTGCCCGCAGAATCTCCGCGCCCTGTCGCCGGAGCCCCAGTACGTCCCCCGCTCTTGCAGACCGCTTGATCACCCCTGCGCAGGCCGGCCGCCCCGCACGGCCGGCCTGCTTTTTACCCGCCAGCTTGCCACGCCCTTGCCTGCGAGGCCGCGTCGGGCCCATAATCGCTACAGGCCGGATGTGAGCCATCGTGCGGTACCTTGTCCTCAGCGATATCCACGCTAACTGGGAGGCGCTCTGGGCGGTCTTGGAGGACGCCGCCGGCCAGTACGATTGCGTAGTCTGCTGCGGCGATTTGGTGGGTTACGGCGCCGACCCCAATCTGGTCGTCGAATGGGTCCGAGCCCACGCTTGCGCCGTCGTCCGGGGCAACCACGATAAGGCGGCGGCCGGCTTGCAGGACGCCGAAGACTTCAACCCCTACGCGCGAGCCGCCGCCCAGTGGACCGCCCATGTATTGAGTCCCGAAAACGCGCTTTACTTGCGGAGGCTCCCCGCGGGCCCGCAAAGCTTGCCAGGCTTCGACCTCGTGCATGGCTCACCGACCGACGAGGACGAATACCTCACTTGGGTCGAACCTTCGCTCTTGCTGCCTTATCTCAGCCAGTCGCTCACCTTCTTTGGCCATACGCACTGCCAGCTCGCTTTTTGCCTGCGCGGGCCAAGGGCCGAATACCTAAGCGGCGTTCCCGCCGAGCACTCCCGAATCACCATCCGGCTACAGGCCCGGTGCCGCTATCTCGTCAATCCCGGCTCGGTCGGGCAGCCGCGCGACGGCGACCCGCGAGCCGCTTATGCCCTCTACGACGATGCGGCCGGCGAAGTGTACTTGTGCCGCACGCTGTACCCGATCTCGGTAGCTCAGGCCAAGATCCTGCGCGCCGGTTTGCCGGCGTACCTGGCCGAGAGGCTGGCCTCGGGCACCTGAGCGGCCAGCCCCGTCCGCCCCCGCAGTTGCATCAGCCCGAGATTTCTGATAGACCATTCCTGCGGAGGCATTTTCAATGATCGCTCGCCACCCACAAGCTCTCATGACAGCTTTTGTTGCCGGCCTGGCTTGCTGCACTATTTCGTGCACCAGCGCGCCGCCCCCGCCCGCAAAAGGTACACCCGCGTTTTTCTGGACCGCCGCCAAGGAGACCTTCAGTGCGGGGGATTACGTTAAAGCCAGCAACCACCTGGAGCAGCTTTGCAAGACCGAAAACGAGTACGTGGCTCGTGCCCAGCCCTGGAAACTCGTTCTGGACGCGGGCATGGCCAAAGCCTATATGGAGCTGGCGGATCGCTTCGAGCGCGGCGGGCACGCCAATCGCACCAACCCCACTCCCTTCCGCCGCCAAATGGGCCAGTATAGAATCCTAGCCGCCCAGTACGCTGTGCAAGCGGCCGAAACCATGCTCAAGTTTCGCAACTCTAACAAGGACGAGCAAGTTCTGCTGGACTTCACCTATCCTACCGGCAGCGCGGCCGAGATCCCCCAGTTGAACAAAATCGGCCAGGGCATCCTGATACAAGAAGCGGAGCTGGCCGCGGTGGAGCAGAAGACCGTCCAGCGCGCCGTCCTGATGATGACCTGCGCAGCCGCCGGGGCCCCGGAAGACACCGCCAAGACGCAGGAGCTGTTCAAATCGCCGCCGGTGCGCGTGCCGCGACCGGGCTTTTTGCTCGCTATGGCAGAAGCCTTTTACGACCTTTCCAGCCTGTTCGCGCGCGAAAAGCTTGACCAGCCGCAGCGTTTGGGCGCCCTTTGCAAAGAGGCCCTGGCGGCTTTGGAAGGAGTGCCCGAAAGCAAGAAGACCAAGGACCTGAAAGCCAAGATCCAGAAGACGCTGAAGGCGGCCAAGCTGGCCTGAGAGCCGGTCGCCCTCAGCCGCCCGTCAACTCGAGCAGGTGATCCGCCCGCTCCCGCAGCCGCAGGGGACGCGGCGAAACACTACAGTCGGGCAGCGGTCGAAGGGAGTAATAGTTCAGGCCGTAGCGGCGCTCTCGGTCCAAGCGCTCGATGCAAACCCGAGCCGCCTCGGGCTTCATGGCCGACCAAAAGGCCCGCACCGAAACGTAGCGATCAAGCACCGGAAAGGTCAACCACCGCATGGCCGCCACACCGGCGGTGACGGCTATCAGCACAGCAGCCACGGCCCAGGCCCGCCGGCGATCAGCCCACCACCAACACCACAGCCCCAAGCCGGCTCCGACTAGCATCCAGGGCGACAGGCTTGATCCCCACTCGGCGCTGCGCACTCCCATCAACAACGCGCCAGGCAGTACCTTGATCGCCACGGGCACCAGCGCGACCAGCAGACCACAAGCCCCCAGTGCCCAGCGTGCTCTGCGCGCTTGCGCCACCGCCACTGCCATAAGGGCGGACCAGGCAGGAAGCAAAGGCAGCAGATAGCCAGGCAGTTTGTTGCGAGCTAGCGAAAAGAAGCCCAGCCCGAACAGGCCCCATCCCAACAGAAAGCGCAAGCGGATATCGGCGTAGAGGCTTTTGCGAATGACCAGAGCCAGCAGGGGGGTCCAGGGAAACAGACCCGCTGCCAGCACCGGCAAGTAAAACCAAAAGGGTTGCACGTGCTGGAGCTGGTCGGTAAAGATGCGAGCCACATGGTGCTTGAGCAAGAATTCGCGCCAGAATGGCTCGCCGTACGAAAGGCTCATCGCCACCTGCCAGGGAGCTGCGACAAGCAGAAACCCCAGCAAGGGGCCCGGCCTCAGCCAGGCGCGCCAGCGCCCGCGGGCCGCAATCAGCAAAGGCAGGCTTAGCACCAGCGGCACCAGCCCCTTGGCCAGCACCGCCAGCCCCAACAAGATCCCCGCCGCCGTCAAACCGCCCGACTCACCGCGCGCCACCCAAGGCAGACAAAGCAGCATGGCCGTGGAGAAGGCAGCCGCCATTGGCATATCGGTTACCCCAACGCGACCGAAAGCCAACCATCCGGCGCAACTGCCCAACAGGAGGACCCCCACCCAGGCAGCAGTGGCGCCAAACTCGCGTCGAAGTACGCAGTAGTAAAAGGCCAGAAACGCCAGGCTGACCGCAGCAATCGGCAGCCGCGGCGCGAGGTCTTCACCCACGCCCGCCTTGAAGGCGGCGGCCATCAACCAGTATGTTAAGGGCGGCTTTTCGAACCAGGGTTCGCCCCACAGGCGCGGCGTCATCCAGTCGCCGGAGCGCGCCATCTCGCGAGCGATCGCTGCATAGCGCGGCTCGTCCGGGCCCAGCAGGCCCACCGCGTCCAGTCCCCCCAGATACAGCCAGGCGAGCACAAGCGCCAACGCAACCAGAGACCTGCTCAAGCCGCTCTTCACTTCTCAAGTATAATGGGCCGGGATGCTCAGGCTCTTAGTTCTGCTGCCCTTGTTAGTTCAGCAGCCCGCTCGCATCGCCGAAGTGGGCTGCCATTGCGATCCTGGCCAGCCTGAAACTATGCAAGCGCGCCAGTGCAGTCTGTGCCGGGAGGCTGAACGGCAAGCGCCGGAAACGGAGATTTTTTTCGTGCCCGATGCCAGCCCGCGCAAGCCCAATCGGTGGCTGCTGCTGGTGCGCAGCCACGCCTACGACGGTGAGCGGGGCCTGGAAAAGATGCCGGCCGCCCTGCGCAAGCGCGTTTGGGAGGCTGCCATAAGAAAGGCCCGCGAGCTGTGGGGGGATGCCTGGGGGCTGGCTTACAATGGAGACAAGGTGCGCACGCAGTGCCATTTCCACATCCACATCGGCAAGCTGCTCAAAGGAGTGGAACTGGACCGCAACCTGCGCGTGGTTAACGGCCCCGCTGAGATTCCGGTACCTAAGGACGGCAGCGGGCTGTGGATTCATCCCCACGGCAGGCGGTTGCACGTGCACATGAACGAACAGATTTGCGAGACGGTCCTGATGCGCTGAGCACCTGTCCAGCCCCTGGATGAGCACCGACCAAATCGAAGGCCAGCAACCCATTGAGGTCCCGGCTCTCCGTCTGCACCCCGCCGACAACGTCGCCATAGCCCGCTTGCTGCTCCAGCCGGGAACGCGCCTGCGCTTCGCTGATGCCGAACTCGCTGTGTGCGAAGTCATCCCGGCCGGGCACAAGGTGGCGCTGCGCACCATCCCGGCCGGCGAAAGAGTGATTCGCTACGGCGAGTGCATCGGGCGGGCCACTCGCCCGATTGAGGCTGGTGAGCACGTGCACCAGCACAATCTGCGCTGCGAAGAAATCTCCCTGGAGTATGAATTCCCTCAAAGCGAGCTGCCGCGCCCGGAACCGCCTCCGGAAGCGCCCGTCTTCCTGGGTTACTGGCGCAGCGACGGGCGGGTCGGCACTCGCAACTACATTGCTGTGATGGCGGCCAGCAACTGCGCCGCGCACGCGGTAAGTCTGATCGCGCGGAGTTTTGAGGATGTGCCTTTGCCTGAGAACGTGGATGGCGTGGCGGCGTTTACCCACGGGGACGGCTGCGGTCATGCCGTCGGGCCTGACACCGAGCTGCTGCGCCGTACTTTAGCGGGCCTGCTCGATCATCCCAACGTGTCGGCGGCGGTCCTGGTGGGATTGGGTTGCGAAGTGAACCAGATCGCCGACTACTTTCCCGAAGGCACGCTGCGTACGGAGAGAGTGATCGGCTTGACGATCCAGTCAAGCGGCGGCACGCGCGCCACCGTGGAAGCAGCCCGGCGCGAGGTTGCCCGCTTGATAGAGCGCGCAGCCGGCGAGCGGCGGGCACCCGCGCCCGCCTGGAAACTCGTGCTCGGGCTAAACTGCGGGGGGTCGGATTCCTTCTCGGGCATCACCGCCAACCCGGCTCTGGGTTACTGCGCCGACCGCCTGGCCCGTCTGGCTGGCACGCCGGTGCTGGCCGAAACACCCGAGGTCTTCGGCGCCGAACATCTGCTGGTGCGGCGTGCGCGCAGCCGTCAGGTGGCCGAGAAATTGCTCGCTTACATTGAAAGTTACAAACGTTACCTGGCTGCCTTCGGGGCTGGCTTCGACGACAATCCCTCGCCCGGTAACAAGTACGGCGGCTTGAGCAATATCGTCGAAAAATCTCTAGGAGCAGTAGCCAAGGGCGGTAGCTCACCACTTATGGACGCCGTAGATTACGCCCAGCGCATCAGGCCCGGGGGCCTGGTCTTCATGAATACGCCGGGCTATGATCCGGTCTCGCTAGCCGGGCTGGCTGCCGGTGGCTGCACGCTCATCGCCTTTACCAGCGGGCGGGGTAGCGGCATCGGGTTTCCCACCGTCCCGGTGATCAAGATCGCCAGTAACAGTCGTACGTTTCGCCTGATGCGCGAGAACATGGACATCAATGCCGGGCGCATAGCTGATGGCGAGGCGTCCGTGAGTGAGCTGGGAGAGGAGATTTTCCGCTTCGTACTCGAAGTGGCTTCCGGCCGGCGCACCGCGGCTGAAAGGCTGGGCCATGCCGAGTTCGTCCCCTGGCGCACCGGGCCTGTGATGTAGCCCGGCGGGCGTAAAATGCTATGACCGCGCACGCAGCCGCAGCAAAGTGGCGCGACCGTAGCATCTCCACAGGGCCTACCCTTGGGCCGCCATGCGCAAGCGGATCCTGTTGACACAAAGCTCAGTGCCTCCCTGCCGCCCGTTTATCTCGGAGTGCTCAAGGTGACACCGATCTACTCCCGCCTGCTCAGCCCGCTCGAACTCAAAAATAAGGCGGTTGTTGAACCCTGGTCGAAGGCTCCAAGGTGTAACCGCTCCGTCGAAGGCAGGGCTGCTAGGGTTGGCGACGATCTGGGCCGCGCGACGCCCCTTTTCCGGAGATACCAAGTGAGAAAGGAAAGCAGCCATGATGACGGGCCGCGAACCATACCGCCACCAGCGGGGACTAGCTTCGCCAAGGTGGTAAAGCCGGATCAGTTCCGCTGCCATGGCGTGATCCGGCTTCTCTTCGAAAAAACGAAATGCGGGTAGCCTGTAAAGGTAATCATAGGCCACCGAGAAGAGGAAAGGTCCGGGTATGGCTTCCGCGGTGGCCAGGACAAGCTCGCTCCGTCTCCGCAAGTCGTCCCAGCCGGCGGTGGTGGAAAGGAATCCGTCGACGCCATAGCGCTGGGCAAGCTGGATCTGGCCTCGAATGACACTGCGCAGCGCCCATTGGCGCGGGCGGCGTTTGGAATGAGCAGGTGTGGCCGAAAAACGGCGACATCCGCGGGTGGGAGGTTTATGAAAGGGGGCAACTCATGAGGCGGGCCGTGGCCAAGGACACAACCGTGCCCAACCAAGGGCTCGGCTAAGACACCCCTGCCCTTGGGCCAAGGCGCGCGGTGTGAAAGGCAACTGGCGAGTAACTTCGGCTGGAGAATCAAGGGGCGCGGGCGTTCCCCAGCAGCCGGCCCCGCCGCCTCAGCCCGCTTCCCTCAGCCCGGCAGAAGGGTGATTGCTACTGTCTGAATTGCAGAATTATTGAGACGCTTACGTCCGAAGAAGCAAATTTCAGCGGCGGGTTAGCTCTTCTTGATGTCGCGCAGCCATTCCTCAGCCAGGGTCAGCAATTCGTCGACAAGATCAGGACGGTTCCGGCGCAAATTGCGGCGCTCACCAGGATCCTCTTCAAGGTCGGCCAGGAACAAAGCGTCCTCTCCCTCGAGCTTGCGCTGTCCCTCCGGCGTCCCGTCGGCTTCGAAGCCGTCCTTGACGAGTTTCCAGCGGCCGCGACGCACGGCGAGCTGGCCGCCTGACGACCAGAAGAGAGCCTCGTGAGGCGAGGGTGCCCCTTGAGTGACCACCGGTAAGATGTTCCGACCGTCTATTGGCCGGTCGGGTGGCAGGGGTGCACCGGCCGCCGTGAGGACGGTCGGCAAGAGGTCAACGTGGGAGGCGAGTTCCCGTACGACCTGGCCGCTCGGTACGGTTCCCGGCCAGCTGAGGATGGCTGGCACGTGGATGCCTCCATCGAACAAGCTGAACTTCCAGCCGCGGAACGGGTGGTTGCTGCCGCCGCGCGCGGGTTTTTGATTCAGGCCCGCGCGCGGTTCGGCGGTAGCGCCATTGTCTGCGCTGAAGAAGATCAGGGTATTTTCCCGTAGGCCCAGCTTCTCAATCAGGGACAGGATGGCACCCACCGAATCGTCCACAGCAGCCAGCATGGCGGCGTACATACGTCGTTCCCACTCGAGTTCAGGGAAGCGTGATACATAACGCGCAGGTGCATGCATGGGGTAGTGCGGGGCATTGTAGGCAACGTAGAGGAAGAACGCACGCCTCCAGTTCCGTTCGATGAAAGCGAGGGCTTCTCGCGTGACCAACTCCGTGAAATACTGCCCATCCTCAAAGACTTCAGTGCGATTCCGCCACAAATCGTGATAGTTCACGACCTTAGGCTCACCCCAATAGAAACGGTGCGAGTAGTAGTCAATGCACCCGGAGAGAAAACCAAAGAAGAAGTCGAAGCCGTGGGCGTTGGGGAGGCTCTCTGGCGTGCTACCCAAGTGCCACTTACCCACGAGGCCCGTGCTGTAACCCAGTGCCTTTAGAAAACGGGCAATGGTAAGCTCAGAAGGTGGCAAGGGCAGACCGTTTTGCGGCACGCCGGCGCGAATCGGGTACCGGCCCGTAAGCAGAGCGGCGCGCGCCGGCGCACACATGGGGGCGTTGGAGTACCAGTTGACGAACCGGGCTCCCGAGGCGGCTAGCGCGTCCAAGTTTGGGGTTTTCAAGTCACCAGCGCCCTGGCAGCCAAGGTCGTGGTAGCCGTGATCGTCAGTCAACAAGATCAAGAAGTTCGGAAGCCTGTTTCGTCCGAGCAACGCCGTCCTGAGTGCAGCAGACCCTACCACGAACTCACGACGTGTGGGCATGACCTACCCTGCTACGTGGCCCTCGGACCATCCCGACTCGATGCCCGGTGACGCCCCCTTTCAAAAAATGAGCTTCCCGGCGAAGGTTACTTGCCGTTGACCATGCCCTTTTTCGCTCGTGATCGAGCCGAAGGCGCTCGAAGTGGGTGAGGTATTGGGCGCGGCGAACTGCACATGGTTCAAGGTGTTGTAGGTCTCCATGCGGAACTGGAAGCGCCAGCCCTCGCGGATGGGAAAGCTCTTGAAGAGCGACAAATCGAAATTGTTGATTCCGTCCGCGCGGATCCCACTGAAGCGTGTGGGGAAAGCGCGAATGTTGTACTGAAGCTGGCGACGCGGGTCGCGCTCGAAACCGGCGTCCACGTTGAACCAGCGCTCCGCCCGCCGACGGGATACCGGCAACGGGATGTCCTTGAGACTGCCCCGAAAGATCGCGTTACCAAAGCCCAGGGTGTCCCCCGTCTGTCCCTCGAACCAGCCTTGCAACTGCCAGCCCCCTGCGATCAAGTCCAGCCACGAGTGCGTGCCGCTGAGCCACCGCTTGCCTTTGCCTAACGGCAGCTCATAAATGGCGCTGACGACGAGGCGGTGCGTGAAGTCCATATCGGAGACCACCTTCTCTGGGCGCGGGTCGGTGTCGTTCAAATAGCTGCGTGCCTCCATGAATTTCGACCAAGTCCATGCCGTAAGCAAAGCCAACCCGTGAGACATTCGCTTTTCGAAGTTAGCTTGGAGGGAATGATAGTAGGAGTACCCAGCGGGCAGGTTGACAGCGATACCAGTAAAGTGAGGGTAAGGGCGAAGGAGCTGAGCCCGGGCAACTCGCTGGCCCGACAGCCCTGAGCCGCTGAAATCGGCGATGCCGAAAAACGGATTCGAAACCTGCGCGCTCAGAAAATCAATGACCGGTTGGTCGCGTTCGGGTGAGCGCGAGAGGTACCTTGCCGGTATGGGATCCAGTTGGGTATTAACTGCGAGCTTGGTACCCCGATTGCCGACATAGGCGAGGTCAGCCACCACGCGTCCCAGTAACTCGCGCTGCACCGAGAGGGACCAGCGCTGCATGTAGGGGTTGCGCGCCTGCTCCGCGAAGAAGCCGATGCTGCGGCCCAAGAACGTTTTCAAGCCTGCGGCCGCTCCAGGGGGCCGTTCGATGCCCGAGGGGAATGGGTTGGAAAGACGCGCTCGGAAGCTGAGCCCGTTATCAAGACTCGGGATGATGAGAGTGGCTTGGTTGAACCCGCCCTGGTTGACGTCCTGCCGGTCTATGCCCATCAGGTCGAAAAAGATCCCGTACCCGGCGCGTACGACGGTCCGAGAACCTGGCTGCCAGGCCAATCCGAATCGAGGCGCCAAGTTGTTCTTGTCCGGAGTCCAAAGGCCCCGGGGCTGGCCACCGACGCCAACAAAAGTCAGGCCACCCAAGGTGCGGAATTGCGCAGGTGGGACTTCTGGAATCGGATCCTGGGCGTAGCGGGCGCGGGCTTCGGCTTCGATGGGGTTAGGCGTAGCCGAGTCAAAGCCGCGCAAGGAACGGTTGAACCGCTCAGTGGTGGGGCCTTCGTACTCGTAACGCAGACCAATGTTCAATGTCAGCCTGGGACCTAACTTCCAATCGTCTTGAAAAAACAACCCGGTGAAGGTAGATTGTTGAGCGTAGGAAGCATTCACATTTACCTGGCCGCCAGTGGGATAACCTAGCAACATGGACGCCAAGCCCTGAGCGATCGGCGCCGCGGGGGAGTTGTCGAGGGGACCGCGAGTCCAAGTCTGGGCAAACTCCAGTCGTGGCGCCACATTGCCATAGTTATAAGCGTTCTCTCGCATCAGGCGGAACTCCCCGCCAAGCCTCAAACTGTGTGTCGCCACGATCTTGGTCAAGGTGCCCGCCACCATCTGGTAATAGATGCTGTTGAGATTCCCGCCGGATGCTCCCAGGGTGCTGAAAGCTCCGCCGTCTATGACCACTTCCGGGAATGCGAAGCCTGCGGGGTCGGTCTTGGAGGCGATTTCTTGCGCAAGCGAGGCGGGGAACCCCAACTGCGTCATGTTGAACCCCTGGCTGAACCGGCTAACAGAGGGCCGCTGCCAGGAAAAGCCGTATCGCACATTCAAGAGCAACTGCGGATTAAACACGATGACGTCATCCACACCAAGGCCATATCCGGGACGCCGGTTGATGTTGCCATTGGCCACGGTGGGCATGTTCTGGGTCTCCTGATGCCAAGTGTTGGCGTTGAACCGAGCGAAGAAGCGGTGCCGCTGAGAAAAGTTGTGATCAAGGCGCCCCAAGTAGGAGGCCCATCGCCGATTGTCCATGGCGATCCGAAAGTAGTTCTGGCGCCCGTCGGCTGTGCCTGGGGAGTTTGGTTCGGGGTAGTACTTGAGAATATTGGCCGCGATGGGGTCGATTCGCCACGCCGGTACCACGTTGCCCGGCAGGGGCTGCCGGGTGAAACGACCGCCCGGCGCCGGGGCAATAGTGGCAGGATCGTAAATTTGGTACACCGCACCCAGACGCAGCAGGGCTGAAAAGTCGCCTCTCTTTTCGTCCGGCGTGGGGACAGTACCCGTGAAGGTGGTTTCCCGCCTCACTCGCACACCTTCGTACCCGTAGGCGAAGAATGTGCGGTTGCGTCCGTCATAAACGCGAGGTATAACCACTGGTCCGGTGATCGTGTATCCCCATCGCTGATGCAACCAGCCCGGCGTAGCTTCTTTGATCTTGCGCTCCGTGATGGGGCCGGTGTTGGGGTCGTACAGGAAACGGTTCAGAAACCAGGGACGCGCTCGCAGCCGGGAATCGAATAGGTAGCCAGTACCATGCGGCTGGTTAGTGCCGGACTTTAGACTCACGTTAACCATGGCGCCGGTGGCGTGCCCCTGGGTGGCATCGTAAGCAGCGGTGTTGATTTTGAACTCCTGGACCAAATCCTGCGGGGGGCCAAAGGCGGTCTGGTTATTGAACATGTTAGTGATCCCATCTAGGGTGACCTCGCTGGAGCCAGGACGGGTGCCGTTGACAACCACAGTAGTTGAGGCAGAGCCGCTGTCGAACGGGTTTTGCCCGTTGCCTCGCCCCGTCGCGCTCAACACACCCGCCGAAATACGCGCCAAATAAAAAGGGTTGCCGCCCACGATGGGCAATTCCGTGATTTGCCGCTGCCCCATCACGGCGCCGATGGCTGCTGTTGCTGTCGCCAGCAATGGGGTTTCCGCAACAACCTCCACAGATTCAGTCACAGCCCCCACTTCCAACCGCAGGTCCACTACCAACCGGTCACCGACGCGTAGCTCGATTCCGTCGCGCACGGTCCTCTTGAAGCCGGGAGCCTCGGCTGTAAGGCGGTAGAGGCCTGGTAGCAAATACGGGATATCGTAGTTGCCGGCTTCGTTGGTCACTGCGGTCACACTCACGTTGGTGGCAACGTTGAGCGCCTCCACTTTAACGGTGGGGATCACAGCCCCGCTGGGATCGGTAACGCGGCCCGTAATGGAACCTCGAGTCTCTTGCGCAAACAGGGGCCACCAAGGCAATGCCCAAGCGGCAAGTACGAACCACGCGCGCACCCTTCACCTCCGGCCATAATATTACCGCGCTTCGTCCCCCGTGTCAATCCCCAGAATTGGGGGTCTTTCCCGCCCAGGCACATGCTGACCCAGCCCGGCAGACGGGTGATTGCTACCGTCTGAATTGCAGAAGCACGGGCGGCCGGCTCCAGCGAGTGAACCTGCGCGCGGGGCTGATCCGGCTATACTGGCGGCAAAGGAGATTCCAGGATGCGTTTGCTTCCGGTCGCTTTCGTGCTCGCGCTTGCAGCCGCAAACGCCCAACAGGATCCCCGGGCCACCATCCTCGGCCAGGTCACTGACACTTCCGGCGCCGTGGTGCCGGGCGCCTTGGTCCGCGCCGTCAACAACGACACCAGGGTCGCCATTACCTCTTCGACCAACGACCAGGGCAATTACGAAATCCCCTTTCTGCTGCCTGGGCGCTACACTCTGGAAGCGGAAATGAGCGGTTTCAAGCGCTGGTCCCAGGCCAACATTGAGTTGCGCACCGCCGACCGTGTCCGTATTGACGTGCGCTTGGAGGTCGGCGCCCTCACCGAGGCCGTGGAAGTGACTTCCGAAGCGCCCGTGCTGGAGAACGTCACCGCCACCCTTAGCCAGGTCATATCCAGCCGGCAAGCCAGCGATCTTCCCTTGCGCGGCGGGAGCTTGGCCTGGCTTTACTTGCTCACGCCCGGCGTGGTCTTGCCCAGCCTGCCCGCCGGCGGGCCTTGGAACATTGATCAAGCCTCTGACGCCAGCGCTGCCGGTGCCGGCCGCCGCAGCTTCGACTACAACGTGGATGGCGTCAGCAACAATTCCTACGGGGGTCGCACAGCCTTCGTCCCGCCCCCCGATATGGTCCAAGAGATACGCGTCGAAACTACTAGCTACGACGCGGCGGTTGGTCACACTGCGGGCGGCTCAATCAATATAAGTCTTAAGTCCGGCACCAACGCGCTGCATGGCACTGCGGCCGCCTCTTTGGCCAAAGGGCCTATGGTGACCCGCAACTTCTTCCTCAACCGCTTCATCTTCGACCCCCGCACCGGCCCCATCACCCCCGAAAAGATCAAGAACAACACCCCGGTTGACCGCTGGTGGCGCTATAGCTTCTCCGCAGGCGGCCCGGTATTCATTCCGCATCTTTACAACGGCAAGAACCGCACCTTCTGGATGTTTGGCTTCCAAGCCCACGACCGGGCCCAGCCAGTCTCCTCTTTGCAATCTGTCCCCACCGAGGCGCAGCGCAAGGGCGACTTTTCAGCCCTGCTGGCCCTCGGTCCTCAGTACCAAATCTACGATCCTTTCACCACGCAGCCCTCCGGGGCGCGCTTTGTCCGGCAACCCTTGCCGGGCAACATCATCCCTGCCAGCCGCATCCCTCCGGCCGCAACGACCATCCTTAAGTATTTCCCCGCCCCTAATACGGCTGGCACGCCTGACGGCTTGCAGAACTATTCCGTCGCCACTGACAAGTCTCAAGTCCTGCACCAGCCCGTGGCCCGCATTGACCACGTCTTTAGCGAAAGGCATCGGTTTTTCGGACGGTATTCTCACTCGGATTTCAAAGGCAAGTTCGACAACTACGTCAAGGGGAGCAATGTCAGGGGCCGCACCCGCGGCCGCCCGCATCGCGGTGTGGCCCTGGACGATGTAGTTGTCCTCAACCCGTCCATGGTGCTGGACGTGCGCTACGGCTTCACCTGGTTTCAGGAGTTGCAGAGTTTCACCAACATCGGCTGGGATCTGAGCGAATTCGGCTTCCCTTCCAGCCTGATCGCCATGCTCGACCCCAAAGGCGTTAGCTTCCCCCAGATCAACGTCAGCGGGCTGCTGCAACTGGGCAATGACGGCGGCTTCAGGCAGGTCAATTATTCGCACTCACTGCTGGGCCTGCTCAGTTGGATGCACCAGGATCATGCTCTGCGACTGGGCGCCGATTTGCGCCTGCTATTTGAGAACCGCAAAGACTATGGCAACGTTTCTCCCCGCATGAACTTTGATCCCACTTACACCCGCGGCCCGTTCGACAACTCTCCGGCTGCGCCCGCCGGCCAGGGGCTGGCCAGCTTGCTTTTCGGCATCCCCAGCGGCGGCTGGGTAGATTTGAACGATTCCCGCGCGGAAAAAAGCGGCTTTTACTCTCTGTTTGTGCAGGACGACTGGCGAGTGCACCGCAACTTCACGCTCAATCTTGGCTTGCGCTGGGAGTTCGAAAGTCCCATCGTGGAGCGTTTCAACCGCACCACGCTCGATTTCGATTTTCTCACCCCCAACCCCGTTGAGCCGCAAGCCCGCGCACAGTACGCGCGCTCCCCGATTCCCGAGATACCGCCGGAGGCTTTTCGTACCATCGGCGGCGTCACCTTCGCCGGGCAGGGCGGTTTGCCTCGGCGTTTGCGCGATCCGTACTACCGTGCTCTGATGCCACGCATCGGCTTCGCCTGGCAGCTTGCGCCGAAAACCGTTCTTCGCGGCGGCTACGGCCTTTTCTTCGGCCTGCTGGGTGCGGACTTCTCCGATGTTTCTCAGCCGGGTTTCAACCAGCGCACCGATATCGTGGCCTCGCTGGATGGCGGTGTGACGTACGTAGCCACCATCCCCAATCCCTTTCCCTCCGGCCTGCAAAAGCCGCAGGGAGCAGCCGGCGGATTGACTACTTTCGTGGGCCGTAGCCCGGGCTTCTTTGCTCGCGACGGACGGCGTCCGTACACCCAGCGCTGGAGCTTCACGCTCCAGTTCGAACCCCTTCGCTCAACGCTCTTTGAGCTCGGCTACATCGGTAGCCGGAGCGTCAAGCAGCGGGTGAGCACGGAATTCAATCCAATCCCGGCGCGCTACTTGAGCACCTCGCCGGTTCGCGATCAGGCGACGATTGATTTCCTTTCGGCTGCGGTGGCGAACCCCTTTGTCGGCATTCCGGCCTTTGCAGGCTCGGCTTTCTACGCCGGTCGCACCACCAGCCGGTCGCAGTTGCTGCGGCCTTACCCGCACTTCACTTCGCTCAATACCGGACTGCCTGCCGGCGCCTCCTGGTACAACGCCCTCACCGCCCGCTTTGAGCGTCGCCTGCGCGGTGGCTTCCAAGCCCAGGCTGTGTACACTTGGTCCAAAACTATGGAGGCGCTCACGTATCTGAATGACACAGACTCCCGGCTGCACCAGGTGGCTTCCGATCTTGACCGCCCACACCGCTTCGTCGCCACCGCCATATACGAGCTGCCCTTCGGGCGGGGCAAGCCCATCGCCGGCAAGGCTTCCGGCTTCTGGAATCATCTGATTGGCGGCTGGCAGGTGCAGGCCATTTACACCGGGCAAAGCGGCCCGCCGTTAGCCTTCGGCAACATCATCTACACCGGCAGGTTTCATGACCTGCGCCGGCCCCATCCCACGCCCGATCTCTGGTTCAACACAGAGGGCTTCGAGCGCGACCCGCGGCGGCAACTGGCCAGCAACATTCGTACTTTCCCGGCGCGGCTCTCGCAAGTGCGCGCCGACGGCATTAACCTCTGGGATTTGGGTGCCTTCAAGACCTTCAGCTTGCGCGAAGGCATCCGATTACAGCTTCGCGCGGAAGCCGAAGGAGCTTTCAATCACCCGAACTTTAACCCGCCCAATACTACTCCTACCAGCACCCTGTTCGGCACCGTCAGCGCCACCCAGACGGGCGAGGGCGAGCGGCGCCTCTTTGTCGGGTTGAAATTGATGTTGTAAAGCCGAGACGAGCTTGCTCAGCGCCGGCGGCTGAGAACGCGGCGACGTGGCTCAAAAGTACAGCTTGAGGCCGAACTGCATGATGCGGCGCCCGCTGGCGCCCGTGATCCAGCCAAAACCGCTGCCGCCTACCGACTGCCCGGGCAAGTTCCAGTTGGGATGATTGATAAAGTTGTAAGCCTCCCAGCGGAACTGCAACCGGTAGTGCTCACGGAACCGCCAGTTCTTGGCCAGCATTAGATCCAGATCAATCGCCCCCGGGCCCAGCACGCCCGGCAGCGTACGAGAGGCGTTGCCCAAATGGTACCGCTCCGGCAGATAGAACGCGTCGGGAGTCAACCAATAGATGCCGCGATTGCCGCCCTCGAGAGGTTGACCCTTGCGAGCATCATAAATGCGGGCATCCTTGACCAGATTCGGCCTCAGTTGGGTTCCATCGGCGGCGTCCCCGCGAATCTCAAGCGGCCCATTCAGCACGGTGACGCCGAAGGGCGCGCCGGAGCGAATGGTCCCCAGCATCGAAACCTGCCAGCCCCCTGCGATGCCATCCAATACCGGATGCCAGCTCCTCCCCACCATGCGACCGCGGCCCACGGGCAAGTCCCAGATCGGACCGAAAACCAGCCGATGCGGGACGGAATTGGTCGAGCGGGAACGCTCACAGGCCAGGCAGTAGATGTTCTGGATCTGGTCGTTGTCGCCGAAAGTAGTGTCGTCACCCACGAAGATGACGTTGTCAATCCAGGAGCTGAACGTGTAGGCCAGCACCAGGCCGAAGCCGTCCTGGAAGCGCCGTTCGGCTCGGAAGGTGCCCAGATAGGCGTTGGAGATGCCCCAGTTCGGGCTCATGACTTGAATTTGCGGCATGTCGCTGGCGAAGATGGGCCAAGGACGCAGGAGTAGTTGCGGCGTGGTTTCCAGCTTGGGCAAATCCTCCGGGCGAATGTGATTGAGATTGATGTTGGCAAAGGGTACGTGGCGGCCGAGCTTCGCGAGGGCGCCCACCTCAAACAGCCAGCTTCTCCACTGGTGCTGGAGCGTCAGGTTGCAGTCAAGACTGTAGCCTACCACCCTGGCCTCGTCAAAGAATTGGACCGTAGAGGTCGCAAAACGCGTTCCCCGCATGCCGAAGGTAGGCGTGCGCTCCGACTCAGGGATGGGATCCAACGCCCCGGCGGGAATGCCTTGAGCCAGCGTGAATGGCAGCGGATGGCGTCCCTCGTAGCTTTGTTCGAAACTCATCCGCGCTACTTGTTGAACATTGCGGCTGTAAGGCTCGGCGTAAAAGAGCCCGAAGCCGCCCCGCAAAACCGTGTTCTCCTTGCGGCTGAGGCGCCAGGCGAATCCGAACCGGGGAGCGATGTTATTCTTGTCCCAGCGCCACAGGTATTTGCCATAGCCGAAGCGGTTGGGAAATGTCACGATCCCAGTGGCCCACGGTGGGATGTCGCCCTGGCCCGCCAGCGGGTTGGGCTTGTAAGGGCTGAAACCGTTCATTCGTCCGCCCACTTCCGAAGCCGGCGTTTCGGTCTCATAGCGCACTCCCAAGTTGATCGTCAGCCGCGGCGTTAGCCGGATGTCATCCTGGAGGTAGCCGGCGTAATACCGGATGCGCTTGCCCATCATGGGCTCTAGATTCACGCTAACGGAATTCAGCCGCCCCAACAAGAACTCTGCGAAGCGGATGCCGGTGTTCGCGATCGCCTTGCCCTGCGCGTCGTAGCCCCGGGTGAAACGCTCAGTAAAGGCCCAGGTGCCGCTAGGTTGCCGGCGGTTGTTGTCGTTGCCCTGGAAACGCTGATGTTTGAATCCGAACTTGAGCGTATGTTTGCCACCCACACGGGTGAACTGAAAGTCGTAATCGAAGTTGTTGAAGGCGGCGAAACGGTTGGCGTTGCCGGTAGCCCCGATGGCGTCCACGGGAACCAACCCGCCGCCGAAGTTCAATCGCGGGAAGGCCTCGCCGGCCACCTTGGCCAGCACGGGGATGCCGAACTTTTCCGCCCAATTGGTGTCGCAGCAGGCGCCGCTGCCGCGGTGAATGGTGAGGCGATTGAAACCGAGCGTGGAGCTCAAAAAGAGGGTAGGCGAGAACAGATGTGTCACGTTCAGGGCCAGGTTGTAGCGATTGTTCCAGAGATAGAGCTGGTCCGGATCGGCCGGGCCGTAGCCCTGGCTGGCGTGATCCAGGCTGTCATCCGGCTCGGTAAACAGGAACCGCGCATAGGCTCGCGTGCTCGTGCTCAGCTCGTGGTCGAGCCGTATGGTGTGATAGTTGCGGTGCTCGGCCGAAAGCGCGTTTTGCTGCCAGTTGCCGGAGTTGTTGTAAACGTTGTTAGGCGGCCGATTGGGCGCCGGGATGTAGCGGCCCTCGAGAATCCTGGTCGCCACCGGATCCCAGCGAGACTTTGGAATTACGTTGCCCGGGAAGGGCTGCGTAGCTCTGGGCTCAGCAAAGGTGCCTGTACCAGTGGCTGGGTCATAGATGGGCACAACCCTAACCTGTCCGCCGACCAGGGCCGTGGCGCGGGAGAAATCGCCCTGCTGGAATTCTGGCAAGCCCACGCTGCGGGTTCGCACGCTAGCCGTGTGGTCTCGCAGCAGGTCGAGATTATAGAAAAAGAGCGTCTTGTTCTTTCGGATCGGCCCGCCCAGCGACCCGCCAAAGTTATTGCGCCGCAGTGTAGGCTTGACGTCCGCCGCCCAGCCCCGGGCATCGAAACGGTCATTGCGCACGAACTCATAAAGGGCCCCGCGAAACTCGTTGGTGCCGCTCCGCGTCACGGCGTTCAGCACGCCCCCGCTGCTCCGCCCGTACTCGGCGCCCATGGCGTTCACTTCCACCTTGAACTCCCGCACCGCGTCTATGGGGGGCGCAAGATCTATCTGATTGGCGCCCAGGCCGGCCCGGCTTGATTGCACGCCATCGAGCTGCTGTGCGGTGGACTGCGTGCGACTCCCGCCCACCGACACCTCGCCGCCTTGCATGAAGGCCCCGGGAGTCAAATTGACCAGATTGTAAACGTTGCGATTCTGGTTGGGCATCTCCAGAATTTGCTCCACCTGCACCGTGTGCCCCACCTGCCCGGAGGTCGTTTCCACCACCAGCGCCTGACCGCTTACCTGGACTTGCTCGGTCACCACACCGACCTCCAGCACCACTGGATGCGTGAGCGTGCTGCCCACGTTCAGCCTCAAGCCCCGGGCCTCGTAACGCTTGAAGCCTTCCAGCTCCACCAGGATGCGATATTCACCGGGCACCAGGCTGGGAGCCAAATAAGTCCCGTCAGCTTGTGACTGGACGGCGACAACCATGCCCGTTTCGTCGTTGATGACCTGCACGCGAGCCCCAGGGATCACTGCGCCGCTCGGGTCCTTGACGACGCCGGTGATCGTGCCCAAAGCAGTCTGGGCCCGGCCGTGATGCATCGCGATGGCCACGCTGATCAGAATCCCCAAGACAAACTGCACGCCCGCTAGTCCATGCCGCCTGTGGGACATACGGTTAACCTCCCCTGCCGCTTTCAATATATCGCGCGATTGCTTCGCTTTCAAGACCCGACTGCCGCCGTCAGATGTTGGCCCCGGCTACCGCTCGAAGCGCTTGTCCCAAAGCCCCGGGAGGTTTGCCTGACGCCATTGCCGCCGTGGGCTGCACTATCATGGCAGCCATGAGCGCACCAAGCCGAAGACAGTTTTTGCAGAACGTCGCCGTCTTAGGCGCCCCGGCATCCGCCGCGAGCTCGCAAGCTGCGGGCGGGCCGCCCAACTTCGTCATCCTGTTTGCCGACGACCTGGGTTACGGCGACCTGGGTTGCTACGGCAGCCCCACCATCCGTACGCCGAACCTGGATCGCATGGCGGAGGAAGGACTCCGTTTCACCTCGTTTTATGCCGCGGCTTCGGTATGCACGCCTTCCCGCGTGGGGTTGCTAACCGGACGCTACGCGGTCCGCGCCGGTCAGCCGAACAATACCGGCCCGGACACTGTGGGTGGGCTGCCGCTGGGCGAAATTCTGTTACCCCAGGTGCTAAAAGCGCGCGGCTACCGCACAATGATCATCGGCAAGTGGCACCTCGGTTTCCAGCCCAAGGAGTATCTACCCACCAGTCGCGGCTTCGATGCCTGGTTCGGCCTGCCTTACAGCAACGACATGATTCCACCGTGGGTGAAAACCACCAGGCCGCTGCGTCTGTACCGCGACTCGGAGCCGGTCGGGGAGCTCAGCGACCAGTCCGATCTGACTCCGCGCTATACCGAGGAGGCCCTGCGCTTCATCCGCTCTTCGCGAGAGCAACCCTTCTTTCTCTATCTGGCTTATTCAATGCCGCACTTGCCCATAAGCGTGCCGGAGGCGCGGCGTGGTCGCTCGCGCGGCGGTTTGTACGGCGACGTGATCGAAACGCTGGATTGGTCGGTGGGTGAGATTCTTCGCGCTTTAAAAGAGCTGGGTCTCGACGACCGCACGATGGTTTTGTTTACCAGCGACAACGGTCCCTGGCACAACCTCCCTCCGCGGATGCTGGCCAAGGGCGTGGAACGTTGGCATACCGGATCCAAGGGGCCCTTGCGAGGCGCTAAGGGGACTACCTACGAGGGCGGCTTCCGCGTTCCGGGAATCATCCGCTGGCCCGGAGTGGTGCGCCCGCGTCAGGTATGCATGGATATGGTTTCTACGCTAGACTTGTTCCCCACCGTCGTGCGGGCCGCCGGCGCCAGCATGCCGAAGGATCGGGTCTACGACGGCGCCGACCTCATGCCACTGTTGCGCGATGGCAAGCCCTCTCCCCGCTCGCGCTTTTACTACTTTCTGGGCGAAACCCTGGAGGCCGTCCGTGAGGGTCCCTGGAAATACCGCTTTGCGCGCGCCCGAAGCGAAAGCGGGCCCGTGAAGGAGCCACCCGTAGCGGAGCTATTCAACCTGGAGTGGGACCCGGCCGAACTGTACAACCTGTACGATCGCTACCGGAGCGAGGCGGAGCGGCTCGCCGCCGCCATGAAGCGATTCGCCGAAGAGGTCAAAGCAAAGCTGGCTACTTAACCGGCTCAGATGCGAGTCCTTCCAGGATCAGCCGGGCCAGGCCCAGGCCGCCTTGCGAGGCCATTACCTCCGCCAGGTGCTCTTCGGCCAGCTCCATCATCGAGGCGGAAGCTTGGTCATCGCCGGTTCCCATCCAACCGCGATCTTCTCGCATCGCTTTGAGTAGTTGGGCCAATAGCAGCGCCTCGAACTGCGCGGCTGCTTCGCGCAAGCGCGCAGGCGGATCGGCAGGCTTGCTCTCAGCGGCAACCGATCGTACCTCTTGGATCATCAGATGACCTCCAGCTCGGCTTCCAAGGCGCCGGCGGCCCGCAAGTTCTGAAGTATGGCGATGATGTCGCGCGGGGTAGAACCTATCGCGCCCAAAGCACGCACCAGCTCCTCCACCGTGGCGCCCTCCTTGAGCACGACATTGCGCGCCTTGTCCTGTTTGACGCCCACGCCCACTTGCGGGACGACTTCGGTGGTGCCGGTGGAAAGCGGGGCGGGTTGGGAGACGGCGTAGCTGGTCTGGATCTCCACCGTCAGCGAGCCGTGCATGATGGCCACCGGCGCTATGCGCACCTCCTTGCCCATTACGATGGTCCCTGTGCGCTCGTTTACTACCACCTTAGCGGGCCGATCTGCATCCACCGTCAGGCGCTCCATTTCGGCCAAAAACTCAGGTACCTTCTGGCTGTACTGGCCGGGAACCTCTACGGTTACCAGCGCTGCGTTCTCCGCCCGCGCCACCGGGCTGCTCGTCGAGGCGAACTTCTTGTTTATGGCTTCGGCGATGCGCGCGGCGGTGGTGAAGTCAGCCTGGCGCAGTTGCAGCCGCAGCTTGGAGCCGGGGGGCGGCGTAGGCGCGGGTCTTTCTACAATGGCGCCGTTGGGTACTCTGCCCGTGGTGGGATGATTTAGAGTTTGCTGCGTGCCTAAAGCGCCGGCCACGAACCCCCCGGTGACCACAGGTCCCTGCGCCAGCGCGTAAACTTGCCCGTCCGGCCCCCGCAGGCTCGTTAGCAGCAGCAAGCCTCCCTGGAGGTTGGTGGCATCCCCTACGGCGGCTACCGTGACGTCAATGCGGGTGCCAGGCTGGGCGTAGGGGGGCAGAGTGGCTGTGACCATCACCGCCGCCACGTTGTTCACCCGGATTGCCGTGGGCGGGACCGAGACGCCCATCCGCTCCAGCAGGTTGGTGAGGCTCTGGGCGGAGAACACAGTCTGTCGCCGGTCGCCCGTTCCCGCCAAGCCTACCACCAGCCCGTAACCCAGCAACTGGTTCTCGCGGGCTCCTTCGATGGTGGCCAGCTCTTTCAGCCGCGCCGCTTCGGCCGGCCACAACGCCACAGACAAGAGGAGAATTCTAGCCGCGCTTCGCATGCCACCCTCAGAAAGGCAGCAGCCCCATCAGCAGGCGGTAGAGGAAGAACGGTCTTCGCACAGCATCGCCTACTACCCCTTTGCCGTTGATGAGCACCTCGAGCTGCGCCAAGCGGTCCGAGCGGACCACGTTGCCCGGGGCAATATCGTAAGGCCGCACCACCCCGCGGACCGTGACCCACTGCCGCTCTGCATTTACGACCGTTTCCTTTGATCCCTCGACCACCAGGTATCCGTTGGGCAAAACCTCGACGACTCGCGCCGAAAGCGTGGTTGAAAGCACGGTATCGCGCGAGGTTGCCCCCTCGCCGTCCAGATCGCTGGAGCCTGACAACTTGGTCAAGTTGGCCAGGCGCCCCCCGGCCTGCACGGGCCCAAACAGAGCTCCAACCGAATGGCTGGCTTGCGATTTGCGGCTGCTCTTGGTGGTGCCCTTGGCTACGGCTGAGGCGCGTTCGGAGACAAGAATCGTAACTAGATCATCCACCTGGCTGGCCTTGACGTCCCGCGCCACATCGGCCAACACAGCGCCAGGATGCCACAGAGCTCCGGGCGCGGTCTGATCCGCCGCCTGCCCACGCTGGCGCGCCGCCGCTACGTAGCTGTCCAAGGCGGAAGCCGGCGGCTTGGATTGCTTGCTATCAGCGGCCAAGGCCGCCGACGCCGCCATTAGCATCATGCTGGTAAGCATTCGCATTGATCACCACCTTTCCTGGTCCTGCCACCCGGGCGGCCACGGCGCGTGAGTTCAGCGGGCTGCGCACCAATACTGTGTCCCCACTGCGCCCGGCAGTCTCCGCGCGCGCCCGGAAGCGCAATTGGGCGCTGCCGCTGGCCACCTCAACTTCCACCACCTGACCCCGTTCAACCTCAGGCGGAGCCGTCAGCAGGCGCTCATAAAGCACCGAACCTGCCCGGATCCAGCGGCGCGGCAGCTTGCCCACGGCTTGTTCTACGGCTGCCAGCGGTTTTTCGGCTGAGGGAAACCACTCGCCTTGCTCCACTCGCACCTGCCGGGCCTCGATAGCTCGGCCGGCCGCCAGGTTTTCCGCCGCCACCAGCCGCTGGAGGGATGCTTTGATGCGGACCCGGGCCCACACTGGCAGGCTACGGTTGCCGTCGTAACGCACGCGGCCTCGCCAAAGCACCGCAGCACCGGGAGTCGCCGGGGTACTCAAGCCCGCCAGCGGAAATTCCAACTCGCCCGGCGGGACTCGATGCCGGCTGAACTCAATTAGCTCAATGCTGGCGTCCTCGCGCCCCAGGGCCTTGCGCAACGCCGCGATAATCTGCTCGCGATCGAGCGGCCGAGTCAACCGCTCAAAGCAAGCCTGAACCCCTTCGACGGCCAGACCATAGCGCGCCGCCAGGCGAGCCATCTCCTGCGCGCTCATAACCCGTCGCGCCCCCGGCGCCGGCGCGAACAGCAGGTGCTGCTCGGCAGGCAGGCTGCCGAATGCCGGCGCCGCTGCGGCCAGGTGCCTGGCCAGGATGCGATCGCCCTCGACCTCAATGCAGCCGGGACTCCCGGCCGTCAGCAACAACGCTGCCGCCAGCCACGTCATCGCGTCAGATTGTTCACTTGCTGATACATTTCGTCGGCCGCCCGCACCACACGCGAGTTGGCTTCATAAGCGCGCTGCGCGATGATCAGGCTGATGAACTCCTCAACCACGCTCACGTTGGACTCCTCTATGTAACCCTGAAGCAGCGAGCCCAGGCCCTCCTGCCCCCCGGGAGTGCCCACAATGGGATCGCCCGAGGCATCCGTGGGCAGGTAAAGATTGCGCCCAATGCTGTTCAAGCCGGCTGGATTCGGGAAATTGGCCAACTGTATCTGACCGGCTAACTGCGCGGCCGTCTGCCCGGGCTGGGTGTAGCTTACGGTGCCGTCGGGCGCGATGGTGATGTTTTGCGCGTCCGGGGGCAGCGTTATCTGCGGCTCCAACGGATCGCCGTCGGCGGTGACGATATTGCCGTCGCGGTCCAGGTGAAAAGTTCCCGCGCGCGTGTAGGCCAGCTCGCCTGAAGGAAGCCGGACCTGGAAAAAGCCGCGCCCTTGGATGACCAGATCGAGCGGATTGTTGGTCATCTGGAAGTTGCCCAGGGTGAAGATGATCTCGTTAGAGGCCGGACGCGTGCCTAAGCCCAACTGCAAGCCGCTTGGCACCACAGTCTGCGCGCTGGCCGAAGCTCCCGGCTGGATCAGGCTCTGGTAGATCAGATCCTGGAACTGCGCCCGGCGCGCCTTGAAGCCCACCGTCTTGGCATTAGCCAGATTGTGGGCAATGTTGTCCACGTTGGTCTGCTGCGCAATCATGCCGCTAGCTGCACTGTACAAGGCTCGTATCATCCTCTCCCTCCTTTATTACGGGTTCACCTTGGCCAATTCTTCTATCGCCCGCCGGTTCATTTCACTTCCGAGCGCCACCGCCCGTTGCAGCATCTCAAACTGGCGCAGGATGCTAATCAGGCGCACGGCAGCTTCCGGCGTGGAGACGTTGCTGGCCTCCAGCTTGCCCTGTTCGATGGCGTAGCCGGTGGCCGCCACGGGCGCCAGGGAGGGATCAAAGGGTCGGAAATAGTTCCGGCCCTGTTTGATGAGACCCTCCAGCCGCGGGAAATCCACGATCTCGAGGCGACCCAGAAGCTGGCCATTCTGGCGGACCTCGCCTTCCGAGCTGACCTCGAGCGGGCCGTTGCCCACAAGCTGGATCGTACCCCCGCCGGCCGCGCGTACCGCGTATCCCTCGGCGGTCACCAGGCCGCCGTCGCGCGATATACGAAAGGCGCCGTTGCGGGTATAAAGGGGGCCTTTCGGTCCCTCGATGGCAAAAAACCCGCGGCCCGAAATAGCCAGATCGGTCGGATTGCCCGTCACCAGCAGCGGGGCCTGGCGGAAATCCGTCCAGTTGCGCTGGATCACGGGCAACAGGACCGGATCCGGGGCTGAGGCGCTCGCTGCCGCATCCAAAGGTTCCGGAGCGACGTAAAGCGAGTAACCCTCTTGATCCAGCTTGAAGCCGGGAGTAGCTGCGTTGGCCAAGTTATTGGCCAGCATCTCGAGAGCTTCCATGCGAGCCCGCATGCCGCTGGCTGCGGCCATCGTTACCAGATCCATAACAGGGCGTCCGCCGGAGGCTCCTTGCAATCTTGGGGCCGCAGCGAAACCCGCTAAAAATCCGCCTGAGAGAACCGAGAAGATGCGTTGAGGGGGCGTGCGGGGTGGCAGAATTTCGTCACCGCCGCAAAACTGACAGCTCCTCGCACTGCCCCCGCTCCTCAACCTCTTGAAACTGCTTGGCCCTGCTCCGGCACCAAATCTGCAAGGCGAGCAGGCGTGAGCCAGATCGGTTCTCTCACCAACTGGCTATTCGAGGAGCCGGCTGTCGGCGCGGTTGCCGATTTCCCGTGGCAGTTGCTCGATGCCGGTCAGCCCCCGCTGGCGCATATTGATGCCACCGCGTTGGGGTTCATGGAGCTGGTAGCCGATCTGCTGCCCGCGTCTGAGCCGCCGGCCGCTCAGCCGAGCTTCCCCGAGCCTGGTGAGCCCGAAAAGCGGCCGAAATGGGGGGCCATCATTGACGTCCCCGTATGGGTTGCGATCGGCGCCGATCCCGCTCAGGCGGGCTCGGCTGTCAGCGCCGGCTTCCGAGAACAGCTCGGCAGCGAGGAGCCCTGCGCTGCTGTGGCTGCGGGCAGCGGCTTTGTTGCGGTAGCCGGCGCCGATTTGCCGGTTCGCGTCCAGGAAATCCCCGCTGAGCGGCTTGCCTGGCCCCCTGAGGTTCTGGCGAGCCTTACCCAGCAGGCGGCTAGGATGGGCCAGGAGTCGGTAGCCTTCGCGCTGACGCTTACAAATGCTCTGGCGCCGGATTCCTCTGTTCAGACCGTGGAGGCGGTGAGCTCGGCCGAGTGGCCTTCGGGGGCGCACATCGGCTCGCAGCCGGCTGCGGCCGAATTACCGCTTGAACGACAAACAGCCGCACCTCAGACGGCAACGGAGTCGCGCTCAGCAAGCGCGAGCGCCCAGGGCGCTCGGATGCCGGCTCCGGCCGAGAAAGCTAACGGCGCTTGGCCCCAGGCGCGGGACGCCACAGAGCAAGCTCCGGCCCCTCGGCGACCCAGCGTTGGCTTCAGCGGAGGGCCGGAACCGGAGGCCGACAAGGCCCAGGTCCGCGGGACTGTGCTTGCCGTCGAGCGGCTCACGCGCGCGGAGCCCGAATCCGAGCTCCGGCGTTCTCAGACACCAGAGGCACCGTCGCTGTTGCAGCAGCCGGGCGGTTTGAAGTTTCAGACCCCCGGCATCGAGCAAGCGGCTGAGCCCCGCAAGCCAGAGATTGCCGGAGAGGCGAACGCTTTAAAGGAGCAGCCCGGGCGGGCAGACATCTCGGTGTTGCTGGAGCCGCGCCAGGCTTCCGGCAAGGGGCCGGTGGCCGTGCGTCTGGTCGAGCGCGCCGGGAGGATTGAGGTTATGGTGCGCAGCCGGGATGAAAACTTGGCGCAAGCCTTGCGCGACCAACTGCCCTCGCTGATTGAAGGGCTCGAGCGCCGGGGCTTCGATGCGCGGGTCTGGCTTCCGGTTCCGACTGATCGGCCGGGCTCATCCGGGCAAGTCGGCCAGTACGGCCCCCCGATGGCTTCCGAGCAGCAAGACTGGGCTAATCAGCACCCAGACCACGGCCGGCGCCAAGGGGAGCAGCGATCCGGCTCCGAGGAGCGCAATCAGCGGGGCGGGGGCAGCCCCGGGTTATCGTTCAGGAGGATCCATGATGCCCTCATCAGTTAGTGGGCTGGAGAACTCAGCTTCGTCGGCCGCGCCCGCTGGGGCGGCCGCCGCGCAAGCTGACGCGCTGGCGCAGCGGGACACTTTCTTGAAGCTGCTGGTGGCGCAGCTTCGCTACCAGGATCCCTTGCAGCCGGCCGACGCCGTGCAGTTTGTGGGGCAACTGGCGCAGTTTAGCCAGCTTGAGCAGCTTATTGAAATCCGCGCCGAGCTGGAAAGCCTTCGCCAGGCAGTGGGGAGCCAGCCGGGCGCCGCGCAGAGAAATCAAGGAGGCAAGTAAATGTTTCAAGCCTTTCACACCGCTCTTTCTGCTCTTTCCGCGCACGCCATAGCCGTGGACGTGGTGGGCAACAATCTGGCCAACCTGAATACGCCGGGCTACAAAGCCAGCACGGTCTGTTTCCGCGACCTGGTGGCGCAATGGCTGGGCAGCGCTTCGGGAGAAACCCAGGTGGGTTTGGGGACCGCCCGTCCCCTGACCACGCGCCTGTTTAGCCAGGGAACCATCCAGAGCAGCACGGATCCGCTGGACGCCGCCATACAAGGGGACGGCTTTTTTGTGCTCAAAGACGCCCACGGCGGCGTGCTCTTCAGCCGCGCGGGCAATTTTCTGGTGGACTCCAAAGGGTACTTGGTGACGCCGAGCGGCGAGCGGGTCCAGGGCTGGGTGGAGGACGCCACGGGGCAGGTGCGCACGAACCGACCCCCAGCCGATATTCAACTGCCGGTGGGCACGCTAAAGACGCCGGTGGCCACCAGCAGTTTTTCCCTTGATCTGAATCTGAACGCAGCGGCGGTGGCTGGGCAGCCGGACAGCACGTTCGCGACCACCGTGGAGGTAATTGACTCGCTGGGCGCCAGCCACGTCATCACGGTCAACTTTAGCAAGACGGCTAATGCCGGCGAGTGGGACTATGAAATTACCATTGCCGGCGCCGAAGTGGGCTCCAACAAACCTACTGAACAGTTGGCCAAGGGCACGATCAAGTTCGACGCCAACGGGCGCTTGAGCACTCCGGCGGCGAGTTCCCCAGCCGTGAACTTCAAAATCACGGGCTTGGCCAATGGGGCAGCCGATATGACTCTAGACTGGTTCCTTTACACTCCTGCCGGCGTGCCGCGTCTGACGCAGTTCCAGCAGTTGTCGGCGGTTTCGGCGGTGGAGCAGGACGGCGTGTCGGCGGCGGCGCTGATCCGGGTGGCGATTGCCGATGGGGGGCGCATCGTGGCGCAGTACTCCAACGGGCAGCAGCGTGTGATCGGCTACCTGGCGCTGGCTTCCATTCGCAACCCGGACACGATGATTTCCGTGGGCAACAACAACTTCCAGCTCAGTGCGCACACTGCTCCGCCGGCCATCGGGATGCCGGATACGGGCGGGCGCGGCAAGATCGTGGGGGGCGCGCTTGAGAGCTCGACGGCGGAGATAGCCAGGGAGTTCACCAATCTGATCGTTTACCAGCGCGGCTACCAGGCTAATGCGCGCGTGGTGGTGACGGCGGACGAGCTCAGCCAGGACACCATCAACTTGAAGCGCTAAGTGCGAGCGTGTCCTCATGAGCGCGCTGGATGAAACCGCCCTGTTTGCCGATGTGCCGATCTGGCTTGAGCTGATACTGGACCGCATCACGATGAAGGTGAGCCAGATTCTGGAGCTGGAAAAAGGTAGCGTGCTGCGTCTGACGCGCTCCTCCGGGGACAACGTTAGCGTTTATGTGGGCGACGTTCTGCTGGGCTACGGCGAAGTGGTGGTGATCGAGAATTCTCTGGGCATCCGGCTGACGGATTTCGCCCACGAGCAGTAAGCAAGGGGAGAGGCGAACATGATGGAAGGGCTGCGTTTGCTGTTGCCGGTCCTCATGGTGCTGGGATTGGCGCTGGCCTTGCGCTGGTGGCTGGGACGGGGCGGCAGGTTTGGGCGCGGGCGAGCTAAGGGGGCTGTCGGGCGCCTGGAAGCGCTTGGCCGGTTGCCGCTTTCACCTCAACACACCTTGCATTTGGTGCGCGTAGGGGACCGGGCTCTGTTGATCGGTTCGCACCCGGGCGGTTGCAGCCTGCTGGAGAGCCTGTCCTGGGAAAGCTTGGAAGGCGCGCGGGGAGGGCAGCAGGCATGATGGCGTTAGTGGCGGTGAATCCGCTGGCGCCGTTGTTGCCGGGGCGGGACGGCTCGCTCGGCGCCGCGATGCAGATTTTGCTTTTGCTGACCCTGCTGGCCTTGCTGCCGGCCGTAGTGGTTTCGGTGACTCCGTTTCTGCGCATCGTGGTAGTGCTGCATTTCTTGCGGCAAGCTCTGGGCACCCAGTCCACGCCCTCCAACCAGGTGCTGTTGGGCCTGGCTCTGTTTCTGACCATCCTGATCATGCAGCCGGTAGCCATCCAGATGTATGAGCGAGGCTGGGCGCCGCTGGCGCGCGGCGAGCTTACTCTGGAGCAGGCCTTAAGCCGGGGCAGCGAGCCGCTCAAGGGATTCTTGCTGCGCTTTGCGCGGGAAAAGGAGCTGCGTTTGCTGATAGAGCTGGCCAGGGCGCCCGCCCCACGCACGCCGGCTGACGTCGAGATGCGGGTGCTGGTGCCCGCCTACATACTCTCGGAGCTCAGAGTGGCCTTCCAGATTGGCGCGGTATTGTTTTTGCCTTTCTTGATCATTGACTTGATAGTGGCTTCAATCACCCTTTCCATCGGCATGATTCAGCTTCCCCCGGTGATGATATCGGCGCCGTTTAAAGTGCTCTTGTTTGTGCTGGTGGACGGCTGGACGTTGGTGGTGGGATCGCTGGTGCGGAGCTTTTACTGAAGCGAGGCAGGCCAATGACGCCCGAGGCAGCCATTCATTTGATTCGACAAGCCCTGATGACGGCATTTTTGGTGAGCGCGCCGCTTTTGGCGATTGGTTTTCTGGTGGGCATCGTGGTCAGCCTGGTTCAGGTGGTGACCTCGATGCAGGATGCCGCCTTCAACGCCATCCCGCGCCTGGGCGCTTTCCTGGCGGGTTTCTTGCTGCTGATGCCGTGGATGCTCAGCTACATGAGCTCTTACACGCAGGCGCTGCTCGGGGATTTCAGCCGTTATGCGAGGTGAAGGCAGGGAGCTGAAATTATGGCCCCGGCGGGCAACGCGGGCAGCTTGACCTCGCTGGTGCTGGCCTTCCTGCTGGTGCTGGCGCGGGTCGGGGGCGCGCTGGCCTTCGTGCCCTTGCCGGGGGTGCGCCAAGGCCCCCGGGGGGCACGCGCGGTGCTAGCGGGAGCCGTAGCCATAGCTTTGTATCCGGCCTGGCCGCGGCTGTCCGGTTCGCCGCCCGATGTGGGCACCCTGGCCGGATGGCTGCTAAGTGAAGCGGCCCTGGGTATTACGGCTGGCTTGGCGGTAGCCTTCCTCAACGAGGGCTTCTCGCTAGCTGCTCAGATCTTCGGTTTGCCGGCAGGTTACTCTTATGCCGCCACCATAGACCCGGCGACGGAAGCCGAAAGCACGGTTTTGCTGGTCCTGGCGCAGTTGGCCGCCGGGCTGTTGTTTTTCGCGCTTGACATGCATCTGGAACTGCTGCGGGTGTTCGCCCGCAGCCTCGAGGTCTATCCGCCCGGCAGTTTTGCCCTCGGCGAGGGCCAGATGCGGGCGATCGTCAAGCTGGGCGCGGGGATGTTTGCGGTGGGGGTGCGGCTGGCCATGCCTGTGATCGCCTTGCTGCTGCTGGTGGATGTGGCGCTGTCACTGCTCAGTCGCATCCATGCCCAGCTTCAGCTGCTGATGATGGCTTTTCCGGTGAAGATGCTCGCTGCCTTGGCGATGATGGCCGCCACGCTGGCGGCCTACCCGCGGCTTTACCGTGCCCTGGCCGCTGAGTGTGCGGCCGTGCTGGGCAGGATGACGGGCTATGGCGGATAAATCCCAGCGCACCGAGCAGCCGACCCCGCGCCGCATTGAAAAGGCGCGGCGGGAAGGGCGCTTTCCCGTCAGCCGGGAGTTTGTTTCGGCGGTGCAATTCCTGTCGCTGGTTTTGATGCTGGTGCTTGGGGGAGGGGCCGCAGTGAGTGCGGGCGCTCAGACCATGCGCGGCCTGCTGGCGGAGGCATTTGCCGGGGATTTAGGTCCCGGTCGGGCGGTGGGGCTGTTCAAGCGGGCGCTTGAGCGGCATTACGGAGAGCTGGGTCTGGCCGGAGCGGTGCTAGTAGCGGTGACGCTGGGCTCGCAGCTCGGGGTGACGAGATTTGGCTTGTCCATGAGACGGTTGCGGCCGGATTTTTCGCGCCTGAGTCCGGTGGCGCGCCTGCGCGAGCTACCGCGACAGAACTTGCAGTTGCTGTTTCGCGCCCTGCTGCTGTTGCCTCTGTTCGCCCTGGCGGTTTACGGGATCGTCGAGAGCCACGTAGATACTTTGGTGCGCATGCCGCTGGAGCCTGCGGGGCGGGCGGCGCGGCAGTTGGGCGAAGCGCTGGCGGGGTTGTTCTGGCGGGCGGCGCTGGTCTTCATGGTGTTGGGGGCGTGGGATCTGTGGCGGCAGCGCCGGCGCTATCTGGCCGAACTGCGCATGAGCAAGCAGGAGCTGCGCGACGAAGCCAAAGAGGTGGAGGGCAACCCGCAGGTGCGGGCGCGGATCCGGCGATTGCAGCGCGAGCTACTACGGCGCCGGATGATGCAACAGGTGCCCAAGGCTACGGCCGTAGTGGTGAATCCCACGCATTACGCGGTGGCCTTGCGCTACCGGATGCAGGAGATGGCGGCTCCGGTGGTGGTGGCCAAGGGCAAGAATTACCTGGCCCAGCGCATCCGGGAGCTGGCGGTGCGGCACCAGGTGCCGGTGGTTGAGAATCCCCCGCTGGCCCAAGCGCTTTACCAAAGCTGCCAGGTGGGCCAGCAGATCCCCGTGCACTTGTACCGCGCAGTGGCTGAAATCCTGGCCTATGTCTACCGATTGATGAATGGCAGGCTGCCGGCTTGAGCAAGGAGCGAATATGGCGCAGCAAACCAGGGCGGCGATGGCGGCGAACGCGGCGACCGAGCAGGCGCGCGTGAATCTGGCTGAGCTGAGCGTGCCGCTGGCCGTGTTGGCCATTCTGCTGGCCATGCTGACGCCCGTGCCGCCTTTCTTGCTGGACGTGTTGATCGTGCTGAACATCACCATGTCGGTGATCGTGCTGCTGGTGTCGCTGTACATCCTGCGACCGGTGGAGTTCAGCGTGTTCCCCACCACGCTGCTTTTGATGACGCTGTTCCGGCTGGCGCTCAACGTTTCTTCCTCGCGCCTGATTCTGCTGAACGGCAACACCGGCACGGCGGCGGCCGGCCGCGTGATCGAAGCTTTCGGGCAGTTCGTGGTCGGGGGCAGCTACATCGTCGGCGCGGTGATCTTCTTGGTCTTGATTGCCATCCAGTACGTGGTCATCAACCATGGCGCCGTGCGCATTTCCGAGGTCACGGCGCGCTTCACGCTGGATGCGCTGCCCGGCAAGCAGATGTCCATTGACTCGGACCTGAACGCGGGGCTGATTGACGAGGCGGAGGCCCGCCGCCGCCGCAAGCAGCTTGCCGCGGAGGCCGAGTTTTACGGAGCCATGGACGGCGCTTCGCGCTTTAGCCAGCGCGATGCGGTGGCCAGCATACTGATCACGGGCATCAACATCATCGCCGGCCTGTTGATCGGAGTGTTGCAGCACGGCATGGAATTGCGCCAGGCCGTGGCCACCTATACGGTGCTGACCATAGGCGACGGTCTGGTGACGGTGATTCCGGCGCTGATGATTTCGATTTCGGGGGGCTTGATAGTTACCCGCGCCAGTTCTGACGTGCGGTTGGGGGCTGAGTTTCGCCGGCAGGTGTTTGGCAGCGCCCAGCCGCTGATGCTGGCGGCTGGGGTTTTGGTAGCGCTGGCGGCCTTTCCGGGTTTGCCCAAAGTACCATTTCTGGCCTTGGGGGTTGGCCTGGGGGCAGCGGCCTGGCGGATGGATCGGGCTGCGGCGACAGTGGAGAAAGCGCCTCCGGCGCCGCCGCCGGCGCGCGAGACCCTGGAAAGCCTGCTTAAGGTGGAGCCGATTGCGATTGAGCTGGGCTTGGGCTTGGTACGGCTGGTGGAAGCCGGGCAGGAATCCCCATTGCTGCGGCGCATCGCCGCCATTCGCCGGCAACTGGCCTTGGATCTGGGCTACGTGCTGCCCCCTGTAAGGGTGACTGATAACCTTTCGCTGCGCTCGCGGGAGTATGTGATCCAGATCAAAGGAATCGAAGTGGCGCGCTACGACATGCCGCAAGGCATGGAGTTGGCCATTCACTCAGGAACGCCCTCCGGCGCGATTGAGGGCACGCCCACGCGCGAACCGGCCTTCGGCCTTCCGGCGCTGTGGATCAGACCGGAGCAGGTTGAGGCTGCGCGCGCGGCCGGCTATACGGTGGTGGACGCCATCTCCATTATTGGCACCCATCTGAGCGAGGTCATACGTACGCATGCGCACGAGCTGTTCTCACGGCAGGATGCCAAGAAGCTGCTTGACCGGGTAGCCGAGGAGAACCCGCGAGTGGTCGAGGACTTGGTGCCGAAGCTGCTGCCGCTGGCCACCGTGCAAAGGGTTTTGCAGAATCTGTTGCGCGAGCGCGTTTCGATCCGGGATGCGGTCTCGGTACTGGAAGCGCTTAGTGAAGCGGCGCAAATGACACGCAATCCCGTGCTGTTGACCGAATTCGTGCGGCAGGCGATCCGCCGGGTAGTAATCAAACCTTACCTGAGCCGGAGCGGGGACCTGCCGGCGTATCTGCTGGACCCCGCCATTGAGCAAGAGATCGAAGCTGCGGTGGAGCATGGCGAATACGCCAGCCACATCAATCTGGCTCCTCAGCGCATGCGGGCCATTGTGGAGCGCATACAGCAGGCCGTAGGGACGCTGGAAGGGCCGGCGGTGATGGTGGTCAGCTCGGGAGCGCGCTATTTCCTGCGCCAGATCCTGGAGCAGACCATCCCGCGGCTGTACGTGCTGGCGCACAGCGAAATTCCGCCGGGGGTAAAGGTAGTCTGCTTGAAGTTGATCCAGTAAGGAGGACTCATGAGAATCAAGTCGTACTTCGTAGGCAGCGTGGGAGCGGCCCTGGCGCTGGCGCGCCAGGAGCTGGGTCCGGAGGCCGTGCTGCTGGAGACGCGCAAGGCGCCTCCGGAAGCCGCGCATCTGGGTGAGTACGAGGTGGTCTTCGGTACGGCTGGCAGCAACGGGACAGCGCGCAGCTCGCCCGAGGATCAGACGGAGAAAGGCAAGCTGGAGCTGGAGCGGCTTCGGCGTGAGGTGAGCCAGTTGCGTTGCCAACTGGAGCGAATCAACACGGCTTTCGCGCGTACCAACCTGCTGGGTGCGAGCCTGGGCGGGGTCGAAGAGGCGGCGGCGTGCGCGCTGAGCCGGCTGCTGGAGATAGAGGTGCAGCCGGAGCTGGCCCTGGAAGTGGTAGAGGCGGCGCGGAGGCAGAAGGCGGCAGGAGCGGTTCTCAGTTGGGAGGAAGCGCTGGCGGAGGAGTTGAAGCGCCGCTGCCAGGTAGAGGGCCGGCTGGGCAAGCGGCAGGGGGGAGCCAGAGTGGTAGCGCTGGTAGGGCCTGGGGGGTCCGGCAAGACCACGATGTTGGTGAAGCTGGCCATACGCGAGGGACTTGAGAAGCGCCAGACGATCGAGTTGCTCAGCCTGGATAACTACCGGGTGGGCGGAGCCGAGCAGCTTCGCCACTTCGCCACGATTCTGGGTGTGCCTTTTCAGGCCTTGGAGACGCCGCTAGGGCTGGCGGCGGTGCTGGAGGAAAGCCGGCGCAAGGACCTGGTGCTGATTGACACGCCCGGCTACGGCCCGGCCGAGGAGCAAGAAGCCGAGGAAATGGCGCAGTTTCTGGGGGCCCAGCCGGAGCTGGAATGCCACTTGGTTCTAACGGCCTCGATGCGTTCTGCCGATTTATGGCGTGTAGCCGAGCGGTTCGAGCGTTTCCGGCCAGCCAAGCTGGTGTTCACGCGGCTGGATGAGACCCAGAGCTATGGGGCGCTGTGGAGCCTGGCGGTAAGGTCGGGCAAGCCGATAGCATTTCTCGGCACCGGGCAGCGCATTCCGGAGGATGTGGCGCCGGCCACGGCGGAGGGCCTGCTGGAACTGCTTTGGCGCAGCCCAGTCGTGCGGGCGGCCGCTGCGGATGCCTGAAGCCGAGCTGATCCGCTGGCGCTGGCTGGAGGCTAGGGGTAGATCGATATGGCGTCTTATCAGGCCAGCCCGAAAACCGCCGCTGATGAACGCGAACGCTTGATATTGGAGCACTTGCCCCAGGTACGGCTGATAGCGCGACGTATCCACGAGAAGCTGCCCGAATGCGTGAGCTTGGAAGACCTGATTTCGACCGGGATCCTGGGCCTGATCTCGGCCATTGACAATTTCGACCCCAGCCTCAACGTCAAGTTGAAGACTTACGCTGAATATAAAATCCGGGGTGCCATTTTGGACACCCTGCGCGGGCTGGATTGGGCTCCGCGGCAAAAGCGCAAGAAGGCCAAGCAAATCGAGGCGGCGATTGCGGCTGCCGAGCAACGGCTGCAACGTGCGCCGGAGGAGGAGGAAATCGCGCGGGAACTGGGCTTGAGCCTTGAAGAGTACCATGAGTGGCTGGTTGAGGTGCGGGGCGTTAACCTGGGCAGGCTCGAGCATGCCCGCGGCGAGGAGGAGGGCCGCGATCTGCTCAGATACATTGCCGACAGCGAGCAGGAATTGCCTTCACGGATTCTGGAGCGGAGGGAACTGGAACGCTTGCTGGCGGAGGGAATCGAGCAGATGCCTGCCATTGAACGCACTGTATTGAGCTTGTACTACTACGAGGAGCTGACCCTGCGCGAGATTGCGGATGTGCTTAACCTGCACGAGTCGCGCATTTCGCAGCTCAAGTCGCAAGCCATCTTGCGGCTGCGGGCCTGGTTGGAGAAGCGCTGGCCGCTCGAAAGGGGAGCCTGAGCCATGCCGGAAGCTGAGTCGGTGCTGGTAAAGGATCCGCTGGGCTGGCTGACGGAGACGTTTGCTCAGAGGCTGAGCGAAGCGCTGGAGCTGACCACTGGCGAGGCGCCGCAAGTAGTCTGGCGGCTCGAGGATAGCACACAGCCAGCCGAGGAGTTGTTGTGGCGGGAGCACAAGTGCAGTTGGGGATTGCAAGCCAGCTTCTGGGTCGGAGCCAGCAAGCTTACCGTCGGCGAAATCGGCAAGCATGTATTGCGCGCTGCGGGCATCGAGACGGCCGAAGACGTTGAGATCGAAACCAGTTATCTGGAAGTCTTGGGCCAGGCGTTTTCATCCCTGGCGCAGGAGCTGGGGGCGCGGCTGGGAGTCGAGGTTGTCCTGGAAGAAAGCCAGTGGGTCAGCGGTCCGGGCGAGAAGGCGTACTTGGCTGTGCTTGAGCTCACGCTGGGCGCAGGGCCTCCACAGACATTGTGGCTAGCCGCTGGGTTGGAGTCGCTGGAGGCGATCCAGGCTACGCGGGAACCAGACCAGGCCGCGCAACAGGTGACGGAGCAGTCTTTGGATGAGGTGCCAGCCGGCGCGTTAGCCGAATCCCGAAGGCAATCCCCCTCGGTAGACCGAATCTGCCGGAAGACCTTGGAGTTGCTCATGGAGGTCGAGATGCCGGTTTCGATCTCCTTCGGGCGGACTCAGCTTCCCTTGCGCGATCTGCTGAAGCTGAATACGGGTTCTATCATCGAGCTGGATCGCACTGTCAACGAGCCGGTCGAGGTCATTGTCAACAACTGTGTGATCGCGCGGGGAGAGGTAGTGGTGGTGGAGGGCAACTACGGCGTGCGCATTCATGAAATCATCAGCCGGGAAGATCGCTTGCGTACCTTGCGCTAACTCGGGGGAAGGTTGGTCATGATGCCGGTGTGGACCTTGCTGTTGGTGGGGGCCGGGCTGATGTTGTGCCTGACCCTGTTTGTGTTGCTCAAAGTGGAGCTTTGCGGGCTGGCACGGGGCACAGAGAAGAGCCGCAAGCTGACGGAGGCCGCGCTGGGTGAAATTCGCCAGGCCATCGAAGAGCTGCGTGTCGGCTTGCGCGAGGCCGAGCAACGCACCGGAGTGCTGGTTCCACCCACCCCGCCGCGGACTGGTTTGAATATGACCACCCGGGCACAGGCCCTGCGCATGTTCCGGCGAGGCGAGCAGCCCGAGCGCATCGCCGCGGCCCTCCACGTACCTGAGAATGAGGTGCGGCTGCTGATAAAGGTTCACCAGCTCAGCGTGGGTCGCTGAAGCCTGCCAGGGCCGGCCGACGCCGTCAGGCAGGCCTGCGCTCTCCCTTCCGAGGCCAGGTCAAGCAAACCTGCGCTTGTCCCTCCGAGACGAGAGCAACCGGCAGGGCCGATAAGCGCGCCGCGCATCTGTCGGCCTCTGCGAGTCGTGATGAGCCGTGAGGTAGCGGGACCGGATAGAATATCCTGCGATGCAGCCCGAGCAGTTGTGCCGGCAAATGCGCGAGGACTGGAACCGGCGGGCGCGCGAAGACGCCAGATACTATGTTGCTTTCGGCCGCCGCGGGCAGGACGATGAAGAGTTTTTCGCCACTGGCCGCGACTTGGCCCGCGGTCTGGAGCGAGAGCTGAAACGGTTGCCTCCCGGGCACTGGCGCGCGCGGCGCGCGCTCGAAATCGGTTGCGGCCTGGGCCGGTTGATGCTGCCTCTGGCGCACTGCTTTGGCGAAATCCACGGCGTAGATGTTTCCGATGAAATGGTGAGGCTGGCCCGCGAAAAGCTTCGCGAGGTTCCACACGCGCACGTGCACCTTAATAGCGGGGGCGACCTTGCCGCCTTCGCCGACGATTCCTTCGATTTCGTGTACTCTTACGCCGTCTTTCAGCACATACCCACGCGCGAGGTGGTTTTCAGTTACCTGTGCGAGGCGCGACGCGTGCTCAAGCCGGGGGGCATCTTCCGCTTTCAGGTAAACGGGCTGCCGCCCAACGGCAGCCAGTATGACACTTGGAGCGGCGTGCGCATCAGCGCGAGTGAAATCGCGCGGTTCGCCCGCGAGCACGATATGCAGTTGCTGGCCCTGGAAGGCGTGCAGACCCAATATCAGTGGGTGACGTTGCGGAAGAAGCCGCTGGGTTGGTACGCGGGCCTCGGGGAAAGGTTCCCGCGCACGCCGGCCCGCATTCGTCGCATCACCAGCGCTTACGGCACGGAACCGGCGGTGGCGGCTCGGGGACGCTTCGCGGTGGCTTCGCTCTGGATCGAGGACCTGCCCGAAGACTGCGACTTGAACACGCTCGAAGCCAGCATTGGAGGTTTGGCGGGCCGGGGCGCTTACCTGGGCCCGCCCGAATACGGTCTGGTCCAATTCAATGTGGAAATGCCCGAAGGGCTTTCAAGCGGATTGCAACCCGTCGAATTGCGCTGGCTGGGCCGGTCGCTGGCGCCCCAGGCCTTCTTGCGCGTGAGAGTACCGCCGCCCCCGGTTCCGCGCGTGGCCGAAGTCACCGATGGGATAGATCTGCTGGCGGGCCCGCGGATTCGAAGCCGGGTGGTGCGCGTGGTGCTGGAGGAAATCGAGGGCCTGCAACGGCTCGAAGCCACGGTTGGCGGGTGGTGCGTGGGCGGGCTGGAAATCAGGTGCGTGGATCCCCGGCCCCCGCTCTACCAGGTGGTCTTTGAGTTGCCGGAGAACGTAGGTCCAGGTGTGCACGAGTTGCGGCTCCGCGTGGGCAGTCGGTGTTTCCCGCCCGTCACGCTGGAGGTGCTGGCGTGATGGTTCTGCCGGCTTGGTTTCTGCTTGCCGGTGCGACGCTCGGGATTCCCAAAACGGGTGTTTTCACGCTACCCGCCGGGACAATAGAGTTGGATCGGGAGCTGGTGGCGCCCGAAGGAGCTGAAGGGCTTGAGATACGAGGTGCGCCGGGGGGAACGCTGTTGAAGGCAGCACCGCACTTCCGGGGACGCGCCTTGCTCGTCATCCGGCGAGCCAGGGTAGTACGCATCGTCAACCTAGCGCTCGAGGGCAATCGGAGCATTTCAGCCGCAGCCCAGGGTTTGCCCCCCGCCAATTTGCCTTTCTGCGAGTTCACGCGCAACAACGGCATCCAGGCTGAGGATGTTCAAGGCTTGGCGATCGAGGACGTGCGCGCCAGAAGCCTGGCGGGCTTCGCAATCCTGGTGACTCGCTGCCGCCAGGTCCGCATAGAGCGTGTTGAGATCAGCGACAGCGGATCGCTGGACGAGGCCGGGCGCAACAACGCTACCGGGGGCATTTTGCTCGAGGAGGGCACGGTCGGCTTCACGGTGCGCGCCTGCCGCCTTCTGCGTGTGCGAGGCAACGGGGTCTGGACGCATTCGCTTTTCAGTTCGCCGCGCAACGCTGACGGGTTAATCGCGGAGAATTATTTCGAAGAGCTGGCCCGGGACGCAATCCAGGTTGGACATGCCACGCGGGTGCGGGTAGTGAACAACCGTGGGCGGAGGATCGGCTATCCGGTAGCCGAGGTGGATCCCAGCGCAACGCCGGTGGCGCTGGATACGGCGGGAAACACCGATAAAAGCGTGTACGCGCTCAACCGCTTTGTGGAAGTCAACGGCAAGTGCATAGACCTGGATGGATTCCACGATGGCGAGGTACGCGGCAATGCGTGCGTAAATCGAGGGCCGCGGGAGGCGTATCCGCACGGGCATTTCGGGATCGTGCTGAACAACAGCAACCCGGATATGTGCTCGCGCAACATCGTCATTGTTGAGAACGAGATTGAGGGGGCGGTTTTCGGCGGTCTGTTCCTGATCGGCAGCGGGCACCGCGTGCTGAGGAATCGCTTGCGCCGGCTGAACCTGGCGGACTGCCGGCCCTCCAAGCCAGGTTGCGTGTACTGGCCGGAAGAACCGGAACTACTGAGCGCGGGGATCTATCTGGGCCGGAGGGCGGAACGCCCGGCCCTGACCAGGGACAACGTAATCGGCGGCAACATATTGAGCGGGGCCGGGATGAGCCGGCACTGCATCGTCGCGGCGCCGGGAGTTTCTTTGCAAGCCAACCGCATCGAGGGCAACCGGTGTACGGAGGAGTAAAGGGGGCTCAGTAGTTGGTCCACAAGGCTTCCCGCCGCGGCTTTTTCACCGAGTGACAATTCTTGGCCGGAGCCTGGTGGCAACGCCAGTCCTTGTAAAGCTCGTCCAGCAAGTCGCAGCGGTAGCCCGAGACGGCGGCTTTGCCGCGGATGCGGTGCAGCAAGGCGGCGAGTTCACGGTGTTCCTCATCGCTCATTTCGTAGCCGTAGGCCTTGCTGTCGCCGCGGGCCGAGTGGGGGTAGGGGGGATCGCAGTAAAACAAGGTGCGGGGATCATCGTAGAGGCGAATAACCTCCAAGGCGGGGCGGTTCTCTATTTGCACCCGCAGCAGGCGCAAGGCGATGGCGGGGAGGTCTTCGATGGCGCCAAGCCACCGGGAGACCACGCCCGACATGCCGTTGCGTGAGGTCAGCTTGCAATTGGCCCATCGGCCGAGCGAAGCGGTCTGGGCCAGGCCGGTGCGAGCCTGGCGCGCGCGAACATAGAACAGACGGGCCCGCTCGAGCGGCGAAAGCTGGGCAGGATTCGCCGCCAGTGCGCGGTAGAACTCCTCGCGAGAGAAGGGGGTCAGGCCGATGGCCTCAATGAGTCGCTCTTTGTCCTCGCGCAAAACGCGGAAGAAGTTGACCACCTCGCCGTCTATGTCGTTGTAGGTTTCAACCGGCGAGGGTTCGCGGTTCAACAAGACGGCGGCGGATCCGCCGAACGGCTCCACGTAATGATGGCAGGGCGGCAGCAGTGGGAGGAGCCAGCTCAAGTGGCTGAACTTGCCGCCGTAGTAACCGAAGGCGATGAGGCGACGGGGCTGGGCTGGTTGCGTTCCGGCGAGCTGAAAAGCGTTGCCTGAAGGACAGTCGAGATAAATCGCAGACGCACTCCGACGAGACGTCTGCCGAGCGCTTTCGCCCTCCTTCCCGGCAGAGACCCCTCCTCGGAAATTGAAGCTCATTTGCATAGTTTCTTCCTTCGATTACCTCAAGGAGTAGCACCAGACCGAAGGAAATAACCGGCCCGCACCCTTGGCGGAAAAACACCCGTGACGCCGCATGTGAACAACCTTGCGATCCAGCTTATCATGTCCCTGCGAACTCTGAGCTGCGTGGCCAAACCAAGTGGATAAGTGCCCCGCTCGGCGCGGCATCAGCGTCTATTGCACGGACTGGACCAACTCTGGCGTTCCGCGGGCGAATTCCCGCGCCAGCCTCAGTCCAAAATCAGCCGGGCGCGCTGGAAGCGCACGGCCGCCGCGGCAAGAAGCGATAGGACCAGCGAGCTCAGCGCCAAACCCCAGCCGTAGCTGACCAGGGCGGCGATTTTGCCCAGCAGGATCGCGCGGTCGGAAAGGCGGCTGGCCAGCAGCGTCTCCAGGGTCTTGCGTTCGCGCTCGCCGGCGAAAGAATCCGCGACGAGGGCGCCCACCAGCAATAACGGCAGCCAGCTCAATGCCGCCGGCAACAATGGCGTCCTGGCCCATTCGGGCCGGTTCTGCCAGGGCAAGTAAATTCCCAGGATGGCCAGAGGAATACCCACGGTCGAAAGCAGCCCACCGCGTTCCCGAGACCTTGAAGCAGCTCGTCCAATCGGTTGCCTCCGCGAATTACCGGTCCACGTGGGGTTCTTGGACTTCGTTAAACTGGTCCCATGCCGGCGAGTCGCATGCGCGCAGTAGTTTTGGCTCTGGCCTGCGCCAGCCTGGCGGCGGGCCAACGCAAGACGGGGAATCCGCTCGACCATTTGCCGCCCAACATCGAGATCCTGACTTACTTCGGCGAACGGGCCGATATCTCACCCGACAATCAGCGCGTGGCTTTCATGGCCAAAAGCTTCGGCGACGCCATGGTCATTGACTTGAAGACCCGCATCATCCGGTGCCTGACTTGTAACGTGCCGGGCGCGGCATTCTTGCGCGTGATGCATCTGGTCACGGGCGACTACTTGCTGATCGGGCCAGAGCGTTTCCAGGACATTCGCATCAGCCGTTCCCGCGACAACGAGCTGTGGTTCTTGAGCAAGCAGCCGGGAGCAAAGCCCGTGCGGCTGAACCAGAAGATGAGCGAGGGTGCGGCCGTCTCCAAGCGCAGCCTTAAGATCGGCTTCGCCGAAACCAGTGCGCAGTTTCCGGAGATGCCGCCCGGATCCTCCCGCCTGGTGATAGCCGACCTCGACTTGTCCGGAGCCGGGCCGCGCCTGATCAACAAACGCACAGTTTTCGAGAGCAAGGATCGAAGCTGCGTGATCGAAGCCCAGGACTTTTACGACAACGACAGCAAGATGACCTTCACCTGTTACGAACCCGAGGGCCGCGCCTCGGTAATGGGGATTGATTTGCTTACCGGCCAGGTTCGCAATTTCTCGCAGGCGCCAGGCACCTACAACGAGCCGGAAGGAATCTTTCCCGACGGCCAGTACACCCTAGTTGAAGCGGACCGCCAGGTTCAGCAATTGGGCGGACGCGGCGGGTCCGGGCAGATAGATCTTTGGAAGCTCAAGCTGGACGGCACGGGCAAGGATTTCGTGCGCCTGACTTACTTCAACGATTACGAAGGTTACAAGGCTTCCAACGGCGTGGTCTCGACCGACGGACGTTTCATGGCCTTCCAGATCGCTCGCAGCGCGGACCCCGCGGGCGTCGGTTACGGCATCCTGCTTTATTGGTTCCGCAAGTGAGTCAATCGCCCGGAGCGGGGGCGGGAAGGCGGGCGGCGCGTCGGGCCGCGGCCCAGGCTTTCACATCTTCAATCAGGGAATAAGCCACCGGCACCATCAGCAACGTTAGCAACAGGCACAGCGTCTGGCCACCAATGATCGTCACGGCGATGGCGGAACGCTGCGCGGCCCCGGCCCCGAAACCTATGGCTGTGGGGATCAGCCCTGCTACGATCGAGAACGTTGTCATAAGGATGGGCCGCAGCCGCACCCGATTGGCCTCCAGGATGGCTTCGCGCAGCGGCATCCCCTGCCCGTAAAGCCGGTTCATGTAATCAATCTGTAGGATTCCGTTTTTCTTGACAATACCCAGGAGCAGCAGGACTCCCACGGCGCTGAACAGATTCAACGATCGCCCCGTGGCCAGCAGCGAAACCAGGGCGAAGGGAATGGAAAGGGGCAGCGCCAACATGATGATGAAGGGGTGAACCAGGCTCTCGAACTGGGCGGCCAAGACCATGTACATGAAGATGGAAGCCAGCCCGATAGCCAGGATCATATTGGTGGTGGTTTCCTCCAGTATCTTTACCTGCCCGGAAAAAGCTAGCCCGTAACCCAGGGGCAACCCCACCCGGTCCACGGCTGCCAGCGTGTCGGCGGCAGCGCGGTCTAGATTGTAGCCCGGGGCGACGTTGCCGTAAATGCTCACGGAAAACTGACGGTTGAAACGATCAATGCGGCTGGGCCCCAGCCCGCGTTCCAGCCGCGCCACTGAGTCCAGTCGGATCAGGCCCAACTTGGCGGAGGGGATCAAGATGCGGCTCAATACGGCCGGATCGTCTCGCTGACCTGGCATCAGGCGCATGGTGACCGGGTATTGCTCCGAGCCCTCTTTGTAGGTGGAAATCTCGTCGTCGCCGGACATCAGCAAGCGCACGGCGCGCGCGATGTCGGAGACGCGCACGCCCAGATCCGACGCGCGGGCGCGATCAATGGCCACCTGCAACTCGGGACTGTTCAAGTTCAAGTTCACTTTGACGTCCACCAGCGAGGGAACCTTGAGCAGCTCCCGGTTGACCTGTTTGGCGAGAGCGAACAAATTCTCCACGTCCGGGCCCAGCAGCATCGCACGAATCGGAGCAAAGGTCTCACGGCCGCCCAAAGCGTTGGGAAAGCTAATGCGCGGGCGAGTGTAGGCAAACTCGCGGATTGCCTCGCGCACGCGCTGGCCCATGGTAGTGATATCGTCGCGCTCGTTGGTGGGCTTGAGCAGAACCGAGATCTGGGACATGGTTACGCGGTCAATAAAGCCCATGCTGGCGGGTACCACCGAGACCACGCCCGGGACGCGGGCTATGCGGCGGGCCATCTCGCGCGTGACACGCTCGGTTTCCTCGATCGAGGAGCCTTCGGGCAGTTCCAGGGAGACCGAAAGCTCGTTCTGGTCCTCCTGGGGCATCCAGTCCCGGCCCACATACCGGTTCAGCACAAAGGTGGAGGCGAAAGTCAGAACGGCCATGGTCACGATCACCCAGCGGTGGTTCAGCGACCAGCCCAGGATGCGCACGTAATTGCGATCAAAAAAGCCACCCTTGTGGGCGCCGTGCACGGGGCCGGCTCCGGCGCGCACTCTTTTCAGTACGCGCGCGCTCAAGGTGGGCGTAAGCGTAAAGGCCACCAGCATAGAAATCATGATGGCGGCCGCCATGGTCCAGCCGAACTGGTTCAGGTAGCGGCGGGCGTAGCCCGTCATAAAAGCAATGGGCACGAAGATGATGACCAGCGAGAGGGTGGTGGCCATGACGGCCAGTGAAATTTCCTTAGTGGCCCGGATGGCGGCCTCGCGTGCGGGCAAACCCTTTTCCTGGATGTGCCGGTAGATGTTCTCCAGCACTATGATGGCGTCGTCAATTACGATGCCCACGGCCAGGGTCAACCCCAGCAGCGTCATCGAATTGAGGGTGAAGTCGGCGGCCTTGAGCACGGTGAAGGTGGCGATGATCGAGGTGGGGATGGCGACCGAGCTGATCAAGACGGTCCGCCAGTCGCGGATGAACAGAAACACTATAAGGGAGGCAAACAGCGCACCCAATAACAGGTGCTCTTCCAGCGCCTTAACCGAGTTGCGGATGTAAGTGGCCTGCTCGCGAACCACGGTCAGTTTGACCCCGGCCGGCAGCTCATGCTGGGCCCTTTTGAGCCTTTCCAGGATGGCGTCCACCACCTTGACGGTGTTAGTTCCGGTTTGCCGCCTTACTTCCAGGATGACGGCCGGGGTGTCATTGTAGTAGGCGAAGCTGCGCTTCTCGCTCATGCCGTCTTCGGCATAGCCCAGATCGCGAATGCGCACGGGCGCGCCGCCCACGTTCTTGACGATGATGTCATTGAACTCCTGCACGTGCTGAACGCGTCCCAGCGTGCGGACGCCCACTTCGCTGGCCCCGCGCACGATGCGCCCGCCCGGCGACTCGATGTTCTCCGCAATCAAAGCGCGCTCTACATCTTGCGGCGCCAGGTTGTAAGCGCCCAGCTTGTCCAAGTCCATGAAGACATTGATCTGGCGGTAACGGCCGCCGGCCACGTCCACTGCCGCCACCCCGTCCACGGTTTCCAGCAAGCGCCGCAACTGCTTGTCGGCGATCTCGGTCAGCTCGCGCACGCCGCGCTGGCCGCTGAGGGCCAGGGTAACCACGGGATCACGGTCCGGCTCCGCCTTCTGCACCACAGGCGGAAGCACGTTAGGCGGCAAGCGTCGCATGGCCCCGGAGACTTTCTCGCGCACGTCTTCGGCGGCTTCGCCGATATCGCGCTCCAGCACGAAGGTGACAATGATGGAGGCGCTGCCCTCGGTGACCATGGCCCGCATCTCATCAATGCCGCTGACCGAGGCGATGGCCTCCTCCAGAGGCATGACGACCTGTGAAGTGAGCTCCTCCGGGCTGGCGCCTGGTAAGCGCACGCGCACGTAGACGGTGGCGGGATCGGTCCGCGGGAACAAGTCAACACCGAGCTGCAAGAAGCTGAATATCCCGAGCACGGTGATGAACAGAATCAGCATCGAAGCGAAGACTGGGCGCTGGACACAAATCTCCGTCAGTCGCACGTGCGACCCTCCTGGGCAAGGTATTTGTTCAGGCGAGATTTCACGCCCGGTGGTTACCCCCAATCATCGTACAATGGGTGGCTTGATGGCTAAGACAGCATTCCTGTTTCCCGGCCAGGGCTCGCAGCAGGTGGGGATGGGCAGGTCGCTGGCAGAGGCCTTCCCGGAGGCCCGTGCCGTCTTCGAAGAGGCGGATCGGGTGCTGGGCTTCCCAATTTCCCGCCTGTGCTTTGAAGGCCCCGAGGAAGCCCTACGGATGACCGAGAATACTCAGCCCGCCATACTGACTGTCTCGATAGCGGCCTTTCGCGTACTCAAAAAAAGCGGCTTGGAGCCGGACTATGTGGCCGGGCATAGCCTGGGCGAGTATTCGGCGCTGGTGGCGGCCGAAAGCCTGGCCTTTGCCGACGCCTTGCAACTGGTGCGCAAGCGGGGCCGGTACATGCAAGAGGCGGTTCCACCCGGGGTGGGAGCGATGGCGGCCTTGATACGCCTGCCGGAAGGGAAGCTGGAAACCTTGCTGGCGCAGGCAGCGCAAACGCAGGTGGTCACGGCGGCCAATTTCAACTCGCCGGACCAGGTGGTCATTGCCGGGCACGTGGGCGCGGTGCAGCGCGCCATGGAGCTGGCTCGGGCGGCAGGAGCCAAGCGGGTGGTCTTGTTGCCAGTGAGCGCTCCCTTCCATTGCCCCTTGATGCGCCCCGCCCAGCAGCGGCTGACGGCGGACCTCAACCAGGTGGAGTTTCGCGACTTGCGCTATCCGTTAATCAACAACTGGCAAGCCAAGAGGGTGGTCTCGGGTGAAGAGGCGCGGCAGGGTCTGGTGGAGCAAGTGGTGCGACCGGTGCGCTGGACACAATCGGTGCGCCAGTTAGTCAGCCTGGGTGTGGAGCGGTTCCTGGAGGTGGGCCCAGGCAGCGTGCTGTGTGGATTGTTGCGTAGCATTGTTCCGGAAAAGCCCTGCTGGCGCTTCGGGGAAGCCGACCAATTGGAGGAAATCCGTGCGGCTCTGGCTTAGTATCGGGCTGGGCTGGCTGTTGCTAGCCCAGGGAGGGTGCCGGCGGGGCGCGCCGGCCAACGTGGCCGCGACGGTCAACGATCGCGTCATCACTTACGAGGAACTCGAGAAGTACTATCGGAGCCAGTTTTCCAGTCCGGCCGAGCAATCCACTCCTGAGCAGGTCTGGTACCAGAAACTGGAGCTGCTGCGGATCCTGATAGACAACGAGATCCTGCTTCAGCGGGCCGAGAAAATGGGGCTGCTGGCGGTGGACGCCGATGTCGAGGCCAAGGTAGCCGAGCTGCGCGCCGGCTCCACCCAGGAGGAATTTCTCAAGCAACTCCAGGCCCGTAACATGACGCTGGAGGATCTGCGGGCGCAACTGCGCCGGGATCTATCCATCCAGAAGCTGTTCAACAAGGAAATTGCCGCCCACATCAACATAACCGACAAGGAGATAGCTGAATTCTACGCAGCTAACAAAGCCAGCTTCAGCCTGCCCGAGCCCCAGTATCATATCGCCCAGATTCTGGTGACGCCCTATCCGGATCCCAACGTGCGCAATCTCAAGAATGACAAAGCGCAGAACGAGCTGGAGGCGCGCAAGAAGATCGAAATGATCGCGGCCCGCCTGCGGGCGGGCGAGGACTTCGGCATGCTGGCGCAGAGTTACTCGGAGGATCCTAACACGGCGGCTAACGGGGGCGACTTCGGCTTCATACCGGAATCGGCCCTGCAAAAGGCCGACGCTGAGCTGCGCAAGATGCTGCTGTCAATGAAACCCGGAGAAATTTCTCCCATCATCCGGACGCAGGAGGGCTACCGCATCCTCCGCCTGATCTCGCGCGAGCCCGCCGGCCAGCGCGACTTGAACGACCCGCGCGTGCAACAAACAATCCGCGACACCCTGCTCAACCGCAAGGAGCAGCTTCTGCGGGCGGCCTATTATGAAGTAGCTCGCAACGAAGCCCGCGTAGTGAACTATCTGGCGCGTCGCATCACCGAAACCAAGGGCAAGATGCGCTAGCTTGGCTCAGCCAGTGTCCGCGCCCGGCTGGTAGCAGCAGCGCGGATCTTCGGCCAGATAATCGCCGGTGAGAGCGTAAGCCCGCGAACGCGAACCGCCGCAGAGGTTCTTGTAGGGGCAGCGGCCGCACTTGCCGCGCAGCAGCGAGGTATCGCGCAGGGTGCAGAACAGGGCACTATGACGGTAAACCTCGGCCAGCCGATGCTGGCGGGCATTACCGGCGGCCAAAGGGAGAAAGCCGCTGGGACAGATATCCCCCGTGCGGGAAATGAAGACTAGGCCGCGCCCACTGTTGATCCCCAGCGAGCGGTGCAGCGGATTGTCAGCTTGCTTGACCGGCGGTGCGCCCTCCAGCTTGCGACGCTGGGCCACGTAGCGGCGGTAATGCATGGCTTCGGTGGTCTTGATGACGAAGGGAGCGCGCTTGCTGCGCTCGTAAAGAAAGGCAAAGACCTGTTCGAATTCCTCCGCGTTCAACTCATCGCGGCTTTGGGCGCGGCCGGTGGGCACCAGAAAGAACACGTCCCACATCTGAGCGCCGCAGGCCTCCACCAGATCGGCCATTTCCTCCAGTCGCTGCCAGTTGTGCCGGCTGACGGTGGTGTTGACCTGGGTGGACAGGCCTACACGGCGTGCTTCTTGCAGCGCGAACACAGCCCGGGCAAAAGAACCGGGCACACGGCGGAAGCCGTCGTGAGTGGCGGCGTCCGGCCCATCCACGCTGATGGAAATGCGGGCCACGCCGCATTGTTGGAAGCGTTGGATGGCCTCAGCGGTAAGCAGCGGCGTAGGGCTGGGCGAAAGCGTGGTACGCAGGCCGAGGCGGGCGCTATAACTGAGTAATTCAAACAGATCGGGGCGCTTGAGCGGATCCCCGCCGGTGAAGATCATCAAGGGATCACCGAACTCGCGGACCTGCTCCAGCAGGCGGAAGCCCTCCTCGGTAGTCAGCTCCAGGGGATGCCGAAGCGGGTCCGCTGCGGCGCGGCAGTGCACGCACGCCAGGTCGCAGGCGCGGGTCACCTCCCAGATCACTAACCAGGGCGCTTGATCGAAGTTCATCATCTGGGCGCTGTCTCCCCAGGGGTCAGAAAAAGCCCCTTCAGCGGGTGTAGGTTCTTTTGGAATCGTTCCAGGGCAAGGCAGGCGAGACTGCGGTAGGCGCCGGCCAAACTGGGGTCGAGCTGCTCGAGCGCCGCCAGCTCACGCGCCACCTGGCTGGCGTCACCTTCGGCCAGTGCCCCGCTGAAGGCTTTGCGCCCGGCGTGCAAGTAAGCCCGGCGAGCCTTTTCGAGAATATCACCGCAAATTACCCGGGCGGCGCTAGCAGGCAACCCGCAGAGGCGGAGACATTTGGCCGCGGCGTCGGCGGCAGGCAGTGACAGGCTGCCTGCGAAGGTCAGTCCCGCCAAGAACAGGGCTTTATTGCCGCAGGGCAGCTCATAAATGCGTTCTGCCGCCCTGGCCAGCAAACGCTTGACTTCGCGCACGGCGGCACGCTCGCCTTCGATCAGGAACTGGCCGGCGAGCCCGGGGATCGTACTCAGCGAGGCTCTGGCTGCACCTTTGCGCGACAGCGAGTCCAGTGCCGCACAGTCCAAGCGATCGTCGCAAAGGACCGCGATTTTCCCTTGCCAATTCAGCTCCGCCCCGGCTAACCGGTCCACGGTGTCCTCCAGAAGCGCCTCGGGCACCGCGATCAAAACAAGCTGGGCCTTGCTTAGCTGCCTGTAGTGCCGGACGGCGTAACCGGCGCCCAGGGAATTGACCAGACGGCTGGCCAGCCTGTAGGAAGGCGCCAGGACCGGTCCCAGCCGCTCTGGCAGGACCGCCAGCCGGGTGATGAAACTCCGGCTCAGCGGGCCCGCGGCAACCAAAGCTAGCACCGGCCCCTTCATCAGCGACGGCTCCGGGCGGGAACGCCTACCTCCTCATAGACCAGTTTCGCTTTCAAGGCCTTGATGCGATCGCGCAGCTCGGCCGCCTTCTCGAACTCGAACTTACGCGCCGCCTCGCGCATGCGCGTCTCCAGCTCCGCAATGTGACGCTCGAGCTGCTCGGGTGTCATTTGCTCGAGTGCCGGTTCTTCGGGCTCAGCCGGCACAGTTACATAATCAGCTTCGGCGATGGCCACCAGGCTCATGTCTATGGGTTTGATTATGGATTGCGGAGTAATGTGGTGCTCCTGGTTGTAAAGCATTTGGATGCGGCGCCGCCGGTTGGTTTCTTCGATCGCCGAGCGCATGCTTTCGGTGATGGTGTCGGCGTAAAGAATGGCTTTGCCGTGGATGTGGCGAGCGGCGCGGCCGATGGTCTGGATAAGCGAGCCACTGGAGCGGAGGAATCCTTCCTTGTCGGCGTCCAAGATGGCCACCAGGGAAACTTCCGGCAAGTCCAGGCCCTCCCGCAGCAGGTTCACGCCGATTAATACGTCGAACTCACCGCGCCGGAGATCGCGCAACAGCTTGACCCGCTCCAAGGTCTCGATCTCGGAATGCAAGTACCGGCAGCGCACGCCTACCTCAGTGTAATACTCGGCCAGATCCTCAGCCATGCGTTTGGTCAAGGTGGTTACCAGCACACGCTCGTTCCGCGCGGCGCGCTGGCGGATTTCATTTAGCAGGTTGTCCACCTGTCCTTTGCTTGGCCGAACCTCAACTTCCGGATCTACCAGACCGGTGGGTCGGATGATCTGCTCGACCACCGCGCCGCCCGATTTGGTCAGCTCGTAGGGACCCGGCGTCGCAGAGACGTAAATGACCTGGTTGACCCGGTTTTCGAATTCCTCGAAGGTGAGCGGACGATTATCGAGCGCACTGGGCAGCCGGAAACCGTACTCGACCAGGGTCTCCTTCCGGGAACGATCGCCGTGGTACATGCCGTGAAGCTGGGGGATCGTCTGGTGACTCTCGTCAATGAACACCAGGGCGTCCTGGGGCAGGTAGTCCAGCAGGGTAGGCGGGGCTTCGCCCGGCAAGCGGCCCGAGAAGTGCCGGGAATAGTTTTCGATGCCGTGGCAGTAACCGATCTGGCGGATCATCTCCAGATCAAACATGGTGCGCTGCCAAAGCCGTTGCGCCTCCACCACCTTGCCTTGCTTGAGCAGCTCGCCGTGCCACCATTGCAGCTCTGCTTCGATGGAGGCCAGGGCCTGCTCGCGCGTCTGCGCGCTCATTACGTAGTGAGACTTGGGGTAGATGGGCAAGCGCAGGCATGTCTCGATGACGCGCCCGTCCAGCGGGTCAATGCGGGCCAGGGACTCAATCTCGTCTCCCCACAGTTCGATGCGGCAGGCGTAATCGTCGTAGGGTGGGAAGACCTCGATGACGTCGCCGCGCACCCTGAAAACGCCGCGCCTGAAATCGGTGTCGTTACGCTCGTAAAGGATTTCGACCAGCCGGCGCAGGATCTGCTCGCGTGAAATCTTCTGGCCTTTTTCCAGCATCAAGAGCATGCCGTAATAAGCCTCGGGCGAACCGAGCCCGTAGATGCAGCTCACGCTGGCCACGATTATGGTGTCGCGGCGCTCGAACAGCGAGCGGGTGGCGGACAGCCGCAGCTTGTCGAGTTCGTCGTTAATGGTGGCTTCTTTCTCAATATAGGTGTCGGTGGCCGGTATGTAAGCTTCCGGCTGATAGTAATCGTAGTAACTTACGAAATACTCTACCGCATTGTTAGGGAAAAAAGTCCTGAACTCGTGATAAAGCTGGGCGGCGAGCGTTTTGTTATGAGCCAGAACCAAAGCCGGCCGATTTACGCGCTCGATGACCTTGGCCATGGTGAAGGTTTTTCCGGAGCCGGTGACTCCCAGCAGCACCTGGTGCGGCTCGCCCTCGAGCACGCCGCGGACCAACTGCTCGATGGCCTGCCCCTGGTCGCCTCGCGGCTGGTAATTTACGCCCAGACGGAACCCCATCTACCTTCGAGTATAGCCGAGTTAGCCGGGACCGAAGCAGATGAGCGCGGGTCGGAGTTAAACCCCCTCTTCCACGACCTTGAAGCCCAAGAGCTGGCAGAAGTCTTCAAGCCGCTCTTTGTAGTCCCCGTAAACGGTAACGCGGTGCCAGCCGAACTGCCACCCCTGCACCAGTTTTCTGGCGTTGGGGAAATCCACAGCCAGCTTGGTCCGGCAGGCTTTGTCTTCGTCCACGTTCTCTACCGCCCTTCCTTGGTGAATGACCATCAGCTTTTGCTCTGGCACGAACTTCAAGGTGGTGACGACTTCGTTCAGGGGCAGCAGGGAACGGACGGCCGCGCCCTTGCGGTCCTCCGAGTGGCTGCGGATGTGATAAGGGTTCCGCGGTCCGGCTGGACCGAAGACCTTCGATGGGGCTACGCAGTGTGCGTAAACCACCTGTTTTTTGGCAGTGTCCACCACGGGGTCGGAAATGTAACTGGGGCGCCCGGTCAGATAAGCCAGCACTAGCATGGTGATGGCCGACTGCAAATCTCCTTCGCAAGCGCCGACATAACCGTCGTCGTTTAACTGGAAGAACCCGAGGCAGGGGTAGGCCTTCATCTTGCCGGAGTAAAAAAACCGCAAGCAGTCGATGGCAATTGCCTGGGCGCGATTCTCCGCCATCAGGTCGCGCATGGCGACGTACATCTGGCCTGACCTCTGAATCTCTGCTGGGGAAGGCTCGACGACCTTCTCGGCGCCAGCCATCCAGCTTTTGGCCCAGCGCGCCGCTTCCTCTCGGTCCGCCTTTTCGTAGGCGGAATCCAGATCGCACGAGCTGAACAAGCGGATCTTGGTTCCAAAGCTTTCCTCGATAGCCTTGATGGTGGCCGAAACATCCCGGGCGTCCACGCCCTCCAGCATTATTGACGAGCGTAACTGCTTGATGACGCCCAACAGACGGATCCCTTCCACTGCGTCTTTGAAATCAGAGGAAGATACCCAGATCGTGCGCGCGCCAACACCCCGTCCGACGCCACCGCCGTAAAGCTCGTTGACGAACACGACGGGGCGGTCCACGCCCACAAGGCCTGCCGGGGAGGGAAGGCCCAAGCGCCAGTAAACGTAGCCGTCCACTTCCGCGTCCGCCGCCCTGACGGCTTCGAGCTGTTCCTGATTCGTCACCGTGACAGGAACAAAGCGAAAGGCCGGCAGCGAGGCCTGAAGCTTCGCCAGAATCTCCTTCTTGCGGGGTTCGTACGGAAAATCAACGTAGGGCCAGCCTTCCCGCTTGGGGGGCGGATGACCGAATACCAGCCGCAGAGTCGGGTTGGCGGGTGGCAGAGAAAGGGTTGCCGGGGGGCCGGCGGCCAGAATCCTGGGACCACCGCATAGCGCGGCACAACCTGAACAGGCCGCGCCCACACAACAGTGAAGAAACTGCCGCCTGCCAACGCCGCGGAAGGAAGCGTTTTCGGTTTGCCTCATCATGATAATGACCTCCTTAGCCAGGCCCAATCATAACTCAAAGCGCAGCGCAAAAGACACAATGCGCGGGCTGCGCGCCGCGTTGTAAGCGCCGAAATTGGCGTTGATTTGGCGGCCCGCTGCGTCGAAACGCGCCGTCGTGTCGAAGGACGAAAACTGGGTATGGTTCCATATGTTATAAAACTCCGCCCGAAACCGCAGGAGGCGCCCCTCCCCTAATCCGACCGGAATCCGTTTGGCAAAGGTCATATCCCAGTTGTTGATGCCCGGACCCCAAAGCATGCCGACTCCTGCATTGCCAAACGTGCGCAAGGCAGGTAACACGAAAGCTTCCGTCTTGAAGTTCCGCTCGAAGGTACGCTCGCTTTTCGGCAGCCGGGGATCGTACAGGACGTCGAGACGCGCTGCCTCGCTCGATCCTGTGAAGTCGACGTTATTCGTGGTCGTAAAGCCGGGAGTAAACGGGGCACCTGTTGAAAAGTAAGTAATCCCGGAAATCGTCCAGCCGTCCGTCAACACGCCCAGTACACGCCTTCCCAATCGCTCAGGCAGCCTAGGCAAATCGTAACTGTAATTTATAGCCAGCACGTGCTTGCGTGCATGAGCCAGCAGCCCGTAGTTGCGGCTCCGCGTATTGAAGTACACGCTCGGGCCGGTAGTGCCCAGTGTCCGTGACCAAGTATAGGCGACACCGTACATCAGGCCCCTAGCAAACCGTCTCCGGGCGGACACTTGAAGCGAGTTGTAGTTGTAGGAGCCCGCAGCCTCGCCGCTGCTTAAACTACCCCATCCTTTATAAGGCCGGAGGAAGTTATCCGGTAGCGGCACCTTGGGATTGGTCGGATCGGCGTTGGCAGGGTCGAACCGAGCGAAGAGCGGAATTGGGTTAATCTGCCGTGTCCAGTGCTGGTGCCTGCCCCAATTTCCCACGTAGGCCACATCCACAACAGTGTCGAAACCAAGACTCCGCTGGATACCGAAACTGGCGTTCTGCACGCGTTGCAACGGCTGGCGGCCGTAGACGAAGCTCAAATCGGCGGGGCCAAGAAAGCCTGCCGCCTGCGCCAAGGTCGAGATGCTGGAAAAGTAAAGGATTGGCGTGAAAATTGTGGGTGGGTTATTCACCATCGGGTAAATCTGGTTGCCGTCCTCGCGATGGAAAAACACGCCGAAGCCGGCACGGAGCGCGGTCTTACCATTGCCGGAGAGGTCCCAGGCGAAGCCGATCCGGGGCGCAGCGGCCACAGCTCGCCGGAAGTACATCCCCTTGGGGTAACCGCCTTTTCCACCCACCGCCATCCCGTTGTCCACTTTCCCGGAACCCGGCACATAAAGACCGATCAAGGCCACGGGGGCAGTGGAACCATCCAGAGGGTTGACGGCTACCCGCCGGCCGGCGCTGTCGAAGCCCGGCCGGTACAAGACCGGGGCGTCTTGGGCGGAATAAAGGCCAGGGTTGAAGCTGGCCATATTGCCATTCAGGTCTTCCTCAGGAGGGAGGTGGTAAAAACGCGCCCCGTAGTCCAAGGTGAACCTCCGGGTCACGCGCCAGTTATCCTGGAGGTACCATTCGAGATCCCAGTACCAGATGTCTGGCGAGGCCCGATCCGTGCTTTCAGCATACGAGTTGAAATAGCCCAAGAGCGCGTTTGCGTATCCATGGCCGGTGTTATAAGGGTTGTTGGCGTTAGGAGCAAAGTTATAAGCGCCCCGATAGCTGGAATTCCATGTCACAAACTTGCCATTTCGCTCCACGTAGATCCCGGCTTTGATACTGTGGCGACCGTAGACCTTAGTTAGGTCGTTCGTAAAGCTGTACAAGTCCATCCAGTTGGTGTACGGCGCACGTTGGTCGGTGAAGGCGGCAGAGTTGACCGGCGTTCCGCCGAACGTTACGGTCGGTATGTAGTTTCCCACGAACCTCGGCTGGGTGCCGAGCTTGGATTGGCCGACGGGGTACCATTTTGGCGGGTTACCCATCTTGTCCCGCGTAAACTCGGAAGGGTCCACCATCCACCAATTCCAACTGTTCCAGCTCTTGCCCGCGCTGAACTCGTTGATGAGGGTGGGATCGACGGTGTAACTGATGTGCGCCACCCAGCCGTGTCCGGGGTTGGGGTGCTTTTGGAGTAGTCCCAACCAGGTTAGGCCCTGGAAGGGCACGACCATGTCGTCGGCGTCGTTTGCCCACCGGAAGTAGGCTGACACTTTTGAAGAGGGGTAGGAGTCGATGCGAACCACGTCGTTGCGCCTTGGGTGGGTGCCACTGGCAGCGGCTTTGAAGTTGCGTTGGTATACCAGGGCTGGATTCGGGTCAGTGTAGTTCGGTAAAGGGAAGAACTTCAGCATTGCTTGGCCGACTTTGTCGATCCGGGAGGCAGGGATAACGTTGTTTGGGAAGGGTTGCTGGTTCGCCAGGGGATCTCGTACGACGATGAGCCTGCCGTTGGCGTCAAGGCTGCGGGAGAAATCGCCTTCCCGCTCCAGAGCGGTAGGCATGTTGGTGTAGCGGGTTCCGAAGTCCTGCCGTTGGCGTGTGTATTCCTGCGAGGCGAAGAAAAAGAAGCGGCTCCGGCTGGTGTTGAACTTACCAGGGATATACACCGGCCCCCCGAGACTGAAGCCAGCCAGATTGAACCGGTAGGGGACTTTGGCGACGCCGTTACGGTTATTGAAAAAGCCGTTGGCATTGAATTGCTCATGTCGGTGGGTCCACCAGGCGGTCCCGTGGAATTCCTGTCCACCACTCTTGGTTATCACGCTGATGGTCCCACCGCCGCTGCGACCATACTCAGCCTGGTAGTTTGACGTCAGGATCCTGATCTCAGCCACCGAATCCATGTTGGGCTCGTAATGAATGGTGTGATTGGATCCGGTGTCCAAATCGGTGACGCCGTCTACTGTGAAGTTCTTGTAGTTCGATGGGTTGCCGTTGATGAAAATGCCTTGGATGGCATTTGGTGATGTAACGTCGCGCGCTTGGCTGCCCGTGTCCACCACGCCTGGCACAAGGGCTAGGAAGCCAAACATGTCGCGCCCCTTTAGCGCGATGGAGTTGAGTTGAGTCCCATCCACTAAGGCGGACTTTTCGCTACTGGCAGTCTGCACTGGTGTGACTTGCGCCGTTACGGCGATCTGTTCAGTCAGGGCCCCGATCTCCAACACGATCCAGCCCAAATCGCGCGTCTCGCTGCTGGCAAGATTGATTTCAGTTTGAGTGTAGGTCTTGAAGCCCGGGGCTTGTACGGTTAGCCTATATCTGCCGGGTAGAAGGTTGGGGAACCGGAAAAGCCCATCAGGGTTGGATGCGGTAGCTCGGACCGTGCCGGTGGCGAGTTCTTCGAGTCTTACGGTGGCGCCTGGAATCACTGCCTTGGCCGGGTCGCAGACAATCCCAGTCAAGCTGCTTGAGATCACCTGTGCGACTGCCATCGCGGACCAAACGGCACCAGCGCAGATGAGTCGCTGCCAAGCACCCCGCAGGGATGGGGATCTTACGCCCGCCGCGAGAAAGGCTAAGCGTAGAACGTGCGATGTTCCCTGGCTGTTCATAGCTCGCTACCTCGTGGGCTTAATTATAGCGCCGTGCCCGCTTTTGCTGGTGGCCCCTGCGCGGCTAGCACAGGCTGGCGGCATTGGGGGCGCAGACCAGCACCACCTCGGGTTAAACTGAGTGTTGCGATCCCCTGGCCGCGTGTCCCGCGACTTTTACCTCAGCCTCGCCGCTCAGGGCGTGCGCTTTCCTATCGGGGCTGATCTGGTGCTGGCCGAACAACCCGATCCAGACGCCGTGCGCCACGATGGCCAGAAGCTGGGGCGCGCCATCGAGCAAGCTGCGCGTCGGTACAGGACGCCTCTGGCCATTGCCTTGATGGACCTGCGCCTGGAGAAAGCGGACTGGCTTGGCCTGCTCGGCATTCCCCCTTCTGAACGCGATGGCTTCCACTTCGAAGAGCCGCCGCCGCTCGAGACGCTGGAGCGCGTGGAGGCGGCCTGGGTGGCCCCCAAGGATGCGGCGCGTTTCCGGCTACTGCCTTATGCCGGCCAGATCAAGCAGGAAGGCGTATTCGAAGGCGATCTGGCGGTAGCGCTGATAGCGGCCGGATACGCCGCCGTGACCCGCGTCCATGCGCGTTTTCAGCAGGAGCAGATTGTCGTCGGTCTTGAGGGCGCGCAGCTTGGCTACCCACTTAGCCGGCTCCCAGTACTGAACTTGCGAGTCGTGTAAGGCGGTGGTTACCAGCAAATTGGGGTAGGCCTTGGCCTGGACCTGATCGTAGGGCGAGTAGGAAAGCATGTATTCGTAATAAGTCTTGTCGTTGGGATTGCCCCACTCATCGTATTCGTTTGTGGTCAGGGGAATGCTATCGTCGAGCATGGTGGTGACCACGTCCACGAAAGGCACGCCGGCGATGACGCCGCGGAACAAATCCGGACGCATATTGATGACGGCGCCCATCAGCAAGCCGCCCGCGCTAGCCCCCTGGGCGAACACTCGTTTGGGGTCGGCGTACTTTTCCTTGATCAAATGCTCGGCGCAGGCTATAAAATCCGTGAACGTGTTTTTCTTTTTTAGCAGCTTGCCGTCCTCGTACCACTGGCGGCCCAGTTCCTGGCCGCCGCGGACGTGAGCGATGGCGTAGACAAAGCCGCGGTCGAGCAAACTGAGGCGGAAGGGATTGAAGGCGGCCTCGGTGCTCGAGCCGTAGGAGCCGTAGCCGTACAGCAATAAGGGGTGGGTTCCGTTGCGGTGGAATCCCTTGCGATATACGAGCGATATGGGCACGCGTACGCCGTCAGGCGCCGTCGCGTATATGCGTTCCGCCTGATAGTTGGCCGGATCGAAGCCTCCCAGCACCTCCTCGCGTTTGAGCAGGGTTTTCTGGCGCGTGACCATGTTGTAGTCATATACAGAGTTCGGCGTAGTCAGCGAGCTATAAGTGTAGCGGAGCAGGTCGGTGTCGAACTCGTAATTGTCGGTGGGAAACGCCAGGTAAGCCGGCTCGCCGAAATCCACGTAGTGCTCTGCTTTGCCTGACCACGGCATCACCCGCAGCCTCGTCAGGCCGTCTTTGCGCTCGACCGCCACCAGGTGATCGCGGAAAATCTCGAAATCCTGGAAGAAAACGTCTTCGCGGTGGGGCAGCACTTCCTCCCAGTTCTCGGTGCTGGTGCGCTCGACCGGAGTCCGCACGAGGCGGAAATTCTTCGCATTGAGGTTGGTGCGGATGTAGAAGTGGTTCTGGTAGTGGTCCAGGCGATACTCATGGTTACGTTGCCGGGGCAGAAACAGGCGAAAGCTGCCGGTCGGGTTATCCGCCTCCAGATAACGGTACTCGGTGCTGAGGGTTTGCGTGGAGGCAATCATGAGGTAGCGCTTGGATTTGGTTTTATAGACGAAGCAGCGGAAGGTTTCGTCCTGTTCTTCGTATACCAGTTGATCCTGGCGCGGATCCGTGCCTACCACGTGCCGATAAATGCGGTAGGAGCGCAGCGTGACCGGGTGTTGCCGCGCATAAAAGAAGGTGCGGTTGTCGTTAGCCCAGGCTATGTTGCCCGTGACGTCAGCAATTGTCTCCTTGAGTAGCTCGCCGGTGGTGAGGTTCTTTATGGAGATGGTGTAAAAGCGGCGGCCCACCGTATCCACCCCGTAGGCGATCAGGTTCTGCCCCGAGCTGACAGCCGGGAAGGTGACCGAGCAAAACTTGTGGCCGGCTGCCACTTGATTGACGTCCACCAGGATTTCCTCGGGGGCCGCCAGCGAGCCCTTCTTGCGGCAGTAGATGGGATATTCCTTTCCCTCTTCCGTGCGCGTGTAGTAATAATAGCCATCGCGGCGGTAAGGCACCGACATGTCGGTCTGTTTGATGCGAGTGCGGAACTCCTGGAAAAGCCGCTCCTGGAGGGCCGCAGTATGAGCCATCATGGCTTCGGTGTACTGGTTTTCGGCTTCCAGGTATTTGATAACTTCCGGGTTGTTGCGTTCGCGGAGCCAGTAATAGTTGTCCACCCGCACGTGTCCGTGCTTTTCGAGCTTGTGAGGAACGATTCTGGCCACCGGCGGCTTCATCTTCTTCTCCGTTTGAGCGGCGCCCATCGAGGCGCATAGCAACAGTAGCAAGCCAAGGCGCATGGCTGCTCTCCCTCCGGTTTAGCAAGGCAGGCCCGCGCAGCAGGCCTGCTTCTCCGCTATTCTGTCACAGAAAGGGCATGTTGAACAGCCATTGCTATGCGGTGATCATGGCCGGGGGGCGTGGTACCCGTTTCTGGCCGCGCAGCCGCCGGCGTTGCGCCAAGCAAGTGTTGCGGATTTTCGGTGAGCGTTCGCTCATCCAGGAGACCGTGGACCGCTTGCGACCTTTGTTGCCGCCTGAGCGTATTTGGGTGATCACCAACCAGGATCTCCACGCGGAAATCCGGCGCCAGCTTCCCGAGATCCCGGCCCGCCAGGTGATAGCGGAGCCGGCCCAGCGCAACACGGCGCCTTGTATCGCGCTAGGTGCGCACATCCTGCGCTCGCTCGATGGCGAAGCCACCCTGGGGGTGTTTCCGGCCGATCAGTTGATCGGCAACGCGGCGGCCTTCAACCGGCTGGTGCGTGCGGCCTACCGAGCGGCGGCGCGCAAGCGGCTGGTGGTCATGGGCATCCGGCCGCGATGGCCGGAGACTGGCTATGGCTATATCGAGTTTCCGGAAGGCTTCCAGGCCGACAGCGCCTCTCCCTGTCCGGTGCTGCGATTCCGCGAAAAGCCTGATTTGCGCACGGCCCGCCGTTGGGTACGGGCGGGGCGCTTTTACTGGAACTCAGGCATTTTTTTCTGGCGCGCCGACGTTTTCTTAAGCGAGCTGGAGCGCCACTTGCCGGAGACCGCCGCTCTGATCGGTGCCCTGCCGCCCTTTGACCACCGCCGCTTTGCGACGCGCCTGCGCCAGTTATACCCGCAGTGCCAGAACATTTCGGTGGACTACGCCGTGCTGGAGAAAAGCAACAACGTGGTCGGCTTTCCCAGCGACGCCATTCAGTGGAGCGACGTAGGAAGCTGGAACGCAGTCTATGAACTACTGCCCCACGACGCCAATGGCAACGCGGCGCGTGGCGAGGCGCTTTTTGAGGCCAGCGCGGGCAACTACGTGGATGCCGAGAAAAAGCTGGTGGCGCTGCTCGGGGTCAAGAACCTAGTGGTGGTGGACACGCCCGACGCGCTGCTGGTGGCTGACCGCAGCCAGGCGCAAAAGGTAGGAGAACTGGTAAAGATTCTGGAAAAACAAAACCGACAACAACTGTTGTAGCCGCTCCGGGGCGCCCTCGCCGCGCCCCGGAGCCAGGCTCAAGAGCCTCAGAAATAAAGCTTCAAAGCGAACTGAATGTTGCGCTCGCCTTGCGCCCCCGTGATCTCGCCAAAGGTGGCGCTGGATACGCTGCGATTGGGAGCGCTGAACTGCGGCGTGTTGGTGAGATTGAAGAACTCCGCCCGGTATTCCAGTCGCATCCGCTCTCGGATGGGGAAGAACTTGTGCAGCGAAAGGTCGAATGTCTTCCAGCCGGGGCCGCGGACCACGCCGACGCCAGAGTTGCCCAGCGTGCCCGCGACTGGCTCTTTGAACGCCGAGCGGTCCAGCCAGGTCTTCGGATAGGGTCCCACTTCGCGTGGTCCCTTGCCGTCGCCTACCCGATCGGCGCGCGGGCCTCGGGAGCGGGTACCGGAGCGGTCCGTGGCGGTGATGGTCAAGGGGAAACCAGAGCGCAGCATCAGGATGCCGCCCATCTGCCAGTTGCCCAACACGCCGTTCAGCCAGCGGTTCCAGGTGGCGCCGAAGCGCTTGTTGCGGCCCACCGGGAACTCGTAAGTGTAAACATAGGCCAGCATGTGGGCGGCGTCAAAATAGGTGGGTCCCCATTCGGCCTTGCGGTCGTAAAGGTACTGCCAGTAAGCAGATTGGGAAGCCGCCTGGCCGCCTTCGCCGTAGTAGCCTATGGCGTCACTCATCCCTTTGGACCAGGTGTAGGAAAGCTGGTATTCCAAGCCGGCCGAAAGGCGCTTGCGAGCCGTCACTTGCAGCGAGTCGTAGCGCTGATTGCCACAGGATTCCGTGCCCGAGATCTGGGCGATGCTGGCCAGCAAGGGATTGCCCGAGAGGTAAGGACTGGGCACGGTTTGGCCCGGGGCGACCAGGCGCCGCTGGAAGTAAGGCATAGGCACCACCAGGTGCGTGCCGTGCTGGCCTACATAGCCGGCCGTGATCACAGTTTGGGCAGGGAACTGGCGCTCGATGATGAAGCTCCACTGCTGCACGTTGGCCGGGCGCACGAACGGATCCCAGAGCCGGATAGTAGCGTTGCGCCAGGGGTCCTGCGCGCGCAGCACGGTGAGACCTTGGTCGGTGGTGGAACCGATGGTGGTCTGCCCGGTGAAGATGGCTTCAAACTCGTAGTTGAAGGGTGGGTTCATGGGCAGGCGCAGGTTGGTTCCGGTGCCCTCCATGAAGGAGGAGATAGTATAAGCGCCCCGGAAGACCGTCTTGCCGCCCAGGGCGCGCGGCGTGTAGGCGAAGCCAACCCGAGGCTGGAAATCTTTGAAGAAGGGCTCGTAGAGGGCGCGGCTGTTGCCGTCCTTGCCCGCCAGCATGAGCCGTCCGCTGAAAGGCTCGAAGTTGGACTGCCGGTCCTTGACCTCGACCAGCGGGCTGTGGTACTCCCAGCGGATGCCCAGGTTCAAGGTTAGCTCGTCAGTGGCCCGCCAATCATCCTGGAAGTAGAAGCCGAGGATGATCTTGCGATGGCCCCAACTGCCGGTGTCTACGCCGCGGCCGGCCCACTCCACATAGCCCAGGTAAAAATCGGCCTCTGCGAAACCGCGCGAGACCGGAGCATTAGCGTTGGGCCCGGCCGTGTACTGCCCGTTGAAGCGAATCTGACCTGTGCGGCCCCAGTTGCCCGCGTAGAACGGGTTCATTTGCTGGCGCAAAAGCTGGCCGCCGGTCTTCATCATGTGGCGCCCGCGGATGATGGTGAGGTTGTCGGCGTAGTGGAAGGTGTTGTTGGGAAACTTCTGCTGCGTGCCGATGTTGGCGCTGCCGATGCCGCTGGCCAGCCCGCCGGAAAAGGTGATGGCCATCAAGCCCGGTCCGCGCTCGTTGCCTTGCTTGATGCCCAGCTTCTCGGCTACGTTGCCCAGGCCTTTGTCCTCGCCGCCGTTCCAAAGCATGATACGGTTGAATCCGATGCGCAGCTCGTTAACCTTGGTGGGGCTGATCGAGCGCGTCCAGTTGACCACTGCGTTCTGGAAGGGCGCGTGGTTGAAGCTATTGAAGAACAGGGGGAAAGTGTTCTTGCCCGGCTGTTCCTGCCGACTCCACGAGTAACGTGAAGAAAAATCATCCTTGTCGGTAAACTTGGCGTCAATTTTGACGTCAAACTGGTCCGTAATTAGCTGGCTGCGCGAGGCGTTCAATTGGTTGAAGCGCAGCTCGTTATTAAGCGGGGCGGGGTAGAGGTCCGGGGAATTGAACAGGTTGGTTGCCACCACATTGCGCCGCGACAGGGGAAGCTGGTTGTTGGGGAAGGGCTGGCGAATGCCTTGGGCGTTGATGGTGAGCGGATCGTAAAGCTGAGTGTTGCGCTCGGTGAGCAAGCGCGAGAAATCTCCCTGGCGGAATGCGGTCGGAATTACGCTCACGCTGCCGATAGAAGGCGGTGTATAGCGCCGGATGCCCTGGTAGTCGGCGAAGTAAAAAAGCTTGTCCCGCTTGATGGGGCCGCCGATCGTACCGCCGAACTCGTTCCAGCGGATGGGCGAGCGGGGAGCCTTGCCTGTGCGAGGATCGGGGGCTAGCGACCAGTTACGCCCCCAGTTGTTGGCGTTGAGCTTGTCATTGCGGAAAAATTCAAACATCGTCCCGTGGGTTTCATTAGTCCCCGACTTCAGGGTTACGTTGATCACCCCGCCTTGGAAGTTGCCGAACTCGGCCGAGGCGTTATTGGTGATCATCTTGACTTCCGCGATGGCGTCCAGGTTGGGCTGATAAGCGGTAAGGTTATCCGAGGTGTGGTTGTTGTCCACGCCGTCGAGCAGAAAGTTGTTAGCTTCTTTGCGATTGCCGTTGACGTAAGGCCGGCCGCCGCCGCTGGTGCGCACCCCGTTGTTGAAAGCCGCCGGGTTGGTGGTGGTGACCCCGGGCGCCAGCAAGGTCAGCGAGATGTAGTTGCGGCTGATCAAAGGCGTGTTGACGATGGAGTTGGAAGTGAGCACGGAGCCTACGATGGTGGTATCCGTGTTAAGCAAGGGAGCGACGCCGGTGACCTGGACGGTTTCGGTGATTGCGCCGATCTCCAAGCGCAGGTCAAGGCGCGCCCGCTGGTTCAGCTCCAGCGTGATGGCCGGATGAGTCAGCGTCTTGAAGCCCTTGGCCTCAACCTTGATCTCGTAGGTGCCTATGGGTATACGGGGGAAGGCGTATACGCCTTCCTCGTTGGTTTGCGTCGGCCAGACAGTGCCGCGTTGAACGTCTCGGGCTGTGACCGTGGCGCCCACGATGGCTGCGCCGCTGGGGTCTGTAATCCGCCCCGTGATGCCCGCGCTGACTTCCTGTGCGCCGAGCCGGAGCCCGGACAGGATAACCGCCGCCAGCAACAGCCGGCCGCAAACGCAACGGCCTGTCCTGCGCGCTGATGCTTGCATAAAGGGATAACCTCCTGGGGAACTAACCTCCATAGCGAAATTATGCCTCTTCGTCTTGAGCCAGTCAACGGGCTTAATCTGTAGCCGCCATTCTGCTAATCTTGTTCGCAATGAGGAGCTGCTTAACGCGTAAGCTGAGCTTGCTGCTGTTGTTGGCCGCAAATCTGTGGCCGGCGGCCGGGCGCCGGCAACGGGTCGCTGCTATCACCGAAGCTTTGCGCGATTCCCTGGTGGCCCAGCGCCGCGACTTCCACATGTACCCGGAGCTCTCGAACCGGGAGCAGCGGACGGCCCGCGTCATCGAGGCTAAACTGCGCGAGCTGGGTTTGGATGACATCCGTACGGGCGTCAGCCGCCATGGGATCGTGGCCCTGCTGAAGGGAGCCCGCTCAGGTCCCGTGGTGGCGCTGCGCGCAGACATGGATGCCCTGCCCATAGAGGAGACGCTGAACGTCCCTTATCGGTCGCGTCACCCCGGGGTCAAGCACGCTTGCGGGCACGACGTGCATATGACCGTGGCCTTGGGCGTGGCCGAGGTATTAAGCAAGATGCGCGATGAGATCGCGGGGGCCGTCAAGTTTATCTTCCAGCCGGCCGAGGAAGGCGCGCCGGAAGGGGAAGACTCGGGGGCCGCCCAGATGATCCGCGAGGGCGCTCTGGAAAACCCGCGCGCGGCGGCGATCTTCGCCTTCCACGTTGATCCGCTGTTGCCCGTGGGAAAGATCGGTTATGTGGTCGGCCCGGCGCTGGCTTCTTCGGATACTTTGACCATCCGCATTCTCGGGCGAGGTGTGCACGCGGCCTGGCCGCACCAAGGGATTGACCCGATAGTGGTGGCCGCCGAGTGCATCCTGGCGTTGCAGACCATTCGCAGCCGCAGGCTGGATCCTATCGAGCCTATGGTGCTGAGCATAGGCTCAATCCGGGGCGGGAACAGGCACAACATCCTGGCCGATGAGGTGCGCCTGGAAGGCACGCTCCGCACTCACAGCGAACCGGGTCGCCAGCGAGCCAGGGAGCTGGTGGAGGAACTGGCGGTGGCGGTGGCGCGCGCGCACGGGGCGCAGGCCGAAGTTAAATGGTCCGCCCGTTCGACGCCGCCCACGGTGAATGATCGGGCTCTGGTGGAAGCAGCGCTTCCGAGCTTGCGAGAGGTAGTGGGCCGGGAGAACTTGGTGGAGTTGCGGCCGGTGATGGGGGCGGAGGACTTCGCCTTTTATCAGAAACATATCCCTGGGGCAATGTTCTGGCTGGGCGTCGGCAACCCCGCTCGCGGTCTCACCGCCATGCTGCACACAGCCGAATTTGACGCCGACGAGGACGCCCTCGGGGTGGGCGTAAAGGCGATGGCCAACCTTTTGCTGGATTACCTGGAGAGCCGGCAAGGACGCTGAGGCCACGCCTGGGGTTTGGTGGCGGCCCGGCACGGGCTGGTTTCCGGCAGACAATCGGTCAGCCTGGGCTCGGGCCCTAAGGTATTCGCCTCATTGATCTAGTACTAGTATCAGTCCTAGAATCGAGCATGGGACCAGGAGCATAGAACTTATGCAACCACCTCCTCAACCCGAGTTGGGTAATTCTCAGCCGCCCCCCACCAGGCAGGCACGCATACGTATCCTTATCGCAGACGACCATCCCATCTTCCGCGACGGGTTGCGGCGCTTGCTCAGTGCGCAGGAGGATTTCGAAGTGGTGGGAGAGACCGGGGACGGCAATGAGATCCTGCGCCTGGTAAACGAGCTGGAGCCGGACATTTTGTTGCTGGATCTGCGCCTGCCCGGCTTGGACGGTCTGACGGTGCTCCAGAGACTGCAAGCTGCCCGGCGCAAGACGCGGGCCATCGTATTGACCGCTTCCGAGGACAAGAACGAGTTTGTTCAGGCCATGAAGTTTGGCTGCGCGGGAGTCGTACTCAAGCAGAGCCCCACCGAGCTGCTTTACAAGAGCATCCGCAAAGTCCACGCGGGTGAGGTCTGGCTGGATTCTTACACCACCGCGGCAGTGATGCGGGAATTTGCTGCGGTGCCTTCGGGCTCTTACGAGCGGCGCGTGCGTATGCGGGCGCCTTTGAGTCAGAGGGAACAAGAGATCGTGGCCCTGGTGGCGCAGGGTTACAAGAACAAGGAGATCGCTGAGAAGATGTTTATAAGCGAGCAAACGGTCAAGAACCACCTGCACAACATCTTCGACAAGCTGGGCGTAGCGGACCGCTTGGAGCTGGCCTTGTACGCTATCCATAGGGGGCTGCATGAGCTCGGTCGGGAGTAGGCTCGGGCCTTATAGTAACAACCCGCGGTCGCAGGGAAAACCATGTCAGAGGTTAATCGTCTTGGCGGGGGCCGCTGGCTGCGCGTAGCCACAGCGCTCGGAGTGCTGAGCTGTTTGAGCTTTTCGGGGCCGAACCGCAGCCGGATGGCTCCTGGGTGGCTTACTCAGGGGGCCGTTCTTGATCTGCGCTCCAATGGGCTGCGTCCGGCAGGTTGGACTTCGGCCGACGCCACCGGCTTGCCTATTCTGCCGGGGTTAGTACGTTACGACGAAGTGGCCGGCGGGGAGATCCGCCACGCCGTCCATTTGACGGTGCCGCGCACGCGCCGAGAATCCGTCTGGCCGGCGTGCCATTTCGCCTCGCGCTCTAGCGACTCCGGTCTGCCGCCCATGAGTCAGCGGTTCCGCCTGCGCAAAGACCACGACATTGCGGGTTTTCCTCCGGGGGTCGAAGTCATTTTGCGGGCGGTCAAGAAGTGCGCAGCCGTTTCGGAGCTTGGGCCGGAGCCAGTAGCTCGGGGTCCCGTCCAATAGTAGAGCGGCGGGCTTCCCTGAGTTCGGACCCCTATGCCCAACCCCGCGGCCCATGCCTGCCCCGCTTGTGGCAGTACGCGGTCGGGGCACTGCGCCCGAAAAAGTTCTTCCGCTCGCCCGGCGATGGGCGGCGGCCGAGAGGCGCTCAGATTCCCAACCGCCCACCCTATGCTTCTTACAGGCCCAGGACCAGGTGGAAGTTTGGGACACCGCTGAGTTCGACCTTTGGGGAAGCTTGCGCTGGTCGAGCGTCCGCGTGCTGCGCTACCGCCAGAAGAAGCGCAACGGCCAGGTGATTGAGGCCTGCTGGCTGGCCAATTTCTCTCCCCGCTGGGTGGGCAGCCGCACGCTGTCCCGGATGGCCAAGAGCCGCTGGGGAATTGAGAGCCAGGGCTTCAACGAGCCCAAGAAGCGGCATGGCATGGAACACATCTGCCATCACGAAACCAACAGCTCGCTGGTCAAGTGGCTGATCCTGGTGTTGGGTTTGATCAATCGAATGGGTCCACCGCGTGCGCCTCGAAGAGTTCCGAAACGGGAGGAAGGCAAGCTCGGGGCTTCACACGCTGGGGCGCGGGTGTATAATCCGCTCGTGGGGTACTCCAACGTGGAAATACGGGCGGATTCCACCGGGTGTCCACCATGGAAATGCGGGGCGAAGGGTGGCCGATCGTTGAGGGATCGGCGTGGTCTTAGGTAGAGGCGGGAGGTTGGAAATGATGAGGGCTGCTCTCCATAGGCCGATTGTTGCATGGCTGGCGGCTTGGCTGGTATGCCAGGCGGCAGCGCAGGAAACGCGTGGCACCATCTTCGGAAGGATCCTTGACTCCTCGGGCGCGGCTGTCCCCGAGGCTCGTATCACGGCCATCCAGCAGGAAACAAACATTCGTGTCGAGGCGGTGTCCAACATCGAGGGGAACTACGTCCTCCCCTACCTGAACCCGGGCCGGTACACTTTGGTGGTCGAAAAAGAGGGATTCGCTGCGGTCCGACGCGAAAACATTGTGCTGCGGACGCAGGAGCGCTTGTCCTTTGACTTCACGCTCAGCCCCGGCAAGCTGGCTGAGACCGTAACCGTGACCGCGGAGAGCCCCATGATTCAGACGGCCACCGCGGATTTCGGTCAGGTGGTGACCACGACGTTCATCAACAGGCTTCCTGTGGTGGGCACCAATCCGTTGGGCCTGGCCGACATGGCCCCGGGGGTGGTGCCCCAAAGCCCGGACGGGGGTATGGCGACTTACACCACCAGCTACATCAGCATCAACGGCAGCTTCGGACCCGGGGGACAGTCTGGCAGCGGGAACCAGATGACCATTGACGGGGCGCCGGCTGAAGTGCCGCGCATGTCGGGGGTCAGCTACGTGATCCCGATGCACGAGATGGTCAGCGAAATCAAGATTGTCACGGCCATGTTCGACGCCTCTCTGGGGCGCACCAATGGCGGCTCCATCCTCATCGCCACCCGTTCCGGAACGAATGAGTACCACGGCAGCGCGTACTACCATTTCCGTGACGAAAGGTTCAACGCCAATAGCTGGACCAATAATTACTATGGTCGGCCAAGGGGGCAGTTGAACTACTGGCTGGCGGGTGGCACCTTCGGTGGCCCGATACGGCGTGACCGGTCGTTCTTTATGCTGGGCACAGAGAAGGTCCGCAATGTCACTACGGTGAACTATCAACTTCGCGTTCCTACCGAGCCGGAGCGCCGTGGCGATTTCTCGCAGACCCTGAACAGTTATTTGCAACCGATTCAGTTGTACGATCCGTTCACCACGGTGATGGACGCGCGGGGCAATTTCGTCTCGCGTCAGCCCTTCCCCGGAGCGCGGATTCCGCCGGACCGGATCAACGCTGTGGGGGCGGCGGTGGCCGGCAACCACCCGCAGCCCAACTATACCCTCTTCCCCAACCAGCTAAGCCAAGTTAACTACCTCGCCTCGGCCAACGCTCGCCACCCGATTTTCCTTTGGCAGAGCCGCGTGGACCATGTGCTCAGCAGCCGGCACCGGCTTTACTTCCGTTACGCGCGTAACCATTCCCTCGTCAGCGATTACGATCATTTGCCGGTACGGGGCTACAGCGGCTACGGAACGACGCAGGATGGGAACACCGACGACCGCTTGGCCAACCAGTTCGCGGTGGAGGAAACCGCCACCTTGCGCCCCACGCTGGTGGCCAGCTTTCGGCTGGCCTTCAACCGGTTCGATCAGAAGACGCGAGGCGATGGCGACAAACAGGATCCCGACGCGCTCAGGTTGCCCGAAATCCTCAAGAACAACCTTTACAGTGGCGGGGGGCAGCGCCTGGGCTGGCCGCGGTTCAACGTCACGGACGGGCCCGTCCCTTCGGTGGGGCCACTGTTCCGGCGGAGCGTGAACAACGTGGGTAGCTTCATCACGAGTTTTACGGGATATCGGGGCAATCACAATCTGCGTTGGGGGTGGGAGTACCGCTTGACGCGCTGGTTCGAGAACAATCCCGGATCCGCGCAGAATGGTCTTTTCGAGTTCGCCAAGGCTCTCACCCGGGCCACCGACTCCTCGGCCTCCGAGCCGGTCTCGGGCAGCGGTCTGGCTTCTCTGTTGCTGGGCCTACCGACCAGCGGCTCGATTTCCCGCACTCCCGCCATGGCTGTGCAGAGCCATTACAACGCCTTTTACCTCCAGGACGACTATCGCCTAACGCGGCGGTTGACCCTGTCCTTCGGATTGCGCTACGACATTGAGACCCCCTTCACGGAGAGGTACGACCGATTTGCGTTCGGCTTCGACCCAGAGGCTGATTTGGGCATCTTCGTCCCGGGCCTTGGGCAACTCAAAGGCGGCCTCCTGTTCGTCAACGACGGCGGTCGGCCCCGACGTCAAGGTTGGGTGGACAAGCACAACTTCGGGCCCCGGCTCGGCGCGGCTTATAGGATCACTCCTCGAACCGTGGTCCGCTTCGGCTGGGGCTTATTCTACGAGGGCTTGACCAACAACCTCTCCGGCAGTTCGGCCAGTGCGACTCCGAGCGCTCCCGATACCTTCAGATTCAATACACCCTACGTGGGATCCGGCGATGGCAATCGAACGGTGATTCCCGGCGTGAGTTTGTCGAACCCGTTTCCCAACGGGTTTAACCCCATCACAGGCAAATCGGAAGGTATTCGTTCGCTGCTCGGAAGCTCGATCACTTATTTGAAGCCGGATCGCCACTTGCCCCACATTCAGCACATACAGTTTACTGTGCAGCGCGAGCTACCCTGGAGCTCTCTCGTCGAGTTAGCCTACGTCGGGGCGCGCTACAACGGCCTTTACCGAGATTACAACCTGAACGAAGTACCCGACGCCTACCGCACCCAAGATCAGGCGACGACGAATCCTTTTTACGGAATCCTGCCGCCCAGCACTTCGCGCGGCAGCAGCCGTACGATTACGGCGAACCTGCTTCGCGTGCGTTTTCCGCAGTTTACCTCGGTGAACCAGATGCTCAACAATGGGCCCTGGGGACGTTACCACAGCCTCCAGAGCCGCTGGGAAAAACGTATGACCCACGGCGTGCAGTTCGTGGCGAACTACACCTTTTCGAAAAACATCTATTTCGACCCGCAAAGCCTGGTAAATGATCGCTTTTACAAATCGGTCACCGCCAACGACAGGACGCACATTGCCCGCCTGTTCTTCACGGCGGATTTGCCTTTCGGGAGAAAGCGGGCGTGGGGAGCGAACTGGCCACGCTGGCTGGACCACATCGCGGGGGGCTGGGCGTTTACCTGGGTGATCCGCTATACCAGCGGGGCGCCCCTGGGTTTGAGCGGGCCGATCGGCAGGCCGATTCCTCTGGCCAACCCCAGGACCAGCGTGCCCTTCCACGCCTGTCTGGGCACGCCGGCGGGCGCGCTGCCTCCCAGTCCTTGTTTGGATATCAGCAAGATCCTGCCTTTGCAGAGCAAGTACGATATCACGCCCGAGCCGCCGCGCTACTCCTGGCTCCGCGGGCCGGGGTATATGGATAACGATGCGGTCTTCTTCAAAACCTTCAGTTTGCTCGAACGTGTTAGCCTGGAACTGCGCGCCGAAGCCAACAACGTCCCCAACACACCGCAGTGGGGGAACCCCAACACCGATATCTCCAACCCTCGGACCTTCGGGCAAATCACGAGCGGCGGGAACCCGCGCACGTTCCGGTTGACGGCGCGGGTGAAATTCTGACTGTGGACCGGTCGTGGCCTCGGGAATGGCAGGCGCAAGGGGCCAAACAGTCGGCGTCGTCCTCGTCAGGATGGCGAGTGTGTTGCTTGTCGCTACGTACCTTGATGGCGCGGCGGGCGCGGATGCGCCCCTCGCGATGAATCCCGAAGCCTGGATCCGTCAAGTGCGGGTCCCCGGGGAATCGCGCTGGGTTCGGCTGTGCGCATGCACGGGGGAGCGGCTTGCGGCGCCGAACGATGTCCGGTGCTGGGTCCTTGGAGAGCCAGCGGCTCCCGCGCGCGTTGGCTCTATGCTGCTGCGTTCCCCTTCATCGAAGCCACGCTGCGAGGGAGGTACCGTAGCGAAAGGCTTTATCCGCGGCAGGCTACCGTGCGGGTGGAATTCTTGGTCGGTGGCCGCGCATTAGCCGCCCGCAATCTTTCCTTGCCTGCGGCGCCCGAACATCCCCGCTCTAATCGCCCGCAGGAGAACCTTTGTCGGAAAACACCTCCGTCTGGCTCATCGCCCGAAACTGACCTCTGCACGCCACGTTTCGCCGCTCAAACATGGGGCCGCCTGGAAAAGTTCCGAAACGGCGGACCGGCAAACAGGGCCCTTGCATTCCAGGGCGGATAGGGCTAGCATGCATGGTTGGAGGTCCGCAATCAGATGAGATCATCTTTGATGGCAGCGCTGGCGCTGGCGGTTGGCGCGAGCTCGCTGGCTTGCGCGCAAGCCCCTATGCCCCGGATGGTGGCTGTGGAACCCGCCGCCGGCAAGGTGGGCGATATCCTTACGGTCACCGGCGAAAATCTGGAAAAGACGCACGTGGCGGAACTGTTTCTTACCGACGGTAAGAACGATCTGAAGGTGCCCATAACCGAGCAGGGTGCGACCACCCTCAAGTTTCGGATACCGCCCAACGCCAAGCCGGGCCGTTTCGCCTTGATGATACTGACGGCGGGCAAGGATCCCAAGTACATCGAGCAGCCCGTAAAAGTGACAGTCCAGTCCCCCGAGGCCAAGACGGAACAGCCCAAGCCGGAGCAACCGAAGGCTGAAGAGACGAAGCCACCGGCCGCGCCGACGCCTTGAGGGCTACCTTACTTGGTTGCGGCAGGCCTGCTCCGCGGGCACGGTGCGAGCTGGGCGCCTGCGTGCCCTCACTCCACCGTCACGCTCTTGGCCAGATTGCGCGGCTGGTCAACGTCGCAGCCCCGGCGCACCGCAATGTGATAGGCGAGCAATTGCAACGGCACCACTTCCAGGATGGGCAACAACAGTTCCTCCGCAAGCGGTATCTCGATGACGTGATCAACCAGACTGCGCACCTGCTCGTCGCCTTCCACGGTGACGGCTACCACCACGCCTTCACGCGCTTTGACTTCCTGGATGTTGGAGAGGGTCTTGTCGTAAAGAAGGCGCCCGGTGGGCGAGGACCGGTCGCAAGCGGCTAGCACCACCACCGGCAGATTCTCGTCAATCAAGGCGTTCGGGCCGTGCTTCATTTCCCCGGCCGGATATCCTTCCGCGTGAATGTAGGAAATCTCCTTCAACTTGAGAGCGCCTTCCAAGGCGATAGGAAAGTGCACTCCGCGACCAAGAAAGAGAAAATCGGAGGCGCGGAACAAGCGGCGGGCCAGTTCCTCGTAGCTGGCATCGCGGGAAAGGACACGCTCGAGCTTGTGGGGAATCTTCAACAGCTCTTGGATGTGAGCACGACACTGCGCCGCATTCAGACGCCCGCGCACTTGCCCCAGGTATAGCGCCAGCAAGTAAAGGGCGGCGAGCTGAGACGTGAAAGCCTTGGTGGAAGCCACGCCGATCTCAGGCCCCGCGTGCGTGATGATGGTGCCTGATGCTTCCCGAGTGACCATCGAACCCGGCACGTTGCAAATGGCCAGGGTCCTTGATCCCTTCTGCTTGGCCTCGCGCTGGGCGGCGATGGTGTCGGCCGTCTCACCGGATTGCGAGATGACGATGGTCAGCGTGTCTTCGCCCACGATGGGGTCGCGGTAGCGGAACTCGCTCCCGTAATCCACTTCGACCGGCAGGTGTGCCAGGCTTTCGAGCATGAACTTGCCGGCCAGGGCGGCGTGCCAACTGGTGCCGCAGGCTACGATCTTGGCTTGGCGGAAGCTGCGGAACTCCTCCGGCGTGATGTCCATCTGGTCAAGAAAGACCTGGCCGGTTTGCTGGCTCACGCGGCCGACGACGGTATCGCGCACGGCGCGGGGCTGCTCGAAGATTTCCTTGAGCATGAAGTGCTTGTAGCCGCCCTTTTCCGCCAGGATGGGGTCCCAGCTCACATGGGTGAGCTGGCGCTTCACAGGGCGAGCATCGAAGTCCGTCAGTTGCACGCCATCGCGCGTCAACAGCGCCAGATCGCCGTCGGACAAGAACAGAACCTCTCTTGTGTGATTTAGTATGGCGGGCACATCTGAGGCCAGGAAGTATTCTCCGTCGCCCAGTCCAATCACCACCGGCGGCCCTGAGCGCGCCGCCACGATCTTGTCGCGATCCGGCTCGGCGATCACGGCCAGGGCAAACAGGCCTGTCAGCCGCCTCACCGTTTGCCGCACTGCTTCCTCGAGGTTGCCCTCGAAATGGCGTTCAACGAGGTGCGCGATCACTTCCGTGTCGGTTTCCGTGCGGAACTGATGCCCTTCAGCCTCCAGCTCCTGCTTGAGGCTCAGGTAGTTCTCGATGATGCCGTTGTGAACGACTACAAAGCGGCCCGTACAATCGCGGTGAGGATGGGCGTTTTCCTCGGTTGGGCGCCCGTGCGTAGCCCAGCGAGTGTGTCCGATCCCGTAAGAACCGTCCACTGGGTGCAGCCGTAACACCTCTTCCAGATTTCGCAGCTTGCCCGAAGCCCGGCGCACCGCGATCCCCTCCTGCTCGCTGAGCACCGCCAGCCCGGCGGAGTCATAGCCGCGGTATTCAAGTCTGCGCAGGCCGTCCAGCAGCACTGCCACGGCGCGGCGAGGGCCGATGTAGCCTACGATCCCGCACATACGGCCTATTTTAGGCGGCTCTCGCTTCGTCCGGTTAATGGTCAGCGGACCACGATCGGGTGCACTGCTTGCTGCCCGCTAATGGCTTCCTTTGCTACCAGGCGCCACGTGCCGGTTGCATCGTTCAGAGCCAGCCGGAACTGAACCGCTGCTGCCGCCGCCTTGGTCTGAAGGTTTTCCGAGTACTCGGCAGCCAGGCTCCCATCCGGGCGGTGGACGCGCCACAGAATCACCGACTCGATCCCCGGCGGCGCCTCCACTGACACGCGGCAAGCCACCCTTTGGCCCCGCTGTGCCCGCTTTGGCCCCTGGATGCTGACAGGTCCCAGACGGGCAGGCAGTAGAGCATACAGCTTGGGCTCGGCCGTGCTTATGACGCCGCCAATCCTGTCGGAGCGGCCCAGGTAGCGCTTTAGCCGCGCATCATAGATGTCCCAGTGGCGCTCTAGTTCCACCGTGAAGCCGGTCGAGGTGACCTCCAGCTCGTCGTTTTTGAGCAAACCCAAGTAGCGCGCCGGCCCTTGGCGGTACCAGGTGAGCAGAAAGCCCCTCAGTGGGCGCCCGCTTTCGTCCAACACGCGATAGGGCGGCCTCAATCCGGCCCATTCCAGCCCCTTGCCGACCAGCTCCCTCCAACGGTCCTCTTTGCCCTCGCGACGGTCTTCTACGTAGGAACTCAGGAAAAAATTCAGGTACACGAGCTTGCCCTTGCCGCGCTGGGCGACTATCACGGCGGGCGCACCTTCAATTTGCGCCAGAGCGCGTGCGTTGAGGGGCAGGACGTCCTTTTCGGGGGCCTGCGAAGCCAGTTGCTCTTGCCGGGCCGGCCGCGTCCGACGGATACCGAACAGCTCGTCCAGCGAACCGCGCTCAAGCCAGCGCGCATGGCCATCCATCACCCCGCATTGTGCATCGGCAATCACCACCCCGCCGGCCTCGACAAAGCGACGGATGGCCTGGGCCTCGGCCTCGGTGATGGCCACCGAAAACGGCAACGCCAGAAGGCGAAAATTGCGTGCCATCAGATCGCCTGCTTCTATCTGCTGCCGGGCTATGAAGTCAAAGCCGAAGCCAAGATCTTTGAGCAGGTTGACCCAGCCGTCGCGGTTGGCCTCGAACTTGTGGAACGTCGGGCCGGCGCCTTTGCCGGGAGGTTCGTCAGGCCCGGTGGTGTGCCCGTCCACGATCCAGGCCCCGTGGATGCTGGGGAAAGAATAATGGATAGCCACGCCGTCATTGGAGCGTTCGGCTGTGCGCAGCAAGCGAGCGATGCCGCCGTCGCGAATCTCTTCGAGCGCCTTGCGAATGCTCTGGGCGCTCTCGCAAAAGCGGTAATCCGGGTTGAGGATGGAATATTGCCAGAACACGTAAGCCCCGGCGGTGAAGCCGTGAAACAAGCCATTGTAAAGGTTATATAGCGTGCGGCGTCCGTGAACGCCATAGCCGGTGCCCGCCGACATGCGCAGGCCGGGATTGAAGCTGCGCAAGAACTCCAACTGGTTGCCGCCGGTGTAAGGATTCAAATGCCCCACGACGTAGTTAAGGCGGGAGTAATCGCAGCCGTTGTGAGGTACCGACTCCTGCGTGCCGGACAAAAGCACCAGCCCGTCGGGATCATGGCGGTGAAGCAGTTCGCGCACGTAAGCGTAGTTTTCGGCGTAGACTTCTTCCATGAAGGCGCGGTGATCGGCCCAGGAGGAATAATTGTCGCGCCTTTGTGCCTCTTCGGTGGTGTCCGGGACCACCTCTTCCCAGCGGGTGAAGTGTGTTCCCCATTGCCGGTTGAGCGCTTCCAGCGAGCCATACTGCTTTTCGAGCCACTGGCGCATCCGTCTCATGCAATGGGTCGAAAAACAAAGGTCCATGGCGTCTGTGTAGCAGGTCAGCGAAGGCTCCTCGTAGATGTAGTAACTCATGGGCGAAAACGGCACCCAGGGAGTGACGAGTTTCTGGATTTCCCGCTCCTGCTGCTTGAGGTAAGCCGGATCGCTGAGGCAATACAGGCGGGCCAGATATTTCTTGTCATGGGTTTCCACCCACCTGCGCTTTTGTTCCAGGTAAGGCTTGCGGGCTTCGCCATCGGGAGATTCCTGCCCGGATATGCGGGTTTGTGCCTGAACGCCGAAGTTGGCGTGCTTGGAAAGCTCCAGGGGATAACTGGACAGCGTAGTCACGTGCATCTGGCGCAAGCGTTCTTCTATGGTCGGCCACAGGCCCGGCGCAGGATCCGGTCCGAATAAGTACATAACCACGTCGAAGTCCTCCCAGCGCCGGGGCTGGAGGATAAACACAGCGCGGCGCTTGCGCTGCCGTTCCCGCCCTTTTTCGAGCAAGCGGGCCTCCACCCAGGCCAGCCGCGTGAGCACGTCGGTGGCATCGAATGAGAAGGGTAGGAGGGCGCCGGGCGGCCAGGGCTGTACTTTTTCGGCCAGCCGGCGCCCGTAGTTATCATAGAGGGCTAATTCCAGAGTCAGACCGGGACCGGCTCCTTCGAGGTCGAGCTCGCCGGTGATAGGCTCCGCGCGCCGGAAGCGATCGCGGCTGAAACGAACCTCTTTTATCCGCGCGGGGAGCGCCGTGCGGTAAACCCGCGTCCCCCATTCCAGGATTCTGCCGCTAGCCGGCTCGCGAGCGATGACGTCTATGAAGTGGGTTTCCCCGCGCGGTGGCGCGGGCAAGGGTATTTCCGCCTGCGCGCGTGTCTGGCGCAATGTAACTTCCTGCTCGATTTCCGAGTGCTCGTCGCGCACCTTGATTTCCAGCGTGGCCGGAGTGCTCAGCCTGACGCGCGCGCGGCCCGCATGCGCCGGGGAATCCAGCAGTATTTCCAGCTCCAATGGCGGCTCTTTTTGTGCTGCCCAGACTATCATCCGCGCCAGCAGCGGGTACATGTATTCCCAGTAGCGCCAGTCGGCCTGCACGGCCCACTGGTTTTGGATGAGCGGAATCAGGCCGCGCTCCTGCCAGGCCGCCGCCACGACGCGCCCTTTACCGAGGGAGCGCACAGCCAGGATGGGATCCCCGGAGTCGGTGTGAATGAGCACCTGGCCCAGCGCCCGGCTGCGTGTGTAGCGCATCTGCTCGTATGGAAACGCCTCCATGGGTAGCTCGCGAGTAATGAAGTGCGGCGAAGCCACCTGCCAGCTTTGCGCGCGCTGCCCGCGCTCGAAGGGCTCGAGCGGCGAAATCTCAGCCAAGTCGGCGCTCTGCCGCGCCGTCATGTCAATCAGAACCAACCCCATCCCGGCCTCTACGCGCTGACGGATGGCGCGCCGCACCGTCTGCGGAAACTCATCCCAGGGTCGCGTGCCCGGCAGCACCATCACATCGTAATGCGGGCCGTTGAGCAAAGCGTCGGCCAGGTAAGTGTAGGCGAGCGTGAAAGGTGCTCCATAGGAGTCGCCGCGCTCCCCGTAAAAGTCCCCGAATCCCCACCGATTGGTGCCGGAGTTAGATCCCAGCGTGACGGTGTGGAGCTTGCATTCAAGCCTTTGGGCCAGCTCCACGGCGGCGCGGCCATGAGCTACGTCGGGCACCACCAGCACACTGATCGGCCCCCGAACGTAAGGATTAGCCCAGGCTACGTGGGGAGTGGGGATTTCGGCCGAATAGGGGACGTCCATTTTCCCGTAAGTGGCGAGCACTTGGTTGTACTCGGTGAGCCGGAAGCGATCCAGGTACAGCGTAGCCGGGCCTTCGGTAATCAGCCGGAGCCGTTGAATGTGGCGCAAATCCAGGCCGGGCAGCTCGCGCAACCGCAGTTGCACGTGCTGCGCCCCGCGCCGCAGTTGGAAAATGCGCGTCGCGGCCGAGTTCGCGGCGGCCAGCTCGACCGACAGCTTGCCTTCCTGCTCTGCGTACACGAAGAACTGCAATGCTTCAAAGCGGTGCCAATTGGCAGGTAGGTAGTCAGTCTCAACACCCCCGGTGACCGAGGCAGGCACAAACACTCGCAGCGAGTGTGTTTGCCAGGAGGGAAACTCGGTAGAGGCTTCCGCCCGGGCGGCGCCGTAGGCCCTCCAGCGCGCGGCCTCGGCGGGCGATTCGAAGCTGGCGAAATTGGGTCCGGGGAGCTTGGGGGCGAGCTGCGCTGGACCCTGCCAGACCATCCACAAACAGGCGGCAGGCAGCATCCAGATCAGTTGGCGTGCTTTTGAAGGCATGGCCCGTATTGTAACCTGACTTTCAGAAGCTGCGTTTCAGCCGGTGCGGGATCTGTCGCTTGGCTCGATGCCCAGGGCGCGCATCTTACGGTAAAGATGGCTTCGTTCCAGCCCCAGCAGTTCCGCCGCCCGGCTAACATTGCCTCCCGTCTCTTCCAGCTTTTTCAGGATGTATTCGCGCTCGGCGGCTTGCCGGACTTCCTCCAGGCTGGCAAAGTGCTCGCGGGGCGATTCCATTACACTGCGGCGGCCCGGGTTCAGGGGGATATGCCGGGCTTCAATGCGCGTTTGCGGGTTCATAATAACAATGCGTTCCATAAGGTTTTTCAGCTCGCGCACGTTGCCCGGCCAGTGATAACTTTCGAGCAGACGGTAAGCATCCGGAGTGAGTTCCTTGGGCTTGCGCCCGTATGCGGTGGTAAATTGCTTGAGGAAATAATCGGACAGCAGAGGAATGTCTTCCCGGCGTTCCCGCAAGGGCGGCACATAAATGGGGATCACGTTGAGGCGGTAGAACAGGTCCTCCCGGAAATTGCCGCGCTCGATTTCTTCTTCTAGGTTCTTGTTGGTAGCCGCGATCACCCGCACGTCCACCTGCCTGGGCTCGGTTGCTCCCACCGGCTCGAAGCGCTGCTCGTCCAGCACGCGCAGCACCTTGGCCTGGGTTTTCAGGCTCATGTCGCCTACCTCGTCCAGGAACAAGGTGCCGCCGTCGGCGCGCTGGAACTTGCCGATCTTGTCTTCGCTGGCCCCGGTGAAAGCTCCCTTGCGATGCCCGAACAATTCGCTCTCGATTAGTTCCTCAGGGATAGCCGCGCAGTTGACGGCCACGAAGGGCTCGCTCGCCCGCGGGCTCATAGCGTGAATCGCCCGCGCCACCAGTTCCTTGCCCGTGCCGCTCTCGCCGTAAATAAGCACGCGCCCGTTGGTGCCGGCCATCAGGGCCAGTTGCCGCCGCAGAGCCTTCATAGGCACACTCTCGCCAATAATCTGGTAGGCTTCCGAGGCTCCGCGCAGCCGTCCCAGTTCCAAAGCCAGGCGCCGGTGGCGGATGGCGTTTTTCACCAGCAGGGAAACCTTCTGGATGGTGAGCGGCTTTTCCAGGAAGTCGAAAGCCCCCATTTTAGTTGCTTTGACGGCGGTTTCGATGTTGCCGTGGCCTGATATCATGATGACGACGGGCCGCTCGTCCTCGGCCATCTCCTGTATATGCGCCAGCGTCTCCAGGCCGTCCATGCCTGGCAGCCACACATCCAAAAGCACCAACTCATAGATCTGGCGCCGAAGCTGTGTTAGAGCTTCTTCGCCGCTGGCCACGGCTTCCGCCAGATAGCCCTCGTCCTCCAGCACGCCGCACAGAGACTGGCGGATGCCCGGTTCGTCATCCACCACCAGTACACGCGCGCGCTTCACCGCGCGACCTCCGCAGACTTGCCGTTCCTTTCGAGCGCAGGTATCTCGATAATGAAGCGAGCGCCGGCCGGCTGGTTATCCTCGACGCGGATGCTGGCCCGGTGCTCGCCCAGAATCTGGCTGACGATGGCCAGGCCCAGGCCGGTTCCCCGCCCTTTGGTGGAAAAATAAGGCAGGAAGAGTTTCTCTTTGTCCTCGGGCGAAATGCCGCAACCGGTGTCCGCAATGACCAGTTCCAGCGCATCAGGTGAAGGGGCCGAGGTGGCGATATAAAGCCGCTTTAGGAGAGAATCCTGCATGGCTTCAGCCGCGTTGTCCACCAGGTTAACCACGGCGCGCTTGAACAATTCGCGATCCAGGTTCGCCGGAGGCAGGTCGGGGGCCAGCTCGCAGCGTACCTCGATGCCGTCCAGCCGACCCGCAAATACCGCGAGCGCCTCTTCCACTATCTGGTTCAAATCGGCCGGCGCGGGCCTGGCGGCAGGGAAGCGGGCTAGCTCGGAGAACTGGTCTACCAGGGTCTTAACCGAGTACACCTCCCGCACGATCGTTTGCAAACACTGCTCGGCGACACGGCGGAACTCCGCCGGCACGGCGTGCCGCTCCAGTTGGTAGGCTACGCGTTCCGCGCTTAAGGCAATGGGCGTGAGGGGATTCTTGATCTCGTGCGCCACCCGGCGAGCCACTTCTTGCCAGGCCAGCGCCTTCTGGGCGCGCAGCAGTTCGCTGGTATCTTCCAGCACCACTACGAAGCCGGATCCGATCTTGTCTTCCAGGGCCGCCACCGTAGCCGCCAGGTGTCGCACGCCCCTGTCAGTTCTCAGCTCGAACTGACGCGAGGCCTGACCCGTTCGCCGGGCCCGCTTCATCATGTAACGCAGCTCGGCCGTGTCCTCGCGCGAGAACAGATCCTCCAAACGCTGTGCCCGCGCCACCCGTTCCGCGCCGAAAATTTCCCCCAGCGCACGGTTCACCCGCTGGATGCGGCCGTCGGAGGAGACCGAAATTACGCCGCTCGGAATGCTTTCCAGAATGGCTTCTGTGAAGCGCCGGCGACGTTCCAGCTCGCGGCTGTTGGCCTCGAGATCGCGCGTCATCTCATTGAAGGCGCGCACTAGGGTGGCCAGCTCGTCTATGGCCTTGACTTGGACACGGTAGCCCAGGTTGCCTCCTCGCACCTGAGCCGCCGCCTCTAGCAGCGCGGAAATGGGGTTGGATATCTGCCGGGCCAGAAACAGCGCGATCCAGGTGGCTACGAAAAGTATGAAGAGCGTGATCACGGCCAGCAACATCAAGTAAAAGCGCCGGGCTTGTTTCCGATTGATTGCCAGACGATCGTACTCGCGGATGTACTGCTCGATTTCGTGCTGCTTGGCCGCTAGCCATTGCGGGTTCGTGCGACCCGGCTGCGTGCGTTCTTGCTCCAGGGCCCGCGCCACTTCGAGCAGATTGGCCCGCACATTCTCGGCCGGCCGACTGAACCATTTGTCCAGGTTGCGATTCAGCACCGAGACGCTCCACAGCACCAGGAAAAACACGGGCAGAAAGCTTAGCGCCAAAGCGCCCACCACCAGCTTGGTCTTGATGCGCGATCCTTCGCGATTGCTGCGCCGCTCTACGTAAAGTCGCAGGCCGGTGCGCACCAGCATGAAACCTAGCGTCACGGTGAGCAAAAAGACCAGGGTGGAAATGGCCCAGTAAAGCACCGTCTGCTCGGGGCTGGTAGGCGCCAGGGGCCCGAAACTGAACGAACCTTGCCAGATGACCAGCCCCGCGCACACCACCAGCAGCACAAGGCCGGCGATATGCCACGGGCGTCGGCGCATGGGTGGCAACCTGATCCGATTATACGGCCGGCCGGTGCCGCCATAGAGGCCGAGGGAATCTGGAATGGGACGTGCGTTTCGTTGTTTGCTGCCGGCCTTGCCGGCCGGCCAATGATTGCTCTGGGCGGAGACACCCTACGGTCACATCGAGGGCTGCGTGGAGGACATATCGGGCGCCGCCGTGCCGGGATCGGTGCTCGGCAACCGGCGGCGCCGTGTCTGACTAAGGGGCCAGGCTAAGCGGGTAAGCGGTGTTCAGCAAGCTCCGGCTTAGCCCACGCCTGCCTCGGCTAGCTCGGCCGCGCCGATGTGCTTCACAGTGGCGACCAGATAGTCACGGTTGAGGCGCGCGATGACTTCCAGCTTGATCCGCTTGGGGCAGACCGCTTCGCACTCGCCCACGTTGGTGCAGTGGCCGAAGCCCTCGCGCGCCGCCTGCGCCACCATGTTCAGAACGCGTTCGTAACGCTCTGGCTGGCCCTGCGGCAGCAAGCCCAAGTGAGCAACCTTGGCGCCTGTAAACAGCGCAGCGGCAGCATTGGGGCACTGGGCCACGCAAGCCCCGCATCCGATGCAAGCGGCGGCGTCCATGGCCTTCTCGGCCACTGGCTTGGGGATCGGGATGGCGTTAGCGTCCGGGGCGCTGCCCGCGTTAACCGATATGTAGCCGCCGGCCGCGATGATGCGGTCCAAGGCGCTGCGGTCCACCGCCAAGTCGCGAATCAAGGGGAAAGCGCGCGCGCGAAAAGGTTCCAGCCACAACTCGTCGCCGTCCTTGAAGTGCCGCATGTGGAGCTGGCAGACGGTGGTGCCGGCCAGCGGGCCGTGGGCCCGGCCGTTGATCATGAAGCCGCACATTCCACAAATGCCTTCGCGGCAATCGTGGTCGAAGGCGATGGGGTCTTCACCCTTCTGGATTAGCTCCTCGTTCAGAACGTCGAGCATTTCCAGGAAGGACATGTGCGGGTTGACGTTATTGACCTCGTAACGGACCATGCGGCCCGGCTCGCTCGCGCTTCTTTGTCGCCAGACGTGCAGGATGATCCTCATTTGTAACTCCGCTCCGTAGGCTGCACGTATTCGAACTTCAGGGGTTCCTTGTGGAGCTTGGGAGGATTGCCCAAGCCGGTGAACTCCCAGGCGGCCACGTAGGCGTACTCGGCGTCGTTGCGCAGCGCTTCGCCCTCGGGAGTCTGAAACTCCTCCCGGAAGTGGCCGCCGCAAGATTCGTTGCGGTGCAGGGCGTCATAACAAATCAGCTCGGCCAGTTCCATGAAATCCGCCACGCGCAGGGCAGTCTGCAAGGATGGATTGAACTCTTCGCCCGTGCCGGGCACCTTGACGTTTCGCCAGAACTCCTCGCGCAGCTCAGGTATTTTGCCCAAAGCGTATTGCAACCCGGCTGCATTGCGGGCCATCCCGCAGTATTCCCACAGCAGCTTGCCCAGCTCGCGGTGCAACGAGTCCGCCGTGCGCCGTCCCCCTACGGACAGCAGTCGGTGGATGCGTTCGCTGACCTCGCGCTCCGCCTCGCGAAACTCGGCTTGTTCCGGGCTGACTTTCTCGAGCTTGGTCGAGCCCAGGTAGTCACCGATGGTGTAAGGGAGGATAAAGTAACCGTCGGCCAGGCCTTGCATCAAGGCGCTGGCCCCCAGCCGGTTGGCGCCGTGGTCGGAGAAGTTGGCCTCGCCAATGACATAGAGGCCCGGGATGGTGGACATCAGATTGTAGTCAACCCAGAGCCCGCCCATGGTGTAGTGGATGGCGGGGTAGATGCGCATGGGGACCTTGTAAGGATCCTCGCCGGTGAGCCTTTCGTACATCTCGAACAGGTTGCCGTATCGCTCGCGAATCACGGCCACGCCCAGCCGCTCGATGGCGTCGCGGAAGTCCAGGTAGACTCCGTAGCCGGTCGGCCCCACTCCGCGACCTTCGTCGCAGACCTGCTTGGCTGCGCGCGAGGCGATATCGCGGGGAACCAGGTTGCCGTAGGCGGGATAGCGCCGCTCCAGATAATAATCGCGCTCCTGTTCGGGGATTTCGTTGGGCGGGCGCGTATCGCCCTTGCGCAGCGGCACCCAGATGCGCCCGTCATTGCGCAGCGACTCGCTCATCAGGGTGAGCTTGGATTGGTACTCGCCGGTGAAGGGAATGCAAGTGGGGTGGATTTGTGTGAAACAGGGATTGGCAAACAGCGCCCCCTTGCGGTAAGCCCGCCATATAGCGGTGGCGTTGCCGCCCTTGGCCATGGTGGTCAGGTAATAAACGTTGCCATAGCCGCCGGTGGCCAGAACTACGGCATCGGCGGCGTGGGATTCCAGTTGCCCGCTGATTAAATTGCGCGTGACTATGCCGCGGGCGCGGCCGTTGACGAGCACCAGCTCCAGCATGTCGCGGCGGGGAAACATGGTGAGCCGGCCGGCGGCGATTTGTCGCTGCATGGCTTGATAAGCGCCCAGCAGGAGCTGCTGGCCCGTCTGCCCGCGCGCGTAGAAGGTGCGCGACACCAGTGCGCCGCCAAAGGAGCGGTTGGCCAGCACGCCGCCGTACTCGCGCGCGAAAGGAATGCCCTGGGCCACGCAGTGGTCAATGATGTCCACGCTTAACTGCGCCAGCCGGTAAACATTAGACTCGCGCGCCCTGAAGTCGCCGCCCTTGATGGTGTCGAAGAACAGGCGATAGACGCTATCGCCGTCGTTCTGGTAGTTCTTGGCGGCGTTGATGCCGCCCTGCGCCGCGATGGAATGCGCGCGCCGCGGCGAGTCCTGATAACAGAAGCACTTGACGTTGTAGCCGAGCTCAGCCAGCGTGGCCGAAGCCGAAGCGCCAGCCAGACCGCTGCCGACTACGATAACCGTGTACTTGCGCTTGTTAGCCGGACTGACGAGCTTGAGATCGAACTTGTGCCGGTCCCAGCGCGTTTCAATGGGACCCCCCGGGCACTTCGATTGCAGTTCCATCAGTTGACTCCTTGGCCGATCAAACCGGTCAGCACGGCGACCGGAACCGAAATAAAGCCCAGCGCCACCAAGACTCCCACCACGTGCGAGATCTGTACCAGGGCCGGCCGATAGCGTTCGTCGTCCAGGCCCAGCGTGTGCAACATGCTCCACAAGCCGTGCCAGACGTGCAGGCCCACCAGCGACACCGCCACAATGTAGACGGCCGCGACGTACCAAATGCGGAAGCCGCGCACCACGTTGTCGTATACGTTGAGCTCTTCATAGGGCAGGCCGGCCTGGCCGGTGGTCAGGTGCAGCACGTGGAAAATGACAAAAGCGGCGATCAGCGGCCCGCCCAGAATCATGGTGCGCGCCGCATAGGCCGAAGGCACGTCAATCTTCTTCAGGTAGCGCACCGGCCGCGCGCGTCGCTTCAGCAACCACAGTTGCAGGGTGAGCAAGATGTGCAAGCCCGCGCAGACCAGCAGGAAGATCCGCGCCGCCCACAGCAATGGCGGTGAGCTGTGCAACAGCCGGGCATAGGCGTTGATTTGCTCGCGGCCGAGAAAAACCTGCAAGTTGCCCAGCATGTGAGCCACGATGTAGCCGATTAGCACCAGGCCGGTTACGGCCACTACGGCTTTTTTGCCCACGGGCGCTTCGTAGAAGGCCAACCTTTCGCCGATCTTCGCCGTCGCCACTGCGTTCATTCTCAGCACCTCGCCTTTGTCGGCAAGCCGCACATTATATATCGAAGCCGCAGCCTCCTGGGAACTCGCGGCGCCGGCAGGCATTGCCGGCACGCCGGGCGGCGCGCTAGTTTAGGACGGTGGAGCAAGCGGAGCGCGGGCTGCTGATCGTATTCACCGGCGATGGCAAAGGCAAGACCACGGCTGCGCTGGGCTGCGCGCTGCGTGCGGTCGGGCACGGCTGGAAAGTTTTGATGATCCAGTTCATCAAAGGGGCGTTCCCCAGCGGGGAGCTGGAGGCAGCGCGCAGGCTGGGTGGCAACCTTGAGATCCGCCCCATGGGCCGCGGCTTCGTCAAACCGGGACAGCCGGCGGCTGAAGACATCCAGGCGGCGCGCGAGGCCTGGCAGGCCGCACTGCGCGGGATGCGCTCGGACGATTACGATATGATGATTCTGGATGAAATCAATAACGCCGTGGATTATGGCTTGCTAGCGATTGAGGATCTCATTGCCGGATTGCAGGCGCGGCCTCAGCGCCTGCACGTCATCTGCACGGGGCGCAACGCTCATCCGCGTCTGGTCGAGGCCGCCGATATGGTGAGCGAGATCCGCCTCGTTAAGCACCCTTACCAGCGGGGGCTGGCCGCCCGGCGAGGTATCGAGTACTGACTCATGCCCTGGTTCAGCAGACCCAAACCCAAGCCCGAAACTGCGCCCTCTGAAGCCGAGCGGCGCGTACGCACCGAAGGCCTGTGGTTAAAATGCGAAGGCTGCAAGCAGATCATCTGGCGCAAAGCGCTGGAGCAGAATCTGCACGTGTGCCCCAAGTGCGGTTACCATTTCAAGATAGACGCCGTCACCAGGCTGCGGCTGTTGCTGGACGGGGATTGGGAGACCTACGACGACAGCATGGTCTCCACCGATCCGCTGGGCTTCGTGGATGCCAGGCCTTACAAAGAGCGGCTGGCTGCTATGCGCGATGCCACCCGGCTCAATGATGCGGTGATTTCAGCGGCGGGCACCCTCAACGGGCGCCGGGTCTTCGTCTGCGTGCTCGAACTGAAATTCATTGGAGGCAGCATGGGCGCCGTGGTGGGGGAAAAAATAACGCGCGCCATTGAACGTTCTATGGTTCAGCGCACACCCTTGATCATAGTTTCGGCTTCGGGCGGCGCGCGCATGCAAGAGGGTGCTATCAGCCTGATGCAAATGGCCAAGATTTCCGCCGCCTTGATGCGCCTGGATGAGGCTCGCGTGCCTTTTATCAGCGTGTTAACCGATCCCACCACCGGCGGCGTCACGGCCAGTTTCGCGATGCTGGGCGACTTGAACATCGCCGAGCCAGGCGCGCTGATCGGCTTCGCCGGCCCGCGGGTCATCGAGCAGACCATTCGCCAGAAGTTGCCTGAAGGTTTCCAGCGCAGCGAGTTCTTGCTCAAGAATGGCATGCTGGACGCCGTGGTGCCGCGGCCGGAGCTGAAACGCTTTATTTCGAAAGCGCTGGACTTTTTCTGCGGTCCTCTGAGCGGCTGAGCAGCGCGCGGCGGTATGGCGGCGCTCAGGCGGCTGCTTTTCTGGGTTGCACCGGCCTGTCGAGCAGGCACGGCTTCTGGCGGCTCGATCCCGGCTTTTCAGATCTTCGAGGGCGGGCTGGTTAAAATAGCAGCTATGCGAAAGACCACCGCCGTCTTGGGTTTGCTTCTGTGCGCTGCGGCAGCCTGGGCCCAGTTCAGCTATCAAAAGCCTTCCAAGGAGATCCTGGACGTACTGCATGCGCCGGCGCCGCCGCAGGTGATAGTGAGCCCCACGCGGGACGCCATGCTGCTGATGGATTGGCTGCGTTACCCGCCTATCAGCCAGTTAGCTCAGCCTATGCTCCGGCTGGCGGGCAATCGCATCAACCCGAACACCAATGGCCCCCATAACCCGCGCTTTTTCACGGCTTTCACCATTAAGCGCCTGCCTGAAGGGACCGAAATCAAGATCCCCTTGCCGCCCGGCGCTCGTCTCAGCCCGCCCGAGTGGAGTCCGGACGGCAAACAGCTTGCTTTTACTAATACCCTGGCGGCCGGCATCGAGCTGTGGGTGGCGGATGTCGCTACTGGGAAGGCCCGCCGGCTAGCGGGCATCAGCATCAACGCCGCCGACGATGACGGCTTCCGCTGGATGCCTGACAGTCGCACGCTGTTGGTGCGGATGATCCCACCGGGCCGGGGCAAGCCGCCCGCAGCTCCAACCGTGCCCACTGGCCCCAACATCCAGGAGTCCTACGGCAAAGGGGCTCCGGTATGGACCTTCCAGGATCTGCTGCGCAACCCTCACGATGAGTCGCTTTACGAGTACTACTTCACGGCGCAATTGGCCCTGGTGGACAGCCTCACGGGTAAGATCGAACCCGTCGGCAAGCCCGGCATCTTTCAAACTGCATTGCCGTCGCCTGATGGCAAGCTTTTCTTGATTGCGCGCGTGCATCGGCCTTACTCGTACCTTTATCCGGATCGAAACTTCCCCAAGGAATTGGAGATTTGGGACCGGCAGGGACGTCTGGTGCACAAGCTGGCCAGTCTGCCTTTGGCGGACTCGGTGCCCACCGACGGGGTCCCGACCGGACCGCGCCACTACGGCTGGCGCCCCAGCGAGCCGGCCACTCTGGTTTGGGTGGAAGCTTTGGACGACGGTGATCCGCGCAAGAAGGTCCCGCATCGCGATCGCGTCCTGATGCTCAAGGCGCCTTTCAAGGACGCCCCCGTGGAGTTAGTGCGGACCGAGCACCGCGCCATGAGCCTCACATGGGGCGAGAGGGACGGCTTGCTGCTGGTTACTGATTACGAGCGCGAGCGCCGCTGGGTGCGCACGCTGTTGCTCAACGCGGATCAGCCTGCAAAGGCCCCCCGCCTGCTGTGGAGCCGCGATTTGCGGGATCGCTACAAGGATCCTGGCAGCCCCGTGCTTCGTACTTTGCCCAATGGTTACCGCGTCCTGCACCAGCATCAAGACTACATCTTCTTGAGCGGCGCGGGCGCCTCTCCGGAGGGCGAGCGGCCCTTTCTGGATCGCTTCGACTTGACCACGGGTAAGAGTGAACGCCTGTTCCGCTCGGCGGCGGATTGCTACGAGAGCGTAGTGGCTTTGCTGGAGGAATCGGGCGCGCGGGTTTTGACGCGCCGCGAAAGCCCGAGCGAGCCACCCAACTACTACCTGCGCACGCTGACAGGCGGGACCCAAACGCCCGTGCCCTTGACTGCCTTCCGTGATCCCACTCCGCAGCTTCGCGGCATTCGCAAGCAACTGGTGACTTACAAGCGCAGCGATGGGGTGCAGCTTTCCTTTACGCTTTATCTGCCCCCCGGCTACAAGGAAGGGACGCGGCTGCCCACCATAGTTTGGGCTTACCCGCTCGAGTACAACGATCCTGCTACCGCAGGGCAGGTGGCCGGCTCGCCGCAACGCTTTACCGTTTTGCTGGGGGCTTCCCACTTGTTCCTGCTGCTGGCGGGTTACGCCATTCTGGACAACGCCGCCATGCCCGTGGTGGGCGACTTCCGCACTGTCAACGATACTTACGTAGAGCAGATTGTCTCGAGCGCAAAAGCAGCGATTGACAAAGCGGTCGAGCTGGGGGTGACGGATCCCGAGCGGGTGGGCGTGGGCGGACACAGCTACGGCGCTTTCATGACCGCCAACTTGCTCGCGCACTCGGATCTTTTCCGGGCCGGCGTGGCGCGCAGCGGCGCTTACAATCGCACTTTGACGCCCTTCGGGTTCCAAAGTGAGCGGCGGACGTTTTGGGAAGCGCCCGATCTCTACATCAAAGTTTCTCCCTTCGCCCACGCGCACAAGATCAATGAGCCGTTGCTGTTGATCCACGGCGAGGCGGACAACAACGCCGGCACTTTTCCCATCCAGTCGGAAAGGATGTACCAGGCCATCCGAGGCAATGGCGGGCAGGTCCGTCTGGTCATGCTGCCCCACGAATCCCACGGGTACGCGGCGCGGGAATCCATCGAGCACGTGCTTTGGGAAATGATCAGGTGGTTTGACCAGTACGTGAAAAACGCGCCGCGGCGGTCGGCGCCGTAGGCTCGGTGGGGCAGGCGGCTTGCCAGGGGCCGGTGCACTGTGGTATGCATAGACCTAAGCCGAACAAGCCAGTCCGTTTGAAAAAAGAGGCCCCTGAGGGCCGCCATTGCAAGAAGGGAGTTTCATGCTAGGGAGTGCCCGCATGGATACCGTTAATCGCAAGCTCGTGCGTCCATCCCTGCTCGAGGCTAAAGATCAGCGTCGCAACCACCAGCCCAAGAAAGCGCCGCCCCCTGAGCAGACTAACGCCGAGAATTTTTACTACGTCAAGCAGATCCAGGCGCGAACGCCTATGGTGCTGGTCTTGCAGGACGGCGAGGAAATCCACGGAACTATTGAGTGGTACGACAAGGCGTGCTTGAAGATCCGGCGCGAGAACGCTCCCAACCTCCTCATTTACAAGCCGGCCATCAAGTACATGTACAAGGCCAATCAGCTTGACTGAGGGCCGGCTAGCGCCGGTGCGGGTTCTGCGCCTCCTGCTGCGGTTCCAGCTTGCGCCGCACGTAGCTTTCTGCGTACGCCTGCGCCTGTCGCTCTAGCATACCGCCGGCGAAATTGGCCCGGAAGCGCCGGCTATCCTCCAGGTACTCTATCTCCCCGTGCTCCATGGGGCTGCCGTTTTTCTCCACTACGTAGTAAATCTTGATCACGCCGTCGCGGTCCGAGATCACGCTGAAGCGGACCATGTCGGGACCTTCGCCCGCCGGAAAACGAGGGCAGCCCTGGCGCGGGTAGCCACGATTGCAAAAATCGCGCAGCGTGGCGTCGTCCGGTCTCCACTCTCGCAACGGATCCACGCAGCAGAGTCCCGCGTAGGGATCGCCTAGTGATACTCGGGGAGGCTTGGGCCAGACCTTCTCGCTCAAGCGCTCGGTAGGGTAAAAATAGGGGCAAGCCATTAAGAGCTATCTTAGCAGGCGGCGCCCCCTATGCCCTTGCCGAACGAGGCGATGCCCCGCCTGGGAGCCGCCCGCGCCAAAGCCAGCTTCAGAACGGCACGTCGTCGTCAGTGATGCCTTCGGCGAAAGGCTCCTCGGGCGGCGATGGCTCCACTTTCTGCGGGCCGCGTGCCGGCCCCGGGGCGGGGGTTTCCTCGGGCACTGGGGCCTCAACCCCGCGGGCGCCGAGCAGCAAGATGTCCTGGGCCAGGATTTCGGTAATGTAACGCTTTTGGCCGTCTCTGTCTTCGTAAGCCCGCGTCCTGATGCGGCCTTCCACATAAACACGTTGGCCCTTGGTCAAGAAGCCTTTCAGGTTTTCCTGCCGCCAGAGCACGATATTGTGCCACTCGGTTTCGTCTTTCCATTCGCCGGTCTGCGGGTCCTTGCTGCGGTAATTGGTGGCCAGCGGGAAGGTAGTCACCGCGGCGCCGCTGGTGGTGTATCGGGTTTCGGCATCTTTGCCCAGATGGCCGATGAGAATGACTTTGTTGACGCTTCGGGATGCCATGGTGCCCTTTGATTAGCATAGCGAGAAACCAGCCCCAGGCGGCGCTTGCAGCCGGTTGCTCGATGAGGGACCCTAGGAAGAGGCCATGGATTGGAGGCGGGCGCTGAATCGCTGGCGGCTGCTGTGGGGCTTCCTGCGGGGCCATGCGTGTCTGCGGGCTCTTCCGGTCGAGTACATTGTGGAGACCACGACCAGATGCAACCTCCACTGCCCCATGTGCCCGCGCCAGATCTACCCTCAGCCCAACCAAGACATGCCGGAGGAAATTTTCCGCCGGCTGGTGGCTGAGGCGGCGCCGACCGCCGAGCACATGATGCTGGTGGGCCTGGGCGAGCCTTTGCTCGACAGGCGCATTTTCGAGCGCATCGCGCACTGCGCGCGCCATGGCATCGCTACCCTGCTTTCAACCAATGGGACGCTGCTTGACGAAAAAATGGCCGCGCGCCTGCTGGCCTCCCCCCTCGAACACTTGACCCTCAGTTTCGATGGAGCTACGGCGGAGACTTTCGAGTTTCACCGCCGCGGAGCACGCTTTGAGCAGGTGCGTGAAAACTTTCTTAGGCTCTGCCGCATGAAACAGCAGCAGCGGTCGGGCATCCAGATTGTTGTGCAGTTGGTGCGTTTGGAAAGCAATGCGGCCGAGGTCGCCGAGTTTATCCGTTTCTGGAGCCGCGTGCCGGGGGTGGACTTGGTCCGGATCAAGGAGGATGAGACGCGGCTGTTAGGGGGTAAACTCGCGTCCGGATCACGCCGCTCGAATTATCCTTGTCATTATCTTTGGCGCGGCCCCCTTTACGTCAGATACGACGGGGAGGTCTTTCCTTGCTGCCAGAGTTACTTGTTGGGAGGCCGCCCGCTGGGGCGTCTGGACGAGGAAAGTTTGGCCGCGCTTTGGAACAGCCAGGCCATGCAGCGCCTGCGACGCTTGCACGCCGAGGGTCGAGGCGGCGAGGTTGAGATGTGTTCGCGCTGCTGTGCCACACTGCCTCATCCGGTGCTGGCGGCGGGAAGCTTCGTGCTCCACGGCCGCCTGGTCCGCCGCTGGCTGCCGCGAGTGGAAAAGCTTGCGGGGCGCTGGTTGCAGGCGCCGGCCGCGCTCACAGAGGCTGCGCCGCAGCCGAGCGAGCAGGAGACCCTGGCGAGACGCGGGTAAGCGGGTTGCTCAAGTTGTGTTGAGCGTAGTAGCCGGGGCGCACCCGCTCGACCACCTGGGCGGTGGGCCGCTCGAGCAGGTTGAAAAACGGCCGCGGATAAAGCCCGATCCAGAAGGCCCACAGAATGAGCGGCGCGAAATAGGCTATCTCGCGCGGGCTGAGGTCAGCCAAGCCGGCATTTTCGGGTGAGATCTCGCCCAGCATGGTGCGCTGGAACAGCCAGATCAGATAAGAGGCGCCCAGGGCGATCCCCACCACCGCCCAGAAGGCCCAATTGAACGACATCAAATAGGCCCCTTGCAATATGGTGATTTCCCCGATGAACCCGTTCAGCCCGGGCATGCCCATCGAACTGAGCGCGGCAATGAAGAAAACGATGGTGAAAACGGGCATCGCCTTGAGAAGGCCGCCGTAGGCCGCGATCAAGCGCGTGTGCCTGCGTTCATAGGCCACGCCCACGATCAGGAACAGCATGCCGGTGGAAATGCCGTGATTGATCTGTTGCAGGATCGAGCCTGCGATACCCGCCGGATTCAGCGTGAAGATACCCAGGGTGCAAAAGCCCAGGTGGCTGATGGAAGAGTAGGCGATCAGCTTCTTCCAATCCTTCTGCATCAGGCACACCAGCGCCCCGTAGACGATGGCAATGAGGGACAGGGCCGCCATCACATTGACCACCGCCGGATCCTTGGACGCCCGGGGCAGCAACGGCAGCGAAAAGCGCAGAAAACCGTAGGTTCCCATTTTCAGCAGAACGCTGGCCAGAATGACGCTGCCCGCAGTGGGAGCCTCCGTATGCGCGTCGGGCAGCCAGGTGTGCAGGGGAAACATGGGCACTTTGACAGCGAAGCCGAGAAAGAAGGCCCAGAACACCCACCACTCAAGCCCCGGCGGCAGGTTGGTCCGCATCAGCTCGAAGATGTCGAATGTCAGCCGCTGCAACTGTCGGTAGTGCTCGTAGTAAAGGGCCAAAATGCCCAGCAGCATGAAGATGGACCCGATCAGGGTGTAAACGATGAACTTGAAGGCAGCATACACGCGGCGCTCGGCGCCCCAGATGGCAATGATGAAATACATCGGGACCAGCGTGAGCTCCCAGAACACGAAAAACAGCAAAAAATCCAGAGCCATGAAAACGCCGAGCATGCCCACCTGCAAGATGAGGAAGTTTGCGTAATACTCTTTCAGCCGGTGCTCGATGATGCGCCAGCTAGAGATAACGGCGATGAAGCCCAGCAGGGCGGTGAGCACGACCAGCAACAGGCTGTAGCCGTCCACACCCAGGTGGTAGGAGGCGCCTACGGAGGGGATCCAGGACAGCTTCTCGACGAACTGGAAATCCCGGCTGCGATCGAAGCGAAAGATCAAGGGCAGGGTCACCAGGAAGCCTGACAACGCCGCGATGTTCGCCCACAAGCGGACGGCATTGGGCTTCGAGGAGGGAATCACAAGCAAGATCAGCAGGCCGACCAGAGGCGTCAGCAATACGATCGAGAGCAGGTGGTCCATAGAAATCAGCGACAGAGCACCATATTAGCCGAAGGGCACGAGCGGGAGCAATTCAGGGTGCGGTCTCGGCTGCCGGGCAGCCATTGACAGCGGTGGTTAGCTGCGTTATGGATAATCGTAGTATGCGCCGGACGTGGGTGCTGCTTCTCGGGGCTTATTTGGGGGCCCAATCGCCCCAGGCCAGCATCAGCGGGATCATACGTGATCCGCAGGGCGCGGCCATTCCTGAGGCGGAGGTCTCAGCGCTCGAGCTGGCTACCGGTGTGCGCACTAGGGTTCGCGCCAACGAGGCCGGGTTTTACTCCTTGCGCCCCTTGCCTATAGGTCGCTATCGCCTGGAAGTCAGGAAAGAGGGCTTTCGGCACTACGTGCAGGAGGGCATCGAACTGACTACGGGGCAGGCGCTGGAGCTTAACATTACGCTGGCACTGGGCGCGGTCACCGAGACCGTCACGGTGAGCGCCAGGCCTTCGCTGCTGGAAACGCGCACTGCCGACGCGGGCCAGTTGGTGGAATCCGAGACCATCGAAGACATGCCTCTGGGCGATCGCCGGGCCATGAACCTGATCGAAATAGTGGGCGCCGCAGTATTCGTGGATTACGACAGCGGGCAGAAGCCGAACTTCAGCCTGGCCGGCGGCCGCACGCAGAGCCAGGCCTTTTTCATAGACGGCGGTACCGGGCAGAACATGCGCATCGGCATCGGCCAGATTGACACCGATCCGCCTATCGAAACGTTGCAAGAGGTGAAAATCCTGGCCAATGCCTTCTCGGCCGAATATGGCGGTTCGGCCAGCGGCGTGGTGATAGCCAACACTAAGTCGGGAACCAATCAGCTCAAAGGCAGCCTGTTTGAGTACTTGCGCAATGAAGTGCTGGATGCGCCCAACTTCTTTTCGCCGGTTGTCGAGGGGCGCCGCCAGAAGCCCTCGCTGCGTTACAACGTTTTTGGCGGCACCGTAGGCGGTCCGCTGCGCCGCGAGCGGACCTTTTACTTCATTTCCTATGAAGGCTCGCGGCGCCGTGACGGAGCCGTGCGTACACTGACCGTTCCTACCGAGGCTCAGAAGGCCGGCGATTTTTCGCAAACTTACAACGCGCGGGGCATTCTCACACCTATTTATGATCCCGGCAGCAGCCGGCGTGAAGGCTCCTCGGTGGTGCGCGATCCTTTTCCGGGCAACCGCATCCCGGCCGCCCGCCTGGACCCGGTGGCGTTGAAGATCGTTCAGTTCTATCCGGCAGCTAACCGGCCAGCCGACGACATCGCGGGCGCCAACAATTTTCGCGCTAACGGCGTTACGGCGCTTACCCGCAATAACTGGCTTGTGAAAATTGATCATAACTTCAGCGGCTACGATAAACTTACAGCCCGCTACCTTTACAACAGCGACGACGTTACCAACGTGAGTGTGTTTCCCAACCGTGCCGCGGATACTTCGGCCGATAACCGCCGCCACCAGCAGTTCTGGTATGCGGCCTGGACGCACATTTTCTCACCCGCCCTTCTTACCGAGGTTCGTTTTACTTACGGCCGGCGCATCAACCATCAGTTTTCCCCCGGCATGGGTGGGCACTGGCCGAGCAAGCTTGGACTGAAAGGCTTGCCCGATGACGCTTTCCCGCGCATTTCGGCCGCGGGTTTTACGGCCCTGGGCACCAGTACTCACGAGCGGCGGCAGTTCCCCATCCAGCAGTACCACATAATTGCGCATGTTTCCTGGATTCGCCGTCTGCACAGCCTGAAAGCCGGGGTCGAAGTACGTCCCTCCATGAACTACGAAATATTTCGGCCCTCGATTTCGGGCAGCTTCACTTTCAGCCGGGGCTATAGCGGGCTGCCGGGCAACGTGAACACCGGCAATGGGTTGGCTACGCTGCTTTTGGGGGTTCCCACTAACTTCTCCCAGCGGGAAACGCCCGTGCTCGACCGGCGCGCCTGGTATTACGCCGGCTTTATTCAGGATGATTGGACGGCGCGTGATGGTCTGACGATCAACATTGGATTGCGATGGGAGGCGGATCTGCCGTTGCGCGATTTGAACAACCGGCTGAACGGCTTCGACATGACGGCGATCAACCCGGTCTCGGGCACCCCCGGCGTGGTCAAGTTCGCGGGCGTCAACGGCTATCGGACGCAAATGTTTGATCCCGATTTGAACAACTTTGGGCCCCGCTTCGGATTTGCCTGGCGGCCTTTCGGCAGGAAACGCCTGGTGGTCCGCGGAGGATACGGCGTCTTCTACGCTCATCCGTACGATCGCCAGGTGGCTAACGTGGCTACGCTGGGTTTCGAGCGCTCCGCAGCCTTGGTGTTGCCTGACAATTACATCGGCATTCCATACACCTTGGGGCAGGGCTTGCCGCTGCCGCCTTTAACAGAGCCGGTGCGGGATGATTCTTTCGGCGCCGTGCCCTTGGGACAGACGCCCAACCAATCAGTTACATTTTTCGAAACTAACCGTCGGACCGGTTATTCGCAGCAGTTCAGCTTGCAAATCCAGCGTGAGCTGTCGCCCTCGACCGTGTTTGAAATAGGTTATCTCGGTAATTTGTCACGCAAGCTGGCAAGCGACAACCTTTCGGTCAACCAGATCCCGCCCTGGATATTGGGCCCTGGGCACACCTCCCGCGAACACCGGCCTTTTCCTCAGTTCAGCGACGTTTCTATCCTGGCGCCCAGCTTGGGCGTTTCCAGTTACCACGCCGGCCTTATCAAAGTGCAAAAACGCTTCAGCCGCGGCTTCAACCTGCTGAGCACTTATACGTGGTCCAAGCTGCTGGACAACTGTAGCGGCGGCGGCGCTACCCTGGGCAACGAAGGGTCTCCTTATTCAAACTTCTACAACCGCCGCGCCGATTGGGGCCCGGGAGAAAATGATGTGCGTCACCGGTGGACACTGGGCACCGTTTACCAGCTTCCCCTCGGCAAGCGTGGAGTCCTGCTGCGCCGGCATTGGCTGGGCCGGGCTCTGGGCGGATGGTCCACCAGCGTGGTCACAGTCATGCAAAGCGGCGCCCCGATCACGGTTCAGACGCAGACCAACACCACGCACGCTTTTTCGGCCGGGCCGCAACGAGCCGATGTTTTGCGAAATCCCAATTTGCCCGCTGGGTTGCGGCGGCCGGAGCGTTGGTTCGACACCGAGGCTTTTGCTCAACCGCCGGAATACCAGTTCGGTAACCAGGGGGTGGGACTGGTGCGAGCTGACGGCCGCATCAACTTTAATTGCTCGCTGATTCGTACCTTCCGGGTGGGAGAGAAAAAGCAGCTTCAGGTGCGCGGCGAGTTCCTGAACTTGCCCAACCATCCCAATTTTGGCAACCCGGGCCGCACTTTTCAGGGGCCAGGCTTCGGCATCGTCAACGCGGCGCGGCCCGGCCGCCAGGTGCAGTTGGGCATGCGTTTGACTTACTGAGCGGCCTTGGGTGCGGAGCCGGCGGGAAGCTCCGGCGGGGGTCAAAGCTGAACGGCAGGTCGGCGAGGAAAACTCTTGCGTTCTTCTGTGGACATGGGTATACTCGGGGAGTGGAAACCCACACGCCCACACCTGAGCTGCCTCAACAGGAGCCGCCCATGCGAATCTCACGAACCCTGCTGTTGCTTTGCCTCTCAATCGCCTTGCTCGGCCTCGCCCTGCTATTGCAGTCCCGCGGGCCAGCCATTGTCTTCGCTCAGGAGGGTGCTGAATGGCAGTTGACCTTCACGCCCATCAACCACGCTCTGGACAACAACGACAACTTCTCGCGGGACGACCGCTTCCTGGTGGTAGATACCCGCGAAACGCTGGGGGCCGGCATCGGCAACTCGACCAGCATCATGAAGGTGAGCGTCTCAACCGGGCTGGAGAACATCCTTTACGCCCCCGCTTATAAACTCGATCCCACCAACATGGCCCCCGGCGTAGGCGCCGCCTCTTTCAGTCATATTGACGACGAGGTAATCTTCATCCACGGGCCCTTGCTGGAGGAGACGCCCATTCTGGGCTTCTACAGCACCCGGAACCGGCGCGGCGCCGTGGTCAGGGGCGATGGGGCGGGCGACGTGCGCTTCGTGGACTTCCGCGACGTGAGCTCCGACGTCACCACTCCCGGCGCGCATCGCGGCGGAACCCATCGCCACGAATACACCCTTGACGGCAACCGCATCGGCTTCACCTATGACGATTTCTTCCTCCAGAACTACGGCCGCACGGTCGGCTATATGGAGCCGCATCCGCGAGCGCCCAAGGGGGTCTCCCACTGGGTGGCCATTCTGGTTCCCGTAGTGCCCCAGGCCGTCGCCAAACCGGGTGATCTCATCCGGGCAGCCGATGATTCCTGGGTGGGCCGGCGCGGCCAGATGCGGGCGTTCATTGGCCAGGTGGTCGAGGCCGATGGCAAGACTACGACCAGCTCGCTGTTCGTGGTGGACATCCCGGAGACCGTGGACATCACCACTTCGAATTCCGGGACCAAGACCACTTTCATGAAACCGCCCAAGGGCATCACCATTCGCCGCCTGACGCGCACGCCCGCCGCCGGCATCGTGCGAGGCTCGCACGACGGAACGCGCATCGCTTACTACGCCACCGCGTCGGACGGTTCCCGCCAGGTGTTCTTGATCGCTTCCGACGGCTCGGACCAGGATCCTGACCCGGCCAAGCGACCCATCCAAGCCTCCTTTTTGGAGAAAGGAGCCAGCGGCGGCCTGCGCTGGCATCCTTCGGGCAACTCGATCGCCGTGCTGAGCGACAACGGCGTAGCGGCGATCTGCGTCAAGCCTGGCCCGCTGTTTGGCGCTGCCTATTGGCTGACGCCGCACGGCGCCGCCTTGCCGGCGCCGGAAGCCTTGGTCTGGTCGCACGGCGGCAGTTTGCTGGCTTTCAATCGCCGCGTGCCCACCTATGACGCCAAGGGCAACCTGGTGAAGGACTTTAACGGAAACGACTTTCGCCAGATCTTCCTGACCCGCTTCCCGGATCGCAACGGCAACGGCATCGTGGACGCAATCGAAAACGGCGTGGTGCGCAACGGCGCGAGTTTCGTTGCTGGGCCTGTGGCGCCGGAGGCCTGGGCCTCCGTCACCGGCTTCAACTTGGCCGCTCGGTTGGAGGCGGCCCCGAGCCTCCCCTTGCCCGAGACGCTGGGAGGTGTGAGGGTTGAGATCACCGACAGCGGCGGCGCTACCAGAGCCTGCGGCATCGCGGCTGTTCATCCCGAACAGATCAACTTCGTCGTGCCGGCCGGGCTGCGTTCCGGCCCAGCGACGGCGACCGTGACCACGCACCAGGGTCGAAAGCTGGCCATCCCCACGGAGATCGCTCCCGTCGCGCCCGGCTTGTTCTCGGCCAATGCCTCGGGCTCGGGAGTGGCGGCGGCGGTTGCCGTGCGCGTGCGGGGACAGACTCAGTCGGTCGAGAACGTCTTCAGTTGCTCGCCGGCGGGCTGCGCAGCAGTGCCGCTGGATCTTGGCCCGGCCACCGATGAGCTCATTCTGCTGCTGTTCGGTACGGGAATCCGCGGCGCCCAGTCCCCAATCACCGCGACCATCGGCGGACAGCGGGCCGATGTGCTGGGGGCAGCGGCGCAATCGCAATGGCCGGCGCTGGACCAAGTGAACCTGCGGATTCCCAAGGCCCTGGCGGGTAAGGGCGAGGTGGCTATCGTCCTCACTGTGGACGGCAAGCGCTCGAATGCCGTGACGGTGAACATCAAGTAGCGCCGGAAAAGACCGCTATCGAACCGACAGGATGGGTGTGCGCGGCCGTGCGGAGCCGGTGCTAAGCCCCGATCGGCTTGGATATACTACTTCCCTGATTGCCATGCGATACTACCTTGCTTTCGATCTGGGTGCGGAGAGCGGCCGGGCCATGCTCGGTGCCATTGCTGACGAGCGTCTGGTTTTGGAGGAGATCCATCGTTTCCCCAATATCCCTGTGCGCCTGCCCACAGGCTTGTACTGGGATACGCTGCGGCTGTTCCACGAAATCCTGCAAGGGCTGACGATGGTCGGCCGGCAAAGGAAAATCTCGCTGGCCGGAGTGGGCATAGATACCTGGGGAGTTGACTTCGCTCTGCTGGGCGAGGATGGGGCCCTGGTGGACAACCCTCGCCACTACCGGGACGCGCGCAACGACGGCATGCTGGAGAAAACCTTTGCCGTGATCCCGCGCGAGGAGATCTTCGCTCACACGGGAATCCAATTCATGCAACTGAACACTCTTTACCAGTTGCATGCCATGAAACTGGCGCGCTCGCCGGCCCTCGCAGTGGCGCGCACTTTTCTGATGATGCCCGATCTGTTCAATTACTGGCTCACGGGCGTCAAGCGGGCCGAGTTGACGGACGCTAGCACCACGCAGTTCTACAATCCGGTCAAGAAACGTTGGGCTTATGAGTTGCTGGAGCGGCTGGGGCTGCCTACCGCCATTCTGCCCGAGATCGTGCCGCCCGGCACCTTGCTGGGGCCTTTGCTGCCTCACGTGGCCGAGGAAACCGGGGCGGGCGAGATCCCCGTCTACGCGACTTGTTGTCACGACACTGCTTCCGCGGTGGCGGCGGTTCCGGCTGAAGGCGAAGGATGGTGCTACATCAGCTCGGGCACCTGGTCGTTGATGGGAGTGGAGCTAGCCGAGCCTGTCATCAACGAGCGTTCGCTGGCCCTGAATTTCACCAACGAAATCGGCGCTGGGGGGTCGGTCCGTTTCTTGAAGAACATCGCGGGCATGTGGCTGTTGCAGGAATGCCGGCGGGCCTGGGCGTTGGAGGGCTCCGAATACAGCTACGAAGAACTGGCCCGGCTGGCTGCCAGCGCACCGCCTTTCACGGCCGTCATTGATCCCGACGCCTTCTTGCAGCCGGGCCGCATGCCCGAGAAGATCGCCGAGTTTTGCCGGCGAAGCGGGCAGAGGGCGCCGGAAGGCGTGGCTGCCATGTGCCGCACCATTTTGGAGAGTCTGGCGCTGCGCTACCGCCAAGTGCTGGAGAGTTTGGAGTCGCTGCTAGGACGCAGGCTGGAGCGAATCCATATTGTGGGCGGCGGCTCGCGCAATCAGGTGCTCAATCAGTTCGTAGCCGATGCCACAGCTCGTGTGGTGGTTGCCGGGCCTGGCGAAGCGACGGCGGCCGGCAACGTCATTGTGCAGGCCATAGGCTCCGGGCTGCTCAAGGACGTCGGTGAGGCGCGGCAACTGATCCGCCGGTCTTTTCCCCTGACGGTCTTCGAGCCCAAGCCGGAAGCGGATTGGGACGCCGCTTACCAGCGATTCTGCGCCCTGCGGCCTCGCGAGCAAGCCTGAGGTGGCGGCTCAGAGCCGGGCCGCGGGCGAAAGCTCGCGCGCGGTAATCACCCGGTCTATCATGCCGTACTCCAGCGCTTGCTCGGCGCTCATGATGTAATCGCGGTCCACGTCGCGCGCCACTTTGTCCACAGGCTGGCCCGTGCATTCGGAGAGGATCTGGTTGATGATCTCGCGCATGCGCAGGATTTCTTTGGCGTAAATGTCAATGTCGGCCGCCTGGCCGGCCAAGCCGCTCATGGAAGGCTGGTGAATCAGAATGCGCGAGTGCGGGAGGCTGTAGCGCTTGCCCTTAGTGCCCGCCGCCAGCAGCACCGCCGCCATCGAGGCCGCCTGTCCCACACAGATGGTGACGATGTCCGGCTCCACAAAGCGCATCGTGTCCAGGATGGCTAGGCCCGCCGTGATCGAGCCGCCGGGGGAGTTGATGTAGAGATTGATGTCCTTTTGAGGATCCTCAGCCGCCAAGAACAGCATCTGAGCGATCACCAAATTGGCCACCGTATCGTCAATCGGGGTGCCCAGGAAAATTATGTTTTCCTTGAGCAAGCGGGAGTAGATGTCGTAGGCGCGCTCGCCGCGCGCGGTTTGCTCAATAACCATTGGGATGAGCACGGAATTCTGAATCATCCTGCCCCTCCTGGCCGGCCCTGCTAGCGTGAGGCCGGCCGCCTCAGACTTCCTTAGCCGCCGCGCGCTTGCCCCGGCGGGCTTTTTCCTGCGCTTTGCGCTTTTCCTCCAGCGCTCTCTGTTTCTCTTGCAACGCCTGGACCAAGTCGGCGATCGTGGTCTGCTCCAAATATTCCATGATACGCGAACGCAATTGCTTCCAGGCGTCGTGCATGCCGCAAGGCGTGTCGTCGGTGCATTCGGACAACCCGCTCACGCACCTCTGGTACTCGGTTAACCCGTCCAACGCCTCCACAATTTGCACCAGGGTGATCTCGTTAGCCGGCGCGCGCAAGGCGAAGCCGCCCGTGGGTCCCTTGCTGGAGCGCAACAATCCTCTGCGCGCCAACTGCTGAAGCACCTTGGCCAAAAAGTACGCCGGGATGCCGTCCTGCTCGGCGATCTGTTTCACCATCAGAGGCTTGCCTTGGGGCGCTTGCGCCAGTCGCATCAAGGCCCGGATGGCGTATTCGCATGACCGCGAGTAAATCACTTACTCCACCTGCCCGTGTGTTGTCGAATTATTGCCGTAAATGCCCACGGCGCCCTGGGCCGCTTTCATAACTGCTTAGCCCCATAATAGCAGGGCCTTGCCCGCGTGGCGCTGGCCCCCTCGGGCGGAAACGCTGCCGAACCCCTCCCGCCTACTCCCCCACGCCTCGCGCCATCTGGAAGTGGCTTAGCGTGGAGGCGTAATTGAACAAGCCACGATAGAGGGCCTCGGCGATCCGCTGGCGGTATTCGGGCTGCTTAAGCAGCCGTTCTTCCCGGGGGTTGCTCAGGAACGCCACCTCTACCAGCACCGACGGCATCTGAGCCCCCACCAACACCAGGAATGGCGCCCGCTTAACTCCCCGGTTCTTGCCCGAGCGCAGGCCCGAATACAGCGCCTTTTGCATGCTGGCGGCGAATTCGCGCGATTCCTGTACCTTTTCCTTCTGCGCGATTTTCAAAACCAGATCCTGAAGCTCGTGGATGGTCCGGGCGCTGGGTGCATTCTCGCGCGCGGCCACCTCCAGGGCGCTGGCGTCGGTGGTGAAGTTCAAATAGTAAGCCTCCGGACCTGCCGCCGAGCGCAACCGCGAAGAGTTAGCGTGCAGGGAGATAAACAAGTCGGCCTTGACTTCGTTGGCCAGCTCCGTGCGCGCTTCCAGCGACACGTAGGTATCATCCGTCCGCGTAAAGATGACTTGGCTGCCCAAACGTTCATTCACCAGGCGCCCCAGCCGCAGAGCCAGATCCAGGACCACGTCTTTCTCCTTGAGCCCGGTGGGGCCTATGGTGCCCGTGTCGTGGCCTCCGTGCCCGGGATCGATTACCACCCGCTCTATCTTCAGGCCGAGAGCGCGGATGAGAGAACGGCTCCCGCGGCTGTCCCGCTGTGCCGAGCGAGGCGGGCCCGGCAGCGTGTCTGGCGCGGCCGTGGGCGACCGCGCAGCAGCCGGGGGGGCCGGCAAGCTGGTTGCGGCCACTACCGGCGGGCGCGCCGCAGAGAGCTTGGGTGCTTCCGACACGAGCGTGGGCGGCTCTCCGAACAGATCGGGACTCTCCGCGGTTTCTGGCTGGCTGGCCGGGCGTAGCTCGATAATGAGCCGGTCGGGGTTAGCAAGCTGGGAAGCTGTGAATTCTGCCGGGCGGACCAGGTCAAGCACCACCCTGGTCACCCTGGGACGGGTCAAAGCCACCCGGATTTGTTTGACCAAGTCGTCGTCTACAGGGATGGTTTGCACCTTGCGCCGGTGCTCGGGTGAAGGAACGGTGTTCAGCAAGTCGAAGAATAACCGATCGGGATTGTGCAGCCGTTCCGCGCGGTAGCGCACCGGTCCGTTAGTCTCAATCGCCACGCGCGTGACCCCGCCCAGCGACCAGAAGCGTACCGCAACCACCTGCTGCTGCGATAAGGCGACAGTCGGCATTAGCAGCGCTGCTGCCGCCCCAAGCCAGCCACGGCCGAGCCCGCGGGGCCTGGCGATCGTCTTCATGGTTCTAACCGCGTCTGTATGTGCCACCTCCCCTCCGAGTCCACGTATTCGATTAGCCTCGGCTGTCCCGGCCTGCCAGATACTCCACCCGCCTGCTGGTTTGCTCGCCGGGACTCGCCCAGCTTCTTGCCCACGCGATACACGTACTGGGTTGTTTCCGGATAAGGCGGGATGTCGCCGTAGCGGAAAACGGCTCCCTCGCCTGCGTTGTAGGCTGCCAAAGCCAGCCGCTTGTCTCCGTTAAACAGCTCCAGCAGATATTTCAAATAGCGGACGCCCCCTTCCACGTTCTCCCGCGGGTCGAAGCTGTTGCGCACGCCCAGACGACGCGCCGTGGCCGGCATCAACTGCATCAAGCCAGTTGCGCCTTTTGGAGATACCGCCCGGGGATTGTAGCCGCTCTCAACCTCGATGACGGCGCGCACCAGCGCGGGATCCAGATCGTAGCGAGAAGCGATCTCTTCAACGAAAGTTTCCAAGTCAGTCGCGCTTGCCGCCCGCCTGGGCTCGACTACGCGCGGGGGCACCGGGAGGGCAGGTACCTGGCGCGGCGAGACGAGGGTAGCGCGAACCAGGCGCCCGCTGCGTTGATCGGCCCTTACCACCAGGGTGAGCTTGTGCGCAGGGACGCCCGCGTTGGCGCCCGGCAAAGCGGTAGCGCCGGCCAGTACCAGCAGAGCCGCCTTGGATAAACAGGAACGCATTCCTTTGTTTTAACCGATTATACTCCCGCCCGTCGCTTTTGCCAAGTGCCAACGCTGGCTCGCCGGCGGGGCTGGTGCTATCATTTTCTCATGGGGCGTGCCGGCTTCGTCCTGGTCGGCGGGCGCAGTGCACGCATGGGCCGCGATAAAGCCTTGTTGCCCTACCGGGGCGCCACTCTGCTGGAGCACATCGCTGCCCAGGTCCGGCAGGCCGCAGGATCGGTAACCCTGGTCGGCGCACCCGAGCGCTATCGCCACCTGCCGTATGCGGCGATCCCTGACCATCTGCCGGGCGCCGGCCCCGCCGCCGGCATCCATGCTGCCTTGACCGCCACCGAGGCGGACTGGAACCTTATCGTGGCCTGCGATATGCCGGCCTTGACGGCGCAGTTTCTGCGCCGCCTGATCGAGCAGGCCGAGCGCACGGGCGGCCAGGCTCTGGTGCCACTGTCGCCTTCCGGCCGCTGGCAGCCGCTGTGCGCCGTCTATCACCGTAGCTCGCTGGTGCGTTTTCAGGACGCGCTGAGCCGCGGCTGCCGCAGGCTCGCCGAGATCGTAGCAAGCCTCGATGTGCGCCTTTATCCGGTGCCCGAGGAGCACTGGTTCATTAACCTCAATACGCCCGCCGATTGGAACCGGGCGGCTTGCCTATGAGCGAGCTGTATCCGCATTACATTGAGTTCCGCCACGTCTATAAGACGTTCGACACGCCCGTTTTAGTTGACGTCAGCTTTCACGTGGACGCAGGGGAAACCGTGGCCATCATCGGCCGCAGCGGCGTGGGCAAGTCAGTGACCCTCAGTCACATTATGGGCTTTCTTAAGCCCGACGCCGGCCGCGTCATCGTCGCCTATGAGGACATCACTGATTATCCGGAGCGAGAACTGCGCCGGATTCGCAAGAAGGTCACCATGGTCTTTCAATCGGGCGCCCTGTTCGATTCGCTCACCATAGGCGAGAACGTCTTGTTTTCGCTCGAGCTGCGCGAAGATTACGACGAGAGCAACAAGCAGGAGGTGGTGGACGGGCTGCTTAAGATGGTGGACCTGCTCGAGTACCGCGATCTTTACCCGGCTGACATATCCACCGGCTACAAGCGTGCCGTGGCCATAGCCCGTGCCCTCGCGGCTCAGCCGGAGTGCATCCTTTATGACGAGCCCACCACCATGGTGGATCCCATTATGTCGGATCACCTGGCCAGCCTTATGCTCCGCCTGAAGCAGCAGTTGGGTCTCACCTCCATCGTAGTTACGCACGATTTGGATCTGATGCGCAAGGTGGCTGACCGCGTGGTGGTCTTGCATGAGGGAGAGGTGATCTTCTTCGGCCCGGTGGGCGAGCTGGAGGCCTGCCCTCACCCCCACATCCAGGAGTTCCTAGCTATGGACCGCGTCTAAAGACGCACAGGACACTCGCCGCTGCCGGCCCCCGTAAAACAGAGAACCTGGCCGCAAGCGCGCCGCATGCTCTCAACCTCCGCTCACCGCAGCCACAAAGTGAATCTCGCTGGTGGCCGAGACCCGTTCCAGCAAGCCCAGCATACTGACGCGGCCATCCACCGCCACGCGAATGTGCGCGCGCAGGCGATCGCCCTCGACCAGGCGCTCACGCAAGCCCGGCCATAAGCGCTCCAGATTCTCCACTACTTCGCCCACCGAAGCGCCTTCCACTTGAACTGTGGCTCTGCCTCCGGTGAGCCCTTGCAGCGGAGGTGGGATAAAAGCCGTCGGCATGACTTCAGTCCCCCTTGGCCCACAGCGCTTCCATCACCGCCGACGGCTTCATGGGCAGTTGCCTCAGACGAACGCCGACGGCGCGGTAAATGGCGTTGGCGATAGCGGCGGGCGGCGGCACGATGTTGGCCTCTCCCACGCCCCGCACCCCATAGGGATGGTTGGGCTCCGGCACCTCCACGATCACGGTCTCAATCGGGGGAACGTCGAGAGCAGTGGGCTCGCGGTAATCGAGCAAGCTGGAGTTAAGCATGGCGCCTTCTGGGCTCCAGTAGTATTCTTCACCAAGGGCCCAGCCGATGCCCTGCGCGCTGCCTCCTTGCATCTGCCCTTCTACCGCGCCCGGATGAATTGCCGTGCCGGCGTCCTGTACGGAGGTAAAGCGCAATACCGAGACCTGGCCGGTTTCTGGATCCACTTCTACGTCCACGATGGCGCCGGCAAACGAGCCGCCCGCACTGCCAGGATTCACCGTGCCGCGCCCCACTATGGGACCGCCGGTCTCTTCGAGCCGCTCCGCCAACTCCGCGAAGCTCAGGCTCCGATCGCCGGCGCGAAAAACGCCGCGCTCGAAGCTGACCTCTTCCGGCCGGACCTCCCACAGCAGGGCCGCGCGCGCCTTCATTTGCCGGATGACATCCTGCGCCGCCTCCCAGGCCGCCCAGCCCGTGGCGTAAGTAGTGCGGCTGCCGCCGGTGACCGCCGTGGGGCCTATGGAATCGGTATCGGCCACGCGCGGATGGACTTGATCCACGCGCAGGCCCAGAGCTTCGGCCACCTGCATGGCGATGGTGGTGCGCGTGCCACTAAGGTCTACCGAACCCTCGACCAGGTTTACAGTGCCGTCAGGGTTGACGGCGATCGTGCAGCTTGAGTACCAGCCGATGTTAAACCAGTAGCCCAAAGCCACCCCGCGGCCGCGGTGGGGTCCTCCCAACGGCGCCTTATAGTGGGGGTGGTTCTTGATGGCCTCGAGCACCTCCACACAGCCGATGCGCTGGTACTTCAGCCCGTCGGCCCGCCGGGTGCCTTCGCGCGCCGCGTTGCGTAGCCGGAACTCGATCGGGTCCATACCCAATCGTTCGGCCAGCTCGTCCACCACGCTTTCAGCGGCGAAGGCGGCCTGAGTGGCGCCCGGGGCGCGATAGGGAGCAGTGCTTGGCTTGTTGACCACCACATCGTAGCCGTCAATGCGGAGGTTGGCGATGTCGTAAGGGGCGAGCATGCAAGTGGCGCCGAAGCCGCACTGGCCACTGGGGAAGGCGCCTGTCTCGTAGGCCATCCAAACCTGGGCAGCGGTTATGCGCCCGTCGCGGCGGGCTCCCATCTTCACCCGGATGAAAGTGCCCGGGGTGGGTCCGGTGGCTTCAAATACATCGCGGCGCGGCATCGTAATCTTGACAGGCCTGCCGCACTTGCGAGAAAGCAGGGCAGCCACAGGCTCCAGATAGACGCGGATCTTGCCGCCGAAAGCCCCGCCCACCTCCATGGGCGTTACGCACACTTGGGATACGGGCAACTCCAGAATCCAGGCGATGGCTTCGCGCGCCGAAAAGGCGCCCTGCGTGCTGGTCCACACGTAAAGGCGGCCGTCCTGGTTCCACAGCGCTGTGGCATTCTGCGGCTCGATATAGCCTTGGTGCACCATCACGGTGCGGAACTCACGTTCCACGATGACCTCGGCCTCGGCAAAGCCCTGCTCGATGTCTCCCAACTCGTAGCGAAAATGCTCGCCGATGTTGCTGGGCTTTCCGGTAGGCTCGCCGAACTCTTTCATGCGCAGGTCCTCGTGCACCAGCGGTGCGTCCTCGCGCATTGCTTCCAGCACGTCCAGCACCGGCGGCAAAGGCTCGTATTCCACCTCAATCAGAGCGGCCGCCTCCTCAGCCAGATGGCGGTTGAGAGCGGCTACCGCCGCCACCGCGTGGCCCTTGTAGAGGACCTTGCCCCGCGCCAGCACGTTGGCGCGGGCATAGCTAAGCGGCAGCGTTCCTTCGACCAGCTCGAGCAGCCGGTCGGGGCCCTCCGGCAGATCCGCAGCCGTCACCACCGCCAGCACGCCCGGGTAAGAGGCCGCCCGGCTCACGTCAATGCGGCGGATCCGTGCGTGCGCGTATGGGCTGCGCAGGACGGCGCCGTAAACCATGCCCGGCAGGCGAAGGTCGGCCCCGAACTGCGCCCGCCCGGTGACCTTGTCCGCCCCGTCGTGGCGGATTGGCCTGGTGCCGATTACCGTGTAAGCTCGCTCGCTCATGCTCGCACCCCCCGCAGTTGGGCCGCAGCTTGCTTTACGGCCCGCACGATTTTGTCGTAGCCGGTGCAGCGGCACAAGTGGTTCGCCAGCCAGCGCCGGATCTGACTCTCGTCAGGCTCCGGCACACGCTCCAGCAAGACTTTCGTGGCCAGGATCAACCCAGGCGTGCAAAAGCCGCATTGCACCGCGCCTTGCTCAAGAAACGCCCGTTGGATGGGGTCCAACTCGGTCCCCCGGGCCAGGCCTTCAATGGTGGTGATTTGGCAACCCTGCGCTTCCACGCCCAACATCAAGCAGGAGTTGACCAGCCGCCCGTCAAGGATCACGGCGCAGGCCCCACAGTTGCCGTCGTTGCAGCCCTCTTTGGCTCCGGTCAAGCCGACGATGTCACGCAGGCATTCCAGCAAGCTCTGGCGAGGTTCGCAAAGGAACTCGACCGCCTGGCCGTTGATGGTAGTCTGCACGCGTACTTTTTCGCCTCTCATGAATTCACCTCCGCGGCCCTCCTCACAGCGGCCTCGAGCGCGCGGCGCGTCAGCACGCCTACCAGATGACGCCGATGCTCGGCCGTGCCTCGCATATCCGTGATCGGACGCGCCGCTGCGCGAGCCATTTCGGCGGCCGTCCGAATGTTTTCCGGGCTGGGAGGCTTACCGGCCAGGAACCGGCCCGCCTCGGGTACTGCCAGCGGGGTGGGGGCTACAGCAGCCAGCGCGATTGATGCGCGGCGGATCAGCCCATCCTCCAGCGCCACCGCCGCTGCGGCGCCGGCTACCGCGATGTCCATTTCCTTGCGCGGAGTGAATCGCAAGTAGCACGCGCCTGAACGTGGCTCGGGTGCGGGTATATCAAAGCCCACCAACAACTCGCCGGGCCTCAACACGGTCTGGCCAGGACCGGTGCAGAACTCTTCTGCGGGCACCTTCCGCTCGCCCCCCGGTCCAACCAGTCGGCAAACAGCGCCCAATACGATCATGACCGGGACCGAATCGGCGCTCGGCGCCGCGTTACACAAGTTGCCCCCCAGCGAGGCCCGGCTTTGTATCGGGATACCCCCGATCATCTCAGCCACCTCGGCTAGCACCGGCCAGCGGCGGCGAACTTCCTGGTTTTCGTAGATGCGGCAGCACGGCACGGCCGCCCCCAAACGCAGATTCCCCGCGGAATCGCAGGCTAGCTCGTTCAACTCCGGGATGTGCTTGAGGTCAACTAGCAGATCCGCTTCGCGCAGACCGGCGCGCATCTGGACCAGCAAGTCGGTCCCACCGGCAAAAGGACGCGCCCGCGGGTTGCCGGCCAGCAGATTCACAGCTTCGGCCAGCGAGCGCGGCGCAGCATAGTCGAACCATTTCACGGGCCTTTACCTCCTGGCGAGCGCTCCAATCGGCACACAGTGTAACACGGCAAGCCACCCAATGCGTGAACTGGTCGCACCTGTGATATGCTCAAAACTTTCCGCCATGAAACGCAGGATATTTTTGATACTGGCTGCGGCGCTGCCGGTCGTCCTGGCCGCCGAGAACGTGGACCTCTCCGTGGTGCATCGCATCAAGGCGGAGGCCTTCCAGAACTCCAAGGTCATGGATTACGTGTTCCAACTGACCGACGTTTACGGGCCGCGCGTCTCCGGCTCCCCGGCTTACCGGGCAGCCGCCCAGTGGGTGGTGCGCACGGCCAAGGAACTGGGACTGGAGAATGCGCAATTGGAGAAGTGGGGAACCGTCGGGCGCAGTTGGTCTTTTTCGCGCTTCAGTGCCCATTTGGTGGAGCCCGTCCAGGCCCCCTTGATCGGCTTCCCGCTGGCTTGGACGGAAGGCACTAACGGCCCGGTCACCGCCGAGGCGGTGCTGGCCGTGATTCAAAACGAGGCCGACTTCGGAAAGTTCAAAGGCCAGCTCAAGGGCAAGATCGTGCTGACGGATCCGGCGCGCCAGCTCGAGCCGCGCACCAGTGCGGACTTGCGACGGTACACCGACGCCGAGTTGGCCGAGCGGGCCAAGGCGCCCGAACCGGGGCAGGCCCCCTTTGCCATGCCTTTTCCTCGTCCGGGTGGTCCGCCCTCGCCGCAGTTCCGCCAGATGATGCAGGCGCGCGAGCTGCGCAACAAGCTGGCTCGCTTCCTCAAAGAGGAGGGCGCACTGGTGGTTGTGACGCCCGGCCAGCGCGGTGATTACGGGACCGTCTTCGCCACCTCGGGCGGCTCGCGCGAGCTCAAGGACCCTCTGCCGCCGCCCACCATCGCCCTGGCCACCGAGCATTACAACCGCTTGGTGCGCTTGCTGGAAAAAAAGATTCCGGTGAAGCTGGAGGTTGACGTGCGCGCCACGGTGGAGGAAAAGGAGGTCGAGGGCTTCAACGTAGTGGCTGAGCTGCCTGGCGCCCGCAAGAGGGACGAGCTGGTGATGATCGGCGCCCACCTGGACTCCTGGCACGGCGGCACCGGGGCCACCGACAACGCCGCCGGCTGCGCGGTCATGATCGAAGTGATGCGCATCTTGAAGACGCTCGATTTGAAGATGGACCGCACCGTGCGCATGGCTCTCTGGGACGCCGAAGAGCTGGGTCTGCTGGGCTCGCGCGCTTACGTGAAGGAGCACTTCGCGGACCGCGAAACCATGGCCCTGAAAAAGGACTTCCACAAGCTCTCAGGCTACTTCAATTTGGATAATGGCAGCGGCAAGATTCGGGGCGTGTATCTGCAAGGCAATGACATGATGCGCCCGATATTTGAAGCCTGGCTGGAGCCGTTCCGCGATCTGGGCGTCACCACCATCACTATCGCCAACACCAGCGGCACTGATCACCTTTCCTTCGATGCCGTCGGCTTGCCCGGGTTCCAGTTCATACAAGATCCGCTGGATTACAGCACGCGCACCCATCATTCCAACATGGACGTCTACGAACGCATCCAGCGCGGCGACCTGATGCAGGCCTCGGCAGTGATTGCCTCCTGCGTTTATCACGCGGCCACGCGGCCCGAGCTGCTGCCGCGCAAGCCGCTGCCGAAACCGCAACCGCGTCGGAGCGAAGAGGCAAAGCCGCTGCCGAGCAACTAAGGAAAGCAAACGGCCCTGCCCGCCAAAGCGGAACTTTTCCGCGCCTGCGGTTTCGAAACAGGTAAGCGTATGCAAGCTTGGCTAAAGGCAGGATGGGCATTAGTGGGCCTGGGCGTTGCTTATCTGGCCGTGAGCCTGTTCTTGCGCGATCAAGGCCCCGGGCCGCGTGCTCGTCCAGCGCGGAAACCCAAGGCGCCCGCGGCGCCCGTCCAGGGTCCGGTCCGCATCGTGCAGTTTTACGGTATGCCCGGCGCGGTCGCGCGGGGCGAGCGCGTGACCATCTGCTACGGCGTCGAGAACGCGCAATCGGTGCGCTTGGACCCGCCCGTTGAGCCTGTCCAGCCGCACTGGAACCGCTGCTTCACCGCCGCCCCGGAGGCAACCACCACTTACACCCTGACCGCTGAAGGCGCCGGAGGGAGCCGCGCCGCCGCTTCTTTCACCATTCAAGTCATGCCGCCGGCGCCCAAGATCCTCTTCGTGGAGCTCAGCGGCAAGCAGCTCCGCCGCGGCGAGCCGCTCACGGTTTGCTACGGCGTCGAGCACGCCGTCTCCGTGCGCCTGGAGCCGCTGGGCATGGATCTCAAGCCGGTCGCCAAGGATTGCGTCCGCGTCTACCCGCCGCGAACCTTGAAGTTTCGCCTCATCGCCCGCAGCGCCGACGGCAGGCAGGACCGTGAGGAATTCACCGTGACCGTGGAGCCCTAGGCCGGGCCGGCAAGCGTCTGCCGGTACCACTCCAGCGTACGTCGCAGGCCCTCTTCCAAGCTGAAGCGAGGAGCGTGACCCAGATCGCGGACGGCGGCGCGTGTGTCGGCTTGCGAGTGACGCACGTCGCCCGGCCGGGGAGGGCCGTAGCGCGCCGGCAGCCTCACGCCCTCGATACGCTGGAGCAGCTCCCAGACCTGATTAAGCGTGTAGCGGCCGCCGTTGCCCGCGTTATAAACCTTGCCGCAAGCCGCCGGCGCCCGCGCCGCCTTCAGTGTCAGCGCCACCACGTCTTCCACGTAGGTGAAGTCGCGCGATTGTTCCCCGTCGCCGAAAATGGTAGGCGAGCGACGCTCCAGCAAGGCTTTCATGAAGACCGAAATCACGCCCGAGTAAGGGCTGTTGGGATCTTGGCGCGGGCCGTATACGTTGAAATAGCGCAGGCTCACGGTCTCCAGGCCCAGGCAGTGGTAAAACACCGACGCGTAGTATTCCCCCAGTAACTTCTGCACGGCGTAGGGCGAAAGCGGCCGCGGCGCCATGGTTTCCACCTTGGGCAAGACTTCCGTATCCCCGTAGGCCGACGAAGAAGCGGCGTAGACCACGCGGCGCACGCCTCCATCGCGGCAGGCCCGCAGCAGGTGGAACGTCCCGTTCACGTTTACCTCGTGGGTGAGGACCGGCTCCGAGATCGAGCGGGGCACCGAAGGGATTGCCGCCAGGTGGAAAACCACTTCCGCGCCCTGCACTAGCGGTGCTATTTTTTCGTAGCAGCGTATGTCGGCAGGGTGGAATTCAATCTGCTCGCGCACTTCGGCCAGGTTTTCTTCCTTGCCCGTGAGCAGATTGTCAATGACCACCACGCGCCCGGCGCCCTCGGCCAGCAAACCGCGCACCAGCGCCGAGCCAATAAAGCCGGCGCCTCCCGTGACTACATAGCGGGGCACTTTCGCCACGGCCGCTCAAAGCAGGGCTATCTGCGCTTCCAGGTAGCGCAGCGAAGCTTCGACCACTTTGTCCGGGCCGCCCGTGAAATCAAAAGCCTCTAGCGAGACCCAGCCCTGATAGTTGCGCCGCTTCAACACTCGCAGCAAAGGCTTGAAGTCATAATCACCGGCGCCGGGATGGCGGCCGTCCATCTCGTTGACGTGAATGTGCCGGATCAGATCGAAGTGCCGGTCCACCAGCACGTCGTGCGGCTCGACCTCATTTACCGCGTTGTGGGTATCGAACATGGTGCGGATGGCGGGATGGTTGATAGCCCGAACCACCTCGACGGCTTCCTCCAGCGAAGTCACCACATCGGTCTGGTCGCTTGAAAGGGCCTCGACCAGAACGGTGACCCCGCGTTGGGCCGCGTGCTCGGCCAAGCCCGCCAGGCCCTCCACGAAATGCTTCTTCGCTTCCGCCGCGCTGAGGCCGCCCGTGGAAGCACGCTGCTTGGGGGAGCCGAACACCAGTACCCCATCCGGACCCAGATCCGCACACAAGTCAATCAGTCCGTGGACGTACCGCCAGCTTCGCTCGCGCACCGCCCGGTCCGGGGTGGTCACGTGAATGTCTTTTGGCCCTACCAACAACCAATGCAGGCCCACAAAGCGCAGCCCTTCGGACTCGATGATTCGCCGGTACTCGCGCCGCTTGTCGGCCGGCACCGTGGTGGCGTCTTCGGCCAGCGTGAAGGGCGCCAGCTCAATGCCCGTGTAGCCGATGCTGCGAATTGTCTGGCACGCCCGGGCAAAGTCCCAATCCTTGAAGCCTTCGTTGCAGGTAGCGTGGCGAAACACGTAGGACATAACAGACAGTTTACCTTTTCCCGCCGGCTACATCGCTGCCGCTCAGGCCCCCGGCTTGCGCGCCACCACGATCAGGGAAAGTCCCTTCCAGGGTAAGTAACGGTCCACGCGCCGCCAGAACCAAACCGTTTTATCGAAGATCTTCAGAGTGAGTTTGTGGATGGATTGGCGGCCTAGCAAGCCGCCGTACAGACGCCAGGCCAGGGCGCCGATGCGGTTCAGTTCGTAGCTTTGCTCCGGCTTCAGCCCGCTACCCTGCACCAGTTCCACCAGTTGAGGTCGGCTAAAGCGGCGGCGGTGGCCCAGCCGGCGATCAATCCCGCAGTATAGTGAGGGGTCCTGGGGGACCAGCACGACCAGCCGCCCGCCGGGCTTCAGCACGCCGGCCGCAGCTTGCAGCGTACGCCCGGGATCCTCCAAGAACTCCAGCACGTTGATGCACAAGACGGTGTCGAAACGGGTCCCAAGGTTGTTGAAGTCGGCGGGGTTGGCCGGATCGAGCTTGCTGACCTGGACGTTGGGGGTGCGCAGGAAACGATTATTGAGGGCGTGCAAATAGAGGGGGTCGCGCTCGGCGGCGACGTAATGCAGGCGTCGGCCCATCAAGCGAGCCGTCATGTGGCCGATGCCGGCGCCCAGTTCGAGCACGGTGTCGCCCACGTGCCGGCGCAGCAGGCGCGCCAGCCAGCTCAAATACTGCGGCGTACCCGTCAAGTTGTTCAGCAATCCGCGACCGTAAGGCTCTACATAAAGATCGTCAATGAGCCAGAACCGAAGGATGGTGAGCAAAGCTTGCAAGCCGTCCTTCCAGCCGATTTTCTTGCCTTCCTCGTAAGTCCGACCGTGATAGCTTATAGGCGTTTCGTACACCCGGAACTTACGCTTGGCGCATTTCATCACGATCTCGGGCTCGAAACCGAAGCGATTCGAGCGGATGGGTATGCTTTTGAGCAGGTCCGTGCGAAAGGCCTTGTAGCAGGTCTCCATATCCGTCAAATTGAGGTTGGAAAACATGTTGGAGACCAGCGTGAGGAACCTGTTGATGGTCGAGTGCCAGAAGGGCAGCACGCGCGTCTGCTCGCTGCCGCGGTAGCGCGAGCCGAATACTGCGTCGGCGTGCCCATCGAGCAAAGGGCGCAGCAAACGCGGGTACTCGCTGGGATCGTACTCCAGATCGGCGTCTTGTATCAGGGCGAAATCGCCGCTGGCGTGTTGGATGGCGGTGCGCACCGCGGCTCCCTTGCCTTGATTGGCCGCATGGCGGAACAAGCGGATTTCAGGGTGCTGCTCGGCCAGGCGCTCCAGTATGGGCCAGGTGCCGTCGGTCGAGCAGTCATCCACAATTACGATCTCCCGATCCATGCTCTCCGGCAGCGGCGCCTCCAAGACCTGCTTCAGGCAGCGCTCTATCACGGTGCGCTCGTTGTAGACGGGCATGAGGATCGAGAGCTTCATGAGCGAACAAACCAGTATAATAGGCGGCCCCCGGCAGGACCGAAAATCGTACAATGACTGCGATGAGCCAGGCGCACGTGCTGCTCAGTACCAATCTAGGGGGCGTGGCCCCGCTGGCCCGCGGTAAGGTGCGCGATATTTACGATCTTGGCGACCGCCTTCTGATCGTGGCCACTGACCGCATTTCCGCTTTCGATTACGTATTGCCCACCGGCATCCCCGATAAGGGCCGGGTGCTCACACAGCTTTCCATCTTCTGGTTTGAGTTCCTGCGCGAGTTGACACCTGTGCATTTTCTTACCGACCGCGTGGAGGACTACCCGGATCCCTTGCCCCGCTTCCGCGAGCAGCTTGAGGGCCGCTCCATGCTGGTGCGCAAGCTGCGCATGTTGCCGGTGGAGTGTGTGGCGCGCGGCTATCTGGCCGGCTCCGGTTGGAAGGATTACCTGCGCACAGGGTGTGTCTGCGGCGTGCCCTTGCCGCCCGGCTTGCGGGAAAGTGACAAGCTCCCTGCCCCCGTTTTCACGCCCGCTACCAAAGCTCAAACCGGGCACGATGAGAACGTCTCCATGGCGCAGGTCTCGCGACTGGTGGGCGAGGAACTAGCCCACCGCTTGCGCGACCTGACCCTGCGCATTTACGAGAAGGCCGCCGCTTATGCCGAGAGCCGCGGCATCATCATCGCCGATACCAAGTTCGAGTTCGGCATGATTGACGGCGAGCTGGTGCTGGCCGACGAAGTGCTGACCCCGGATTCCTCGCGCTTCTGGCCGCGGGATGCTTACCGCCCCGGCGGCCCGCAGCCTTCCTTCGACAAGCAGTACGTTCGGGATTACTTGGAAGCCATCGGTTGGAACAAGCAGCCGCCCGCGCCCGAGCTGCCGCCCGAAGTGGTGGAAAAGACTGCCGAGAAGTACAGGCAGGCATACCGCGCTCTGACGGGTAAAGCCTTGTGAACTGGTTCGACTACTTGTTGCTCATTCTGGTAGCCGGCTCGGTGCTGGCCGGCCTGGTCAAAGGCTTCGCCCGATCGCTGATCGGCTTGGCCTCGGTCATCATCGGGCTGGTGTGCGGGCTATGGTTCTACGGAGTGGCAGGGGCTTTCTTTTACGAGTTCGTCAGTTCGCGCAAGCTGGCGCATTTGCTGGGATTCATCGTGGTGTTCATGGGCGTAGTGCTGGCCGGGACGGCGCTGGCGGCGCTGCTGGCGCGCTTGCTCAAGTGGGCCCATCTAAGCTGGCTGGATCACCTGATGGGAGGCGGCTTCGGCCTGCTGCGCGGCGCCGTGGCGGCCGCGGCCCTGGTGCTGGCAGTGATGGCGTTTGCGCCCAAGCCGCCGCCTAGAGCCGTCACAGACTCCCGGCTGTCCGGGCCATTGGTTCAAATCGCGCGGGTGATCGCCGGGGCCGCTCCTTACGAAGTCCGCCACGGTTTCCGGCAAAGCTACGAACGCTGGCTCCAGTTCAAGGATGAGATCCTGAAAAAGCGCGCGACGGAGATTCAGGGCGAGCGGATGTAAGCCGTGCGGGTGCTGCGGCGCCGGCGGGGGTAGTGGCCCGCCCCTGATTTGCCGGCCGTAACTAGCGCTCGCGGCGTGTGCGCTCCTTCTCGGAAGAGCGCGGAGAAGCCCCGGATTGCCCCAGCCATTTCCGGGGAGCGGGCAGCCGCGCCACGATCGCCTTCATTCGCGGCAGTTGCCCGGAGTCGGCGCGGTAGGCTTGCTGCGGCAAGTAGCGTATTTCCTCCTGGATCGCCTTCTTGCGGTTGCCGGGGTTGGGATGGCTGGAGAGGAACTGCGGGGCGCGAGCTCCGCCTTCGGCTTCCAGTTTTTCGAAGAAGCGGGCTATTTCCGCCGGGTCATAGCCGGCCTGGGCGGCGATCTGCACGCCGAGCAAGTCCGCCTGGGTTTCGGCCGTCCGCGAATACTTAAGCAGGACCGAGTTTGCTCCTAAGCCGATGCCAAGCTGAGCCAGCTTCCCTAACAGCGTCTGATTGCCCACCGCCTGGCTGGCCAACAGCGCGGGCAATTGGATTAGATACGCCTTGCTGGCTTGATTGGTGCCATGGCGCAAAGCCACGTGAGCGATTTCGTGGGCCAGTACGCCGGCCAATTGCGATTCGTTATCCGCGGCGGCTATCAATCCCGTGTTCACGTAAGTCGGCCCGCCGGGCAGGGCGAAGGCGTTGATGGTCTTGTCGTTGACCACCTTGAAGGTGTAAGGGTACTTGTCCGCCTGCGGCTGCTCCGCCAGCCGGCCGCCGATGGCGCTGATATAGGCGTTCAGCTCAGCGTTGTCCACCAACTCCACTTGTTTTTCGATTTCTGCCGCGGCCTCCTTGCCCAATTGGATGTCCTGATCGCGGCTGAAGAGGTTGAAGCCGGGCTTGAATCGGTGCAGTTGCCCGGCCAGCAGCGGCGCCAGCAGGTGGACGAGGGCCACTGCCAATGCTTGCCTGCATTTATTCGGCATGGATCGCCTTCTCGCTATCGAAGGAAATTGTGCGGGCTGCGAGCCCAGCTAGCTATGAATATACACCGGAAGTGCGCCTGAGCTGGCAGGCCTGTGTGGGTGGCATCGCAGGCGTATTTTGGGCCAGGCTCTGCCTAGGCGTGTGATTGACCCAGCGGGTCCAGCCGGCACCCTGAGGCGGCTTTCAGGCACGGCGCCACTCGGCGGCCTCTTGGCGGCAACGAACTACGTCCTCCGGCCGGCCGAGCGCCTCGAGCGTCATGGCTTTCCACTGGAACGCGGTGAGCAGCTTCTCCCGCACGTGCTCGTAGCCCTCGCGGACCAGTTCCTTTCTGATGCGGATGGCCTCTTCGATCAAACCGAGAGCTTCGGGTAGGCGTCCCATGGCCTCGAGGAGTACGTGCTTGTTGGCGAGGGCTCTGGCCAGATCTTCTCTCAAGTCCTCGCGCCCGGCCCTAACAAGGTCCTGCCAAATCCCGAGCGCCTCGTCGTAACCGGCAAGCGCCTCCTCATAGCGCTTCAAGGCGTGAAGCGTCACTGCCCGGCCCATGGCCGCCGTGGCCAGATCCTCCTTCAAGTCCTCCCGCCCGGCGGCAACCAGCGCCCGGCGGATCCCGAGCGCCTCATCGTAACGGGCAAGCGCCTCCTCATAGCGCTTCAAGGCGTGAAGCGTCACTGCGCGGCTAATGACCGCCCCGGCCAGATTCTCCTTCAAATCCTCCCGCCCGGCGGCAACCAGCCCGCGCAGCACTCGCTCGGCACCGTGGAACAAGGCCTCGGCCACAGGGTAGCGCCGCTGCCGGTAAGCCACGATGCCCGCCTTACGCAATCTGCGCGCGCCCTCCTCGCCGATTTCCCCCCACCACGGGCGGGTATCCTCCCGGATGACTTCCCGCACGCTGGCGTGCAGCCGGTACCAGTTTTCGCCCGCAAGGTCGCGTTCGCTTTCGATCAGGACGGAATTGTGCAGGGCGACCAGCGTCTCCCGGAGCCGGCCGTCCTCGGCCAGCGCCTCGAGCGCCGTGCGCGGCAACGGCGCGGGAAGAAAGGCCAGCCAGCGGAGCAGCCGCTGCGCCTGCTGGCTCAGGCTTTCCAACAGGCCGCGCAGGATCCTCGCGAAGCGCGGCTCAAGCTCCTTTTGGCGGAAGGCTTCAAACTCGGGCCTTTTGAGCAACGACTGCGGAGTGCATTCTGCGCTCCGGTAGCGCACGAACTCGACCGCCAGCCTGAGACCGAAGGGCATGAAGTGCAGCCTGGCGGCGAGCTCGTGCAGCACGCTCTCGGGAGCCTGGGCGAAGCCGCAGTCCTTGCCTTCGGTGCGCAGAAGCGCCAGCGCTTGCTCCGGCTGCAAGCCGCGGCGCAGACCTTCCGCGATCTCAGCGAAGGGGCGCAGACCGGGCAGACGCGGCATATAGCGGGAAAGCACCAGGAGCTTGTGGGCCGATTGTCTCTCGAAGAACATTTCTAGGAAGGCGCGGACTTCCCGGTCGCGCACCTCGGGCTTCTCAGGGGCCTCGAGCAGCTCCTCGAAGTTCTCGAGGACGATCCAGGCCCGGCGGACAGGATCCAGCCCCTTCCAGACTTCGTGCGCCTTCTCCCGCGGCAACAGTTGCGCCCGCGCCACCTCTTCCCAGCTTTCGCCGCGCAGTCGCCCCAGCTCGCGCGCCATGGCAGCCAGATCCCGAGCCACGTCCCGGCAGTTCAGGACCGCGATCGCGTCGAGGCCTGGCGCCCGGAGTTCGCGGCCGTCTGTGACGAGCTGCAACACGCGCACCAGGAGAGCCGTCTTGCCGAACAGCGGCGGAGCAATGATCGCCACCGCGCGCTCGTTCCCGAGCAGCGCCTTGAGCACGAGGTTGGCCTCTCGATCGCGGCCGTAGATCCGCTGGCTCAGATCGGGCAGGTTGACTAGCCGCTCGGGCTCTGCCGGCGGTGTTCGGCGGGGGATGCTCAACCCCTCTTGGATTACGCGGAGCCTGTCTAGGATCAATTCGTGGTGTAGCTGGCCGACATAGTTGGCGAGTACCTGGTTACGGGCGATTCGCTCCCGGACTAGCTTGCGGAAGCCCTCCAGCCAGCGCTCGCGCACGGCCGTTTCGAGCTGGGGAGGCAGCCCCTGCGGCCAGTGCGGCCTTAGTAAGGCCAGAAGAACCTCTACCAGCTCTCTCTTGAGGTAATCCGGCTGGTGGAAGATTTCTGTCAGCCTCTCCACCGGGGCTCGGGGAGCGAGGCTCAGCTCCTCGAGCGCCTGGAGTGCGCTTTGGACCGCCGGGGCCTCTGCCTGAGCGAGCACGCCGCCCCCTCGGGCTGGTTGCCAGCCTTCCAGGATCTGCTTCACCGACTCGCGGAAGGCGCACTGCAACTCTTCCACCAACTGCTGCGCCAGCGAATCCCGCCGCACCGCCAGCCTTCTGACTGCGCCGACGGCGGCATCCGCCGAGAGGCCGGCCACCACGTTCAGCACGAAGCCCACAACCAACGACCCAAGCTCCGGCACGGCAAGCTCCGCGTATGGGGGAATTCTACACCATCTTGGGCCCGCCCTGATCGTGTTGCCCAGGGGCCGGTGATGTCGAGGCGGATGCGTCAAGACAATTTCCCGCTGCGGATTTTAGTTGACAAGGGGCGGGCGGGAGTTGTAGGGTAGCAAGAGAGATAAAACAAACTCCGGGCTTCATGTTTGCTTGGCCCCGGCCCTTGGCGGGCCGGAGGCTTGACGCCAACCAGCCGGCGGGCCGGCGCCGCCTGCACAGCGACGCCCCCGCCGCAAGACAAGGAGGATGGTCAAATGGCAGAAGTGACTCCGGTCGTCTACTACGTCGGGATGATCGCCGACAAGCCCGGCGAGGGCGCTCGCTTGCTGAATGTTTTCAAGGAAGCGGGCATCAACCTGGCAGCCTTTCTGGGCTATCCCAAAGCCCGCAAGGCGGAGGTCATTGTCGCCGTCGAGGAAAAAGCGCCTTCGCTGCTGCCTGTCGCTCGCAAGGCAGGCGTGGCGTTGGGCAAGAAGCAGAAAGCGCTGCTGGTGACCGGCGAAGATCGCCCCGGGGCGCTGGCCGAGGTGATGGAAAAGCTGGCCGGCGCGAACATCAATGTGATCACCGCGCACGCGGTTTGCGGCGGTGCGGGCCGCTGGGGCGTGCTGATTACCCTGGCGCCTGCGGCCTTGAAGAAAGCTGCGAAGCTACTGGCTGCCTGAGGCGCGCGCCGTTGGTCGGCCTTAACCCAGCAGGCGCGCGGCTTCTTTGGCGAAGTAAGTCAGGATAATGTCTGCGCCCGCGCGGCGGATGGCGGTCAGCGTTTCCAAGATGGCGCGCTCGCGGTCGAGCCAGCCGTTTTGAGCCGCAGCCACAATCATGCTGAACTCGCCGCTGACCTGGTAAGCGGCCAGCGGTACGTCGAAGCGCTGGCGCGCCCGGCGGATGATGTCCAGGTAAGGCAAGGCGGGCTTCACCATTACTATGTCGGCGCCCTCTTCGATGTCCAGTTCGATTTCGCGCAGCGCCTCCCGGGCATTGGCAGGGTCCATCTGATAGCTGCGCCGATCGCCAAAGCGCGGCGCTGATTCGGCCGCTTCGCGGAACGGGCCGTAGAAGACCGAGGCGTATTTGGCCGCGTAAGAAAGGATGGGGGTGTGTGTGAAGCCGGCCGCATCCAGGGCCTTGCGGATAGCGGCCACGCGCCCGTCCATCATGTCGGAAGGAGCCACCATGTCGGCTCCCGCCCGGGCGTGGGACACCGCCGTCGCCGCCAGCCACTCCAGCGTGGCGTCGTTGTCCACTTCCCCGTTGACCACTTTGCCACAGTGCCCGTGACTGGTGTATTCGCAATTGCACACGTCGGTGATCACCAGCAATTCGGGGACTTCTCGCTTGATGGCCCGGACGGCGCGCTGTATAATCCCGTCTTCGGCGTAGGCCCCGGAAGCCAGTTCGTCCTTGCTTTCCGGGATACCGAACAGTATCACGCCGCCCAGCCCCAGGCGCTGAACTTGCCCGCACTCCTTTACCAGCTCGTCCACCGAGAGCTGGTAGTTGCCCGGCATGGCGCTGATCTCCCGCCGGACCCCTTCACCGGGGCACACGAACAAAGGCAACACGAGCTGAGAAGGCTGCAAGTGGGTTTCTCTGACCAGGCTGCGCAGCGACTCCTTGGCGCGCAGGCGTCTCATCCTGTGGACCGGGTAGGCCATATAGCAATTCTACCCGGCGCCTGTTGCGCTCAGCGCGCCGGCAAGAACCGCACGCACACCGGCGCTCCCACCTTTATTTCCGTTCCGCTGGGCTTGAGTCTGCCCGTGCCGGCATCCACGCGGAACACCACCACGTTGTCGGAGCGCTGATTGGCTGCCAGCAACCACTGGCCGCCCGGCGCCAGTGCGAAGTTCCGCGGCATTTGACCGCCGCTGGGCGCCACCTCGACCAGCGCCAGCTTGCCCTGTTTGTCAATGGCGAACACGGCAATGCTGTCGTGTCCCCGGTTCGAGCCGTAGAGAAACCGGCCGTTGGGATGAACCACAACTTCGGCTGTGTAATTTTCGCCCTTAAATTCGGCGGGCAGCGTGGAGATGGTCTGGATTTCCGTCAGCGCGCCTTGCCGCGCGTCCCAGCGAAAGGCGGTGACGGTAGAGGCCAGCTCGTTGATTACATACGCGTAGCGGCCGGTGGGGTGGAAGGCGAAATGGCGTGGCCCTGAGCCCGGCGCTACTTTGGCGTAGGGTGGCTGGTTAGCCTCCAGGCTCCCCTTGCTCGCATCGAAGCGGTACACCAGGACTTGGTCCAGGCCCAGATCCGCCACCACTGCGAAGCGATTGTCCGGGGAAATGTTCACCGAGTGCGCGTGCGGTCCCTGCTGCCGTTTCGGGTTCACGCTTGAGCCGGCATGCTGTATAAAGGCTGTGGATTCGCCCAGGCTGCCGTCTCCTTTGAGGGCGTAGGCCGCCACGCTGCCACTGCCGTAGTTGACCACGATGACGTAACGGCCTGTCTTGTCCACCGCCAAATGGCACGGGGAGCTGCCCCGCGAGGAGACTTGGTTGATCGGCTTGAGGCGACCCGTGCCGGCCTCGATGGCGTAGGCGCTCAAAGCACCTCCTTGCGCGCCGCCAAGCTCTCCTACCGCATAGAGGAACCGCCCGTTGGGATGCAGCGCCAGAAAGGAAGGGTTCCTTGCTTCAGCGGCCAGCTCGGGCGCGCTCAGTGCGCCGGTGGCCGTGTCAAAGCGGGCTACATAAATGCCTTTGCTTGTGCTCTGGCCGCTGGTGTAGGTGCCCAGGTATACGAAGTATTCGGCCGCCCGGGCCGATCCAACAGCCAGCAGGATCGTTAAAGCAAAAATGCCTTCGGATCTCATGGGATTTATCAAACCTCATTCGGGCAGCGGAATGCAAACCAGTTTCGGCGGCGCGATCGTTCGAGTATGCTCTTCTGCGCCGCTTGGCTAACTTAGAAGCTTGAGGAAGCCACGGGCAGCCCTGTCGGGCTGGCCCCATTCATGGTCGGCGCTCCGGCCGCTCCCTTAACCGGCAAGCCGGTCGCCGGCTCACTGTTTAATCCAAGCGTGCCGCGGATCATCGCGCCAGGCGCCGTAAGCGCGCGCTTCGCCGGCCAAAAACCAGGCGTAGTTGAGCGTATGAGCCGGGCAGCACGCCACCGGGTGGTAACCGCGCGGGATCAACACCGTGTCGCCGTGCTCGACCGCGAAGGCGTAGTCGAACGGCTCTGGATCATCCGCATCGGTGTAGACGCGGATGAATCCGAAGCCTTGCCTGGGATCAACCTGAAAATAGTAGACCTCTTCCATGGGCACTTCGCCCTGGGCCAGGCGGTCGTGCTTATGTGGCGGGAAGCTTGACCATCCCCCTGGCCGGCTTACCGTTTCCCCCGCGATCAAGCGGGCTGCGTCCACGTTATCCGCGATGTGCGTGTAAACGGTCCGCGTCCAGTTATCCCGGCCGACTTCTTTGGCGATGACCTTGTCCGGCGGCACCACTGCCGGGCGAGCCCCCGGTTTTCCGGCTGCCCCCGCCATCACTACCCGGCTGGGGCCGTCAAGCGCCTCCAAGCTTACCTTCGAGCCCGCCGGCAGGTAAACCATGGACCAGGGCTCCCGCAGGCTGGGGCGCTGTCCGATCTCGGCCGTCCAGGTCCCCCCGGAGTATTCCACGCCCACGCGCACCGGTCCTGTGTAAAAATCCAACACTAGCTCCTCCTCGCTGCTCTCCAGCGTCAAGCTGCGCAACCTGCCGCCGAGTTCGATAACCGTGAAGGAAAGATGCCTGAGCTCTTTGCCCCGGCGCGCAATGGGGTAGACCCCGGGGGCCTCCCCTGGCGATTTAATGTGCAGCTTCATCACCTAACACGCTATCATAAACGGCTTGACGCTCCGGCTTCCGCGTCTTTACGCTATCCTCGACACAGCCTCACTGGCCCGCCTCCAACTGACTCCGGAGGCGGCGGCCGAGGCCATGCTGGGGGCAGGGGTGCGCCTGCTTCAGTTCCGCCACAAGTCCCACTTCTCGCGCGCGGTTTTCACCGCCGCGCGACGCATCAAGCAGATGTGCGAGGCTGCCGGCGCCCAGTTCCTCATAAACGATCGGGCCGACGTGGCTTGCTTGCTCGAGGCAGGATTGCACGTAGGTCAGGACGATTTGCCGCCGGCGCAGGTGCGGCGGCTGATAGGTGGCGGCCGCTTGCTCGGCTACTCGACGCACAACATGGAGCAGTTCACAGCCGCGCTGGCGGAGCCGGTGGACTATATCGCTTTTGGTCCTATCTTCCCAACCACCAGCAAAGAGCAACCGGACCCCGTCGTGGGCCTTGATTTGCTCCCCCTTCTAGCTGCGCAAGCTCACGCCGCTGATCGCCCGCTGGTGGCCATCGGCGGCATCACGCGCAGCCGCGCCCGCCAGGTGCTGGCGGCGGGGGCGGACGCGGTGGCTGTGATAGGGGACTTGCTGCCGGAGCCTTGCACCATTTCGGCCCTACGTGCGCGAGTGCGGGAATGGCTACAGTTGCTAGAGACAGCGGCTTGATTCAGGGCCTGGGCCTGCTCGACGCCACCACCCTGGTCATGGGCTCGATGATCGGCTCGGGCATTTTCATTGTGTCGGCCGACATCGCCCGTCAGGTGAACTCGCCCGGGCTGCTCATTATGACCTGGGTGGTCACCGCCCTGCTCACCCTGATTGCCGCCCTGAGCTACGGGGAGCTGGCGGCCGCAATGCCTCAGGCCGGCGGCCAGTATGTGTACTTGCGCGAGGCCTTCGGACCGCTGTGCGGCTTTCTGTATGGGTGGACACTGCTGCTGGTTATCCAGACGGGCACCATTGCTGCCGTGGCGGTGGCTTTCGCCAAGTTTGCCGGGGTTTTTGTTCCCTGGATCAGCGGCCAGCATTGGCTGCTTCGCTTGGGGCCGCTGGGAATCAACACGCAGCAGTTGACGGCCATCGCCGTGCTGGCTGGCTTGAGCTGGATCAACACGCGCGGGGTGCGCGCCGGCGCCTTGGTCCAGAACATTTTCACCTTCACCAAGACCGCCGCGTTGCTCGGGTTGGTGGGGCTGGGCCTGTTTGGTGGCCGCAATCCGGAGGCGCTGGAGCGAAATTTCGATGGCTTCTGGCAGAATGCGGCCTGGGATTTCACCTCGATTCGGCTGGTGGGCGTGGCCATGGTGGGAGCGCTGTTTTCCTCGGATGCCTGGAATAACGTGACTTTCGCCGCCGCCGAGATTCGCAATCCGCGCCGCAACGTTCCCCTGGCGTTGGCCTTAGGCGTTGCGATCGTCTCGGGGCTTTATTTGGCCTCGAACTTCGTCTATTTGAGCGTCCTGCCTCTAGAGGCCATCCAGCAGGCGCCGGAGGACCGCGTGGCCACCGCCGCCGCTTTGCGCATGCTTGGACCGGCGGGTGTTTACGCCATGGCCGCTGCCATCATGGTCTCCACTTTCGGTTGCGCTAACGGCATGATCCTGGCGGGCGCGCGTGTGTATTACGCTATGGCGCGCGACGGTCTGCTGTTCAGCGCCCTGGCTCGCCTGCACCCTGTCCGGCGAACGCCCAATGTCTCGCTGGGCGTGCAGTGCGCCTGGGCTTGTCTGCTGGCCCTTTCCGGCACTTACAGTGATCTGCTCGACTATGTTATATTTGCGGTCTTACTTTTCTACATTCTCACGATTGCGGGAGTCTTTCTATTGCGCCGCTCGAGACCTGACATGCCGCGGCCTTACCGTGCCTTGGGTTATCCCGTGCTACCGGGGCTTTACATTGCGGCGGCCGGCCTGATCGAGGCCCTGTTGCTGGTCTACAAGCCCCGTTACACCTGGCCGGGCCTGATTATCGTGCTGTTGGGGGTGCCCTTCTTCTTGCTCTGGCGCAGGCGAACCGGCCCGGGCGGCGCCTGCTCCACACATCCTTGCTAGGGAGGACGGATGGGTCTTTTCGCTACCAAATCGCTGGCTGACTTGCAACGGGAGGCCGAAGCTCACACGCTGAAGAGAGCCCTCGGCCCGGGCAGCCTGATTTCGCTGGGCATCGGCGCTATCATAGGCGCCGGGCTGTTTTCGCTCACAGGGATCGCCGCGGCCGAGTATGCCGGGCCCGCCGTGGTGCTTTCCTTCGTTTTCGCCGCCATCGGGTGCGCTTTCGCCGGCCTTTGCTACAGCGAGTTCTCAACTATGATTCCGGTGGCGGGTTCGGCCTACACCTACGCCTACGCCACCATGGGCGAGTTTTTGGCCTGGACCATCGGCTGGAGCCTGGTGCTCGAGTACGCCATTGGCGCGGCCACCGTTTCCATCTCCTGGTCCAGCTATATGGTCTCGCTGTTGCACGATTGGGGCATCGAGCTGCCTTATCAGTTGGTGGCTTCGCCCTGGCAACCTGTCATGCTTCCCGACGGGCGGCTGGTGCACGGCCTCATCAACCTGCCCGCAGTTTTCATCGTGGTCGTCATCTCGACCTTGCTGATGATCGGCATTCGTGAGTCCGCCCGGGCCACGGCCGTGATGGTCATCATCAAAGTGAGCGTGGTCGTCGTGTTCATCTTGGCCGGCTGGGCCTTCATGCGCCCGGAAAACCACGTGCCTTTCATCCCCGCCAATACCGGCCGTTTCGGCGAGTTCGGCTGGAGCGGCATCCTGCGCGCTGCCGGCATCATATTTTTCGCTTATATCGGCTTTGACGCGGTTTCCACGGCTGCCCAGGAGGCGCGCAATCCCCAGCGCAACATGCCCATCGGCATCATTGGTTCGCTGGCCATCTGCACCGTGCTGTACGTGCTTTTTGCCTACGTAATGACGGGCCTGGAGCACTACACACGTTTTCGCGGCAACGCCGCGCCGGTGGCGCTGGCTATAGCCAATACGCCCTATCTGTGGCTGAGAGGATCCATCAAGCTGGCCACGATCGCGGGGCTGACTTCGGTGATCTTGGTGATGCTACTGGGTCAGTCGCGGGTATTTTTCTCCATGTCCCGAGATGGCTTGCTGCCGCCCGTCTTTAGCGAAATCCACCCCCGCTGGCGCACACCTTGGAAGTCGAATCTGATTTTGATGATTTTTGTCAGCTTGTTCTCTGCCCTGGCGCCCATTTCCCTGGTGGGGCAGATGACTTCCATCGGCACGCTGCTGGCCTTCGTGATCGTCTGCGCAGGGGTGCTCCTGATGCGGCGGACCAACCCGCACGCGGCGCGGCCTTTCCGCACTCCTATGGTCCCCTTGGTCCCCATTCTGGGCATTGTCACTTGCCTGGCGATGATGTTGGGCTTAGGCTGGCCCAACTGGGCTCGCCTGATAGGTTGGCTGGCTGTCGGTTACGCAATCTACTTCGGCTACAGCCGCCACCACAGCCTGTTGCGCAGTTAGTCGTTGCAGGGCGGCGGTTATTGCTTTGCCCGGCCCGCCGGTTGCGGCATAGGAATCACCCATTCCGAGGGCGGCTCTTTTTGCGGCCGCGGTGGTTTCCTGGCCTGTTGCATCAGTTCCTCCATGCGCCTCAACAGCCCGGGCTGTTCGCGCGCCAGGTTGTTGTTCTCGGCAGGGTCGCGCCGGAGGTTATAAAGTTCGACCGGCGCGCCGGGCGCCGGTCGGACCGCTTTCCACTCACCCATGCGCAGGGCCTGCATGGGCGTTTCCTCGAAGAAGGTGCCGTTCTTGGCGTTGTAACGCGGCAGCTCCCAGTAAAGATACTCATGACCGCGCTGCTGCCGGCCCAGCAAGGTCGGCACCACCGATATGCCGTCCAAGCCTTTCGGCGGCCGGGCCCCTGCCAGTTCGGCGGCCGTAGGCAGGAAATCCTGAAAGCCCCAAACGAAGTTACTTACGCGGCCTGCGGGAACATGTCCGGGCCAGCGGACGATCATGGGCACCCGTATCCCGCCTTCGTACAGGTTCTGCTTGTGTCCCCGGAAGGGACCGCAGCTTTGAAAGAACTCGTCCTTGCGCAGTCTTTCGGCGGAGCCGTTGTCGCTTGAAAAGAACACGATGGTGTCTTTCTCAAGGCCCAGCTCGGCCAGCAGATCCAGGATGCGTCCCACGTCGCGATCCATGCGCGTGATCATAGCGGCCAGGGCGGCGCGCGGGTATTGCTGGTGGGCGTAGTGCCGTCGGGGATCGATATAGGGTCCGGCTTCGGGGATCTTGCCGCGGTATTCCGCCAGCGAATCTTCGGGCACCAGCAGCTCCCAGTGCGGGATCGTGAACGGCACGTAGGAGAAGAAGGGCTTGCCGCGGTGCCGGCGGATGAAATCCCGCGCTCGCTCGGCTATGACGTCGTGAGAGTAAGTTACTCTTCGGCCGTCCTGATTGCCCGGCAGATAGTACTTGCGATCGTTATCCCAGAGGTAGGGCGGGTAGTAAAAGTGAGCGTGGATTTGGTGTAAGTACCCGAAGAACTCATCGAAGCCTTGTTTCCAGGGCACGCCGTCGGTGCCAATGTCGCCCAAGCCCCACTTGCCGAAACAACCCGTGGCGTAGCCGGCCTCGCGCAGCACTTCGGCCACTGTCACGTCCTCGGGAAGTAGCGGGATGCCGCCGGTGTTGGCGCGAATGGAGGTGTGTCCCATGTGGTAGCCCGTCATCAAGACGCTGCGCGAAGGGGCGCAGACCGTGCAGCCGGCATAGGCGTCAGTGAAGCGCGTGCCCTCGCGCGCCAGCCGGTCCAGGTGGGGAGTGCGTATCCAGCGTTGTCCGTAACAGCCGAGATCTCCCCAACCCAGATCGTCGGCCAGGATAAAGACTATATTGGGCGGCCGCCGGCGCGCGGGCGCCGCGCTCAGACTCGCGAGCACTGCAAACTCGCGACGTGTCATCTGCCGAGATGCTTTGTGGCTCATGTTTGATCTCCGCAAACCATTCTGAACCTCAGAAGGCATTCTAGCGCGCTGGCAAAGGAGCACCGCAAAGGTGTATGAATAGGAATCGCTATGCTTCGCGCCTTGATCGTTGCCTCGATGTTGCCGGCGAGCATCGGCGTGGCGGCGAGCCTGCGTGCCGTTTTCGAAGGCCCGGCGAGCGAACGCCGGTGGAGGCTGGCGGAAATTGATCCGACCCTGCCCACCGACTGGTCGTCCTTCGAGTTTCTGGTGCTGGAAATGAAGGCTTCCTCGCCCCAGCGCTTCGAGTTGCGGATTTATACCGCGGAAGGCGCACGTAGCCAGCGCCTGCACCCGTTTTCTGGAGTCTGGATTCGCGCCGCTATCCCGCTGCGCTACTACATGCGCCGGGAGCGCGAAGGCCACGATTTGGCTTCGCTTGGGAACAAGCCGAGAGGCACCTTTTGGATAAACGTGTCAGGGTCGGTTGGCCCGTTGAAGGCGGTCGAAGCGCTGGGCGTGGCCATGCAAAATCCTGTGGGCCGGCCCACGCTCGAGATACGCTCGCTGCGATTGGCCCGTGAGGATCCCGGCGACGCGGTGCTGGAAAACAAGCCCGTAGTGGACGAGTTCGGTCAGTGGATTCCTTCGCAGTGGCCCGGCAAGGCGCACACGCTCGAGCAACTGCGCCAGGCCTGGGAGACCGAGGAAGCTTCCTTGAAAGGCGGGGATTTCGGTTATTGCCGCTACGGCGGCTATCGCAGCACCAAAGCCAGGGCCACCGGCTTTTTCCGTGTGGAACAAATTGAGGGCAAGTGGTGGTTTGTGGATCCCGATGGACATCTTTTCTTTTCGCTCGGTTCGAACGTGATGTCGCCTTATTCGGGCACTCGCACGGAGGGCAGGGAAACCATTTTCGCGGTCTTGCCACCGGCGGAGTTGCGTCCTGCCTTGCGACCCGGCACACGCGCGGCCCAGGCTTCTTTTTACAGTTGGAATCTGTTGCGACGCTTTGGGCCGGAGTGGTCGCAGAAATGGGTTGATCTGACCCTGCGGCGCATGGAAGCTTGGGGCTTTAATACGGTGGGCAACTGGTCGGATGCCAGGCTGGGCGCCGCGCAGCGCAAGCCTTACGTGGTCACCTTGCGCGGGTGGGGGATCGAAAGTGCCCCGCTGGGCTTGCCCGACGTGTATTCGCCCGAATGGGCTCAACAAGTGGACCGCGCCGCTGCCGAGCAGTGCGCCCAGCGCAAGACGGATCCATTCTTGCTTGGTTACTTTGTGGCCAACGAACCGCCTTGGCCAGGCCGTGAACTGCTGTTGGTGGAAATGCTGTTAGAAGGGCCGCCCACGGCCACCCAGCGCGAGTTGAAGCAGTTCTTGGCGGATGGCGACACGCCCGAGCGCCGGCGTGCTTTCGTTCTGCGTGCCTTCCAGAGATCGCTGGAGATCATCAACTCCGCCATTCGCAGGCACGACCCCAATCACTTGAATCTGGGCATCCGCTTCGGCGGCCGGCCGGCCGAGGAAATCATCAACGCTGCGCGCGTCTTCGACGTTTATAGCCACAACATCTACGATTACGCTCCCGACCCTGCGCTGCTTGATCGTATCTACAAACTCACCGGGCGGCCCATCATCGTGGGAGAGTTCCACTTCGGTACGCCCGGACGCGGCCTGGCTGCGGGTCTGCGACAAACCCGCGACCAGCAGGAACGCGGCGTGGCTTACCGCTACTACGTTGAGAACGCGGCGGCCCACCCGGCGGTGGTGGGGACCCACTGGTTCCAGTGGGTGGATCAGCCGGCCACGGGGCGGATGGACGGGGAAAACTACAACATCGGCTTGGTGGATGTCACCGACCGTCCCTACGTTGAGCTGATCGAAGCGGCTCGCGCGACCCACCGGCGCATCCCGGCGGTGCATTCAGGCCAGGAGCCGCCGTTCGCTCGCAAGGCGCTCGTGCAATAACTTGCTGGAGGTATCCATGAAGGCGAAGCGTTTCTTGGCTGGGACGCTGGTCTGGGCCGCCCTGCTTTCGGCAGCGGCCCCGCAGCCTGCGGTCAAAGTCTGGCAGCAGGATCTGGTTCTGCCCACGTACCTGCTGGGCCCGCCCGAACCCAACCCGATTTTCTTTTTCGGTCGGGCTTCCCAAGGCGCCGAGGGTCGCGTTTACCCCTACCCGCTTTATGATCGCCTCACTTACCGCAAGGCCGCCAAGACTTATAAGATTGTGTACCTCGAAAACGAGTATGTACGGGTGGGCATTTTGCCTGAGCTGGGCGGGCGGCTTTTTGAGGGAATTGACAAGACTAACAACTATAACTTTATTTACCGCCAGCACGTGATAAAACCCGCCTTGATCGGTCTGATCGGCGCCTGGATTTCGGGCGGGATCGAGTGGAACATTCCTCATCACCACCGCGCTACCACGGTGCTGCCGGTCCAGTACCGCATCGAAAGCAATCCCGATGGCAGCAAGACTGTGTGGGTGGGCGAGCTTGAGATCCGCCATCGCATGCGCTGGGCAGTGGGGTATACGCTGCATCCAGGCAGTGCGCACCTGCAAGCCCGAATCCGCATTCTTAACCGCACGCCCCTAGTCCAGACCATGCTCTGCTGGGCGAACGTGGCGGTCCATGCCAACGAGAACTACCAGGTCATCTTTCCGCCCCGCACCCAGTGGGGTGCGCATCACCACAAGCGGGAGTTCACACAGTGGCCCATCGCGCGCGGGCGTTACGGCGGCGCGGACTTTTCCGCCGGCGTGGATGTGAGCTGGTACAAGAACCACGTGGCTTCCAACTCGATCTTCGCCTGGAACTACGAGGATGATTTTCTGGCCGGTTACGACCACGGCAAGCAGGCCGGCATCATCAGCGTAGCCGATCATCACATTGTGCCGGGCAAGAAGTTGTGGACTTGGGGCACCGGCCCGCGCGGACGAATGTGGGACAAGATCCTCACCGATGAAGACGGGCCCTACATTGAGCTGATGGTGGGGGCCTACTCGGATAACCAGCCGGACTATAGCTGGCTCCAGCCGTACGAAACAAAATCCTTCCCAATGTATTGGTACCCCTTCCGCGCCATCGGCGGCGTCAAGAACGCTAACCTTGATGCCGCCGTCAATCTGGAAGTTTCCCAAGGTCGCGCCCGGCTGGGCTTCTATACGCCGGCCCCGCATCCGGCGGCTACCGTCTGGTTGAAAGCAGCTAACAAAATCTTGCTGCGCGAAACCGTAGCCATCGGCCCCAGTCAGCCCTACCGGCGCGAAATCCAGTTGCCCGCAGGGCTGGATGAACATAGCTTGCGCGCCTCGCTCTCGGTAGGATCTCGCGAGCTCATCGCTTACTCCCCCGTGCGTCTGGAGCCTCAGCCGATGCCCAAGCCGGTTGAGCCGCCCCCGCCTCCCCAGCAGATCAAGACCACCGAGGAGCTTTATCTCACCGGTCTGCGTATCGAGCAATTCCATCACCCCTCGCTCGACGCCGATCCCTACTGGGAGGAAGCCCTCCGGCGCGATCCCGCCGACGTGCGCGTCAACACCGCTCTGGCCATTAACTATCTCAAGAAAGCCCGCTTCGGTGAAGCCGAGCGGCTCTTGCGCAGGGCTTTAGAGCGAGCTACGGACAAGTACACGACCCCCAAAGACGGCGAGCCGCTTTACTACCTCGGGTTAGCTTTGAAGGCGCAGGGCCGGCTTGACGAAGCCTATCGCAATTGTTACCTGGCCACCTGGAGCATGGCCTGGCGCGCTGCGGGCTATTACTGTCTGGCGGAGATCGCTGCCGGGCGCGGGCATCTCGAGCAAGCTCTCGATTTTACCGAGCGGTCGCTTGAGGCCAACGCTTTGAACGTGCGCGCCCTGTCCTTGAAAGCGGCTTTGCTGCGGCGGCGGGGCTATCCCCAGCAGGCCCTGGCTGTGCTCCGCGAGGCAGCCCGTCGCACCGACCCCTTGGATGTGCGCTTGATGGCCGAGCGCTGGCTGGTTGAGAAGACCTCCGCCGCGCGCCAGCAGCTTTTGGGCGCCTTCAGCGAGCATCCGGCTACTGCCTTGGAGACGGCAGCCGAATATCTGAATGCAGGCCTGTGGGCGGATGGGATGGCGGTGCTCAGCGAACTGGCGGCCACCAAGGCGAAAGTCTCGCCGCTGGTTTATTACTATCTCGGTTACTTCGCCCAAAAGCTGGGGCAGTCCGGCAAGGCAGCGCAGTACTATGCACTGGCCGCCCAAGCCTCGCCCGAGTACGTTTTTCCTTTCCAGCACGAGATGATTGAGGTGCTTGAAAGCGCCATCCAGCATGACCCGCGCGATGCACGTGCCCCTTACTATCTGGGCAACCTGCTCTACGACTGGCAACCTGAACAGGCCGTGCGCTGGTGGGAGAAGTCGGTGGCCCTCGACGACTCTTTCGCCATCGTGCACCGCAACCTGGGTATCGCCCGCGCCCGCGCGGCCAAGGGCAGCGACCTCATGCGTGCCATAGCGCACCTGGAGAAGGCCGTCTCGCTGCCGCAGAAATATGCGCTGCACTTCGCTGAGCTGGACGCGCTTTACGAGGCCGCCGGCGTAGCGCCGGAGCGGCGCTTGACGATGCTCGAGCGCCATCATGAGGTGGTGGCCCAGCGCGACGACGCTCTGGCGCGCGAGATCACTTTGAAAGTGGTGCTAGGCAAGTGCGATGAAGCAATCGGTTTGATGAAAGGGCGGCGGTTTTCGGTTTGGGAGGGCGGCTCGCTCAACGTGGCTGACGATTGGATTGAGGCCCATTTGCTGCGCGGCCACCGGCGTCTCGCAGCGGGTCGTTATCGCGAAGCTTTAGAGGATTACCAGACTGCTTTGGCTGTGCCGGATAACCTGCCCGTTGAGAGGCGCTTTGGTGGATCCCGCGAGGCGGAAGTGAATTACTGGATCGGGGTGGCATGGGAAGCCTTGGGCGAGAGGGCACGGGCCCGCGAGCTGTGGGAGAAAGCGGTGGCGGGCGCGGTCCAGCGCTTGCCGCCCCCGGCCGATCCGAGCCTGACGCAGAGCTATTACAGGGCGAGGGCGCTCGAGAAACTGGGCAGGCAGCCAGAGGCTCGCGCGATCTACGAGGAACTGGTGCGGAGCGGTTCCCAGGCTTTGCAACAGACCTCTGCTGAGATTGACTTTTTCGCCTCCTTCGGCGAGCAACAATCGCAGCGCAGCCGTCTGGCAGCGGCGCACTATTTAAAGGGTTTGGGGCACCTGGGGCTCGAGCAGAAGGATCAAGCGCGGGCGGAATTCGCAGAGGCTCTGCGGTTCAGCCCGGAACATTTGGGCGCCCGCACCGAGCTGGCCCGGCTAAATCAGTGAGGTTGCTCGGCCTGAAGATCGGGGGCTAATCACCCGCGGCCGGGTAATCGGACAACCTCAGCAAATGCTGGTTGCCGACGCGTACGCGGCGCAGGCCCGCCTGGCGGGCGGCCTCTTCTGCCTGCCGGGCGTGCCGCAGCGAAGTGGTGGGCAAATCGGCCATCCGGAACTGCGGAGCGAAGGCCAGCAAGGCATAGGGAATATCGGGATCGCAAGCTGCGATGAAGCGTGCGATCCGACCGACCTCCTCAGCGTCTACGTAGCCGGGCACCAGCAGCGTGCTGGCTACTACCAGGGGCGGCTCTGGTCGCTCGCCGGCGCGGCGCGCCGCGCGCTGGAAGTTTTCCAGAGCCTGGCTGTTAGAGCCTCCTGTCAGCGCACGGTACAGGGTTTCATCCCAAGCCTTCAGGTCAAACTTAATGCAACCCCCGGTGGCCAACGAGAGCGCCAACGCTTGATCGAGCAGCTTGGGATGGCTGGTTCCTGCTGTCTCCCAGCAGACCACTACGCCCCGTTCGGCAAGCCGGTGAGCTGCCGCTAATGCGTGCGGCATCTGCGAAGCGGGGTCGCCTCCGAAGAAGCACACGCAATAGGTGCGCGAATTGGCGGCCGCAGCCAGTTGCTCGGCGGAGATAAGCCTGCTCGTGTGAGGCTCCGCGTGCCGGTAATGCCAGTTCTGGCAAAACAGGCAATCCAGCGTGCAACTTTCGTAAAAGACCGCCAGATTGTGGCAGCCGCGCCGGCGGCTGCCTGCGCACACCCAGTCCGCCACGCAGTTAGTCGGCAGCGGGTCCCGGTACCATTCCAGCATGCCGCGCTCAGGCACACCGGCCAGATGGATCAAACGGCCTTGGCGTGCGACGCGGAGGCCGCAGTAACCGCGCTCGCCTTCGCCTATGGAGCACTCCCGCGCGCACAGCGAACAGCGGCGACCGCTCGCGCTTCTAGGAGGCGCCTCAGGCAGACCGAATGCGCGCCGGGCGGCCTCGTGCGCGGCTTGGGTGATGGCCAGGGCCTCGGCCGGACGCCGGCGCAGGCAATCCAAACAGACCCCAAGTGCCCGGCTGATCAAAGGCGACCGGCCTTCACACAGGGCGCACACACCTGGTGCTCCCGGCAAGCGTGACTGCATCCGCCGGTATTATACTGGGCCGCGAGAGCACACTCTGCTGGCTCGAAGGAGGCCCGCTGCGCATGGACTTTTTCGAACTTATCCACGCACGACGTTCCGTGAGAGCTTACTCGCCTCAGCCCGTGGAGGAAGAAAAGCTCCAGAGGATTCTTCTTGCCGCTAACCTGGCGCCATCGGCCGGTAACTTGCAAGCCTACGAAATCTATCTGGTTCGGGAGCGCAGTGTGAGAGTGGCCTTGGCCCGCGCCGCGCTTGAGCAGTGGTTCATAAGCGAGGCCCCCATAGCTCTGGTCTTTTGCGCCCATCCCGAGCGTTCGGCGGCACATTATGGGCGGCGCGGCGCGCGCTTGTATGCGTTGCAAGACGCAACCATCGCCTGCACGTTCGCCATGCTGGCGATCAGCGCACTGGGCCTGGCCACGGTCTGGGTGGGAGCTTTTGACGATGAGGGCGTCCGCCGCGCCATACGGGCTCCCGAGGGACACCAGCCGGTCGCCATTCTTCCCGTGGGTTACCCCGCCGAGCAACCCCGTCCCACGGGACGCCGCTCTCTTGACGAGTTGGTGCATGAGGTGGGAGGCGGTAACAACTGACCGCCGACCTTCGGTCGGCTTGCCCTACCCCCGCAGCGGATCGTTATGAGCCCCGACGATGCCCGCTACCCCGGCGCTGAAATCCCGCCCCAAGGTAAATCGTGCAACACCTTCGCATTTTATGCCTTTCGCTTTGTCTTTCTGGCCGTGGACCCCTTGTTTTTTCCGCCCGGCAAGTCCGGCAACATCGTACGCGGGGCTTTCGGGACGATCTTCCGCAGGCTGGCATGCCTGCCCGAGTGCGCCGGCGTGCGCACTTGCGCGGTGCGTCAGAGCTGCCCCTATGCACGCATCTTTGAGCCTTCGGCTGCGGGACTTGCTCCCAGCGGCCTGGCCGATCCCCCGCGGCCGTTCGTTTTCCGCGCCGCCCACCTGGATGGGCGCAGGCTGAGTCCGGGCGATTCTTTTCACTTCGATGTGCACATCTTCGAGCTTCGCGACCCGGCCCTGGCGTACTTTGTGTTGAGCTTTGCCGAGCTGGCGCGAGAAGGCTTGGGGCCCGGGCGCGGCCGCGCGGAATTGCGGCGGGTGGATCAGTTGGATTTGAGGCGTACCCCGGTGGCTCAGGTGTTTGACGGGACGAGTTTCTGCTTGCAAGGCCCGTTGCCGCCGACAAGGCTGAGCCTGGAACGTCCGCCTGAGCCTGTCTCCGCCCTGCGCGTGATTTTCCGTACGCCTACCGAGCTTAAGGAAGGCGGGGCAGTTGTGCTGCGCCCTGAGTTTGGCGTCCTGTTCGCGCGCGTTCGCGATCGCCTCAGCACGCTGCGCGCCCTCTATGGTGATGGTCCCTTGCAGATTGATTTTCGCGCCTTGGGCGAGCGCGCCCGGCAAGTGCGGATGGTGGGCTCAAATTTGCGGTGGGTGGAGGTGAGCAGGCGGTCCGGCAGAACCGGCCAGTCGCATCCTTTGGGCGGCTTCGTCGGCGAGGTTGAATACGAAGGTGAGCTGACCGAGTTCGTGCCTTATCTGAAAGCGGCTTGCTGGACGGGTGTGGGCCGGCAAACGGTGTGGGGCAAAGGGGAGATAGAAATTGAGCCACTGAGACCCGCGAAAGGCCCTGGCTAAGGTTTTCTCCCGTTTCTGCCGATGGCTTAAGGGCGAATGGGAGGCCGCTGGGCTTTGGCCTTGGACGAGCGCGCCCGCCTGCGCTTGGAGCGCAAGGCGTGCAGGCTGGGGGATCCGGTGGCGCGTCTGCGCTACCTCCAGCACCAGATGCAGCGGCTCGGCGCCAAAAAGGCGCCGCTGCTGCGAACCCGATTCGTCTTGCCGGCAAGCTTGGTATTGCTGCTTTACTGGGCGGCGCCTACTGGCTCTAGCGCCGGTCGCCCGCTTTTGTCAGGCAGCGCCCGGCTGTCGCCGCCCGCCGGCGCCGCTATCTGGGTGGTGCAGGAGTCGCAGGAATGCGAACTATACAGCAACGGCTTGCGCATTGAGCTTGCCTGGCGAGCCGCGGGCGAGCCGCGCCGGCCGCGTTGGCTAGCGCGCAGGCCCTCGGGGCACGCGTGGCCCACGGACCCAGCCGGGATCGTCTTCCACGCTTCGGAAAGCGATACTGCTCCCTTTCGTGCCGAGCTGAACGAGCGCCTGAAGCGCGAGGGCGAGAGCCTGTTGAGCTGGGTTCGCCGCCACAAGCTGTATCACTACGTGGTGGATCGCTTTGGACGCGTTTACCGCATTTTGGGTGATCAGGAGCGCGCTCACCACGCCGGCCAGTCGCTGTGGGCGGATGCCGACTTTATTTACTTCGATCTGAACGAAAGCTTTTTGGGCGTATGCCTGGAAGCCTGTACCACGGGGCCGGATCCGCCGGCGCTCACGGCCGCCCAGATACAGGCTGCGCGCCTGCTCGTCCAAATGTTGCGGGCGCGCTACGGGTTCTCGCCCGCCAATTGCGTCACCCACGCGCAGGTGTCGGTCAATCCACTCAATGGCCTGATTGGCTATCACAGCGACTGGGCCGACGGCTTTCCCTTCGAGTCGCTTGGGCTGCCGGACAATTACGCCCAGCCCTTGCCCAGCCTGTTGTTGTTCGGTTTCGAAGCCGATACAGGGTTCATGCAGCGTGCCGGGCCGCGCCTGCGGGAGGTCGTGGAAGCCGCCCGCCAGGAAGTCAGCCGCCAAGCCCTGAATCGCGGCCTGACGCCCGCTGAGTACCGGCGCCGCCTGGCGGAGCAATACCGGCAGGCTCTGCGCAGCGTGGCGGACATGCAACAGAGGAGGCAGTCATTATGAGCCAAGAAAAAGCCTGCGTTATCGGGTTGGACATCGGCACCAGCCGCATCGTGCTGGCCCGAAAAGACGCCGAAGAATACAGTTTCAGCAGCGAGCTGAATGCTTTCATCACGCTTCCCTTCTCCAAACTTACCCACGCGGTTTTTCAAAAAGAGAACATGCCCCATTCGGTGGCTGATGGCCGCATATTGGTTTACGGAGACGCCAGCGAGCAATTTGCGGACTTGCTCCATGGGGAGACGCGCAGGCCCATGGTGGAAGGTACACTGAACCCTGCCGAGCCCGAGGCCATAGCGGTGGTGCGCGCGCTGGTCGAAAGGCTGGTGGGACCGATCGCTAAAGGCGGCATCAGAGCTTGTTACAGCGTGCCTGCGCCTGCCCTGGACAGCGAGGAAGGACCCAAGTTCCATCAGGCCGCCTTGCAGCAGATGCTGGCCGAGTGCGGCATCACAGCGCGCAGCATCGAGGAGGGCCTGGCGGTAGTGTATGCGGAGCTGGCCGATTCCAACTACACCGGGATCGGCGTCAGTTGCGGCGCCGGGCTTTCCAACGTTTGCCTGGCTTATCTGTCGGTTCCTGTGGTCAGCTTTAGCCTCCCCAAGGCCGGCGATCACGTGGATGCCGGGGCGGCTGCGGCGGCCAGCGAGGTGGCCACGCGCGTGCGTGTGCTTAAGGAGCGCTATTTCAGCCTCAACGGGCATCGCGACGAGGCGCTGCCGGCCAAGCTTCGCCAGGCCTTGCGCGTCTATTACGACGACCTTATCCAGAGCTTGATAGAGGCCATGCAAAAGGCCTTTGCCGAGCAGCGGTCTCTGCCGCGGCTGAATCGGCCGCTGCCACTGGTGCTGGCGGGCGGCAGCGTTCTGCCGGCAGGCTTTCGCGAACGCTTCGAACAAGCCCTGCGCCGCAGCGATTTCCCCTTCGCAGTGTCTGAGGTACGGTTGGCTTCGGATCCGCTACACGCTACCGCGAAAGGGGCGCTGGTGGCGGCTCTGGCGGAATGAGGCTGGCGGCGCGGGAGGCTTACCCACGCCAGCGCACGCCCACATCTAGCTTTTTCATGGCGTAGTCCAGGCTGCGCTCCAGATCATAGCGCTGCTGGTACCGCAAAGCGGCCTGAAACTCGGGCGGCTGCCGGCCCGTGCCCGCGATCATCATTGAACCCATGAAAGGATGCCCGCGCCGCACCAAGCCCGCAAAGCGCGCAAAGTCGGCGGCCCCCATGCGCGGGAAGGCCTTCCAAAACTCCGGTTCCCAGTAAGGGAGCACTTGCGGTGGCCGCCCGGTAATAATTTCAAGCTGCATGATGGCCTTGGGACAGAGCTGGCGATGGCGCGCCACCAAGCCTGCCAGATCCAGGCAACCATCGCCGAGGGCTACCCACTGGAAGGCGGCTCCGCGCGGATGCTCATAAACCACCGAGTCCCGCACATGCGTGGTCAAGACATGAGGCCCCAGTATCTCCAGGGTAAACAAGGGATCCTCCAGCACCTGGACGGGATTGCCCGTATCCAGGCACACCCCTACCGCGTCAGCGCCGGCTTCCTCCACCAACGCCTTCAACTCGCGCGCTTGGAGGTCGCCGTGGTTCTCTATAGCGATCTTTACGCCCAGCTCCAGCGCCTCGCTCCGCACGGACCGCAGGACCTTGATCGTGCTTTCCACCAGAGGCTCCATGGGGTGTCCGCTGCGCCGATCATCCGGGCCGCCCATGAAGCACCGCATCACGCTGGCCCCTACCTGGCGCGCGACGCGCATGCCTTGCCGCAGATAATCGACCGGCGCTCCCAGCTTGGGGTTATAGTGCTTGGACTCGGTGCAGATGCAACCTATGCCGGCCTCAATAATTATGCCCAAGCGCGTCGCCTGCTCCCTGATCTTCGCCAAATAGGCCGGCTCCAAGCTCTCGTATTCCCCGAGGTTGGAGATTTGAATGGCATCCAGCTTCAAGGACGCTGCGTAGTCGAGCAGTTGCGGAGCTTTCCAGCGGAAGTCTCGGATGGAGTAAGTGTCGTAGCCAAGCAAAATCGGTTGGGCGGGGGCGAAGACCGGCCAGGCCGCACCGCCCGCTAGCAGAAATTCGCGCCTTCGCATGCCCGCCATCATAACGCGCTTCTAGCGTGTGATTTCCAGCGACCCCAAATCGTACCAGCCGTCCGCTTGCCGGCCCTCGATGGCCAGGCGTATGGCCGGTTGCTGCGTGCGCGGATCCAGCAGGGCCACGCGGAAACGGTAGGAACCCGGCGCCAGGTTTTCCGGGACGTAAAGCGTGCCGTCGTAAACGGCGTCGCCGGGCAGCCACTTGCGCACGTCCACCGGCACGCGAATCATCTCCCCTTGCGTGGCCGAGCGCAACTGTATCGCCAGCCAGTATTCCCGGTAAACCGGGGCCACGCCTGCATTCAGCCACCACATGCTGACGGGCATCATTTGACCGGCGCGCACGGAACGCGGGTACTCCAACTTGCGCAGGATGAAGCGGTAGCCAAGCTTTTTCTGGAACTCCTCGAACAAAGGTTTCCAGTCGGCCGGAATGGCGGTAGACTTTATGTTGATCGTGGAGGCGTGCCAGCGTAGGGCCTGTTCAATCGAATACTGGACTTCGCGGGCGGTGTAACCCCATTGTTTCCAGGAAAGGGGCGTGCCGCAAGTTTCAAGGGAGACCGGGCTACGCTGCCAGGCGTCCTGGATACCGGTGCGCGCCACTTGCTGCGGATAAAGATCCAGCATATGCATCATGGTCTTGCCCCGCCCGCCGAGGTCGCCCCAGCAATCCAGCCGCCAGCCTGCGCCGCGGCCGACGCCGTAGGCCAGCGCGCGCGGTTCGTCGAAGTTCATCAGCAGCGGCGTGCGGTGAAAGGCGTCGAAGTAGACGTCAATTAGGGCTTGCTGCACGGGCCACTCCGGCAAGTACGGTCCCCAGCCTTCCCCCCAGTAACCCACTGTGGAAATATCCACGCTGTTCAGATAAGGATGGCCGTCGTAACGCGCACCTGCGGCTCTCACTAGCGCGCCCCAGTGCTTTATATAGAGCGGATCGTTGGCATCGGGCGACCATATTTTGCCGTCCGGATCCTCGGGCTTGTTGGCGCGTCGCGCCCCGGAGAGCCGGTACCACTCGGGCAGCGGGTGTGACTGATCGTAAGGCATCAAGCGGAAATCCAAGCACTGCCCGCGTTGCCGGGCCGTTTCCAAGGCAGCGTCTATGATTTCCCAGCGATAGCGTCCCGGCTCAGGCTCTATCTGGGACCAGAACCAGCGGCAGTAGGCAACCGAGCTGTCGGGAAAATCAGGTGGCTGCGCCGCGGGCTGGCTTGGGGACTCCGGACCCAGCTCCGACCAGCGGGCGCCGGGGTTTATCGGATCCCCACGAAAACGCTGGAATGTTTGGATACCCATGCCGGGGTTGACTAGCACCTCCGTGATTTCCGCCGGTCGTACTACCAAGGTTCCGCGTTGGCCTTGGGCCAGCAACAGCAGCATCACTTCTAACCACATGCCGAGTCTCCCGCGGATATTGTAACCGCACGGTCGGCGCACCCGGCATTAGGGCGCGTAAAAGCCACCGTTAATCTCGATGGTCTGCCCGTGGATGTAACGGGCGGCGTCGGAGCAAAGAAAAACGATGACTTCGGCCATCTCTTCGTTGGTGCCCAGCCGGCCCGCGGGCGTCTGCGCAATCACCGCATCCAGCATCTGGCGCGTCGAGAAGCGCTGGTGGAAGTAGTTGTCTACGGTACCGGGGCTGATGGCATTGACGCGGATGCCATGCGGGGCCAGCTCGCGCGCTAGTCCCTTGGTCATGGCGGTGACAGCCGCCTTGGCAGCGGCGTAGACGGTTGCGCCCACCCCTCCGCCCGTCCGACCAGCAATGGAGCTGACGTTGACAATCACGCCCCCGCCTTTGCGGAGCATGCCCGGCACTATGGCTTGTGTGAGCATCCAGGCGCTGCGGAAATTCAGTGTCATAACCTGGTCGTAAAGCTCCTCGGTGAACTCCAACAGGCGCGCCCGCCGGACCAGCGAGCCGGCGTTGTTGACCAGGATATCCACCTCCGGCGCCCGCGCCGAGACCTGCTCGATCAAGCTGCGAATGCCTTCGAGCGTGGCCAAGTTGGCACAGATCGCCTCGCCATCGGCCCCCGCCGCGCGCACGGCTTCCAGGGTAGCCTGCGCTCCTTCGGCATAACTGTGGTAGTTGAGGAGCAGGCGTGCGACTCCCTTGCGCGCCAGCGCCACGGCGGTGGCAGCGCCAATCCCGCGCGAAGCACCGGTAACCAGAGCTACTTTCCCGCTGAACTCATTCTGCACTTTCTTCCTCCTACTTGAGGTCCAGACCGGCAGTGTAAAGCAGCGAATAGGTGACCCAGGCCACCAGCGCCGAGGCGGGAATGGTGAAGATCCAAGCCCAGACGATCCTGCTCGCCACAGCCCAGCGGACCGCCTTAAGTCGCTGGATGGAACCTACCCCGGCAATGGCGCCTGTGATCACGTGCGTAGTGGAGACTCCCACATGCAAAGCAGTGGAAAGCAAAATAGAGCTGGCCGCGGCTGCTTCGGCCGCGAATCCCCCCCGCGGGCGCAGCCGGGTGATCCGCGTGCCCATAGTGTGCACGATGCGCCAACCTCCGCTCAGTGTCCCCAGGGCGATGGCAGCGTGTGCCGCCAGAATGACCCACACGGGCACGTGGAAGCTCTTCAGGTAGCCGGCGGCAAAAAGCACGCCGCTGATGATGCCCATGGTCTTTTGGGCGTCATTGGTGCCGTGCGCGTAGCTGTAAGCGGCGGCCGAGAGCAACTGCAAGCGACGGAAATAAACGTCCATCTGCTTGGGACTGGAGTGTCGAAACAGCCAGTAAATGGCAATCAAGTAAGCGTGTGCGAGAGCCAGGCCGATCAAGGGAGCCAGCACCATAAAAACCAACGTCTTCACCCAGCCTTCCCAAATGAGCGCCTGGGTAGCGCTGCCCAGACCTTTCAGGTGTGCCACTCGCGCCATGGCTGCTCCGGCGTAACCCCCGAACAGGGCATGCGAGGAGCTGGTAGGCAGCCCGTACCACCAAGTAATCAGATCCCAAACAATGGCGCCGACCAGCCCGCTCAAAATCACGTAGGGCGTAACTACGCTCAGATCCACCATTCCCGCTCCGACAGTCTTGGCCACGCCGGTGCCAAAACTGAAGGCGGAGACGAAGTTGAAGAATGCCGCCCACACAACCGCCTGGAGCGGGGTGAGCACGCGCGTGGCCACCACCGTCGCCACCGAGTTGGCAGCGTCGTGAAAGCCGTTGATGAAGTCGAAGGTCAGGGCCACCGCGATGATAACTATCACCAGCACCAAAACCGACATAGGCTAGCGGACTCCAAGGATTGGAGGCTTCTTGGCTATGAGTTCTTGACCACCACGTTTTGCAGCACGTCGGCCACGTCTTCACACCGATCCGTAGTATCTTCGAGAAACTCGTAAATCTCTTTCAGCTTGATGAGAGCAATAGGATCTCGCTCGCGTTCGAACAGCGCAGCCACCGCCTGGCGCAGAACCTGATCGGCGTGGTCCTCCAGGCGGTTGACTTCGATACAATGTTCCAGCAGCGACTCATCCCGGTTGAGAGCCTCGAAAGCCTGGACCAAAGCCTTAGCCGAGTCGGAGACTATCTCGCAGAGCTCGATGACCGTGGCGGGGATGGCGTCCAGCCGGTACACGGTCAACCGGTAAGCGGCATCTTCGATGTCGTCCAGGACGTCGTCCAGTCGCGTAGACAGAGCATGTATATCTTCCGGATCCAGAGGCGTAATAAAAGTCTGGTTGAGGCGCGTGAAGATATCGTGAATGATTTCGTCTCCTTCCCGTTCGAGCTGCTTTATGCGCACTGCGTTCTTGGCTAACTGCGAGTTGCCGGTGCGCGCGCCTTCCAGCAGCAAGCGCGCGGCCTGCTCAATAATGTGCACGTGGTTCAAGAACAATTCGAAGAATTTCTCTTGACGGGGAAGTAACCTCATAACTCCTCACCAATACTGGTCCGGACGGCCACGGCTTTTGGTTGTCTTTGGCGAGCGCTTGCTCGAGCTCATAAATCAGCTTTCGGCCGGGCAGGGGACCGCCTGTGGCGGCAGCGGCGCCTCCGCTCCGTCCAAATCCAGAAAGCGCGGATCGAGCAGCCGACCCGTATCCAGGTGGCCCATGGCCGCAATAAGCTTTTGCTTCAAGTGCGGGTAGCGGGCTTCCAGCTCGGCCAGCAAGCCCCGCACCATCTCGCGGACACCTCCCGTGCGCTGCGCACAGGCGCAGGGCGTGAGCGGCGCACCCAGACGTTCGACGAAAAGGCCCGTCGTATGCTCGGTGACATAAACCAGCGGGCGGATCAAGCGAAATTCGCGCCGGCTGGAATAAGTCACTGGCGGCAAGGCGCTGATGCGGCCGGTGAACAGGGCATTGCGCAGCAAAGCTTCGCAGAAATCGTCGGCTGTGTGTCCGAAGGCGATCACGTTCGCCTTTAATTCGCGAGCTACCTGGTAGACTGCCCGCCGACGGTACCGGCTGCAAAGATCGCAACCGTGCTCGGGTTGGGTTTGAACCAGACGCAAGGAGGGCGGATCCCGGAAGCAAATCCACTGGACCCCTTTGCCGGCCAGGTAGGCGGCGAGCGGCTCCAAGGACCTGAGGAACTTGCCCTGTTCGATGGTGAAGGCGCAGACGCTGAAGCGAACTGGTGCGCGCTTTTCCAGCCGCAGGATAGCCTCGAGCAAGGTCAGCGAATCCTTGCCTCCGGACAAGGCCACCGCCACCCGATCCCCCTCGCGGATCATGCGAAAGCGAGCGATGGCCTCGCCGACCTTACGCAGCAAGGCTCGCTCCAGGTTCACATCCCATTATAGGTTAGTGGTTGGGTCCTAATGATTAGAACCGGTGTTTCCCCCGCTCGGGAGATTGCCTTCCGCATCCTGCTGCTGGTAGAGCGGGGTGGGTACGCGGCAGATTTGCTGGCCGCCCGCACCGCCCGGCTGCAAGCGCGTGACGCCGCCCTGGCTGAACAGATCGTGTTGGGTTGCTTGCGCTGGCAAGCTCAACTGGACTGGTTGGTGAAACAATTTGGCGGCCGCGAGCCCTCGCGACTAGACACCGAGGTTCGGATCGCCTTGCGCATGGGCATCTACCAGCTCCGTTACCTGGATCGCATCCCGGCCCACGCCGCCGTAAGTGAAAGCGTGGAGCTGGTCAAGCGGGCAGGCAAGCGATCAGCCGCCGGGCTGGTCAATGCGGTTTTGCGCAAGGTCAACCGGGAGGCGGTGACTTTTCCCGACCGGGCCATAGAACTGTCTCACCCCGCTTGGCTGCTTGAGCGCTGGGAGCGCCACTACGGGCCCGAGACCGCTGCCCTCATCGTGCAAGCGAATTTGCGGACGCCCGAAACCTATGTGCGCCTGCCGGCGGGCTGCGCGGCTCCGGAAGGCGCGAGGCTCCAGCCCACCGAAGTGGCTGGTTGCTACCGTTTGGTGGAAGGGCGCGCCGGTAGGCTGCGCATCCAGGATATAGGCTCGCAGGCGGTCGTTGAACTGCTGGAGCTGGCCCCGGGCATGAGCGTGCTTGACGTTTGCGCGGCACCGGGAAACAAGACCGCCCAGATGCTGGAGTCAGGGGCTCGTGTGTTTGCCTGTGATCTGCGCTGGAGCCGCTTGCGCCGGATGAAGCAGCTTGGCTGCTTTTTGGTAGTTGCCGACGCCGCCGTCGCCTTACCCTTCGGTGTTCGCTTCGAGCGCATTCTGGTTGACGCACCCTGCTCGGGCACCGGTACGCTGGCCCGCAATCCTGAAATCAAATGGCGGCTGACGCCGGCCAAGCTGGAGGAGTTGCAGCAGCTACAGGTGCGCATTTTGCGCAACGCTTTGGGATTGCTGGCTCCGGGCGGATTGCTGGTCTATGCCACCTGCTCGCTGGAGCCGGAGGAAAACGAGCAGGTAGTGGAGAAAGTTCTGGGCCTCCCCCCAAATCGGGTCCTGCGGCGCTTGCCCGGCATCCATCCCGGCGATGGGTTCTTTGCCGCTGTGATACGATCGAGTTAGCCGACGATGGTGCAGATAGTGCCCTCCATTCTTTCTGCCGATTTCGCGCGCCTGGCCGAGCAGATTGACCAGGTCGAACAAGGGGGCGCCGGGATGTTGCATTTGGACGTGATGGATGGCCATTTTGTGCCCAATATCACGATCGGTCCCCCTGTGGTGGCTTCTATCCGCAAGGCCACGCGCATGCGGCTCGATGTGCACCTGATGATTAGCGATCCTGACCGCTACATCGCGGCTTTCGCGGAAGCGGGCGCCGATCAGATTTCGGTTCACCAGGAAGCTTGCGTTCACCTGGACCGGACGCTGCGCTCGATCCGCGAGCGGGGTTTGCCCGCGGGGGTGGTCTTGAATCCCGCCACACCGGTTACAATGCTGGATGAGGTTCTCGATATCGTTGACTTCGTGCTGGTCATGAGCGTAAACCCGGGCTTTGGCGGCCAGGAATTCATCCCGGGCGCGCTACGCAAGATTCGCGCGTTGGACCGTCGGCGCCGTGAGCGAAACCTTCCCTTCTATTTGGAAATTGATGGCGGGGTGAACAAGAACAACCTGGCTGAGGTGGTGCGCGCCGGCTGCGATTGGATCGTCATGGGCGCCAGCATCTTTCATTCGCACGATCCGGCCGCCACGGTCGCTCAGATGCGCGAAATTGCCCGGGAGGCGACTGCGGTACGGGTTTAATGCCGCGGAGGGAGGCTATGGGAGTGAGAAGGAACTGGTTGGCCTGCTTGACGGCGCTCTTGCTTGTGCTGGCGGTGGCCAGCGGCGGTTGCCGCCGCCGTCGCTACGAGAACCCCATCACCAAGGACACCCACCAGCCCGACAAGATCCTCTTTGACAAGGCTATCGCCGATATCGAGCGCGGGCGTTACGAGATCGCGCGCCTGACGCTGCAAACCCTGATTAACACTTACGACACCAGCGAGTATCTGGCCAAAGCCAAGCTAGCTATCGCCGACAGTTGGTACCGCGAGGGCGGCTCGCACGCGCTGGCGCAAGCCGAAGCCGAGTACAAAGACTTCATCCTGTTTTATCCCACCTTGGAAGAGGCGCCCGAGGCGCAGATGAAAATCTGCATGATCCATTACAAGCAAATGGAGAAAGCTGACCGCGATCAGACACACGCCTTGCGCGCCGAGGAAGAATGCCGGCAGTTGTTGGTGCAGTTCCCCAACAGCAAATTTGCGCCGCAGGTCGAGCAGATCCTGCGCAACATCCAAGAGGTTTTGGCCGAACGCGAGTTCCGGGTGGGCAGCTTTTACCACACCAAGGGCAGCCACGCTGCGGCCGCCAACCGCTTGCAAGGGCTGGTGGATCATTATCCGCTTTACAGCAAGGCCGATCAGGCGCTCTGGGCACTGGCGGACTCCTACGGCAAGATGGGCCCTCGCTTCCGCTCTAAACACATCGAGGCTTACACGCGCTTGGTACGCGATTATCCGCTCAGCCCGCTGGCTGAAGCCGCCAAAAAGCAGCTTCTGGCGATGGAACAGGAAGTGCCAGAGCCGGATCCGGTGGCCTTGGCGCGCATGAAGTATGAGTTGGAGCACATGGAAAAGCCAGGGTTGCTGAGTCACTTTTGGGGCATTTTCCGCAAGAGTCCCGACGTGCGCATGGCGGCTAAGTCTGGCTCGCCGACCATGGAAACTTTCCGGCCTCCTTTGCCTGCGACTGTTCCGGCAGCCGCCACGGCTAGCGGCGTCACCGCGGAGGTGACGGTGGCGCCAGTCACAGACTCGACGGCTCTAGATACCCGGCCGGACGCCCGGCGCGCGGCGCCCGCCAGCAAGCCGGAATCGGGAGCGCAGCCCGAAGCTCGGCCACCGGCCCCCTCGAAACCATGAGCCGCATCCTGCTGGCCGACGATAGCCCTCACGCGCAACGCATGGGCGAGCGCATCCTGCTGGAGGAAGGCTACGAAGTGGTTACCGTTACTGACGGCGAGACGGCTCTGATACGCCTGGCCGACGTGGATCCCGACCTCGTGCTGGCGGATGTCTTCCTGCCTCTCAAGTCGGGCTACGAGGTCTGCGAGCACATCAAGAGCCATCCCCGCTACCGTCACGCCCGTGTGGTGTTGCTGGCCGGGCCGCTGGAGGCGGTAGATGAGCAAGAGTTCCAGCGTGTGGGCGCCGACGGCTTGCTGAGGAAGCCATTCGAAGCGTCGCTGATGCTGCAAACGCTCAGGCCCTTAATTGAAGCGGCGCGGCAGGAGCGTGACCATCTGCCGGTTGCGGTTCCGGAATCGGTCCCGCCAGCCGTTGCCGCAGCGGTCGAGCAGGCGCCCGCTGTGGCCCGGGTGGACCCAGAGCGCATACGGGCTGCTATCACCTTGGCTTTGGATGCGGCCCTGCCTGTGCTGGCAGAGCAGCTCAGCCAGCGCCTTTCCGCCGCCGTGGCGCCCGCCCTTGACGCGGCCCTGCCAGAGATGATCGAGCAACTGACCGAGCGCGTTCTGGTCGCACTGAAAGAGTGAGCAGATCGAGACATCAAGCGGCGGCTGCTCCGCTTGGCGTAGCCGGAAACTTGAGGGCCTGCTCGATCAGTTGCTGCTGTTCAATCAAGTGTCGCCGGTGTGAGCCGGTGGCCGGGCTGGGGCTCTCCGGGCGCCCTATGTACCGCAACCGCCGCTGGCTTGGGGCTAGCAGCGGATCCAGGTGCTCTTGTACGAAGCGCCAGGCCCCCATGTTGCGCGGCTCCTCTTGCACCCACACCACCTCGACCGAGGGTTCGTAGCCGGCCAGTAACTCGCGCACTGGCGCCTCAGGAAACGGGTAAAGCTGCTCGATGCGAACCAGCGCGACCTCGCTAGCCTGCGAACGCTGGCGCCCGGCTTCCAGCTCATAGTAGATCTTGCCGGTGCAAAGCACCAGGCGGGCCACGGCGGCTTGCGCTGCCGGAGCTGCGTCGGGCAAGATCTCGCGGAAGCCTCCCGAGGTCAGCTCTTGAATTTGCGATACGCAGCGGGAGTGCCGGAGCAGGCTCTTGGGGGTAAAGATGATCAGGGGCTTGCGCAGGGGATGGCCGCCGGCGCCGTAGACCTGCCGGCGGAGTAGGTGGAAATACTGGGCCGGCGTGCTGGGGTAGACCACTTGCAGATTTCCCGCCGCCGCAAGCTGAAGAAAGCGTTCGATGCGGGCGCTGGAATGCTCGGGGCCCTGACCCTCGTAGCCGTGCGGCAGCAGCAGAACCAGGCCGCTCGGCTGGCCCCACTTGTGTTCGCTGGCTGCTATGAACTGGTCAATGATGACCTGCGCCCCGTTGGCGAAATCACCGAACTGTGCTTCCCACATCACCAGCGAATCCGGGTCGGCGATCGAGTAGCCGAATTCGAAGCCCAGCACCGCGTTTTCGCTAAGCAAGCTGTCGTAGACCTCGAAAGGCGCCTGGTCCGGGGACAGATGTTGCAGTGGGCAGTACCGGTGCCCGTCCTGGTAGTCGTAGAGGATGGCGTGCCGCTGGCTGAAGGTCCCGCGCGCGGAATCCTGCCCGGACAGCCGCACGGGCACCCCCTCCAGCACGAGGCTCCCGAAGGCCAGGGTTTCGGCCAGGGCCCAATCAATCGGTCCCCCGTCCCGCACCAGGCGGCTGCGCCGCTCTATAAAGCTGCGCAGCTTGGGGTGCGGGTGAAAATCGGCCGGGAAGCGCGATATGCCGTCGGCCACCTTTTCCAACAGGCCCGGCTCGACTGCGGTCTGGGATCCCTGCGGGCGTGGCGGTCCCGGTTGTGGGGAGGCGATCAGCTCGATCTCAAACGCGACGCCGCCTTGTTGTGCTATTTGGTAGGCTCGCTCCAGCCGCTCTGCGATGCTCGTCCTCTTGCGTTGCACTTCTTCTTCGCTAAGCAAGCCGTCTCGGATCAAACGGCGGCTGTAAAGGCTGGCCACGGAGGGATGTTCGCGGATGTTGCGATACAAGACCGGCTGGGTGTAGCTGGGGTCATCGCTTTCGTTGTGACCGTGGCGGCGGTAGCAGAACATGTCTATGACGACGTCCTTGTGGAACCGCTGGCGGAACTCGAAGGCCACCTGCACAGCCCGCAGGCAAGCCTCCGGGTCGTCGCCGTTGACGTGAAAGATGGGTGCCTGCACCATTCGTGCGATGTCGGTGGCATAAGGCGAGGAGCGAGCTTCGCTAGGCGGCGTGGTAAAACCAATCTGGTTGTTGATTACCAGGTGCACCGTGCCTCCCGTCCAGTAGCCCTCCAGTTGGGACAGGTTCAGGGTTTCTGCCACTACCCCCTGCCCGGCGAAAGCGGCATCGCCGTGGATGAGCACCGGTATGACTTGCTCCCGGCGCAAGTCGCCCCGGCGATTCTGCCTGCTCCGCACGACCCCCTCCACCACCGGATCCACCGCCTCCAGGTGACTTGGGTTAGGGACAACAATGACGGCGATCTGGCGGCCGTTGGGGTAGCTGCGCACGCCACTGGCGCCCAAATGATACTTGACGTCGCCTGAGCCTTGAATGCTGTCGGGATCTTGCATCTCAAATTGAGCCAGAATCTGCTCGACGGGCTTGCCGACTATGTTCGCCAGCACGTTGAGGCGCCCGCGATGGGCCATTCCGATGATGGCTTCTTCTACACCCAGGGCCGCCGCTCGCCACAGCAGTTCATCCAGTATGGGGACAAGGCTTTCGGCGCCTTCCAGCGAAAAGCGCTTGTGGCCGACGAAACGCGCGTGTAGGAAGTGCTCAAGTTCCTCGGCTTCCAACAACCGGTCCAAAATGCGCAGGCGGGTCTCGCGCTCAAGCGGCCATTGATTGGCTTGCGGTTCCATGCGCTGCTGGAGCCAGTGCTTCTGCTCGGGGATCTGGATGTGCATGTACTCGCAGCCGATCTTGCCGCAGTAAGTGCGCCGCAGGGTTTCCAGAATTTCACGCAAGGTGGCCACTGGGTGCGGGCCCCCGGCGCCCAAGGCTTCAGCCAGCGTCCCAGTTATGAAGGGCCGGTCCAGGTCCCAGATTGTCAAACCATAAGTGGCCGGATCCAACTCCGGATGGTAAACGGCCGTCGAGCCCAGCGGATCCAGATCCGCCACCAAGTGGCCGCGCACCCGGTAGGCGTTGATGAGCTGAAGTACGGCAGCCTCCTTGGCAATTTCAGGTAAGCGATCGCCGGCGTTGGGCAGGCAGGCCTGGCGGTCTGGCTCCCAGCGGACCGGACGGTGTGGGATCCCAAGGTCGGCGAAAATTTGCTCGTAAAAGCCTTCTTCACCGTTGAGCAAGCTTTCGACCTTGGCCAAGAACATCCCGGACTCGGCGCCCTGTATGATGCGGTGGTCGTAAGTGCAGGAGATGGTCATTACCTTGCCGATGCCCAGCATTGCAAGCACTTCAGGCGCTGCGCCCCGGTATTCAGCCGGGTAGTCTATGACGCCGGTGGCGATGATGGCGCCCTGGCCCGGCATGAGGCGGGCTACCGAAGCCGCTGTGCCAACCGTACCCGGGTTGGTGAGCGAGATGGTGGTGCCCTGCAAATCCTCCGGCGCCAGCCTGCCGGCGCGAGCGCGCGCCACCAGTTCATCGTAGGCTTCAAGGAACTGACGGAAGTTGAGCGAACCGGCGTCCTTGATGTTGGGTACCAGCAAGGTGCGGGCGCCCTCCTTGCCCGGCAGGTCCACAGCCAAGCCGAAGTTGATGCGTGAACGCACCAGCCGATAGGCTTGCCCATCCTTTTCCACATAGGCGTGGTTAAGGACCGGGAAACGCTTTAAGGCTTGCAGCACCGCCCATGCAATCAAGTGCGTGTAAGAGATCTTGCTCTGATCGCCAAGAGTCCGGTGCTGGTGGATGATGCGCCGGTTCTCGTCCACCACCTTGACTGGGATGGTTCGCTGCGAGGTGGCCGTGGGAATCCGCAGGCTGGCGTTCATATTGTCTGCGATGCGTGCGGCGGCGCCTTTTAGGGGCACCAGCTCGCCCTCCGCCATCGCGCTCTCAGAGGGAGCGGCGGCGCTGCTCGCGGTGCGCGTCTCGGCAGCTCGGTCCTCGAACTGGCTGCGCCAGCTCGGATCCACCGTCTCCGGCTCGCGGCGGTACTGTTGTCGTAACTCTTCTTCCAGCCAGCAATTGATACCCCAACTGCGGGGAGTGGAATCTGGCATCGCGGGCCCCGCTCTTATGATAGCCGAGCAGGCCCGCTTGGCTGCCGGTTTGTTTCAATGTGGGGGTCCTAGCCGGCGGCCGCCGTCTGAGCCGCCAGCACCGAATTCAGATGCCTCAGGCTGCGCTCGGCTTGCTCCGGCGTGCCGCACTCAACCGAAAGGACCCCATTGAAGTTATGCTTGCGCAGGATGGCGATGACGCGCGCCCAGTCAATGACCCCATCCCCGCAAGCGCATCCCACCGGGGTGCCGGTGACCTTGCCCCGCTCGGCCTCCGCGTGCTCGAAGGAGATGTCTTTGGCGTGCATGTGCACCAGCTTGCTGCCGATGCGATCCAGGGCTTCGTAGATGTCGGCCCCGGCCAAATAGGCGTTGCCGGTGTCGTAGTTGATCCGCAGCAAGGGGTGGTCCACCAAGCCGGCGATCTTGAGCAGCCCATCGGTCGTCTTGGATATTTCCTGGTGCGGTTCAATGCCGATGGCGATGCCGTACCGCTCGGCTACGCGCAGCACGGTCTTCAAGGTGTAGCGCATTAGCAGCCAGACCTCATCGTCGGTGATCCAAGTCGGCCGATAGGACTCGTCGGTGTTGACCACGGGCGCTCCCAAAACGGCTGCAAACTGGATGGCGCGCTGCAAATACATTACGCTCACCTCGGGGCGCATCAGCGGGCAATGCGCGCTGAGGGCGGAGGCTTTGACGCCGTGGCGGTCCAGAATGTCTTTGATGAAGTGAGGATCCTCCTCCATCGAAACCGAATGGTAATACCCCGCCTCGCTCATCAGCTCGCGTCCGGTATGCACGAGCGGCTCGACGTACTTGTAGCCCATTTTGGCTGCCAGCTCGACGCCCAAGGCGAAGGGCTTTTCCGAGCGGCGGATGAATTCCAGGTTCAAGCCTGGCTCGATGGCCATGGTCGTTTCTCCTCGTCTGGCATGTGCCGCCAGCAGCGGCGATTCCCTTTATAGAACCTGGGGCAGGGTGTTTGCAAGGGCGCTGGCCGCCCGGCCGGGGTTGACCGCCCGGCACGCACACGCTATGATGAAGTTGACCGGCTGGCGCAGCGCGGAAAGGCCAGAGGCTCGGCTGCGCCGAAGGAGGTTTCATGGGTCCTTTGGGCTGGCAGGAAACGCTGTTTATCTTCCTGCTCGCCTTGCTCATTTTCGGTCCGAAGAAGCTGCCCGAGCTGGGGCGGAACATCGGCAAAGCGATTACGGAATTCCGGCGCGCCTCCAGCGAGCTGAAGGCTACCTTCGACCGGGAAATGCGCAGCTTGGAGCAGGAGAATCAGTCCCTGCAAGAAGTAACGCGCAGTTACGACTACGACTATTCAAACTACGATTACAATTACGACTCAACCTATTACGACAGCGGCAGCGACTCCTCCAACTATGACGCCTCGGGCGAGGCGGACGCAGATCAGCAAGCCGCCGCTGTCGCCTCATCCACCGACAGCGTATCCGCACCTCAGGGCGCTGAGTCAGAATCCGGCACGATCGTGGCGGAAGCCACGGGCCCCGAGCCGCCTTCGGCGCCTGAGGCATCCAGCCCCGAAGCCCTCGACCCGGCAGCTATCCCAAAGGCCAGCGAAACGCCGGCCGCCGATTCTTGAAGCTGGGCGAACCTGATACCGACCGACAACCAGCATGCAGTTTGAAGAGGACAGGCGGGAGGAGCCCGTCTCCGGGCCAGGCGAAGCAGCCCCCTCTGAGGGCGGCGGCATGGGCCCTTATCGCGAAGATGGCAGCTACGACCTGGAGGAAGCCGCATCGGCAACCGAGCCAGGGGAAGCTTCCTCCGTTTTGACGGCCGGTGAAGCCGAACAGCCGCCTGCTCCGCCGCCGCCACCCAAGACGCCCGAGGAAGAAGAAGAGGAGCAGATGCTCAGGATGTCTTTCCTGGAGCATCTGGAGGAACTGCGGGCGCGCATCATCAAGAGCCTGGCGGGGATCGGGGTGGCGTTCCTTTTCAGCTTGATATTCGCTAACCAGCTCTGGCTGATCATCAGCGAACCCGCGGCGGACGCCTTGCGCCGCATCGGCATTCCTGATCCTCGGCTGGCCCAGATCAAGCCGATGGAGGTCTTCTCCATAGTCTGGGTCAAGTTGCCCATGTTGACGGCGATCTTTTTGGCTTCTCCCTGGGTCCTGTACCAGGCCTGGGCCTTTATCGCGCCCGGCCTTTACCGGCGCGAGCGGCGCTGGGCGGGGCCTTTTGTGATATGTTCGGCAGGCTTGTTCATCCTGGGCGGCTTGTTTGCTTACTTTGTCGCCTTTCGCTTTGGCCTGGTCTTCTTGCTGGGCATAGGGCGCGATATCCGTATCCAGCCCATCGTTTCGGTCACCGAGTACTTTGACCTGTTTGTGAACGTGATTCTGGGCGTGGGGCTGGTGTTCGAGCTGCCTATCCTTATCTTTTTCCTGACCCTGCTAAGGATACTGAGCCCGCGCTTCTTGCTGCGCAACAGCCGCTACGCCATCCTGATCATCGTCATTCTGGCTGCCCTGATCACGCCCACCCCCGATGTCTTCAATCTGATGTTGTTCTCGGTGCCTATGGTGCTGCTTTATTTCGTGGGCGTGTTTGCCAGCTATCTGCTGGTTTTGCACCGCGAACAGCGCAAGTTTCCCTGGCGAAAGGTGCTTTACGGGGCGGGCGTCATCTTGTTCGCCGTGGCCGGTCTGCTTTGGCTGGCGGTGGCTCGCCACGGCTACCGGCTGGTGGGCCGTTGGCCCTTCCTGACTCGCTAGCTTTGCCCGGGGTCAAGTGGAACCGGCTTGCTATGCTGAAAATTTGAAGCATGGCGCAAGTGTTTCCTTTCCGCGCTTATCGTTACAGCGCTAAAGCGGGGCCGCTCGAGACGCTGCTGACGCAGCCTTACGATAAGATCACGCCCGCAATGCAAGCGCGCTATCTGGCTTTGAGCCCCTATAACCTGGTCCGAATCGAGCTGGGACAGCGGCTGCCGGGCGATAGCGCATCCGACAACGTTTACACGCGCGCGGCCGCCTGTCTGAAGGAATGGATCGCAGCCGGGATCTTGGTGCAGGATGCCTCGCCGGCCATTTACCCTTATTTTCAGGAGTTCGAACTGCCGGAGGGGGAGGGGCGAGCGGTGCGCAAGGGATTCATTGGTTTGGGGGCGGTGGAGGATTACACGGGGGGTGTGGTATACCGGCACGAGCGGACGCTGGCCGCGCCGAAACAGGATCGCATGGAATTGTTGCATCACACGCGCGCCCACACCGGCCAGATCTTCATGCTTTACCCCGACCCGCAGGCCCGCGTCGAAGCCTTGCTCGAGGAAACGGCCACCCAGCCGCCCCTGGCTGAGCTGCGCGACGAGTACGGCGTATGGCACCGGCTGTGGCGCATCGAGCAGCCCGAGGATATCGCCCGCATACAAGAGCTCATGCGGGACAAGAAGCTCCTTATCGCCGACGGGCACCACCGCTATGAAACCGCCCTGGCCTTTTACCGCGCTCATCCCGAGTTGCCGGGCGCAGACCGGGTCATGATGACTTTCGTAAATCTGCACTCGCCGGGCCTGAAGATTCTGGCTACCCACCGGCTAGTCAGCGGCTTGGAGGGCTTCGATCCGGCGGGTTTCTTGGAGAAAGCGGGCAGGAATTTCCGCGTGCGTAGGCTCAGCTCGCTGGAGGCCTTGCGCAAGATATGGTCCGAACCCGCCGGGCAACTCGCGCGCATTGCCGTGCGGGCCGCGGCCCTGGATGGCATTTACCTTTTGGAGCGTGACCGCGGGGGGCGTCTGCCGCTGGAGATCTTGCATCAGGAGCTAATCCAGGGCGTGCTCGGCATTAGCGAAGAGGCAGTGCGTGAGCAAAGACACTTGCAGTACGTGCGCGGAGCTGAGCCAGCCCTGCTGGCCGTCGAGCAAGGTGAAGCCCAGCTTGCTTTCTTGCTCGAGCCGGTTCCGATAGAAGAAGTGGCGGCAATCGCTTTTAGCGGCGGGCTAATGCCCCAAAAGTCCACCGACTTTTATCCCAAGCTGCTCTCCGGTATTACGATTTACCGGCTGGGCGAGTAAAGCCGTTCAAGTCTTGCGGGGTATTGACCGATAAGCCATCAGGTGGAGTGGGCCCCGCAAATCCGGGCGCCAAGGACCGGCTCGGATAGCCCAGCGCACCACAGGCGCGTGGCCACGCTGGCTGCTGAACTGGCTCGCCGGCTGCGCGTCAACGCGAGCAATCCGCGTGGCCTTGAAGCCACGCGCCTGTGGGAGGTGGCGGAAGCGTTCGTGACGCGGATTGAGGCCTTCCCGCCGGAGCCCGGCCGATTGGACCAGATTTTGGACGAGATGAACTGGCTGGCCCAGCAAGGCCGCCTGGATCCGGCGGCCACCGCCGCGCTGGCTCGCCTGGCTTGCGTGCGCATGGAAGATCTGCTGGCTACCGTACATCGCCTGCCTGTGTTTCCCGCCGTAGCCGTCAGGGTCCTCGGCGTGGCCGGCAGCGACGAAGCCAGCTTCGAGGAAATCCAGCGCCTTGTCAGCTCCGATCAGGTGCTGGCGGGCAGGATTATCGAAGCCGCCAACTCGAGCCTGCTGAGCCCAGCCCGCCCGATCAGCACCATACCTCAGGCGCTCAGCTACATCGGGCTGGAACGAACCCGTCGTGTGTTGTTGGCGCACGTGTTCCGCCCCTTATACAAAGCCGGCGGGCTGGAGCCTATGTGGCGCCACTCTATCCAGATGGCGATCGCAACCGAGCGCCTGGCGAGCTTATCGAAGCTAGCCCCGCCCGAGGAAGCCTTCCTGGCCGGCCTGATGCACGACATAGGCAGGCTCGCGCTGCGCCGGATGGGAGGCGCCGAGGCGGAGCTTTACGCTCGCCTGTGCCAATCCGGTAGCGATGCCGTTTTTGCCGAACTGATCTTGTGCGGTTTCGATCACGGCCTGGCCGGAGCTGAAATCCTCCGCGGCTGGGCCTTCCCGGCGCACTTGGTGGAAAGCGTGCAACGTCACCATGCTCCGCTCGGTTGCAGACAACCTCTGGCGTGGTTGGTATACGTGGCCGAAGGCATGGCGGATCCGGACGGCCAGGAAGCTCCAGCCTGTGAAGAAACCCTGCGCGCTGCCTTTGAGCGGCTGGGTCTGGATGGGAGCCAGTGCGCCCCGCGCCAAGAACCCGAGAGCGCGCTGCTGGCGCACCTGTTAGAAGCGGCCTGAGCGGCGACGAGGCCAGCCCAGGTTCTCGTACCATTTCAGATTGGCGGTGGCGGCGCCGATGCAGGCGACATCCGGGCGCCTATCCAGGTTAAAGTCGGCCACCACGCAACTGGAGGCCGCCATCTCACCGGCGTCCAGTATCTGTCGTCTCCAGCGCTCGCCCGTAGCGTCCTCGGCGTAATAAATGTAAACGCTGCGTCCCTTGCCACGGAACCCAGCCAGAATCTCGTCCCGGCCGTCGGCGTTGAAGTCGGCCGTCTCCAGCGCGTGAGCCTCCACCAAGGAATCGTCAATCACCAGGCGCCGCCAGCCCTGACCGGCGGGCAAGTAAACGACCACCTGATTGCCGTGCCAGGGTTCCACGCTGGCCAGAAAGCGGGTGCGCCACAGCTTGCCCACGCTAATCTCGCTGGCGCCGCTGCGCGGCCACGGCTGGGGGTTGCCGTCAGCTAGATGGGAGCGGCGCCAGTTGCCGGCTTCCAGCTTGAAAAGGTCAAGGCCGCGGAAACTTGCGGTTAGCACTTCCTCGCGCCCGTCACCGTCGAAGTCCGCGACGGCGATGCCGTGCAGTACGCCTTGCAGTTCCTCGGAGATAAGCTCGCGCTTCCAGGCGCCTGGCCGGTAGAAAACCAGCGGCACCGGGGCCTTGTAATCGGGTGGCTCAGCCAGCGGGCCGGCCAGCGGGGCGTTGATGAGTACGCCGGGCTGCTTGCCCTCGATGGCTGCCCAACGTAGCCGGTGTGAGGTGGGCAGGCGATCAATCTCACGCACCGTCCAGGGCTGACGGGGATCGTCACGGGCCTGTAAAATAGCCACCTTGCCAAGGCTGTCGGAGGGGCGCATGGAGAATTCCGAGGCCAGTACGATCTCCGGAATTCCGTCGCCGTCGAGGTCGGCCGCGGCCAGGTTAACCGCGCTGCGCAGGCCGCTGGCGATCACGTGGCGCGACCAGTGCGGGTTCTCGTACCAGGCCAGCTCGTTCAGCCCGCTGGCTAGGGCGATCAGGTCCGGACGGTGGTCGCGATTCAAATCCACTGCCGCCACCTGGTAGCCGCCGGTTAGGCCAACGGCGATTATATGCGGGCGGAAAGTGGCTAGGCTTGGGAGCGGCGCACTTGCTGCCGCCTGCCAGCAAAGCAAAGCAATCAAGATTGTGTGCCCTGTTTGCAACTCAGTTCCTCCCTAACCAGCGCAAGCGGAAGTTCAGCGAACGGCTTTGGCCGCCGTAGAAGCGCAAGAAATTAGGCGAACCCGTGTTGTTGTTAACAGTGTCGTAGTTGCGATGATTAGTGATGTTGTTGAAGCCGGCTCGCAAAGCCCAGCGTTGGCCTTTGAAAAGGAAGCGTCGCTCCACGTGCAGGTTCAGTTCGAAATAAGGCGGGAAGCGGCGCTCGTTTAACTGGCCTACTAGCCGGCCTTCCTCGTCCTGGATCGAGAAGGGGAAACCGTCGTGTGCCTCGAGCAGGTAGGCCAAGGCCCAGTTACGCCGGAACAGAGGCAGATAGCCCCAACTGAGCAGCCGATTGGGAGCGTCCCAGGGCATGCGGCCCACGTTACGGGTTATGATGATGGGATCATCCACATTGATATCCACCACGGCGTTGGAAAAGGCCCGGGCGCGCGTGTAGCTTGCCATCCACTCGTACTGCTGGCGGAAGGTGTGCCGCACGGCCACTTGGAAGGAGTCAAAAACATCGCGGCGCAGGTTGGTGAGGCGATAGATGGCGTCGAAGGGCATGCCGGGGAAAGCCAGGCTGAGCTCATCCGGCGGCTTTTGCTGCCAGGCGAGAATATTATCGTAAGTCAACCCGTCGCGGCCGCGGCGGCGCAAGAAAACGGCTGCCAGATGCAATCCTGCCCCCAGCCGTTGTTCTACTCCCACGTTCCAGTTCCGATAACGAGGCCTTTTCAAGGCACCCTGGGGTACCTCAAAAATGGAAACAGCCGGGCCGCGGGTCACGGTCCCGTTGCGCGCGTAGTAAGTGGTGAGCGAGTACTGATCTAACGGCCGGGTGAACACGCGCAGGCTGCCTGTTTCGTAGATTACGCCGAACCCGACAGAGAGCTTGGTGCTCTCCAGGCCGAAAGGCGCCCACGCCAGGCCCAGCCGCGGCGCTAGGTTGTGCCGGCTTATCAAGCGATCCCAATCGTAGCGCAAGCCGGCTTCGATCAACAAGCCCTCCCGCAGACGCCAGGAGTCCTGGGCGTACCAGGCTGCTTCCAGGTTGGAGCGTGCCAGCCTGCCGCTGCCTCCGAAACGCACGACGCGCAGCACCGTGTAATCGGGCCGGTAATGCTGGTAGCCGGTGCGCCGCGCATCCTGCCAATAGTGCACGCTGGCCAGGTCGAGACCCAGCTTGAGCTGGTGGGTACCGGCGAGCGCAAACGAGGGCAGAAAGAAGCCGGCCAGATACTGTTCCCGGCCCGCCTTTCGTACCATGTCTGCGAAGTAGTTGCCGCGCCGGCCCTCGGGCAAGATGTGCAGGACTTCCTGGCCCTGTGGAATTTCGCGCCCGAAAGTGCGGGTGGCGGCGAAGCCCAACTCCAGCAAGGCGCCGCGACCCAGATAGGTCTGGTTCTTTAGGTGAGCGAACCATTGGCGCGAGCGCCGGTCCACGGTGGTCTCCCAGGGATCTAGGGCTGTCAACCCCGTCCGTGGCGCGGTCCAGGCATTCACCAGCACGCCCGTGTAAAGAATGCTGGCAGGGGTCAGATTGAACTGGTTGCGCAACAAGTTGCTGAAGCGCCAGCTCGAGGTTCGGTCTTCGCCCTTGGGCAGGTCCTCGACCACATGCTTGAGATAGTACACGTCCAGGCTATCGGAAAACCATGCGCTGCCCTTGCGAATCGGCCCGGAAATACCCAGCCGCGGCGACCAGCCGCCGATGACCAGCCCCTTGCGGTTTTCCACCCCCGGGATGAAATTGGTGGCCCAATAGCGCAGGCGATCGTCGCCGGCAGCGGTCTTGATGGCGAGCGCTCCCGCCGCGCCTTTGCCGTACTCGGCGGTGAGCGCACCGGTGGAAACCTCCATGGAGCGGACGCTGTCCACGCTCAGGCGCGCTTCAAATCGCCCGCTAAGCGGGTCATTGACTTGAAAACCGTCCAGCGTGTAGTAAACCTGTTCCTCCGGCGCACCGCTCAAGTGCAGACCGCCCCGCGCGTCCTGAACGACTCCGGGCATGGCCCGCATAACGTTGCGCAGGTTACTGCTGGTGGGGTAAGGAACGGCCTGGATCTCCACTGCCGTCATGCGCTGCTGCAGCACGCTGCGATCAGGGTCAATCGTGGGCGGGGAATATGCCACCGTGACGCGCTCAAAAACTTCCTGCTGGTGATTTAACACCAGCGTGATTTCTTCGCCCTCCTTAATCTTCAGCGCCTGCTCCGGCAGGCGAAAAAATCCCGTACATTCGGCCTTGATCAGGTATTCGCCCGCCTGCGGCAACTGCACTGTGAAGGCGCCGCTGGCGTCGCTGACGGCTTGCCAGCGACCGGGCAGCGAAGGATCGCTGGCACGCAGGCTGATCTGGGCGCCCGCCACCGCCGCGTTGTTTTCATCCACGACCTTGCCGTTGACACGCACACCGGCCGCTGCCACTTGGCAGAGCGCAGCACACACCACTAGCAGCCCCGGCAACCCCTCCACGATACCGCCACTGTTGGCCAATATACAATCAGTTTTTATGCGGATCCAAGCTCTTTACGCCGGCCCGCCAACGCGCCGTCTGGCGCTGGGCTTGGTGCTGGTCGCCGCTGCGGCCGCGCAAAACTCGCCCCACTTGGGCAAGGTGCGCCAGCTCACCTTTGGTGGCCAGAACGCCGAAGCCTACTGGGCGCCGGACGGCCGCCGCCTCATCTTTCAGTCTACACGCGAGCCGTACCGCTGTGATCAGATCTTTACCATGAACGCCGACGGCTCCGGCCTGCGGCTGGTTTCCACCGGCCAGGGCCGCACCACCTGCGCATATTTTCTCGCTGACGGCCGGCATGTGATTTATTCTTCAACCCACGAAGCGGGCCAGGAGTGCCCGCCGCCTCCGGATCGCAGCCAGAGTAAGGTTTACGTGTGGCCCGTGTATCCGGACTACGACATTTATCTGGCCACCGATCAAGGACGCATCCTGAAAAAACTGACCAGTGCACCTGGCTACGACGCCGAAGCCACGGTTTGTTGGAAGACGGGGCGCATCGTTTACACCTCACTGGCCTCCGGGGATCTGGATCTTTGGGTGATGAATGCTGACGGTAGCGGCAAGCGGCGCATCACGCGGCGGCTGGGCTATGACGGTGGGGCCGTGTTCTCGCGGGATGGGAGCAAGCTCGTGTGGCGGGCGCACTATCCTAGCGACCCGGCTGCCCTCGCCCAGTACAAACAACTTCTGGCGCGCAACCTCGTCGCCCCCAGCAAGGTCGAGATCTTCTTGGCCGACGGCGAGGGGCGCAACGCGCGGCAGCTAACCAGCTTCGGTTGCGCCAGCTTCGCGCCGACTTTCACTCCCGACGGCAACAAGATCGTGTTTGCCTCCAATCTGCACGCCTGTGACACGCGCAACTTTGAGCTGTATATGATGAACCTGGACGGTAGCGGTCTGGAGCGCCTTACCGATTTCGGCGGCTTCGTTTCCTTCCCTGAGTTCTCGCCCGATGGCAATTATCTGGTATTTGCTTCCGACTGGCAGGCCAAGAGCCGCTACGAGTTCAATATATTTGTGGCCGAATGGAGATAGCGGGGGCTAAATTGGAGCGGGCAGACTACGATTTGATTATTGTGGGGAGCGGGCCGGGCGGCTATACGGCGGCCGTACGGGCCGGCCAGTACGGCCTGCGCACGGCGATCGTCGAGAAACGGCCTCGCCTGGGCGGCACCTGCCTTCTGGTAGGCTGCGTGCCCACCAAGGCGCTGCTGCATGCGGCCGAGATCTACCAGCAAATGCGCGAGGCCGCCTCCGACGGCATTGTTTGCGAGAACCCTCGTTTGGATTTTGCCCGCATAATCGAGCGCAAGGAGGAAATTGTCAGCCAGCACGCGCGCGGGGTCGAGTTCTTGATGAAAAAGAACAACGTGGAGGTTATCCGCGGGGAGGCCAGGCTGGCAGGAAGCCAGCGCCTGGAAGTGCGCACCGAGCAAGGCCTGCGCACGCTACAGGCTCGCGCGCTCATCCTCGCCACGGGCTCGGAGGCCCGCATGCTTGCCGGCCTGAAGCCGGACCCGGAGCGCGTGCTCACCAACGTGGAAATTCTCGAGTTACGGCAACTGCCTGCCTCCCTGCTCATCATCGGAGGCGGCGCCGTGGGCGTGGAATTCGCCTCGATGTTCCAGCGCTTCGGCACCCGAGTCACGTTGCTGGAAATGTTGCCGCGCATTGTGCCCCTGGAAGACGAGGAAGTCTCGCGCGAGCTGGAGCGGGTCTTCAAGAAAGCAGGCATCCGCGTGCAGACAGGCGCGCGCGTCGAGCAGGTCGAGCTCAACGAGGACGGCGTGCGCGTGACGGCCCTGCTGGGCGGGGGGCAGCGGGAAAGTTTCCAGGCCGAAAAGGTGCTGGTCGCCGTTGGCCGCCAGCCGAACACGGCCGGCATAGGGCTGGAGAACACGCGCGTCGAACTGGAGCGGGGGCTGATAAGGGTTGATCCGCGCCAGCGGACCGCCGAGCCGGGCTTGTACGCCATCGGCGACGTGGTGGCGGGCACTCCGCAACTGGCGCATGTGGCGGCGCGCCAGGGCCTGGTGGCGGTGGCCGACATCGCGGGCAAGCCGGCGGAGCCGGTGAACCCGCGGCGGATTCCGAGCTGCGTTTATACCGAGCCCGGCGTAGCCAGCGTGGGCCTGAGCGAAGCGGAGGCCCGTGCGCAAGGCTACCGGGTGCGCGTGGGGAAGTTCGCCTTCCGACCCAACAGCATGGCCACTATAATGCGGCGCCACGAAGGCTTCGTGAAGGTAGTCAGCGAGGACCGCTACGGCGAGATTCTGGGCGTGCATATCATTGGGCCCAAGGCGTACGAGCTGATTGGCGAGGCCGTGGCGGCTATGGCGGCCGAGGCCACGGTGGAGACCATGATGAACACCATCCACGCCCACCCTACGCTCTATGAAACCCTGGGCGAAGCTTTCAACGCTGTTTACGGGCTGGCGATAAATGCGTGAGCCGGGCAGGCGCGTGTGCCAGGTGCAAGAGCTGGGACGCCTGAGTTATGCGGCTGCGCTGGAGTTGCAGCGACGGTTGGTCGAGCAACGCAGGCAGGGTCTGATACCCGACCAGTTTCTGCTGCTGGAGCACCCGCACGTCATCACGCTCGGCCGCAATGGGCGCCCGGAGCATCTACTGGCGCCCCTAGAGATCTTGCGGCGAGCCGGGATCGAGTTTTACCACACCGAGCGCGGGGGTGATATCACCTATCACGGGCCCGGGCAGTTGATCGGTTACCCGATCCTGAACTTGCGCGAATGGCGCCAGGATGTGGTGGCCTACGTGCGCGCTCTCGAGCAGGTCATCATCGAGGCGCTGGGCAAGTTCGGTCTTCGGGCGGAACGCGTGGCCGGTCGGACCGGCGTGTGGGTGGATGGGCGCAAAATCGCCGCCATCGGCGTGCGCATCAGTCGCTGGATCACTTCGCACGGTTTCGCCCTGAACGTTTCTACGGATCTGAGCTATTTTGGCTACATTGTGCCTTGCGGGTTGAGCGCTCCGGTCACTTCGATGGCCGAGTTGGGGGTGCGAGCCACGCTGGGCGAGGTGATGGCTGCGCTGGTTCCGAGTTTCGGAGACGTCTTTGAGTGCGAGATGATAATGACAGCAGTGCCGGGGGAGCAACAAACATGATTGACGTAGTAATGCCCCAGATGGGGGAGAGCATAGTCGAGGGCACGCTTACCAAGTGGCTCAAGAAGCCCGGCGAGCGTGTGGAGCGGGACGAGCCGCTGTTTGAGATTTCCACTGACAAGGTGGATACCGAAGTGCCTTCGCCCGCGGCGGGAACACTAGCCGAAGTGCTGGTGGCCGAAGGGCAGACAGTGCCCATCAACACTGTGGTGGCGCGGATTGACGAAGCTGCGGTCGCCGATCGTGCGACGCAGCCTGGGGCTGAAGCCGCCGCTGCGGCAGCGGTCGAAGCTGCGCCCAAAGCGGCGGCCGAGCCAGCTCCCGCCGAGGTTGTCTCCGGGGAGGTCGGCCCGCTCTCGCCGTTGGTGCGGCGGCTCTTGCGAGAACATAATCTGGATCCCCGGCAAATAAAGGGCACGGGGGCCGGCGGCCGCATCACCAAGCAGGATGTGGAGGCTTACTTAGCGGCCCGAGGGCAAGCCCCGGCAGCGCCCCCGCCTGCTCCCCCAAGTGAGCCTGTCGCCATTGCTGAGGAGCCCGCGGCAGCGGCTGCTCCCGCCGAAGCCATGCCCTTGCCGCGCGCTGAGGCGCCCAAGGTGCGCATCGAGCCGATGAGCATCATGCGCCAGAAGATCGCCGAGCACATGATTCTTAGCCGGCGCACTTCCGCCCACGTCACTACCTTCCACCGTGTGGATATGACCGCGGTGGCTCGCATGCGGGAACGCTTCAAGGAGCAAATCCAGCAGCGCTACGGTTTTTCGCTCACCTATCTGCCGTTTGTCACCCGGGCCGCCGCGCAGGCGCTGCGCGCCTTTCCCCTGTTGAATGCTTCCATTGACGGGACCAACATCGTCTACCACAACGAAATCAATATCGGGATTGCGGTGGCCCTGGAAGGGGGCTTGATCGTTCCGGTCATCCGCAACGCAGACGAGAAAAGCGTGATCGGCTTGCAGCGGGCCATAGTTGATTTGGCTACCCGCGCCCGCTCCCGCCAGCTCAAGCCGGACGAAGTGCACGGCGGTACTTTTTCCATCACCAATTTCGGCAGCTACGGCAGCCTCACGGGAACTCCGATTATCAATCAGCCGCAGGTGGCCATTCTGGGCGTGGGGCTGGTCGAGAAAGCGCCGGTCGTGGTGGATGAGGACAAGATCGCCATCCGCTCAGTCTGCCTGATGTCGCTCACGTTTGATCACCGGCTGATTGACGGCGCCCTGGCCGATCAGTTCATGTTGAAGATCAAGGCGGTGCTCGAAAACTGGTCCGAAGAGGTGCTCTGAGCAGGGGGCGGGTTTACGCCAGTCCTTCAAAAAGCACCGTGCTCAGGTAACGCTCGCCGGAATCGGGCAGGATCACCACGATAGTTTTCCCGCGGAACTCATCTTCGCGGGCCAGCCGAACGGCGACAGCCACGGCCGCGCCCGAGGAGATGCCGGAAAGTATGCCTTCCTCACGCGCCAAACGGCGCGCCATTTCAAGGGCTTCCTCGTCGGTGACCAGCTCGATCCGATCAATGAGAGAAAGGTCGAGGACTTCGGGCACAAAGCCTGCGCCGATGCCCTGAATCCCGTGCCAGCCTGGGCGAAGCGGCTCGTGGCGCAAGGTCTGGGTGATCACCGGGCTGGCCGCAGGTTCCACGCCCACCGCCAGAATCGGCTTCCCCCTGACCTGCTTGATGTAGCGGCTAACGCCTGTGATGGTGCCCCCGGTGCCGATGCCCGCCACCAGCACGTCCACCGCGCCCTCGGTGTCCTCCCAGATCTCGGGTCCGGTGGTCCGGAAGTGGATTTCCGGGTTGGCCGGATTCTTGAACTGCTGCGGCATCACGTAGCGATCCGGATCTTGCGCCAGGATTTGCTCGGCTTTTTCGATTGCTCCTCGCATGCCGCGGGCGGCCTCGGTAAGCACCAGCGTGGCCCCAAAGGCGCGCAGCACCTTTCGTCGCTCCAGCGACATTGTTTCCGGCATCACCAGCGTGATGGGGTAGCCGCGGGCGGCGGCCACGAAGGCCAGGGCGATGCCCGTGTTGCCGCTGGTCGGCTCGATGATTTCTTTGCCCGGGCCCAGCAGGCCTCGCCGTTCCAGATCCCAGATCATTGCCGCGCCGATGCGGCACTTAACTGAGTAGCCTGGATTGCGGCCTTCGATCTTGGCCAGCATTGTCACCGGCAGCCCAGCCGGTATGCGATTAAGCTTCACCAAAGGTGTACGGCCGATGCTTAAGGAATTGTCCTGGTAGTACATATAGGTAGCCCCTCTTGCAGAATGCTGGCGCCTGCCTGGAGCCGGAACTCGCCCGGCGATTTTCGGCGGCGCCTCAAACATCAAAAATCTCGATGACGTGTTCCAGCGAGCGCAGCGGATCTTTCACTGGGGAGTATTCGTGGGAGACGTAGCCCTGGAAGTTCAGATCGGCGATAGCCTGGGCTATAGCACGGTAGTTGAGCTCCTGGGTTTCGTCGGGCTCGTGGCGGCCGGGGTTACCTGCCGTGTGGAAGTGACCGATCCACTGAATGTTGTTGCGGATGGTGCGGATGATGTCGCCTTCCATGATTTGCATGTGGTAGATGTCGTAAAGCAACTTTACCCGCGGGGAGTTGACACGCTTGACGACCTCCACTCCCCAGGCCGTGTGGTCACATTGATAGTCGGGATGGTTTACTTTGCTGTTGAGCAGCTCAAGGCAAATGGTGACGCCTTTGTCCTCGGCCTGCGCCTTGACGCGGTTCAGGAAGGCGACGCAGTTCTCGATTCCCTGCTCGTCGGAGAGGCCGCGCCGGTTGCCCGACAAAGCGATCACGTTGGGCGCTCCAAACGCCGCAGCCCGGTCAATCATTTCCCGGAAACCGGGTTCGATCTTGTCGTGGGCTTCGCGGCGGTTGATGCCGTCGGTGAGCGAATGCCCGCCGGCAGGGGCCAGGGTGGGGATCAACCCGTATTTTTTCAGAGTGGGCCAGTCCTGAGGCGGGATCAAGTCCAGACCTTTCAGACCCAGGCGTGCGGCCTCCCGGCAGATGTCTTCCAGGCTCATGCCCTTGCCGAAGCAGCCGCGCGTCGCCCCTTGCTTCAAGCGGCCCTTGCGGGCAATGGGCTGGGCGGGCAGCCGGCCAGCTAGCCAGGGTGAAACAGCCAAAGTGCGCAGTAAAGTTCGGCGTTCCATGACCGGATTGTGCCACAGGCGGACCCCCCTGCGCCACCCCCTCGATCTAAGGGGTTGGCCCGGGCTTGCGCCTTGCGGGACCTCTGCTATCATGAAGCCAGATGAGCCTGCTCTCGCAAAGGTTGCAGCTCAAGCTGGCGCAGAAGCAGATCCTTACCCCCAGCCTGATGCAAATGGTCGCCTTGTTACAGTTGAATCGGCTGGAGCTGAGGGATCTGATCGAGCAGGAACTCGCCCAGAATCCGGTGCTGGAGGAAGCTGACGAGGATGCCGGCGAGGAGCTGGCCCCCGAGGAAATCCAAGCCTTGCTGGACGCCGAAGATGAACGCGGGGAGCCGGCCGACAAAGCCGTGCTGGAGGCGACCGATCGTATTGAGGACGCAGGCCCGGATGAGCTGGTGGAGGGCGTGGAGGCCGAGGCCGCCGAGGCTTCGGCTGAGGCGGCCGAAAGCCAGCCAGCCGCTGAGAGCAAGCCGCCAGACCCGTTCGAAGAGATTGACTTCGGGTCGTTTTTCGAGGAGTACTTAGATCCTAGCTACCGGGCTCCGGCGGCAGAGGAGATCGAACGGCCGGCTCTGGAGAGCTACCTGTCGCAGCCGGTAACGCTGGCCGACCACTTGCGGGCGCAGCTCAGCATGCTGCCGTTGGAAGAGGCCGTGCATGACGCTGCTGACTCCATCATCGGCAACCTCGATGAGAACGGTTACCTGACGGCCTCGCTGGAAGAAATCGCCGCCGGGGGCGGACACAAACTGGAGACCGTGGAAAAAGCCCTGGGCGTGGTGCAAGGGTTGGATCCGGCGGGCGTAGCGGCGCGCGACCTGCGCGAGTGCTTGCTGTTGCAACTGGAGAGCCGCAACGGCCGGGGCGGCGTAGCCTGGCAGATCGTCTCCGAGCATTTGAAGCTGGTCGAGAACCGGCATTTGAAAGAGCTGGCCAAGGCTTTGCACCGGCCCCTGGAACATATCGAGATCGCCTTGAAGGTGATTCAGAGCTTGAACCCGCGGCCCGGCTTGCGCTACTCCGGTCCCGGCGCGCGGCCCATCGAGCCCGACGTTTATTTCCTCAAAGAGGGCGATGAGTACATCGTTCAATTCAATGACGATGATTTGCCCCAATTGCGCCTGAATTCTCGCTACCGGCGGTTGCTGGAACCCGGGCAGGAGCCGGACAAGCAGGTGCGCGAGTACATCAAAGAACGCTACGCCTCGGCTTTGCAATTGCTCAAGAACATCGAGCAGCGCAAGCAGACCATCCTGCGGGTTTGCCAGAGTATTTTGCGTCGCCAGAAGGCCTTTTTCGATCACGGGCTGGATCATTTGCGGCCCATGATGATCAAGGAAGTAGCCGAAGAGATCGGCGTGCACCCCTCGACCGTAAGCCGCGCCGTAGCCAACAAGTACGCTCACACGCCGCAGGGAGTCTTCGAGCTGCGGTACTTCTTTTCCGAGGCGGTGCAGGGGCCGGCGGGAGCGGCCATCCCGCTGCTGACCTTGAAGAGAATGGTAAAGAAAATGATCGAGCAGGAAGACCCCGCCCACCCACTCACCGACGAGCAGATCGCCGCCCGCTTGAAGGCGGCCGGGATCCACGTCACCCGGCGCACGGTGGCCAAGTACAGGGAGGATATGAAGATTCCGTCCACGCACCAGCGACGCGTGCGGCATTGAGGCGCACTTCGGCCGGGATCCGGCCGGTTGAAAACGGGGAGGCACCATGAAGGTTTACTACACGGGCAAAAGCGAGAACCTTACAGCCGATCAGCAGCGCAAGATCGAAAGCAAGTTTGCCAGGCTGGCCCGCATGTTGGACATGAAGCAAGGCGAGCGTGAGGCGCACGTGATTCTCAAAGCTGAGCGTCACGTGCACCAGGCGGAGATAACGGTGCGCTTTCACGATCACAACCTGGTGGGCGTAGGGGCGGGCAGTGACGACTACCTGGCTATGCACGAGGCCTTGGAAAAGCTGGAAAAGCAGGTGCAAAAGCTGCGCGAGAAATCGCGCGACCTCAAGCGCAGTCCCCGCGAGGAATGGATGCAGGCTGCCGAGGCCGAGCCAGAAGAGAGCGAGGTCGAGGTGCAGCCGGGGCGGCTGCTGCGCATCGTTGACAATCACGCTGGACGCAAGCCTTTGACCCCGGAAGAGGCGTTGCTCGAGATGGACCGGGATCGCGATTACCTGGTTTTCCAGGACGCACTAACCAACCGCCTTTGCGTGCTGATTCGGCGGCGCGACGGTAATTTCGATCTGATTCGCACGTGAGCTCGCCTGGCCAGAACGCTGCCGGCAGGCAGGGAGGAGGGGCCCGCGGAACCCGCCGCGGGGCCCGGCCCCGCATCCCCGAGTTAATAGTCATCACCGGCTTGAGCGGCTCCGGCAAAGGCACCGTGCTTAAGTGCCTTGAGGACCTGGGCTACTACTCGGTGGATAACCTTCCCATCCCGCTGATTCCCAAGTTCGCCGAGCTCACCCGCGAGTCCCCCAGCATACGCGCCGCGGCGATGGTGGTGGATATTCGCGAACGCGAGGCGTTGAAGGAATTCCCGGCTGTCTACAGGCGTATCAGCCGGCAAATTCCCACCCGGTTGGTCTTTCTGGAGGCCGACGACGCCACCTTGGTGCGCCGCTTCAGCGAGACTCGCCGGCCGCATCCGCTGGGCTCCTCCCGCTCGGTGTTGCGCAACATCCAGGCGGAGCGCAAGTTGCTGGCGCCCATCCGAGCCCTGGCGGATTACGTGCTGGACACCTCCAAGTTCAACGTACACGAACTGCGGGGGATGATCGAGGAAACCTTCGGCGGCGGGCGCGATCAATCGCGCATCATGATTCAAGTGACCAGCTTCGGTTACCGCTACGGCGTGCCGCCCGATAGCGATCTGGTTTTCGATGTGCGCTTCCTCCCCAACCCCAATTACCTTCCGCAATACCGCAAGCTCAGCGGGCGCCATCCGCAGGTGGCGCGCTACATCCGCTCGTTCCCGCAAACGGTGGAGTTCATCCAGCGCATCTCAGACCTGCTTGTTTATCTGCTCCCCCATTACATTGAAGAAGGCAAGAGCTACCTCACGATTGCCTTTGGCTGCACCGGCGGCCGGCACCGCTCGGTGCTGATCGCCGACGAAATTCGCAAACGACTGGTCCGGGCGGGCTACAAGGTCAAGGCCACGCACCGCGACATCGCACGGGGCTAGTCACGCCGCGCCATGTGCGCAAGGGCTTCCCCGAGCATCTCAAGTTCGTGCGCCCGTACAGCCTCAAACGGCCCGGCCAGCAGCCCGTTGGCTTCCGGCGGCGGCTTCCCGGCGCGCAGGGGCCGCAATCGGGATCCAGCTTCGCAGTGGCGTTCGGTGAGCGGGTTGCCTCATTTGGCCGCCTCCAGCGGAAGAGGCGGCGTTTCCAGCCACTTCAAATTGAAACGGTAGTAATTCCTGCTGGAGATCAGGTGGATCAACCCATCCCGCGACTGGCATACGGCCAGGTAGCCGCGCGGCTCGGCGTTTTCGCGATTCATCAGGAACTTCGCTCCGTCCAGGGTCTCCACCTCGCGGCCCGGCCCATCGTCGCTCACCAGTCGGACCTTCGGCCAGCTCTTGCCCTCATCGTACGACAGCGCCGCGAACAGCCCGCGCACGGGACGCCGCTTGCCGCTCGCGTCACTAACCATCACCGGTTCATTGGCGAAACTGGCAAACAGTAGCGGGCCTTCCTTCAGCCGGATGAGCACCAGGCGCTGGCCCCCGCCGATAGGAGGCCAGAGGGATGGCGAGGAGCGCCAGGTCTTGCCCATGTCCGCTGAAACGCTCTGCGGCATTTTGCCATTGATATCCTGCCCCCGCCCGAAGGCGAACAAACGCCCGTCTTTGAGCTGGACGCAACCGGCATGGATGCCGGCGATCGTACCGCCCGGATCTTCCCAGGTCTGGCCGTTGTCCCAACTGATATGGACCGCCGAGCCCGCTGCTCCTCCAGGTCCTGCGTCGGCAGTGAACAGGATGGCTCCCTCGCGCGTGCGAATCACGTTGGGGATCACCTGGTGCCGGGTGACGTGCTCGGGCAGAATCAGCCTCGGGCGCGACCAGGTGACGCCGTTGTCGGTAGAAGTGCGCATCACCACCGCCAGCGGACCCCAGGTGGCGGCGGTAGAAAGCCCGTTGAAGTGATAAAGCGTTTTCGAACCGTCATACCACAAGGCCGGCGCGTGATCATTGCGGTCGGGAGCGTCCCAAAACGGCGAGGCTGGCTCCCACTCGTCTGAGCCCCGGCGCAGGCGGCTGGCCGCCATGGCCAGTTCACGTCCCCTCTCGGTAACCGTGGTGTACCAAATCGCGAGCAGATCGCCGTTCGGACACTCCGCGATCGCGGCATCGTGATTGTGATGAGAGTATAACGGTCCTTCGGATCCCGGGGGAATTTTCACGTAAGGCACGGGCCCGAAAAAGTGCGGCTTTTTCATGTCCACGCGGCGAGCCGTTTTCAAAGGCCGACCTTGCCGCACGTTCCTCTGGTAAAGCTCGGGGCCCGGTGGCGGCAGCGGGCGTGTGGAGGGCATCTCGCCAAGCACGACCCGGAACCCGATCATCCAATGCTTGTCCTCGGGCAACGTGCCCATACGGTTGGCCGAACGCATGTAGAAAGCGAACGTGGAGTGACTGCCGCCGCGTGTCACCTTGAAGTCGCCGCTGGCGCGCCCCACCGGGTCCCTCTGTTCGCCGGGCTCATACGGACCGTACCAATCCTCGCACCACTCTTCGACGTTGCCGTGCATGTCGTACAGCCCCCACGGATTTGGCGGCGTCTTGCCCACGTGTAACAGGGCCACGCTGTCGCGGCCCCGGCTTCTGCCAGGCGCCGGATACCAACTGTTGTCGGGCTTGTTGAGATACACGGCGGGCAGCGTATCTCCGGTGGAGAACGCCGTGGTGGTCCCGGCGCGCGCGGCATACTCCCACTCGGCCTCCGTCGGCAAACGGTAGGGCAGGCCCTCCTTCTCTGAAAGCCACTGGCAGAAGGCTTTCGCCTCGTGCCAGTTCACAAATACGACGGCTTCATCGTCGTCGATCGAAAATCCGAACTTGCCCCGCAGGTGGGCGTGGCGCGGATCAAAACGTTCGTATTGCGCGTTGGTCACTTCGTAAACGCCCATGTAGAAAGGACGCGTGATGCGCACACGGTGGACCGGCCGCTCGTCGTAATCGCCTCGTGCGGGAAGCCAGACGGCGCGCTTGCCGTCCGCCTCGGTGACCTTCAACAGCGCGTCGGCCAACCTGGCGTCATTCCCCATGAGGAACTCGCCCGGCTCGATGCGGACAAACTCCATGCCAATCGAATTGGTAAACCGCTTGCCCGTGGGCAGATCGGCTGCCCCGAGCGAACCGGCTGTTAGTAGAACCGCGATACAAATCCACAATTTCATTTCGTCTCCCTTTCAGCAATAGCTTCCCTCCGAGCCTGCCGGTCCGGCGCCACTTGAGTTGGTAATAGTACCGACAATATCACATCTAGTCTGGACCGGCGCCCACAGCTTGCCGCTGCCAGGCTAACCGGCCAGGCGGCTGAGATACTGGAAGGCTTGGCGCGCCACCGTCTCGCCGTCGGGCTTGAAATCGAACAGCTCAACCGAGAGCCACCCTTGGTACCGGCGCCGCTCGAAAGCCCGCAGCAGCTCTGCGAAGGGATAGTTGCCGCGCCCGGGCGCGCTGCCATCGTACTCGTTCAAGTGGGCGTGGCGTATCCATGGCCCGTATCGCTCGAGCAGCACGCCGACAGGCTCTTTTTCAGCCACAGTATTGTGCGTATCCAGGATGGTTGCCACAGCCGGGCTGCCGACGGCGCGCACGATCCGCAGCGCCTCTTCCAGCGTATTGACGACATTGCACAGATGCGGCGCCAGCGGCTCGATAAGAACCGTGACGCCGGCGCGCTCGGCGCGCGGTGCCAGCCAGGCCAGACCCTCGCTCAACCACGCACTGGCTTGCCCGACGCTCACTCCGCCGACAGCCTGGCGCTGCTTGCCGCTGCCCAGCACCAGCAGCGATCCCGGGCTGATTTCGGCCGCGAGCTCGACCAGACCCGCCAAATAGTCCCAGCTCCGGCGACGTACCGCTTCAACGGCTGTGGTCAGATGCAACCCCGGCGGGCTGCCGAGCAGCGAATGGAAAGCCGGGCAAGCCAGACCCTCGGCGGCGAGCAGACGCCGGATTTCGCGCCGACGCGCCGCCGGCAAAGACACCGGGTCCGGGTCCAGATGCGAAGGCTGGATTTCAATCCCCGCATATCCGATCCGCCGCGCGAGGCGACAGGCCTCGACGAAACCGCGCGGCGCGAAGGTCTCGCTGCATATCGCCAGGCGAGAGGGAATCAACTTCGCCGGCAGGGCCAGGCCGGCCAGAAACGCGCGGCGGGTGATCATTGCGATGCCTCGGGCTTCAATCCGAACAGCTCCGTGGCGTTGCGCCACCAGATACGCTCGAGATCCGCCTCAGGAAAACGCTGGCTTTCGATTTGCTCGACGATGAGCTGGGGATCCACCCACGGATGATCACTGGCGTACAGCAGCTTGTGCGGGCCTGCAAACTCCCAGACGTAACGGATGCCCAGTCCCAAGGGGTTCACGGTGTCGAACCAGACTTGCTTCAGATAATGGCTGGGCGCCCGGCGAATGTGCTGACCGCCGCGCTTGAGGACCGCCACCTGGTGATCCACCCGTCCGATTAGATAGGGCAACGCGCCGCCGGTGTGCGGGCAAACCAATTTCAACCGGGGATGTTTTTCTAGCAACCCGGCCAAGATGATCCGGCACAGCGCAATCGTCGTATCGAACATCAGCCCCAAACCCGCCGCCATTTCATAGCCCTGCGTGGCTTCATAAGTTACCGGACAGGCGGGATGCAACAGCAGGGGCAATCCGCGCCGCTCCGCTTCCTCGAAAAGCGGGCGGAAAGGTTCCTCGTCGGGGAAGCGACCGTTGATGTTCGAATACAGCAGGATGCCTTTGATGTCCGGCTTGGACGTCGCCCGCTCCAGCTCCTTGAGCATTGCTTCAGGGGGGTCAAAGGGCAAGACCGCCAGCCCCAGGAAACGGTCGGGATGCCGGCTGACCACGTCAGCGACGAAATCATTCAATTCCCGCGCCACCGCGGCCGAGTCCCTGCCGAATAGTTCAGGACCCGGATCGTTGATGCTGAGCGCAGCCAGGCGAACCCCGGCGCGATCCATATCGGCCAGCTTGGCCGCCACGTCTGTGTGCTTGGGTAGAACGCGCCGGCGCCAGGGACCCACGATCAGGTAGCGTTCGCCGGCCACGCGCTCGACGCGGGGCGAATCCGGCCGTTTCTCCAGCCAGCGCAGAAACTCCTCGGAAAACAAGTGGCTCTGGCAGTCAATACGCGCGGGCGAGGCGGCAGGGGCTAGACCTGCGACGCGGCTGACGGAAGCCGCCTGAAGGAAGCTGCGTCGCGTAGTTTGGTTCATAGCTGGACACCCGAATCAGATTTTCACACCGGCGCTGCCACGCGCTGACGCGAGGCGTGTCGCGCCCGCCACCAGCTCCATAAAGTGACCGCCGAGTCGTCGCGCTTTCCGCCGAAGAGCAGGCTGGCCAGGTAGCCGGTGACGGCCAAAACCACGTGCCCGGTGGCGCCGATGGTCAACTCGTGCCAAGGGTAGTTGAAGCCTTTCAGATCCAACCAGCGTTCGTTGCCCGAGGTCAGCGTGGCCCAAGCGGTTACCAGCACGCAGGCGGCTATGCCTGTATAAATGCCGCGGGCGTTGACCCGGCTGCTCAGGAAGGCCAGCAGGAATAGGCCCGCCAGTCCAGCGGATAGAATCGCTGAGGCGTTAAACCACAGCGCAAGCGCGCTGCCGGTGCCGTGGGCCAGGATTTCGGCCATCAGCATACCCAAGCCGCCGAAGACCGCCACCAGAATCTTGCCCATGCGCAGGCGCATCGCGTCGGTGGCCTGCGGGCGCAGGCGCCGATAGACGTCCTCCACGCCTACCATCGAGATGCAATTCAGATCGCTGGCTAGCGTTGACATCGCCGCCGCCATTAAGGCGGCCAGGAAGATGCCTGCGGCGCCGGGCGGAAGCTGAGTGGCCAGAAAGTACGGGAATACCTGATCTGCTTTGCGGATGTGAGCAGGCAGCGCAATCCCGGTGAGCTTGTAGAAAGACCACGTGCAGGTACCGATGAGCATGAACAGCGCCCATACCGGCACCGTTTGTAAAGCGCCGATGGCAATGCCCCGCACGGCCCCACGATCGCTGCGAGCCAGCAGGTAGCGCTGCACCAGGGTCTGATCGGCAGCGTATTTCTGCAAGTACCAGAAAAATCCGTAAAGGAGCAGCACGGGTATGGTGGCGCGCGAGAAGTCCCAACTGAGTTCGCCCAGCGAAAACTTCCCGTGAGCTGCCGCGACCTCAAACACGGCCACCGGTCCGCCGGGCGGCAATAGCAGGAGGAAACCGAGGGCCAGCAGGATGCCCAACCACATCACGAAGCCTTGCACAACGTCGGTCCACACCACGGCTTCGATGCCTCCCAGCACCGTGTAGAGTACAGTCACCAAGCCGATGGTGAGGATGATCGCGTCAATGTTCCAGCCCGTGACGCTGTTGGCGGTGAGCGCCACCAGGTAATAGACGAAGCCCATCTTGCCGAAGTGAGAAAGCGAAAAAGCGATCGAGCTGTAGATGCGGGTGGGCGTGCCGAAGCGGTGTCCGAAATATTCGTAGGCGGTCATGCGTACCGCCTCGCGGTAAAAAGGAATCAGCACGCGAGCCGCCAGCACCAGCACGGCCAGCAGCATGAAACCGGGGACCAGGTTGGCCCAGTTGCTGCCGTAAGCCGAGCCCGGATAGGCGATGAAGGTCACGCTGCTCACCAGCGTGGCCATCATGGACATTCCAATCGCCCAGGAAGGCACGCTGCGCCGCGCGACGAAATAAGCTTCCGTGCTGGTCTGGCGGCGCGCGAAGCGCAGGCCCACCCAGGCCGAGGCGACCACGTAAACAAAAACCAGCACCAAATCAACCCAGCGCATGGCAATCTTGTTCGGCAGCACTACCGCTCCGGTAGATCTCGCGAATGGCCGAGTTGTCCGCCTCCGCCCAGCCCATGGCTTCGGCTTGCTCGAGCAGGCGCTCGTGCAGCGCGGTGGCGGGAAGCCGGATCGCGCGCCGCTCGGCCTCCGCCAGAATCAAACGCACATCCTTGTGATGTTGGCGCAAGCGGGCCTCCGGCTGGTAGTCGCGCTCGATCATGCGCCGACCTTTGACATCCATGGCGCGCGAATAAGCCGGCCCGGCCTTCAAGATTTCCAGGGTGAGCGCCGGATCCAGTCCGCAGGCCTCGGCAAATGCCAGCCCCTCGGCCAGCGCCAACCGGTTCAAACCGAGAACCAGGTTAACTACCAGCTTGAAGCGAGCGCCTTGGCCCGGCAGGCCCACGTGAAAGACGCGCGGGGTGATTGCCCTCAGCAGATCGAGCGCTTGTTCGAAGTGGGTATCGGTAGCACCCACCATGAGAATCGCTTCGCCGCGGGCCGCCTGCGTGCTCGATCCTCCCACGGTAGCGTCCAGGTAGCCGGTGCCGCATGCCGCCAGCCGCCGTGCGAAGTCTTCCATCTCATCCGGAGTGCCGGTGGTGGTATCAATTACCAGCGCCCCCGGAGGCAGCTTTTCCAAGGCGGGCAACACTTGTGCGGTGACGCCGGAGTCCGGCAGGCAAACAATCACGCGATTGCTGCACTTGATCACTTCCTCGAGGCTCTCTGCGCTTCGTGCACCCAAGCCCGCCAGCCGGCGCCGGCAATCGGTGTTGATATCGTAGCCGACCATCCCGTAGCCCGCTGCCAGCAACCTTGTGGCCAGCGCGCTACCGAGCAAACCGGCGCCGACCAGACCCACCGGACGCTTTGCTGTCGAATGGGTTGTTGTTGAGCTGGGATCGCGGTTGCATACCATATCGTTCTGCACTATAGTACTGCCGAGAGGTGCTCATGAGTCGCGCTCGCTTGAGGCTTGCATGGCTTGGTTGCCTGGTTTTGTTTTTCTGGCCTGCTTGGCTCGCCGGCCAGCAGTTCCGTGGTACCATCACCGGGCTGATTTTGGATCAGCAGGGGGCTGTGATTCCGGGCGTGAAGGTAACCGCAACACAAGAGGAGACCGGCGCCAGATCCGAAACTCTCTCCAGCGGGGAGGGGCGCTACACGCTCCCCTTCCTTAGCCCGGGCGTTTATCGGGTGGAGGTGGACGCCCCCGGGTTCAAGCGTTACGTGCGTTCCGGCTTGCGGGTGAGCACCAACGAGCAGGTCACGCTCGACATCACCCTGGAGCTGGGTCAGACTACCGAAACGGTCACCGTCACGGCCGAGACTCCCCTGTTGATCACCGCAACTGCCTCCACGGGCCAAGTGATCAACCAACGCCACGTGGAGTACATGCCGTTGAACGGGCGCACGCCGCTGGTGCTGGCGCAATTGTCTTACGGCGTGATCCCTAATACCGACCCCCGCTTTTACCGGCCTTTTGATGACGGGGGGCCGTCGAATTTCTCCATGGGCGGCGCGCCCCGCCAAAACAACGAATTGCTGCTTGACGGCGCGCCTAACGCGAGCGTGGGCGGGGGCAACGGGTTCAGCCCCCCGGTGGATGCGGTGGAAGAAGTCAAGGTAGAGTCTTTCCAGGCTGACGCGGCCTACGGGCACTCGGGCGGGGGCACTGTCAACATCCTCACCAAGGCGGGCACCAACGCCTTCCACGGCACGATGTACGAGTTCAATCAGGTCTCGGCGCTGGGCGCCAATCTGTTTTTCGCCAATCGTGCCGGCCAGAAAAAGAATGTCAGCAATTACAACCAGTGGGGTGCTACGGCCGGCGGGCCAGTAATGCTGCCCAGGCTGCTGGACGGACGCAACCGTGTGTTCTTTTTCTTCGCTTACGAGGGCATCAACCAGAAGATGCCGCGAGCCACCAACACGACTGTGCCCACGGCTGAGCAGCGCGAAGGCAATTTCTCGAAATTGCTGGCCTTGGGCCCGGCCTACCAGTTGTACGACCCGGCCACGGGCGTTCGGGAAGGCTCCCGGGTGCGACGCCAGCCTTTTCCTGGCAACGTAATTCCCGGCGCGCGAATTCACCCCGTAGCCAGGAGAATCCTTGCATTCTACGACCTGCCCAACCAGCCCGGCAAGGCAGACGGTACTAACAACTTCTTTGTAGGAGCGGTGGGCGAATTCAACACTTTCGACAGCGAAATGGGGCGGCTGGATTTCAACCTCAGCTCCCGGCACAAGCTCTTCTATCAGTTCCGGCACAACGATCGCCTGTTGCGCAATGGCACTACGTTCAGCAATAACGCCACCGAGGCGACGCTCACGCAAATTAACTGGAGCACCGGCATTGACGATGTCTTTACCATTAGTCCCACCACGGTGTTGAACACGCGCTTGCACTGGCTGCGCAATTCCGAGCTGCGCTTGCCGCTGAGTCTGGGCTTTGACATCACGAGTTTGGGCTTTTCTCAGGCTTTGGCCCGCGAGTCGGCGGGAGCCCATTTCCCGCGCGTTACCGTCAGCGGCCTCGCAGAGCTGGGCAGCAGCCGAGGAGGCGGAATTTACAATCCTTACGATAGTTTCCAGCTTTTCTCGAGCTTGAGCAAGACCGTCAGCGCGCACACCTTGAAGCTGGGTGGCGAAGTCCGCCTGCTGCGGCGAAATCGCTACGACAAGGGCCAGAGTAGTGGCGCCTTCGAGTTTTCAACCAATTGGACACGCGGGCCGCTGGATAACTCGCCCGCAGCCCCGACGGGGCAAGGCCTGGCCTCTTTGTTGCTTGGCCTGCCCACAGGCGGTTACTGGGATGTGAACGCGGCCGAAAGCAGCCAGAACGCTTACCTGTCCTTGTTCCTCCAGGACGACCTGCGCCTGCGTGCAAGCCTTACACTGAACCTCGGCCTGCGCTACGAAAAAGAACTGCCTACTACGGAGCGGTTCAACCGCTCCACCAATGGGTTCGATTTCAACTCGCCAAGCCCGATCTCCGCCCAAGCGGCTGCGGCTTATGCCAGGAATCCGATTCCGGAGATACCGCCCTCTGCTTTCAAGACCATGGGCGGGCTTACGTTTGCCAGTCCTCAACTGCGACGGCTTTTTGAGACGCCTCCAGGAGTTTTCGGACCGCGTGTTGGTTTCGCTTGGACCCCGGGGACGCTCGGGGGCAAAACGGTGCTGCGGGGCGGCATGGGCCTTTTCTACTTCCCCCTGGATCGCCCGGGCACCGGAATTGACCAGACCGGATTCTCCCAACAGACGCCCGTGGTGCCCACCCAGGATAATTACCTCACGCCTTATGCCACTTTGAGCAATCCTTTCCCGGACGGGATCTTGAAGCCGGTAGGCTCGGCGCTGGGCTTGGCGACTTACCTGGGGCGCAGCGTGGGGTTCTTCACGCCAGACGTCAAACCCGGATATTCGCTGCGCTGGAATTTTAACATCCAGCGTCAGCTTCCCCGTAATGCACTGCTGGAGCTGGGTTACCTTTACAACCACGGGGTTCGTTTGTCGCTCAACCGCCAGATAGATTTCGTTCCGGCCCAATACCTGAGCACCAAGCCCGTGCGGGATCAGGAAGTCATTAACCGCCTTACTGCGGCGGTACCGAATCCATTTGCAGGACTGATGCCAGGCACGACGCTAAACGGAGCTACCATTCAGCGCTCCCAACTTTTGCGTCCCTATCCGCACTTTACAGGCATCACTGAGCGTACGACGCCTGTGGGCGGGTCTTACTTCCATATGTTACAGGTGCGATTTGAAAAGCGGCTGTCCGAAGGCGTGCAACTGCTGGCCAACTACCTTTATTCAAAGTTGATCGAGCGCCGGAGCTGGCTTAACGATTGTGATCCCCTGCCCGAGAAGCGGATAGCCTCCGACGATCGCCCGCAGAGGCTGGTAATTAGCCTGAATTGGGAGCTTCCTTTCGGTCAGGGCAAGGCACTGGGCAAGGATGCCCCGCGCGCGGTCCGGGCGCTGATTTCCGGTTGGGTAATAAATGCCATTTACACCACGCAGCCTGGCTCGCCGCTGAGTTGGGGTAACGTGATTTACTACGGCGGTGATCTCAAGCTCAACCCGCGCCGCATTGATCAGGCTTTCGATGTGACGCGGTTCAACCGCAATCCCCAGGAGCAGCTCGCCAACAACATTCGCACTTTCCCCTCCCAATTTGCCAACCTTCGCCAGGACGGAGTCAATAACATGGACCTCTCCGTCGTCAAGGATAACCGCATCGGCGAGAAGATCAACCTTCAATTGCGCTGCGAATTCTTCAACTTCATGAATCATCCTTCTTTCAACGCGCCGAATCTTTCCCCGACCAGCTCAGCCTTCGGCACCATCACCAGTCAAGCCAACCTGGCCCGAAGCACGCAACTGGCCCTGCGGTTGGTATGGTAGACGGGAGGCGCCGACATGCGAAACTTGGGAATTCTTGTCGCGATCGGGCTGACCGCCGCGGGACAGGTGTCCTTCCGCCCAAGCCCCGGCCAGATCGAAGTCTGGCTCGGCGGCCAGCACTTTAGCAACCTTTATTACGGAGACAAATGGGCGAAGCCGTTCTTGCATCCGCTCCGCAGCCTGTCCGGCATCCCTGTGACGCGCGGGTATCCGGTGGAGGAAATCGAGGGGGAAATCAAGGACCATACCTGGCATCACGGCCTTTGGTGGGCGCACGGCGATATCAACGGCGTTGACTTCTGGCGCGATTTAGGGCCGGAGAAGACGGGCAGGATAGTGGTCCGATCCCGGCCGCGCACAGCGCGTGACGCGCTGGAGCTCAGCGCTGAGCTGGTGACGCCGCAAAAGCAGGCGCTGGGCAGTGTGCTGGAGAGGTTCCGCTTCGAGCGTCGCGGCGCCAACCACTTGGTGGACGCCTTTATCTCGGTGCGGGCTGACCGGGGCATCCCGCTGAAATTGGGCGACACCGAGGAAGGCACCTTCGCCATTCGGCTGGCAGACGAGTTCCGCTTGGAGCGTGGCGTCACCATGACGAACTCGAACGGCCAGTCGGGGCGCGACATCTGGGGCAAGCGCGCGCGCTGGGTGGATTACTCGACGACAATCCGGGGTCAGGCGGTGGGCGTCATCGTGCTCGATCACCCGGCGAACCCCAAGCATCCTACTTATTGGCACGCGCGCCATTACGGATTGTGTTCGGCGAATCCTTTCGGCGAGAGAGATTTCGAAAAGGATAAGACGCGGGACGGCAGTGTCGGAGTCCCGGCCGGCGGCAAGCTGGATTTTCGCTACCGAGTTATAATTCATCCGGGCCGGCTCAACGAGATTGATCCCGAGGCCCTGTTTCAGGAATTCGCGAGGGAGGTGAAGCCGTGAGGAGGCGTCATTTTCTGATGTCCGGCGTGGCCGCCGCGCTGGGCAAGAAGGCGGTGGCGGCGAGCGATCAAGTCAATGTGGCTATTATCGGGGTCCGCGGCCGCGGGCGTTCCTTGGCCAACGAGTTCGCCGCTCTGCCAGAAGTTAACGTAGCTTACTTGGTGGACGTGGATGAGAATGTACTGCGGCAGGTCGCCGACGGCTTCGAGAAAAGGCATAGCAAGCGTCCCCGTTTGGTGGGCGACATGCGACGCGTTTTTGAAGACAAGGGCGTTGACGCGGTAGCCATCGCCACGCCGGATCACTGGCACGTGCCGGCGGCCCTGCTGGCCTGCCAGGCAGGCAAGGACGTTTACGTGGAAAAGCCGCTGGGGCACAATGTGCGCGAAGGGCGGATGTTGGTGGAAGCGGCCCGCAAATACGGGCGCGTCGTGCAACACGGCACGCAGGCTCGCAGCAGCGAGGTGGTCCGGCAAGCCATCGAGATGGCGCACACGGGCAAGATCGGCAGGGTCTTGATGGCGAAGGCCTGGAACGTGCAACTGCGCCGGCACTTGGGCCACAAGCCGGACTCGCAGCCCCCGCCGGGCGTAGATTACGACACTTGGGTGGGACCGGCGGAGTGGCTGCCGTTCAACGAGAACCGGTTCCACTACAACTGGCACTGGCACTGGAACTTCGGCACGGGTGATGCCGGCAATGACGGCGCGCATCAGATAGACCAGGCTCGCTGGGCGCTGGGTGTGGACTACCCACGGGAAGTCTACGGCATGGGGCGCAAGCTGTTCTTCGACGATGACCAGCAAACGCCCGACACCATGGTGGTCGCCTTCAACTACCCCGACAAGGTGCTTATGTGGGAGATGCGCATCTGGAATCCCTACAAAATGGAAGGGGTGGATAACGGCGTAGCCATTTATGGGACCGATGGGATGATTCAGATCGGCCGCTGGGAAGACGGCTCAGCTTTCAAGGTCTTCGATCGCTCGGGCAAGGTGGTCGAATCGGGCCGTCGCGATGGAGGGACAGCCGAATCGCACGTGGCCAATTTCGTGCGCTGCGTGAAGACTCGCCAGAAGCCCAACGCCGATGTGGAAACTGGGCACCTCTCGGCGCTGCACAGCCATCTGGCCAACATCGCCGCGCGCACGGGGCGTTCGTTCACCTTCGACGCCAGCAGTGAGAGCATACCCGGCGATCCGGAAGCCAACGCGCTGCTAGGCCGCAAGTACCGGAACCACTGGGGCACGCCGCGCGTGGCTTAGCTCGCGCGCGGACTCTCCAACAGCAAGCCAAGCCAGCCCCGTGGCGGGCCTAAACTGTAAGCATGGCGCCGTTATTGTACGCGATCCTGATTCTTGCGGACCTCCAAGCCGCACCTTCCGAACGCGCGCGTCAGGTGGTCGAGCTGCTGCTGGCAGAAAAATACACCGAATTGCATGCCGCCTTTAGCGAGCAGTTAAAGGCCAGCTTGACGTTGGATGCCCTGCGCACTCAGGTAGGCCCGTCCTTGAAGCAGTTAGGGAAGCTGGACAGCCTGGGCGAAGCTACCGTACAGAAATCGGGCAATCTTGACGTGGTAGTCCTGCCGGCCAGGTTCGAGCTGATGACGATCAACATTGTGGTAAGTCTGGACCCCGAAGGTCGCGTGCGCGGGTTGTTCTTCCGCCCACGGGAATCCGAAGGAGCGCGCTGGCAACGCCCAGCCTACAGCCAGCCCGACAAATTCTTGGAGCGGGAATTGAGCATCGGGGAAGGGGAATGGAAGCTGCCGGGAACGTTGACCTTGCCCAGGCAAGCAGGGCGCTGTCCGGCGCTCGTGCTGGTGCACGGCTCCGGTCCGCAGGACCGCGACGAGACGGTGGGCAATCACAAGGTGTTCAAGGACCTGGCTGAGGGCCTGGCTTCGCGCGGCATCGCTGTGTTGCGTTATGAAAAGCGCACCCGTCATCACGCAGCACGCATGGCTGCCCTCAGCGATCTTACCGTACAGCAGGAAACCATTGAAGACGCCGTGAAGGCTGCCGAGCTGTTGCGCGGCATGCCGGAGATTGACGCGGCTGCGGTCTTCGTGTTAGGGCACAGCCTGGGCGGGTACCTGATGCCGCGCATCGTCCGGCAAGCGCCGTGGCTGGCTGGGGTTATCATTTTGGCCGGCAACACGCGCCCGCTTCGCGAGCTTATCGTGGAGCAGGGCGAGTACCTGCTCTCGCTCGAGCCCACTAACGAACGCCTCAAGCAGCAGCTCGAACGGATGCGTGAAATGGCCGCGGAGATGCGCGCTATCGAAGAGGGTAAGTCCGCGGGCCGCAGCCTGATGGGCATGCCCGCGGCTTACATTCGCGATCTGAAAGGGTACGATCCCGCCGCCGAGATGCGCCAGTTGCAAATAGCCGCGCTCATCTTGCAAGGCGAGCGCGATTACCAGGTGCGGATGAAGGATTTCGAACGCTGGAAGCAGGCCCTTGCTGGCCGCCCCAATGTCACTTTGAAGAGTTACCCCAGCCTGAACCACTTGTTTGCGGCAGGCGAGGGCAAGAGTACGCCCGCGGAGTATCAGAAGCCGGGACACGTAGCTGAGGAAGTTATCGAAGACATTGCTCGCTGGATTGGCGAGCGCCGTGCGCTGCGGCGTAGGTGACAGGAGAGCCTGCATGTCCGCGGCGCCTGCGTTATACTTGTGTGGCCATGGGGATTGAGACGGGCAAAATGGACAGACGTTGCTTCCTGACAGCTTGCTGTGCGCCGCTACTGGCTCGTTTGGCTGCGGGTTTGGAGGCGGCGCCGGGTCCCTGGGACGGTCCTGCGCTGGTGGGTAAGATTTACCTGGGTGGGCGGCCTGGCTGGCCTCGACCCGACGCCAATCTCGAAGAGGACATCCGGGAAATCGAGGCCCGCCTGGCAGAGCTGGCCCGCCGGTATCCGGATCAAGTCCGCTTCAGCGGTGGTGAAATGGTCCGCAACTCGGAAGAGGCCGGCGCGTGGCTCAAGAAGGCCGAGCAGGCAGACGTCATCCTGGCTTTCAATCTGGTGACTATCGTATACCCGATGTTGCGCGTGCTGGTGGAGTCCGGCAAGCCGGTCCTGCTGTTTGCGCGGCCTTATGTGGGTCACGATTGGACCCACGCCGCGGCGTTCATCCAGAGGGGCGCCAAGCTCGAGTTGGTGGCCTCCAGCGACTTCGCCGATCTGGATCCTTACGTCCCCCTGTGGCGCACCGTACACCACCTCAGGCACAGTCGCGTACTACTGGTTTCGCCGCCTGCTGCGCGTCCCGCTACCGAAGGCTTCACGCAACGTTTCGGCACTCAGTTCGGCTTTCCGGCATATACCGATTTGAAGGCCGCTTACGAGGCCGCTAGCGTTGAGGAGGCGCGCCGACAGGCAGCGGCGTTCATCAAGGGCGCTGTGCGCGTGGTCGAGCCCAGCGAGGAGGAGATTGTCAAATCATTGCGCCTGTACCTGGCTTTGACCGAGGTGCTGCGCCGGCAGCGCGCCAACGCCATTGCCATTGATTGTCTGGGCGGCTTCGGTCGCGGCGATCTGCCCGCCTATCCCTGCATTGCTTTTTCCAAATTCAACGATGCCGGCCTGTACGGGGTTTGCGAGAACGACTTGGATTCAGCCATGACCCAACTGCTGGTGACTTCTTTTTCGGGCAGGCCGGGCTTCGTAACCGACCCGATCTTCGACACCAGCCGCAACGAGGTCATCCATGCCCACTGCGTTTCGGCCACGCGCTTGCGGGGCATACACGCGGATCCCTCGCCCTATCTGGTGCGTACGCATCTGGAAGACCATAAAGGAGCTTCCATGCAAGTGCTGGCGCCGGCGGGCGAGCCGGTCACCGTGGCGCGCTTTGCCGGCCCCGACAAGCTGCTGCTTTCGGTGGGAGAAGCAGTGGGAAACGTGGACGACGAGCGCGCCTGCCGGACCAAAATACGCACCAAGGTGGCTGACGCCCACAAGCTGCTCATGGGCTGGTCGGCAGCGCTTAATACCGGGCCGCGCATGCCCGGCACACGCGATTTGCTCCACCGGGTTCTCTTTTACGGCGACCACGTGCAGGCCATCGAGCGCCTGGGCCGCCTGCTGGGTTTTCAGGTTGTGCGAGAAGGTTGAAAGGGTTGATCACCATGAAGCGCTATGGCATGGTCATTGGCTTGGATCCGGCCCGCTTGGAGGAGTACAAAGCTTACCACGCCAATGCCTGGCCGGAGGTTTTAGACGCCATCCGTCGCTCGAACATAAGGAATTACTCTATCTATTACAAGGATGGCTATTTGTTCAGTTACTTCGAGTATGTGGGAGATGATTTCGAAGCGGACATGGCCAAGATGGCAGCCGACCCCAAGACTCAGGAGTGGTGGGCCATCATGAAGCCGATGCAACGGCCCCTAGCGACCCGACGAGAGGGGGAGTGGTGGGCTGAGATGGAGGAAGTATTCCACATGGATTGAAGCCGGCCATGACGGGGCGGGAGCGGATTCTGGCGCATTTGGAGGGGCGAGCTGTGGATCGGCTGCCCCTGATGCCCATCACCATGATGTTTGCGGCCGATGTGGCTGGGGTGCGGTACCGGGACTACGTGAGCGATTATCGGAGGCTGGCGGAGGCGCAGGTGCGCGTGGCCGAGACATTTGATTTCGATTATGTTTCGGCCATTTCCGACCCTGCCCGCGAAGCCTTCGATCTGGGTGCCGCCGTGGAATTCTTCGACGACCAGCCGCCCGCTATCATCGAATCCCGCGCTTTGCTGGCGGACAAGCGCACCCTAGCTCACCTCCGCCTGCCGGATCCTTGCGCCGCTCCCCGCATGAGCGATCGCGTCCGCGCCGTCGCCTTGCTTAAAGAACGCATCGGGCAGGAAAAGCTGGTCGAGGGTTGGATAGAAGGCCCCTGCGCCATGGCCGCCGACTTGCGCGGCATTAATACCCTAATGCTCGATTTCATTGACGATCCGGCATTCGTGCGTGATTTGTTTCAGTTCTCAGTGGCCATGGAACTGGAATTTGCTCGCGCGCAGCACCAGGCCGGCGCCGAATTGATGGGCGTGGGGGACGCGGCGGCCTCGCTGGTGGGCCCCAGGATCTACACTGAATTCGTCTGGCCCGCCCAGAAACAACTGATAGATGGGCTGCATGCCATGGGCCTGCGCGTGCGGTTGCATATTTGCGGGCGCACGCGCAAGCTATTCGACGGCATGGGCCGCCTAGGGGCTGAAATTGTGGACTTGGATTTTCTCGCGCCCGTAGATGAGGCGCGCCGGGCGATGGGGCCCGATCAGGTCTTGCTGGGCAACATTGAGCCGGTGGGCGTGCTGCGCAATGGTACGCCCGAGCTGGTTTGGTCTGCGGTGGCTGAGTGTCATCGTCAGGCGGGGCCTCGCTTCATTGTGGGCGCCGGTTGCGAAGTGGTCCGCGATACGCCTCACCAGAACATCCGGGCGATGGCGCGCTACGCGCACGAGCACCGGCCCGAGGATTATTCCACGGCGTAGCTTGCTTCCAGCCTCAACACCTGCCCCGGCTTCAGTTCGTGCTCGGCTGTCCACAGCCCCAGCGTGAGGCGATTGTCGCCGCGCACGGACCACTCCAGGCGCACGCGCGGCACTTGGTCGCTGCTAAAGCGGTTGAGCAAAACCGGGCCGCCTGCACGGTGCAGTGCGCGCCAGGCGCCATCCGGGCAAGCTGCTCCTTCGAGCGTTTCAGCGCCGCTGGTCTCGAGGCCGGGCCCAAACAAGGTGCGATCAACGGCCTTTCCATCGCGGGTGCGGTAAGCCACACCTAGACGCGGGTCTTGAACTCGCCCGGGACCGTAATTCGCCCTCACGGCCAGCGCAGCCTGGATGGGCGCGGCGGCCCCGTTCTCCAGCTCGCTCTCCATGCGGACTTCATTGCCCGCCAGCTCTACCGTCCGCCGCAGCCTGAGCCCGTTGGCGAGGGAACCGGCGAGCCGGACCCGATCCGCCGAGGCGCTCACGACCTGCCAGCTAGCTTCCCAGGGCCGACTTTGATAATCCGGGTAAGCCTGCACGGTGATCCCGCCCACATTCGGATAGCCGCGCTCGCCCGGATCGGGCCTGAGCAGCAGCTCCTTGCCGCTGGGTTTGTGGGTTAAAGAGACGATGCGCGCGTCCAGCCCCGGCACAATCTGGACGCGCAGGGTTTGGTTCTCCAGCGTCACCACGCCATGGCGGATCAGGCGGCGCTCGAATTCCTTTTCATCGGTTTCCAGGTTGCGCCCTTCGTGTAGTTGCTGGATGCCGTAAGCCCGCACCTCGCTCATGAATTCGGCAAAGCGTTGCCGGATGAGCTCCGGATGCGGCATAGCATACCAGCCCTCGCGCAGCTCAAAGGCCATGGCGCGCGTCAGTTCCACGTAATCAATGGAAAGCCTGATCTTGCGGACGCGCCGGCGAACGGCTTCCTCCTGCGCCTCGCGTTCCGCGCGTTCGAGCAACTGGCGCGCACGGGCCAGAAAATCATCCTCCAGGTAGGAGGCGCCGGGATGCTGAAAGATCCATATGTGGTGCCCGCGACCTTCGGGCGGCATGCGCACCTGCTTGTGAAGCAGCTCCAGATACTCGGCCACCAGCGGCGCGACGCGGCCGTAAACCGCTTCCAGGAACTCCCGGCGGGCCTGCTCCACATCGGCTTTTACGTCCCAAAGCAGGCGGGCCATTATGTAGGAACGGAGTTCCGCCATTTCGCCCCCGCCGCCGGGCGGGTAGGCGCCCTCCAAAAACAGCCCCACCACACCATGGCGGTGGTACATGGGAATATCCGCGGCCAGCTCGTCAAAATCCGGGAAGGGCATCAGGTAATGGGCGAAATTAGTGTTGTAGTGCCAGATGTAAAGCTGGCTGGTGATTTGCGACCAGGCCTTCAGCCGCGCCATGAAGTAAGCGTTGCGCTCGCAGCGCTCGTAAGGGTGAGCCTGGCAGGCCCCGATCGGACAGAGGCGGATGCGTACGTTGGGACGGGGCCGCACGCGCGCCGGCGGGGCTTCGGTGTACCAGTAGGCGAGCGTGTCAATCAACTTGTCCGGATGCCTTTTTTCGATTTCGGCGGCCAGCGCATTGACGAAGCGCAGCAGAGGACCTGAATGGACGCCGCCTTCTTCCTGCTCGACGCGCCGGCAGTTGTCGCACTCGCACCATCCGGTCCAGTCGTTTTGCGAGACCGAGAAGATGGTGGCTTCCGGATGCTCCCGGATCCAGCTCAGCACTCTCTCGGTGGCGAGTCGCAACACTTCCGGGTTGGTCAGGCAAAGCTGGCCACGCTCGGCGCGCCGGCGGCCTGCGATAAGCGAGTAATATTCCGGGTGCTCGCGAAAGTATTTCTCAGGCGGCAGCAACTGGTAAAAGGTGTGGACGAACGGGTAATACTGCACCTTTCCGCCCGTGGATTCGTCCAGCTTGCTGAAGTGTCCATTAACTCGGTTGCGCGCCGCCCAGTCTTTATCGAAGGCTTCGGTGAAAAACGGCTCTCTATACTCGAAGGCAGGCTTGTGCATTTGATCGAGCTGCGGGACACGCACGGTTGGCATTTTCGGGATGCGGCTTACCTCGGGAGTAAACCAGCGGCAGCCGAGCATTTCCAGCAGCACGTAGACGCCGTACATGGTGCCGCGTTGGCGGCCGCCTGCGATGACCAGGTGGCGGCCCACGGTCTTCAGCAGGAAGCCCTCCGGTCCCAGTTTTTCCAGGGGCAGGCGCACACCGAGCCGCTCTAAAGCGCGGCTATTGCCGACTAAGACAAGCGGTCCGTGCAGCCGATCCTGGTCGGTGGCGATCGGCAGTCGCGCCCCGGACATTTGTTCGAGAAAGCGTTGCAGCTCCTCGGCGCCCCGCCGCTCCGAGGGCGAAGCCTGGGCTGAAATGACGATCGTGTAGCGCGAACGCCCGTTTTCGATCAATGTCAAACCGCTGGCTCCGTGCACAGATGCCACGGCCAGCAGCGCGATCCAAAAGCGTTGGCCCATAGGCCCATTTCTCCTTTAATTCAGAAGCGCAAGCTCAGACCAAAGACGCCATGATGACTGCGCAGCGAAGTTTCGCCGCTCCCTGCCGGTATGGTAACCCTTTGCCGGGTATGCGTGAACTTGTATTCGGTTAACCAGTGCAAACCGCGCCAAAGCTGAAACTCCACGGCGGCGGCGGCCTGCCAGGCGGGACGGCCCAGTTCGTACTGCTGCCGGCACTCGCCCAGGATGCAGGATTCCGGATGGGGGATGGTGGGGCCGGCCCCGAGGCGGAAATCAAGGAAGGCGCGCCGGCTCAAGGCCTTCTCGAGAACCGCGTTCACCAGCAACATGTTCAAACCGTGCGAGATGGAGAACTGCTCAACCAGCGCGTTCATGGGCAGGCGGCCGCTCGTCTCCGCCCCGCGCCACACTCCTCTGACCTCCACCACGCGCTCAGTGCGCGCGTAGACTTTCTGGTGTATGAATTCGGCCTCGATTCCCAATTTCCCGAAAAAATAGCCGAGCCGGTAGCCGTAGTAAACGGGCGGTTCAAATGACCGGTCCTCGAACCGCACTCCGCGAAATTCCAGCCGCGTGTTCCTGCTTGGTTGTTCGATGAGCACGCTAGTGGCGTGCGTGAGAGCTCCGCCCAGATAAGCGCCGGCGCGCCAGTCAGCTTGCATGCGCGCCGCCAGGCACAGCGCAGCGCCCGCCCAGCACAGCCGCAGCATGGTTCTGGGTGCGGCTGGCGTCGCGGCTCGGAGCTGGCCTCCCCCACCAGCGGCGCTCCGGAAGGCCGACGGGCTGCGGTTGGAGGCAGTTGGCCCGGGCATAGTGCCCTCGCGCTTTATGCTAGCTCAAACTAAAGTTCAAGCGCTTTCCGGGGGGTACTTTACCTTCTTGAATAGCTTGGCTAAGATCTTAATTGCCCGGTCCACCTCGGCATCCGTAATGATGTAAGGCGGCAGGAAGCGGAGCACCTTTTCGGCCGTGCAGTTGATGAGGAGACCTTCGGCGAGTGCTTCCTCTACGATAGGCTTGCCGGGCAAATCCAGCTCGATGCCTATCATCAAGCCGTAGCCCCGAATTTCCTTGATGAAACCGAAGTGGCGCGCCAGCTCCGCCAGTTGCATGCGGAAGCCTCCTCCGATCTGATGGATAGAGGGCAGCAGCTCGGCCAGCACGTCCAAGAATTCCAGGGCCACCCGGCAGGCGAGTGGGCCCCCGCCGAAGGTGGAACCGTGCATGCCTGTGGTGAGCGCGGCCGCGGCCTTGGCGTTAACAATAATGGCGCCCAGGGGCAAACCGCAGGCCAGGGGCTTGGCCACGGTCACCACGTCGGGCAGAACCGGCGGCTCGCCAAGTTGATACGCAAAGTATTGCCCGGTCCTTCCCAGGCCGCATTGAATCTCGTCAAAAATGAGGAGGGCGTCGTGACGATCGGCTAGCTCGCGCGCCTTGCGGGCGAATGCCGGATCAATGGGACACACGCCGCCTTCGCCCTGGATCCACTCGAGCACAATGGCAGCCGTGTTGGGGCCCACCGCGTGTTCCAGAGCGCCGGCATCGTTGCGCTCGATGAAGCGGACACCCGGCAGCAGCGGCTCGAAGGGCTGCCTGTATTTGGCCTGACCAGTGATGGAGAGAGCCCCCAGGCTGCGGCCGTGAAACGAGTTTTCCAGGGCGATAACCTCGTGCTTTTCCGGGCTGATGCGCCGGCCGTAAGCACGGGCGATCTTGAGAGCTCCTTCGATGGCTTCGGTGCCCGAATTGGTGAAAAAGACGCGCTCGAGGCCGCTGAGCTGTGCCAGGCGCTGCGCCAGCGGCCCTTGGTAGTCGTGGTAATAGAGGTTCGAGCAGTGGATCAGCAGGCCGGCCTGTTCGCGTATGACGCGCAGGATGCGCGGGTGCGCATGCCCCAGGGCGTTGACGCCGATGCCGGCGATCAGATCCAGATAGCGCTTGCCCTGGGCGTCGTAGAGGTAGCAGCCTTTGCCGCGGCGCAGCAAGATGGGGTACCGGCTGTAGGTCTGTAGGAGGTATTGCTTTTCTAGCTCGATTGCGGCTTGTGCAGCCGAAAGAGTGGGCGGCGCAGACGGACTACTCATCCAAACATAATAGCGCGGGTGTGCAGAAGCTCGGATTTTACCGCTGCGGGCGAGCGTCGGCCCTGCCCGTCGGCTTTCTAAACATCACGGGCTAGCTCGAGCCGTGCTACGGACTTCCTCTGCCATCGCCGGTACCTGTATTCGGTCCTTGAACAGTGCCCTGGTGTTGGGAGATAGCAAGGCGTTATGGCGCCAGCTCGCTCTGCTTGCGCCTCGATGCCGCGATCACTCGGCGCTCCGACTGCCGCAGGATTCAAGCCCCAGCCCTCGCGCGTGTTCAACCACCAGGAAGGCGACCGCCTTTTGGTGGCGCTAACAGGATTCGAATGCAGCACTCCTGTTTTACCTGGAATAAGCGGTGCTAACCCGTTGATTTTTCGTTTCGCCAGGTCCATTAATTTCATGCTTTTTCGGGCCGTTCTTGTGAGAGTGCAGCCGGAGTGCAGCCTACAATGAGGTGCGCAACGCGCTCCCGTGAGTGCGCTCCGTCAGCGTCTCCCGCTCCCCCGTACGTCTCGCCGCACCCGCACCGCGCAACCCGGTGGTTATAACCCCATTAATCTCACGAGGACCCGAGCGGCTGGCGAAATACGGGTCGAGTGGCGCGGCAGAAATGAGAGAACGAAAGCTCGTTCAGTTGGACCCGAGCTTAATAGGGTGGCTCCTGGAACTGAGTTTTACAATGGCGAAGACAGGGCGAAGATCAGGCACACCCGGCTGACGGCCGGACAGCTCGTGTTCCTGCCCCGAGCGTGTGGAGGATCTTCGGCGGCGGCCAATAGCGCGCTTTTGGTGGCCGGAGGCGAGCCAGTTGGTGCAAGACTCCCAGAGTTCTGGCTGCTCGCGCACCTGCCCGAAAACGGGCAGGCGTGGCCTGTTTTCGGCCAGTCGGCCGCCCTATGGCTCTCCCAACTATCCGAAACGACATGGATTGCCGTTTGGCCCCCAAGCTGCCCTAACTTCCGGCGGACCCTGATATGGCGCACACGCTCGCTCGCGCGGTAGTCCTGCTCGCCGCCACTCTGGCCTTCGGCGATACTCCGCAGACGCGGGTCGAGCGTCTGGAGGACCTAATTACTGAAGCTTTGCGCGCGAATCCCGAGATCCAGATGGCCGAGCGGCTCTACCAGGCGGCCAGCCAACGGCCCAGCCGGGAGGCCGCGTTGCCAGACCCCAAGCTCGCCGTCGGCTATCAGAGCGTAGGCCGACCCTATCCCCTGGCTGGGATCGGCGCCGAACCGATGGCCAACCTGGGCTTCATGTACACGCAAGAATTTCCGGCGCCGGGCAAGCGCGGCCTCCGGGCTGCCATCGCCTACCAGGATTCCCAGGCGGTCTTGCAAGCGTACCTCGGCGCCCGCCTGCGGCTCATCTCGCAGGTCAAGCAGGCGTACTACGGGCTTGCCTACGCGCTGGCAGCGGCCAACGTGCTGGAGCGGAACCGGCGTTTGCTGGAGCAGATTCTGGAAGTCAGCCAGGCCCGCTACAGCGCCGGTCTCGCTCCCCAACAGGATGTCCTCAAAGCCCAGACGGAGCTCACGGTTCTGGAGGCTCGCCACGAAGAGATCCTCGCCCGGAGGCGACTCCATGAGGCCGAGCTTCGACAACTTCTCGCCCGCCCGGCTCGATCCCCGTTGGGGCAGCCGCAACCATTGAGGGATCCCGAGGATCTGCCGCTGCTTTCCCGCCTGCTGGAGGCAGCAGCCCGGAATTCGCCGCTTCTTGCAGGGCGGGAAAGCACGATCGCCGGCGCGGAGCTTGCGCTGAATCTGGCGCGCAAGGACTTTTACCCCGACTGGGCTCTGAGCGGCGGCTATTTCAACATGGGCCGCATGGGCTCCATGTACATGTTTCGGGCCGAATTCACCCTTCCCCTCTTCGCGGCTCGCAAGCAGCGGCCGGGAATCGGCGAAGCCTACCAGCGCCTGATCGCCGAACGCCGGAGATACGAAGCGGAGGCCTTGCAGTTGCGCCTGCGGATCGAGCAGGAGTACCTGGCCGCGGACCGATCGGCGCGCCTCGCTCGCATTTATTCGGCCGCGGCCATTCCTCAGGCGCTGCTCACTCTGGAATCCTCTCTTGCCTCCTATCAGACTGGCGCCGTCAACATGCTTACGGTACTTAGTAACTTCGCCAACGTCCTGGACTACGAACTCGGTTACTGGAACGAGGTGGCCGGTTACTACAATGCAGTAAGTCGGCTGGAAGAACTCACCGGGGAGGTACTGCTGAAATGAAGGGACGGGTCCTGGCGGTCGCCGCGGCCCTGATCGCGGGCTTTCTGGCCGGATACTTTGCGACAAGCCGGCGAACGCAACAGGTGACCACCGACAAAAAAGGGCGTCGCATCCTCTACTGGGTGGATCCCATGCATCCCTCCTACAAGTCGGACCGGCCCGGCATCGCACCCGACTGCGGCATGAAACTGGAGCCGGTCTACGCGGAAGCCGAGCCGCCTGCCGCACAACCCAAGGGCCGCATCCTTTACTGGCGCGATCCCCAACAGCCTGAGTATCGGTCCGACAAGCCCGGTCTGAACCCGGAGACAGGCAACGAGCTGGAACCGGTCTACGAGGAGGCGGGCGGGCATCCGCCGGGCACCATCCACATCAGTCCGGAAAAACAGCAATTGATCGGGGTAACCTGGGCCACGGCGGAAGTAACTCCGGTATCCCGCCAGGTGCGAGCCCTCGGCCGCGTTACCTATGACGAGACCCGTCTGGTCGAAGTACACGCCAAGGTCGAAGGATGGGTCGAAAAGGTCTTCGTCAACTTCACCGGACAGCAGGTGCGGAAAGGCGAACCCCTGCTGACGGTCTACAGTCCGGAGCTGCTGGCTTCGCAAAACGAGTTGCTGCTGGCGGCCCGAGCCCAGCAGATCCTGGAGTCCGGCCCCGTCTCGCACGCCAGAGCTTACAGCCGGACCCTGCTGGAAGCAGCGCGCAAGCGCCTGGAGCTGTGGGACGTATCGGCCGAGCAGATCGAGCAGGTGCTCGCCACCGGCCAGCCGATTCGCTCCGTCACCATTTACGCTCCGGCCGATGGTTACGTGCTCCAGCGCCAGGCTTTTCCGAGCCAGCGAATCACTCCTGAAACGAAACTGTACACGCTCGCCGACCTGAGCCGCGTCTGGATCATCGCCGAAGTATTCGAATCGGAAGCCGGTCTCATGCGCCCCGGCCTGCTTGCCCGGATCCAGCTCGCTCATCTGCCCGGCCGCAGCTTGAGCGCGCGCGTCAGTTACGTTCAGCCGGAGCTCGATCCCGCGACGCGCACGCTCAAAGTAAGGTTGGAAGCCGCCAATCCGGAGTTGATTCTGAAGCCTGAGATGTTCGTGGAGGTGGAGTTCGAGCTATCTTTGGGCCGCAAACTGACGGTGCCGGCGGAAGCAGTGCTCGATTCCGGCGTGCGCAAGACCGTTTTCGTGGACCGGGGCAACGGATATCTCGAGCCGCGCCAGGTGGAGACCGGCGAACAGGCGGGAGGCCGCGTAGTGATCCTCAAAGGCTTACGGGCCGGAGAACGGGTGGTGGCTTCGGGTAACTTCCTGATTGACTCGGAGAGTCAGTTGAAGGCTGCTCTGGGCGCCATGGGCGCGCCTCCGGCCGGAACGTCCGCCGAGCACAAACATGATTGACCGAATCATCGAGTTTTCAGCTCGCAATCGGTTCATCATCTTCACGCTGGTCACCGCTGCTGTGCTCGCCGGAATCTGGGCCCTGCGCAACATACCACTGGATGCCCTGCCTGACCTCAGCGACACGCAGGTCATTATTTACTCGCGTTGGGATCGCAGCCCCGACATCATCGAGGACCAGGTCACCTATCCCGTCGTCACCACTATGCTGGGCGCGCCGCGGGTCAAGGCAGTCAGGGGCTTTTCCGACTTTGGTTACTCCTACGTGTATGTGATTTTCGAAGATGGTACCGACATCTACTGGGCGCGCTCGCGCACGCTGGAATATCTCTCGGGCGTTCTGCCCCGACTGCCGCAAGGCGTGCGCACCGAGCTCGGGCCGGATGCCACCGGCTTGGGCTGGGTATTTCAATACGCATTGGTGGACACCACAGGCCGGCACAGTCTGGCCGAGTTGCGTTCCTACCAGGACTGGTACCTGAGATACCACTTGAAATCGGTCCCCGGAGTGGCCGAGGTGGCGCCCGTCGGCGGCTTTGTCCGCCAGTACCAGGTCAACCTGGATCCCGTCCGGTTGCAGGCCTACAGCATACCGATCCACAAGGTGGTTGAGGCCATCCGGGCCGCCAACAATGACGTGGGCGGCCGGCTCATCGAATTGACCGGCGCGGAGTACATGGTGCGGGGCAGAGGTTATGTACGGTCGGCTCGCGATTTGGAAGAGGTGGTCCTGGCGCGAAGCGAGGCGGGGGTGCCCGTGCGGGTGGCGGACGTGGGCAAGGTAACGCTGGGGCCGGAAATCCGTCGGGGGGTTACCGACGGGAACGGTCAGGGCGAGGTCGTCTCCGGCATCGTGATCATGCGGTATGGCGAAAACGCCCTTAACGTGATCGAGCGAGTCAAGCGCAAGCTGGAAGAAATCAAGCCCGGGCTGCCGGAAGGCGTGGAAATCGTAACGGCCTACGATCGTTCGGACCTGATCCTGCGCTCGATCCGCACTCTGGAACGAACCTTGGTCGAAGAGCTGGCGATCGTCTCCCTGGTCATTCTGCTTTTCCTGTGGCATTTGCCCAGCGCAATGATCCCCATCGTGACCATTCCCGTGGCGGTGGTGATTTCCTTCGTGCCCATGAAGATGATGGGGCTGACCTCCAACATCATGTCGCTGGGAGGCATCGCCATTGCCATCGGCGCGATGGTGGACGCGGCCATCGTCGTGGTCGAGCAGACGCACAAGAAGCTGGAAGCGTGGGAGCGTGAAGGACGGCCCGGGGACTACCGCGAAGTGGTCATCAGCGCGGTCAAGGAAGTAGGCGGCCCCAGCTTCTTTGCGCTTCTGGTCATCGCGGTGTCTTTCCTTCCCGTGCTCACGCTGGAGGCCCAGGAAGGACGCCTGTTCAAGCCGCTGGCCTACACCAAGAATCTCTCCATGATCGTGGCCGCCGTGCTGGCTATCACGCTGGACCCCGCCATGCGGCTGCTCTTCACTCACATGGCGGCGTTCGAATTCCGTCCGCGTTGGCTGGCGCGCGCGGCCACGGCGGTGCTGGCGGGCAAGATCCACCCGGAGGAACGGCACCCGCTCAGCCGCTTGCTCATCCGAATCTACGAACCGGTCTGTCGCTGGTCTCTGAGATGGAAATGGGCTGTGATTGCCGCGGCGGCGGCTGCGGTGCTCCTGACCATTCCCGTGTTCCGGCGCCTGGGCTCGGAGTTCATGCCGCCGCTCGATGAGGGAAGCCTGCTCTACATGCCCAGCACTCTGCCGGGCATCTCCCTCAGCGAGGCGCAACGGCTGCTCCAGGTGCAGGACCGCATCATCAAGAGCTTTCCCGAAGTGGACACCGTGCTGGGCAAGGCCGGCCGCGCCGAGACGGCAACGGATCCAGCGCCGTTGTCCATGATGGAGACGGTCATCATTCTCAAACCGCGCGAGCAGTGGCGCCCGGTGCGCACCTGGTATTCCGACTGGGCCCCGGAATGGCTCAAATCCCTGCTGCGACACATTACCCCGGACCGCATTTCGGTTGAGCAACTCACCGAAGAACTCGACCAGGCTCTCAAGCTCCCCGGCGTCAGCAACGCCTGGACCATGCCCATCAAGGCGCGCATTGACATGTTGACTACAGGCGTGCGCACCGCGGTGGGCGTCAAAGTTTCCGGCGCCGACGTCGAACGCATCGAGCAGATCGGCCGCGAGCTGGAACGGATTCTGAGCGAGGTGCCGGGCACGCGCAGCGTTTTTTCCGAACGCACGGGCGGCGGTTATTTCCTCGACGTGGTATGGGACCGTCAACAACTGGCCCGCTACGGACTCACGGTGGACGAAGCCCAAATGGTGGTGACCTCGGCGATCGGTGGGGAAAGCGTCACCACCACGGTCGAAGGGCGCGAGCGCTATCCGGTCAACGTCCGCTACTTCCGGGACTATCGCAGCTCGCTGGACAAACTCAACCGCGTGCTGGTGCCCGCGGCCGACGGGCGCTTTCAGGTGCCTCTGGGGCAACTGGCGGAGATCCGCCTCAGTAGCGGTCCGGGTATGCTGCGCAACGAGAACGGCATGCTCACCGGCTATGTCTACGTGGACGTGGCGGGGCGGGATCTGGGCAGTTACGTTGCCGAGGCCCGGCGCAAGGTGGCCGAGAGTCTGAAACTACCGCCGGGTTACTCCATCCAATGGAGCGGCCAGTACGAGGCCATGGAGCGTGTGCGGGAGCGGCTCGCCATTGTGCTGCCGCTGACCTTGTTCCTGGTGCTGATGCTGCTGTACGCCAACACGCGCTCGCTGACCAAAACAATGATTGTCCTGCTGGCGGTGCCGTTTTCGGCCGTGGGCGCGGTCTGGCTGCTCCACCTGTTGGGCTACAACATGTCCATCGCCGTCTGGGTAGGATTGATCGCCCTGATGGGGGTGGACGCCGAGACCGGGGTCTTCATGCTGCTCTATCTGGAGCTGGCTCATGAGCAAGCCCGGCGGGAAGGTCGCCTGCGCAGCCTGGCGGATCTGCGGGAAGCCATCGTGCATGGCGCCGTCAAGCGGATCCGGCCGAAGTTCATGACGGTGGCCACCATGTTCGCCGGGCTGCTGCCTATCATGTGGTCCACGGGCACGGGCGCGGACGTCATGAAGCGCATCGCTGCGCCCATGATCGGCGGCATCTTTACGTCCTTTGTGCTCGAGCTGGTGGTTTACCCGGCGATTTACGAGGTGTGGAAATGGCATTTCGAACTCAAGCGCTCGTCTGCGCACTCCTGAGCTGGTCGGCGATCACCGCGGCCGAGCTGCGCTATCCGGTGCGTCACGATCACTGGCTGAAAAGCGGCGAGGGCACGCTCGAAATCCACGAAAACGGCGTGCGCTTCCACGAGTCGAACAATCGCAAGCACCGCTGGAACTGGCGCTGGGCGGATATCCAGCAGCTCAAGCTCTCCCCGCGCACGATCTGGGTGCTGACCTACGAGGACGTCAGGCTCAAGCTCGGCCAGGACCGCCGGCATCGCTTCGACTTGACCGGGAGCGGGGATTTCCAGGATGTCTGGCGCCTGTTGCGCGGGCGCGCGGAAGTGCGTCTGGTGGCGGCGCTGGCCGACACGGAGGCGGAAGTGCTCTGGCGCGTCCCGGTGAAGCTCGTCCGGCGCTTTGGCGGCATTCAGGGCCTCCTGCTGGCGACCACGCACGGGCTGACGTTTCAGGCTGACTTGCCCGCGCACAGCCGGACGTGGCTCTGGCCTGATCTGGACAGCGTCGCGCGCACGGGCCCGGCCATGCTCACGGTGACTACCTACGAGCGTTCGCTCGCCGATTACGGGAGCTTGAAGAGCTTTGCCTTCCAGCTTCGCGAGCCGCTGCCCGAGGACCGCTTTCATCGCCTCTGGTTGCAGGTCCAGCGGCAACACGGCCTCAAACTTCTCACTGACGACACCGAAAGGAGCAACGTCCAATGAAGCAACTGACGATCCTTCTCGCGCTGGCCGTTCTGGCGGCAGCGCAAAAGCCGCAGGTTTTCACGGGTGTGATCACCTGCACCATGTGCAAGAACGATCACAAGGCCATGGGAATTTCGCCCGACGACAAGTGCGTGCGCGAGTGCATCAAGCACGGCGCCAAATATGCGCTGTTCGACGGGAAGAACCTGTATCGCCTCAGCGATCAGCAAACGCCGGAGAAGTATGCAGCGCAGAAGGTGCGGGTGACCGGCATGCTGTACGAAAAGACCGGGATCATCAAGGTCGAGAAAATCGAACCGCTGGAGAGCGCCCCGGCCAAGCCCTCCGGGCCCGGGACGGGGCATCGCCACTGACCCGATAATGGAAAGCAAGGGTTCGGTGAGCGCGGAACCGAAGACACGGCTGCGGGCGGCGCTCGCGGTGGCGGGCATCGGCCTGACCAGCCTGGGGCACTATTTGACGCCGCCCGAGTTCCTGCTCTGGCACAACGTTTTCCAGCGGCTTTACTATCTGCCTATCGTGTACTCGGCGATCACTTTCGGCATGCGAGGCGGGTTGGCGGCGGCCGCGCTCTCCGCCCTTTGTTATATCCCCCACATCGTGATCACCTGGAGCGGCTGGGCGGCTTACTCGGCCAACCAGTACGCCGAGGTGATCCTGTTTTTTCTGGTGGCGGCGGTTACCGGTATTCTGGCGGACCGAAGTCACCGGAGGGAGCAGGAGCTGCGCAGGGTCTACCGGGAGCTGGAAAGCAGCTTCGAGCAGCTCCGGCGTGCTGACCGGCTGTCGGCGCTGGGACAGCTCTCGGCTGCGCTGGCGCATGAAATCCGCAATCCGCTGGCTGCCGTGGAGGGGGCGGCGGAAATCCTGGCGCAGCCTACCACGCCCCCCGAAATGCGGCAGGAATTCCTGGGCATAGTTCGCAAGGAATGCAGCCGGCTCAACCGGCTGCTGGGGGACTTGCTGGATTTTGCCCGGCCGCGGTCCCCGGAGCGCCGGCCCACGGAAGCGGCCCGAATCTTCGAAAACGTGGTGGCGCTGACGCGCCATGCCGCCGAGAAAAACGGCGTGCGGATTCGATCGGAGATTGCTGGCGGCATGCCCGCTTTGGTGGCCGATCCCGAGCAACTGACGCAGGTCCTGCTGAACCTTGCGATCAACGCCGTGCAGGCCATGCCGCACGGCGGCGAACTCACGCTTTCCGCAGCGCCGGAGAACGGGGGAATTTCGATTCGCGTCCGCGATCAGGGCGTGGGGATCCCGGAGGAAGATCTGGACCGCGTCTTCGATCCTTTCTTCACCACCAAGAGTGATGGCACGGGCCTGGGTCTTTCCGTTGCCCACCGCATCGTCACGCAGCACGGCGGAACGATTCACGCCGCCCGGAATCCCGAGGGCGGGATGACCTTCACAGTCTGGTTGCCTCTGGAGGCTTCATGAGCCGGCCCCGCATCCTGGTGGCGGAAGACGACGAAAGCCTGCGCCGCGTGGTTCAGGTGCAGCTCGAACAGGCCGGTTACGAAGTCGCTACGGCCGCTTGCGGGGAGGAGGCGCTGGCGCTGTTGGCCAGCGCCGCCCGCGATCTGGTGATCACGGATCTGAAGATGCCGGGCATGACCGGCCTGGACCTGCTGCGGCGGATCAAGGCGGACTACCCCGAAGTAATCGTCATCGTGGTCACCGCTTTCGGCACCATCGAATCCGCGGTCGAGGCGATGAAGCTCGGGGCTTACGATTATCTGACCAAGCCTGTCCACGCCGACGCGTTGCGCCTGATCGTGGGCCGCGCACTGGAACACCACCGCTTGCGCCAGGAGGTTCAATCGCTGCGCCTGAGCCTGGATCGCAAGTACGGCTTCGAGAATATCCTGGGGCGCTCGCCTGCGTTGCAGGAAACCTTGCAGGCCGCCGCCCGCGTGGCGCCCACCGACGCCACCGTTCTGATACGTGGCGAAACCGGCACGGGCAAGGAGCTGCTGGCCAGGGCTATCCACTTCAACAGCCACCGGCGGCACGGGCCTTTCGTAACGATCAACTGCGGCGCTATCCCGCGAGAGCTGCTCGAGTCCGAGTTGTTCGGCCACGTACGGGGCGCATTTACCGGCGCCGTCTCTCACAAGAAGGGTCGGGTGGAGCTGGCCGAGGGCGGCACGCTCTTTCTGGACGAGATCGGAGAGCTGCCGCTGCCCCTGCAAGCCAAGTTGTTGCGTCTGCTCCAGGAGAAGGAAATCGAGAAGGTGGGCGCCCCGCAGCCGCTGCGCGTGGACGTTCGGATCATCGCCGCCACTCACCGCAATCTGGAAGCCATGGTCGAGGACGGCGCCTTTCGCGAGGATCTCTACTACCGGCTGGCGGTCATCCCGCTGGAGTTGCCGCCACTGCGCGAGCGGGTCGAAGACATCCCGGAGCTGGTGACCCACTTCTTCGAACGCAACAAGCGAAAATACGGCCGCGAGCGGCTCGTCCTGCCGCAGGAACTGCTGCTCTGCTTCACGACCTACCGCTGGCCCGGGAACGTGCGCGAGCTGGAAAACGTCATCGAGCGACTGGTTTTGCTCACGCCCGGCGAGCAAGTACGCCTGGAGGACTTGCCCGAGTTTTTGCGCCGCCAGCGTCCCCCGCTGGACGCCATCCAGCTCGAGCTGCCGCCGGAAGGCATCAGCCTGGAGGCCGTAGAGCGCGAACTCATTCGCTGCGCGCTCGACAAATTCAACGGCAATCAGACCAAAGCGGCGCGCTATCTGGATATCAGCCGGAAAACTCTCATCTACCGCATGGAAAAGTACGGCCTCAAGCCCCGAGGCGAGACGGAAGCCGGCGAGGAACCGGCGCCGGAGGATCGCTGAGAACGGCGGAAGGCGCGCCGGAACCGGCCCAAAAGGCGACGGCGGCCCCCACGCGGCAAAACAATCTTGGTGTGATTTGCTTCGGCGCCCGCCGGGCCGCCTAAAAGCGAACTCGTACGCCTCCGTTCAGAACGCGGCCCTCCAGGGGCGCCCAGGCGTCCACCGTCCAGCGTCCGTCTGCGCCGCGAGCAGGACGCAGCAGCGGGTTCCAGCGAGTCTGCCTCACGTCCGTAAAGTTCTCCGCATTGAAGAAGAACCCGAAGGGCCCGATGCGCCGCTCGACCATAGCTCCGAAGATGACGTAAGGCTCGGATTCGGTGCGGTACGGGTTGTGCTCCAGACGCTGGCGGCCCGTGTAGTAAGCCTCCAAGCCCACGCGCCAGCCTGCCTTGTGCTCCCACACCACAGCCGACGCCAGGCTGTGACGCGGCGTCAACGGGACGTCCACCCGGCTGCCCATCTCCAGTTTCCGTGAGCGAACGTACGTGTAGCTGGCCATGGCGGAAAACGGCGCCTTCCTCCAGGTCCCGAGAAGCTCGACGCCGGCGTTCGTGGTGGGTTCGGGCAGATTGAAAATTTCGTAGCGCCCGTCGGCGGTGACCTCGATGGGATGACGCACGCTGGAGGCAAAGAACGTAGCCGTCCAGGAAGCAGGCCCCGCACTGCGGGTGAGGTCAAACGAAACGCTCCGGCCCCGCTCGGCCACCAGCGGCGCGGCGATGACCAGACGCGACAAGCCGGCGGCCTCCGTTTCCTCGGTCAACGGCGTGGGTGCGACGAAACCGAGTCCGGCCGAGACGCGGCTCACCCAGCCTTTCCAGCGCAGCAAGCCGGAAAGGCGCGGGCTCAGGAACGTGCCGTAGTGATTGTGGAAATCGGCCCGCACGCCCGCCGCGATCGAGAGCCAGGGAGCCAGGTCGGCCTCATCGTGAAAAAAGATTCCTGGCGTGACATAGCGGTAGGCGAAACGCGGAACGTCCCGGGGATGATACGCCTCTCGCTCGATGGCGGTTCCAGCCACCAGCGTGTGCCGGCGCCAGGCCCCGCGCACAGCCATTTCGCCGAAAAACAAATCGTGGCGGTCGCGCTCCAGGATCTCGCCGAAACGATGCACGTGGCGCTGGGAGGACGCAGCCCAGCGGGTGGTGAGGACCATGCGATTTTCCGTCAGCCATTGCAGGCTACCGCCAAAATCGTACCGGCGCGTACGCAGCGCTTCCCGGTAGGCCTCGCCCGTTGCTGGCAAGGCCGCTCCTGGCATTGTGCCGCCTTCGCGGTTCTCGGCTGTCACTCCAGCCGCGAGAAAAGCGGCCCGACCGTCGCCCCCATCCCAGTAGACACGCGGCCTCAATAGGCCCCGGCTGTACCCCGCGAGGTCAGCCCACCCATCGCCATCCCGGTCTTTGCGTGCCTGCCAGTGCCCGCCCCCCAGCACCGAAGCGCTCCAATGTGAGCCGATCGGCCACGCTAGGAATAGCGGTACGTCGGTTCCGCCTCGAGCGGTGCGGTTGGCGAGAAGTTCCAGGGTCGGCTCCGACCCGGGACGCCGCGAGATCAGGTTTACGATCCCGGCCATGGCGCCTGCGCCGTAGAGGGCCGATGAAACACCCTTGATGACCTCGACTTGGGCAAGATCCATGGGCGGTATTTGCAGGATGCCCAGGCCCGCCCCCTGCTGGCCGAACAGCGGCAATCCGTCGGCCAAAAAGCGTGTGTAGCGCCCGCGCATGCCCTGGATGCGGATGCCCGCGGCGCCAAGGGAAGGAGACGTCGTCTGGATGCGGAGACCGCCCATCTCGTTGAGCAACATCGCGATGTCCCCAGGCCCCATCAGCATCTTCTCTTCGATCTCCTCGCGGTCCACTACCTCGACTCGCGTGGGGGAGTCCTGAATCCGACGGTCGGTCCGCGTCGCCGACACCGTCACCTCTTCCTCAACCGTCTCCATGGGCCGCAGCTCCACGACCAGGCGCACCTCACGGGCTTCATCCACGGTGACCGACGTGCTCACAGGGAAGAATCCCGATTTGCTGATCCGCAAATTCACCTTGCCAGGAGCGACCGGCACGATCAGGACGCCCTCGCGATCGGTTTTGAGCGAGACGTCGTTGACCGTCACCAGGGCGTCCGGCGCCGGCGCGGCGCCCGCTTTCACTTCGACGCGGATCGTGGCGGGTTCCTGCGCTAACACCGGGACTGCTAAAGCAGCCGCCGCAAGCGCCAGGCCAACTCTAGACACGATTCTCACGGTTGGCCTGTCTGGAAATAGGTCGGCCCGGAACCCGCCAGCGTGGCGCCTCGGAAGTTGCAGCGAAGCCGGTGGAAAGGTTCGGGCCGGGGCAACTGGAAAATTCCTGATCCGTTGCCCCGCAGGGATGCCGTGCGAGGGACGGACCGAGCATCTCCAGCAACCCGGTCCCGATCGACCTGGTCAGAGGAGCGAACAACGGTACCTGGGGACTCGCAACCTCGGAGCAAAAGGAATCCGAAGCGCTTACCGTCAGCCGAGCTCGCAATTAGACGAGCAATCGGGCTCCACCGAACGCCGCCCGCGATCCGTGGGGCGCCTGCTCGACGACGGAAGGAGGCGGGCCTCCCGGTGGCTATCCGGTGGGCAGAATGGAAGTATCTCCAACGAGTTAGCATGAGTCGCGCAGGATAGCGCCGCCGGTTATCGGTAGAATTACCTTGCCCTACCACGGTGGTTTGCCTGCCCGGTTATGGCACTAAGCGACGCAGTTGCAGGAACGTTACTTTTTGTTGGCGCTCATCCCGCGCCATCGGGGAGTAATAGTACACCAAGGAAGCCTTCACCGTCGCTTGCAAGCCCGGGGGTAACGCAAAGCTGAACTGCTCCTCGCGTTTTTCGCCTGCTGCCAATCGCGTGTCGGAGACGTCACGAGCGCCTCTGAGAAACACCTCGTGCTCGAGACCGAGGGCCTTCCCTCGGGCATCGACCGTCACGCGACCGTAAGTACGCTGCTCCGTATAGCGCCTGCCATCGTAACCTTCGACCTCTACCAGAAGGCGGAGTTGTCTCAGCGGGGATCCCGTCGGCACTTTGTGACCTGCCGCCCGGTTCGTCACCTCGACCGTCACCTTCAGTTGCCCGCCCTCTCTCGACGTCATCAACCGTGCAGCGATCGCCCGGCTCAATTGCTCCAGCGAATGGCTCCCGGGCATGGAATGCAGATTCACGCCGGCCTGACTCGTCCGCTTGATCTTGGGGTCCACCACGTCACCCGCCACCCGGCCCATATGGCACGCCTGGCAGGCTGAACCGGAAGCCGCTGCCGGACTCTGTTTCCACTCACCGAAGGTCGTGAGTACGGCGAAGCCTAGGCTGTTGCGGTACTTGTGACAGGGCGCGCAAATCAAGGCCGTGCCATGCACCTGGGAGTACTCGGTACCATGAGCCAGGGACGAGGCCTCTTTGAGGGTACCGCTCTTGACTGGCCCGAACTCGACCCGCGCCTTCGGATTGCCGTCCACGAGGCTTACCTCGCGCACCGAATGGCAATAATCGCAAGTTACTCCCTCCCAGCTCACTTTCAGGCGCAAAGCCAGATCGCCGATACGCACAGCCACGGGGGAATGGCAACTCAGGCATAACTTGCGGGCTTGCGCGCCGCCGGTTTGCTCTGCCAGCTCCAGCGCATCCTGGAACAGGCGGCTCTCCATGGCGCGAGCGTGGGCAGATTCCTTCCATGCTCCATGAATGGCGCGGTGGCAGCGCCCGCAGATCTCCGCCGAAGCCGGCGACTCCCAGTCCATCGCGCCAGCGCTCAGCGCCACCAACATCAGGTTCAAATACCCAGGCATAGCTGCCTCACAAACCTGGCCTGCTGGCTTCCACGCTTCGCAGTTTCAGCCACAGACCGGCGATGGCGAGCGCGATGGCGCACAGCGACACCGCAAGCCCCATGCGCCGCCGGTCTCTCTCACGCAGTGCTTCCTGGCCCGCTTGCCAAGTGGCGTGTGCCACCGCCATACCCTGCTTCGTCCAGGCCAGTACCTCTTCCAGGTTCGCCGTGTGCACCGCGACCCGCGCCCTTACCAAAGCTTCCCGTCCCTCTTGTTGGCGAAGCACCGCTTCGGAAACTTCCATGCCATCGCGAGCGGCCCGAGCCAGGATCTGATCCGACCGGTCCAGCGCCGACCTGAGCTCCCGAATCCGTCGCCCCATTTCGGCGGCCAGCCTAGCTCCAGGCGAGCCGGGTTCATGACAACCCGCGCAGACCGATTTTTGCCCGTCCAGCATGTCCACCGAAGTTCGCTCGACCTTGTGATGCCCGTGGCAAACCGAACAGCCCCCACGCTGCATCGTTGCGAATAGCGGCTGGTGCACGCTCTTGCGGAACAATTCTTCCAGCAGGGCGTGGCACGTCCCGCACACCGCGGCCACCGAGCTGACCTCCGGCGGGGTGGCACCATGATTGCCATGACACGTCGCACAGCCGGGTGCCGACAGATCCCTCCGCTGTGAGAGGGCTTCCCAGTGGACACTGGCTTGGTATTCAGCGAGTTGGTTTGTCGCCAAGCCATAACGGGCCATGAGACGAGTGTCAGCGTGACACCGCCCGCAGGTGGCCGGCAGCCTGAGCGGATGCGTAGGCGCTTGAGGATTTCTGACTTCCAGAATCCCGTGCGCGCCGTGACAGTCCGTACAAGTAGCCACGGCGGTGTCGCCCTGCGCGAGACGCTTGCCATGAATGCTCGTCAAGTACTGCGTCAATTGATCCACCCGCTGCTGGGGCTTGAACTTGTGCATCAAACTAGCGTCGTTATGGCACCGGGCGCACGCGCGCGGAACGGCGGTGCGGACGATTTTGCCTACAAACCCCCTCGCCCGGCTCATGGAAAGCGCGGGATCTTCCTGTGTGGGATCGCCGCCATGACAGGAAGCACAACCGAAGCCGCTGTGCGCGTGCACGTCGCGGGCGAATTCGAGGGCCGGCTTGGCCAACGGGCCCTCCAAGGCCGCATGGCAGTCTCGGCAGGTGTCCCGACTGGCCGCCGCCGGGGCCAGCATGAGCAGGACGGTCAGGCTAACGCTCATTTGAAATACCCCAGGACCGAAAACGTGGAAAGCCACGCGATGAGCAGCACACCCGTTCCCGTGAGGAGCCGGGTGCGCTCATGCCCATCCGGTCTGACTCCCCAAAATGGAAGCGCTGCCCACCACAACGCCAGCAAGCCGAGTCCAATCAAACCGGCTTGCTCGCTCTCCAACACCCAGATGTGACTTGGCAAGAGCTTCAGCGTGTAAAAGGCAGCCAGAAAATACCATTCGGGCCGGATCCCGGCCGGCGCCGGAGCGAAGGGATCTGCCTTCTCTCCCAGCGGCCATGGAAACAGTGCCGCGAGCATTCCCAGCACGCCGAGCGCAAGATACCATGCCATCAACTCCCGCAGCAGGAAATTGGGAACGAAAGGCATTTGCGGTACGTCGCCCCGTGATTGCAGCCATGGTGGGGTGCTGATGCCGAAACGTTGCACCAGCGCCAGGTGCAGCCCCAGCAGTGCCGTCGTCAACGCCGGCAGCACGGCGACGTGGAAGCCGAAGAAGCGTGTCAAAGTCGCTCCTGTCACCTCGTCCCCGCCGCGCAGGAATCGCGCAAGAGCGGGTCCGGCCAAGGGCACGCTGCCCACCAAGTCCGTTCCTACTTTTGTGGCAAAGTAAGCGGTGGTGTTCCACGGCAACAGGTACCCGCTGAATCCAAAGGCCAGCGTCAAGCCTAACAGCAGGATCCCACTCAACCACGTCAGCTCCCGCGGCCGCCGCCAGCCTCTCAAAAACGCCACGCTGAACATGTGGATAAAAGCCGTCAGCACCATAAGATTGGCCGACCAACTATGAATGGAACGGATTAGCCAGCCGAACTCCACCCGCGTAAGTATGAACTGTACGCTCTCGTAAGCCTCCGTCGCGGTTGGCCGGTAGTACAATAGCAGTAAGATACCGGTGGCCACTTGAATGCCAAAGAGAAAGAGAGTGATGCCACCGAAGTAATACCATGCGGTCCCTGAGTGCACAGGGACCTCTTTGTGGGCAAGGAACATGCGTACCCGGTCCCAGCCCAACCGCTCTTCCAACCAGCCTTGCCAGCGCCTTGCGGCCTGTACCGCCATCGCGCGTTCCATACCTGTTCCCCTAACTGCGGCGCGCAATCACCACTTCGTCGCCACGCGCCCGCACCACGAACTCGTCCAGGGGTCGGGGCGGTGGCCCTGATACCACTCGCCCATTCAGATCGTAGAAACCGTTGTGGCAGGCGCACCAGATTTGCTGGCTTTCGCTCCGATACTGCACCGTGCAGTTCAGGTGCGTGCAGGTGGCTCCGAAGGCACGCCATTTGGTTTCATTCACCCGAATCAACAACACCGGCCTGGTCCCGAACTTGACGATGCGGGCGGTGTTCGGGGTGATCTGGGAAGCTCCCGGTACCCTCACCTCGTTGACAGGCGCTTCAGGCACTCGCGGGGGACGCAAGAACTTCGCTACGGGATAAAGGAACGACGCCAGCGATGCGATGATTCCGCTGCCCAGCAGGAAGTTGAGTGCGCGGCGGCTATTGTCAGGCATGCCCCTATGATATTCCGGCAGTTCGCGCCCCGCAACCTGAGTTAACGGGATCTGAAGACCTGTTTATGCAGATCTTCGGCCTTTCTAACGCCCAAAAGCACGCCGGTCATCGCGCCGAGAACTCACAAGTCGTTGCGGAACGATGCGCTTGCCCCGGTCGCAACACCGTGGAGCGGAAATGGGGTTGTTGGCTGAGCCAGGGAAGTGCTGGGTTTCAGGGCAGAATCCCGTATGCCTGCGATAGACTCGCCGGTATTTGCCGCGTAGGCTACTACTTACGAAATTCCCTTTATTACTAACCCCTCAAATATTGTCCGCCGGACGGAGATTTTCATGTGGCCGCTGGAGTCAGATGTCGGATCGTGCATCGAAGTGCGGTCAGAATCGCAGTGATAGGCTCGCCCCCTGGTGGTCAGTTTATAACGGTCCCTGTCAGTGATTCTGCCGATGAGCCCGCGGGCACCAAGCAGGCGAGGCTTTTGGCTCACTAAGGCCGAGCGCCGGCGGGCTTCCTGTTGTGTGCTGGCCACACCGGGAAAGAAGATGGCTTGCACATCCCGCTTGCGAAATCTGTGAGGGGCAACTCGCTGCGGCGGATGGTCCGCGAGCGCAGCGAGCCGGAGGGCACCCTTGACGGATGGCCGCGCTGCCCAAACTCGCCCTCGGCGAAAAGGGCAGCCGAGCGCCCGCTACGGTTACTTTTCCTGACCCAACGTTCCCGCCTTCGGTGAGATTTTCGATGACCCAATTCCGCGCCTTGACACGTCGGGGGGTGGGTATTAAAATCGGAATGTCAGGGGCAAAGCTTCGGGAGGTGGTCATGTCGCGTTTTGCGAGTTGGATCATTGTACTCGTTCTGTCTTCGGCCGGCGCCATGGCCCAGTTCGGCGGCACCGGCACCATCCAGGGACTGGTCACGGATCCCTCGGGCGCCGTCGTACCCGGCGCGACGGTGACGGCTACCAACCTTGCCACCGGCGTGAAGACTTCCCGGCAGACCACCGCTGCCGGCCTCTATGTCATTGCGCCCCTGCCGCCCGGGACTTACTCGGTCGAAGCCAGTGCGCCAGGCTTCAGGCCCATGCTGCGCGAACGGGTGGTGCTGGACGCGCTCGCCACGGTTGAGGTCAACTTCCGGCTCGAGATCGGCCCCACGGCGGAGCAGGTCACGGTGACCGATGTGGCGCCGCCCTTGAACACCGCCGACGCCCGCATGGGCCAGACCTTGCGCAACGACGTGTATACCTCCCTCCCTCTGGCCATGGGCAATGCGCCGCGCGATCCCACCGCGTTTGTCCGGTTGATGCCCGGAATCTCGGGCACGGGAGGGACCTACAGCGCCGGCAATGTGCTGGCCGCCCAGCCTAACTCGCAGGAAGTCTTCATCGAGGGACTGCCCGCCACCGACCCGGCCGTGCAGGGCGAGGTGCGCTATCTTTCCCTCGCTGTTTCGGTGGAGGCGATTGACCAGTTCCAGTTGGAAACCGCCAACGCGCCCGTGCAGTATGGCGGCGCCGGGAGCAGCAACTTCGTCGTCAAATCCGGCGGCAACGATTTTCACGGAACAGTTTACGAATATTTCCGCAACGAGAAGCTCGACGCCCGCGGCTTTTTTGCTTCTCGCCGCCCCACTCATCGCCAGAACGAATTCGGAGTCAATTTGTCCGGTCCCGTCGTCCGCAACCGGATCTTCTTTTTTGGCAACTATGACGGCTACCGCTACCGGACCCTGACCCAGCCAAGTTTTTACTCGATTCCCACCGAGCCTGCCCGCCAGGGCGACTTCAGCGCGTTCCCCACAGGCATTTTCGATCCTCTGACCACCGACTGTTCGCGGGGACCTTGCACCCGCAGCCCGTTCCCGGGCAATCGCATTCCGCGAAGCCGGATCTCGCCCATCTCGGATTACTTCCAGTCCTTCCTTCCGCCTACAACCAACAGTAACTTGCAGAATAACTACCTCAGCTCGGTGAATGTGGGCTACAACAACGACAGCACCACGGACAAGGTGGACATCTATCTGAACGATCGCCAGCAGCTTTACTGGCTTTACACGCGAGGCCGCCGCAAGCAAGCCACTCCTTACCGTTACGGCACCCTGCCGTTGCCTTACGCAGACGCCCGCAAGGTTTGGGAAGTGCCCACCAGCTCGCAGATCCGCCATACCTTCGTGCCCACAGGAAACCTGGTCAACCAGCTCAGCTTCGGCCTGGCGCGCTTCGGCGGTTGGATCGAAAACGTGACGATGGAGGGCAAGTATCCGCAGAAAGCGGGTCTGAAAGGCCTGCCTCCCGGCGAGGCTGACTCATCCTTCCCCGAGATTGCGTTCGGCGGACCCAACGCGCCCACCGGCTGGCGGGGCACCAACTCCCGCGCCAACGAAGAAGTCCACAACACCTTCACCTTGCAGGACAACCTGCAATGGACGCGCGGCCGGCACGCTCTCACTCTCGGTTTCATGATGCAGCGGATGCAGGTCAACATGAAGGAGCGCAGGTACGGGAGCCTGGCTACCTGGA